>Ga0066256_1000052_pt1 | contig 580768 bp, 466 predicted proteins | sample ThiBio_1000_biof_FD_87107 | JGI IMG/M metagenome (GOLD analysis project Ga0066256, IMG submission 87107) | Wastewater bioreactor microbial communities from Cape Town, South Africa - Thiocy_expt_1000_biof (version 2) | ecosystem: Engineered > Bioreactor > Thiocyanate-remediating >...
GGTTGCCAACATCGAACCAAAAGATTGAATGAAATCATCAACATTATATCCTTAATAGACAAGGAATTGAAGCCCAAAAAAAATGGGACAAGTCGTTTGAATTTTGACTTGTCCCATATGGTGATCCGGATTGGATTCGAACCAATGACCCTCAGCTTAGAAGGATGTTACAAAAACACATAATTAGTTGTAAATCAATTTTTACCACGTTAATTAAGACAGAAATAGCTATATCTTTTAACATAGATCAATAAAAGCTCTCAAATCGTTGCTACACAAAAGGTTTAGCGTTATTTTTGGGGTATATTGTTAACCCCCTTTAACAAGCAAGCCGGGCAAATTCCGGGCAAATTTTTATGATAGCAAAACCCCTCCCCCGCCCTCACTTAGACATCCGTAGACAAAAGAAAAACGGCAAGTATCCGGTAAAAATCCTTATCCCGCATAGCGGGGAAAAGTACCTGTATCCGGTCGGCTATGACATGACGGAAAAAGAGTTTTTAGCACTAATGAGCCATGCTGTAAAATATAGAAGCGAAAGGGAGACCTTAGACAAAAAATTGGCTGAGGCAAAAAGTGCTATTGATAAGATTGACCTTTTTAGTAAGGAAAGATTTGAGGACTATTTTTTAAATAAAGCAGGCACAACGGATTTAAGGGAATGTTTTGAATTGCGTATAAACCAGCTTAAAGAAAATAACCAACCCGGCACAGCATCAATCTATGATCTGGCTATAAAATCATTTGAAAGTGTTAGTAAGGGAATGCAGCTAAGAGATATTACCCCAAATTTTTTGATGAGGTATGAAAGGGAGAAAGTAGGGAAAAATGAATTAAGTGTTACTACAGCAGCAATCTATTTACGTGCATTGAGAGCCATAATTAATATAGCAATAGATGAAGGGAAATTAAGTGAAGATCATTACCCGTTCACCACCGTAAAAAAGAAAAATAATAGATACAGCATCCCAACCCCCAACCAGCGCAAACATAGCAACAATGTACTAAGTCAAGAACAACTGGAAAAGTTGGTTTCGGCAACCTTCAAAGGACGGGGTAAAAAAAGAGCGGTTGACATGCTTGAATTTATTTATGGTTGTGGTGGTGCTAACATGACTGATATTCTCAGCCTTACTAAGGACAATATCATTGCGGTTTATCATGGTGGAAAGAAGCATGAGGTTTTAGAGTTTAGACGCCAAAAGATAAGGAAGACCAACAGACAGGGAAAAGTAATCCAGCATTTATATACGGATAAGATGAAAAGTATTGTTGCTAAGTATCACAAAGAAGGTAGTGAATTTTTATTCCCGGTGTTAGATGGAACCGAAATCCCGGAAAAGAAAAAAGAAAAGATAACAACGTTCATAAAACGGATAAACACTATGATTAAAAAAGCCGCCAAAGATTTGAATTTTCCTAATTGGGAACATATAACAACCTATAGCGCACGTCATGCATTCGCTACACATTTAGTGTTTGAAGAAAATTTAAGTACAGCCATAGTAGCCAATGCCCTGGGGCATGAATCAGAAAGAACAACGGAGGAATATATAGGTAGATTAGATTTTTCCATGTTGCAGAAAGTTGCTAACGCTGCAAAAATTGGTAGGAGCTTTTCGAATGCGGGGGATTGGGCGGGGGATGATGAATTATAATTCTTATATGTGATATTTGCTTTTTTAATAAGATTTTATTGCCTTAGAAATTTCTAACAATTCACTTCTGAATGCAGTCAGTTCTTCCAAAGTCATATCTTTTAATCTTATATGAGGATGTGCTCTTTGCACATTAGTAGAACGAAGGCTCCTACCATTTTTACAATATTTTTTTAGAAGTAAGTTCTCTAAGTCTTTGACTAATTTATTAGATTTCCATGTTTCAGTAAGTTTCTGATCTGGATTACAATCGGCAATATACAAGGGGTTTACAAAATTAAAATTGGTTAAGTTAGAAGCTGTCTCAAAAAATATATAACCTGCACCGACACGTTCACATAGGTTATCATGAATGCCGCCAAAAGGCTCAAATTGAGCCCCTCTCTTATCAATCAGAAGATTATAAAAACCTCTCTGAGCTTCATACTTATCTTTCTTCCAGATTTCCAATCTGTTTTTTAAGTTCAAACTAACTGTCCCATAGCCGATATAATAATATTTCCAATTTTTTCCCGTCTGTCTACCACAAATAAAAACAACTACATCACCTTTAATAAGCTGTTTTCTTACATTTGCCCTGCAGACGCCCCATGTTGCAAATTTCTCATCACCTAAATATTTTTTTGCTGCAAAAAAAGATGGATCATCTCCCCAATCATAATAATTATCCTTATAAGTATTAGAAAACTCTTGGAGAGAGGGTGTTTTTTGAGCCGCCGAGATAAGTTCATTCCACTGTTTTTTAGAGGGTTCTATGTGCCTATATACACATATAAATACTCGTCTTGGCAAAGAATTATTTGAATCAGATGTTATATTTCTTTTTAAGGACTCTTCCTCCATATCTTAGAGTTAAAAAAGGGTTATCAAAGTAATAAAAATATCAGAAGAAAGAAAGTACTCTGTTATTAATATTTAGGCTCAATATCTGAAAAAAAATCAGGCTTTTCTTCTTTAATATTATCTCCCGTCCTTATTACCCTCTTTTTATCCGGGTTCTTTAGTTTGCCGTACCATTCCTCAATATTACACCGACACTGCTTCAGTGATACCATTAATTCATAAGGCATTTCATACAATACCCCGTTTTTTTCTATCTGATACAATTCAGTACAGTTATTTTTACTCAATTCTTTCAAGTAAAAACTCCTCCCGTTTTTTGGTTTTGCCCCCATCATTCAAAACTAATTATTCTTAGGCTTACTAAGGATTATTATATTTATACTGTAAAAAGGAAATATGCCGACTGATACATCATTCTTTGAGGAAAAGAATCCTTTTCCACCTTTAAGAATAACCAAAAAAGAATATGAGAACAAATTATCTGAAAAAATTGAGTTCGGGAGAAGTCTATTAAGAAAAACAGAACTACCAAGTGAAACCACTGATAGACTAATCGCACATAGAAAATTATGGGAAAAATCTATTTCAGTTTTAATAGATAGAGCTTTTGAGGATAATAGCATTCATTACACAGATTTTATGAATAGAGGCTCAAATCGAATGTTAAACACTGAGCTTTTAAGAAATGCCAAGACTAATAGAGAAGCGAAACTAATAGAAGAAAGATATGAGATTTCAAAAACCTTAAATTGGTTACACACTCATAAAGGAGCCATTGTCTTATTTGAAGAAAGCCAAACAGTAGTTATATTCTCAAATGAAGAAAACACTATACCTAAGCAATCAGATATTTCCAAAATGGTAAATAACAAATGCTTTATTATTCATGGTCATGATGAAACTCAGAAGTATAAGATATCCAGATTTATTACTGAGAGATTAAAAAAAGAAACTATCATCCTACATGAGCAACCTTCGAGAGGAAAAGCTATAATTGAAAAATTTGAAAAACATTCTAATGTTGATTTTGCTATTGCAATATGGACAGCAGATGATATCGGTAAAGCAAACGTAGAAAAAGACTATAAGCCGAGAGCAAGACAAAACGTAGTTTTAGAGACCGGGTATTTCGTTGGAAAATTAGGAAGAGAAAAAGTTATTATACTTCGAGAAAAAGGAGTAGAAATTCCTTCCGACTTTTTAGGAGTAATATATATTGATTTGGAGGGGGGATGGGAAGAAAAACTTCGCCAGGAAATAGAAGCAATTTATGAATCAATTTAATTTAGATCAGTTGCTAATTTTTATTTCATCAATTTTAGGCGCTTCCGCCGTTGTTGTATGGATAGGTAAACTTATTATTACAAAATCCTTCGATTTAGGTATCGAAAAATATAAATCTACTCTAACAAAGGAAATTGAATCTTATAAAAATGAACTTTCTAAAATTGCTTTGGAACATCAAGTTAAATTTACAAGATTGCACGAAGATAGAGCCGAGAAAATAAAAAAGCTACATTCAAAAGTTTATGAGTTAGAAAAAGCATTAAGGCATGCTACTACTTTTTTTCAGGGGCCTGATTATACAGAAGATCATGCAAGAGATAATGCCTGTAACAAAGTTTTGAATGAATTGAGAGACCAGTTAGAAGAAGACCAAATTTATTTTTCTAAAAGCACCATCAATAAGTTTGAAACACTATTCAAAGAATCCTCTGATATAATTTTGGAAATGGGCAAAGCAAGGATATATGGTTCTTATCACAACCAGCAGATTAAGGAAGAACGGCAACTTCCATTAAGTTACACTAAATACATGGAGAATTGGACAAATGCTTCTGAAAGAACCATTAACAATTTTAAAGAGTTAAAATTAGAGCTTGCGGATGAATTTAGGTCTCTCTTGGGCTTATAGTTTTCCTTTCACCGTGTGAATATTTTTATTCTTTAAGCTGGCTTTATTAAGCAAATAATATCTCTTTTGTAACCCCGCCAACCCTCAAATACAGCTTTGAGCCATCATACCAGATACTACCGTCTAACGGAGATGTAGGTGCAACGCCGCTCCTGATTCTTATACTTGGGATTGATGTTGTTGAGCCGTACACATCCAGTAAAGCTGTTGCACCGGTTGAACCGCCCCCCAGAGCTAAGCCTGTAGAATTAATGTTATGAGATGGATTAAAGTTAGATGTTGAACCATAGCAAAATCCTAAAGCCGTTTGACTTCTCAGGTAAGTCCAAACACTACTTTGCCTTAGTCCACCATACCCGGTTGTACCAAATATTACATCGCCGGTAACATTTAGTGAATCATTTAGGAAAATTCCGGATGACGTTCTCCAAATATCTCCTGTATTTGGAGCTGTCGGTGCTGTGCCTGTTATAAAGTTCAAACTCGCCCTCGCTGTTGTTGAAGCAGCTAAAGACAGTAATGCTGAAGGGCTATTTGTTCCTATACCTACATAACCATCAACTGAAACTCTGATCCTCTCAACACCATTGGAATAGAAGGTGGGATAATAACCACCAGCCCCCCCGCCTAACCTAAACTCTCCGGTTTGGGTGTTTAATTTTGCAAAGCCCCTTTCCAGTCCGGCTGAGTTGGGCAGAGAAATTCCTATTAAAATATTATCTGTAGTCCTGGCAATAATTAAATCCGTATTCGCTGTTTGCCTGATCTGTCCCGTAACGTCCAGGGCATAAGCCGGAGTATTATTACCAATGCCTAACCTTTTATTGGTGCTATCCCAAAAAAGATTTGAATTGGTTTCAGTTAGTTTGCCGTTGTTGCCTATGTAGGGAACGCTACCGGAAGTTAATAGAGGTGTAGGATAACCGCTCCAAGATAACTTGCCTGACCCGTCATTGGTTAAAGTGGTTGTACCGCTGGGTTGATAGTCCGGTAATTCATAGTCCAGGGAGCAGAAACGTAAGTTAACAATATTAGGAGCCAGCATAAACTGATTATCCTTTGTATTGACAATAAAATTATCCGGGCTTGTTGACCCTCCTAACAGGATTGAATTTTTAAAACCGCTGCTGCTTGTGTTTCTTCCTATCTGTATAGAATAATCTCCTTCCTCCATCCCGCTAAAGCCATCCCTCCCTGCATTCGTTCCTATTGCAATAAGATCGAAAGATTGATTAGCAGCATATCCGGCATTAGTTCCCAAAGCAATCATGTTCTCATTATACCATGACAAAGCCCCAGCATTTTCTCCTATGAAAATAGAATTTGAAACATCCCAGGTTGGGCTTCCGGCATTGTATCCTAATGCAATATTTTTTACAGGGTCTTCAGCATCTTTCAGAGCTTCCCCATTAGGAATATTTGAAAAAATGTTCCCATTATCATCATAGGAAACAGCCTGAATAAAGGTTTGACCGGATGCAAAAAGACCATCAGCAGCACAAAAAAGAAGTTGCCCTGGTTCCTCTGATAGCTTTACTTCCAGCCCCAAAGGGTTGCATACTGAGCCATCTCCTACAATGTTTATTGTCTGGCTTTGTAGGAGGGAAAGCAAGGGTTTACATCCTGCTGTTGAACTATTACCAAGCCCCGGCAAACCCAGGGTTCCACAACTATCTATACTATAATTAGACATTACTCACATTTATAAACAACGCAACCTGTAGAGTTACGAGGTACATTAATACTAATAGGTATCTGATATCCGGCTGTATTATCGGCATTACTTTTTGCATAATCTACCGGGGTGGCATTGCTACCAAATTGAACATCTAAATTTTCAAAGGCTTCGTTATTGTCCATAATAAGGAGAACATCATTGAGAATAGAAAAGCATTCGCTCTGAATGTTCAGCATATTGGACTGGTCATGTTCGAGCCTATCCAGGATAACAACTAAAAAATTATGTGTTACATAGTCTTCATTAATCGTTGCCCCCTGATCCTGTACCACCATTAACGGGTAATTAATGACAGCTTCACCCAACGATCTGAAATTATCAGCAGTAAAGCTGTTAATTTGAATATGATTCTTAGCAATAGACCTGAAGCCTTCGGTTAATTGTTTAATTGTAGTCATCCTCTTTTATATCTTTCGCCAATGAATATTTTTGAGCGGTAAGCATCTTTTTGCGCTGGCATGTCCGGGCTATCAGCGTCCACACACTCTTCATAATTGGGAAACTTATCCTTATTAGAGCGAAGGAATTTTACTAACTGTTGCCCGTATTGCTCAGCGGCATTATCAGCCCTCTCAGCCATATATTTAACATCATCTAAACTCAATGGGGAAAAGCCATCGGTTGCCAATGCTCCAACCCCCTTATTTTTTTGCCTGAATGTTGAATCAAAATATAAATCAGATTGTACCTTATGTATTAAAGCCGGATGAATGTATGTTTCAATTAAATCTTTTTCATCTTGGCTTAATTCATTGTCTGTGATCTTATCCTGCAGATCAACATACAACTTTGTCGAGAGCAACGGCTGCAAAAACAAATCCTGGGCTTTCTTAATTATAGGCAAAAGAATTTTTGCATCATTGTTGTTATCAATGAGGCTATTTTCTTTTAATACCTGTTCACTAATAAACAGCGTTCTAAAACTATCAGCATTAAGCGGCATCTTCTTTCGTTTTTTTAATGGTTGAAATAATAGCCTGATCTATGCTTCCCGGTTCTTTACCGTTTTGCTCCTTATTAAGGCTCCCCGGTTCATATTCTGCTTTGTCAATTCGTCCGGCTTTCAGTAAATCAGCTCTCACTTCCTCCGTAGTCATATTCTCATAGATGAATTGCTCATTAGTCAAATTGACTTTAACAACCGGCAACGGCAACAGTTCTAATTTGGTTCCCGGAAAGTTTATTGATAATAGTCTGTTGATAGGTTTCATTAGCTCTTCCTGCAACGGACGTACAAAAACAGCTTGAAAAATTTCATAGGCTTTGTCGTAGCCCGAGTCAAAAGCCAGGGTTTTTGTATTGGCAATAGCCAGCAATTCAGTGGATGGTAATTGATGACCTGTTATGATACTGGCTTTAACCTCTTCTCGAAGCTGTAGGAATCGCTTCCCTTCGGGGTCGGATGTTGGTATTGCCTCAATCCTTGTAGCCTCATCCCTGCTCTTTACATAGCCGATCATAATGCTGTTGCCTGCATTATTAAGCCCGGTAAATTTTCTTTTAATACCGTCCTCAAACTCCTGCTTTTCTTCATCTTCCGGTTCGTCCCCTACAAATTCAATGAATAAATCCGACTGCATCGGGTGAACCGTTTTTGCAGCGTGAAACTTACTGATATTGATAGCTGCTTGAATGTCCAGAATAGAGCCGTTATAGGAAGGAGATGAATAAAGTAATTTACTTTGTGCTGAAGTGTAGTGATAAACCTGGCTGCCTTTTCTGTTATCCAAATCAAACAAAGGATATTCAACGGTATTACTCCTTAGTCCTTTAGTCCAGTCATCATTATAAATCAGTTTAGATTTATCTTTAGAATAGCGACACTGAGCAACATCCAGATAATATAGTTCTGCAATTTTATCGCCTGCCCTGTTCCAAACAACATTTAATGCACCCGCCCCGTATATCAGAACATCTAAAATATAACGTTCAAGAATATCCTCCAATGTATCCCCGTGCCTGTTTACTTTTCCTATAAAGGATTTTAAATCATCACTGACCGAATCAGTTTTTAAGCCTCGTCCCTTCACATAGGAATGCTTACTTTTTATGATACTGCCATGCAAACCAGAATCCTCGTACAGTGTATACAGGTAGTTAGGCAATTTATTATCTTCACCCCACGTCCAATAATTACCGGAAAGACGGGAACCCATTTTGGGGAGTTCCGGAGGTGTTATTCCCAGCATAGAAAATTTTACCTGATATTTATTATTCTTCTCCATACACACTATTTATTTTTCTTTCGCTGTTGTATGCCTTAGTAGGTTCAGCGTTTTCCGTTAAAATCATTAAACCGGCTCCGACACATTTTAAACCATCTATCTCACTTGCATCATCAGGGTTTTGATATACTCTATAGTGCCAGGAGCCGGTCTGCAAGTCGGAAAACAAATTGCCATCAATACAAAATATATTTGACCGCTCTTTGAATGTGCTAACGTCTTTCAGGTTAGCCGTGAAAGACTGCTTTGTAAAATCATTTGTGAACACGAATAAAAAATTTTCGCTCTCCTCTGTCTGATTTTGGCGAAGGGATAAAGCAATTTTATTTTCAGTCGTATTTTTATTTATCACTATCATTTTTCCTTAATAAAAAGGGGCTTTGAATAGATCATCAAAGCCCCACCAACACCTCCAATATTAAAACTAAGAGAGAGTAAACTATTTAAGACGCCGGAACCAACAAAGCGGCAATGATTGAAGGGTCAACAGCCTTAATAAATTTAGGCTCGCTTCCTGTCAATGTCAATGCACTATATCCGTTCAATTCAGTACTATTACCTCCGGTTTGTGCTGCCATATTAGTAACGGATAAACCATTTTGAAAACCTACAGCCCAATATTTTCCGTTTGCATCTTTTACGATAGCCACTGAATCAATATTTGCAAGGGTCTGCAATTCGTTTGAAACAGATTGACGGAGCCCCTTTAGGTTAAGAGTTAATACCGGGGTATAAGCACCGCCTCCATTATCGGAAGGAGCATAGGTATCAACAAGGGTAGCCGAATTCTTGGTAAATTGATACCTGAAGAACTGCTTTCCTTCCACCATAGTAACACCGGTAATCATTCCGTTTGCATCTTCACTGTATATATCCAGTGAATCATATTCCGATACATAAACATCTTTGATCCCTCCTATAAAGGAATCATTGCAGTTTACCAGAATAGAGGATGTTAAAGCACAAGTAGGCATTAAAAAATATTTTAGAAAGTAGTGCCTTAATAGAAAGGCACTACCGGAATTTTTAAATTAATTACGCAGCGTGGCAGTAAACAGCCTGGTCTGGGAACCTGATTTGCACACCGGCACGGAATATTGATTCAAAACGTGCTTCACGGTTATCCTTAGAATACCAGAGCTCGTAGGTTTCCAAATCACTTTCCAGGTCAGTACCAAAAACAAAGTTACTTTTGCGACCAGCTACAATGGCATTAGTACCAGATAATCCAGCCACACCGTATGCAGTAACGTTAGTTCCAGGTATAACCAACTCAAAAGACTTAGCGGCTTCAGGGGTAACAGCATAATGATACATATTTGAAGTAGTCAACGCCAAAATAAAATTTCTAAAGGCGTCAATACCCATGAATACGGCAATATCATCTTTATCCACTATAGCGGCAGGAATATTTGCATACACGTTATTCACAGTATCAATGATATCGTCATACGCTGTAGAACCAGAAAAATCAATTACCCCGGCTGTCTCAGACAGGAGAGTAAGGAAGCCATCGAAAAATTGAAAATTATTTGCTGGAGACACTTCCTTTTCAGACTGCCAGATAGCTTTTTCAAGCTCTTTAGCAATTCCCTCATTGATAGTACCGGTAAGAGAATCAGCGAATACGGTATCATCATACGAAGCACCGGCTCTCAACTGTTCCTGTAAGTACTTACCTTCCAGGTCTTCATAGCAGAAATTTTTCTGTATTTTAATTTTTGCGGTTTCAAGGTCGCGCTGGCTAAAATTTTCATCCCCCGAAGCATTCCAACCACATGCTTTTCCATTTTGGAAAGTGATTGTAGTATCATGATTATTAAGAGAAGCCTTGCCTTTGTTGCCGGGCTGAATAGCAATAAGTTTTAAAGTTTTGGAAATAGCAATCGCTTTTGCTACTAATTCGCTTTGCTGATCTTTATAATCCGGCAAACTGGAAACATTAAATCCCATATTTTGAAAGTGTTTTAAATAGGTTAGCCTTAATGAGGCTTTAATAGGTTAGATTAATTTTGATTTTGAAGGGCTGCTGCCAGAGCTGCAATGCCTCCTTTTACTTTTGCTTCGCTTTTTGTTTCAGCAGGTTTCTTACTGAAACCAACAGCCTGACCAGCTTCACCTGAAGGCTGATCTGCTAAAGCCTGCACTATCTTTGACAGTTTTGCAATAACAGCATTTTGCTCAGCAAACTTTTTTGAAAATTCGGCTTTAAGGTCTGAAAGCTGTGCAGAAAAATCAACTTCGTTTTTTTTCTGTTCAACTTCTTCAGCCGGGGTTTCAGGATTTTTCACCTCAGTAACTACACCTTCCGCAACGGTAAAAGATATTCCGCTCTCCGTTTCATAGTCGCCATCGGGGAGGATAGAAATAGTACCGTCAGAATCTATAATATCAATTGGCAGACCAACTTCAATGGAATCACCGACAAAGGAGATTTCAGTACCGTTTTTTAATGTTTCGCTGCCAAATGTAAGTTTGGTACTTTTGAGAGCAACAACACTTTTTGCAAGATTTGCGATAATTTTAGATAAGCTCATAAGTTTATAAGGAATTTAAAGGGCAGATTTGCCCATATAATTACTTATACGTCTTTTTGAAAAAAATGGAATTTCTTGTTATAGCACGGTTTGAAGCTCCTGGAGGGCAGAAACCAGTTCTTGCAATGGGGTTTTCTCTTTTTCCTTATTAAGGGAAATTTCTTTGAATGAGAAGAAGCCTTCCACGCTGAAGCCCTTAAAGGTACCTTGCTTTATTTCGTTCCAGACTTCATCATTTTCAACAAAAAAGCTACCTACCCAGGAACCGTCTTTAATCGTCCCATACAATTCAGGGTCTGGTGCATTTATACCCCTATTACTGTCTACTATAAAGGATTCAAACAGCGTAACGCCTTTAAAAAAATTGTTGCCGTGTTCCTCATTAACACTTGCTTGCAATCCATCTTTGAAATATTTTTGAGCTGTTTTAAACACCTCATCCTTTTCAATAATTACATAATACTCTCCGTTTTCGTCATTTCTGTAAACCGGGGTATCAGCAAGGAGTAATGCACCGGTAACTATTCTTTTTTCCTCGTTATTGATTTGAAATTTTACAGGCTTATTAGCTGAGAAGGAAACAAAATTCCTTTCAATTGCAGGTAACGAAACAAGTGCAACAGCACTAAGTCCCTCATCATCGCTCTCAATCCTCATTTTGTAAACTGGTAATTCTTTTGTCATTTCATTTTAGTTTAAGAAGTTTTAAGATTATTTAGCTTTCTATCCCATAGAACTTGCTGTCTCGTATCCGGCAACCCTGTTTTGGGTATTGGTTACCTCGCTTATGCCAACATTTACCTGTATAGGCTTCTGAGAATTTACATTAGTGATATCCGAAATACTGGAAGTGTCCAAACGGGTAAGATTAGCAGTAGTGGGAACCGGAGGTGCTGTATAACTGACCGGGCTTCCTGTGCTGCTTACAGACGTACTATCTACCGAAGTTCTTTTTATTGCTGCCAGGTTCGCAAGCCCTGAGGCAACGGCAGCGGCTGCATATACTGCACCCAAAAAAGGACTGGCAACCGTAGGAACGGGCAGAAAAGCTGATTCATAAGCCTTTGTAGCTGAGGAATACGTTGAGATCAAAGTCGAAGCTATAGCTAATGCTTTGCCTGTCTTAGTACTTTCACCCGCTATTCTTGCACCGCTACTCAATATACCCGCAGTAGCATTAGCAATCTCCAATTTACTATTTAATAACTGTTTTCCAATATTCTTTTGATCTTCTGCTGCCTGTCTTTCGGCATCAGTTATTCGTCCCTGAGCAGCAACGGTCGTACTGATTATTTTTTCGGAAAATTCATTTAACTGTCCAAATCTATCACTATAGTTTACACTTTCAATCTCGGTTTTCTGTTGCCCGGTTGTAATGATTTCATTCAGGGCATCCAGGTTTTGCTGCTGTTGACGGGAAACTAATTGTGTATTTGCGTCAATAAGAATTTTTAATCTCTCTTCCTCCGCTTTCTGTATTTCTTCATTACGCTTTTTTAAATCCTTTATATATTCATCATGGGCTTTTTTTCTTTCGTCTTCCTGTTGCTTTGCATGAGTGGCGTCAAGTATTCTGATCTGCTGTAAAACTTTTGCATACTCATCTTTATTGTCCTTATTAAGGTCAAGCCTACGTTTGAGATTATCCCTTTCAATTTGATAGGTGTCTTTCCCGCGTGCCTTTAATACTGCAATATCATCGTCTTTAGCCTTTATAGAGGATTCAAGCTGTTTTCTATTAGCTTCATCTATTTGTGCCTGGCGTTCTTTTGCTGCACCTTCAGAATAAGCACCGACCACGTCAAAGCCTTTTTTGATCTCATCTATTGCACCGCTAAAGTCTCCTTTAAATACTTTGACTAAAGCATTCACCGGAGCGGCAACAAAGTTTAAAATTGCATTCCCAACACCGTATGCGACTTGTTTGATTTTATCGAATGAATCCCCAATTTTTCCTAACCACGGGAAAACATCAGTTAAGGTTTGTTTTACTTTATCCCAACTTGCTATTAAAGCTGCAATAGCCGACACTATCAAAACAATAGGTATTGCTTTGAATGCAGTGCCGAAACCTTTAGTAGCAACAGCAGCCCCCTCCGTCGCCTCAGTCTGTGCTTTTGTGCCTATTGTGAGGGCTGTCAGGATACGCTTTCCCTCGTCCAATGTACTAATTACCTGCTGTGCACCTTGCAACAAACCTAAAGCTGCATTAACCTTCAATAACTGTTTTTGTAATTCGTCATTGCTGCCCGCAAAAATGGCAACTGCTGAGGTTAAGGAAGTATAAGCACCTACAGCCCCCTTCGCAATATTTCCAACGGCTGCCAGCTTTTCGCCTGGGTCTAAAGCTCTGATCTCCTCTTTTAAGTCCTGGAAGTTTGCTTTTAAGTCTCCCATCTTATTAAGGACTTGGTAATACTCCTTTGAGCCCTGAATAGTCTTTCCCAATTCCTTATTAAGAGAGGCATATTCTTTCCGCATGTCGCCAACGGTCTTCTCCGCACCGTTAGCATTTACGTTATAATCTAAAACTACATTTGCCATTATGATTTCATAGGTTTAAGCTGAAACTAAATTTGTTTATTAAGCATAGTAATCATCTTTCAGGTAAATCTCAATCTTATCAAGATTGAAGTAATCCCTACTCGTAAAACTGTACGTTCCTGAACTGTCTAAATCTTTATGATCTACCAAATTGCCATTAACCCAAAGCTCCAAATGTCTTTCTCCTGTTGCTGTGCAGGTTACCGATATAGATGCTGTGAATGCTGTGCCGGGTCTGGTCGTAGAATAAGGACTTATTCCGGAGGTTACGGTAGTGCCCAAAGTGAATCCGGGAATATTTCCTACGGCTGAAATATTATTGTGTTGCACACCTATGACTACCTCAGCACTATACAGGTCTGTATCGTTCAAAATAACTTCCAGCTCATCTTCAGCCCCGATAGGGTGAGAACTGAATGAATAAGTCCCGGAACCATTCACAGAAATTCCATCTAAAAAGAAACCATTAGTTTTTAGGGTTAAAGATTTCTTACCAGAGCCTGAAATAACTACCGATATAACAGCAGAAGAAGCAGATACTTCACCCCGATCTTCAGTAACTGAAGTTCCAGCCCCCACCGAAGAGCCAAACGTGTAACCGGGAACCCCACTCACCCCGGTAATAGTGTTATCTGTTGAATTGTTCGTGATTTTAAAATCCACATACTCAGGTGTACACTCCCCAACCTCCAACACCTGTAAGGTTTTCCCGGTTGCCCACTCAATGGAATTTTTCAGGGCGCAAACATAGGTTTCACCGGAAGCTCCCGGTTGAACGGCAAGAAAGTGTAAAGTATCATAACAATCAGAGTAAGCCATATTGACCTCCTCTTCCATTGGGTTACTTACTTTGTAAGTAATGCATTCACTCGTAAAGCAATCTCCCAAATCAATGACCTGAATAAACTGATCTCCTGTTATTGTTTTCTCTAATGCACATATAGTTTCAAGCTGAAACTGTGCAAGTGATAAGGTTGTTAATACACCCTCACAGTTATAATAGTTAACCGTGTTGACATAAGCGGAATAGTTTTTAACTGAATAAGACTTGCAGGCGGGGTCGGGAGGAGGCACAGGTACAGGATACCTTACCAAATCCGGGCATCTTACCAACTCACACAGTGTTAATGTATTTTTACCCGGTAAGTAATCCTTAATAGCATTAATACGGTAATAAGTTCCATCAATGCAAATTCTACGGGTTAAATCCAAAGTAGCAATATCAACAGGATTTAATTTAACCCATGCTGTCAGCATCTTTGCATCATTTTGGGTTATCTCTGCAAATGTGTTTTCCCATTCCTTCAAAAGATTTGAAAAGTCAGGACTATTTTTTACCGGGTAGTTTTGAACCAAACCAAAATACGGATTAGGTGTTGCAAACAGTAAATCCCGGGTGGGGTTTGTATCATTATCCACATTTGAAAAAATAGGATATTCATCTTTATACCTCAAATAAGAGCCCGAAACATAATTGTAAGACCTGTCTATTAATATCGGGGTTAGTTGTACAACATATCTATTACAGTCCTGTAGCCCCTGATAATAACAGATACGGGGATTTACGGCTTTAGGTTTTCGTGTAATGTTCTTATCTGAACTATCATACAAGGCAATTATTTGTTTGTCATTTTCTGTTAAGTAATAGAAAGTATCTGCTTTAGCATAAAATGTACTGTCAACAGCCCCTCCCGTCCTCGTTACCTCTCTATCAACATAAAAACTTAAAGGGTTATTTACAATGTCAATTGTGTAAGTCTGACCCTGATAAAAAATCTTTACCCCTACTCTGGCATGAGCAAATGTTTTATCGGTGGGTAGTGTTGTCCCTTCAATCTCACTGTATCCCGTTATATTAAAAAGATACTTATTTGAGTTTTTAATTTCACAGGTTACCTCGCACGGAATAGGTTCATTATTATATACTACCGGGAAACATGCACTGAATATATTATTTTGTAGAATGTCCTTAGTAGAGGATGAAAATTCATATCCCGTTTCCTGAGTAAGCTCCCCGTAAGTTTTTCCGGTCAAAGTTTTATAGTAGGCTGTCCAGTAATCTGAATCGTCTTTATAAGATAATTTTAAATTACCGTCCTGTAATGATGGTATGGGGGTAATGACCACATCTTGTGAATAGTCTATCTTATCCGACCAGTCCAGGGGTGAAAGCTCATTATTGTAATATTGTCCGGAGGTAAGGATATTGAAATGTCCTGGTCTATCCCTGTCAGGAACCGGAATTAAATTGAACAATTTGAAAATGCTTGAAACAAAATCAATTTGTTTTACATTTTTCAGGCAGAAGTCCGAATAAGTTATCCGCGCATTATCAAAGTTTTTTGAAAGCCCTATTATTAGGGTTGGGGGGATAGTTTTACTTGTGTACATAGTTGCTGTACCTGGGTCATATAGACCAGGCAAACCAAATACGCTAATCATGTGATCTGAATCATAAAGAGATGCAAAATACATGCTCACTTTAAGCCTTTCCCCTTCCTGCATCGGAATTGACTGTGTAGGTATTGTTACCTCTTTGACTTCCGTTGTATAGTCGAGGGGGGCAAGTGGTAACACGGGGCTTTTCATTAAATCTCCTGTGTTGTATTTAACTGCATACTTTGCAGCCATTACATGACTGGATTCATCAGCCGAATAAACCGAATAAATTATCCATATTCTTAGTGGGGTATTCCATGCATTGGTTACAATGTGGGGGGAAGTAAACGTAAAATAAACGCTGGGTAAGGTTACATTTACATCATATACTGAGGTTACGGGTGCAATATATGTCATACCCGAAGCAGAATAATAATCACCTCCGCTCTGCACACACTGAAACAATTCCAACCCTTCAACAGGCGTAGCATAATAAGCCATATTATCAACTGCCTCACTTTCAAACTGCCAACCTTCTGAACAATCCCCGCCATTCACCACACTTTCAAATCCTTTTCCCTCAAATGCACCGTCTTTATAAGGGATAACTAAACGTTTGAAATAATCAGAGTTTAAAAAGTCTGAATCATAAGAAAATCCGGCATCGGCAAAAATCAGATCAAGGTATTGTTTGGCGAATAATGCAGGACGTAAATTTGAAATAAAAAAGTTGGTTGCATTCACTGTATCAAACTGCCCGTAATCTGCCAGAGGATATATTACTCCAGTACATGGGTTTTCATCCTGTTCTGACCAACTATCAAAGATTGTATCAAAATCACAACGGTGAGTAAATTGTTCAGTCAATTCCGGGCTTATATCCTCCAATTTCTTATCCGCTAAAACGGAAACAAAATCTGTTAAATCACTTATGATTTGAACAGAATAGGTTGCATATCCGTTTAGCTTAGTAGCAGAAATTAATTTGGCGTAACCGGTCATTACAACCATATTATTTTCTATGACGTAGCATCTCGCTTTCTTTTTAAAATCATAATACTGTCCAATATTATTTGTATTAGCCTCTGGCTTTTCAAATGCTGTAACTTTTGTGTTAAAAAGAAAGTTGAAAGCCTTGTTATTGCTGGCAGTGCCAGGAACTGTAACGGTCTTTGAAAATGAAGAGGAGGTTTTACTTATGTCTTTAATATTCTGAATAGAAAAATTTAAAGGAATTTCTATTTCCTCAATCAGCTCAATTCTTTCTCCTTCTATATATAGTCTGGTATTCATTACTGTAATTGAGAATTATAACTTGTTGAAGGAATTAGTTTCAATGTGAGATCATATTTTTTCTGAAATTTCCTGTATGAAAGTTTGTAATCATTTGCATCTATAGATGCAGAATACATGACGTTATCAGTGCCTTTGAAAAAGACTATTGGAGACATTACTAAAGACTTCAAAAGTTTTACATCATCATCAGAAAGCCAATTAGCTGTTATCTCAATTGTATCCTGAAGCTCAGTAAAGTAATTTACTTTCGTTTGGTCGTAACTATTATTAACGTATGAACTGCCAACAAGTTTACCTGCCTGCTTTGTAAATGACTGAGCTTTTTTTGTTGTTGATATAATATTTTTTGAATTGAAAATATATTGATCGAATGCTCCCAAATTATTAAGCCAGTAGACAATGATAGGCTCAGGATAACGATAGCAGGATGTATCTAAAACAATCTCAACATAATCCGTTGCTTTTTCAGCACCTGAATAAATCATACAAACATTCCAACGCTTCACACCGCTATCAAAAAAAGAATCATCTCCGTAAACCTTTGTATAAAGACTTTCATCATTTATCTTCTGCATAGCATTCACGCCAACATTAACACATTGCACACCTGAAGCATCACTATAAGAATTATCAACTCGGTAAATTCCTTTCAATGAAGACCAGTCCCCCGGTACAGAATTGGTAAACGTGCAGATTTCAATTTTTGCAGCCGGTGTATATTCCCCGGCTTTATTATAAAAGAATAAATATTGATCTCCGAATACAGCAGATGTTTTTAATTCTTTTGCCTTATTAAGGAATAGCTTTTCATAGTTACCGATAACGTACTGAGATAATGCTGCATCATCTTTCCAGGGAGCAGCATTAAGGGAAATGAATGTGTTACCTGTTGCCTGGCTTTCAGAAGTCCAGGAGCCATTATTATTTCGCTCTTCTCCGTAGTAAAGCTGTAGCTCACAGGCACTATTTGGACTTTGCTGGAAAATGTCGCTGCTTGAAAAAACATACTCCCATTTAGTAAATGCTGAAGCAATATTTTTTAAGTTAAAAACGCCTTTATCAGTTAGCGGCTCCGGAAAACTTTTTAAACGTACTTTCTTTTCTCCGTTAACATAGACATCAGCCCAAAACTTAAAGTCCTTCCATTCGGGACTATCCGGGTCATAATCTGACTGCTCTACAACCGAGATTATTTCTCCGTTTGAGTATTGTAAAGTGTTTTCTTCAGGTTGTTGTATAATCGAATATGACATTTACTTACTAATTTTTATATTTAATCCTGTAGCCCCTTCAGTAGCGGCTTCAGCTAAATTTTCTGTGTATATTTCCTGAAGAAGCTGCTGCACCTCCTCATATATTTCTTGATCCTTTCGCTTAGCCCACCCCCTCACATTCACACCTCTAATCCCTTCCTTTTTAATACCTCTTGCAATCTGAAATCCTAACGAGCGTAATCCATTTGCTTTGGTGGAACCTTTTAGCTTAATGCCTTTCACCTTAGCCCAGGCTTCGATTTTTTCAGCCGGTGGTAACTGTAACCCTTGTTTACGACCCCCTAAAATAAATGCTATGTCTTCTGAGGCTAATACTTTTAAATTAAACCTTACATCTCCTCTCTCAATCACTTCTCTTTCTATACTCCTCAACGTTCCCCCGGTCGCAATCTTTTTTTTCTTAGTCAGTTCCTGTCGAAGGAGATTAACCGATTCATCTCCCGTCTTTTCCAAATATGCTTTTACTTCTTCGTTTACGTTCCTCATTTTTTTTTATTCTTTAGCTCCGTCCATTGTAAGAAGTGAGTAATAGTAACTAAGAATTCATTCAACCTCATCTCAAAAAAATAGTTCATTCGCTGATAGTCCTCATTCGCCATTCTATAAACTAAGTGCCAAAAATTCCAGCGTTTAATAAAAGCTGAATCTGCTGAAGCAAAGCCTCCTCCGTTTGATTCAGTTTCTCCTTGTTGCTGTTCCTCTTCTCTTTCAACGTCTTCAAAACTTCGTTCAACTGCATCGGAATTTGTTTCTCCACCCAGGAAAAAGAAACGGCTTGAAATTTCACGGAAAGAGCAAAAAAAAAGTTGCTGATAGAGTGAATATCTACGATAGACATATACAGCATGTCCTCGGCTATGTCGTCCAGGGTAGTATGTTCCAGATATTTTTCAGTTTGTTTCTTTCGCCTTAGTAAGGATGAAAAGAAAGTCTGTTTTTTCATGGGAGCCATCAGGACGCCAACGATTAAATGTAGGTTTTTATTAACCTGATCTTTATCCTGAAGCAAAGCCATAAGGTCAGTAAATTGTGCGCCGGTAATCTGTGTAATATCCCGCACCAACTTATACTCCTTATTGTTCACCTTATAGAGGTCTTTCAGATCAACCGGCTTTATTTCCTCTGACAAAAAGGAAATAGCAGATAACAAAGGCTTTAATTTATTCATAGGGAGTGAATTGATTTCATTTTCATTCAAATCACTTAACACTTCAATTTTTTTCAAATCTTTTGAAAAATCATCCAGCACCTTATCTGACTGAATATCCAAAATCTGCTGAAACTCTCCCAGGGTAACATCAACCCAATTATCTTTAATATGTGCAACCATATATTTATATATACGTAAAACAGAAAATTTTTCAAATTTTAGTGAAGCCGTGATTTTGTAACCTTCCTCGGCTTATCCCCTCCGATCAACTCCTCAACCGAAGAGCTTAACAGGTCGGTTTGATCCCAATACTTCCGAACCTCCGGAGGTATGCAGACCTCATCCAAAAATGAGCCGTTCCAAGCACCCTCGACCAGCTTCACTCTTCCGGATGAAAGGGAGCCTGATATAGCAAGCAATCGGGTTTGTTTGTCGTCTTTGGGGTCGGGACTTGCCTTTACATTAATGCCATCCTTTTTAAGGAATTGGAAGACGGTATGACCTGAAGCCTTCAGTTCAATTGATAGTGTGCTTTTAGTTACATGGTAATTACAGGTGGTGAGAAATTCTTTTACTTTATCTATGAGGTCGGGACCGGTTAGGAAGTCGCGCAATACTTTGTATATGTACAAATCATTTTCAATGAGAAAGCAACACATTATAGCAGACGGGTCATTGCGGTTGGCTCTCCGTCCCGGTTTGGTTGGCTTATTGTCTGTAAATGCAGTGTCCAAATAGAAGAACGGGTATGCATTATGCTTTTTAACCAACTCAAAAAAATACATTGTGCTAACAATCGGGAACCACTCCCTTTTGATAGGGCTGCTACTTTCATCGGTCGGGTTTTGGTTCATTTCAGTATTAAAGCGAAGGGTTGAGCCCTTCATGTCCTTCAGTATCTTCTCCAAAGCTGCCCGGCTTAACCGGTTCACATCCATTAATCCCTCCTTATAGTATTTTTTCAGATAAGAAGGTTTAACTAATTTCTCAACTTTAGGGTCTGAAATGTCAGCAGGCAAACAGATATGCTCAATATCCGGGTCAAGTTCCAAGAGAAAATTAGAACTATCGGAAAAACCTAAACGCTGTTGAATGTAAATAGAACTTGTTACAAGTTTATCCCGCTTACGTGTAGACAAATCTCCTTTCAGCCAGCTTTGCACCCTTGTCCGTTCTATTGGAGATTGAGCCATCTCGTAGGTCTCGCTATCGTCCACTATAATTAAATCAGCGTGCTTTCCGATAATAGCAGTACCAATGCTGCATGTGATTCGCCCGCCCCCGAAAACGGTTTCAAAATGACCCTTAGAATCCTGAACGGGGTTCAGCCTTGTTAGGGGAAAGAATGATCTGTATTTATCTGATTGAATAACTGAGCGGCATTTGGTAGACAGTGCTTCAGCCAGGGTATAATTGCACGAACCTGAGATAATAAGCATTGAAGGATCAACTGCCAGTATCCAAGCCGGAAGCATTATGCTGAATATAGCTGACTTACTTGTTCCCGGTGGTAGGTTTATTAAAAGGTCTTTTGCCGGTTGTTTGTGAATTACCCTCGTTGCCACTTCCTGGGCTTTATCACATAGGAACTTGATATGCCAGTTATCTATCATGTTAGACGGCATTACCACATTCCAAAATGTTTTAACGAAGAAGTAAAAACTTCGTTTGCACATCTCAGAATACGCGGGAGTAATATCTATCTTATTGCCAAATAGAGAAAGATATTCAGACGGTAAAACATTCGCCTTTATCAGCCTTCGATCCTTTCTCACTTGAACGGAAGCGGGAGTGATTAATGCCATTCAAAAACATATCCTTAGTAGAAGGTGAATTAATTTGATTCAGAAGCAGCAGCCTTTTTTTCTGCACGTTTTCTTTTCGCTTCTTCTTTCTTCAACCGCAATGCTTCCGCTTTGCTCTCAGCTAATAAACCAACATTTGTTTTTGGCTGCTGTATCTCCCCAGGCATTCCAATTGTATTTAAAACAAGTTGTCTCAGCCATTCAGATTTAGAAACATAATTCCGGGCAGCAACAAGCAAAATTTTTTCATGTGCTTCTTTGGAGAAGAATGCCCTAAGCGGTATTAATTTTTCATTCAAAGTATTTTCCATTGTGTAACTATTTATGAATAGATACGCAAATGGGAAAAAAGCGGAAATTTTTGTAATAGCCATTAAGTGTGGCTATTTATGTAATTGAATTACGTAGACCAAACCAATTTAATGAGAAAATTTTTTCAAAATTTTGGTTGAGTTGGCAGATTTAATGCAGTTGGTCAAAAACTGATTTAATAATTTTTGAATTGCGCTAACAGGGGACGCGCCCATGTCCTTTGATAGGTCAAAATACAGTGTTTTTAAATTTTCTCTATTTCGGCTGAACCTTCCGGAGAAGAAAAGGATTAAACAATCTTGAATAAACCTTCATTTCAAGATCATTATCTAATTTGAATATATAATATCCCCCGGCATCCTGTAAAGGGAGTTTGTTCTGCAATACATCCACATTATATGTTGGTTGTCTTATTGATGGATTAGAGTAGTTCACAAATTGAGATGAAAAATGAACATCATGAGCTTTCTCTATCCCAATAAATTCAAAGTATACTATTTTATCGAAACGTATTAATGCTACAATTGAGACAACATAATATCCTTCATATTTAATAAAAACTCTGTTTTTGTTGATGTCAAACCTAAATTCAAAAGCGATTTCGCTATTCCCATTTCTCGCTACCCCTTTCCATTCTCCATTTAAAAATTCTACATCCCTTGGTTCTTTAAACTTTTCCAAGATCGCGACACTTTGCTGAAGTTTTATTATATCTCCCTGTAGTCCTAAATTCTCTTTGCGGAGATTACTTACTTGTTCGTTTAAATCCCTTCTCTGGCTGAAAAATTTACTTTCATCTTGAATTACCTCTTCAAGCTTTGCCTGAGATTGTTTGTATTCATCCCTCAGTCTTAAATATTTTACTGTACTAATACTACCTTCCTCAAGTATCTTAAGTGTTTTAACCTCTTGTCCTTGATTAATCCTTGTGTATAGAAGAACCACCAATCTTTTAAAGTATGGAAAAGCAAATGTGTATGCTAATGCACCTATTAGGGGGATAATTAAACAGGTCTGCCAGTTGGTAGTTTTATCAATCAGATCAAAGTATGAATTGTAGCCATCAGCCTTTAATTGATAGTTAGTGTAGAAAAAAAGCCCTATTACAATTTTGTAATTTGAAATAAGCCAACTTATTAGATAGGAGAAGATGAAAGGATTACGTAGCCTTTCGCCTACATGCTTAAAGAAATCTTGTATTCTTTCCAATGGTTAAAACGTTAGGGGTTGAAATAATAGTTTCTTGTATGAAAGATACGTTTTTTAGAAATATCCCACCCCGCCATATTTTTATAAAGGCTTTGACCGGGAATGATAGCCCCATCCCGAAACCCCTTCCTTTTCAGTTGCTAATATAATCCTATAAATCACATCAGGGATCCATATCTATTATGCGGACTTATGCACATCCTGTTAATTTTTCAGGCTTTTTTTAATGTAAGCCTGGAATAACTTTGCATTAAATAAAAAAAACTCAAATTCTTAATTATGTCTGAAAATTTTAATGAAGAGTTTAAAACTAAGCAGTTTAAAGAATATTTAGACGCTGAACTTATATCAGCTCCTGAAGAAATAGTAAACATTATGCATATAATCAGGATGTCAATAAACAATTCGCAAAGTCTTGACCGCTCCAGAACTAAAATGAGGATATTGACAATATTAGAAGAATATGAGGGCAATGGTTTAATAACTACAGATGGAAGTTTTCGTTCTATTTTATCCGGGCTTGATGTATATAGAAACAATCAACCACTTTTTGAAGAACCAGATATTGAGTTATTGATTAGAAGTACAGCCAAATTTGTTGAAGAATATAATAAAAAGAATACTCCACCTTCACCACCACCTCCATCTCAAGGAATTTATATAGAACGGTACGAGAATAATTCCTTTAATGCAACGGAAAGTACATTTAATGCACCTGTAAGTACAGGTAAGGGAAACAAAAGCAAGGGCTCATTTAATCAAAACAAAGAGAAGAAAGAAAACTGGTTTAGTAAACACTTTTGGGAACTTATTATTGCTGTTGCCGCAACTGTCATTGGTGCAATAATAGTAAAGAATATGTATCCATAACCTGAAGCATATATTAATATCTACCATAACCCTAAACTATTTTTATGACCTTAGATGAAATTAAAGCAGTTACACAACCATATACGGACAAACTGAAAGAAGACTTTATTATTGATAGGAAAATATTTGCCGAGGCTTCCGGAAGAGCTAACTATAATAAAACAGTAAGGGAAAAAATAGAAAAAAAAGTGGGAGTGTATATATGGCTTGACGATACACGAAAAGAAATTATTTATATTGGTAAAGCAGGAAGCATAGGCAGGGATGGCAGTTATAAAAAGCACTCAATACAAAATAGACTAACAGCTCCAAGAGGAAAAAATAAGGCAACAAATAAGTATATTCAAACTAACGACTACGTTAAAGCAATTATGACAGAATATGACATCTCCCATCTTTCAATTGTAGTAATTTACTCCAAAGAGGATGAGCCTCCGGCATACATTGAGGCATTGCTGCTCTATCATTTCTATAAGAAAAATAAAAGGTTGCCTAAGTTGAATAACTCCTTTTAAAGCTGTGGGGGCTTAATAGAAGATTCTATTCCCAAAATTTCTAAGGCTATACTCTAATTTAATTTGAGCTGGATTTATCCCTGCAAGCTCTTTATAGCTGCTTGTACACTTTTCAACTGGTTTTTTCCTTCATTTATTTTCTCGACAACAAAGTTTATTAGTACATCAATACTTTCCGCTTTTGAGAGGCACAATTCATCACTAAATGAGTGAATACCTCCCGAAAGTTGTTCGTACAAAAGCTTAATTGGATTGTTACCCAATCCTTTTAATGTAGTTGGCAAATGTCCATCCAGAACATCAATCAATTTATTCATTTGATGATCTTGCTGATAAGTAGAATAAGCTCTTTTAACTTCATCCACTCCTTCAAACTCTAATTCTGAAATATCTTTTACTATTTTTTTAATTTCATTCTCAATCACTCGCCTTAGATAAGCGTATGCACCAATACCATATCCATTAGACTTACAAACTAATGCACGTTTGTAATTAGTTCTATCTTCCTCACTTAAATATTTTTCCAAAGTCTTACTAAGCATTGGTAAGGGGGATGGAGATTGACCAACTTTTTCGAGATATACAATAGTACCTGGGGCTTTATCTTCTCCTCCTTTGTCAGAAAACGCTCTGAGCAAAAATGTTACTCTCTCACCACAAGATTGACAAAATCCAACAAGGTATAAAATGTAGTTAATTGTCTTATCTGTATCATTCAAAGAAGAGTTCTTTATTTTTTCCGAATTGCCGAACATTTCATTCAATGCCTTTTGCTTTATTGAATACTTCATTTCTCCTAAGTCTGTTCTAAATGTCTGAACTTCTTGTTCTTTAGGGCACAAGAACTTGAAAGGTTTATTTTCAAAATCTTCAAATTTTGTGAATGAATTTATTATTCCACTTGAGGCAATTACTTTTGAGTATAACGGTTTATTGGCAAGAAAATCGGCAAAATCTATATCATTTAACTTATAGAGTTTAGGGGCTTCCATCATAATAATATAATTACAAGCGTAAATTACTTAATAAAATAGATATTACACTAACAAGGCTCAGGCAGCTTTCAAAGGGTTTTGAAAAGGCACTTAATTGGTTAATGGAATAAATTACCTTACCTATTAAAGCTGTGGGATGCTTAATAGGGGATTGATCCCGGAAATTTAGTACTTAAATCCAGTCATCATCGTCTTCATCGTCAAAATCATCGTCTTCAAAATCATCAAAATCGTCATCGTCGTCTTCAAAATAGTCGGCTCTTCCCTTAAAGCTATATTCCCATCCGTATTTATCAGCATCTCTCAAATGTGCTTTGTAATGCTCCCATTGATTTGGGAAGACATAAAGGTTATCGGGGGAATTATTTAATTTATTGCGGTCTTTGTGGTGTACCACCTCTCCCGGTCTCAATCTTCTACCGAGCTTTTTTTCAGCTACCCACCTATGCACTGGTATACCGCTATCCTTAAAGCATAGGTAACCGTTTTCATTGATGTATGTGTTTGACATGTGTTTTTAATAGAACATGAGAGGGGGTTGGTTAGTATTAAGCTGATCTGAGTTCAAAGTATTCCAGAAGTTTATAACCAAATATTCTATGGACGTGTATATACCTATTTGTTACGATTTCCTGATAACAGGATTCGGCAAGTGTAAGAGGATGTATTTTTAGACCTTCAGCAACATCCATAAACGTTTCATCATTTAAGCCGTCATACAGTAACCATTTATAGCCTCCAAATACTTTAATTTCAGCTTTGCAACATCTCAGGATGCTAAATGTATTATATCCGTAAATATTAACCAGTTCATAAATACTTTTATAGGTTTCTTTTAAAATTCCTTTTCTGTTATATTTCTTTACTCCAATTCTTTTATAATCACTGACTGCCCAATAATGACCAGTAGGCGCATTTAATACATCATATCCTTTTCGCAAATAAATTTCTACCAAAAGAGATTCTATTATGTATAATTCTGTTCTTGTGTATTTATCCGGGGCACCTTCTAACAATATTTGGACAGGAGTTTTATCAAGTCCTATTTTATCAAATAATTGGTGTAATCCTTTATGTTCTCCATGCTTATTAGAGTAACTTTTTCTATGCTGTAAAAATCTACTGGCGAAATTTTGGGTCATGCCAATATATACCTCCTTTCGTCTCTTACTTTGAAAACAATATATACCACATTTAGTGGTACAATTTTTATATGCTTCCCGTGCCAAGTTTATGTTCTTAAATTGCTTAGTTGTTTTTAACAGCATAAAATATTAACGGAATATCTCTTTATCTATTTTCCTAAAAAGGCTGAGGTTACTGGCTTGATACGGTCTGCAGTAGTGGGATTACCGGGTCATCAGATTTTTGTTTTGTATACTTTAATATACAAAGACGAAGGAGCTAAATACCTTAACCCTAAAAAATTGTTGGGATACGAAATCCTATTTCGTGCCTATTCTGAAACCTTTTTTAAAAAGACCTTTTATAATACCTTTTAGGGTTCTCAATTGATTGATTATTATAATAGTTACAAAGGTTTTGACGAATTATAGTTCGTCGGCTGCGAACTATAGTTCGCCATTTTGCCACTTTAGCGAACTTTAATTCGCTTAGGCGAACTTTAATTCGTAATAATATTTTATAATATGTTTTGCGAACTATAGTTCGTGAGCTATTTTTATAATATGTTTTCAGGATTACGTCTTAAATTACAGACCTTTCAGGCACAATTTATACATTATGCCATATATGTCCTCATTTGTTTAGTCAATTTTGATAATACTAATTTAATTTTATATTTGCAATATAATCTTTTACTATGACGAAAAATGAGATATATCGGCAACTAACCACCTCAGCGGAAGTGCTCCTGTTTATTTATGCCTGCTATAAGAAGGAGTTCCGGTTAAATGACCTGAAATTTCAGCAAGAGTTTCTGGACAAAGGAGTGAGACTGGACACACTAAGAAGAGCTATTAAAAAGCTGATCGCTGTAGGAGTTCTGGAAAAGTCCCCAGCCCCCCACCAATATCAGCTTACAGATATAGGGAAAAATTTGACCCCAACTCCCCTCAGCTAAAGTTATTGCCGGCGCCAAAAAGTAGATTAATGAACACTAAATATATACAAGTACCCGAGGAATTAATATTCAATCCGAATATTAACTACTCATACATTCGAGTTTTGCATGCACTCGCCTTTAAGTATTGCTATTACAAAGAGAATCGTTTAAATAAGTATAGTACTGATGGGTTGGCTAATGATTTAGGGGTGTCCAGGAGATGGATACAAAAGGCAATAGCCTATTTAAAGGAAAATGGTTTAATTATAACTAAACGAAACGTTGAATACATTAATCCTATGTACTGTTATCAATCCTTGCCTGAAACAAGGGAAGACAATATAGCACACATCCTGGAAGATCATATCAAATTTCACGGTGTGCAACCCGCTAAAGAAGAAGACGCTGAACAATATTATAAAGATTATCCGCTATCAGATATCTGGTAAAGTTTTCATTAATCTACAAGCCTGGGGTATATCTATACCCTGGCTTTTTCTTTTGATCTTTGATAAGAATTTCGTTAAATGAGCTTAACACTATTGCGGACAATAGAATGAAGTATTAGCTTCGCATCATTATCAGTTAAACACTGAACCGGGTTAAGGTTATAACCGTTTGTTCCCGGCATCTTCAAAAACTAAACGGGGACTTCTTCACAAAAGACTTCCCACGGAGATTTTTAAGACACAAAACAAAGATTGTTTTAAATCCTGTCTCTAAAAAGCCACATTTTTTTAAATCAAAAATGGGGAACAGCACACAATCTGAACATCTGTACCATGTCAACAATAGCAACAAGGCAATCACTTCAAGATATTCAATTGCCAGCATTAGAAGGAATTTATAAAAGAATAGGGTTTTCCGTAGATGAAGTATTTAACGGACTTTGGGAAAATGGGTGGATAATATTAAAAGAAGAGGCAGAAAGTGGATGTGAAAGTGAAAGTAAAAGTATAATTAAGCAAGTTGAGTATAATCTGCTGCATACGTTTGAAAACTTAAAAGAAGCTGCAAGGAGTTCAATTAAATCAGGTAAACAAACTACTGCCAGAGACTATTTCAGAATGAAAGTGGAAGCTATGATAATGGATTGTGTAGAGGAGTTAGATGGAGGGGTATTTAAAACAATTTAATTAACCTGCCCTTATGGGCGTAAAACATTAATATGAGTTATACCCAAATCTTAGAATTTTTAAAAAGTCAAAACCTGAATACTTTAATATCTTCTTTAGAGATTGAGCCTAAATTAAGTCCACTTAGTGAAGAGAATAAAGAATATTTAATGAAAGATTTCCCGGAAGTGTTTAGCGTTATCTTTTTGCAAGATATAAAACAGCCACATATATGGCAGGATGATAAAGGGTATTGTTATTGGTGGGCTGCTTTTCTGGGGGATAGCAAAAACGAATGTATAATAAGGTCTAAAAAAGATATCATCTACAATAGCGCTCATAAAGGTGTTTACATCAGTAAAAACAACCTCACCGGGATTTTTAAAACATATAATACTTGCGCACAAAGTAAGATAAGCTTTTTATGTTTTACGGTGGATGCAGCTTAATAGGCACTAATTTTATTAGCCTCAGCCCCAGCGCTGAGGCTTTTTCATGCCCGGCAATTAGCCGGGTTTATCTTCAGCCAAATGTGCCTCAAATTATACACTTATGGCTGAAGATAATCAGGCGCAAAGTTTCTCCACCCATTTATTTTTCTGCTGTTCTTTTATAGTGCGGTTTGCTTCCTTCTCATTACCTGTTAGCTTAATAAGGTAATCATAAAGGATGTCCCGGTTTTCGCACTGTTTGAGTGCATTTGCCAATGCTGCAGCACGGGCAATTTGTGCTAATGGTGGCACATAGTCTGCAATCAGTTGCTCCCCAACCCTCTCCTTCGGATAGGGTAACTCCTTTAGTTTAATATTCTTCTTTGCCCGCTTACAAAGAGGATATAGATAACGGTAAGTTCTTACTTCGAATGTTTGCAATACCCCTTCTGCATGCAGAACATTACGCCAGATCATACCACGGGGATTTGCAGTATTGGTAAATTGTGTGTTATGGTAGATCTCACCTGTTTCTACATGCTTTTGGAATAGTGTTTTGGAGAAGCCATAATATGAAAAATTTGCAGCTTGGTAAGTAGTGCCTACACCCAGGCGACCATCGGCAAAGCTCTGCACCAACTCAAAACCACGTTCACGAAGTATTTTAAACGACCGGGATAAAAGCCAAGTTTCAGTGTTGGTCTTTAATCTATCATCTATCCACAACCGGTTAAGCTCAATACAACTTTCACCCGGTGTATTTGTAATGCTGTGCCACGCCTTATGGTTCATCGCATTACCAAACACTGCACACCCTAACAGTTGCCCCCCCCCCGTCCATTATTCCAACATTGAGCGCACCAAAAGCAAAATTCCATTTGTGGGAATAATGATTCTTTAGCATCATCTCCTTTGCCAGTTCTTTTTCTATAGGATAAGTGTTTAGGTCAGCAAAATTTTGATATTCCATTTTAAGTGGTTTGAGTAAAAAACCAGTCGTAGATACGACCGGTTATTATGTCAGAAAAAAAAACAAAAAAGAAAAAGGTAAAAGAAACCACCCCCTAACCGTGCCTTCGCACCATATCCTTTTCAGGACATCCGCGTTTCCGCGCCTGGTGGTTTCTTAGTTTATTATCTCAGCCTCTCCATCTTCGGAAAGATTTATTTCATTTTTTATTATCTCAGTCGCAACGAAGGGATGATCTCCATTATCTATCCGGGCTATCTCTAACAACTCTATCAGCGCAATTAGTTGCTCATCAGTCAGCCGGGAAAAATCGTATACATTTTTCTTTGCCTCATCCTCTATTCTCTTCTGCCTGTTTGTGATTTCGTTGTACAGCTTAACCCCGGTAACAGCTACCTTTAAATCTTGCTTTTGATTTATCAGTCCCGCCAGAACACTGTCTACATGCTCATCATTCAGGGACTTAGCACTGAGTTGTGCATTGATTAGGAGAAGTATATCCGGGTTACCAAGCAGACGATTAGCAATCGCTTTAGCTCTCTCCCGTTGGCGTTTAATCGAAAGATTTAAACCGTACACATCAGCGACCGTACTCAATCCATCTCCGGCAAACTCCTCGAAATACAATTCCGTGAACCTGATTTCTTCAGGTTGTAGCTTTAGAGCTTCCCCGACGTGCTGTATAGTGGTCTCACCATTGCGGAGCATTTCCGTTAACCTCTCTTTAGTTAGGTTTTCCGGCAACGGTTTGAAATCTTCCGCAGATAATAGATTATCGTCTACGGTTTCCATTCCGTTTGTGTGGTTCATTTTGAATTACCTTTTTCTTATTAGGGTCTTCAGTGTCCGCAATTGTTACCGCAACAAAAGTTTTATCGCTTTGGTCTTGCAATGATTTGATGATTTGCTGGTCAACTTCTTTTTGAGCTTCCTCTAAGTCTGGCACTTCTTCAGTCTTTGCCGCTGAAAGGATTTCCTCCCTTTCTTCATACTGCTTTAGTGCCTTATTAAGGACAGAAAGTAAATTATCAATGCAAACACCACATGAAAGATTATGCACCCTACCTGTAATCAGTGTGTATATTTTACCGGCTTTTTTCTTCCAGGTTTCGTCTAAGCCAGAAGCGTATCCGCTTTGCATCCAGGATTTGATTTGCTGTCTTTTTTCAGAAAGCAAATCATATTGATCTTTTGAAATAGTATAGTTTCCCATATCCTTATTTATACGCAAATATTTTTTCCGGTCAGGTTACATTGCTATTACATCTAATTAACTCCACACGAATAAATTAACTGTACACATTTGGCGAACTATCACAGTATTTTGTGATACTGTTGCCACATTTAATTAACATTATTAATTTTGTTTTTACTTGTAAGACATGATAATCCCCTGGATGTTTTTACATCCGGGGTCTTTTTAAACTACAAAAAAGAATGAATGAGAAAGAGTTAAGCATTTACAACAGACCTGCCATTTCCACTATCACAATACCGAAAGATGAATATGAAAAGCTCCTAAAAAATCAGAAAAAAGTAGGTGTTATCCAACATGCTTTTAAAAGGTTCGAGAGCATTGAAGGCGAAATATGGGAAGAAATACCAGGCGCATGCAGCTACGAAGTTAGCAACCTGGGACGGCTTCGCAAGTGCTACCGGGATAGATATAATACTTACTTCGTTAGTGTTGTTCCGGTGAGGGTTAATAAGGATGGATACATGCGGAAGAGGTTGTACCTGGGGGACGGACTGACGAAGGAGATATACCTGCATAAAGTAGTTGCTGAAGCATTCGTACCGAGGGCAGAGAGCATGAGGAACTGGATACCTTACCATATTAACGGGGATAATGCAGATTGTCGGGCGTCTAATCTCGGATGGAGACCCAAAAAAATTCCAGAAAGGCAAACAGGTAGACTGAAAGTGATTGAGTTTATTTCCAAAGTAAACGGGGAAATTAAACAACGCAGAGCCAAACTGAGTATCGGAGATATTGAAGAGATAGGACGGTTATTGAAACTAAAAAAACTAACACAAAGGCAAATAGCACATCGCTTTAATGTTTCTCAAACTTTGATAAGCCGAATTAAAAAGCAGGGAATAAGATTTGTAAACGGCAAAGCAATACCCTACCAACGTTTCCTGTAGAGATGAAAGAGAAAATAATATCAGACCTATATAATAATAAAGAACTAAAGCGAAGAGTAAATAAACTGTGTGGCAAAAGAAAGATCATTGCAGATGAGCTCTTCTCTGAAATCTTTGTCCGGTTACTAAGTAAAAGTGATGAATATATATTCCAGCACCACCAGCGGGGAACCTTAGTAGCGGCGGCGACTGTAATTGCCAGGAATATTCTCTTTCAAAAAAATTCTGAATTTGAAAAAACTGTTTTAAAGCCATATTTCAAAAAAGCTCGGAACCTCTATTCAGGGGAAGAAAGGGAAACTGATCTACTGGAAGAAATTCCCGAGGAACAGGAGGATAATGTAATGAATGATCTGTCAAAAGCACTAAATGAAGAGTTGCCAAAAATTCACTATCACAGAAAATATCTAATCACTGAGCTACTAAGGCAATCAAAGTTTGATGATAATAAAGGCAAGTGGAAACACGCAACAATAAAACAGATAAGCGAAAATCCGACCAGATACAGATATAACACTGAAAGTATCAATAAGGCAAAAGATGAATTACGGGAACGTATAACTGAAAATTTAAAAAGTAAACGTCATGTTTGAGAATATAAGAATGAACGACAATTGGATATCTTCTGTAGATATCGGGAAGATGAATCGTTTTAAGTTTAAACAGGGATTCGATTTTTCTTTTGTGTTGAAAGATGAAACTCAAACCAGGGATATACTCCTTATTAGAGTAAAGTTTAAACAAAAAAAAGTTGATCAAATACTTAATAATTATGCTTCAGTGAATAAGGACGGAGAACTACTTTTCCCGGTTGATCTACCGGCTGATAAACTTTTTGAGCTTTCCCTATTTGGAGATGATGGGGAAAAAGATGCAACGCCTGAACGCCCAAAGTTTTCCGAACAAAAATTCTCAGGATTTTCAAATTAATAAAATATAAAACTATGACCACTCCCTACAGAGGATTTAGAATCCAAGCAGACAAATTAGATAACGGATTTACGGCAATCGCATTGAGAGATAAAAATGGCAATTTAATTAAAGCAGAAACCGTAAAAGAGATTCTCCCTGAAGCTGTCTTTGCTACAAAATGTTACATTGATCTATTATTAAGACCCGAAGAAAGCCTGGTTATCGCATAATCTCTGCAAAACGGAAGCAAGAATTTCAATAAAAAAGGGAGCTACATAATAGCCCCCTTTATCCCTAAATCCTTAAACTCAACGTTGCAGTTGATGTGAAAGAACAGTCTCAAGATACTATTTAATTTCAAAATGAAATACACAAGTTTTACAGTAAAGAGAAACAAAAAGAATCCAGGTAGCTATAAAGTTGAGTTTACCGGTTCTCGTATTGATAGCATGGGAACCTGGGAAAGTTCTGGAACATTTGGGGAACTCATTCTGGTTAATGGATATTTAATACTGATGAAGTTCATTGCAAAGCCGGTAGCAGTATATAATGATCTTGATCATTTTTGCAGGGTAATAAAAAATGAGTTTGGAATAGCTCCAAGAATTGAATAAATTGCCGTAATAGCCGGAGAAAACAAAAAGCCTTGGAAGTATAATTTTTCCGGGCTTTTCTATTTGCTATCTACAGCAAACTATTTCTTAACCTTATCAAAGGTATCGGCATACTTTACCAGCTTATCCCGTGCAGCTTCAAAACCTCCCATATTGTCCACAATTGACTGCTTAATGAAAACTTGCACCCGTATTTTCACTTCACCTGCTGGCAGTTCTTTTCTACCGGCTTTTGTTGTTTTCTTTTTCATGTTACAAATATAACATTCTTGCCATCAATTAGTATACCTATTAACGAACTAATTGTGGTATGTTAAATACCATTAAACTACCGTAAAATGTACATTAATAGGTTGTAAAATTAAAACCCTGAGATTATCTTTACATCATCAAACAAACGCAAACAAAATGACAAGCGAAAAACAAGTAATTCTGACAGCAATCAACTTCAAAGGAGTTGAACAGGTAAAGAGGGAGGCAAAGGAATTGGCTGAAAAATTATTCTGCTCTGAACAGCATGTTTTAAACATTATCCGCAAAGTAGAAAAGCAACAGATCATTGTTAAACAGGGGTCGAAATAAGCCCCTTCTTATAAACCCTAAACGAAAACAAATGCAAGTAGAAACAATTCAGGAAGCTAAGAAAATAGCAAAGAAAACCAGCGAGGGCGGTAATTACGCCTGTGTTATCCTTAGTATGGGCAAATACTATGTGGAAACTGAAACGCCCTTTATCAGGTTGCATGAAACCTTAATTGCCGAATATTCGGACGGAGTATTATTAGACAGTGAGTAATTTTTTAATCCGGGGAGCCTTCGGGCTTCCCAACCCTAAACAATCAGTACAGATGAAACAGACAATCATTTTCATTTTTGCAGCCTTTATAGGCTTTACATCCTGCAAAAAGGATGAACCGATTTATCAACTTCAGCCAAAAGCCCAGATCATCCTTAGTAAGAATGCACTGCAGGTGTATGAATACCACTTCGACGCCTCAGCCAGCACCGGCAAAATAGTGAAATATTCCTGGCAATTCCGGGTAGCAACCAATTGGTACAATGCTGTTGAATCGGCTGACGCTATAACGGTATTTTACAGCACATTCAAAGTTGATGGTTTGAAGCTGATCGTGCAGGACGCTGCCGGTAATACGGCTGAATTTGCGGTTCCGGTTGAATTGGTAGAAGTCCTGAACGCAACAGGCAGTTACCCTACAAAGGCTATCTATCACAGCCTGAAAAACACAGGAACGGAAAGGGCTTCCATTGTGTACGTGTCGGACGGCTATATTAGACGGGTTTATGATCTTGAGCCGGATTCCGTAGGGCTTATTAGGGCAATTCCGGGGACTGTGAGGGTTATGGAGGGGGAAGTACAGGGTCAGCCCTGGGAGTAGCTGAAAGCCCGGCAATTAGCCGGGTTTTTTTGCCCCAAAAGCCCCTATTTTCATGTCTATTTTCACGCCCTTTCCGGGGCAAATTAGATATCCTTCCCCCCCTTCCTTTCCCTTATAAAGGCTTTACTGTTGGTTTCTTTGTGGAATTATCCGGGCAAATTCCGGGCAAATTTTTAAAATAAAAAAGAGTTACTTTATGTAACTCTTTGATTTCCAGTGATCCGGATTGGATTCGAACCAATGACCCTCAGCTTAGAAGGCTGATGCTCTATCCAACTGAGCTACCGGACCAATATTGTTTAATATACTCTTTTCCAACTCCTGATTTGAGATATACTTCTCTGTTCCTCATTATATCCCGGAAACAGGATATTTTTAAGGCTTGCAAAGATAATTTTTTTTAGTTTGCAGCCAAACAGTAATTATAACTGCAATGGATGTAAAGATAGAAGCAAGCTGGAAGGAAGTATTAAAAGAAGAATTCAGCAAGCCATACTTTGAGCAGATCGTTTATTTCCTGAAAACGGAACGAATGGCCGGCAAAACAATATATCCTCCGGGACCGCTTATTTTTAATGCATTCGAACAAACACCTTTTGATAAGGTAAAAGCGGTGATCATCGGCCAGGATCCGTATCATGGCCCGGGGCAGGCTCACGGGCTGTGCTTTTCTGTACAGGATGGTGTTCCCCCTCCTCCGTCCTTAGTCAACATTTTTAAAGAAATACAGTCAGACATAGGTATATCAATACCTCCCGGCAAAGGAAATCTTACGCATTGGGCGCAACAGGGCGTGCTGTTATTAAATGCTGCGCTTACAGTGAGAGCGAATGAACCTTTCAGCCATTCCAAGATCGGCTGGGCAACATTTACAGATGCCGTAATTCAAAAAATCTCTGCGCTCAAAACCGGGATAGTTTTTTTGCTTTGGGGGAAATTCGCACAGGAGAAACAGAACCTTATAGATGAAACCAGGCATCATGTGCTAAAAGCCGCCCACCCCTCTCCTTTTTCGGCCGACAAAGGCTTTTTCGGCTGCAGGCATTTTTCCAAAACCAACCGCCTGCTGCAAGAGGAAGGCAGGGATCCTATTGACTGGATGATTTCCTGACTGTACTTTGGCTATTCCTGCTTATTTTCGATATTGAAATATTATGATCAAAAATATTCTCGGCCGGATCATTGCCTTTTGGGGAGCAATAATATTTGTAATAACCCTGCTGCTCGTTGTAATTCCTATCTGGCTTACCAACTATATTGAAGAGCCGGGCGGAACAGAAATTTTCCGCCGTATTTCAAAAGCATGGATGAATTTTTTTCTTTTTTCAATCGGATGCCGGTTGGTGGTTCATGGGAAGGAAAATTTTAAAAGGGGAGAAACCTACATTGTAGCAAGTAATCACAACTCGTACATGGATGTACCGCTTACCACTCCTTTCATCCCCGGACCAAACAAAACCATAGCCAAGTCCGAGCTGGCCAAAGTGCCTTTATTTGGATTGATCTACCAGCGTGGCTCCATACTCGTTGATCGTAAAAGTGAGAAAAGCCGTAGAGAAAGCTATGTAAAAATGAAGGAAGTGCTTGACCAGGGATTGCACATGTGTATTTATCCCGAAGGCACCCGCAACACTACCGGCGAGCCCTTAAAATCTTTTCACGATGGCGCTTTCAAGCTCGCTGTTGAAACTAAAAAAGCCATTATACCTACATTGTTGTTCAACACGAAAAAAGTATTACCGGGCAAGTCTAAGCCTTTTTATCTCTGGCCGGCAAAAATGGAAATATATTTTTTGCCACCCGAACCTGTTCAGCCCGGCGATACCGTTGCTTCTTTGAAGGAAAGAGTATTTAATATCATGTATGCATTTGCGCGGGAGCATAGCAGGAAGGGGAAATAGGCGAGACGTCAAACGTGAGAAGTGAAAATTTCACATCTATCGTCTCACCTCTCACGTTTCTTACCACTTATTACTTACCACCTTAATTACTGAAATTCCTGAAAGTCCTCGTACGATTGATCTTAAGGTCTCTCAGCATGCCTGATTTCGGATAAAGAGAGATATTAAAGGAGGGCCATAAACCAAACGGTGTTACATTGATAGCCATCTGCCAGCAGTGCATTTCCCGGGTAATGTACATTGTGAAAGACGGTATTTTTAAATTAGTAACATCTACATAACCGTTTGCACCCACTTTCCACTTTTCCGTAAGGCTGAAATCACCGTTGAAGTTCATGCTGGAAGTAAGCCTTGTTTTATAAGTATAATCCGACTGTAACTGGTTGCTGAAGCTTAAAGAATAAGAAATATTTATCGACCAGGGTATATTGAAGTCCACGAACTCAGAAGGATTTTTCTTTATATAGTCCATCTGCTGCTGCATTTCGTCTGCTGTGAGATTATCATAGTTATCGTATTGGTTTTCCACTTTCTGGTCTTTTTTAGGATCCTTGGCCTTACTTTTAAAGCTGGTGGAAACAGAAAGACTTCCATTGGTGATCCGGCCTAAAGAAAACCCTTGTCCCTGCCAGGCATATTTATTGATCCGGTATCCGAGGCTGTCCACTTTGTATGGATCCATCGTTGCGCTTGCCGTAATATTGATCTTTTCAAAAAGCGTGCTCCTTGCATAAATATTAAAAGTGCTGAGCTTAAAAGAATCCGCCAACAAATTGTAGCTGCCGGTAAAACCAAAGCCATCTATGATCTTTACTTTTTTAAGACCATCATCTCCTTCTTCACCTGATCGTTCTGAAGTGCTGTCGTTTTTGGGTCTTACTTTCATTTCAAGGAAGTTATCGATACCGAAGCCAATGCTTCCCGACCGACCGTATCCGAAGGATCCATAGGTGGTTCGTTCATACTGGGAAAGCATCATATAGTGTCCCAGCGAATCTACTTTGGTATTCCTGTAATACGACTTGGACAGATCCGGCTTATACCCGATGCTGAACTGTGGTCGCATGGTATGGCGTATCGCCTGTATCCTTGCATTTTTATTTTTCATAGTAAGGGTACCAAACATAGAAGTGCTGAAAGAAACAGACATTGATATATCCCTTGCCGTATAGAATCCTTTTTCAGTGGTGGTGTCAATTTTCCTTTCCGTGTCATTCCAGTTGCGTATTATTTTTTGGGAATACCAGCGCTCCTGGTAGCTGAACCCCGGGGAGATCTGGAGGGGACCTAACTGAGGCAGCGCTAATGATATGGGTATATTGTGCTGGGCGCCCCATTGAAAAGTATCTACCAGTTGCTGCCAGCTAAAGGCTGTATCATAAAAACTTGCCTGCCCCCTTGTACTTCCCGTATAACCTATGCCAAGCTTTTGGTACCACTTTCCTGAACCTGCCATTTCCTTGGGCTGCAACGGGTAAAGGGTTGTCACGTTAAAGTTGATGTCAGGAAGGTTAAGGTTCACTATTTTGGTTTGGGTGTTCTGGGAATGGTTCATGTTTACCGAAAGATTATAAGGCTTCCCTATCCAGGATTTCTGGTAAGAAATGGAAGAGCTCAACTGGTTGGTAAAGCTCAGCGGCTGGCTGTAAGTTCCTCCCGCACCATTGCTTTGATCAATAATTGCATTGGTGGCATTATAGCGGGTATACGAGCTGGACCCGGCCTGGACATTTGCAGAAAAGCTTACACCCGGTCTCGCCTTACTGTCTGTACGGTGGCTCCAGGTAAGAAAAAATGTCTTGTTTTTCCTGTAATCTTCGTCACCTTTAAATCCAAAATGAGTATTCTGGTAGCTGAAATTTAATGACCCGTTATACTTATACCGCACCCTGTAGGTGGGTGTAAGGTTGAGCCGCCAGCTACCATAGGAATAAATATCGAATTTAGTCGTGACGTCAAAGTTATCACTGATAACCTTATAATATCCCAGCCCTTCAAGCCCCAGCCCGTAATCCTGTGTAACCGTTAATTGCGGTGGTAATATCCCCGACTGTCTCCCGTGCTTCATGGGGAACATACCGAAAGGAAGGATTATCGGCAGGACAGGGACGCCTTCGAACTCAACACCTACCGGGCCGGTAACGGCAACCTTTTGGCTTATATATTTTATTCTCTTTGCGCGAAAAGCAAAATGAGGGGTATCATAGTTACAGGTAGTAAAACGACCTCTCAATGCGTATATGGTTTGTGCATCCACTTTTTTTACTGCTTCTGCATAATTGTACAATTCTCCCTGCTGGAAATAGCTGCTGTGCGAAAGTCCCTTTTGCGATTTGAAATTAAATTCGAGGCTGTCGCTCACCGTGGTAATATCCCCCTGCACAAGTTTTGCCTGTCCCAGCACCTTCCCCGCAGTATCAAGCTTCATTTTCGCGTTAACGATATTGGTTTGCTGATCAAAAGACAGCTCCGGGGCAGCAAGGTTGACATCTTTATACTTTACATCAGTTTCGCCATAGAGGTAGAGCTTTTTTGCCGCCACATCCAGCACCATAGAGTCGAGCGCCTTATAATTTACGGGAGCATCAATGGAATCCTTTGATATCTTAATATCGAAAGTATCTGTTTTAACACGCTTTTCTGAACTGTCGGCATGCAACATTCCGGTGCTGTCGTTCGTTACCAGGCTGTCGGATATTTTGAAAGCAGAATCGGCTGAAGCATGTGCCGGTATTGTATCTTTGACGGGAAGCGTGGTATCCGCAGGCGCTGTTAAAGTATTGTAAAAAGGAAATTGCCTGTTACTTTTTGCCCATACATTATACGTTATTGCAATGGTAAGCAGTAGTAAGGTGAAAGTAAATATATAATTTCGCTTAAATTTGCGACATTTATTTTTCATACATACAACAGGCGGCAAAAATAGCCATATTAGCCGTAAGAAAACGTGAAGATTGAAGTAGAATTACAAACCCTGATTAAATTTTAACAACGAAATGCAGAGGAGAAACTCAAGGTCCTTTTTTTTCATCGCAATATTTTTTCTTTTAGCGCTTGTTGCCACAGCACAGAATAAAGGCCGTATCAATACCATTATTGTAGATGCCGGGCATGGAGGAACAGATCAGGGCGCAAAGGGATCTTATTCGACAGAAGCCCAGATCACCCTGCAACTGGCTATGAAGGTAGCGGCTCTTTTGGAAAGAGAATTGCCTGATACCAAAATCCTCCAGGACCGTACTACGGACGTATTTCATGATGTAAGGCAGAAAGCAGATTTTGCCAACCAGAACAAAGGCGACCTTTTTGTATGTATACACGTGAATGCAGCGCCTCCTATCCGGCATTCAGAGATTACGGGATACAGAACCCGCACTTATTATACCGGCAAGGGCAAAAACCGTAAGAAACATACCAAAAGAGAACCTGTATATAAGATCTGGCATACTCCCAATCCCCGCCAGGGCACAGGCACTTATGTATGGGCAGCCGACAGGGACGCTAAAAAAGCCGATGCATTAAGCGAGCGTTTTGAATCGGAAAACGAAATTACGGATGCTCCGGATCCTTCTACTCCCGAAGGACAAATCGCAAGCCGCTTATGGGTACAGAAATATTTTAAAAACAGTGTGCGGCTCGCATCCATGATCCAGGACGAGTTTGTAAAAATAGGGCGAAAGGATGACGGGGTATTGCAGCGTAATGAAAAAGGTATATGGGTATTGCAGGCCACCAACATGCCAGCCGTGCTGATCGAAACGGGCTTTATCACTAATAAGGACGAAGAAGATTATCTTAACAGTGATAAAGGACAGGAGGAAATGTCGCAGGCAATAGCCACCGCTGTGATAAAATTCAAGAATATGATAGATGCTTCCCGCGGCGGCAATCTTCCCGACTCTGCAAAATAATGTTTCTCCCTGATCGCCTCAGGTCCGGGCAAATTTATACATAAGCGACTTTCGACGGGATGCTTGCGCTTTCACTTAATATCCTATTTTTGCGGGGAAAGTATTGATTCTGAATAATAAGTGAAAATTCAAATCGTTCATCAAGGATGAAAATATCAAATGAAACCAAAATAGGGGCATTAACTGCAATCGCAATAACGCTTTTGATCCTCGGTTTTAATTACCTGAAAGGGAAATCATTGTTCGAAAAGAATTTCTTTGTTTATACCGTTTTTAAGTCGGTAGAAGGCTTATCGGTTTCCAATCCGGTTATGATCAACGGGCTGCAGGTGGGTAAGGTATATAAGATGGAAGAAAAAGACAATAATCTGAGTGGTATAGTGGTGACCTTAAACCTTACCAAAGATGTGAATATCCCGAAGAACTCTTTTGCTTCTATTTCCGGCAGCCTTTTAGGCACCACCACACTGGATATTAAATTAGGCACAGGCACTACTTACCTTCAGCGTGGAGATACCATCGCAACCAATGCCTCACTTGGACTGCTGGATGAAGTGACGGGCCGCATTGACCCTGCTTTGTATAAGGTAAATAAAGCATTGCAATCTCTTGATTCAGTATTAAAACTTATTGGTGCTATATTCGACTCCCGAACGCAACATAATTTTCAGACCATATTTGCAAATCTTGCAGTATCCACTGCCAGCCTGAATGGCTTGCTGGATAATCAAAAAGGAGCGCTTGCTCAAACGCTTGCCAATGCGAGTGCCTTTACAGGGAATCTCAAGACAAATAATGATACCATCTCACAAATATTTTCCAACCTGAAAACGACGAGCGATAAACTGGCCAACCTGCAGCTCCAGGAAACTTTAACAAAATTGCAGGCAGCAGTTGGTCAGCTCAATACTACCTTGGAGAAGGTCAACAATAACAACGGTACGCTCGGTATGCTCATGAATGATAAAAAGCTGTACAATAACCTTAATTCAGCGTCTAACAGCCTGAACATATTACTGCAGGATTTCAGGGTTCACCCACGCAGGTATACCGGTGGCCTGGTATTTGGCAAAAAGGATAAATCCGCCCCCTTAATGACTCCTTTACCCGATTCACTTACAACGTTGCCCGGCTCAGATAAACAACGGTGATGAATACACTAAAGAGGATTACTTTTACTGTTCTGTTTTTAGCGGTTACTTTGATTGTTTTTGCCCAACAGAAACCTGCTTCCCCATCCTCTTCCGATACAGCCGCCCCTGCACGGTCAGACAGCACCAGGAAAATAAACCTGGTCAGATCGGATCTGCTCCGTTTTGAAAATAAAGATTCTGTTCAACTCCAGATTTTAGTAGGTAATGCTATACTCAGGCAGGGAAAAACGCTTTTTTATGGCGACAGCATTGTGATGAATCAGCAAAAAAATACTATTGAGGTGTTTGGCAATATCCATATCAATGATGCAGACAGTGTGAATGTATATTCCCAGTACCTCATATATCATGGTAATGAGCGGGTGGCAAACCTGAAAAAGGCAGTAAAGCTGTCTGACGGAAAGGCTACCTTGACCACGGAATCGCTCGAATACGATCTTAATTCAAAAACAGGCACTTACCTGAATGGCGGCAAGATCGTTAACGGCTCGTCTGTGCTTACCAGTAAGGAAGGCTATTACTATGCTGAGACAAAGGATGCTTACTTTAAAAAGAATGTTCGTCTTGTTGATCCCGAATATACCATGGCAACAGATACGCTTTTGTATAATGTGGATGCACAGCTTGCTACCTTTGTTGCTCCCACCACCATCAATGACGGTAAATCCATAATTCATACCTCCGACGGCTACTATAATATGCAAAACGGAACGGCTAATTTCGGAAAGCGGCCGGTCATCCAGGACAGCACACAGTTCATAACAGCAGATCATATAAACTTCAACAAGGCTACAGGAGAAGGTTTTGCAGAAGGAAACTTTGTATACCGTGATACCGCCCAGGGCGTAATGGTGCTGGCGGAAAAAAGTTTTTTTAACCGCGATAAAAATACTTTTCTTGCTACCGAAAAACCACTGATGATCATAAAGCAGGAAGCTGATTCCCTGTTTATAACAGCCGATACGCTATATTCAGGCATTGCGTATGATACTGTATATGTAAGAGACAGCACCGAAGAACTTCATGCACAACAAACAGGAGCTGAAATCCGCACGGATTCACTCATTACGGCAATACCTAAAGCTGAACGTTCTGAACCTCCCGGTTTACTTCCTCCTGCCGATATTAAAAAAGCGGGGAAACCTGCCCGGAGAAAAATGAACAGGGCTGAACCTGAGCCGCCGGGACAGGAAGATATCGTAAAGGCGCCCGCCCTCACTCCCATACCATTGCCACAGCAAACTGATACCAGTCTTCAACGGACAGTCCAGGCAGAAGACAGCACAGGAAACCTGCAGGATTCCCTGCAAAAGACAGTACAACAAGCCACTCTCAAAGATTCAGCAGCAAAGGATATAGTGGCGGCGGATAAAGTGGAAAAAATTGCCCCGCGTGAGATAGACAGGATAGATAGCGTACGCTTTTTTAAAGGATTTCATCATGTAAAAATGTTTGCCGATTCTATGCAGGCTGTATGCGATAGTATGATGTTTTCTGCCAGGGATTCCATTTTCCGGTTATTCAATGACCCGGTGGTCTGGTCAAAAGAAAGCCAGATATCGGGAGATACGATCCACCTGTATACAAAAAATAAGAAGCCGCAACGGGTGGAAGTATGGGAAAATGCATTCAGCATAAGTAAAAGCAATGATGAGCTTTTTAATCAACTGAAAGGAAATACTATTAATGGTTATTTTCAGGACGGGGAAATTGAGCATATTACTGCCAAAGGAAGCGCCGAAAGCTTATACTACCTGCAGGACGATGACAGCGCCTATACCGGCGCTAACTATGCGAAGGCCGATTTAATCAACTTGTATTTGGTAAAAAAAGAATTGAACAAAATTACATGGGTGCACCAGGTGGAGGGCGGCTTCTATCCTATCAGGCAGGTGCCGGAAGAGCATCAGCGCTTCCGTAATTTTAAATGGCAGGAAGAAAGAAGGCCTAAGTCGAAGGAGGATCTGTTTCAGTAAGAACAGTTTTGTATAAGCTGATAAATTGCCTTGCGATAAGGCCATAATTATATTGAGATGCTGCATGAGCTGCTATCTCTTTTCTATTAAAGCGTTCATAAACCTCCATTATTGCTGCCAATGCTTCAGCAAGCTGCTGTACGTTTCCATTGTCTACCAATATACCGTTGCTGTCGTTTACAGCTTCGGGAATGCCGGCTACTCTTGAAGCAATTACCGGCAATCCACAGCAAAGGGCTTCAATAATTACACAGGGGAAATTTTCATAGCGGCTGAACATCACCAGGGCATTAGAGCGTTGCATCTGCTGTGCTACTGCTGCATTGCTTATTTCTCCCGGCAATAGCACCTTATCCTGTATACCTGCGGCGGTGATCATTTTTTTTATATCATTTGAGTCATTGCCTATCAATTGAAGACGCCAGTCTTTTCGTTGCTTTGCCAACACAGCAAAAGCCGCAATGATCCCTTCTATGTTTTTCTGATAGTTCATAGCAGAAACATGAATAAAGCTGAAAGGATCATTTTTGGAATTGCCCTCATAATAAAAATGATCCGTATCAACCACATTGCGTATTACGTTGACTTCTTTTAATGAAAAAATCTTTTTTATCAGGTAGCCGTCATGCTGCGAAACCGATGTAACAGCCGACGCTTTCCTGAATACAGATGCCACTCTTTTCCTGTAGTATAAAGACCGGTTTTTAAAGCTGTCCGGCGGCCCGGGAACATAGGTAGCGGAATGCTCTGAAACAATATAGGGGATATGCCATTTACTTTTTATCCATTGTGCAATAGTACCGGCCTTCATAGGCACGTGTACATGTATCATATCCGGGAGCCCGTTCCCGGCAAAGTGTTGGCGTATATACTTTTTATAAGCAGAATAGTATTTCCAGTTATAGATCATTTTATCAATGATCTTTATACCGGTGCGTTTAAAGGAAAAAAATATAACTATCTCTTTAAGATTGCCGTTGTTGGTTATTACAATCTCACCTTTATTTACAGGAACTGATTCTCCATACTGTGCTACATAGATTACAGTAAGGGGTATACAGGAGGCGACCGCAAGAGCGTGGCGCTGAATAAAGTCACCATCAAAAGGGCTGATGCGATTGGGATACCAACTGGTGAGCCAGAGGATGTTCATGCCTTACCTTTTTTTATGAACGATTCGGCCATCAAATGATTTTTTATCTCACCAAATTCTTTGTAGTTAAAATAAAAAAACTCAGCAAGTGTGATGTGCTGTCCTTTTTTAAAATGCCCTGCAGAAAATAGCATATTGACCAGGTAACCAATACTACTGATCAAAGCGGCAGCTACAATTCCATAACGGGGAATAAAAGCTACATCTAAAATTATTATGGCAAGCAGGCCCAGTACAGCGCCCGCCAGATTCACCCAAACTTTATTTTGCCCAGCAAAAAAAGCGCTTAATATACTAAGAGTATTCAATGATAATATCCCCGGAATAAGTAAAAGGAATGGTATATGCATATTGTTAAAAGTCGGACCATAAATCAACGGAAAAAGCCAGTGACCCAATGCCGCAAGAAGCATACATGCAACCAGGCTCACAGAGGTCAATACCCGGGAAATTTTTAAAATGCTTTGTTTAAAGTCGGATATATTCCTGTTCTTATCTGCAGATACAGGAAATACAGCGCTTGCCACCATCATGGGAATGATAAGAAAAACCTGCACCAGTTTCGATACCTGGATATAATTGCCAAGATCGGCTGCCGAGCAATATCTTTCAACAAACCAATAATCTATCCTGTATAAAAGAAAGAACAGGAGATTTGCCCCCAGCGCCTGAAATGCATATCTGAAAATGCCGGAGACCAGTTTTCGCCCAGGCAAAATTACTTTCTGCACACTACCTGCAATCATAAAGAAGGTAATGGTCAGCAATACACCCTGCAGCAGAAATCCGCCGAAATAAAGCTCAATATATCCTTTCCGGGAGATGAAATTGCCGGTAAAAGGAAGCATGGCAATCAGCAAAAGGTTAACGATGACCATCAGCAGGTTGGGAACTAAAAACGATCTTTTTGCATAAAATAATGAGGTGAAAAAATTAGAGAGTATGCAGCCGCCCGTATACAGGATTGCAGCCATAAAATACTGATCGTAGACTTCCGGTAATAACCTCAACTTTAGCAACAGCCAAAGCGCTACGGCTATTGCCGCCGTTACGGTTATTGCCCATAGTAAAGAAAAAGAGCCGAGCTCAACAGGCCCGGCTCGTCCGGAGGCAAGAAAATAAGAAGTACCGGATTCCAGACTTAAGCTGCCTGCAATCACTACCAGCGCATAACTGTTTACCACAAAATAAATGATCCCGCTATACGAAGCTTCGTAATAGCGGGCTATCATAATATTTAAAACCAATACAGATAAAAAATACAGCCCTCTCCAGATAATAGTTTGGTATATCAGGTTGCGGAGGGCCATGCTTATTTCAGCGCGTCAATAATTTGCCCGAAATCTGCAGCAACGAGCGATGCGCCTCCTACGAGGCCACCATCTACATCCGGGCGCGAAAAGATATCTTTGGCATTGCTGCCTTTTACACTTCCTCCGTACAGAATGGAAATCGTATCTGCCACATCCTGCCCATACTGATCTGCAAGCGTTTTACGCAAGTGTGCATGCATTTCCTGAGCCTGGTCAGCAGTAGCGGTCTTGCCCGTTCCTATTGCCCATATGGGCTCGTATGCTATTACGATTTTCTTTAATTGCTCAACTGAAAGCTGAAAAAGGCTTTCCTCAAGCTGCGCTGCCACATAACTGTTTTGAGTACCCGCTTCTCTTATTTGAAGAGGTTCCCCACAGCAGAATATTGGCGTAAGACTATAAGTGAGCGCCATATTTACCTTTTCTGCCAGTATCGCATTGGTCTCATTAAAATATTCCCGCCTTTCGGAATGCCCGATGATCACAAATTCTATTCCCATAGACTGCAGCATTTCTGCCGATGTCTCCCCTGTATAAGCCCCTGATTTTTGTGTATAGCAGTTTTGAGCAGCTACAAAGAAGTTAGCCTTACCGGTTACTTTGCTTTTTGCCAGCGACAAATAAGGAAAGGGTACCGCAAGCACTACACTTTGATGCGGCTGGAACGTATGAGAATCCTGGAGAAGATTGTCCAGCAGATCTTCTGCCTGCGCATAAGTGAGATTCATTTTCCAGTTGGCGGCGGCGATTTGTTGTCTCATCATGAAAGTTGTTTATAGAGATATCCCAGTATCCCGGTCTCTCCTTCGGTTATGGTTTGGTTTTTAAGTTTTTTCCAGTTTTGAATATGTTCAATTGCTTTATCAAAAGCATACTTGCCTGCATAGCCCCAACTGAAGCTGGGAATGTGCTTTGGTGTAAGCCCTTCTCCAAAAATATTACAGGCTATGCCCACAAAAGTAGCGGTATTAAATGAAGTATGGATTGCGCAACGTGAATAATCTCCCATCATGAGCCCGCATTTGAGACCGGCATTCACCATTCCGTTGCCGATTTCCATAAGAATATCGGATGCGCTGTTCTTGACATTTGAATTGGAAGTCCCCGCCCCAAGATTGCACCACTCCCCTATTACCGCATCTCCCAGGTAGCCGAAATGTGCTTTGTTGCTATACCCCATCATAACGCTGTTCTTGATCTCTCCCCCTGCTGTACAATAAGGTCCTATAGTAGTGGCGCCATAGATAGTTGTTCCCATTTTCAAAACAGCTCCTTCACCCATGGCAAACGGTCCTCTTATAACAGAACCCTCCATCACTGTTGCATTGCGGCCTATATAAATGGGCCCACCGGTAGCATTAAGAATACAGTGCTCAACTGCAGCTCCTTCTTCGATGAAGATATGCTCTTCGCCCATGACCCGGTTAGTACCGGAAATAACGCATGATTTTCCTGCACCGGTCAGTAATTGAGAATCACCAACGATTGCTTTCCCGTTAAGCTGAACGATATCCCAGGGATATCTTATCAAAGAAACAGTCCCTGCGTATTCCTTTGTATGTATGGGATGAAAGTCCAGGACATTATTCATTGTGTGAATATCATCACGGCTGCTGCAAAAAGCCAGTAACATTTTATTATGCAACAAAGCTTCGCCATCCTCAAGACGGGTTATAGCCTCTGTTACAGGCTCATCTGGAAAAACAGCTGCATTGATAAATATCTTTTTTCCTTTAGGGATGGAAGGGTAATGTTCCTGCAAATAATCGGCGGAGAGAATTTGTATTTTTTCTTTCAGCAGCAGTTCCCATCTTTCTTTGATCGTTAATATGCCTGATCTTATTTCCGCAATGGAACGGGTATAGGTAAAGGGATGAAGCAAAGCCCTTTCCGGCGTATCAAAAAGTATAAAGGAACCGGCATCAGTCATTTTTCAAATATCTGATATAGAATAGAAAACGCCAAAGTTAATTGCAATATGTTGTATTGAGTTATCCCGGCGTGAGAAGATAGAAGTGAAACGTGAGACAATGTTGCAGGTTGCAAGTAACACGCTGCACATGAAACAACCCGGAACCTGAAACTTACGACCTGGAACCCCTATTTTTCTTCATGGTATTCGTCCTCGGTATTGATATCCCATATATTGCTTTTATCTTTTCTGCCCGCAATAATATTAGCAACGGCTTCCATAGCAGTAAGCATGCTGTGATCTGAATTGTTATACTTATGCATACCGTTCCTGCCGATCAGGAACAGGTTTTCAATTGTATCGGTATAGGCTCTTACGGCCTGGAAATTCTCATATCCGCCAAAATAAGACGGATATGCTTTGGGAGCTTTAATGACAACAGTATCTTCTATATCTTTTGCGTGCAGCAATCCGATGGTTTCCATTTCACGGATAGCGGATGCGGCAATTTCTTCGTCCCTCCTGTTCCAGAGCTCGTCTGTTTCATTACAAAAAAATTCCACTCCTATCCATACTTTTGAAGCGTCTGCTATCATATGGGGACTCCAGTTGTGGAATAGCTGCATGCGTCCTGCCCTGATATTTTTGTCCTGTATATATATCCAATTATCTGTAAGTGGCGCCCCCCTCTTTTTTAAAGCCATATTAGAAGCAAGCATTCCCACGATCAAAAAATCCCTGTATTCCAGTGATGCAGCAGACTTTGCAACAATATCAGGTAAGGTCTCTGTTCTTATTTGTGCTATCAGTTCCTTTACCGGCATTGTGGAAAAAAAATAATTTCCCTCCAGTTGTTGTATCTCACCTGAAATATTATTTGTAATCTCTGCACTGGTTACCCGGTGATCACCGGTTATCGACAGACCGGTTACTTTATGATTGATGAGTATTGTCCCTCCCATCTGTTGCACTTTTTTTGCCACGGTTTCCCACATTTGTCCCGGTCCGTATCTGGGATAAAGAAACTGCTCTATCAGGCTGGTGCTTGTGGCAGCCTGCCGGATGGTTTGATCCCTGGAAAAAATACTCCTGAAAGCGTGTTTTATAACTTTACCGATACTCAGATCTTTAATACGCTGCTGTCCCCAGGTAGCAGGCAATGAATCGCAGGAAACGCCCCACACTTTTTCAGTATAATCCCTGAAAAAAGTTTCATATAACGTTTTCCCAAACCGGTTTATAAAAAAATCTGTCAGGCTTTTTTCCGGCCTTACCGGAAAAAGCTTTGCCCTGGTATAGGAAATACCAATTGAGATCATTTTTAGGATACCCAGGTTTTGGGCGGTCTTCCAGTTTAACTGTAGCGGGTAATTGAAGAATTTGCCTTTATAATATATTCTCGACTTACGCGGACGTATCATCAAGCCTCCTTCACCATCAGTTTTATGTGAAGCAGTTCCGGGATGAATAGCGAAGGTTTGGTTGTGGTAATTAATATTAATATTCCTGCTTATCCTGCTATTTTCCTCAAGTGGAAGTATGTTCAGCCACCATTCTATTATTCTTTCGGACTTTGAAAAAAAACGGTGACCTCCGAGATCAATTTTGTTGCCTTTATAGTCAACGGTCTTGGAAAGCCCTCCTACCTGTGCATCCGTTTCTATCACTATAGGGATAATATCAGTTTGGGTAAGCAGTTCATACGCGGCCGTAAGACCAGCGGGACCAGCACCTATGATGATGGCTTTGGGCATGGTTTGGATTTGAGGTAGGGAAATATTTGTATTTTTTGTTTGTTGTAAAATACGGATAAATAGAAGAAACAAACAAGCCAGAGATATTCTCCCAAAGTATGCTCCATTTTTATCAGTGGAGTATTTACAACATTTAATATTAAGCAGATCATAATTAAAGCGTAAGTCTTCCCGAACCGGAATGTAAAAATAACGCCGGCAATCAGCAGGGGGCAGATCCATTGAACCGCATAATACTGATATCTGTTAATAGGAGAAAAAAAATCGCATAGCATGTATAAGCTGTATCCCAGCAAAGGGTAATTATAAAAGGTGCTGTCGTTTGTATAAGCCGCCCAAAATACCAAAAACATAATACCGGCTATTATAAAAAACAGGCCGGTAAGAAGCGGCAGTGGTATTTGTACATGAAATATATCCGATATAAGGGTAGAAAAGTTTATATCCTGGGAATGATTGATGAATAATCCTTTTTTATGTTCTTTCTCCATCTCATTATAGTTCATTCCTTCCCATTCCGCGTAATGGGGATCAGGATCATTAACCTTAAAGGTAGTGTCTCTTAAATAATGAATTTTTACATGTTCCTGTATATTGTTTCTATAGTCTGCCCACAACTGTCTTTGTGTGCTGCTTGCAAGGATCCATGATAACAGCAATACGGACGGAATAAAAAATAATATTTTATAATGCCTGGCATACTTATTAAACAGGAAGATAAAAGGGAGAAAAAACAACAGGATGGTAGGCCGTATAAGTACCGCAACAATAAAGATCGTACCTGAGACCAAAGCACGGACAGGATCTTTATTATTTTGGAAGTAATAGATGAATGCAATAGCAAGGAAAGGCGGAATAAGATAAAGTTGACCAAATGTAATCATGTTGATCCAGCCTTCTGTAAACAAAATGCCTGTGCCTGCTGTTAATACTGCAATCTTTTGAGGAACTGTATCTGTTAGTTTAAAGCATAGAAAAACTGAAATTGCCAGCAGAACGTACTGTAAGGCAAGCCATATTCTGTTGATAGTATGCTGCCGGAATTCTGCAAGAGGATAAAGCAGTATATGAAAAAAAGGACTTGCAGTAGATGCTGATACGGCATTGGCATTAAAATTTCCCGGATCATAATATCTTATGCCATCCCCTTTTCTCCATTTATAAAAATAGGGAGATTGATTATCTTTTTGTAAACGGGCGCCCACAATCCTGTTGCGAATATCGCCGGATGTAAGTTTGATGAGATGAAGGTCTCGTCTTATCGTCCATATTAATGCACCTGTGATACAAATGCCTATTAATATCCACAGGGCCCGGTTCATGATATTATTTAACTTCAACGGATGTTATATAAAAATTTCGGTCCACACTAAAATTCCCGCCGCTGTTTTTTACTTTAAGGGTTTTCCATTTTTCCCTCGGTTTTATCCGGCGCTCGCCGTCGAAATTGATCTTTACAGGCATATCAAAACCACTCACGCAGTTTGTCCAGCGATAGGATAATTTGTTTTTATCTATCTTATACTCCAGCACAGGGATATTGGTAGTAGTGAGGTATTGCTCAAAGACTTTTGAAAAATCAATGCCGGATATCCTGGAAATATAGTCTTCGATCTCTTTGCCGGTAACCGTTTTATGATAATAAGTTTTGTTCAGCCCGATGAGTATTTGCCTGAAAAGGGAATCATTATTGATCACCTGCCTGATGGTATGTATCATATTGCCGCCTTTATAATACATATCACCCGACCCTTCCCTGTTTACCCCGAACGGTCCCTGGATAGGCATGTCGTTTTGTATCCGGCTGCGCGTGCCTGTTACATATTCGTCTCCTGCTTCCTTACCATATTCGCAGGTGGTGAACAGCGCTTCGGCATAATTCGTAAAGCTCTCATGCACCCACATATCAGCAATATCTTTCGAGGTAATATTATTACCAAACCATTCATGCCCGCTTTCATGCACTATTATGAAATCCCATTTCAATCCCCATCCCGTACCCGAAAGATCTGTTCCCCTGTATCCGTTCATAAAACCATTGCCGTAAGCAACAGCGCTCTGGTGCTCCATCCCTAAGTGAGGCGCTTCAACCAGCTTATAGCCGTCTTCATAAAACGGGTAAGGTCCAAACCAGTATTCAAAGCATTTCAGCATTTTAAATACCTGCTGAAATTGTGCTTTAGCCTTGTCCACATTATATTCCAGTACCCAGAAATCGCAATCGAGCTTACCTTTTAAGCCTTTATAATCTTCATGCCAGTGCGCATACCTGCCTATATATGGAACAAGATTGTAGTTGTTGATAGGATTGGTGACAGCCCAGGTATAAGTAGCCGTCCCATCCGTGTTATAGGTTTCATTCCTGAGCCTCCCATTGGCAACAGCCTGCAGGGTATCCGGTACCGTTATTGTCAACGATGCACTGTCGGGCTCGTCGCTTTGATGATCTTTGCAGGGATACCAAACGCTGGCGCCCAGTCCCTGGCAGGCCACGGTGATCCAGGGATTGCCGTTTTTGTCTTTGCTCCATATTACGCCACCATCCCAGGGCGGACGTAAAGCCGGGCGGGGAATGCCATGATAATAGACTGTCAGGTGATTGACTTCAGTAGTATACCTGCCCGACGGAACGGCTACAAAATAGACATTACCGTCCCGCCTGAAAGTAAGCGGTTTATCAAGATAGATAATACTGTCTATATCCAGCCCTACCTGCAGGTCAATTTGCATTTCGTCTGCAGGAGAAGCTACAATAGTATAATAAATGGTATTGCTTCCGGTAATACTGCGCTTATTGAAATCAAATTTTACATCCAGCGCATATTTAGTTACATCCCACCAGGCGCGTTCAGGAGTGATTGACCCCCGCAAAGTATCTGCATGGGTGAAATCGTGGTTTTGATGCAGCGGTTGTGCCCATGATATATTGGTAAAAAATAACAATGACGCCAACGTGAATGCAAAAGCTGTTTTTTTCAAGCTAATTATTTTAAACCCTAAATTTAATCTGATTTCTGTATTGCAGCAGTTAAATTACACCAATGGATAAGAATACAGCCACAAATTCCAGCATTCTGCGCAACAGGATGATTGGGGTATACAAAAAAGCCAGGGATGCACGAATGGATTTTAATATATTTATTGGTATCTTATGCAAGCCCCTGCTAATGATATTGCCCGCAGTATGCATTACCTGTCTTATTGTTTCCTGCAACAGAAAACAAAATACATCCCAAAAAATATTCCGCTATAACCAGCCTGAAGGCATTGCTTCTCTGGATCCCGCTTTTGCCAAAAACCAGTCCATCATGTGGGCGGTGCATCAACTGTATAATACGCTGGTGGAAGTAGATGATGAGCTGCAGGTAAAGCCTTCCCTCTGCCGTTACTGGCGCATATCTGATGACCGGCTGACTTATACTTTTATTTTACACAACGATATCTTTTTCCATGATGATCCTGTATTTCCCGGAGGAAAAGGAAGAAAAATGACAGCGTCGGATGTGGCGTACAGCCTGGAACGTATAACGGATAAGCATACTGCCTCTCCCGGGGCATGGATATTTAATGACCGTATAGCAGCAGATCACGGCTTTATCGCAGTAGACGATACTACTTTTCAATTAACGTTGAAGAAGCCTTTCAATCCCATACTCGGGATCCTGAGCATGCAATATTGCTCCATAATACCTCGTGAAGCAGTGGAGAAGTATGGCGATGATTTCAGAAGGCACCCCGTGGGCACAGGGCCTTTCAGATTTACGCTGTGGGAGGAAGGGCAAACGCTCCTGCTTGCAAAAAATAATAATTATTTTGAAAAAGACAGCCTTGGAAAGCAATTGCCCTATATAGATGGGGTTAAAGTAGTATTCCTGGACAGCAAGGCAACAGAATTTCTCGAATTCCGGCAGGGAAAACTGGATTTTGTAAACGATATTGACGCCTCTTTTAAAGATGAAGTACTGACAAAAAAAGGAGAGCTGAGAAAAGACTGGCAGGGCAGGATTGTATTAAACAAGCATACTTTTCTTAATACTGAATACTTAGGCATATTGATGGATAGTGCGAACCCCCTGGTAAAAGACAGCCCCCTGCGGCTGAAAGATATCCGTAAAGCTATTAACTACGGCTTTGACAGGCGGAAAATGGTAATGTATCTCAGGAACTCGCTCGGCACACCTGCGGAAAATGGCTTTATTCCTGCAGGGCTGCCCTCTTACAACGATTCCGCAACTTATGGATATCATTATGATGTGGCAAAAGCAAGGCAGTTGCTCGCGGCTGCGGGTTTCCCCGATGGGAAAGGGCTGCCGCAGATAAAGCTGCTTACCATCCCGGTATACGCTGAACTGGGCAGTTTTGTTGCCAGGCAACTCGAAGATATCGGGATCAGGGTGCAGGTGGAAGTAGTGCAGAAGAGCCTTTTGCTGGAGCAAACAGCAAAATCACAGGCCCTCTTTTTTCGTGGCAGTTGGATGGCGGATTATCCCGATGCGGAAAATTACCTGGGAGTGTTTTATGGAAAAAACCCGGCGCCGCCTAATTATACAAGGTATCACAACCCGGCGTATGATCAATTATACGAAGCAGCATTGACAGAGCGCAATGACAGTATGAGAATTGAAATGTACCGCAAATTAGACCGGATGATCATAGCAGATGCGCCTATAGTGCCATTGTGGTATGATATGGTGATAAGGCTGGTGCAGCCTAATGTGAAGCGCTTTACCACCAATAGCCTGAACATGCTGGAGCTGCGGAAAGTAAACATAGAGTAAAAGGAGACTTAATACTGTCCGAAAATTAGTACAGGGCTCCAATATCATAGGGGTAAGTGATAAGTGGTAAGAAGTAAGTCACTTATTCCCCTTTATTGATCAGCTGATTCCTTATCAGCCTGTTATTATATTGCTGAATAAACGCTTTCAGATGCCGCTCCATACGCTTTACAATATCAGGTTCGGCATCAAGCAGGTTCTTTTCAAGAAGCCTGTCATTTTTATAATCAAACAATGCTTTGCTTCTTGTTCCGTCAAAAAAAAGAAGATAATTATTTTCTATCCACCGGTAACCGCTATTGTAATACACGGAAAAATTAAGCCTTTGCGGGTCAAACACATTTTCGCCAAATGCAAAAAAAGGCTTTTTATAATGCAGGTACGACAGCACGCTGGGCATAATATCTATCTGCTGGATCACTCCTGAAGAATCAACGCCCCGCAGGGTAGTATCACCGGGATGGTAGAGCAGGATAGGGATGGCAATATCCCCCCAGGCATTCTGGTATTCCGGATGATAGGCTACGGTGGAATGATCAGCGGATATGATAAAAAGAGTGTGCCTGAACCAGTCGGTATGGCTTGCTTTTTCAAAAAACCTGCGTAATGCCATATCCGTATATCCGATACATTCCATTACCGGGAGCGGCCCCTTTTTAAATTTGCCTGCATATTGCGAAGGCACTTTAAACGGGTGATGAGAGGATACCGAAAATATCGTGCTGAAAAAAGGCTGTTTGAATGTGCTTAGGGTATTGGCAAAATACTGGAAAAAAGGCTCATCCCAGATGCCCCATACACCATCAAAATCTTTATCATTATTGTATTCGTTCTTGCCATAATAATGCTGCACGCCCATAAGGTTGACCAGCGCGCTAAAGCCCATTGAGCCGTTAGGCGCTCCATGAAAGAAAGAAGTAGTATACCCCTCTTTATCCAGCAGGTACGGAAGACTGTGCAGGCTGTCTGATGCATAAGGCGTAAGCACATAGGGATCCAACCCTCCGGGAATACCGGCAAGCACAGAAGGCAACGCGTCAATAGATTTTCTGCCGTTGGCAAAAGAATTCCAGAATACCTTGCTTACGGTCATTAATGAGTCAATGAACGGAGCATAGCCTTTGTATCTGCCGCCATCCAGGTCTTTGTTATAACCGCCCACCATCTCCTTGCTGAAGCTCTCGAGCAGGATGATCACCACATTATCTTTCCTGAAAGCACTATCCCCGCCGCTATTCCCACTATGCAGTGGAGAATAAATATGTTCTGCTTCTTCCTCAGTATAATAGGCTGCCTCTTTCAGCTGGTTTACATTCCAGGTTCTTACCAGGCAAAACGGCGTATTCAGCACCAGGTACATCTCATCAGGTCGTGTCACATATTCCCCTGCATTGCTGATAGTAATGGGTCGTGTGCTGTGCTTAAAGTCGCCCCTGATGCCGCCTACTGCCATTACGGAAGTGATCACAAGAACTGTGACAGCTTTTACATAAAAGATCCAGGGCTTAGCCCCGGCACGATCGTAATATACCTTCACTTTATTATACAACCATACCATCAATATAATAAGTCCTGCATAAATGAACACCACATACCAGTAGTCTGTTAAGAACAGCCTGAACAGCCTGCTCTTGTTGATCTCGTTGGAAAACTCATTAAATACGCTGTGTGTGATCCTTCGCAGCGTAAACCGGTAATAAATAAAATCAATACTGTTAAGCAGTAAGGCTATGCCGTTTGTAATAAAAAAAACATATTTTATTACACGCTGATAAGTTACAGACTCCCGGAAGCGAAAAGGTATCAGCATGAGAACAATGAACAATGCATTGAAGTAGAACATAGCAGCGATGTCAAATACCAAACCGCCCTTTAAAATATTGCGCCATTCATTCCCGTCTATACCCGGGAACATAGAACGGTTGAGAAGATAAAAAATAAAGCGGCATAACTGGAACAAAAACATGACCACGCAGAGGCGGTACAAAAACACGAGGTAATAATTGCTTTTTGCTTTTTTAAAGAGTGCCATTGCTTTATCGTTAAAATTATTGCCCGGCAGTACGCATTCCATTAGCCGTTAGCCGCTATTCTTTGCTTCATTGCTTCGTATAAAATAATACCGGCAGCAACGGAAACATTGAAGGAATCAAAATCCCCGGCGATCGGGATAGAGAAATGCCCGTCGGCAGCTTTGCTTAAAAAATGCTGTACCCCCTTTTCCTCATTGCCCATAATGATACAGCAGGGTTCTTCAAAGCCGATGCTGAATACTTTTGCCGGAGCGTTCATTTCCGCGGTAAATACTTTTATGCCGTTCAGATGCAGCGTATCCACCGCCTGTGCGAGGCTGTTCACTCTTGATATATATATCTGCTCCAGCGCGCCGGCAGAAGATTTCATCGTTTCCTCATTAAGTGCGCCCACTCCTTTATCAGGAATAATTAATGCCTGTGCGCCGCAGCATACTGCGCTTCGTGCAATCGCACCGATATTGCGCACGTCAGTTACCCCGTCAAGCATTACAAATAAAGGACTCTTCCCCTCTCCTGCCACATGATCAATCACCTGCTGCAGGTCAGTATATTGTACAAGCGCCGCTATTGCTACAACTCCCTGGTGATTAGCTCTTGTAAAGCTGTTCAGCTTTTCCGCCGGTACCATTTGCAGGGGTATATTATGCGCTCTTGCCAGTTGCCTGATGACCTGTACATTATCGCCGTTAATATTCTTATACATGAAGATCTTATCCACGCCCCTTCCGTTTTCGAGCGCTTCTATCAACGGCTGCCGGCCAATTATCAAAGAAGATTTTTTCAATGCGGCTGTTATTATATTAATTTTTGTTCAAGCAGGTAATGCAGCTTCAGCACAGCGGCAACAGACATCGCGTCTTTTATTTCCCCTCTCATTACCATATCAAATGCTTTTTCAAAAGCAACTTTTCTCACAACAAGCGATTCTGTTTCTTCCGGTTGCGCCTCATGCTGCGACAAATCCCTTGCAAGATATACTATTGCAGCTTCATCCGTAACTGAATTGGAAAGATGCATCTCCAGCAGCTTATCCCAACGCAAAGCCTTAAGCCCTGTTTCTTCAAGAAGCTCACGATGCGCTGCCTCCAGCAGCGTCTCATGTTTTGCCCCACCGCCTTCGGGTATTTCCCAACTGTAAGTATCTGTGGGAAACCGGTATTGCCCGACTATCCATGTATTATTATCTTCATCCAGCGGAATAACCCCTATCGCTGTATTCTTAAAAGATACTTTACCATATATTCCTTTTCCCCCGCCGGGGTTGATCACATCATATTCTGTAAGCTGTATCCAGGGATTGTCATAAATATCCCGCTGCGCTGTGATCTGCCAGGGATTTTGTTCTTCGTTCGGCATATTGCAAAAATAAAACCCGCAGGGTCAGATCCTGCGGGATATAATTATATTTTATATAAAGCACCAGAACCAACCCAGTGTCATGTTAAACGTGAAACGGCAGACTTGCCTACCGGTTTACCTGCCGCAGGCATGGCAGGCAGACGATAGATGTGAAATCCTCACATCTATCGTCTCACCTCTCACAAAGAAATACGAAAAACTATTGTTAACACAGCACCAGTTTTGTCCATCCGGACAAAAAACAACCGCTGCTATTTAAGCCCGAAGGCTTTTTTTACTTCTTTTACTTTATCCAGCTTTTCCCAGGTAAAAAGCTCCACGTTCACTTTCTTTGTTTTTCCATCAGGAGAAGTAAAGGTCTTGGTCACCTTAACAGGCTTACGCCCCATGTGCCCGTAAGCAGCCGTTTCGCTATAAATAGGAGTCCTGAGCTTCAGGCGCTTTTCGATAAAATAAGGACGCATGTCAAACAGCCCCTCTACTATTTTCCCGATCTCTCCGTCTGTCAGATCCACCCTGGCTGTACCAAAAGTATTTACATTGATGCTGGTAGGCTTAGCTACGCCGATAGCATACGATACCTGTACCAGTACTTCGCCTGCCACCCCGGCGGCCACAAGGTTTTTAGCAATATGCCTGGTGGCATAAGCTGCAGACCTGTCCACTTTAGAAGGATCTTTCCCGCTGAAGGCGCCGCCACCATGCGCTCCCTTTCCCCCGTAAGTATCCACGATGATCTTCCTGCCGGTAAGACCGGTATCGCCATGGGGACCGCCAATTACAAATTTCCCGGTTGGGTTAATATGATATTTGATATCCTTGTTAAAAAGCTTTGCGTATTTTTTATATTTCGCTTTCACCCGGGGGATCAGGATATTGATGATATCATTTTTAATTTTCTCCAGCATCCTGGCTTCCGTGTCAAAATCATCATGCTGGGTAGATACCACGATAGCATCTATCCTCACCGGCCTGTTATTATCATCATATTCCAGTGTTACCTGGCTTTTGGCGTCGGGACGGAGATATTTGATCTGCTTACCTTCTCTTCTGAGTGCAGAAAGCTCTATCAGTATCTTGTGAGCAAGATCAAGCGACAGCGGCATATAATCATCTGTTTCATCAGTAGCATAACCAAACATCATACCCTGGTCGCCGGCGCCCTGGTCTTCTTTCTTCTTCCGGTCTACCCCCTGGTTGATATCCGCCGACTGCTCATGAATGGCGGACAGTACCCCACAGGAATGCGCTTCAAACATGTATTCGCTTTTAGTATACCCTATTTTACGGATCACGCCACGTGCAATCTCCTGCACATCAAGATATGCTCTTGATTTTACTTCACCGGCCAGCACTACCTGCCCTGTTGTAACGAGCGTTTCACATGCTACTTTGCTGTTGGGATCAAAGGCAAGAAAGTTGTCAATAATTGCGTCGGAGATCTGATCGGCTACTTTGTCAGGATGCCCTTCAGATACACTTTCTGAGGTAAATAAATAAGGCATAACTAAAAAAAGATTTAATGAGTTGTATGCTGAAGAAAACCCGTAAGCCTCCTTCAGAAATCGCGCAAAGATAAGCGGAGTATTCTTAAATTTTGGAATAAATTATCCTCAATACCATCGGCTTTTCAGGATGGCTTCCCCCTCCTACCACAACTCTTCCTTTTGCAATTTTGCTGTTGATGCTAAAACCGGATGCAATTCCCGAAACCGGCAACCCGGATTCTTTAGGGTAGGAATAGTTTGCAATGGCTATTTTGGGAGCATATAAACGGAAAGAATAGTTTTTATTTTGATGGGTGACCAGGCTTTGCACATAGCGTGTTACATTCACAAAAAACCTGTTGTCTTTAAGATAGCCGCCAAAAGTCTGGTAATCGTAAGTGTAATTAGTAAAAGAATATACAAAATCATCTTTAATGGTCATGAACCTGTTATTAGCGCTGTCCGACAGATCCGCAAACAGCAGGTCAGGAGCAGTATAAATATCATTGCCGGGCAGATCCAGCGGCCGGAAGCTGATCTCGGCACGGTGAATGAGCCGGTTATCCAAACCGCTTAACCCGGGAACTCTCAATAAGGCGTAAGAGCCCGGCGCTGACTGTATATATACCTTGTCAGCATCTATGATACCCGTGCTTTGCGAGAGTGCAGCATAACCATAAGCCGGATCGCGTTTTATGATATTAGCATTATAGGCCTCATACGATGAGGTGGCATACAATGTAAAATCAGTAGATACCGTATCCACAGAACCATTTTTCTTCACCCGGAAATAAAAGGTAAGCCTGGTGTTTTCACTGCTCAGGTTAAAATATGCCAACGCGTCTTTAAGCGATGAACCGCCCTCATCTACTTTCAGCGCCAGTCCGTTAAATACTTTCTGGAAGGCAGAATCCCTGTTGGACAGCACATATACCGAGTTGGTATCATAAGCCGCAAAACGCAGTCCTACAGCAGGATCGAGCGGTATGCGCATCTGGTTTTCAATAACTGTGGTATCAGTTTTTACAATGATCGTTTTGGGGTCATTGAGCGTAGTGAAATTAACCATGGCACTGCCCAGTTCGCCGGGCAGGGTATTAAATCCCGGATGCCTCACCATGTACCCGATGCTGTCTTTGAAAGCGGCGTCACTTATCTCATATACATTTATCTTCTGAACCGCATTGCTGTCGCCATATATACCTGTATATGCCAGGCTCAATATTACAGAATCCATCCCCACAATACTGTCTATGGAAGTAAACGGGTTACGGCCGCCTGCCGCAGGAACAACAGAGAGATATATTTGCCCTTCCGTTTTGCCAAATTCGGGATCATCGGCTATCATGCCCAGGGCATGAGGCTGCCCGTAATTCACAATAGAAGAATCATTATACAGGTAATTATCCGCATATACACGAAGGACAGTGTCAAATGTGTATACATTATCCACCACGGGTAAAATATCTGTTCCGATATCAGTAGGATTGATTTTGGTGCAGTAAGTATTTGCAGAAAGAATCAGCATTCCGAGCCCTGTTGCAAAGAGCAGCGATTTCAATTTCACCGTAATTGATTTAATAGAGGGTTATTATAAAGTAGCTGTTTCGTCCATTCTGCCGGCAGCAACGACACGTTAGACCATATTCTTTCCATGCCTGTGCTACAGCGATCAGTTACTTCTGCGCAAGATCGTTATACAATTGTAAATAGTCTGTTAAATCTGAGTCTTCTTTATAAGGTAATACTTTTTTGCCTTTCACTTTTGAAAATTCTTCAGTAAGCTTCTTTTCTACTTTTGCTGCGCCGAAAGTAATAGCATCGGCATAGGTGGCGCCGCCCCTGAACATGGCGGTATTATTATTTTCTTTAAAAGGCTCAAGCTCTTTTTCCTTTATAGAAACATGTATCGCCGCTTTCTTTACAAAGTCGGCTCCTATCTTGTCTTTAAAAGTGTTCTGACCTATGGTAAAGATCGTTTTACTGTTGCCAAATACCGGTTCTTTTTTATAAGCCGTTTTTAAATACATGGGGATCAGCCCGGTCATCCAGCCGCTGCAATGAATGATATCGGGCGGCCATCCGAACTTTTTTACAGTCTCCAGTGCACCCTTGCAATAAAATATAGTGCGCAGCCAGTTGTCTTCAAACCATTCATCATTCTCATCGGTAAACACAAATTTTCTTTTAAAAAGATCTTCATTTTCGAGGAAATAGATCTGGAGCCTTGCGTTAGGAAGAGAAGCAACTTTGATCTGGAGAGGGAAATCCTCATTGTCAACCGTAACATTGATACCTGATAACCGCACTACTTCATGCAGCCGGTGCCTTCTTTCATTGATTACTCCAAAACGGGGCATGATACAGCGAACCTCAAAGTTATTGTCATTCGATTTAATTGCCAGCCTGTTCACTATTTCCGAAAACTCAGTTAGTTCCAGGTAAGGCGACATTTCATTGGCAATAAATAGAATTCGTTTCTTTGTAGACATTTTCCGCTTTTTGTTAAGTTAATATGAAGGAAATGTATAAGGTGCGCAAAGGTACACTTTTTTTACCGAACCTTAGCCCTATGCTGCCTGTAAATACTACTTTTGCATCCTTTATGGTTATCGTAAGGTCATCAGAAGCGTTGCAAACGCTTATCAAAAAGCTGCGGAGAGACGGCAAAACTATTGGATTTGTCCCTACTATGGGAGCGCTTCACCCAGGGCATCTCTCATTGGTGAAAAATGCTCAGAAACAAAATGATATCGTCGTAGTCAGCATTTTTGTCAACCCGACTCAATTTAATGATCCTAAAGATTTTAAGCTTTATCCCCGCACAACAGAGCAGGATATTTACCTGCTGGAAAAAGCCGGCTGCAATACCCTGTTCCTTCCTCCAACAGATGATATATACCCCGTGGGAACAGCACAGTTACCTCACTATGAGTTGGGATATCTCGAGACCATTCTTGAAGGCAAATACCGTCCCGGTCATTTCCAGGGAGTATGCCAGGTAGTGGACAGGTTAATGACCCTGGTCACCCCGGATCGCCTCTATCTTGGTCAGAAAGACTACCAGCAGTGCATGGTGCTGAAAAAGCTGTTATCGCTGACAGGCTCTTCAGCACAAATTGAGATATGTCCCACGCTGAGAGAAGCAGACGGTCTGGCTATGAGCAGCCGTAATGTACGGCTGGACAGCAGGGAAAGAAGCTTGGCCACAGGTATATTCAGGGCGCTCACATTTATCAGCAGTGAATTGCAACCCGGATCCCTTGCGGCCATTAAAGAAGGAGCGCTTCAGTTGCTCAGCGAGTCTCACTTTCGACCTGATTATATTGAGATAGCAGATGCCGGTACGCTTCAATTGCAGGCGGCATGGGACGGGAAGAAGAAAATTGTTGCCCTGATAGCCGCTTTTATGGGAGAAGTGCGTTTAATTGATAATATGATTTTACCTCTTAATTTTGCAAACTATGCAAATTGAAATATTGAAGTCCAAGATACACAGAGCTGCCATCACAGAGGCTAACCTGAACTATGTAGGGAGCCTTACACTCGATGAAGGCCTGATGGAAGCCGCCAATTTAATTGAAAATGAAAAGATCCAGATCGTAAATGTCAACAACGGATCCCGGATAGAAACCTATCTTATTAAAGGCAAAAAAGGATCCGGGGTATGCTGTCTTAACGGGCCGGCTGCAAGGCATGGCGCTGTAGGCGATATCATTATTATTATATCGTATGCTACTATGGATTTTGAAGCGGCCAAAACCTTTAAGCCGCAAATCGTTTTTCCCAAAGAAGGCAACCTGTTGTGAGAAGTGAGAGGCGGCATCTGACGTTTGTCGTTTCACGTTTATCGTTTGACATTTGTCGCTTCACCATTCACTATTGCCCATTCACTCTATATATGAGGAAAAAAATACTTAACGCCCTCCAGTATGCTTTCTTTTTAGGGCTTGGATTTTTCTTACTCTGGCTGAGCGCCGGGAATCTGTCTGAAGAGAACAAACGATTCTTAAAGCTTTCTTTGCAAAATGCCGAATACGTGGCAGTAGCGCTTCCTATGCTCATATTGCTGCTCAGTCACTACATCCGGGCGCTTCGCTGGAGGGTTTTGATAAAACCGCTTGGCTATGCCCCGCGTACCATCAACACCTTCTTTGCCACCATGCTGGGATATTTTTTTAACCTTATGGTACCGCGGCTGGGCGAAGTAATGAAATGCACCATTTTGGCAAAGCATGAAAAGATCCCGGCCGACAAGCTGATCGGCACCATGGTGACCGAACGTGCCTGCGATTTCATTTGCCTTGTGCTTGTTTTCTTCATCACCATATTTATCCAGTTTGAACGGATCCACTCCTATGCTTCAGGCTGGATACATACTTTATTTTATGACAACGGTGGCTTTAAGATCACCAGGCTCTCCATTATACTTGGCGCCCTGATCTTTATTGCCTTTCTTCTCAGGTGGATTTTCAGGAAATATGCTTCATCAAAATGGGCGCAAAAAATATTGCAGTTACTGAAGGGAATATGGGCAGGTATTTCCAGCATACGGCATTTAAAAAATAAATGGATATTCCTGGCGCAAACTATAGCAATATGGTCGCTGTACATTTTAAGCGCCAAAGCAGGGTTGCTTACTATGGAAGCAGTAAGCCATCTCGGCTTTGATGCCTGTTTTTCTATTATCAGCTTTGGCAGCCTGGCAATGATCGCCACCCAGGGTGGGATCGGCGCCTACCAGCTTACCATTCAAAAGTTGCTGCCCATATACGGTATAGCAGAAGGCCCCGCGCTTGCTTTCGGATGGATATTATGGATAGCTCAAACCGGAATCGTTATTTTTGCCGGAATAATATGCCTGATTCTTTTACCTGTAATAAACCGGGACAAACATGAAATATCCACAGCTCATTCAGCATAAAATACTCGACAGCAATCAACTGAAGCACCAGGTAAGGCGCTGGAAATTACTTGGTAAAAAAATAGTTTTTACCAATGGCTGCTTTGATATATTGCACAAAGGGCATATGGAAATTTTATCCCGGGCTGCTGCTTCGGGGGATATGCTTGTAGTAGGCGTAAACTCAGATCAGTCGGTAAAACATTTAAAAGGAGAAGGCCGCCCTGTTAATGACGAGTCTTTCCGTGCGCTCATGCTGGCTTCTCTTACCATAGTAGATGCTGTTGTTGTATTCGATGACCCTACTCCTCTTCAACAGATACAAAATATAGAACCGGATGTATTGTTAAAAGGCGGCGACTACACCCTCGACCAGATAGTCGGTGCAGAAGAAGTGATAAAAAACGGCGGGGAAGTAAAAATAGTTCCTTTGGTTAAAGGATATTCGACTACTGCACTGATAGAAAAGATCCAGCAATTATAATTTATCTTCCCAAAACTTAACATTGGCCTCACTATTTCGTAAATTATATTTACGTGATAACAAAAGGATATGTCCATAGCTAAAAGGAAGACTATTGTCCGCGATATCAGTTGGCTGGCTTTTAATGCAAGGGTGCTGCAGGAGGCTGCCGACCCGTCTGTCCCGTTGAAAGAACGGATCAAATTCCTGGGTATATTCTCCAATAATATGGATGAGTTTTTCCGGGTGAGGGTAGCCGCGCTCAAAAGGATGCTGGAAGCGGGGCGCAGGACCCGCATGCATCTTGAACAGGAACCGCAGAAAATACTGGACCAGATCCAGACCATTGTGCTGCAGCAGCAAAATGAATTTGACCGGATATGGAAGCACATCTTCGGGGAGCTGAAAAAACAACAGATCTTTCTTGTAAATGAAAAGCAACTCAACGGGGAACAAAAAAAGTTTGTACGGACTTTTTTTGAAGAAGAAGTTTCATCCTCTGTGATCCCTTTAATGATAGAGCATATCAGGGACTTCCCGTATATGCGTGAAAAAGCGCTTGTGCTCGCTGTGATCATGTCCAAAAAAGATTCCGCCTACGAAAGAGAATATGCGCTGATTGAAGTGCCTACCCGCATGATGTCGCGCTTTGTGCTGCTGCCTTCCAGGCCGGGACAACACTATATTATCCTTCTTGAAGATATTATCCGGTTTTGCCTGCCCCAGATATTTTCTTTTATGGGGTATGACACTTATGAAGGCTATGTAATAAAAGTAACGAGAGACGCGGAGTTTGACATTGATACCGATCTTGATAATACCTATACGCAAAAAATAGAAAAGGGACTTAAAAACAGGAAAAAAGGTAAGCCTGTTCGCTTCATTTACGAAAAAGAGATAGACTCGGGGCTGCTCGAATACCTCATAAAAAGACTGCACCTCACCAGGAAAGACGCTATTATTCCCGGTGGCCGTATCCATAATTTCAGGCATTTTATGGAGTTCCCTTCATCGGTCTTTTCCCAGAAAAGCCAGCGGCGGAAGCCCATTCCCCATCCTGCGCTGAAAAATGTGCAAAGGGTAACGGATGTTGTATTGAAGCAGGATATCATGCTCCATTTTCCCTACCATTCTTTTACCTCGCTCCTCAGTCTGCTCCGGGAAGCCGCCATGGATCCCGATGTAATCGATATAAAGATCACTGCTTACCGCCTGGCGCCTGCTTCAAAGATCATCAATGCGCTTATCAATGCAAGAAGGAACGGCAAAAAAGTAACAGTAATGCTCGAATTAAGAGCAAGGTTTGATGAAGAAGCAAATATCGAATGGAAGGAGCGGCTTGAAGATGAAGGAGTAAAAGTATTGATTGGGATCCCCAACATGAAAGTGCATGCGAAAGTTGGAGTAATTAAACGGCGCCAGAACAACAGAATTATTCAGTATGGCTTTGTAAGCACAGGAAACTTTAACGGGAAAACGGCGAAGCTCTACGGCGATCATTGCCTGATGACCGCAAACAAAGCTATAATGACCGATATCAACCGGATATTCAATTACCTGCATCACCCCAAAACAGGATTCCATTACCTGAGAGCCTGTAAAGCGCTGATGGTAAGCCCCGAAATGATGCGCAGCCAGCTCATTATGCTCATCAATCATGAAATAAAAAATGCCAGGCACAAAAAGTCCGCTGCCATCACGCTCAAAATGAATTCATTGTCTGATGATATACTGATCCGGAAATTGTATGAAGCTGCCATCGCCGGCGTAGACATTAATATGATAGTGAGGGGAATATGCTGTATGTTCACTGAAAATAAAAAATTTAAAAAGCCTGTGCATGCGGTAAGCATTGTAGATGAATACCTGGAGCATGCAAGAGTAATGATCTTTCATAATGACGGTAAAGAGCTGGTCTATATTTCTTCTGCCGACTGGATGGTAAGAAATCTTGATCACAGGGTGGAAGCGGCTGTGCAGATCAGTAGCCCTGAGATAGCAGCGGAGCTTAAAGACATTCTTCAAATACAATTGAAAGATAATGTAAAGGCCCGTGTTCTCGACAATTTCTTAACCAATACTTATGTAAAGACCAAAGGGAAAAAAATACGGTCGCAAATTGAAATATATAATTACCTGCTCGGCAAAAGCGCTCCGCCTACGGATGGCTGATACAGACAAAAAGCGTAATATTGGCAATTTAAAATTATTATAAATAATAAGAAATATATAATTGAGATTAGCCGCGATTGATATTGGCAGTAATGCAGCCCGGCTGCTTATCAGCGAAGTAATCATAAACAATACCTCCGAACCTGTCTTTAATAAGCTGAACCTTGTAAGGGTTCCGCTGAGACTGGGTTTTGATGTTTTTGAATACGAGGAAATTTCCAGGGATAAAACAGGAATGCTGCTTGAAACCATGAAAGCGTATAAACATTTGATAAATGCTTATGGGGTAAAGCATGTAAAAGCATGCGCCACTTCCGCCATGAGGGATGCACAGAACGCCCGGGATATTATCCGGGAAGTGAAAATGGAAACAGGTATTACTATAGAGATCATCAACGGGGAAACTGAAGCCGGCATAATATATGAAAATCATATAGCGGAGCATTTGTCAAAAGAAGATTCCTACCTGTATATTGATGTAGGCGGCGGCAGTACGGAACTGACATTCTATGCCAACGATCAGCTCATATTCAAAGAATCATTCAATATAGGGACCATCCGCCTCTTAAAATCCATGGTGAGTGAAGCGCAGTGGGATAGCATGAAAGCATTTATCAAGACAAATACAAAAAATTTCCCGGAAATTACAGCCATCGGGTCAGGGGGTAATATCAATAAGATCTTTTCACTCTCCAAGAAGAAGGAAGGACGACCTTTGTCGCTGGAGTCGCTGCGGGAATATTATAAAGAGCTTTCCTCTTTCACCGTTGGAGAAAGAATGAAAATGTATAAGCTCAGGGAAGACAGGGCGGATGTAATTGTGCCGGCCTTGTTGATTTATATCAACGCAATGAAATGGGCGGATGCCAAAGAAATATGTGTGCCCCGGATAGGCCTTGCAGACGGATTAATTCAGCATCTTTATATGGAAATTTCCGGCGCCATGTAGGGAATGGTGAATAGGCAATGGTGAATGGTGAAACATAAAACGATAAACGTCAAACGATAAACGCGAGAAAAGTGTCGTCAAAAGTGAGCAGTACATTCACTATTCACCATTCACTATTCACCTCTATCGTCTCACGTTTCACGACAAAGATTGACCTGACACTATATTATAAATCGTAACTATATCCCATTTATGAGCGTAAATAAAGAAGTAAAAAGGATAACCACCCATACTATACAAAAAATGAAAGAAAATGGTGAGAAAATAGCAATGCTCACCGCCTATGATTATTCCTTTGCCAAAATATTTGACGGAGCAGGCATAGATATTATTCTTGTAGGCGACTCGGCCAGCAATGTAATGGCCGGACACGAAACAACGCTGCCTATTACCTTAGATCAAATGATCTACCATGCTTCTTCAGTGGTAAGAGGCATTCACCGCTGCCTTGTTGTGGTTGATCTCCCGTTTGGAACTTACCAGGGCAACTCAAAAGAGGCGCTTGGTTCCGCTATCCGGATCATGAAAGAGACCGGAGCTCATGCCGTCAAGCTTGAAGGTGGCGAAGAAGTGCTCGAATCAGTGCATCGCATCATCTCTGCCGGCGTGCCGGTAATGGGACACCTGGGGTTAACTCCACAGTCTATTTACAAGTTTGGCACCTACACTGTCAGAGCCAAAGAAGATGCAGAAGCCGAAAAGCTCCAGCGAGACGCCAGGCTCCTTGAAGAAGCCGGGTGCTTTGCTGTGGTGCTCGAAAAGATCCCTGCGCTCCTGGCCAAGAGCGTAAGCGAGAGCCTGCACATTCCTACCATTGGTATTGGCGGAGGCGGATTTTGCGACGGGCAAGTGTTGGTAATGCATGATATGCTGGGTATTACTACTGAATTTAAACCGCGCTTTTTAAGACAATATCTCAATATCCATGAGGCAACTACAAACGCGGTTCAGCGTTATATTAATGATGTAAAAAATAAAGACTTTCCAAACGATAGCGAACAGTATTGAGGGAAGACAGGCTCGGTACCATGTTTATCGTTTCACATTTCACGTTTCACGTTTCACGTTTCACGTTTCACGTTTGACATAACACTCCGGAACGCTGAGAGCTGAATTTACTTAACTGTCGCCCTGGCATCTGCATCAAGTATATCATAAAGCTTCAGTCCAAGCGATTCCTGCCTCATTTTAATATACAGGCTCAGGCAATCTGTTGCCACGGCGATCCTTGTATTTACCTGTATATTATCAAAAAACTGTGCTTTCATTTGTTTCTTTTCTTTAGTTATCTGTCTTTCGGCTACTTTATAATCATGCCCCATATCTCCGTTATTGGTCTTTTCTGCAAGCAATGCCACATTGGAGTAGGTTGCATTATTATTCTGCAGCTCCACGATCTCGCATACACAAACCCTGTCGGTTTGTTTTGACTGCAGCTTTTCTACGAGCGCATCTGCTTTATAGGAGTTTCCTCCTACGAAATTCAATGAGGCTCTCACAAAAGCCTTAAGGTTGAACTGTGAAGGGCGAACAGCTTCATCGCCTGCAGTGGCAGACAGGCTGGAAGTCAATAATACTGCAATAAGTAAAGCGCTGAACCGGGTACGTAAAATTGTTTTCATTTCAGTTGATTTAATCAAGTTAACAATACGCGGCTTCATAGAAGTTTTGGAACCTGATTAAAATCGGGAATGGTAGTTCAGAGAGATAAGGGTTTGCAGATACCCCGGTAAATAAAAAAACCTGTCTGATACAGGTTAATCATTATAGGGTTGGAACGTGTTGACAATGCAAAGAACTAAAATTATCACTGAAGCTCATAATTTTTGAGCGACAAAAAAGAAGGTTTCAGCGTTTAGTACCATAGGTCAATGTAATGCATTATAGCGGTTGATATATGTTTGGTGAATAGGCAATGGTGAATGGTGAATCAATGTCGTTTCCTTTAGCTTAAGCATCATCATAAAACCTTTAATTTGTCAGCAACGCAGAGATTTATCATACTGTTACCAGTATCCGAATAAGCCACCTTTTTTTGCGTGAGATTTGTACTACCGCCGATCAAAGGGATAGATGAATAATGATATGAAGCTGACAGGTCTCCTCAAAGCAAAAAACAGTGGTGTTTCGGATACGAAGCCCGCCGGCTTGAGGCAATCAACAACTTGCCTTTAAAACACTATGCCTTGTTAAGGAAACGACATTGAATGGTGAATGCGGAATCGTGAGACGTGAAAATGCTTACCACTTATAACCTTATACATTATACCTTATGCCTTATCACTTTCAGCTTATAGGTTTGACCTTTCACTTTTCACGTCTCACATTTATCACCTCTCTCACATTTATCGTTCCTCCCCCATTCAACCAGGCGGTCATTCACCATTCACCATTGCCTTTATTGTATATTGCAGTAAAATAAAAGATATGGTGGATTTTATCGGGCAGCTTAAGATCAGCTCAGTAAACCAGGGCATTTCTACCGGTCAGTTCTGGATAGGATCATCAGGAACGATTATACCATCTTATTCTCCTGTGGATGGCGCACTGATCGCTAATGTGTATACCGCCGATGAAAATGGCTATGAGACTATAGTGAGAAAAGCTATGGAAGCATTTGTGGTGTGGAGGAATTGGCCGGCTCCAAAACGGGGTGAGATCATCAGGCAAATAGGTGAAAAAATGCGGCAATTCAAAACGCCGCTGGGCATGCTGGTATCTTATGAAATGGGTAAAAGCCTGCAGGAAGGAATGGGTGAAGTGCAGGAAATGATAGATATATGTGATTTTGCCGTAGGGCTCTCCCGGCAATTATACGGTCTGTCCATGCATAGTGAACGTCCTGCCCACAGGATGTATGAACAGTGGCATCCCCTCGGACCGGCAGGCATTATTTCTGCATTTAATTTCCCGGTGGCGGTTTGGAGCTGGAACGCTATGATCGCTATGGTTTGCGGGGATACCGTTATCTGGAAACCCTCTGAAAAAACACCTTTATGCGCTATTGCATGTCAAAAGCTCATAGCAGAAGTTTTTGCGCACAATAATGTCCCCGAAGGAGTCAGCAATGTATTGATCGGCGACAGGTCAATCGGTGAAAAGCTTTCACTCGACAGCCGTATCCCGCTCATTTCAGCCACCGGTTCCACCAGGATGGGCAAAGCGGTCGGCGCGGCCGTTGCATCAAGATTAGGACGCAGCATCCTGGAGCTGGGTGGTAATAATGCCATTATTGTATCGGATAAAGCAGACATAAATATCGCTATCACAGCGAGCGTTTTTGGCGCAGCAGGTACGGCCGGGCAAAGGTGTACCAGCACCCGCAGGCTGATAGTACAGGAAAATATATATGAACAATTCAGGGACAAATTAATTGATGCTTACCGGCAACTGAAGATCGGTAACCCGCTTGATGAGAACAATCATGTGGGCCCGCTTATAGATAAAGATGCAGTTAAGATCTATCTTACCGCCATTGAAAAATGCAAAAAGGAAGGCGGGAATTTTATAGTGGAAGGCGGTGTGCTGGAAGGAATGGAATACCCCGGCGGTTGTTATGTTATGCCCTGTATCGCAGAAGTGCAACCACATTTTGAGATAGTGCATACAGAAACTTTTGCCCCCATATTGTATCTAATGAAGTACGCTGCACCTGAAGAAGCCATTGCCATCCAAAACAATGTGCCACAGGGACTTTCTTCCTCCATCATGACCCTTGACCTGCGCGAAGCAGAACTGTTCCTCTCTGCCGGGGGAAGCGACTGCGGCATTGCCAATGTGAATATAGGAACAAGCGGCGCAGAGATCGGGGGAGCATTCGGGGGTGAAAAACAAACAGGAGGCGGAAGGGAAAGCGGCAGCGATGCCTGGAAAGGCTATATGCGCCGGCAAACCACTACTATCAACTGGTCTTCACAGTTGCCTTTAGCACAGGGGATCAGGTTCAATATATAATGCTGTGCCAACAATAATTTATTCGTGAGATGTGAGACGACAAATGTGAGATCTCACATTTGTCGCCTGCCCGCCGGTAGGCAAGTCTGTCGTTTCACCACAGCCTTTGCTTGCCCCATTTTTTTGCGTGCTTTGCTCCCTTTGCTTCTTTGCGCGAAATATCACACAAACGCCGGACTGTTCTATAAATGAACGACTTATCCACATGTTCCCCGTGAAACGTGAATATCTTTTTTTTGAATATCCGATCATTTTATGTAAAAACACAGGGTAGTATAAGCAAGTCCTGCCCTGTCAACTCAATAAAAAGCCTTACAGCCACTCCCCGGTTACTTTCAATAAATGATAGTCTTCGACAGAACTAATTGAAGAACAATAATATTACTGCCCATCCTGGCGTTATAGCCAGGCAACATATATCAATTATCCCTTGAAACTAACCCGTTGTATGAAAAGTATAGGTTTACTGGTGGCTGTTAACGTACTGATATTCAGCTCCCTGAGCGCTCAAATTAAAATTGGCGCCGGCGGAGGCGCCCATCTTTCTTCCGTAGTGGAGAAAAACGATCTCCCAGGATGGAATGCACAATACAAAGGATATTATACTTCCATAAGCGGCTTTCATGCCGGAGTATTCGCAGAGCTCCCAATAGGTATGAAAGACAATTTAAGGCTTTTGTCATCTCTTCAGTATACCAGTAAAGGCAGGAATTTTGCCAGGTCATACGATTCTGCCAAAACATTCAACAGTGATACATCTTCCATCCTGGCTTCCTGGAAAACGAACTATATTGAATTGCCGGTAACGGTAGCCTACAGGATCCCCATTTCAAAACATGTGAATTTTGTAGCCGGGCTGGGAGGATATGCTGCTTATATGATCAACGGCAAAACATCTTACGACTTTTATAATGCCTCCGGAGAACATACCGCTTTTAAAAACAAAATGGCATCGGGGGATAACGTAAATACTTACAACAAATTAGATTTTGGTGCGCAGGCCTTAGCCGGGCTGGATTTTAATGACCGGGTAATGTTTACGCTCAATTACAGCAGAGGTCTCTCCGATTTTTATACAGCGACTTACGGCGGTTCTTTCAAACACGAGGCGCTGGGCGCCACACTGGTGATATGGTTAACAAAATCCAAAACTTCCAGGGTAAAAGACGAAGTGAAAGATACCGACCAGGACGGCGTTCCTGATAAGCTGGATCAATGCAACGGCGAAAACGGTACTGCAGCTTCCAATGGCTGCCCGGATACCGATAGCGACGGCATACCCGATAAAGAAGATAAATGTCCGGGCATAAGTGGTCTTGCAAAGTACGGTGGCTGCCCTGCCCCCGATGCAGACAAAGACGGAATACCGGATGAAGAAGACAAATGCCCGGATGTTGCCGGCATTGCCAAATACGGTGGCTGCCCTGTTCCGGATAGTGATAACGATGGCGTCAATGATGAGGAAGACGCCTGTAAAGATATCGCGGGAACTCTCAAATACAAAGGTTGCCCCGTACCCGACTCAGATAACGATGGCGTAAACGATGAGGAAGATAAATGTCCGATGAAGCCCGGCAGTAAACAAAATAACGGATGCCCGGTCATCGGAAGGAGTATGATTGATGAGATCAACAAGGCTGCCCACAATATTTTATTTGATGTAAACAGTGAAAATATCAAAGTAACTTCCTACGCCTCACTGGATAAGATAGCTGAAATATTGATAAAGGATAAAGATATGAAGCTTACTATTGAGGGGCATACTGATAATACCGGATCAGTGCGTCTCAACCAGATACTTTCGGGCAAACGCGCCCTTGCCATTAAGATCTACCTTGTCAATAAAGGTGTGGCGCACGACCGCATGACCGCATTAGGCTTTGGGTCAGAGCATCCTATTGCCAGCAACAATACGGAAGCCGGCAGGGCAAAGAACAGGCGTGTGGAATTTAAAGTAACTTACTGATCTAACTATAAAGAATAACCGAAAAGCACCCCCTGGCTTGCTGCTATACAGCCAGGGGGTTGTTATGTTTATTGTTTATCATGGGGTAATATCAGTAATCCGGAATTGCATTCCTTGAATACATATTTTAAATTTGTAGTACTAACCACTACTTTGATATTCCGATCCGGTTATTCCTGTTTGTCAAGCGTTTTGTCATTGACATGCGCCATGAGGGTTAACTTGTGATAATTGCCGGAAAATATAATAAGTAGTTTTTTACAATACCACTAAGTGTTTTCACGTTAAATACAGGATTCATTAAGTGGAGTAATAAAAAACAATAAGTATTTTCCACAATAACACTAAGTGTTTTTACGTTAAATGGATGGCAAAAGTTATCCGCCCTTTGTAAACTAAAAAGACCTTTATATGAGAAAGATAGATGCCGTACTTCTGTCTGCGCTAATCCTGTACGATTACAGTGCCCAGTCACTGGTTGATAACGACACTATTAATTTTGGACAGTCATTTTTTACCAGCAGGTTCCACGACAACAAACTCACAGATCCCGGATTTGAGTTTATTCCCGAATTTAATAATGATGCCGCTGTTGCAGTGCGCAGTGTAAAACGACTCAATGCAACATCCGCTGATAAGAAAGAGAGTGCAATTTCTTATTACGAGCTGGCAAATCTTAATCCGGAAACAGCTTCTGCAGTTGCCGGTATGGGAGTACATACTGAATCTGGCAAGATTGCGGCAGCCGCAGAAAATGTTCCTGAAGTGATCATAAGCATTCCCGATGTGGCAGCATCAGCCGAAATGGATGCCCCGGAAACTATGGCTTTCTCGCAGGCAAGCGTTGTGCTGAATGAAGACAGCTATTCCGCAGTAACCGGAACGGCTACGACAAAAATAACCGAGCATGTTGCCGGAGAAGCCGATATGTCAACTTTTGACGGTGACGATGACGGCGTTTATGATACAGAAGATAAGTGTCCGGGAGTGGCAGGTGTGGCCAGATTTGAAGGATGCCCGGTTCCTGACAGCGATGCAGACGGGGTGAATGATGAAGAAGACAGGTGTCCTTTTGAAAAAGGCAGCAGCGACAACTATGGTTGCCCGGTTGTAGCTCCTGTACAGATGGCTCCATCCGCAACAGGTATCCAGGCAGAAGAAAAAGCAGAAAACACGCAATATGCATTTACCATTCATTTTCAACCAGGCAGCACAATACTTTCAACAGGCGATTTTAATATAGTGCTGCAATTAACAGATGTTTTGGGTCAAAAACCGGAAGCTAAAGTTGAAATTGAAGGAAATACTACTACTAATAACAACAACAGCGCCGAAATAGGAGTAGAAAAGCTGGTACGTTATTTCAGGGAACTTGGTATTAAAGATTCGCAGTTGATCATAAAAGATAATAAACCGGGTAAATCCGGTGCAACGGAAAGCAATGCGATACATCTCCGCCTAACGATATAGTTTAGTTAAGATTATTTTAAAAATGTCAGGAGCAAAAGACCTGACATTTTTTTTTGCGTCTTAACATCATAATTATGGATCAAAATGTGTTAACCGGTAACTATAACTGAATTTTTTTATCCAAATTTGTTATTCAAAAAATCAATACATGAAGAAAACAAGATTATTAGTGGCGCTTGGGATCCTGGTGGCTGCTGCAGTTTCCGCACAAACTTCCGTTAAAGATGTGCCTAAAGGCTGGCATTTGATGGACCTGCAGAAAGACGGCTATTATGGGATAGATGTAGAAAAAGCTTACTCCGAATTGCTGAAGGACCGGAAAAGTGTTCCCGTAGTGGTAGCCGTAATAGATTCGGGCATTGACACTACCCATGAGGACCTTAAGCCGGTGTTGTGGCATAATCCAAAAGAAATTCCCGGTAATGGCATTGACGATGATAATAACGGTTATGTGGATGATGTGTATGGATGGAATTTCCTGGGAGGAAAGGACGGGAAAAATGTGAATAAAGATTCTTACGAAGCAGCCCGTGTATATTATAAGCTCAAAAAGAAATATGGCAATAGTATCCCCCCCGATTCGCTGGCAACGCCTGAGCAAAAGGAGGAGATCAAATTATACCGGACAGTGAAAGACCGTATTGAAGGCGACGCCAAAGAAGCTTCCATGAATGTAATGTTCCTTAAGAATATAGTAGAGAAAATGCCCTGGGCTGACAGTGTGCTCCGGGCGGCGATGAACAAAAAAGAATATAATGGTGATGATCTCCAGAGGTTCAAACCGGTCTCAGCGGATGATTCAAAGGCCAAAAGCACCCTGATGGCGCTGTTCCTGGGATTCCAGGCGAGCGACCTGACCAACATCAAGCTGATCGAGATCACCAATGAGTTTTATAATGGTGAAAAATCCAAAGCGGAAGCTGCCTTACAGGAACCGGAAGATTACAGGGCTGAGATAGTAAAAGATAATTATGATGATATCAACGACAGGTATTACGGCAACAGTGATGTAATGGCAGGTACTCCCATGCACGGCACTCACGTTTCGGGGATCATAGCAGCAGTACGCAACAATGGCATTGGAATGAACGGTATTGCTGACAATGTAAAGATCATGATGGTAAGGGCTGTTCCGGACGGCGATGAACATGATAAGGATATCGCAAATGCAATACGCTATGCGGTAGACAATGGGGCCAAAGTGATAAATATGAGCTTTGGCAAAAGCCTTTCCCCGGAAAAAAAGTGGGTGGATGAGGCAGTGGCCTACGCACAGTCCAAAGGTGTTTTGCTTGTGCACGCTGCAGGAAATGACGGTAAGGATATTGACGTAAATGATAATTTTCCCAATCCTTATTTTAATAATGATACTGCAACAAGAGCCAAAAACTGGATAACGGTAGGCGCCAGCGGAGATCCTGCCGCAGGTGGAATAACCGCATCTTTTTCCAACTATGGGAAATTGGGTGTGGATGTTTTTGCGCCCGGCGTTAAAATATACTCCACACTGCCCGGTGGCAATCAGTATGGCAACCTGCAGGGCACCAGTATGGCCAGCCCGGTAGTCGCCGGCATGGCGGCGCTCCTGATGTCTTATTTTCCCGACCTCAGCGCAGAACAGATAAAATATGTCATAGAAAAATCCACTACTCCCATTACCGGGATGAAAGTAAAAAAACCTGGAACCGAGGAAGATGTTGACATGTCTGATCTGAGCAGGACCGGCGGGATCATCAATGCATATTCCGCAGTAAAGCTTGCAGAAACATTATCCAAAACCGGCGAAGCGACCCAACAAGCAACGCCTGATCTCCCTAAAGCCAAAATGAAGAAGAGTAAAAAAGGGTAAGCGAAAGATATTCCCTCTATAATAATATTGGTGCTATATCAATCTTTGTGAGAGGTGAGACGATAAACGTGAGTATTTCACGTTTATCGTCTCACCTCTCACGTTTGGCATAACACCCGCAGACAAAGGCAGGCACGTATATCGTGTCTTTTTTATTCAACCACCTCCCCTTCCAGGTCATAGTCGTAGGCTCTGGTAATGTTTACATTGACAAATTCACCGGGAGTTAATTTCCGGTGAGATTGAATAATGACTTCATTGTCTACTTCCACAGAATCAAATTCGGTACGTCCCAGGTACCGCCCGGCCTCTTTTTTGTCTACAAGTACCTTGAAGACCTTTCCTGTTTTTTCCTGGTTTTTTTCATAGCTGATCTCCTGCTGCACTTCCATCACTTCCTGCGCCCTGCGTTCCTTTTCCTGCTGTGGAATATTATCAGGAAGAGCATGCGCCGACGTACCTTCTTCATGTGAATAAGTAAATACCCCCACCCTGTCGAAGCGATGCTGCTGCAGAAACAGCTTCATATCTTCAATATCCTCCTCTGTTTCCCCCGGAAAGCCTGCGATAAGGGTAGTCCGCAGGCAAATGCCCGGTATGCGCGACCGGATCTCACCGATGAGCTCATTCATTTCTGCGCGGGTTATCTGGCGGCGCATGGCTTTCAGCATCCTGTCGCTGCTGTGCTGCAGCGGCATGTCCAGGTAGTTGCATATATTGGGCCGGTCTTTCATTACATCAATAATCTCCAAAGGGAATTTTGACGGGTAGGCATAATGTAATCTTATCCATTCCAGCCCCTTCACGTCAGCCAGGGCATTCAGCAGGCGGGGCAGTTCCCTTTTCTTATAAATATCAAGACCGTAGTAGGTAAGCTCCTGCGCTATCAGCATTATTTCTTTCACACCTTTCTGCACCAGGCCTTCCGCTTCCCGCACCAGTTGCTCTATGGGCTTGCTTACATGCGCTCCCCGCATTAACGGAATAGCGCAGAAAGAACAGGTACGGTTGCAGCCTTCCGATATCTTCATATAAGCATAATGCTTGGGAGTGCTGAGCATCCGCTCCCCTATCAGCTCTGCCTTATAGTCAGCTTCAAACTGCTTTAGTATAAGCGGCAGCTCAAGCGTGCCAAACCACGCATCCACTTCGGGAATTTCTTCTTCAAGGCTTTGCCGGTAGCGCTCGCTCAGGCAGCCCGTTACATATACCTTGTCAAGGGTGCCTTTTTTCTTCAATGCTACATGCTCCAGTATAGTATTCACAGACTCTTCCTTGGCTTTATCAATAAATCCGCAGGTATTGATCACAACAATATTATGATCCCTTTTCCTGTTTTCATGCACCACGTCTATGTCATTAGCTTTGAGCTGCGCGCTCAGCACCTCACTGTCTACCATATTCTTGCTGCAGCCCAGTGTAATGATATTCACCTTATCCTTCCGGAGCGTTCTTGTTTTCATACAGGCGGCGAAATTACAAATAATAGAATTGGCAGGCATAATTGTCACGCCTATTATATTTTACTATTGAACAGGTGCAGAAAAAATGCCGGAGGGTCAGTTAGGATATTGTGCAAGCCGGAATCCCCCGATGTCATCAAAATAGTCCTGCCTGACATTGTTACGGGTGGATGTTTTACAACTTGTTGACTGGGTATACCATGATCCGCCTCTTCTTACGCGTCCGGAGCCCGAAGGAGGACCCTGAGGATTATTATTTTCATTTTGCTCATAATAGAATTTGGCATACCAGTCCTGGCACCACTCCCATACATTTCCCGTCATATCATACAAACCAAGCTCATTAGGCTTTTTTTGACCTACCGGATGCGGCATCCTGCCGCTGTTGCCCGCATACCAGCCTACACTGTCAATATCATCGCTGCCGGCATAGCGGAAATTGCCCGGAGCATCCCTTCCTCCCTTAGCGGCGTATTCCCATTCTGCCTCGGTAGGGAGCGTATATTTTTTCCCGGTCAGCATATTCAGCTTTTTAATGAAAACCTGCGCATCATCCCAGCTTACTTTATCAACAGGGCATTGATCGCAGCCGGGGAAATCACTTGGGTTCCGTTCCATTATAACCATCCACTGGCGCTGGGTGACGGGATAACGGCTGATGGCAAAACCATCTATAACTACTTCATAGGCCGGGCGTTCATCCGGTTCACTTATATTATTCCCCATTATAAAGCTTCCCCCGGTAACCCATACCATGTTTTCCCGGATGCTATCCAGAAATGCCTGGCTCACAGTTGGTACGACAGGCAAACTTTTATCCTGTTTTTTTCTTTTACTTTTTTTAGAAATATCCTGTGCAATAGATTGGTTAACAGAGTAAATGACAAATATAAAAAGTATGGAGCACCTCATTATAATTTTCATAATGAAGAAGTTTTAAGTGTTTTGTTATCTTCTCTTATCAGATATTAGTATACCGCACATATAAAAGGATGTAAGCAAGTTATGATTTCTTTGAGGTCTTTGCGCAAAACTTTGTATTTCCTTTGCGGTTAACATTTACAGCGCCGGTTTTCATGCAATAAAAAATCCCGCTCCAATCAAGAAGCGGGATCTTTTGTATTTTTTTCCTCAAAAAGGACCTCAGGATTAATATCCCATGCCGCCCATGTCGGGAGCGCCATGTGAATGTCCTGCGGCTTCTTCTTTCTTAGGCTTGTCGGCGATCACACATTCAGTAGTGAGCAACATACCTGCTATAGAAGCTGCGTTTTCCAATGCAATACGGGTAACCTTTGTAGGATCAATTACGCCGGCTTTGAACATGTTTTCGTATACTTCAGTTCTTGCATTGAATCCGTAATCACCTTTTCCTTCTTTCACTTTCTGCACTACGATGCTGCCTTCAATACCGCTGTTCACCACGATCTGGCGAAGCGGCTCTTCAATAGCTCTTTTTACTATGGCAATACCGGTCACTTCATCTTCGTTGGACGCTTTGAGCTTTTCAAGAGACTCGATAGCGCGTACATAGGCTACGCCACCGCCGGGAACGATACCTTCTTCAACAGCAGCTCTTGTGGCATGCAATGCATCATCCACGCGATCTTTCTTTTCCTTCATTTCTACTTCTGTAGCGGCACCAACCTGCAATACAGCCACACCACCGCTCAGCTTGGCGAGGCGCTCCTGTAATTTTTCTTTATCGTAATCAGAAGTAGTCACATCGATCTGTGCTTTGATCTGGTTTACACGTGCAGTGATGTCGTTTTTCTTTCCTTTTCCGCCTACAATAGTAGTATTGTCTTTATCAATAACCACTCTTTCAGCACGACCCAGCGCTGCAAGGTCAGCGCCTTCGAGCTTATGACCCATTTCTTCGCTGATCACAGTACCAGCGGTAAGGATAGCAATATCCTGGAGCATTTCTTTCCTTCTGTCGCCGAAGCCCGGAGCTTTTACAGCAGCTACTTTCAATGTGCCGCGCAGCTTGTTCACTACCAGTGTAGCCAGTGCTTCCCCTTCAAGATCTTCGGAGATGATCAGTAAGGGAGCGCCCTGTTGTGCAACTTTTTCAAGAATGTGGAGAATGTCTTTCATGGCGCTGATCTTCTTGTCGTAGATCAGAATATAAGGTTTTTCCAGCTCTGCCTGCATTTTTTCGCTGTTGGTTACAAAATAAGCAGAAGAATAACCACGGTCAAACTGCATACCTTCCACTACTTCAACAAGTGTTTCGGTGCCGCGGGCTTCTTCCACGGTGATCACCCCGTCTTTACCTACTTTTCCGAAAGCTTCAGCAATGAGCTTGCCGATAGCTTCGTCATTATTAGCGGAAATAGAAGCTACCTGCTGGATCTTTTTGCTGTCTGATCCTACTGTCTGAGACTGAGACTGGAGATGCTCTACTACTTTTTCAACGGCTTTGGTGATACCGCGTTTCAGGTCCATGGGGTTGGCGCCTGCAGCTACGTTTTTAAGTCCTTCGCTGATGATAGCCTGAGCCAGCACTGTTGCGGTAGTAGTACCGTCACCTGCTATATCTGCAGTTTTGCTGGCTACTTCTTTCACCATCTGGGCGCCCATATTTTCGATGGGATCTTCCAGTTCTATTTCTTTAGCAACGGTAACACCGTCCTTGGTTACGGAAGGAGCGCCGAATTTCTTTTCCAGTACTACATTACGCCCTTTAGGTCCCAATGTTACTTTTACGGCATTGGCAAGAGTATCTACTCCTTTTTTCATCCTGTTGCGGGCCTCAATATCAAAATATAATTGTTTTGCCATGATTTGTTTGATTTGAAATTTTTAATTTGAATTTTAGATGAAGCTCATACTGGCCTCATACATAATTGTTTGGGTAGATATTATTAAACGATAGCCAGGATATCTGATTCTCTCATGATCAGGTAATCAGCGCCATCAATCGTTATTTCGGTGCCGGCGTATTTGCCATATAAAACGGTATCACCTGATTTTACGCTAACGGGCTCATCTTTTTTACCTGGTCCCGCAGCTACTACAGTACCACGTTGTGGCTTTTCTTTTGCTGTATCAGGTATAATAATGCCCCCGGCAGTTTTTTCTTCGGCAGGAGCAGGTTTCACGATCACCCTGTCATGAAGGGGAGTTACATTGAACTTTTTAGACATAATTAATGATTTTTTTAGTTGGTTAAAGATTGGTTTTATAAATCTTTAAGGCTGCCAAAGGTAAACGAATTATATGCCAAAGCGTCAAGAGCGGAAAAAATTTCAGGTTTTCTTATTACAAGACAGCTGATCGAAAAAAGTTGTCAGATTTTGGGGAAATGACCTATGTCAATTCTGCAGGATCATGGGATAGTGTTAGGTCAGGACTATTGTGTCGCAAACTATAACCTGGCGTTATGTCAATAATGAAAAGTCAGAAGTCAAACCTGTCTGCCGACAGGCAGGCGTGAAAATCTCACCTCCCGTCTTTCCCTGTCCGCCTATATTTCGTATAACCGTCGTTAGTGCCGGGGCGCATTTCAATTTTTCCTATCTTCGCGCCCCATAACAGTTCTTTAAAGATGATAAGCAGAAGAAATATACGGGTAAAAGTGATGCAGACGCTGTACACCATTGAAACAACCGAAGCCGCAGCGTATGACGGGAAAGCAGGCAAATTATTAGATAAGCATTTAGACCAGTCGAGGCAGATATTTGTATATCTCCTGCACCACATCATCCGCGTGGCGCAATACGCAGAGACAGATGCAAAAGTCCGGTCTTCCAAACACCTTCCTACCGCGGAAGACCTGAATGTCAATATTAAGATAGCCGGTAATGAAATTATCTGGAAATTGCTGGATGATCCTTCTTACCAGAAAGCAGTTGCAGACATCAAGCCCCGGCAATGGGACGATGACGAGCTGATCCGCAAAACATATCTCCAGCTCTGTGAATCCGAAGTATATAAAGAATATATAGCGCTGCAGGAACGCAACAGGAAATCAGAAAAAAGCATCCTTGAGCTTATTTTTACTGACCTTATGCTTGCCAACGATAATTTCATGGGGCACATGGAAGATAATTTTATTCACTGGGATGACGATGCCGGGATGATGAACCAGCTGGTGATGAATTTCCTGCAAAAGCCTTACTGCGATTTCCAGGACATGCTTGGCGCTGAAAAAAGAAAATTTGCCGAAGATCTGCTGCAATGCGTGATTGACAAAAAGCAGGTATGCCAGGAACTGATAAAACCCAAACTGAAAAACTGGGATGCCGAACGTATCGCAATACTTGATATGATACTGATGGAAATGGGCGTATGCGAGTTTTTGTATTTTGAAACTATTCCCACAAAAGTGACCATCAATGAATATATAGATCTTGCAAAGGAATACAGCACCCCTCAAAGCGGTCATTTTGTGAACGGGATACTGGACAGCATTCATAAGGACCTCCTTACGCAGGATAAGCTTCATAAGGTATCCCACAAAAAATCATAACAAATTTCTATAAGGTAAGAGGATCGCCTGTATGCTAAGATGCTTTGAAAATCAATAAGACGGTACCGGTAAAATACTTACATTTGCACCCCAAAGCAATACGTCATGAAAAAAAGATTTTTTCCATTGCTGCTGATCTCAGGCTTCCTGTTTGCTGCATGCCAGCAATCCGGAAGCAAAGCGGTCCCGGCTGAAGCTGCTGCAACCGCAGCCGATCCGGCTACATTAACCACTGTGGAATGGATTGATTCAGCCTATGACAAGGGAACGATCACCGAAGGGGAAAAAATTGAAATAGCTTACAGGTTCAAAAATACCGGCGAGCATCCGCTGATCATAAAAGATGTACGTCCCTCCTGCGGCTGCACTGTGGCTGAAAAACCACAGGAGCCGATTGCGCCGGGCAAAGAAGGTATCATTAAAGCCATCTTCAACAGCCAGAATAAGCAGGGACTTAATCACAAAACCATCACAGTGGTGGCAAATACACAGCCGGAGACCTATGCGCTGAAATTTACTGTTACTGTCAATAAGAAAAGTTAGTTCAACAATTTAAACAAGTAATATGAGCAATTATTTTACATTACTGCAAGGCGCCCAGGGCAATGCCCAAATGATGCAAATGATCATGCTGGTAGGTATCATTGCAGTGTTTTATTTCTTTATGATCCGCCCGCAAACGAAGAAAGCCAAAGAAGCCAAAAACTTCCAGAGCAGCCTGCAAAAGGGCGATAAGATTGTGACTATTGCCGGCATTCATGGCAAAATAGATAAGATCAACGAAGACAGCACCTTATCGCTTGAGGTAAGCCCGGGCAGCTATCTGCGTATTGAAAAGAGCGCTGTCAGCATGGAATGGAGCAAGCAGTTAAACAGCGCGGCTTCCGGCGATAAAAAATAATCACTCACTTCTAAAGATACCTGATCCGGGATCCTTTGTAAAAAGGATTTCGGATTTTTGGTTTATATAAATCATTAAAATATCCGGTTTGTTAAAGATTGGCCTGACAGGCGGCATAGGCTCTGGTAAAAGTACCGTTGCCCGTATTTTTGAAATATTGGGCATACCCGTGTATTATGCAGATACCGCTGCAAAAAGATTGATGAATACAGATCTTACACTCCGGGAACAGATCATTGCGGCTTTCGGAGCGGAAGCCTATACCGGCGGGCAATTGAACCGGCAGTATCTTGCGCAACAGGTTTTTCATGATGAAAAAAAACTTGCTAAGCTGAATAGCCTTGTGCACCCCGCCACTATACATGATGCGGAAAATTGGATAGCGGCCCAGACTTCGCCCTACACCGTTAAAGAAGCTGCCTTAATATTTGAAAGCGGATCAGAAAAGCTGCTGGATTATGTAATAGGCATATCGGCGCCGCAGGAGCTAAGGATACAACGCACCATGCAGAGGGATCATATCAGCAGGGAAGAAGTATTGAAGCGAATACAGCAGCAAATGGATGAAAAGCAAAAAATGGAGCGATGCAATTTTATAGTGTATAATGATGAAGAGCAGCCTGTATTACCGCAGGTGATTGCATTGCACAGGCAATTTCTTGAGCTTGCAAAAGAAAAGTGAACGCATATCTTATCTGAATACTACAGAATCCCTTACTTCTCCACAGGTGAGCATATCCTTTCCAAAATAAGGGTTTTTAATTTCTGTGGCATTGCTCAGCCAGTCGGCCCCGGTATTGTTGAAAGCCATCGGGCAATGCAGGAGGTATATCTTTTCTTTGTCATACCGTACGGTCCTTACCAGGTCAAATAATCCGGCAGATATCATCTGAAACGCCTTTCGTTTTTCGCCGATCTTAGCTTCCCCTATCAATCCTTTGCTCTCAGCGCTGATGCCGTCAGTATATGTTTTGGCGGTAGGAATAATGATATTGCCGGTATCAACAGCTTTTAATTCATCCAGCTTCACACCGGCGGCGGCGGTGATCAGCGATGCGGCAGCAGTATTCGCGGCAGCGGTATCATCGGCGGTAAGGGCATCCCGAAGCGAATAATATTCACTCAGCAGCTTACCGAACGAAGTGTTAAACGCTTCAGACAGCACACTGGTCTTTTCCTGTGCAGGGGCAATGTCCGCAACTTTATCATCTGCTGGTTTTGACCCTCCGCATGCAGCAAGCAATACGATACTAACTATATAACAAAGCTTCTTCATTAATTTTTTTTTGCAAACCTACAGGAAAAAGATGATTTGAGAAACCTGGCTGATTATGCGGGAGAGGTATCAGGTATGAGCCATGGGCTGTGGGCATGTACATGAAGCGAAAAATTGAAATGTGCCAGATCATGGGCCATACCAACGAGTAATGACGGCGATAGATGTTTGCATAAAATATTACCAGGTTTTTTCGCCCTTGTTTATTTTGTCTATAACATTTTGGCTCCAACTTTTATCTCCACCCTGTTCAATAACAATTTTTTGCGCTTTTTGCTCCCATTCTATCGCCTCATTTTTTCTGCCCAGTTTGTATAATAAATTAGCATAGGTATCCATACAATTAGGGTCTATTCTTTCCTGGTTGGTAAATGATCGTTTGCTCCATTGTAAAGCCTCGTTTAAGATTTTTTTATCATTGCAATTAGTAAATATTAACCAGGCGCATTTATTTAAATCGTCTGATGAAACAGATTTATTATTAGCATATTTCATAACAGTTGCAGTAAATTCGCCCCAATCGTTTTTAGTTTGATATACCCTGATTTTAAAATCGAACAATACATCTTCTGCAAAAAGAGGATATGTTTTCCTGATTTTATTAGAATAAGTATACCATTGTTCATTATCCCATTTTTCTAAGTTAACCCACCCCCCAACACTTTTTAATTCTTTACTAAATATTATTTGTTTCAAACGATAATTCAATTTGCTTTTATTAGCGTCGTTAAGTATAGCATTGCATTCTTTCGAAAATTTTTCTGTCAGAGAGTCATCGAAAGCAGCGAGTGCCATAAGAGTGAGGTTATTTAAAAAGATTGAATCACGTTGTCCGGCATTATACTTTTTTATTTGGGTATAATATTGCTTTTCGGGATCTAAAGCATTTGTTCCAATAATAATAAACTCTTTTGTACTACAACTACCGATCTTCCTATCTAAAAGTTCTCCGTCGGGGCTAAAAAACAAAAAAGTTGGGTAACCATTTATTTTATATTCCCCAAATATAAAGGCAGCATCTGCATATCTGGCTTTAATATTCTCTGCATCATTTATAGTGCTGTCGAATTGCATTGATACATTAATAAATTTGTCATTGTAAAAATTACCTACTTCTTCCATCGGGAAAATAATATTGCTCATATACTTACACGGCCCACACCATGTAGTAAAGCAATCTACAAAAATATATTTGTTTTCAGCCCTGGCTTTGGCCAAAATACCTTTCCAGTTTGTATTATTATCAAAGTGTATTCCCTTGTCTTGCGCATTGCTGTATGAATACATAACAATTGAGCATATTAAAAAAATGGTCTTGTATATAGCTGTTTTAAACCGGGTGGCATTGCTGGGTTGCTTACTCATAACCAAATTTAAAGAGATTTCAGTATTAGCATACCTTATAATTGACATTGCAATGCAGATTTTTAGTATAAAGCCGTCTGTTTATTAATATCAGGTAGCCCCTTCCGTCTTTTACATAATAATCAGCGGCACTGCTATCCCCGCCCAGGCGCAAGCGTCTCGCTTGTGCTGCTATGGTAGCACAGCTCAATCAATTATTTTCGTGAAAACCTCTCGCGCCACTATAAAGATAATCCTCTATTTTCCAAATCTTTTTCCTACCGCAAAGCTGATAAAATAAAGCTTATCATTATCGCCAAACTTATATTTACAACTCATGATTAAATGTAAAAACTATTGACCAGCCTCTGAAAGTAATTACAGGTATTAACAGTTATCGACACAAGCGAGACGCTTGCGCCTGGTTCCTGAGTATTTTTAACACGCCTTATTTCCTGAGCTCATATGCTTGCGCGATGAAGGGGCTGATCGCAAAGCATTTTGGCACAACAATAGATGAGGTGATTTATTTCGGGGAGAAAAACAGCTTGCCCAAAGAAATTTCCCTGGAAGATAAAGCCACCCTGGAACAACTGCAGCTTATCAACGAACTGGACAAGGAAGAAAAAACCATCCTACTTAAGCTCATAGAAACTTTTGTATCCAAAAAACGTTTTAAAGATTATTTGCAGAAAAATATTGCTGCATTGTAAACTACCTGGCTCTGGCGCAGGTCTCCTGACCTGTGCCTCGAAATTACTTTTCCTGCCGTTCAATACACCCTTATAACATCAGGTAACCTCTTACTGCCTTTTATATAATAATCAATGGCACTGCTATATAACCATTGCTCCGACAGCACTGCAAAACCGGCGCGTACCGGGTTTTCGTGAACGTAGGTTATTCTTTTTTCTTCAAAAATTCTCAGCATCTATCCAATCAACCGCTGTTGATGTTGCAAAACAGGTTGCAGCCGTATCCGGAAACTTATATTTGGTGCTCATGGTTAGCTTTAATGCAATATACCTGTTTTTCTGTATTGATATCTAAATCAACTACACTGACAGGGCACAGGTCGGGAGACCTGCGCTAGTGGTGGATATTGGTGCTTTGTAGCATGTGATTTATTCTTTTGTGTGCCTGTTGCATTATTCATTTGTATTTATTATATTGCCTCAATAAGATCATTGCCATACGTTCAAACCTTTAAGGTTCTTCTTTTTAATACCAAATCTTAGTTAACCTGCCTGTATTAACAGGGTATGCTGAACATTAAATATCAATGTTATGAGGTATGCCATGATTTGGTCATCAGTTTGTGTTCTGACAAGTCAGTTAATAGTTGATAATGCGAAAGCGCAGGTAGATGCTCCGGACGCGGAAAATGTATTTAAGGTTAACATTATTGCACCTGGTTTAAGTTATGAAAAGAGGATAGGTTACAGGCAGACCCTGGTTGCAGAAACCTATCTGTCGCCTTATTTTACATTTTCGTATTCGTCAAACTTTGGCAGTAATTTTTATTTTACACTTCTGCCTGGTGTTAAAGCAGCATATCGTTATTACTATAATGGAAGCAGACGGGCCGACAAGGGGTATACAACTGCTCTGAACAATATGAATTATTTTTCGTTGGTTTATATACCGTCTGTTACAAATGTGGCAATTTCAGATGCTTATTTTGATGAAACAAGAAAAAGAGTGGTGCATACTATTGGTATAGCCTGGGGCTTTCAACGCAATTACAGGAATCGCATCAGTCTTGATTTGTATATCGGCCCCGGTTGTATGATTGGTAAATCAACAGATATAAATGCATCAGGTCAATATTATTCAAAGCCCGGTATTGCTCCTACAATTGTTTCCACAATAACAATGGGTTTATGGCTGAATAAAAGGCGGAACGATGTAAATTAATATAACCAGGAAAAGAGCATTTTGCCTGATAAAAGATAAAAACCTGGGAGTATAAAAAAAGCAAGGACAGAAAGCAAGAATATTCATAATATAGCATGTAGTTATACAACAACCCTTACGCTAAAACGTTAGCGGTTTACTCAAACAGCAAACAATTATGAAAAACGGCTTTAAAGTATTGTATGCAATTGCGGCAATAGGTCTGTCAGCATACATAACATCCTGCAATAAAGAGATTAAAGGGAACAAACCAGTGTTAACATCTATCATGCCTTCGTCTGCCGGTGGAGGAGATACCATAACCGCACACGGAAAAAACCTTTTTACTGATATTTCAAAAGTAAAGGTTACCATTAACAAGAAAGAGGCACGCATAATTACAGCAACCCCGGATAGCATACAGGCTGTAGTACCGGAGAGTGCAGGTTCGGGCCGGGTATCAGTGAGCATCAATGGAGAAACTTACGACGGGCCGGAATTTGAGTATGACTATAAAGTAATTGTTACAACGATAGCCGGAACAGGTGAGGCTGGTAACCGGCAGGGCGCCGTTGCAAGTGCAACATTTAATTGTCCGTGGGGGATAATTTCTGACGGGAATGATAACTTATACATAGCAGACGTATATTCAAGGCTGATCCGTAAGATTTCTCTAACGGATAGTACCGTAGTAAATTATGAAATCGGCAACCTGGATTTTGCAAGTCCATATAACATAGCTATTGATCGCCATACAGGAAACCTGTTTATTACCGATTTTAATAAGCATGTTATGAAGATGGATCCATCAGCAAATATGTCGGTAATTTATACAGATGAAATGCCCCTTGCAGGTATTGCCGTTAGCCCTGATGGAAATTCGTTGTTTATTGGAAATAATACATTGGGAACAATTACAAAAACAGATATTAATGGCTTGAATCCTGTTTTGTATACCAATAACATTATTACCCCCAGAAACATTTTTTATGACCATCAGGGTAAAATGTGGGTTGCCTGCTATAGGTTTTTGTATGATATAACCAACGGAACAGCTAATCCGGCTTATACATATGGAGACTTTGGAGGATGGGAAGCTATTGCTGATACGGCGGGAAACTTTTATCTGGCAGATCACTTTCAGAATTGCATTCATAAAATTGACAAGGCGGGCAACATAAAGAAAATAGCGGGAAGCGGGCTTGCGGCAGATATTGACGGAATAGGGTTGGAAGCATCTTTTAATGGTCCGCAGGGAATTGCTATTGATGCTAATGGAAATTTATATGTTACGACTTACAATTATAATACAAAAGAAGGGAATAAGGTAAGAAAGATTGAATTTAAATAGCAGAGGTTTTATACACACTTATAATATCAGGTATCCCTTTCATCAACCCCATAATATATGAACCTCAGAACACCCCGGAGATTCAAAGGCTTTCTTTTTATATTACTTGCCGTTAGTTTTTCTCAAATTTCGTATGCGCAGTTAGCGGTATTGAAAATGATAGGCAAAGATTCGGACAAAAGTAAAATCGGCTATGGACTGTTCCTGGCTTACAATCTTACCGTATCTGAAGCCGGCAACAGGGTTGTAACCCTGGAGTTGCTGGACGGTGGCTTTTTCCCCGGCAGGCAATCCGATAAAGACCGGATGATCGGTTATATTTCAATTAAGGCCGGTTACCGTGCAATTTTTTCCGAAGAAGGCAAAACAGGCTTTTTCCTGGAGCCACAGGCAGGATATTGCAAAGTGGTGCGCAACGATACGGATAATAATTCTCGTGATGGAGTGGCAGCAGCCCTTACCGGTGGTTACAGCCTGGAGGTAGGAGAGCGGGGTAGCTGTTTTACGTTTGGGCTCAAATACGAGGCTGATATTGCCGGCAGGAACTATACCCTGCAGTCATTGGGGCTTCGGGTTGCATTTATATTCAGCCTGGCGAAGCGATAATGTAACTCCCCTCCCAGACCCATGCATCTTGCTACAAGTGTTCGAAACCTTTCAGGCAGAATTAAAGAGATGTGGAGCATTAGCGGGATCACCACCCTGCGCCGGTGGCTATCAGCGACAGAAAAGTTGTGCATGAAGCAAAAAATTGAAATGCGCCCGATCATGCTTAGGTGGTTTCATCTACAAGATAAAGAATGGATTCAAACTGTTTGCCTACCGCCTCGCTCATTGCCATTTCACAGGGTTTTGAAGTAGAATAATACCCATCGCACTGTTTTACCTTTATTTCTTTAGCTTCTTCAAGAGTAGCCGCTTGTGTCAGTTCCGGGAAAAGGAAGCCACGGTCCCCGGCCATACCACAACAGCCCTCATGCTTTGGTATCTCCACCCTGTCGGCAAAATGCCTAGCTACTTTCACCAGCGTATCAGTAGCATTCATCTTACGGACAGAACAAACAGGATGCAGGGCTACAGATGGTTTCTTTTGCACCACTTTCACGGAAGGCAGTATGTATTTATCTATATATTCAACGCTGTCTATGATACGGAGCTCATCGAACTTTGCCTGGTTTTCCGGTGATAATACTTTGCGGCAATGCAGCAGGGTATGGGTACAGGAGCTTACATCCAGCACAACAGCTATTTTCCCCTTGTTAGTGATATCCCATAATGAAGCAATTGTTTTATTGCACATCAGCGCGTATGCTTCACGATAGCCTTTTGAAGAAAACATTTGGCCGCAGCACAAAGTATTTATATTGCCAGGGGTCAGTACCCTGATGCCGGCTTTTTCTGAAACACGCGTAAAAACGGCTGCAATATCCTGTTTACCGTGCAGCCCGCCCATCATTCTTGAGATACATGCGGGGAAATATACTATGCTGGTGGAATAATTGGTATTATTATCAGCAGTAGCTTTTTTTATCGTTGCTCCCGCAGCCAGTTGCGGTGACCATTGGGGAAATGCCGGGATGATCTTCCTTATACCTGTTGTGAGCCTGGTCATGGCAGACTTTCCGAAAATCCTGTTAACGATCTGGCCGGATTGCAACGCAAATTTTATTGTATGCACGGTTGCAGAAAAATATTTTACAACCCAGACAGCAGTCTTTTCTCCCCGGGGAGAATGTTGTTCTGCACGAAGCCGTTTTACCAGATCCCCCGTATTAATATCTACAGGACATGCCATGGCACAAAGCCCGTCCACGGCACAGGTTTCAAGTCCGTCATATACATATTGCTGCTGTAGCTCCTTATACTTAACCGGATTGTCTGATCCTTTTAGCAGGGCCAGTTCCCTCCTCACTACGATGCGTCGCCGGGGAGTCAGCGTAAGGTCTCTGCTCGGACATACATGTTCGCAATAGCCGCACTCTATACACTTATCTACTTCTTCCTCCACTGTAGGCAATGGCTTAAGATTTTTCAGGTGGGCATTACGGTCATCGTTAATGATCACTCCCGGATTCAGCAGGTTGTCCGGGTCAACGGCCTCCTTGATCCCTTTCATGATCTGGTATGCATCGCTTCCCCATTCAGTCTCTACAAAAGGAGCCATATTCCTCCCGGTGCCATGTTCTGCTTTGAGGGCGCCATCATATTTGTTTACGACCAGCTCCACTACATCTTCTATAAAGCGCGCATAACGCTGAACTTCCGAGCCTTCGTTAAAAGTCTGCGTAACTACAAAATGAATATTGCCGTCCTTGGCATGACCAAAAATAATAGCATTATCATATCCATGTTTTTGAAACAGTGACTGCAGGTCAACAATGGCGTCTCCCAGTTTTGGTACAGGGAAGGCTATATCTTCCAGGATCACTGTAGTGCCGCTTTGTCGCACTGCTCCTACTGCAGGGAACATTCCCTTACGCAATTTCCACAGGAATGCCTGCTGTTTTTTATCTTCTGTAAAAACGGGCGCTTCAAGCATGGAAAGCTTTTGAGCTATCGACACAAAAGCATTTCTTTTTTCAGATACTTCTGCTTCCGTATTTCCCTGGAACTCTATCAGCAAAGCTGCAGCTTCCGGCGGGAGTGTTTTAAATATTGCAGGCACTCCTTCGATATGCTCTATAGACCGTAAGGAAGCCCTGTCCATCAGCTCAACAGCTTCTGCCTGCAGTTCGATCAATGGCACTATTGCCTCACAGGCTTTATAGATATCCGGAAAATAGAGCAGCCCTGTTGATTTGAAAGGATGGTCAGGAACAGTTTCGAGTATGGCCTCTGCGATAAAGCCCAATGTACCCTCCCCTCCTATCAGCAGGTGCGCCAATATATCAAGCGGATGGTGATGGTCAATGAAAGCATTGAGCGCATAGCCTACTGTATTTTTAGTCTGGTATTTGTGCCTTATGCGGTCATGCAGCTTTTTGTCCGCCATAATTGCGTCCCTGTACCTTGAGATGGTATCATGAATAGGGCGGCATTCCTTTTCAAAACGGTCATAATCAGTTGCCAGGGCAGTAGAGAATATTTTCCCGTCGGGGAGGATAAAGCGTATATGCCTGGTAGTATGATAGGCGTTAAGATGTACCCCACAGCACATGCCGCTGGAATTATTGGAGAGGATGCCCCCCATCATTGCGGAATTAATGCTTGAAGGATCGGGACCGATCTTTCTCCTGAACTTTCTCAAATGAGCATTTACCATCGCCCCTGTTATTCCCGGCTGCACCCTGACCGTAGCGCCGTCCTGCTCAGGAAAAACGCCTCTCCAGTGCTGGCTGATATCCGCCAGTATACCATCGGTAACAGACTGCCCCGACAGGCTTGTGCCTGCTGCGCGGAATGTAAGCGGGATACGATGCTCCCGGGAAAAAGCAAACAGCTTTTGTACCTCTTCTTCGGAAACGGGTTGAACAACCGCTTTGGGCCGCAGGTAATAAAAACCTGCATCTGAAGCGTAAGCCACAAGATCTATAAGCCGGGTTTTGATCCGCTCAGGGGGTATGATTGCTTCAAGTTGTTTTCCTATATCGGGAAAGGATCGCATGTTTCATCATATTATTGTAAAGAAGAAGACAGAAACCGTTCCTGTCAATTCCTGACAATAATAATATGTTTTTATCATTACGCTTTCACTTCTTTTGGAGTTTCTTTTCCCAGCAGCTCCATTACAGGCTTGCCTTTACCATCAGGAGTGGTGTAGAACGGGCGCTTCTCTATATCATACTGCGTATCTTCGGGTATGCCCAGCGCGTGATAAACAGTCTGGTGGATCTGGTCTATCTTAACAGGGTTTTCTACCGACTTGCAAGGACGTTCATCCGCTGTTTTACCATATACAAATCCTTTCCTGATGCCACCTCCGAACATAAGGATAGAACAGCCGTCGGTAAAGTGACGGTGCATGCCGTAGAATTTCAGATCGTTCAGGATATCAGGCTGGTTTACCTGCTCCTGCACTTTGGCATCGGGTCTTCCCTCCACCATCATATCGCGGCTGAATTCGCTGGCGAGAATGATCATCGTCCTGTCGAGATGACCGGTTTTGTCAAGATCCTTTACCAGTTGGGCAACAGGGCCGTCAATCATTTTCTTCATATCAACCATCCTCGTGTGGCCGTTCTCATGCGTATCAAATCCCATGAAAGGAACATATTCCGTTGTAACGCTGATGAACCTGGCGCCCTGCTCTGTGAGGCGGCGGGCAAGCAGGCAACCGAGACCAAAGCGGCCGGTATTGTAGATATCATATATTTCTTTAGGCTCCCGGCTGAGATCAAAAGCCTTTGCTTCGGGAGAATTCAGCAGCATATATGCCTGCTCCATGCTGCGTTTAAGTGATTCTTTCTGATAATCACTTCCCATTTCGCCCAATGGGCTTTTACTGATAAGATCATTGTATAATTTATTTCTCTGTTCAAAACGTTTGGCGTCCATGCCTACCGGTGGGCGCACGCTTTCAAGCCCTTCGCTGGGATCCGGGATCATAAAAGGAGCATATTCGCTGCCCAGGAACCCGGCAGTATGAAAAGCTTTCAGCTCCTCTCCTTCTCCCAGTGTGAGCCGCTGCCCTATATCTATAAAAGCAGGGATCACAGGATTTTTCGGTCCCATCAGGTTGGCGATCCATGCCCCGATATGCGGGGCAGCTACCGTCTGTGGCGGCTCGTAGCAGGTATGCCAGTGGTACTGGTGGCGGGAATGTAATATATGTCCCATATCCGCCGCCACATAAGACCTGATGAGGGCGCCTTTATCCATTACGCTGCCAATAGATTCCAGCCCTTCTGAAAAATGAATGCCATCAAGCGCTGTAGGCTTTGAAGGAAAAGTGCTCAGTACACGGTTGCCTTCCATCCCTTTTTCGAAAGGAGTATATCTTTTAGGATCAAATGTCTCGGTATGTGCCATTCCCCCTGCCATCCAGAGAAGAATAACCGTATCGGCGGTAGTATCGCCAATGATTTTCTTTTTACCGGTATTGCAGCCACTCAACATACTGGCTACAGGCGCACCGGCAGCCATGGCAGCAAGCGTGGCTGCACTGGTTTGCCTGATAAAATCGCGCCGGTTCCAACCTTGTTTCATTCCTGTTTTTTTAATAAAATTAAAAAATCTTTACTGGTGTTTCAGGGGATCATTCCCGGTGTTATATTAAACGTGAAACGACAGACGATAAACGTGAGATACTCACATTTATCGTCTCACTTCTCACCTGATCTAGCACTAATAGATCAACTGGAATTCGGGATGCAGCGCCATTGCCCACATAAAGTCCTGCACCTTCGCTTCCGTGGGCTGCCTGCCGAGCGCCCCTACAGCTATATCTTCCTCTGCCTTATCGGGCAGCCTTCCTATAGTATTCCTGTACACTTGTTTTACCAGCATTTCCGACTGGGGATATTGGTTTTTCCATTTTGCCGCACCTCTTTTCATCGCATCATTGAACTTAGCGCCATTGGTAAGCTCCAGCGCCTGCAACAGGCTCGCCTGCGAAGCGCGGCTTGTAGAGACCGTTTCCCTGTTGGGACGGCCCAATGCAGTTTGAAACCCGTCATTTTCCACCAATGCAGCACGCGCAAAAGGTATTTCATTCTTTATTTCTTCAGGCAGCAACCTGTATACCACTTCACTGTCGGGGTAAACAGGTTCGAGCGCCTTGCTTACTGCATCGGCAAATTCTTCAGCAGTGAGCCTGCGGCGCAGCATACCTGTGAATACAAAATCAGGCGCTGTGATTTCTTCAGCCTGTTTTACACTTACAGATGGTAACTGGTATGTTCTGGAAGTAAGTATTTTAAAAAGCAGCTTTTTAATATCGTATCCGGTAGCGGTAAAGTCAGCAGCCATCCAGTCGAGCAGGTCCTGGCTCCAGGGCTCATTGTCCATCACATCTACAGGTTCCACGATGCCACGGCCCATCACCTGCGCCCATATACGGTTTACAACAGTGCGGTATAACCGCCCGTCCTTAGGCTGTACCAGGTAATCGGCCAATTGCTTAAGCCGCTCCGGTGTTGGCGCGGCAGCGTCTATTTCCCCCAGCTCTTTATACAATATCCTGCGCCCTGCCATACGTCCCGTAGGTTTATCGCAGCGGTTGACTTCCAGTATACTGTCAGAGAACAGGTTGGCAAAGGCATACGCATCATCAAGTTTCCAGTCGCTGATAAAGCTGTCGTGGCAGGAAGCGCATTTCAGGTTCAGCCCCAGGAAAACCTGTGCAACATTTTGTGCCGCCTGCATTTCTGTGCGCTGGCTGGCGTTCACCGTTCCGCGCCATTTGATGCCTTTGATAAACCCCTGTGATGCTTCAGAAGGACTGATCAGCTCTTGTACAAAGGTGTTGTACGGTTTATTGCTATTAAGTGAACTGTATAACCACTTAGTGATATCCCATCTGCCGCCGGTAATATAACCGGTACCGGTGTAGTCATTACGCAAAGCATCATTCCAGAAGCTAAGCCAGTGCTGGGCATAGTCGTCGTTACGGTCAAGCAGCCTGGAAACAAGCGCTTCCCGCTTTCCTTCCGTTTTGTCATTTACAAAAACGTCTACGGAATCGGGTGAAGGGATAAGTCCCGTAACATCGAGGTATACTCTGCGGATATAGGTTCTGTCGTCAACAGGAGTCTTCCACTCTATTTTGTTTTTCCGGAAATATTCGTTTACGAAAAGATCAATAGGGCTTGTAAGATCTTTGGTTGCCGATGGTATCTCCGGCATACGGGGAGCAAGCTCCGCTACCCGGTAGAGGCTTTTCAGCTCGCCGGAAGGCCATGGCGCACCCTTTTTTATCCAGTATTCCAGGATAGCGATCTCTTCTTTTGTCAATCCTTTTCCCTTTGAAGGCATTGCTTTTTTATCACTTCTCGGCAGCGACACCCTGTGTATCATCTCACTTGCTTTCGGGTCACCGGGAACCAGCACTTCGCCATGCTCACCACCTTTCATTATAAATTCCCTGGTGTCCAGCCTGAGCTCGCCTTTTACCTTGGCCGACCCATGACAGTTATAACAATTGTGTGCAAGTATGGTACGCACCTGCAGGGTAAGCTCCTGAACCTGTTCTTCGCTGAGCGGGCCTTCCTGCACTGCCAGCGTATATTGTTTTTTATCAGCAGGATCAGGAGCGGCGCCGGGCAATACACCGGAAAGGTAATCATCACCGTGGGTAAGCGAAGCGCCATAGTGACCAGCTATAGTTACACCTGCCACAGTAAGTCCTAATAATATTTTCTGCGCCGTACGGTTGCCCGTACGATAGCTCCATGCACAAATTATGGAAAACAGCATGGTAGCAATTCCGGTCCATTGATGCATGGAGAGCAAATTACTCCCGTATTCTTCTGTTTTGGACAGCAACAGTCCAAAAGCAACAGCGATAATAGCAGATAAGGCGCCTGCATATACCAGGAGCTTTATTGCAGCATTATATGTCTGACTTTTCCGGCCAATGATCTCCATTACCAGCGCAAATACAAGCAATCCCACGGGGAAATGGACGATCATGGGATGTAACCTGCCGAGGAAGGACCAAAGCCAGAAATGTTCCGTGGCGGCCTCCATCTGTGATTGAGCTGTCGCGTTGCCGGCAAGAAATAACATGAGGACGAAGCCGCAGTACCTGAACAGGTGTAGCCGTTTAGTTTTTGAAGTACAGTTCCCCACGGAAAGATTCAAAGTATTCATTTAAAGACGGAAAGCAATCCAATTTAGTACTTTGCTAAGTTAGGAACATATTAACTGGCGACCATCATGCTCCGTCGGTATATTGTCATAACTTGATAAAACGTACGAGCCAGGTATTGCCTTCAAAACTGATCCTTGCGAGATAAGCGCCTGCGGGAAAATGACCGATCATAATTTGCTCGCTGGACGGAGCACCCCTCTTCCTGTATACCGAGAGCACTTTCAGATCGCTGCTTAATATTTCGATCACAGGATTAAGTGCCGGCTTGTGAAAATCTATAGTTAGCTGTGAGCCGGACGGCACAGGATAAAGCGTAGGTTTATAAGCATTATTGTTGCCGATGCTGACAGACACTACCGGGCTGTAGGAACTTTTACCATCCCTGTCAACCTGCCTGATCCTGTAATACAATTTCCCTGAAGCGGGATCTCTGTGCAGGTATTTGTACTGATTCGGCGTGGAAGAAGTACCAATCGCAGTGATTGTGGCTATAGAAGTAAAGTCTGTACCATTCTTACCTGTTTCCACTTCAAAATAACTGTTGTTGTTTTCTGATACAGTTTGCCATTCTATCAATACATCATTGTCTTTTGCTTTTGCCGCTATCTTTCCCCATTCCACAGGAAGGGCGGTATTTATCACTCCAATGCCATATCCCGAAAAGCCGGTGGATACAACAGCCGTCACTGCATATCCGTTTCCATAAGACTGGCGGCGTGTTACGGCAGCAACTTCCACTTTATCAGCCTGGGGTTGCTGGGGAGTAATATCGGAAACCGGCACCTGTGTTTTTATAAGCATTGTATTATTCCAGCTTTGACTTGTGCTGCTTTCATAACCGGCTTTTTCGCGATCGCTGAAATAAAGAGTAAGCTCATACTTCCCCGACGGATCATTGAATTGAGGTGTAATAAAGAAAGTCTTTTGAGCAAGAAATTGCGTAATATCGCTGTTCCAGAAAGCCGCTGTTCCTTCCCCGCTCCTGTCGATGCTCATTTGGGTACAGCCATAATTAAAGCTGCTTAAGTTTTTTACCTTGCCGATTATTTTCCTGGGGGAGGAGTTATCATAAAAGAATATTTCTGCATAAGGACCAAGATACTCCGTTCTGGATGTGATCTTCTGGCTTTGTATCGGATTGCCGGCAATCGTACAATCAAATTTTATTACAGGCTTAAGACCGTTGGAGAAATAGCCGAATGAAGTGAGCGGCTGGTCGCAGCCGGCAACTTCTCCAAAAATAATATCTCCTGTATCATCCGGCAAATTGCTGCTGAAAGCCTGTACCTCATCATACCCATTGCCGGTAACAGTGCCGTTTTCTATACATAGTTCCAGGACAATATTATCAGTCCCGTTCCAGTAAAATGGAGAGGACAGCTTAAAGGTATTCCAGCCATCCACGGTAGTATATGTTGAAAGAGCTAATACTTCCGTTAAATCATTTACCTTATTCAGTATGCCATTATTCACCAGGCTGGCATAGGTGGTATGCCCCATTTTGAAATGTATATCTTCGAAAGTAGCTACCGTTTGCTTTTGCACCACAAAGGAAATGTCTGTAATATTTCCCGCAGACATTCCTGCCTTCCGTAATTCTTCAGCAGTGTAAAGTATCTGCAGCCGGGAGCGCTGAACTGTGGCATCAAAAAATTTAATGTTAACAGAAACAGGTGCATCATTACCTATTTCGGCAGAAGTAACATTTCCGGGAATTAAAGGAGACGTTCTGCATGCTTCTATCGTGATATCTGTAACAGGGATGGCTGTGCCGGCAACAGTACTGCCTCCATTGCTATTCACCGAAAAGCCAAGCCTCAACAGCTTTGATTCCGGTACATTTTCATCCTGGTATATTCTTATTACAATATGCTGCGTGTCGCGCAGTCCGGCAGGGAACAATACAGTCTTACCTGACGGAAAGCTGTAATCCATCCCTTCTTTTGCTGTTGAAGCGCTTTCAACCGAAACAGCAGCCACTGCATCTGCATCAGGGCTGTTGCCGATATTCAGTCCAATTTTATAGTCAGTATATTTTCTGCACCCTGCTACAGTTGTTCCTCTCCTTTCCAATGACAGATACTTCTGTTCAAAATTGATTTTTGGAGTGCAGACCGGCGCTTCATAAGGGGGCAGGATTGCCGCAGAACTGATCAGCGAGCTCCTGTCGGGCAGCAGGATGCAGGCCTGTATGCGATCTCTTTGCCCCGGAGTGAACAACGAATAGCAGGAGGTATAATTCATAAAATTATTTTCCGTCCTGATAGAATATGGCTGATCATTATTACAATGATTCGCGCCTGTACGGCAGGAAAAATCTATAACACCACCTGTAGAAATATTATAAGAAACAGGATCCGTATCGTCTATCAGGTCTCCGTCGCCTGCAGGGCATTCATCAGCATTTGCCGATCCTTCAAACGGGTGATACAGGAAAAACGCATGCCCTATTTCATGAACGAGTATTTTTGATCCGGCAGCCATTTCCTTTGCCAGTATCACCGTGCCGTCTACAATACTTGTTGTAGGAAAATAAGCAAACCCGCCAACAGCCGCACCCTCGCTTCCGTCCAGTCCATTAATCTTATTAACAACATAAATATTATAGTATGCCGACCGGTCCCAAACGACAGAGGCTTTTAATGCTACATCGCTGCTCAGGTCTGTGCTTGTGCCATTTGCCACGTAATCTGCATTGGCAGACATGTCAACCCGGTCTATCCCGTTTGTAGGATTGCAGCCTGGATCTCTTTTTGCCAAAACAAAGCGAAGCCCTATATCGCCGGCAGCATCTGTTCCTGCCGGAGTTAGCATCGGCCATGTTCCGCTGTATACTTCGTTAAGATAATTGATGGTTGCTATGATCTGATCGTCGCTGGGGTTGTATATATTCCCGATTGCTTCCCCGGTGTGCAGCACATGCACTACTACAGGGATGGTATATACCTGCATTTCTCTTTTCTGGAGCAATGGTTGCTTTTTCCGCTGGAGAATAATATTCCTGATGCTTTCTTCATTGAGCAGCATCCTTGCTTTCACGCTCGTGTCAGCTCGTTTAAGAGAATTGTTGACCTGGTCAAAAGCACAGATCGTCTGTGCATTGCTATCACCGGACAGTAATACCAATATTAACAGACATATACCGCCGATTACGGCAGTTAGCAGACCACATTGTTTTCCGTTAATTAACAAACAAGGAGACATACACTCCTTTATTTTTAGTTTTTGTTGAATGCATCAATCCAGTCCCGGACAAGGATGGTCAGGCGACAGATTAGATAATGACCGGGGTCTTCCTAAAGGAAAATCGGTATATGGATTAGAAGACAGATAGCTGGATTTTATTGTCAAGGGATGGAGTACAAAGATAAGTAACCTGACGAGATGTGAATTGAATGATTTTTACATGTGAATGGAATAATTTTTTAGAAAATATTTTGTCAAAATAATCCAACACTTATCTTTGCACTCCCTTAATCAAACATAAGGGCAACAAGTTCTACAAACGAAGAGGGAGCATAGCTCAGTTGGTTCAGAGCATCTGCCTTACAAGCAGAGGGTCCGCGGTTCGAGCCCGTGTGCTCCCACAAAAAAGGTTTTGATTAATAGTAATCAAAACCTTTTTTATTTGTGCTTTTTAAATTCTTTCCTTTCCCCATCACCTTAATAGATATTAAGGGAAAATACCCAGCTCCGAATAGCTGGTGCCCACCTTGTTTATGGCAACTACATACGCCGCCGTGCGCATGTCGGGAATTTCAGGGTTACTCTTCCAGACATCAATAATTTCCCTGGTCGCGCCGATCATTGTTTCTTCAAGCCCGCTGTATACAAGATCGGCTTCGTCAGCCCCGTGCATGATGAGCTGCCTTTCAGCAGCACGCACCTGCTTACCGGTGAGCTGCTCTATCTGCTCAAGGATAATGCTGTTCTGGTTTTCGGTAAATCTTTTTTCCATGCGGCCGTAACGCACATGGCTCAGGTTCTTCAGCCACTCAAAATAACTTACCGTTACCCCGCCTGCATTGAGATACATATCAGGTACCACGAGCACTCCTTTTTTGATAAAGATCTCATCTGCGTCAGGAGTGAGGGGACCATTTGCCGCTTCCCCAATGATCTTAGCCTTTATACGGGATGCATTTTCACCGTTAATGACATTTTCCAGCGCCGCGGGTATAAGTATATCACATTCCCTTTCCAGCGCATCGGCAGAGTATAATATGTTTTCTGCACCGGGAAAATTAAGTATAGTGCCTTCTTTCTTCCGGTGTTTTACTACTTCTTCTTCATTAAGCCCGGTGGGATTGTATATAGCGCCTTCAAATTCGGCAAGCCCAACAATGATAGCGCCTCCTTCCCTGAAAAACTTTGCAGCGTGGTAACCCACGTTTCCCAGCCCCTGTACAATCACTCTTTTCCCTTTTATACCGGTATCAAGCCCTGCCTTTTGCATAAGGTCGGGCATGGAACAAATTTCCTTTATGCCATAAAAAACGCCCAACCCCGTCGCCTCTCTCCTGCCCCTTACACCACCCTGGCTTACGGGTTTTCCGGTAACACAGCCCAGCCCGTCTATTTCGCCGGGGCGCATGCTCATGTAAGTATCCAGTATCCACGACATCTCTCTTTCGCCTGTGCCATAGTCCGGCGCCGGAACATCCGTTCCGGGACCTATAAAATTTTTCTTAATAAGCTCATGTGTATACCTGCGGGTGATCTTCTCCAGTTCATAGGGCGTGTATTTCTTTGGGTCAATATTAATACCGCCTTTTGCGCCGCCAAAGGGAACATTCACAATAGCGCATTTGTAGGTCATAAGCGCAGCCAGTGCCATCACTTCGTCAAGATTAACGCTGGTCGCGAACCTGATACCTCCTTTGCAGGGTGTTTTATGATGGGAATGCTGTACCCTGTAGGCTTTTATGACCTCTATTTTGTCGCCGATCCTTACAGGAAAGAACATCCGGTAAACAGAATTGCACTGCTTTATCTGTTCGAGTATGCCGGGATCCCAGGCAGTAAATTTTGCTGCTTTATCAAAGCTTGCCGAAACGGCATCGAAGAAACTATACTCCGTTTGTGTAGACATATAGCAATGTTTTTAAAGGTTCAATCGTCAGCAGTAAAACTCAGAAGCAAAATTATTATTGCTTCTGTCTTTCTTTTTCGAGCCGGGTCACTTTCCGGTCAATATTTATCAGGAAGAGGAAGAGTCCTGCCAGGATAACGGCAAGAACAGCTACCACTACATATATCTTTCCGTTGCTGCGCATGCCGTCAGCCATCTCCACTTTTTCCTGGGCGAATAAGATAGCAGCCGAACAAAAGCCTAAAACAGATAAAAGAAGCTTCTTATAAAAGGATTTAGCCATGTAACAAATTTTTGTCGACGATCATTCTGAACCTGATGATAAGGGTGGTGATCCATACGCCAAGCAAAGTGAACCCCGGTACGCCGCCAAGCCAGAAAACAATACGCATCCGGGCATCCATATCTCTCGGATCGGCTCCCGGGTTGCCGGCGCCTCCCGGATGAAGGGATTCAACAAGACGGGGTACGATCCATAAAGCCGGGAATAACATAGCAAATGCGAAGATATTATATACCGCAGCTACCCTTGCGCGCTTGTCTATATCGGTGATTGAATTCCTTAATACGAAAAAAGCGGCATATATCAGCAGGGCCATAGCTGCGCCAAGCTGCTTGATATCATTGCTCCAGGGTTTACCCCAGGTATATTTCGCCCATATAGCGCCTGTTATCAGCCCCAGCACACCAAATAAAGTGCCGGTAGCAGCAAACGCAGTAGCATAAATATCGTTTGTTAAATCAGGCTTGCGAAGGTATTTTACCGCATAAATAACCGAGCAGGTAAACAGTATCATCATGCCAAACCATAATGGCACATGAAAATAAATATTCCGGATTGTCTCGTTCAGGATTTTTTTGCGGGGAACATCCAGTAATAGCCCTCCTACCAGGGTATATAAAAGCAAGACCGTACAAAGTATCTTCCACCAGGATCTTCTCATCCTATATAAAAATTATTACAGTGGCAAACCTACATCAATTTGATGAATACGCAATAATGTTTAGTCCTTCCACAAAAAAGGAAAAAGAATAACCGACATCAGCACCACTAATATATTCAGCCCTGCAAGCAGCCACACCATATCTGAAAGCGCTCCTCCTTTGAAAGTTTCGCCCAGCCCGGCCTTGGATATCCGCATCAGCAGCAGCAACTGAGGTATGATAACAGGAAATCCCATGATAGCCATAAGCGAAGCCTGCTGCTGCGCTTTGGCAGCAATAGCCGCCAGCATGGTAAATACAAAGCTCAGGCTGACAGAGCCAAGACAAACTATAGCAACAAACTGCCCGAAATTGATAATAGGGCTGCCCAGCATAACATTGAACAAAAGCAGGCTTACCAGGCTCATCAGCAGCATAATAAGCGCATTGTAGATCAGCTTGGCAATAATGAACTGCACAGGACCTGCCACGGAATAAAAATACAGCATGCGCCCCCTGCTTTCCTGCAAAAAGCTTTTGGCAACTGCATTTACGCAGATAAACAGTTGTATCATCCAGAATATCCCATTCCATACATTACTGTCGGGCTGCTGAATAGTGAGGTACAACACAAAAACCGTAGAAGCAATATAGAGCAGCACCCCGTAAAAAGTATACTGCTGCCTCAATTCAAGCAGCAGGTCTTTCTTCAATAAAGCGAAAATATGTTTTGATGCATTCATTATTAAAAATCGAATATTCCTATGTGTACCTTACCACTTATCACTTACCACTTATCACTTCAACTGGTAGCAATACCTGCAGCGCGGCTCATAAATATCCCGTTCTCCAAGCACTACCTGGTCCTCCTGTGGTATTTTCCGGTAAGAAAAGCTGGCAATATTACCACACTTTACACAGATAGCATGCAGCTTGGTAATATAGTCGGCAATAGCCAGCAGGTCGGGCATCGGACCAAATGGTTTACCCTGGTAATCCATATCAAGTCCTGCCACTATTACCCTGATGCCACGCAAAGCAAGCTGATTGCATACGGCTACGATGTTATCGTCAAAAAACTGCGCCTCGTCGATGCCTATTACATCCACGTCCTTACTTAATAATAATATGTCTTCCGAAAAGTCAACCGGCGTTGAAAAAACAGAATTTTCGTCATGTGATACGATCTCTTCTTCATGGTATCTTTTGTCAACAGACGGCTTGAAAATCTCCACTTTCATATTAGCAATGCGCGCACGTTTTAAACGCCGGATCAGCTCTTCCGTTTTACCGCTGAACATAGACCCGCATATCACTTCAATCCAGCCTCTTCGCTCTCCCTGTATATGTGGTTCTATGAACATTTTGTGTTTATTTTATGGCAAGGTGTTTGTAACTTCACCCCGAATATTATTTTAATTTATAAACAGTGCTGAGCTAATGGTAATATGCCATATTTTCGTCAGAGGTGAGAAGTGAGATGTGAAACCTTCATTCACCTTTATCTTCTCACTTTTCACAAAGCAGTATGGCATATTGTGGTTAACTAGTACCAAGACGCTCAAAAATACCATATTCGGATGGAACGCATCGGGCTTTTAATAGATAAATTAGAAGAATTACATCGGCAAAACGCTTCACCCGATCAGTTGCTTCATGTGCTGCAGATGTTGCAAACGGAGCTTTTCCTGGTAAAACAACAGTCTGGTACAACTGTCCGCAGGAAAATAGCGGTAGTAATGCCGGCAGGTATTACAGGAGAAATAAGCGTAACCGTGGATCAACCGGACAATGCCGGCGATACAGGTATACTTCTCCAAAAAGAAGAAGCGCCTGTATCATTACAGCAGCATAAAGCGCCGGCGAATACAGAAGAAGTGCAGGTAAAAGTACCTGCTTTTAACGTGCTGGAAGAAGTGCCAACCCTTGCACATCAGCCGCAGGTACAGGAACTGAATGACGTAATAGGCAAATGGGGCGAATCACTGAATGAGAAATTATCGGAGAAAAAAACAGAGCTGGCGGAAAAGCTGAAAGAGGAGCCGCTGAGAGATATTAAGAAAGCCATAGGATTAAATGACCGTTATATTTTTATTACCGAATTATTCCGCGGCGATGAAGCCATGTATGAACGTTCGCTCAAAACCATCAACCATTTCTCCATATACCCCGAAGCCGAATTCTGGATCCAGCGGGAGCTGAAGCTGAAGCTGGGATGGAAGGAAGATCATCCCTTTGTAAAGCAGTTTGATCAACTCGTAAGGAGACGGTTTTTGTAGATATAAGATAAGATATGCTCCGTGGCCCCTGCATTCCGGTATACATAGCTTTTCGCTGCTTCACCCCGTTGGTTTAACAATACAGCATCATTCCACAGTTCATTAAGCTTTGCTTCAAGCTCCAGCGCATTTTGCACGCTCACAGCTCCGCCTGCCGCTTCCATATCTACCGCTTCATAATGGCGGTCGTACACCGGCCCGAAAAAAACAGGCTTGCCGTATACTGCCGCTTCGAGTATATTATGCAGCCCGTCATCGCCAAAGCCGCCTCCTACATAAGTAATATCCGCATAGTGATACAGCCTCGACAGCATGCCCACATTATCAATGATGAGCGTATTGATGTCGCCGGGGAGTATGCCCGTATTACCGGCTGCTGCGAGCTCAGAATATAAAACAGAACGGGGAAATTCTTTTTGCACATCCCTGATGTTTTCAACATCTGTTTCGTGCGGGGCAATAATAAAGCGGATGTTGTTGTTTGCCCGCACATAATGCGTCAGCTCCTCTTCATCTTCCGTCCAGGTGCTGCCTGCCACCAATACACGGTGACCTTCACAAAAAGCAGCAACAGGCGCGACAGGCTCAAACTGATCCGCTATTTCAATAACCCTGTCAAAACGGGTATCCCCGGAGATGCTTACCCTGTCTGCAAACCCCATATTCCTGAATAATACGGCAGAGCCCTCCGTTTGCACAAAAAAGTGTGTAAATGCATCATAAAGCCTGCGCCGGTAAGCATTATAAAATCCGGCAAAATATGACGGATCTCTAAGTAATCCCGATACCAGCAGCAAAGGAATATTTCTCCGCTTTAATGCTTCCAGGTAATGCATCCAGAATTCATACCTGATCCAAAGCACCAGTGTCGGTTTGATGATGTCAACGAACTGTTTTGCGTTAGCAGGAGTGTCCAGCGGCAGATAGCAAACAATATCCGCCAGTGCATAGTTTTTACGTATCTCATATCCCGATGGGGAAAAGAAGCTCACTATGATCATCGCTTCAGGATATTTTTCTTTAAGCTTTTCAAGAACGGGGCGCCCCTGTTCAAATTCACCCAGTGAGGCGCAATGCATCCATATTCTCCGGCGATGTTTATCATTTGGTAATTGAGAAACTCTTTCCGCTAATTTTTTAAACAGCCCCTTTCTTCCCTTTACCCACAATCGTGCCTTGGGATTCCAGAAAGCAGCCAGCCTGATCCCGGCAGCATACAGTGCAATAAAGCAATTGTAAAATATAGTTATCACTAACTGAAGAATTAAAATATGTTACAAAACTAATGTGTATTACTCATCCAATACATATTTTGCTATTTTTGCAGCCATTTAAAATAATACTACCCTTTATGACGCCAATCCAGATGGTTGATCTAAAAAAGCAGTATCTCCACATTAAACCGGATATAGATGCTGCTATTCAGAGTGTGCTTGACAATTGCGCTTTTATTAACGGCAAACCTGTCCAGGATTTTGCGCTGCATCTTTCGCAATACCTGGGCGTAAAACATGTGATACCCTGCGCTAATGGCACAGATGCATTGCAGATTGCGCTGATGGCGCTTGGCTTGCAGCCAGGCGATGAAGTGATCACGCCTTCATTTACATATATAGCTACTACGGAGGTAATTGCCTTACTAAGGCTGAAGCCTGTTTTTGTTGAAGTGGATCAGAAAACTTTTTGCATAGATCCCGGTGCCATAGAAAAAGCCATTACCCCTAAAACTAAAGCAATTGTTCCTGTGCACCTGTACGGGCAGGCAGCCAACATGGAAGCTATAATGGATATTGCAAAAAAGCATGACTTGTTTGTTGTGGAAGACAATGCCCAGGCTATAGGCGCAGACTATATTTTTGCTAATGGCGAAAAGAAAAAAACAGGCACCATCGGTACCATCGGTTGCACTTCCTTCTTCCCTTCCAAAAACCTGGGCTGCTATGGAGATGGGGGAGCAATATTTACTGACGATGACGGGCTGGCGGCGCAATTAAAGATGATCGCCAATCACGGGCAGCGTGTAAAATACTATCACGATGTAGTAGGATGCAACTCAAGGCTGGATACCATACAGGCAGCTATCCTTGACATTAAACTGAAAAAACTTGACGAATATATTGCAGCAAGACAAAAGGTAGCTGCATATTATAATAAAGCCTTTGCAGGGCATCCCAATATCACTACACCTTCTGTTGCGCCGTTTACCACTCATGTGTTCCACCAGTATACGCTTGTTCTTGACGGTGCCGACAGGGACGGGTTGCATAATTTTCTTGCGGCAGCGAACGTTCCTTCCATGATCTATTATCCTGTTCCTGCGCACAGGCAAAAAATGTTCGCTTCTTTTGGGGGCGATGCATACCATTTGCCTGTTACTGACTGGCTTACGGAAAGAGTAATATCACTTCCTGTTCATACGGAAATGGAGGATGAGCAACTTGCCCTGATCACGACAAAAGTGCTTGAATTCTTTAAACATTAATTTGATTTACGAATGAAAATTGCAGTTGTAGGTACCGGCTATGTTGGATTAGTAACGGGTACCTGTTTTGCCGAGACGGGCAATACCGTTACCTGTATTGATATTGACGAAAATAAAGTAAATAAACTTTCCGCGGGTGAGATCACTATTTATGAGCCCGGGCTTGAAAAGATCTTTTTGAGGAACCTGAAAGAGGAGCGGCTTTTTTTCACCACAGACCTGGCTAAAGGCGTGGAAAATGCAAAAGTCATTTTCCTGGCGCTCCCTACTCCCCCGGGTGAGGATGGGTCTGCTGATCTGAAATATGTGCTGGGGGTGGCAGCGGAGCTGGGCAGGATCATTCAGCCGGGACAGTATAAAGTAATTGTAGATAAGAGCACCGTGCCTGTAGGCACCGGCGAAAGAGTAGAGGCTGCAATTATTGAAAGTTCAAAAGCGGCGTTGGGCAACGGGCAGGATTTAAAAACGTTGGGAGCATTTGACGTGGTGTCAAACCCGGAATTTTTGAGAGAAGGGGTAGCGGTGGATGATTTTATGAAACCGGACAGGGTGGTGATCGGGGCAGGCAGCGACAAAGCGAGAAAGCTGATGAGCGACCTGTATGCCCCGTTTGTAAGGCAGGGCAATCCTGTCATCTTTATGGATCTGCGGTCGGCAGAACTGACTAAATATGCCGCCAATTCCTTTCTTGCTACCAAGATATCCTTTATGAATGAAATAGCGCAATTGTGTGAAAGGCTTGGGGCGGATGTGGACATGGTAAGAAGAGGCATTGGCAGTGATGAAAGGATCGGAAAACGTTTTCTTTTTCCTGGTATTGGATATGGCGGAAGCTGTTTTCCCAAGGATGTGCAGGCATTGGTTAAGAGTTCCGGGGAAGTGGATTACGACTTTAAAATACTGAATGCAGTAATGGATGTTAATGAAAAACAGAAGCTGCATCTTTTTCACAGGATCCGCAACTACTATGGCGATGATCTTTCCGGCAAACAGTTTGCCCTGTGGGGGCTTGCCTTCAAGCCCAACACGGATGATATCCGGGAGGCTCCGGCACTCTATATCATAGATGCGCTTATCAACGCCGGCGCAACAGTAACAGCCTATGACCCCGAAGCAATGTCCAACGTGAAACGGCTTATCGGGGACAAGATCAGCTATGCAGAAAACCAATACGATTGCCTGAACAATGCAGATGCGCTGATCATTGCCACGGAATGGAATGAATTCCGTACTCCTGACTTTTTGAAAATTGTGCGCAACCTGAAGAAAAAAGTAATTTTCGATGGACGCAACCTGTTTGATGTGGTTGCGATACAAGAGCTTGGGTTTTATTATGAAAGTATCGGGCGCCCCACATTAACTGCTAAATAAGTAAACAGATGAAAAAAAGGGTATTAATCACCGGAGCAGCCGGGTTTCTTGGTTCACATCTCTGCAACAGGTTCATAAAAGACGGATATCATGTCATAGGCATGGATAACCTGATCACAGGCGATCTGAAAAATATTGAAAACCTGTTTCCGCTGGAAGATTTTGAATTCTATCATCATGATGTTTCGAAATATATTCATGTGCCCGGCGAGCTTGATTATATTCTTCATTTTGCATCGCCAGCCAGCCCGATCGACTATCTGAAGATCCCGATACAAACGCTGAAAGTAGGCTCTCTCGGGACACACAACTGCCTCGGTCTGGCAAAAGCGAAAAGCGCAAGGATATTAGTGGCTTCAACTTCAGAAGTATACGGTGATCCTCTGGTACATCCGCAAACGGAAGAATACTGGGGAAATGTAAACCCTGTAGGTCCCCGGGGGGTGTACGATGAAGCAAAACGCTTCCAGGAAGCCATCACCATGGCGTATCATACTTTTCACGGGGTGGAAACCAGGATCGTAAGAATATTCAATACCTACGGCCCCCGTATGAGGCTGAATGACGGGCGGGCGCTCCCTGCATTCATCGGGCAGGCATTGCGTGGAGAAGACCTTACCGTATTTGGCGATGGATCTCAAACCCGTTCTTTCTGCTATGTGGATGATCTTGTAGAAGGTATATGCAGATTACTATACAGTGATCATGTACAACCTGTCAATATCGGTAATCCTGATGAGATCAGCCTCAAAGATTTTGCAGAAGAAATAATAAAGCTCACAGGTACGAACCAGAAAATCGTTTATAAGCCATTACCTACGGATGATCCGAAGCAAAGGCAACCGGATATTACAAAAGCAAAAAAGATTTTGGGCTGGGAGCCTAAGGTGAGCAGGAGCGAAGGCTTAAAGATCACCTATGAATACTTTAAATCATTGCCAAAAGAAGAGCTCTATAAGCAACCTAAAGAGTTCAAAAAATAACCATTATGTTAATTTACCAGGATATTATTGACAAAAAAACAAAGCTGGCTGTAATAGGGCTGGGCTATGTAGGACTACCCATTGCGCTTGAGTTCGCCAAAAAAGTAAGTGTAATTGGCTTTGATATCAATGCCAAACGGATCGAAATGATGAAAAAAGGCATTGATCCCAGCAATGAGCTGGAATCATCTGATTTTGAAAACTCGGATATAGTCTTTACTAACTCGCTGGAAACATTAAAAGAGGCAAAGTTTTTTATTGTTGCAGTGCCAACACCCGTAGATGAGCATAACGTTCCTGATCTCATTCCTGTAACCAGGGCATCTGAAACAATAGGCAAAGTCATTAAGAAAGGAGATTATGTTGTATTCGAATCCACGGTATATCCCGGTTGCACGGAAGAAGATTGCCTGCCTATCATTGAGCAGCTAAGCGGTTTAAAAGTAAATACCGACTTTAAGCTTGGGTACTCACCTGAACGCATTAATCCCGGCGATAAAGAGCATACGCTCGCAAAAATAATCAAGGTGGTGTCCGGTTCTGACAAAGTAGCGGCCGAAGAGATCGCGAAGACCTATGAAATAGTGGTAAAAGCAGGTATCCACAGGGCATCGTCTATAAAAGTAGCAGAAGCAGCCAAGATCATTGAGAATACCCAGAGAGACCTGAATATTGCTCTTATGAATGAACTGTCCATCATATTTGACATGATCGGCATCAATACCTACGAGGTACTTGAAGCCGCCGGGACTAAATGGAATTTCCTTAAGTTCCAGCCAGGGCTTGTCGGCGGGCATTGTATCGGAGTTGATCCCTATTACCTCACTTACAAGTCGAGCGAGCTGGGCTATGAATCGAGGGTTATTCTCGCCGGCAGGGTAATTAATGATGAAATGCCCTTATATGTAGCCAAAAAAGTAGTACAGCATATCATAAAGCACGCAAAGGATGCCATGGGAGCAAGAGTGCTCGTAATGGGGGCAACCTTCAAGGAGAACGTGAGCGATATCCGCAACTCCAAGATCATTGATATGATCAAAGAATTAAGAGCGTTTTCATTAAACGTGGATATTGTAGATCCTTATGCCGATAATGACGAACTCCAGCATGAATACGGCTTTCCGCTTTCTCCGGCAGTAGGCAAAAACTACGATGCAGTTATACTTGGTGTTCCACATAACGAATATAAAAATCTCTCAGAAGATTATCTCCTTGGTATTACTAATCCAAACGCTATTTTTGCGGACCTGAAAGGATTATACAGGAATAAATTAAAAAAGCTGAAGTATTGGAGCCTTTGATAACAGATACGGACAAAACGGTAGGAGTAACCGGGGGAGCCGGATTTATAGGTTCACATGTGGTAAGGCTGCTTGTAAAAAAATATCCCCGATACCGCGTCATCAACATTGATGCGCTTACATACGCAGGCAATCTTGAAAATATAAAGGATATTGAAACTTACCCCAATTATATTTTTGAGCGTGCTGATATATGTTCGGAAGAACATATTGACCGGTTATTTTCCGGGTATCAGTTTGACGCCATCATTCATCTTGCCGCTGAAAGCCACGTAGACCGTTCCATTATGGATCCGCTTGCTTTCGTTAAAACGAATGTACTGGGCACGGGCGTTTTATTGAATGCCTGCAGGAAGCAGTGGAGCCACGATATGGAGGGCAAACGTTTCTACCATGTTTCTACAGACGAAGTATATGGCTCGCTGGGAGATACAGGTTTTTTCACTGAAGAAACCCCTTACGACCCACGCTCTCCATACTCTGCATCCAAAGCATCATCTGATCACCTGGTAATGGCTTACTATCATACCTACGGGCTCCCTGTAGTAATGTCAAACTGCTCTAATAACTACGGCTCACACCATTTCCCCGAGAAGCTGATCCCTTTAATGATCAACAACATTATAAACAATAAGCCGCTGCCGGTATATGGTAAGGGAGAGAATATAAGAGACTGGCTTTGGGTGGAAGATCATGCCAGGGCTATTGACACTATTTTCCATAAAGGAAAGACCGGCGGAAAATATAATGTCGGGGGATTTAATGAATGGAAAAATATAGACCTGGTGCATCTGCTCTGCCGGATCATGGATCAAAAGCTGCATCGCCCTGCCGGTGAATCTGAAAAGCTGATCACTTATGTAAAAGACCGCGCCGGGCATGACTTACGTTACGCTATAGACGCTACCAAATTAAGCCGGGAGCTGGGCTGGAAGCCCTCTCTTCAATTTGAAGAAGGCCTGGGCAAAACAGCAGACTGGTACCTGGAAAACCAGGACTGGGTGCATCATGTAACATCAGGACAGTACCAGCAGTATTATACCGAACAATACGGCAAACGATAACCGGTATTTATGGTTACTTTCGCTACTTTGTATCGTTGCAGATAATGCATAATAACAAAATGTTCAGATGCCTTTTACAAAAGCAGATATTCCGGGCCTTATTGTTTTTAAACCCGTAGTCTTTGAAGACCCGAGAGGAAGTTTTTTCGAGAGCTTTAACCAGGCAATCTTTGAAAAAGAAGGGCTAAATTACTACTGGGCGCAGGATAATCAATCTATTTCAAAATACGGGGTGGTGCGCGGTCTCCATTTTCAAAATCCACCTCATGCACAGGCCAAATTGGTACGAGTGCTCTCCGGCAGGATATGGGATGTAGCTGTTGATATCCGTAAGGGCTCTCCCTTTTTCGGGAAATATTTCGGTATTGAGCTTTCCTCTGAAAATAACCTGCAGCTACTGATCCCCGAAGGTTTTGCTCACGGGTTTTCGGTGTTGAGTAAAGAGGCAACGGTACTATACAAATGCAGCAGGTTATATGATAAAGCATCGGAAGGAGGAATAATGTATAACGACCCTGCATTAAATATAGACTGGAAGCTGCAGCCGGATGAAATGATACTCTCCGAAAAAGACAAAAGAACCTCTCTGCTTTCAGCTTGCCACAACTTATTTGAATACTGAAGCGCGAATATTTATGTCAACCCCAGGTATACTTATCACCGGATCAACCGGGCAATTAGGAAGCTCATTCAGACAGGTAGCGCATTTGTTTCCCGGCTATGATTTCCAATACGCTTCCCGTGAGGATCTTCCGCTGGATGATATGCAAAAGATGCGTGAAGTATTTGCATCTGTGCAACCCCGTTACTGTATCAATTGCGCCGCATATACAGCAGTAGATAAAGCTGAGGCTGAAAAAGAGGCTGCATTTAAAATAAATGCGGAAGCTGTCGGAAATATAGCGAAGCTCTGCAATGAACATCATTGCCGTCTCATTCATATCTCAACAGATTATGTTTTTAACGGCACTTCGGCTATACCATACCGTGAGGAAGACGATATCAACCCGCTCAATGTATACGGCGCATCAAAGGCTGCAGGAGAAAGATCGGCCCTGCAATACTGCCCCGATACCATTATCATACGCACGTCCTGGGTGTTCAGTGAGTATGGAAAGAATTTTGTGAAAACAATGATCAGCCTTATGCGTAGCAGGGAGGAAATAAGCGTGGTAAACGACCAGACAGGCGCTCCTACCTATGCACCTGATCTTGCATCTGCAATTATGAAAATCATCAGCAACGGTCACTGGCTGCCTGGCATATACCATTATAGTAACGCAGGAAAAACTACATGGTTCGGATTTGCTGAAGCCATCAAACAAATGATCTCTTCCAACTGCAGGATAAATCCTATCCCATCTTCCGCCTACCCTACTCCTGCCCAAAGACCTCAGTATTCCCTGCTGAACACCGATAAGATCGTCAGCGCTTATGGGCTGCATATCAGAGACTGGAAAGAAAGCCTGCAGGAATGCGTGCACAAATTACAGTCCGTTTAAGAACTGGCTGTTGATATATTGCGCTACGGCAAACATTTGCTGCGTCTCGTTATACACTGCTATCTGCCTGTCGGCTCCCGTGCCCTGCTCTATTATTTTATGCACATGTGAAAGACGGTGTCTCGACCCCAGGGGATCTACCACATCATCAACAAAATCCAGCAGCTCATATATCAGCACCCGGGTATTCACTTCTTCTTCTTTTCCAAAGTCAATCAGGTGACCGTCGAGGCCATAACGGCTGGCCCGCCATTTGTTCTCATTGAGAAGCGCCCTGGAATACTGGATAAAATTGAGATTCTCCATCCGGAGCTTATATAGTTTGGCACAGATAGCCTGAAACAAAGCGGCGATGGCAATAGTTTCATCAATGGTAAGCGGAACATCGCATATCCTGAATTCAACGGTGTTGAAGAAAGGATGTACCCTGAGATCCCACCATATTTTTTTAGCATTGTCAATGCAATTGGTTTTAACCAGCAGGTTTACATAATTGTCATAAGCTTCAATGCTCTCAAAAAGATCCGGTATCCCTGTACGGGGAAACTTATCAAATACCTTTGTGCGATAGGACTTAAAACCGGTATAACGCCCTTCCCAGAACGGGGAGTTGGTGCTCAATGCAAAGACATGAGGCAGAAAATACCGTGCAGAGTTAGCGATATGTATTGCCATCTTACGGTTTTCCATCCCAACGTGCACATGCAGACCAAAGATCAGGTTGCTTCTCGCAGCATCCTGCATTTCATTCACAATTTGATGATAGCGGATATTATCTGTAATAAGCTGGCTTCTCCAGGCGCTGAAAGGATGGGTGCCCGCGGCTCCCAGGGCAAAACCAAGCCCGCCTGCAATTTCAGCAACCGTTTTCCGGAGCAGTCCCACATCATTGAAGGCCGCATCTATATGATCACAAATATCCGTGCCCACTTCTACCACAGCCTGGTGCATCTCCGCCTTGACTTTATCACGGATCATTTTCTGCCCTTCCGACACGATCTTTTGCTCATGACTTTTTAATTCAAGTGAAACAGGGTCAAGCACCATATATTCTTCTTCCACACCAAGCGTGAATTGCTTAAAATTCAGATTAGCCATATCAAAGCAATATTGTTTAGAAAAGTTCAGGATTTACCTGTAATTATTTTTGAAATAAAACATATATAAGGCACATTATCAGCTTAATGAAAGCTTTTCAACGCTCCGCTTTATATATTCTCCCCAGGTAAGATTATCAACACCTTCTTTCCAGTCATTCGCCCGCTCAATAGCATAGGTAGCGGCAGTTTCTACCACCCATTCAAAATTTTCTTCGCCTACGCTGGCTTTGTCGGCATCGGGGGCGGGATTGCAAAAGTCAATGGCATAGGGTACTCCGTCTCTTACCGCAAGCTCTACTGTATTAAAATCGTAACCGAGATACTTATTGATCCGCAGCACTATATCTTCCATCAGCTTGTATCTTTCAGCAGTAGGCTTAAAATCGCTTGTATACCGAAGGTGATGCGGATTGCGGGGCTCATAAGGCATGATGCGTACATATTTCCCGCCAATACAATAACAACGGTAATATTCTTCAAAAACAATTTCCTCCTGCAACAGCATTACCAGTTGTCCCGTTTCGCCATGCTTATCAAAAAACTCGTCCATATTATGTAGCCTGTACACATTTTTCCAGCCTCCTCCCGCAAAAGGCTTCATATAGGCAGGAAACCCGACATAGCTGAAAATGCCTTCCCAATCGAGCGGGTAAGCCAGGTTTGAAAAGGACTCTTCCGATGTATCTTCGGGCAGATCTCTTGACGGGAGTATTACGGTCTTAGGCACCGGCACACCTATTTTAGTTGCCAATGCATTATTAAAAAACTTTTCGTCCGCGCTCCACCAGAAGGGATTGTTAATAACCGCCGTGCCGCTGATCGCCGCATTTTTAAGAAAGGCACGGTAAAAAGGAACATCCTGTGAAATACGATCTATGATGACCGTATACCCGGTGCTTCCTCCCTGGATCACTTTGTCAATAGATACTGCTTCAGCGATAATGCCTCCAGGTTTTTTATCATTGATCCGCTGCACAAATGCATTAGGAAAAGATCTTTCCTTCCCGTGAAGAATACCGATTTTTTTCATCTGTATTTTTATTAGTGTTTTCAATCGCCGGAGCGATATTGTAACAGGTTTACCTGCTACAATAGTAAGCATATATCAACATAATACTTCATTTGAGCAAATCTATTTTTCCGTTATATTTGAGCTTATGCTTATGACTCCCGAAACACTGGTTCCCATACAGCGTCTTACCTTCCCTTCTGTATTTCTTGAAAGAGAAGTAAAGGTTGATCTTTTTATGCCCCCATCCTCACGCGATAACAGGCAGGTAAGCCTTCTCCTGATCAATGACGGCCAAAATATGGAAGAACTGGAGCTGGAAACTATACTTACCGCATCTTATGCCCGGCACGACATTACTCCGTTGCTTTGCGCAGCGATACATTGCGGAGCCGACAGGAAAAATGAATATGGCACCGCATCAGCCCCTGACTATAAAGGGCGCGGTGCAAAAGCCGGGTTATATTCCCGTTTTGTAATGGAGGAGCTGATCCCCTTTATCAGCCAAAACTCCGGCATCAGATCCTTTAAAGATAAATCTTTTGCAGGATTCTCCCTTGGCGGCTTATCGGCACTGGATATTGTATGGAACCATCCCCGGGAATTTAAGACCGCAGGCGTATTCAGTGGCTCACTGTGGTGGCGCAGCAGGGCGCTCGATGACGGATATGAAGAAGACCGGGACCGGATCATGCACAGCCAGATACGGAAAGGAAATTTCTACCCCGGGCTGAAATTCTTTTTTGAAGCAGGCACACAGGATGAAACGGAAGACAGGAACAACAATGGCATCATTGACGCTATAGACGACACCCTTTCATTAATAGAAGCGCTTGAGCAAAAGGGATACAGCACCGGAACAGATATCTGTTATCTTGAAATAAAAGAAGGCAGACATGATATCGCCACCTGGGCGAAAGCTATGCCTGCCTTTTTAAAATGGGGTTGGCCTGCTGCGTAAACTATTGTTATGTCAAACGTGAGAAGTAAGACGATAAATGCAAGAGCCTCACATTTATCGTCTTACTTCTCACAAAGAAATAGGATAAATTATTGTCGACATAGCACTAATGACACCTGTTCATATTACTCTTCCCATCACAGGATCTGATATGCCGTGCCGTCCTGTTTCCACCCGGCCCGCATATCGTTTTTCAAAACTATTATACCCATCTGCTTTAACGCTTACATCATACCAGCCTGAAGATTTTTTCAGATCCACTACAACACTTGCCACAGCTCCTGCGCTCACTGTTTTGGTTTGAGATGCCGTTGTATAAGCATTGTCGGTAACAGTAAAAGCTAATTGGGAAGACGAATTATTCTTGATCTTTATAATTATGTTGCCGGATAAGTTCTTCCGGCCTGCACTACCCTGCTGGTATTCACAGGCAACTTCTGCAGCCGGGTCTTCAGTGTTTCCTTTAAATTCCCTGAAAAAGCCATTAGGACCATACACCTGCAAGTGGTAATCACCATCATCATCCAATGCCCAGCTATCAGTGAGGCTGTCGCCTGCAAGCACCGCGTAGTTGCGTGGTAGATCATCTTTTGAAGGCGTATAAATATTGAAAGGAGCCCCAATAGCTTTTGCACCAAATACATCTTTCTTTGCCGACAGCCGGATGAAGAACTGCTTCTTGTCGGCCGATAATTTCCCCTCGCTGTACAGCTCGTAAGGAAGAGCGCAGGAAGCACGGGTACCTTTTTCCTGCTGTGGCATGTAAGGCGAAGCGAACCGGTCGGTATTGATCTGCGCAACCTCTTCGGCCGTTAATAATTTATATCCGGAAGGCATATCCTTAAACTGTGCTTTATGGATCCCTTCCAGGAAGGGAATCCGCTCAACGGGAGCAGGCGCTTCAATCTTTTCACCATTATACGGGCGGAATACCGAAGTAAGATTGCCGCTTACGGCCCGGCGCCAGCTTGTAACTTCAGCCGATTGTATTTTTTTCCCGGTTTTATGCGAGAGAAAATGCTCCATAAACTGAATAGGAGAAGTAAGATCGAATACTTCCGAGCACACCCATCCGCCCCTGCTCCAGGGAGAAGCTATTACCAGCGGAACCCGAAACCCTAAGCCTATCGGTCCTTCACGGTCATCTTCATCATAGGCTTTGGTCTCCAGCCATTTTTGATCACGGCTTACATAGTCTGTTTTGGTATAAATACCAGCAGAAACTTTCCCGCTGTTTTCCTTATAAGGATTGGGGGGCACAAAAGGCGGCACATGATCAAAATAACCGTCATTTTCATCATAGTTTAATATGAAAATAGTTTTTTTCCATACTTCCGGATTTTGGGTAAGGATATCCAGCACTTCACTCACATACCATGCCCCGTACCATGGCGAACCGGGATGATCGGAAAAATTAGACGGCGCTACTAACCACGATACGGCAGGGAGCTTCCCGTCTTTTACATCCGTCCTGAACTGGTGCAGCACATCGCTTTTAGGTATCTGCATAGTACGCTCTGTACCGCCGTCATCATATGTTACAGACGTAAGGCTGCGGTAATCAGGATCATTGCGATTGTCTGTAAATGCTTTCTCATGAAGGTTTTTGGAGCGCTGTGATAATTTCCGGTAATTATCAGTATTATATTTTTTTACAGCTTCCTTTACATATGCATACTGCGCCTTTCTTTGTTCCAATGCTCTTTGCAGCTTTGATAATTCACTGCTCCCGGCAGGCGCCTTCTTTATCTCTTCTTCCAGTTCGCTGATCATTCCCGGCAGTTTTTTTTCAGCTTCAGGAAGAAATTTCATGTGACCATGAGAAAAGCGGATATTATATTGCCTGAACCATTCCATGGGGTTATCGGTAAAATTTGCCAGCCAGTCTTCTTCCTCCCCCTGGAAACCGGTTTCAATACTCACTTCATTCTGGTATATTTTCCATGAAATACCATTTTCTTCAAGGTATTCGGGAAAAGTTTTCCATGAAGCCTCACTATCATAGGAAACATTTGAATTATATACATTGGCAACTACATTTTCATCGTGCTTTTCACGTATCGTGCCGGTCCAGAAATACAGGCGGTTGGGCGTAGTGCCGGTCAACGACGAACAAAAATGCTGGTCGCACACCGTAAAAGCGTCTGCCAGCGCATAGTAAAACGGAATATCCTGCCTGTCATAAAAACCCATGGTAAGCGGCATGTCGCGGCATTCCTTATGCCCCGACTTTTTTGCATCAAGCCACTTATCATGTTTGCCTTCATTTCTTGCATCGGTCATGTTATCCCAGGAATGCGGTAAAGAACCCAGCCAGGTAGACCTGCTGTCTCTTATATTCAGCCGGAACGGAGCGTAAGTTTCTCCCTTGGCATTGGTTTGTGCCCACACTTTGTTTTTATTGGGCAGTGTAATGGCACGCGGATCGTTATAGCCTCTTACCCCCTGCAGGGTACCATAACAATGATCGAAAGAGCGGTTTTCCTGCATCAGGAAAACAATATGCTCTGCGTCAAGATAGGTAGAGCCGGCTTTAGGGTCAATGGCAAATGCCTTCTGAATAGAAGCGGGAAGCCCGCCCAATAATCCTGCGCCCCCCGAAAGGAAGGTAGCTTTTTTGATAAATTCTCTTCGTGTATCCATAATAGTGAGTGAATAGGGTGAATAGAGCGCTCAAGTTAACAAATTAATTGTTGAACTTCCGTTAAGCAATTAAAATCATTTTCTTTCAGAAAAGGTACAGGAGAAAATAAAAATAATATTTTACTTATCTTCGCGTTTCATAGTTGCAGACGATCATTACCCCACGTCTTTTATTCTTGCCCCGTATTGCTTTCTAACAATTTTTGCCTGTCACAATTTTAATGTTTGCTGCCAAAGAGTTTAAACGTTAAAATACATCTTATGAAACGAACAGGTTTTCTTATTGACATGGATGGAGTAATATACAAGGGCTCCGAGCCTATTCCCGGTGCAGTAACATTTATTAACGGGCTCCGCAGGCAGGGTTTTCCGTTCTTATTTCTTACCAACAACAGCCAGCGCACCAGCAGGGATGTATGCTATAAGCTGTTGAAGATGGGCTTTGATGTAACAGATGAAGACATCTTCACCTGCGGTATGGCTACGGCAAGATACCTGGCATCTAAAACACCCGGCGGCACGGCTTATGTGATCGGGGAAGGCGGATTATTGAATGAGTTGCACAACCAGGGCTATTCCATCGTAGACGACCATCCAGACTATGTGGTCATAGGCGAAGGCCGGACCATCATGCTGGAGTCTGTAGACAAAGCGATCAATATGATCATGAAAGGCTCCAAGCTTATCGCCACCAATTTAGACCCCAACTGCCCGGTAGGGAATGGTAAATTCCGTGCAGGCTGCGGTGCGTTTGTAGCCATGATAGAAGTGGCTACAGGCAAAAAAGCTTTCAGCGTAGGGAAACCAAGCCCTGTAATGATGAGAATGGCGCGTAAAAAGCTTGAACTGGCCACCGATGATACGGTAATGATCGGGGATACTATGAGCACGGATATACTCGGCGCCGGCTCCATGGGATTCACAACAGTCCTTACCTTGTCGGGCGTTACCAGAGAGGCAGACCTCGACGAGTTTGGATATGCGCCCGATTTCATCATTCATTCCATACAGGATCTGCTTGATGAAGCGCTTTTTGAAAAGGTGATCGAAAAGCACGGCCGGGATCAGTTGGTAACAGTATAGCAACCAGTGCTATGGCAACAAAAATTTTTCGTATTTCTTTGTGAGAGGCGAGATGATAAATGTGAGCATCTCACATTTATCGCCTGCCGTTTCACGTTTGACATAACACCAGGAGTGTCAGTATCCTCGTTGCAACTGATGCTTTTTCAGCTCCCTACTTTATGACGCTTATTAGTTGAAATATTTTCAATGGTCCATTCTACGGCTTCTTCAAAAGGGAATTTCCTTACGGGGCAATCTTCCTTCCGGCATATCCTGCAGGAGAAGTCGAGGCAGGCATCCGCATGCACAAAAAATTCTACGGATTCCCCAAACTCATGCTGCACCAGGGCAACAAGGGCATCTATTTCCGCATGGGCTTCCCGCACATTCAGGTACCAGGGAACAGTGAGATGGCAATCTATATGAATAATATTCCCGAATTTGATAATGCGAAGATTATGCAGATCAATCCAGTTGACACGGCGGTTACGTTCCAGGAGCTTTACCATTTTTTCAAGCAGCTCACGGTCTGCTTCATCCATGATCCCTGCAATGGAGCTTCGCAGGATATTATAACCGGTGAAAATAATGAAAAAGGCAAAGCCTGCTGCGATCGCAGCATCAAGCCATTGCAGCTTTGTAAGCCATATCAGCAAAAGCCCGGCAATAATGCCGAGGGTAGACCAGGTATCGCTTTGCAGGTGTTTGCCGCTGGCTATTAAAGCAAGTGAATTATTTCGCTTCCCCACACTGATACAGTATTTCCCGGTAATAAAATTAATACCTGCCGTGAGCGCTACAAGCAATATGCCCCGGTCGAGCTTCTGTAATTGATGTGGATGTATAAGATTATTAAGGGATTCATAAATAATGATCAACCCTGCTACAATGACAAGGCTCCCTTCCAGCGCTGCTGAAAGAAATTCGGCTTTACCATGCCCGTAAGGGTGATTGCTGTCTTTCGGCTTTGCAGCAATATATAAACTGTACAGTGTGATAAATCCGGCGATTACATTTACGGTGCTCTCCAGCGCATCGGTAAGAATAGCCACAGAAGAGGTAAGATACCACGCAATGATCTTAATGATAAATAAAGCAACAGCTACAACTGTTACCACCTTTTGTACCCGCAAATTGATCCTGGCGCTTTGCAATAGAAAAAATTTCGGGCAAAGGTATTTTTTTTGATTAAGATCCTGTCATTCGCTGCGGCTAAATACAAAAGCCCGGCACTCACAATGCCGGGCTTTGATTGTAAAACCCTATATACCTATTGCTGCTTGTTGTCTTTAAACCGTTTGTCAGGGGTTCCGTCTTTTTTAAGGTGCTTGTTTTGTTTGTAACGCTTGTCGGGTGTGCCATCTTTCTTCACCGGGGTTGAGGCCGTGGCAACTGCAGCGGTTGTCTGCTGGGTTGAAGCGGACGCTTTAGTCTTCGCAGCAGTCGCTTCCTTCTTTACGTGTTTTGTTTTTTCCTGTTGCGTTTTGGCCGGGGCCTGCTGGGCAAAGCCAACACCGGTTCCCAATAATAAAACAAGAGCGGCAAGAATAATTTTTTTCATATAGTTTGTTTTTAACTTTCCTACATAGTTAATCACAGCGCAGCGATCTTTTTGATAAGCATTCGTTAATCTACATTGCTTAACAAGTGATTCACAAGATGGGGTGAGGAGTAAGGTATAAGGTCTTACACCCTATACCCTACCATTTAAACGGCTTCCCGTCGGCCATCACTTCCTGTGTCTTTTCATCAAAAGTCACTCTCGTGCCGGTATGGGCAGAAGCTGTGGTCATAATATTTGCAATAGAATGGCTGTAACCGGCTTCTACAGGCGCATTAGGCTGTTTGCGGCTTCTCACACATTCCATCCAGTTGCGTACGTGGGCCGAGGTAAGATTGTCTCCTCCTGTATTTGCTGAGCTAACCACTTTTTCCACCTGTGCCAGGCTCAGTTCAGGCAGCAGGTTAGCCGTCATCCCCATGGCTTCCGCATGCTTTTTCGATAATCCCCCTTTGGGCGATACCATGTTGGTAATGAGATTAAGCTCACCTCCGTTGGAATAATAAATTTCCCCCGGATCGTCATCTCCGTTATGCATACGTGAAGCAAATGTTACCTGGAAGCCTGTGGAAGGATCATTCAGTGGACCGTAGTCAAATACCGCTGTGATAGTATCCCAGTTCCTCCTGCCGTCTTTCCACTGGTAGATCCCGCCATTGGCTGCTACAGAACGCGGATGAGGCAAACCGCTGAACCAGTGCACCGTATCTATCTGGTGGCTCATCCATTGTCCGGGCAGCCCGGAAGAATATGGCCAAAACAACCTGTACTCAAGGTATTTACGGGGGTCAAAACTTTCATAAGGACGGTTAAGCAGGTATCTTTTCCAGTCAGTGTCTTCTTCTTTCAACTGGCTGACCAGTTCCTTCCTTCTCCACCGCCCGGGCTGGTTTACATTCCATGTAAGCTCCACCATAGTGATGGGACCGAATTTGCCGGATTTAATAAAATCAGCGGCAGCATGATAATTCGCTCCGCTTCTCCGCTGAGAGCCTATCTGGATGATCTTGCCGGATTCTTTTACCGCCTTGAATGCGGCCCGGTTATCCTCCATGGTTTCTGCAAAAGGTTTTTCCACATACGCATCGCAGCCGGCCTTAACCGCCTCAATAGTATGCAAAGCGTGCTGGAAATCGGCTGTACTGATAAATACTGCATCCACCACCCTCTTACTATACATTTCTTCATTGTTCCTGTAAGCAGTTACATCATGACCCATTTTACCTTTCCAGATCGCAGCTCCCTCTTCTCTCCTTTTCTTCCAGATATCGGAAACTGCCACCACATCAAAATTCAGCTCCTTATAATGGTTCATAAAGCTGGGTATATGAGATCCCCTGTGGCGGTCTGAAAAGCCTACAACGCCCACGCGTACCCTGTCATTGGCGCCTGGTATTCTCCGGTAGCTTGCTGCACTGAAGGCAGAAGAGCCGACATACATGCCAGCAGTGGAAAGAGCAGCCTGTTTAATAAATTTTCTGCGTGAATGTGACATACGAGATTATATTGTTAGGTGAAAAATGTCAAACTTATACCGGTTTATCTATTATTTTATTGAAAGAGAAACCGATGCCTGCAGCATACTTATCCTCTAATATATTTAATAATATTTAAATTCAGCACGGGAAAAAGAGGAATCCGCAGCGGATAGTAAAAGCAATGGAAATAAGAAAGAATTGTAGCTAATTATTCGAAGATAAATTATGAATTACGAGGAACAGCAAACGATAGATGATAAACAGCTCGGTACTGCCCCGGCTTAATGATTCAGTTTGTCCAACTATTGATATGCCGTGTACTGCCCAGGATCTTTTCAAGGATGCTCCTGAATTCCCTGCCGGTGCAGCTTTTATTCAAACAGGCTGCAGCGCCCGCCATCATCAGCCCGGAATGCAATAAAGGATTGAAAGATTCAGTCATCACCAGGAGTGGTATATCTTTGAAAGATCTACGATAGTATTGCAGGAAGTCCATCACTTCGCCGTTCATTTCTTTCACGTCCGCAATGATCAGCGACCAGTCATTCTGTGTAATAAGCCCGGAAAGCTCCTCCAATGTGGCTGATTCAACAACATGGGATAACGGAAAAAATTCCCTGATCAATCCGGTGATGCCTTTGCGGTAAATTACGTATTCATCCTTAATCAAAACATGCAGCATACATGTACATTAAAATGTATTACAATAAAAGGATGAAGGTCTGGATTGGAATAAAAGCAACAGAAAATGGAAAGTAATTTAGGTCATAAAGGAATTACATTGATGAATATTATTTCATCTGAGCTCCATTTTCTGTTGCTGTGAATCTTGCAATGTTTTAGCTGGACGGTTAAAATACATTGCTGTTCTTGCTTAGGTATTGGATTTAGATACGGATCTTGGATTTTTACCAGCTTTTACACTGATAGCGGTTTTCACAGATATTGGCTTAGGAATTATTGGATTTGTTACACAAAGAAACAATATCACAGAGTCATGGAAAATAGGCGCTTCTACTATTGTTTTGTAATGCGATCACTACACTATTAGGAAAACTACCATACAGATTGTTTTATATAAGTTATCATATTATAATAGTGAAAGCAGTCAATATCTATATGATTTAAAATCAGAGAGATAGAATTGTCCAAGCCAGAAATATATTGCAGAGATTTACCGGGCAGAAGTAGTTTTACGAATATAGCCCTTTCTTTATACCGGGCAAAAAAGAAGAACGAAAGAGAAAATACGCTGCTAAAAAAGCCTGCTCTTAGCAAATGCTAAGGCAAATAATGAATATTGCTTCCCTACACAGGGCATTTTTCGTGGTAATTGACCAGTTCAATGGGCGTTTTTTCAAAAATATACCCGTCATACCGCGCTGCTACCTCGTTCAGCACTTCATCAATTTCTTCTATGGTATTCAATACTACAAGACGCTGCCTGAATTCTTTGATATTGGGCAGCCCTTTGAGATAATTTGCATAATGCCGGCGCATTTCAAGTATCCCCACCACAGGACCTTTCCATTCAACCGATTTGTAAAGATGTTTACGGCACACCGCAATACGCTCTTTCAGCCCGGGAGCTGCAGCATGAGTACCGGTTTGCAGGTAGTGCCTGATCTCATTAAAGATCCAGGGATAACCGATAGCCGCCCTGCCGATCATGATGCCATCAACGCCATAGCGGTTCTTATATTCCAGCGCCTTTTCGGGAGAGTCAATATCCCCGTTGCCGAATACAGGTATTTTGATGCGTGGATTGTTTTTCACTTTTCCGATCAGTGTCCAGTCTGCTGTCCCTTTATACATCTGTGTGCGCGTCCTGCCATGTATGGCAAGCGCCCTGATGCCCACATCCTGCAGGCGTTCGGCAACTTCTTCTATATTCCGTGTATTATCGTCCCACCCCAGCCTGGTTTTTACAGTTACGGGAAGATGTGTTGCTCTGACCACTGCCGATGTCAGCCGCACCATCAGGTCAATATCTTTCAGAACGCCGGCGCCGGCGCCTTTCATCGCTACTTTCTTTACAGGGCACCCGAAATTAATATCGAGCAGATCGGGATTAGTAACTTCCACAATTTTGGCTGCCAGGGAGAGGCTTTCTTCATCGCCCCCGAAGATCTGTATACCTATCGGCCGTTCATAATCAAAAATATCCAGCTTCTTCCTGCTTTTAATGGCATCCCGTATCAATCCCTCACTGGAGATAAATTCGGTATACATAAGGTCAGCGCCATTGTCTTTACACACAGCACGGAAAGGAGGATCGCTTACATCCTCCATCGGCGCAAGCAGCAGGGGAAATTCAGGAAGCGATATGTTGCCTATTTTTACCATAATTGACCGCCCGGCCCCAGCAGCCGGGAACTTGTACATTTTTTGAATTTGCAAATGTACAATTAGTTACAATATGAGCATTGCAGAGTAAGCTCAGTCCAACGGTATTTTAAGGTATCGGTGAAAGCCTGAAGGGCTTGAATGTAAATAGCGGTGTTTACCTTATCTCTCATTGTTTACCTTTGCTGGAACTTTTCAGATATGGATAAACTCTTTATAAAAAATATGGTTTGCGATCGCTGTATAATGGTGGTGCAAAACGAGATGGATAAGCTTGGCATAGGTGTAAAGCATATTACATTAGGAGAGGTTACCCTTGAAAAAGCATTGCCCGATGAACAGAAAGAACGGGTAAGCAAAGCTTTGCTGCCCCTGGGTTTTGAGCTGATTGACGACCGTAAGAGCAGGATCATCGAAAAAATAAAGCGCATTATCATAAGCCTGGTACATCACCAGAACAGTGAGATAAGCAATAATCTTTCTGATATCCTGAGCAGGGAATTGCATCACGATTATAATTATTTGTCCAACTTATTTTCTGAAGTGGAAGGCAAGACCATCGAAAAGTATTTTATTGCCCAGAAAATTGAAAGGGTAAAGGAATTACTGGTTTATGATGAATTGTCGCTTAGCGAAATTGCTTTCCGCCTGAATTATTCAAGTGTGGCTTACCTGAGCAACCAGTTTAAGAAAGTAACAGGGCTTACACCCAGCCATTTCAGGCAGATCAAAGAGGGTAAAAGAAAGCCATTGGACAAAGTGTAAATCTTACAAATCAATTCCATAATTGCACAATAGCTGCCACATATATTCTCGCCAGTTTTGCATTGTAAAATAAACAAACGGATATGGCGGCAAATAATAACAGCGGGATTATTTATCTCCCATTGGAAGACGTAGAAAGCGAACATTGTGCATTGATCGTAGATAAAGGACTTTCGGATACAAATGGTATTGAAAGCCACCGCGTAGAATTAAACAACCGGAGGGCGGTCATTACTGTAAATTCTCCTGAAGCAGTAACAAATGCCGTCAAAGCCATTAAAGATCTGGGATACGGCGTTACTACAGTAAAAAAATCATTCCCCGTATTGAATATGTCTTGTGCTACCTGTGCAGTAAGCGTAGAAAGTATCGTTGCCTCCCAGGAAGGAGTTATCAATGCTGCTGTAAATTTTGCTACAGGTAATCTCACCGTAGAGTACCTGCCCAATATGACTGATGCTGCAAAGCTCCAAAAAGCGGTGCAGTCCGTCGGGTATGATTTACTGGTAGAAGATGAATCCAAACAGCAGGAAACATTAGAAGCTGTCCATGCTCAAAAATACCGGAAGCTGAAGATCAAAACCATCCGGGCGATATTGTTCTCACTCCCTGTAGTGGTCATCGGTATGTTCTTTATGGATATACCTTATGCCAACGAAATAATGTGGCTGTTTGCCACGCCTGTTGTATTGTGGCTGGGCAAAGACTTCTTTGTTAATGCCTGGAAACAGGCAAAGCACCGCTCGGCCAATATGGATACTTTAGTAGCCCTCAGTACAGGAATAGCCTATATTTTCAGCGTGTTCAATATGCTGTTCCCGGATTTCTGGCATCGGAGGGGGTTACATGCCCACGTATATTTTGAAGCGGCAGCCGTTGTTATCGCATTCATTCTCCTGGGAAAATTACTGGAAGAAAAAGCCAAGGGGAACACTTCATCAGCCATCAAAAAGCTGATAGGCCTGCAGCCCAGGTACGTAATAGTGATACAACCCGGGGGAACAGCACAACAGGTAGCTATTGAAGAGGTAAACCCGGGTGATATCATCCTTGTAAAACCCGGTGAAAAAATTGCAGTAGACGGCATAGTTACATCCGGCAGTTCGTATGTAGATGAAAGCATGATGAGCGGCGAACCCGTGCCGGTATTGAAAAAAGAAGGTGAAAAAGTATTTGCAGGAACGATCAACCAGAAAGGAAGTTTTCAGTTTAGAGCGGTGAAAGTAGGCAGGGAAACGATGCTTGCCCAGATCATTAAAATGGTGCAGGATGCACAAGGCAGTAAAGCGCCCGTGCAAAAACTGGTAGATAAGATTGCAGGCATTTTTGTTCCTGTAGTGATAGGGATTGCCGTATTAACCTTTGCCCTGTGGCTTATTTTGGGTGGCGGCAATGGTGCCGTGCACGGGCTTTTGGCAGCGGTAACGGTATTGGTCATCGCCTGCCCCTGTGCTTTGGGACTGGCTACGCCTACAGCTATTATGGTAGGCGTGGGTAAAGGTGCTGAAAAGGGCATTTTGATCAAAGATGCAGAAAGCCTTGAATCAGCCAGAAAAGTAAATGCAATTGTACTGGACAAAACCGGCACCATTACCGAAGGCAGACCACAGGTCGCAGGTTTCCGGTGGTTGAATAATGATGATACAACCAGGAATATTTTACTAAGTATCGAAAAACAGTCAGAGCATCCGTTGGCAGAAGCAGTGGTAAGACATCTGGAAGGCGCAGGAACTATATCTTTATCAGCCTTCGACAGTATTACGGGCAAAGGAATAAGAGCCTTTCATAACGGCGAAGCCTATTTTGCAGGCAACAAAAAATTATTAGCAGAAAACAATATTACTATTGCAGATGAGCTGTTGAAACAGGCTGAGAAATGGGCAAAACAATCCAAAACCGTTATCTGGTTTGCGGATAGTAAACAAGCGCTTTCTGTTATTGCTGTTGCGGATAAAGTCAAAGAAACATCCGTAGCAGCCGTTAAGCAGATGCAGGATATGGGCATAGATGTGTATATGCTCACAGGCGACAATGAAACTACTGCCAAAGTCATTGCAGAACAAACAGGCATCAGAAATTATAAGGCAGAAGTATTACCGCAGCAGAAAGCCGGTTTTATAAAAGAACTGCAGCAACAAGGCAAAGTCGTAGCTATGGTAGGGGACGGTATCAATGACAGCACAGCCCTTGCAACAGCAGATGTAAGCATAGCAATGGGTAAAGGAAGTGATATTGCAATGGATGTAGCCAAAATGACCATTATCTCGTCAGACCTTGCCAGGATACCCCAGGCAATAAAGCTGTCCAGACAAACTGTTGCCACTATTAAACAAAACCTGTTCTGGGCATTCATCTATAATATAATCGGTATTCCGGTTGCAGCGGGTATTCTCTACCCGGTAAATGGTTTCCTGTTAAATCCTATGATTGCCGGGGCAGCAATGGCTTTAAGCAGTGTTAGTGTGGTAAGTAATAGTCTGCGGTTGAAAATAAAACGATAAATAAAGGGCTGTACCTGAGAAGCAGCTATTTTCGGGAACAACTAATAAGTATATGTTTACACCATTTAGAAATAAATTTTTGCCTGAAGGTGATAAATGGGATAGTTACGTAAATTGTTTCAAACGGATCGAAGTTCCTGCCAAAACCATCCTTTTAAAAGAAGGAGAAATTTCAAAAAAAATGTTCCTGATCGAAAAAGGCTGTATCCGGGTATGGTATAATAATAATGGGAAGGATATTACTTCCCAGTTCTTTTTTGAGAACGAAATGGTCTCTTCCATTGAAAGCTTCAGGAAAGGCATTCCGAGCCTTACTGCCATTGAAACCATTGAGCCGGGTATTATCTGGTGGATCCATAAGAAAGATCTAAACAGGATAATCGAAGAAATCAAAGAAATTCCCCGGTTAAGAGACATGTTCATCAATACAATTTTTGAGCGGGCATTTGATTATATGAAATACTTCTTTTCGGCTATCAAAGACACACCGCAGCAACGCTATCTCAACTTAATAAAAGAAAGACCTGAGGTTATAAAGCGGGTCCCGCAACATTATATCGCCTCCTACCTGGGAATTTCTACGGTTCACCTCAGCCGCATAAAAAGTAAACTGGCAAAAGCAAAGCAGTGATCCGGATTTGATAACAAATGTTATTGCCCGTGGTTTTCATGACATATACTTTTGTACCATAAAAATTTATATGGAATGAAAGCAGCAGTAGTATTTCAGAACGGTGAACTACCAAAATATGTTGAAGATTTTGCAGAGCCGAAAGTGCAAAATGAAAATGAATTATTGATCTCGGTAAAAGCAGCAGCGTTAAAAAACCTTGATAAAGCACGGGCAACAGGGCAGCATTATTCTGCACAGCCTGAGAAATGGACAGCCAAAACAGTAGGTGGAGACGGTGTTGGCCTGCTTGCAGATGGAACCCGCGTTTACGGAATTGGTGTGAGCGGGATGATTGCTGAAAAGGCAACGATAGAAAAAGACAGGATGATAAAACTGCCGGCAAACATTGATGACGCGACAGCAGCAGCACTACCGAATGCAGTGATGGGGTCTGCTATGGCATTGCGTTTCAGGGCCTCATTGCAAAAAGGAGAAACCGTTCTTGTGAATGGCGCCACAGGCGTTACCGGGAAAATAGCGGTACAGATAGCGAAACATTATGGCGCAAAAAAGATAATTGCTACCGGCAGAAACGAAGGATCGTTACAGGAGTTACTTACGCTCGGTGCAAATGAAATTATTTCGCTCAAACAGGATAACGAAAGGTTTGTCTCACAGATCAAAAATATACACAAACAAAACCCGGTTGATGTTGTAATTGACTATCTGTGGGGGCATAGTGCAGAGATGATCCTGTCTGCGCTCAAAGGAAATGGTGGGTTCTCACACCGGACACGCTATGTCAATATTGGCGGAATGATGGACGACTCGATCACATTATCATCTTCCATTTTACGTAGTACAGATATTCAGATTTCCGGTTCGGGCTTGGGAAGCTGGACAAAAGCAGAAGTGAAATTATTGATTACAGAGATACTTCCTGAAATGTTTCCGCTTGCAGCAGGCGGAAAACTGAAAATAGAAACTGTAAATATTGCACTCAAAGACATTGAAAAAGCGTGGGATATGCATATTGATGGAGGAAAACGCCTGGTGGTTTTAATCTGACAAAAACAACCAAAAGTCCATATAATTGAGCCTCTCAACAGAGCAGTTGAGAGGCTCAATTATTTATTAATACCCTATCCCTAAATCGAAAAGACCATCCGTAAATCTTACAAATCAAACCTAAAATAACATAACAATACCCGGCACCAGATCGCTCAACTTTGAGGTATTAATTAACAGCAAAATTTAAGAAAATGGATAATAATAATCAGCAGCTCCGGTTTAAAACCAATATCAATTGCGGAGGGTGTGTAGCTTCGGTAAAACCACATTTGGATAGTGCAAAAGGCATTTCCCATTGGCAGGTAGACACCACCGGCAAAGACAAAATGCTTACCGTAACATCGGAAGGCGCCACCGAGCAGGAAGTCATAACAACCGTGCAAAAAGCCGGTTTCAAAATAGAAGCATTACACTCTTAAAAAAGCAGTCATGAAGAAAAAATTATTGATACCGGTCATATTACTGTTGGGACATTCAGCAGTTGCCCAAAATACAGACAGGCTGTTAAATGAATATTACAGTATAAAAGATGCTTTGGTGAACAGTGATGCCGGGGCAGCTTCCGCAGCAATTACTGCCTTGCAGCAAACCGTAAAAGCAGAAAATCATTTTGCACAAAAAGAAGTGCTGGCGGGCACTGTAGATAAATTAGCAAAGTCAAAAGCTATTGAAAAACAAAGAGCAGCTTTTAACGACGTTTCTGCTATCTTATGGAAAATTGTACAGGATTCGGATAAGGTAAGCGAGACGGTTTATTACCAGTATTGCCCTATGAAAAAAGCCTATTGGTTAAGTGAAGCGCCGGCAATAAAAAATCCTTATTACGGCTCAGCAATGCTTACCTGTGGTAAGGTAACAGAGATCAAAAATAACGGGGTGCAGGAGTAAACTTGAATTATCACGAAAGTTACAAAATCATCAGTCTGTTGCACATCATTTCTCTCCCGACCTTCGGTTGGGATCGCAGAATACGTGCAAGCGTGTTTTGTTTTTGTAACTGGCGTTTTCTGCATAGGCTATATATAATTAGCCCCGCAGGCGCGCCTGCAAAACACAGGATATGCCCACTGGATTTCTTAGTTTATTTAATTTCTTTGTGGTCTTTGCCTGCCCGATCTGAAGATCATTCAGGCGGGCGAAAAACCTGACTACTGTCAGGCAGGCTTTGTATTTCCTTTGCGGTTATATTTTACCGCAAAGCACGCCAAGGATTGCACAAAGCGGGGCTATGCGTCCACAACTACAGATCAATGTTAAAAGCAATCATTAAAGTGACTATTCAGCAACTTCTTCTCAGAAAGCTGCTTCCGGCAACTATAATTTTATTATGGATGTCACAAAGCAGCTATGCACAGAAAGTAGTTCACTACGATCTGTATGTCAATGATACTATTGTGCATTATGCAGGTAAAAATAAAAGAGCAATCGCGGTGAACGGGCAGATCCCCATGCCTGTACTTACTTTTACGGAAGGCGATACGGCTGAGATCGTTGTGCACAACCGGTTAAAAGAAGCCACATCGCTACACTGGCATGGAGTATTTCTGCCCAACAAAGAAGATGGCGTTCCCTACCTTACCCAGATGCCGGTTGAACCGGGTACTGCCTACACTTACCGCTTTCCCATTATTCAGCATGGCACACACTGGTATCACAGTCATTCCGGCTTGCAGGAACAGATAGGCATGTATGGCAATTTTATTATGCTGAAAAGACCAGGCGACAGCACTTTTAGAAAAGGTATTGACGATCTGCCCACTATACCCATTATCCTGAGTGAGTGGACAAACTTAAAACCTGAAAATATACAACGGATGCTGCACAATGCCAGCGACTGGTTTGCCATAAAAAAGGGAGCGGTACAAAGCTATACGGAAGCCGTACAGCAAGGGTATGTGAAAACAAAGCTTACCAATGAATGGAAACGAATGCTGCCAATGGATGTAAGCGATGTGCATTACGACAGGGTTTTAATAAATGGCAGTCCGGCTACCACATTATCAGATATTGACGGCAATCCTTTAAAGGCTGGTGATAAAGTACGTTTGCGCATTGCCAATGGTGGCGCTTCTTCCTATTTCTGGCTCAGGTATGCAGGCGGTAAAATTACAGTAGTTGCCAGTGATGGTAATGATGTAGCACCTGTACAGGTGGACAGGTTGATCATAGCTGTTTCCGAAACCTATGACATCGTTGTAACCATTCCCGAAGACAATAAAGCCTACGAGCTTTCAGCCGTCACCGAAGACCGCACAGTGTCCGCAAGCTATTTTATAGGCGACGGTGCAAAACAATACACAACTCCGCTTCCCAGGCTTAAATACTTTGAGGGAATGAAAATGATGAACGGCATGATGAAAATGAACGGTGACCTGGATGATAAGGAGATGGGCATGAGCCTGAATCAAATGGATATGAACGCGGTGATGTATCCCGAGCTTGGTAGCGAAGCTGCAAATAAAGCTACGCACCATGATCATGACATGAATATGGAACACCCTTCTGCAGAAAAGACCGGTGATGAGCATAGTATTGTTACACTTAACTATACCATGCTTAAATCTCCCCGCAGCACTGCTCTGCCAAAAGAAGCACGGATAAAAGAACTGAAGTTCACGCTCACGGGCAATATGAACCGTTATGTGTGGAGCATGGACAATAAAGTGCTGTCCGAAACAGACAAAATACCCGTAAAGAAAGGCGAGATACTGAAAATAATCCTCCATAACAACTCCATGATGCGGCATCCCATGCACTTACACGGCTTTGATTTCAGGGTATTGAACGGGCAGGGAGATCATGCACCACTCAAAAATGTGCTGGATATTATGCCTATGGAAACTGACACCATAGCGTTTTTGGCAAATACCGAAGGCGACTGGTTTTTTCATTGCCATATCCTGTATCACATGATGGCCGGAATGGACAGGGTATTTGCTGTAGGCGATTATAAAAATCCCTTGCTGTCCGACAGGCAGAACGCCTATAAAATGCTGCAGAGGGAAAGCAATATGCTTCATTTTATGGTGCAGAATGATTTTGCCACCAATGGCAATGATGGGGAAGCAATGTTGCAAAATGCAAGGTGGAGCATGGGAACAGAATGGCGCCTGGGATATAACAATATGCACGGCTATGAAACTGAAACGCATATAGGGCGGTATATTGGGAAAATGCAATGGTTCATGCCATTTGCCGGGTTGGATTGGAGGTACAGGAAGATGGGTAGGGACAAACAGGAAAAAAATATATTCGGGCAAACCAATACCAAAGACAACCGGGCCGCTGTAAGCCTTGGGTTTAACTATACATTACCGATGCTTATCGTATTCCAGGCTGAAGCGTTTCACGATGGTATTGTCAGGCTGCAACTCATGCGGGAAGATATCCCGGTCACTAAAAGGCTGAGAGCCGGCTTTATGATCAACACCGATAAAGAATATATGATTGACCTGCGCTATATCCTCACCAGGAATATAGGCATCCGTGCCCATTACGACAGCGATATGGGATTTGGGGCAGGGCTGTCGCTGAACTACTAAGCAAAGGTGAATGGGCAAGCAATGTCGTTTCCTTAAGAAGGCATAGCGTTTTTAAAGGTAAGTTGCTGATTGCCTCAAGCCGGTCCCGCCACTTGGCGCGATATCCGAAACACCACTGTTTTTTAGTTCGGGCATATTTGATTTTTATTTGTCTCACTGAGTGCTTCGCAGTTGCTTTGAGGAGACCTGTCAGCTTCATATCATTGCTCATCTATCCCTTTGATCGGCGATAGTACAAATCTCACGCAAAAAAAGGTGGCTTATTCGGATATTGGTAACAGTGCGATAAATCTCTGCGTTGCTGACAAATTAAAAGTTTTATGATGATTCTTTAGCTACAAGAAACGATATTAAATGGGCAATAGCCGTAGTTACATTATTGAACGGTGGAAGCAACAGGCCCCATTATATTCTTTTTTACGCTTGTTCATTCGGTAATGCCCATCTTATACCGGTTTTCTTTTCTTTCCGCAGGGGTCGGGGACCGCACCCAGGAATTGTCGTATGCTTTGAAACAGGGAGCAACGAGCATATCATCCAGAGATAACTTTCCTTCCAGGTATCCGCAAAGCGCCGAAAAAGCCGGTTTATTTTCCTGCTTAAGTATGAGCAGCGATGCATTGGTGCCTGCTTTGGCAGCAATAGGCACCCCGCCACCCAGTTCGGCCCAGTGACCGCCAAGCAACAGGTTTTTCACCGGCGTCTGATAGTGGGCAATTTTGCTGCGCATATTTTTCTGCCCGGGCTTGGCGCCCATCATAGTGCCGTTTTTATTGCCGGTATAACGGTAATGTGTAACCGGCGTGGCCACATCATAAAACAGGATATGCGATCTCAATCCGGGTATAACAGCCGCTTCAACGCGGTCTATGACAGCTTCTGCTATTTTCCTTTTCAGCTCCCTGTACTCCTCTCCTCTTATGTAGTTGCCATTTTCATCCTTCACCGTATGCCAGTTGTTGCAATAATCCATTACCGCCGGCATAAACAACGTTAGTGTGCCGCAACCACGGGGAGCAAGCGTTTTATCCCGCACAGACGGAGGCAATATACTTATCTCTGTTGTTGCAGGATCGCCATCCTGGTGTGCATTGAAGCTGATGTTTTCATCTACAAGATGAATAAGCTCTTCGCCCAGCCCCAAAGCTTCTGTAGGACAGTCCAGTCCTATAGATATGGTGAAGGAAGAGCTGTACAGATCAGCACTGCGTAATTTTTCCTTGAGCGTTGCCGGTACGGCAGATGCCGGCAGCATTTTTTCGTAGAGTGTTTCTATATCGCAGGCAGCTACTACATATTTGCTTTTGACCTCGATCGTTTGTTCCCGGTGAGTGCATTGCACACCCACGCACTTATTTCCTTCCACCAGTATCCTTTGAACGGCACAACGGGTCAAAATATCATTTTTATAATATTCAACTATATGCCTGAGCCATTCGGGTATTACTTGCCCCCCGCCTTCCGGCGGGCATTGAAAATCATCTGCATAAGACCAGCCTATAGGCACCATACAACCGATCAGCTCTGTTTCTGAAGCAAATAACTTATGCAACCCGGGATCCTTGAAAAAGAGCCCAAGCCCTTTTTTCACTCCTTTCTCTCCGCTGTAAAAAGCATAGGGGATGAAAGGGATCAGCACGCCCAGTGTTCTCAACCGGCTTAATACCTTCTCTGAAAAGGTCATTGTTTCTTCCGAACGGAATATCTGGTTGAGCCTGCAAAGCGAATCACCGATCTTTTTGGCACGCCGGAAAAATTTTAATAGGCCTTTCTCCTCGTGAGGAAATTCGGCGATCAACTGATCCCTCAGCTGGTCAGGATCGTTGGTAAGAAGATAATTGAAGGCATTGCCTTTATAACGGCGGGTATGCTTCAGTGATATAGCCCTTGGATGATCGCTTCCCAGCATGTCAAACAACCGGGTCACTATTCCACGGTAATTGTATTGGTTGAGCCAGTGGATAGCAGTATCAAAGAGAAAGTCTTTTCGCCTGAAACCCGCCAGATAGCCGCCTACATGAGGCTCCTTTTCGATTACGCAAACAGAAAGTCCGGATTTGCTCAGCAACGCGGCAGCCGTAAGCCCCCCTATTCCGGCGCCAATCACAATGACATCGTAATATTCTTTCAGTTTAAGATGGGGCATATACCTGATAAGATTTGTTCCTGATAAGATAGCTGATCGCTTCCCGGCAGGAAATTACTACACAACACCGGTATTTTAATCTGTTTCCTGAAAATTATTACAGGCGGAGATTTATTATGTACTTTTCGGTATGAAATATTATATCGGTATTGATATAGGTACTACGTCTGCCAAAACAGTAGCCTTTTCCCGGCAAGGCGAAATTATTGCCAGTAAAAATACCGGTTACAAAATTTACCACCCTGCAAAAAACCAGAGTGAGCAGAAGCCTGATGAAATACTGGAAGCTGTTATTGAAGGCATCTTATCGGTAACCGGCAGCTTAAAAAACGATGAACCGGCATTTATAAGCTTCAGCGCGGCAATGCACAGCATCCTTGCTGTGAATGAAAATTGCGAACCGCTTACAGATTGCATTATATGGGCAGATAACCGGGCAGGAGATATTGCAAAAGCATTATTACAAACACCTGAAGGCAGGGCTTTTTATGAAAGCGCAGGAGTGCCGGTACATGCTATGTCTCCTTTATGCAAACTGCTGTGGCTGAGGGAAAATGCTCCCGGTATATTTGCTGCTGCGCATAAATTCATCGGTATTAAAGAGTATATTTTCTATCATTTCACCAAAGGTTTTTTTGTAGATACGTCCATTGCATCTGCTACAGGTTTTCTTAACCTTTCAACCCTGTCGTGGGACGAAAAAATACTTGGCTATGCAGGTATACACAGCCACCGGCTTTCTGAAATTGTCGGGCCGGCATTTACCGTTCCTGTCGAAACGCAAAACTTATCCCCGGCTATGCAAAAGCTGCGATACCTGCAGAACGTTCCATTGATTATAGGCGCCAGCGACGGCGGGCTTGCTAATCTCGGGAGCGATGCGGTAAATGAGAATACTATTGCCGTTACTATTGGTACAAGCAGCGCTATCAGGAGCATCACACCGGAGATCTATATTGATGACCGGATGCGTACTTTCTGTTATCATTTAAAAGACCGGCTATACATCTGCGGCGGCGCAGGTAATAATGGAGCAATAGTGCTGCAGTGGCTCCGCGATGCTGTTTTGCAAACGGACGACACTCTTGAAACATTATTTTCAGAAGCTGAAAGCATCGCACCGGGTTGTGAAGGACTATTATGCATTCCCTATCTGCTGGGAGAAAGGGCGCCGGTATGGAATGCTGATGCCCGCGGTTTATTTTTTGGAATGGATATCATGCACCGGAAAGCTCATTTTGTAAGAGCAGTCATGGAGGGAGTGATATATAACCTGTATGCAATCGGACAGGTGCTGTTGCAGAAAAATAATATTACTGTCATACGGGCTACAGGCGGCTTTACCCATAGCCGGCTGTGGCTTCAGATACTGAGTGATGTATTCAATACTACCGTAGAAGTATCTGGGGCTGCCGAGAGCTCCGCTTTAGGCGCCGTTGCAATTGGTATGGAGGCGTTGGGGATGCATAAAAACTGGAACGCTGAGGTCACGGCCATATACCATCCGGACGAAGCCAACCATGCCCTATATAAAGAACGATCCGCACAGTTTGAAAGATTATACCGTTTGCTGGCTCCCGAAATGAGCCTTCTGTGATCCTATCGTTGGGATTCATTTTCGACTTCCTGTCTGTTCTCATATTCAATCTTCAACTGCCTGATGCTTACATTCAGCTCAAATCCTATCAGCAATATCAGGGAGTTTAAAAAGAAGGAAGACATTATGATAATAAGTGTCCCGATAGAGCCATATACTTTGTTGTAAGTCCCAAAATTGTTGACCCAAAAGCTGAAGAGCACGGTGAGCAGTATGATCAGGGTAGTGGCTAATATCGTACCCGGCGAATTGATGCTCCACTTGCGGTGAACAGCGGGGGCAAACCGGTAAATAAGGCCAATGGCAAAGTATATCAATCCGATTATTACTACCCAACGCAATGTGCCTATCCACCACCGTATAGAAGCATTTTCGATGCCCATCCAATGCAGCAGTTGCCGTAAAAGATTACCCTGTAAGATAAGCAGCAGTATGGAAGCCATAAATATGAGGGCTATAAAAAAAGTGAGCTTCAATGCAGTACCCCTGATCTCAAAGAAATTCCTTTTACGCCTGAAATGGGTATGTAATGAACGGTTAAATGAATTCATGATGCCGATCATTGCATTGGATGCAAAAAAACCGGCGGCAATAAAACCAAAAGATAATAACCCGCTGCGGGGTTTGGTAAAATCATTGATAAAATCTCTTACCCAGATAAAAGTATCCCGGTTAGGGGTAATATCTCTTATCAGGCGGAGCAGCTCATGGGTAAAATTTTTTTGCCCCGGCAGGTAGGGCACAAGCGTGAACAAAAAAATCATAAAAGGAGGAATCGCCATGAGCATGTTGAAAGAAATGGCCGAAGCACGTATTTTCAGCCCTTCTTTTTTAATCTGCCTTTGCAGGAAGCGCGTTACGTCATACAATGGCAGGCCCTCAAAGCCCGGAAGAATAATATGCTTCGACTTATCAATGACAAATGCCACAGGTCGCCAGTTTATGATCTTTCGCTCCAGATTGGTCATAATACCTGAACGATTTTATTTAATTTGTAATCTATTCAGCGCTTTCTGATATTCTCTCGCATTCTTCAGGTGCTCGGCATTTGTGGCTGCAAAAGCATGGTATCCTGAAAAATCAGCCCTGGCACAAAAGTACAGGTAATCGGTACTGGCTGCGTTAAGCACGGCATCAATTGTTTTAACGGATGGTGTGCAAATAGGTCCCGGCGGCAGGCCTTTGTTCCTATAAGTATTGTAGGGAGATTCCGCGCTTTCCAATATCATTTTAAGATTTACTCTTTTCGCCGCAAAATTTCTCAGCGCATATTTGATCGTCGGGTCTGCACCGAGGAACATCCCTTTATTCAGCCGGTTGATATATACACTCGCCATTAACGGCATCTCATCATATTTATTGGTTTCCTCTTCTATTATGGAAGACAATATATACACCTGTTCCGGGGTGAGCCCGAGGTTACGGGCTTTCTGCCTGCGGTCCTCTGTCCAGAACTTTTCAGTTTCACTTAAAAGGCGGCGGAATAATTTTGGCGCCGTGGTATTCCAGTAAAAAGTATAAGTGTTCGGCATTATTGCTGTCATCACTGCATTGGAATCAAGACCAAAAGCCCGCAGTGAGTCGTTATTGGTAATATAGCTGATAATAGCGAGAGAGTCGCACTCCAACTGGCGCCCGGCAAGCCGTGCAAAATCTTCCTTGGTCCTCAGCTTGGTAATAACAAGATTTACGGGAGATTGTTTTCCGTTCTTCAGCGTGCGCACAATATTGAGCACACTTTCGCCCTGCTTAATTTCATATTTGCCGGCCCTAATCTTTTCAGGTAATTCCGCTTTACGGGCGACCAAAGCAAAAAAGCCTGGGCTCTTAATAACATGGTCTTTCTCCAGTGTCTGTACAACATCACTGTAATTACTGCCGGTGTGTATGTAGAGAAAATATCTTTTACCTTCAAATGACGTGCCCGGGCCTGCTATTTTCCATACCAGGAATCCCGTTGTTAACAACAGTATCAGTATTACTATCAACACGATTTTTTTTATCATCGCCCTGCCTGTTTATATGGTAATTGAAAATAAACAAAAACCCTGTTGCAGAACAACAGGGTCTGAAAAAAATAATTTATTTACAGCAATGATCCTGCTCCTTTTATTTTGATGAATCCTGCGAAGGCTGAGACTGCTGAGAGGCGCCCTGCTGGGAAGGCTGCTGCAGCGGCAATGAAGACGGCGCTGTGGTTTGTTGATTGGTGTTGATATTTTTGATGAATTCACTGTCAGCGCTGCCACCTTTCATAAAAAGTGAAGAAGTGAGGCACAATACAGCAATTATACCGGCAAACAGCCATGTACCCTTTTCCAGCACATCCGTTGTTTGCTTCACCCCCATGAACTGGTTGCTGAAACCGGCAATACTGCCAGACAATCCGCCACCTTTAGGATTCTGTATCAACACTACCAAACCCAGAAGTACACTTACAAGCACCACCAGTATCAAAAGTAAAAGCGCCATATTACGAATTGTTTAATTTGGAAATTTTGGCTGCAAAGTAAACTCTTTTGTCGGGATTGAGCAAACTTAATTTCCTGTACACTTCCACTGCTTTATGGTGCAATCCCTGCCTGGCAAATACCTCGGCCATAGCTTCTGTGACCACTTCTTTTGCTTCGTTGGAATGCTCTGCGATATCCTGGATAGCTGATTGCGTGCCCTGGTCCATCCCGGATTCCAGCTTTTCCGGATGGATCTTTTTCATGGTCTTCAGCCAGTCGGTAAAGCTCCGGAGCTTTATGCTCAACCGGTCCTGTCCCTCAATATCCGCAGAGATCTTAATACCCTGCGAAGCAAAATAATCCACCGTATATAAAGGCTCTATAGGAATAAGCGATTCGCTGTTGTGGCCGGGATCCACAGGAGTATCCAGTATAGATCTTAATTTAGCAGTAGGTATTCCGGGTTTAAAGGAGGCATCTCCTTCCAAAGGAGCATGCACAACTTCCTGTGCTTCTGAAAGACCTGTTTCATCCGGATGTTGTTCTTCAGTGAATACTTCACCGGCAACAGTATTTTCTTCGCTGTAAGATGAGACAACTTCGTCTTTTTTTATTTCGTCAACATTTTCATCAGCCGGCATAGTGGCCTCATCTGTAATGTTATTCCTGTCAGGCTCATCAGGTATGGCAGGCTGAAAAGCCACTTCCTCCGGCTGAAGCGGGATGATTTCTTCAGTGGGCTCTACAGAAATATTATTTTCTTCACTGTCAGGTGATGCAGCTTTGTCTTCCTTTATAGCGTCAACACTTTCGTCAGCAGGTATTGTCTCTTCATCCGGCGCAGTAGCCTCATCCGCAATGGTATCACTATCGGGGGTCTCTGCTTTTTTATCCGGGTTTTCTGCCATTGTTTGTATCTCTTCCGGATACAGTAAATCATTCAGCCAATGTGGGTTCGTAAAGAATACGGCAGTTTTGCATGCCTGTTCTTCGAACAACGGATCACCGGATTGTTGATATTTTTTTGCGAGCAATAACTGCACCGGGGCGCAATAAGGAAAATCGTTTACAAATTGCTCAAGCTGGTGTAGCCCTGTTTCTTCCAAATTACTTTTTTGGAAAAAAAAATGTACAATGCTATCCATTTCGCTGCTCATTGGCATGAAGATACAATCCTTTACCAGTTTGAGAATATTTTATTGAAAATATCGTCTGATACATTCTTTACGATATCATCCATCAGGCGGCTTTGGGCATCTGAAAAACTAAGCGTAGAAGAAAAAGGAAAATTCCTGGTTATATCTGTTTCAAAATTTTTCTTCTCATCAAGACGGTTCTTAAAAATGATATGCACCGTGATATTCAGGTTGTTGCTCGACACCTGTTGCCCTGATATACCTGAAGTATTCACTGAAAAATCAGTAATATATCCGCTGATATCGTAATGTGCATCATCGCCGTTCACCACCGACAGCCGGGTCTGGCTGATGATCTTCTGCTTGAGCTTATCCGTAAGCTGTGGGCTGAGCTGTGGGTTTACAAAGCGGGCCCTGTTTTCAATATAGCTGACTTTTGCCGTCTTTACTTCCGGCGGATAGCTCACGTCCTTCATGGAATAACTGCAGGTAGCCTGTACCGATACCATCGCAAGAAGGATGATCCATAGTTTTCCAAACAGCTTGTTATTCATTGATATCATACTCTTTCAACTTCCTGTATAATGTTCTTTCACTGATGCCCAGGTCGGATGCTGCATCTTTACGCTTGCTTTTATGCTTTTTCAGTGCCTTTATAATAAGCTCTTTCTCCTTATCCATGATATTAAGCGACTCCTCCACATCTTCATGGCGGTGTATTTCCCCGTTGCTGTGGCTGGGAAGGTTATTCATAAGCACCGGTTGGGAAGGTTGTACAAATACCGGTTGGGGAAGCCCCCTTTCATGTTCTGCCACAGGTTCGTACTCATTCAGTAAAGATTCTTTTGTATATGCAGCAGCGGCAGAAGCCCGCTGGGGATTTTGTAATATTTCTACAAACATTTTCTTCAGCTCCGTAACATCACGCTTCATATCAAAGAACAGCTTATACAATATTTCCCTTTCATTGGCAAACTCTGCATGCGAAACGTTGCCGGTTGACGCTGCGAGCACTGGCATCATAGTAGTACGGCTATGCTCAGGCAAAAATTGCGACAACTGACTCCCCGTAACTAATTTATCATTTGCCAGCACCGAGATCTGCTCTGCAATATTCTTTAATTCCCTGACATTCCCCGGCCAGGAATAGTGAATTAACAGATCCTTCGCTTCGTCGTCCAGTTGTATAGAAGGCGTTTTATAACGCTCCGCGAAATCGGCGGCAAATTTCCTGAACAGGAGAATGATGTCTTCCTGCCGGTCTTTCAGCGCAGGCACGCGGATGGGCACCGTATTCAGCCTGTAATACAGATCCTGGCGGAATTTTCCTTTGTGCGTATATTCCAGCAGGTCTTTATTGGTAGCGGCAATGACCCGTACATCTGTCTTTTGCACTTTAGAGGAACCTACCCTGATATATTCACCTGTTTCAAGCACCCGCAATAACCTTGCCTGGGTGCCCAGCGGCATCTCTCCTATTTCGTCCAAAAATATGGTTCCTCCGTTCACTGTTTCAAAGTATCCTTTCCGGCTGTCAACAGCGCCGGTAAATGAACCCTTTTCGTGGCCAAACAATTCGGAGTCAATCGTGCCTTCAGGAATAGCGCCGCAGTTTACCGCTATAAAGGGATTATGCTTCCTTGCCGATAATGCATGGATCACCTGCGAAAATACTTCCTTTCCCACGCCGCTCTCACCATATATCAATACGGTAAGATCAGTGTTAGCCACCTGTGCCGCCACCTGGAGCGCATAGTTCAATGCCGGTGAATTACCGATAATGCCAAACCTGTTCTTTATTGATTGTATATCCATTAGTATGTTTCCATTAGTATAGTTAACTCCAGCTTTAACACCGGAAGGTTTCTTTGAATAATCAGCCAAATTGTTGAATCATCAATTAAATCATAGTCGTGTACTAAAATGTGTCTTCCCTATTATTTTCTTTTTATCAGAGATATTTAGCAGCGGATCCATCCCGTCTGCCTTATATAAAGCTTCTCCAATAATTGCGAGCCTTCTTTCTACCGAATCTATTGATTTCTGATCCATTTCATATTCCTGCAGTGAAGGAATATCTTCGATATGATTTTCAATAACAGATATTGAAAAAAGCATATCGTCCAGATATTTTCTTATATCAGGATTCATATACTGGTACTTTTTCCTTATTAATCCTGTCAAGAAAATATTTATTTCTGATTTTTTCTTCAGCCACAAGGTCTATCTTTCTACCTGTAATTTCTTCCAGTTTAAACAACAGATCAAAATAATCATAACCAGATACAGGAAAACCATTTTCATTCCTGATAAAAGTAAATAAAAAGTCAAGGTCTCTGTTTTCATTAAAATCATTTCCCCGCGCTGCAGAACCAAAAAGGTAAAGAGATTTCACCTTCATTGTCTTGCAGGCGTGCTCTATCCTTCTAATATTATTTTTTATTGCTTCTATCATCATCCATTCATTACAACTTCCCCCAGCAATGTAGCTTTGGTACAGTCTGTTACCCTTACATGTACATAATCTCCCTTACTGAAAGGATGATCTTTTTTGGAAAAAACGATCACCTTGTTCTGAGATGTTCTTCCCATCCAGTCCTCTGTGCTTTTTTTACTGTCGCCTTCTATCAGCACTTCAAAAGTCCTGCCTGTATCTTTCTCATTACTTTGCCTGGAAAGCTCATTTTGCAGGGAGACAATCTCCTGCAGTCTCCTTTTCTTCACTTCTTCAGGTATATCATCTGTATAGCGGCGCTGTGCAAGTGTGCCGGGGCGCTCACTGTAAAAGAACATATAGCTCATATCATACCCGCTGTACTCCATCAGTGAAAGTGTGTCTTTATGATCTTCTTCGGTTTCCGTACAAAACCCTGCGATGATATCGCTGCTGATACCACAGCCGGGGATGATTTCCCTGATGCGGTCAATTTTCGCCATATACCATTCGCGGGTATAAGTGCGGTTCATCAATTGCAGTATTCTCGTGGAGCCGCTCTGCACCGGCAGGTGTATATACTTGCAGATATTATCATACCGCACCATCACATGCAGCACGTCATCCGTAATGTCTTTGGGGTGTGAAGTCGAAAATCTTACGCGTAATAAAGGGGAAATATCAGCCACCTTTTCCAATAGCATGGCGAAGGTTACCGCCTGCTCCCCGGCATTGCCCGTAGCAAAAAAATAACTGTCTACATTTTGCCCCAGCAGGGTCACTTCTTTATATCCCCGGTTGAAAAGATCAGTGCATTCCGCTATAATAGAATCAGCATCGCGGCTCCGTTCCCGCCCGCGGGTGAAGGGTACCACGCAAAAGGTGCACATATTGTTGCAGCCCCGCATGATGCTCACAAAAGCGGTTATACCATTGCTGTCCAGGCGTACAGGAGAAATATCTGCATAGGTTTCTTCCCGGCTCAACAAAACATTTACAGCCTTTTGTCCGCCTTCAGCCTCTTCTATCAGCGCCGGTAAGCTCCTGTAGGCATCAGGGCCAACCACCATATCTACCAGCTTTTCCTCTTCCAGCAATTTCGACTTAAGCCTTTCTGCCATGCAGCCCAGCATGCCGACAAGCAGGCCCGGGCGGCTCTCCTTGGCTTTCCTGAAAGCTGTGAGCCGGTTGCGGACCGTTTGTTCAGCTTTCTCACGGATAGAACAGGTATTCAGCAATAACAGGTCCGCTTCTTCCACATTGCGGGTAGCGCCAAAGCCAGCACCATTTAAAATGGACGCAACGATCTCACTGTCAGAAAAATTCATCTGGCAACCATAACTCTCTATGTAAAATTTCTTCCTGTATACAGACGGATCATTGACAAAAGGCGCATAAGCCTCTCCCTGTCTGCTTTCGTCGTGTATTTTATGGGGCAACACATCCAACATAATTAGTATCCAAAACTTTTAAGAGAGCAAAGATAACCAAATGTGCTTACAAAAATGCCACTTTGGCAGAGATGAAAAAAGGCTATATTCCGGGATCATGATATTTTATACAGGGGCCTTTTCAGAAAATTCATATATCCCTGATCATCCACAATTCGCAGCCGAAATGGCCGGTATTTCCGAGTGGCGCCGGCAAATACCTGAACCCGTATTTCTCGTAAATGATAACAGCGGTTTGCAACTCGGCCTTGGTTTCGAGATATACTTGTTTATACCCTTTTGCCCTGGCAGCTTCAAAGCAAACCGCCATCAGTTTCCTGCCTAATCCTATCCCCCGGGCTTCGGGTAAAATATACATTTTTACCAGCTCACACACGGAAGCGGGAAGCCCGCTGGTGGGGAAAATCCCGGCTCCTCCCATGACAACGTCTTCTTTTTCTGCAACATAATATACACTGCCCGGGGTTTGAAAAACAGTATATAAAAAATCTGTTTCCTCCTCGTAATAGGCTGTACCCGGGTGATCAGCATTGAATTCCTTAAGCGTAGCGCGTACGATGACCGCTACAGCTTTGTTATCTTTTTCTGCTATCGGCCTTATATGAAGGTCTGTAAGATTCATGAATGTTATAGTATATTTATCGCCTGCAAAGCAACAACAAAAATAAACCAGCTACAATGTCTTTGTTTAAACCCCGCTCAATTATGTTCATTTCGATAGTAAACCTGAAAGCAATACTATCCTGTTCTGTCATTTTACTGCTTTCCTCTGCATTATATGCACAGCAATACGAGCCAACCTGGGAGTCTCTTGATAAAAGACCGATCCCCGAATGGTACGATAATGCTAAATTCGGCATATTCATTCACTGGGGCGTATATGCCGTGCCGGCGTGGAGCCCGAAGGGACAATACTCCGAGTGGTACCAGCACTGGCTGCAGTCAGGCGCCTTCAAGGGAGCAGTAGCCGATTATCACAAAAAAGTATTCGGTGATCTTACCTACTACCAGTTAGCGCCGCTTTTCAAGGCGGAATTGTATAACCCGGATGAATGGGCAAAGCTTATTGAAGCATCCGGGGCAAAATATGTGGTGCTCACCTCCAAGCACCACGACGGCTTTGCGCTTTGGCCAAGCAGGGAGGCCAGCAAAGCGAGAAACTTTTCCTGGAATGCCGCAGAAGCGGGACCCAAAAGAGATGTGCTCGGCGATCTGTTTACAGCGTTACGCAAAACCTCTGTAAAGCCGGGCATGTATTATTCCCTGTATGAATGGTACAATCCATTGTGGTTAACTGATAAAGACAGGTATATCAATGAACATATGTGGCCGCAGATGAAAGAACTGATATCTACCTACAAGCCCTCGGTATTCTGGACAGACGGGGAATGGGATCTTCCTTCGTCAAGATGGAAATCTCCCGAATTTCTATCCTGGGCATTTAATGAAAGTCCTGTAAAAGACAGCCTTGTGGTGAACGACCGCTGGGGCAACGATACGCGCTTTCATCATGGCGGGATATATACACCGGAATACCAGCCCGACCTGGATTTTGAAGACCATCCCTGGGAAGAAAGCCGGGGCATGGGCTTTTCGTACGGCTACAACCGTGAGGAAGATGCCTGGGACTATAATTCACCGCAATCGCTGCTCATAAGCCTTATTGATAAAGTAAGCCGTGGCGGGAATTTTTTGCTTGATATCGGTCCCGATGCGCATGGCAAGATCCCTCCCATCATGCAGGAGCGCCTGCTCGAAATGGGCAAATGGATCAAGATAAATGGTGAAGCCATTTATGGTACCAGGCGCTGGAAGACGCCATCACAGTGGAGCGGGGGAAGAAGGGATTATAAACCCGGCAATGCGGACTGGAAAACAGGCGGCGACCTGATGCTGAAGCTGACAGTGGAGCCCGAACCGGGGTACGCTGTTAAAGAAAGCTTCTTCAGCTATAATCCTGCTACCAACAGCCTGTATGCTATTCTGCCCAAATGGCCTTCGGATAAAAAATTTGTATGGAAAAACATTACGCTCCCTGCAGGCACAAGGATCGAGCTTTTAGAAAACCATGCTGCGCTGCAATGGCACCAGGCAGGAAACAATATTGAAATTAATTTCCCGGAATTTGATCCTAACCTCTATAAAAGCAAATATGCCTATGTGCTGAAAGTGAATAATGCAGGCGCATTTGCTCCCAAGCCGTTCATTACTGTAAACTATGCGAAAGGTGCCATAGCGCCGGTAGTGGAGATCAGTAAAATAGCACCCGGCACTATAGTGCATTATACGCTGGATGGGTCTGATCCGGTGGAAGCCTCGCCGGTATACAGTACCCCGGTCAAAATCACTCAGACATCTGTGGTGAAAGCAGCGGCTTTTAAGCCCGGTAGCTTACCCTCAGGCATAGCCGAAGCAAATGCCGACATATATGAATGGCAGAAAGCCGTTAAGACAAATGCCAAAGCCGGTGGTTTGAAATATGCATATTATACGCTTTCCGGCTCGCCGGCTTCCGTGAAAGTTCTCGGCAATGTAAAGCCTGTGAGCGAAGGGACAGGCGGGATAGATCTTTCTGCCGCAACAGATAAGCAGAATTTCGGTCTGAGCTTTGAAGGATATTTGCGCATAGCCAAAAACGGCATCTATACATTTAACCTTCACTCTGATGACGGAAGCGTGCTATGGATAAACGGTAAAGTGGCTATTGACAATGACGGCACTCACGGCGATGATCCGAAACATACCACCCTGGCGCTGAAAAAAGGACTGCATACAATAAAGCTGCTCTATTTCCAGGCCAGCGGCGGGCAGGCGCTTAAGCTAACCTATGGTCAAAACGGGGAAAAACCGGTGGATGTGACTAAGGAGATGCTGTTGCATGATTAGTGGTGCGGGTGAATGGGCAATGGTCAATGGTGAATTCATTCACTATTCACCATTGCCTATTCACCATTCACCTCTTTTCCTCCAACCTCCTAACTTTAATCCCCAAAACCATTCAATGGCAATCTTAATTACAGGAGCTACGGGATATATCGGTTCAAAGCTTACCACAAAGCTCGCTGCGCAGGGACATGAGGTCCGCATTTTATGCCGGACAGCCCCTACCCTTCCTGAATTTCAAAAGGACAATATCAAAGTATTTGCAGGAGACATTACAGATAAGGCTTCGCTGCAACCTGCAATGGAAAATGTGGGGCAGCTATATCACCTGGCGGCCTATGCCCGCCTTTGGGCAAAAGATACTTCTACATTTCACAGGCTGAATGTGGAGGCGCTTGATAATGTGCTTGCCGCTGCACGTGATACAGGCGTTTCCAAAGTGGTGTATACTTCTACGGCAGGAGTTATTGGTCCTTCCAAAGAAAACCCCATGACGGAAAATGACCCGCGCATCACAGGCTTTTTTAATCTTTATGAATCTACCAAAAGCGAATCGGAAAAAGTAGCTAAAGATTACGCAGCAAAAGGACTGAATGTTGTTATACTTAATCCTTCCCGCATCTACGGTCCCGGGTTTGATACCGGCAGCAATCCTTTTACAAAGATCATGGAAATGTATATGAAAGGCAGTTGGAAGATCATTCCCGGCAGCGGCGATGATATCGGCTCCTATCCTTTTATAGATGACGTGGTAGACGGTCATATTGCGGCGATGGAAAAAGGCCGGAGCGGCGAACGCTATATTCTCGGAGGTGTAAATGCAAGCTTCAACGAGCTTATGTCGCTGATAAAAAAATATACCGGTACCGACAGGAAGCTCACCCATGTTCCTTTTTTCTTTCTCAACCTGTTAAGCCGTATCATGCTGCTCAATGCAAAGCTGACTGGAAAGCCGCCCATGATCACTCCCGACTGGGTAGCCAAATACAAATATGACTGGGCGCTCGACAGCTCCAAAGCCATACAGGAGCTGGGATACAGGATCCGCCCGCTGGAAGATGGCGTGAGGGAAACGATCGAATGGATAAAAGAAAACCGTATATGATCATTATTAATAATTTCCTTTATTGTTATGCAGCAGATCGCTATTTTAGGTACAGGAAAGATGGGCAAAGGCATTGCCCTGAATATATTACGCTCAGGAAGGAACCTGACCGTGTGGAACCGTAGTAAAGAAAAGGCAAAAGCACTTATTGATGCCGGCGCCATGTGGGCAGACACTCCTGCTGAAGCTGCCACAAACGCTGACGCTGTAATTGCCATGCTTGCTGATGATATTGCTTCAAAGGAAGTATGGCTTGGTACTTATGGAGCAATGCCTCAAATGAAAGCCGGTACATTTGTTATTGAATGTTCAACACTCTCTGCAGACCATGTTGAAGCATTGTCATCTGAAGCAAGCCGCCGCGGACTGGTATATATTGATTGTCCCGTAACCGGTATCCCGGAAGCAGCCGAAAAAGGTCAGCTTACATTGCTGGTAGGCGCTGCCACGAATGATCTTGAAAAATGCAGCGCCTTGCTGCAATCATTTTCTGCTGTGATAAGGCATTTTGGAAATATTGGCACGGGCACGGCATATAAGCTTATTATTAATCTTATGGGCGCTGTGCAGATTGCCGGGTTGGCAGAAGGTATTGCCATGGCACATGCCGCAGGACTGGACATGAACACTGTAACAGCAGCTATTGAACACAGCGCTGCCGCCAGTCCACAGGTAGTGAGGTATACCCGTCGCATGGCCGAGAATACCTTTGCGGAACACCCCGGATTCACTACCAGCCTGCGATATAAAGACGCAGCTTATGCTACAGCGCTTGCACAGCAGATGCAGGTTCCTGCCAGGTTGGGCGAAGTGGCAAAAGAATGGTTTGGCAAAGCAAAAGAGCTTTATCCTGACCGGGATGAAGCCCTGGTAGTAAGGCTGATGCATCCGGAATAACTCCATTGAAATTTAAAACTTGCCAATACAGCCTGATAAGTGTAACTTTACGCTATACAATACTGAATAAGGCTTGCCGAATGATAAAGACCATTAAACACAAGGGATTACGGCTTTTATGAGAAGAAGGAAAGTCCAATAAATTACCTGCTGATCTCGTTTCAAGGATAGAGCGTATGCTTGAGGTGATAGATTCAGCAAATGAAGTCCCCCAGGATTTTGGGGCGTTCCAGAACTGGAACATACACAAGCTAACCGGGGGACTTAAGGATTATTGGAGTATAAAAGTTAACAAGAATTATTGCATTGTATTCAGGTTTGATGGGCATAATGCCTATGACCTTGATTATATTGATTACCACTAAAGGGAGAATATCATGTTAAAAAGAAAAATGAGGGTTATACACCCGGGTGAGATATTAAGGGAAGAGATAATAGAAGGTAACGGGCTTACTATCACAGAAGCTGCCAGGATGCTTGGCGTAACAAGAACCAACCTTTCCAATATAACTAACGAAAAATCTGATATAAGCCCGGAAATGGCATATCGCATCTCTATGGTATTTGGAGGATCTGCAGAGATATGGGCGAACCTTCAAACAAAATTTGATCTGTCCAGAGCAGAAAAAAAAGTGAGATCATTCAAGCTTAAACCTTATCGTCCTGATAGCCACAGAACTGTTCATGCCTGACAGATAAAGATGTGTTGCGATTAGAAATGTGTATTGGAATATGGACACCCATTCATTAATGCGGCAGTTTATCCCTGAATTTTCCATATACCCATGTGCCTGCTATGGCGCTCAATACCATTACCGCCACTACAGTAGCGCCACTGCCAATGAGCGCATATAACGGTCCCGGGCAGGCGCCGGTGATAGCCCAGCCGAAGCCAAATATAAGTCCCCCGTATACCTGCCCTTTATTAAATTTCCTTTTGGAAAATTCAATCTTCTCACCGTAAACAGTCCTGATATTGAATTTCTTTATCAGCCAGACGGATATCGCGCCTACCACTACAGCGCTCCCGATCACCCCGTACATGTGAAAAGACTGCAGCCTGAACATTTCCTGTATACGGAACCAGCTCACCACTTCTGACTTCACCAGCAATATTCCAAAGCATATACCCGCTATTACATACTTCAGGTTGTGATACCACCTGTGCTGAAGCTGGCTTTCATTTATGCACATCGCATCAAGCGAGCGCACTTCATAATCCGTATTTTTTTCTATTACTTCCGTTTCCATCATCTGTTTTTTTAAAGAGAAAGTATATAAGGCAAAATGAGATTAGCCATCAGAAAGCCCCCTGCCATAAAGCATATTGTAGCAACAAGCGAGGGCCATTGCAGCGTGGACAGCCCCATAATAGAATGTCCGCTGGTACACCCGCCGGCGTAACGGGTACCAAAACCCACTAAAAAGCCTCCGCCTGCTATCATAATGACCCCCCTCAAGGTAAACAACTGTTGCCAATTGAAAATATCTGCCGGTACCGTTCCTTCATAATGCCGGACACCGTATACCTGCAGTTCATTTACGAGCCTGGGGTTTACAATCACCGGGTCGGGGTTTGCCAGCAGGGTCGCAGCTATATACCCTCCCAGCAGGATACCGGCCACGAAAAACAAATTCCAGCTTTCCCTTTTCCAATCGTATTTAAAATAGGAAATACCCGAAGGAATACAGGCTGCACAGATATGGCGCAATGAAGAGCTGATGCCGAAAGATTTATTGCCCAGAATTAATAGTGCAGGGACCGTAAGCCCAATCAGGGGGCCTCCGATATACCAGGGCCAGGGTTGTTTAAGTAATGAGAGCATGTTATTGGTTTCTTAATACTTCTGAATTTAAATGTCTTGTTGAGGGCAGGATGTATATTTATTCCGTGACAAGTTAATCATAATGCTGTATTATTCATGAGAGGTGAGACGTGAAACGTGAGACGAATAAAAATCACTTTCTATTTTTCATGTCTCACGTTTTTCATTTCCCATCTGACAAAACAACACTGATATTACAATTAATTACACAACAATATGCCTGCTATTATTCCTGTATTACGCGTTTTTGATTATGACAAAATTATTGAATTCTATGTAAAATGGATGGACTTTAGTGTAGAGTGGGAATATCGCCCGGAAGATGCACCGTTCTATATGCAGATTTCCCTGCGCGGCAGCCTGATCAATCTTTCGCAGCATCATGGAGACTGCAGCCCCGGAGCACGGATCATCATTTCCGATTTTGAGGGACTTGAAGCGTATCATCGGTCTTTGTTGGAAAAACAATATCGCTTTATGCGCCCCGGGCTCGACCGGCTGGAATGGGACAGGAACACCCTTGCCATGAGCGTGATTGATCCTTTCTATAATACTATTGAGTTTAATGAAAAGATAGAAAAAGAATAGAAGCGGACAGGTATTAAAATTACCCGAGCTATGCTTCTGTGCAATAATAACCAGTCTACAACTAATGCCTACCACTGGCGGAGAGCAAGTTGGCAGAGTTGAGCTTGGCTTCATGATTCCTGTCAGCCTCATCAAGAGAATGGGAGGTGTGGATATCCCTTTCTTTCTGGCATCTCTTTGAAATTTTGATATAAAACTCCTTTAAGACCATCAGCTCCTCTTCCGTAAGATCTTCCACGTCTACCAGCCGGTTGCTCGCCTTATCGTGGCTTGCTATAAGCTCATTCAGCTTAAGATGAATAGCCGCTGTATCCCTGTTTTGCGACTGCTGGATAATAAAGACCATCAGGAAAGTAATGATCGTAGTGCTGGTATTAATAACTAACTGCCAGGTGTCAGAATAGTTAAATACCGGACCCAGCGCTGCCCATACCACTACCAGGGCAGCAGCTATAATGAATGCAACAGGGCTCCCTGTTTTGTGGGTTACCCATGAAGAAATACGGTTGAAAAAGTGGGAGAAGCCTTTTTTTACTTTTGCTTTACGAGCCTTCATCACAATAAGATTTAAGAACTTTGAATAAGCTGTTGATGAATACGCGCTATAGCTTTTCCATCAAACCTTATACAAGATTCCAGAACCATGCCACAGGTTAATACCACAGACCTTAGAAATAGTTCTTATGCAGACAGTTTCCAGCCTTGTGCTGGCGATACCTCATATGCGCAATAAGTTCCCCAGTAACAGCAGCAATAAAGGATAAAAGAGGGGAATGGTATATTAAAAGAAAAAACTCTAAAGTTTTACGTTATTCTTTCCTTTTACAAGCCTGACATCATGTGCGGCGTCTTTATATCTGATCCTGCAGTTGTCTGCATGATCGGCATTAATGACCAGGGATATCAGCTTTCCCTCCTTCCAGGAGATATCTACCGTATACCCTCCCCTTGCGCGTATGCCTTTAATGCTTCCTGATGACCAGTTGTCAGGCAGCGCGGGCAGGATGTGCAGCTCATTATTCTGAGATTGCAGCAGCATCTCCGCTATACCGGCGGATCCTCCGAAATTGCCGTCAATCTGGAAAGGGGGATGCGTGCTCAGCAGGCTTTTGAGGGTGCTGTGTTCCAGCAGCGACTGCACCTGGCGGCCTGCTTCATTGCCATTGAGGAGTCTTGCGTAAAAATTAATGATCCATGATTTGCTCCACCCGGTATGTCCGCCGCCATTGGCAAGACGGCGCTCAATGGTTTTGCGTGCCGCGGTAAACAGCTCGGGCGTGTGGAGGGAAATAAGATTGAGAGGATACAAAGCAAGCAGGTGAGACATGTGCCGGTGACCGGGCTCTACTTCTTCAAAATCTTCTATCCACTCATTGATGGTGCCGTTGGCTCCGATACGGATAGGAGGTAATTGCTGTTGTGCCTGTTTAACTTTTTCCACAAGCCCGTTATCCATTTTGAGCACACCGGCTGCTTTGATAAAATTATTGAACAGCCCCTGTATGATCTCCACGTCAATAGTAGTGGCGTAGGATAGCTGCGATTGCTCCTTCCGGTCTGTACCGGGAACAAAAAAAGCGTTTTCAGGGGAATGAGAGGGATTGGTAACGAGGTACCCCTCCGGGGATCTGACCAAAAAGCTGAGCACAAATTCAACCGATCCTTTTATTACCGGATACGCCTCGCGGCGCAGGTAAGCGGTATCATTGGTAAATTCAAAATGCCTGAACAGGGGGAATGTCATCCACGGACCAGCCATAGGAGATACGCCCCATACCCCGTCGGCCACGCCGGTACGCCCAAACAGATCTGTAAGGTGATGCAATGTCCACCCATTGGCATTGTACATCTCCCTTGCTGTTACGCTACCCGGCACTGTCAGCTTTTCCATAAAAGAGGTGAGCGGGGATAAGGTTTCGGGTAAATTACCTGTTTCCGCCGGCCAGTAGTTCATCTGCAGGTTGATATTGGTATGAAAATCTGCATTCCATGGAGCCTTATACTCGCCATTCCAGATACCCTGGAGATTAGCAGGCAGGCGCCCCGGTTTGCGGGATGACCCCATGAGCAAATAGCGCCCGAACTGGTAATACATCACTATCAGACCCGGATCAAAGGCGCCGGCTTTCACTTTTTCAAGCCGCTCGTCCGTTGGCACTTTATTCATAGCCTCATCTCCCATCCGGAACTGAACCCTGTCGAACAATGACCGGTGATCGGCTATATGGCGCTGCTTCAGAGCAGCCGGCGTCAGCGCAGCAGCCGCCGCTATTTTCCTCCTGCATATCGCCAGCGCATCAATGCCTTCGTCCATATCCAGGTTGGCAATATTATAGTTGCTCGCCCCGGTAATCAGTATCGTGAAATTTTTTGAGCGGCTGATCCTTACTATCGCGGCTGTATCGGCAGTCAGCATTTCTGTTTTTCCACCGGCAGCAATGATTTTCATAGCCGCTGCAAAACGCATGTGTTTACCGCCGGGACCTTCAAGCGGATCTTCCTTATCGTTGATCTGCCCGGTATAATATACCAGTCCGTCCGAAGCCCGGTATTCATTTACATCCTGCTCCCGGTTCAGCACTAAGTCCAGACTTACCGGCTGTGCAGCCGTAAACGTGACGACCAGCACATCGGCCGGCGCAGAAGCGTATACTTCTTCCACTATATGATTGCCGTCTACTGTGTATTCCGTCCTGGCAATGCCTGTATTCAGCGTCAATGACCTTTTATATTGCTGAGGTGTTCCTTTCCATGCATAATTGATATAGAGGTTGCCAAGCGGCTGGTAAGAGCGTACCCGCGGCGGCGTGCCCACCAGGTAATCCGTGGAAAGCTGCAGCGCTTTCTTGTATTCGCCTTTGAACAAAGCCTGCTGTATTTCCGGTAAGTGAGCAGCGGCTTCCTTATTATTGTTGTTGATCTTACTGCCGGCCCAAATGCTTTCTTCATTCATTTGTATCCGTTCCTGGCCGTATCTCCCGAATACCATGGCGCCCAGCCTGCCATTACCCACAGGCATGGCATCTGTCCAGATAGCCGCGGGTTTTGTATACCATAACTGTATATCTTCCTGGGCATAAGAAAAAAGAGAGGAGAATACGAGCAATATCAGTAAGGATCGTTGCATAAGGGTTTCACTTTTTGTGCCTGCTAAGCTATATTAATTTCCGGAAAGAGACATGTTGATTTAATAAGGACTGCTTCAGGAGACGTATTTCAAAAAGGCATTTTAAAATTTCATCGCCTCCCGGCTATGGTGGTGAGAAATTATATAAATGCTTATTGCGCTCTCCGAAGTGGTTTGAGCCAATTGCATTTTTCTTTATAGTATTATCGGTTAAACTTTTATGTATTGAACATAGCTTTTCTGCTGCATTTCTTTTGCTTCTGAGCCGGTCCCGTCACTTGGCGGGATAACCGGAACACCGCTGCTTATTGTCTTTTGAAAAAATATGCTCCGCATTTTTTCAATCCCGCCTGCGGCGGGGCCAGACAAAAAGAGGCGGCTTATCCGGTTACCGGTAAAAAATTAAGCCGGCATTATGCATTACCATTATAATTATTTGATCGCACCGGCACGTGTTCCCACGTGCCGGAAAAATGAGATGCCAGTTTCAAAAGGCATTTTTAAATTTTTAAAAATGAAATTATCTTTAGAGTGCCTGCCGACTGAAACCTTCTGAAACACGTTTACAAAGCTTAAAACCATTTCGCATGAACGATCGCCCAAAAGTTTTCATCGCTTCGTCGGGGAAAGCGCTGCCGTATGCCAGCGCAGTAAAAAGACATATTTCCGATATATGCAGCGCTTATGTATGGAAAGATGTCCCCAACTATCCTTTCAAAACACTCACCGACTGGATCCTCCACCTGCCCGAACGGTATGATTTCGGCATCTTCATTTTTTCCAACGATGATACGCTGATGCTGAATGACCAGAAAGTAGCGGTAGCGAGAGACAATGTGCTTTTTGAGCTGGGCCTGTTTGCCGGGAAGCTCGGCTTTGAAAGATGCACTGTGCTTCGCCCGGAAGTGGAGAACTTTCATCTCCCCTCCGATCTCAACGGCATTTTTGAAGGAAAATTCGAAGATCCCGAAGACGAGGATGATATCAATTCGGTGCTCCGTGTGCCCTGTGAAGATATCAAGCTGGAGATAAAGAAAATATGGAAGCTTGCGCTGGATCAGCAGAAAAAACATACCATGCCTGAGCGCATAGCGGCTATCTGCTATCGCAAAAATAAAGATACCGGGCTGTTTGAATTTCTTCTTGTAAAGTCATCAGACGAGAAGCAAAGCCGGCGGGGGTTTCCCAAAAAACCGCTTGCCAAAGACGACATGCGCCACCCGATAGACGTGGCCATTGAAGTAGCAGCCGAAGAAGGCGGGGTTGTGGTGCAAAAGGTAGAAAAAGCCCCCGACTTTCAGCCCTTCCCTTACAAGAAGGAAAGCGAAAAAAACACGGTAGTAAAATATACGCCCTTTTTACTGGAATTTGTAAAAAAGCTGGACGCTGTGGCTGCGAGCAAAAAGAGAGCTCCTAAATTTTATTCCCTCGGCGAAGTATTTGCAGAACTGAGAAGCAACCGCAATGACCCGCAAAGCGTTAAATCCCTGGAACGCGTAATCTGCCAGTGCTATGAATTTCTGTTAAGGGAGTAGCGTTTTTTCTTCGCCGGATATTTTTTAAATCGTAACAGTATGTTAATTCCCTGCTCCTTAGAAATATTACCGGAACTGCAATTGATTCCTCATAATTCCTCTGGCATGATATTTTAACTATAACAGTATATTTATCATCATAAGCATACCTGTTATGTACAGTGTTCAAATACTGGAGGAAAAGACTGTCTATGCTTTGCAACAAAAGACAAATGAATGGCTGGAAGCCCATAAGGATATTTCAGTAGCCTACTCCAATATTGCTCCCTCCGCGGACGGGCTCTGCGTGTATATTATGTATACTACTACGGAAGCACAGATGGAAGAGCTGCGCACTATCACCACAGCAATTGAGCCAGAAGCTTCGATTGAACCTACGGATATCAATCCTGATGTGCTGAAAGCGACAAGCTAGGCGGTGAGAGGTGAATGGTCAATGGTGAATAGCGGACGTGAGAAGTGAAAGGTGAGAGGTGAAATCAGAGTGATCGCTATACCCTATACCTTACTCCTCACATCATATACCCTACCACTAACAGGCTATTCCGTTCCGTTGGTATTGACCGGCTCCTGCCGGAGAAAAATATGGCGTATTTTTAAAAAATTTGTAACCCGGCAAAAGGAAATTGATATCTTGTGGAATTTTCAAAATTTATAAATACATTTATACATATTAATCCATCTTCATCGAATAAGCCTGCCATTAGTTCATCAATCTGAGTCGCACGCCCTTATTAATAAAAAGGTTTGCATTTTACCAGTCTTTGATGAATAGTTATACCTTTTTGCTGCATTTATGCAGGACTTAAACCCGATTCCATTCAATGCGATTCCGAATCAACCTGGTCACTCAAAATGCCTGCGCGGTTATCCCGGTTAATTATCAATATCCGCTTAGCGCAGCAATTTATAAAACCATTCAGCAGGCAGATAGTGCTTACGCTGCATTTTTACACGAAACAGGTTATAAACAAAGCGGCTCACTTAAATCTTTTAAGCTTTTTACCTTTTCAGATATACGGACGCCTTTTAAAATTGCCGGCGACAGGTTGCAGTTGCTGACCCAACATGCGGAGCTGGAAGTTTGCTTTCACCTGCCGCAGGCGGCAGAAAATTTTATCAGGGGCATATTCATAAAGCAGCAACTTGATATTGCGGATAAAAAAAGCAAGGCCCGGTTCGAAATTCAATCTGTTGAATCGCTGCGGGATCCATTGCAGGCATATAAACCGCAGGAACTGATCAGCATTATACTTAAACCATTGTCTCCCGTTGTGGCGGGTTTGCCCGATGAAAAGGGAAATTATGTTTTTTTAGAACCCGGCGATACCCGGTTTGCGGAAAGTGTAGTATACAATTGGCGCAGTAAGATAGCTGCCTGTTATGATGCAGTGACCGGCGAAGGCGCATTGCTGATGATCGAAGTAATTGCAATAAAAGAACCTTTCAAATCGAGATTAATTTGGATCAAGGCTGATACACCGGCAATGACAAAAATACGTGGCTGGCTGAATTTTGAATTAAAAGTTACGGCGGAAAGGAGGTTTGTGGAGTTGTTGATGAATAGTGGAGTTGGCGTGTATAATAGTATGGGGTGCGGGTGCGTGGAGGTGGTTCCCTGAAAGTGACCCTCAACCGGGTTATATATGCAGTCGCATATTGTTTGTGCTGCTATTTTACCTGCTATTACCGGTAAATTACCGCAGGCATGTAGCAGCCATATTATTATATTTGTAGTACACCGAATAACCACAGATTATGGAAAAAACAATACACCAGGGCAGGAATATAAAACGCTTTAGAGAAATGATGGGCATCAAGCAGGAGGCGCTTGCGCTGGAACTGGGCGATGACTGGAACCAGAGAAAGATTTCCCTGCCGGAGCAAAAAGAAGTGATTGAACCTGATTTACTGGAGCAGGTAGCCGGGGTTTTAAAAGTGCCGGTGGAAGCGATCAAAAATTTTGATGAGGAAGCGGCGATTTCTTATATCAACACATTTAATGACAATAGTAAAGGAGAGTTTAATTATAAATGCAATTTCAATCCTTTAGATAAGTGGGCTGAAGAAATTTCTGAAAATAGAAAATTGTATGAGCGCTTATTGCAGGCGGAGAAAGAGAAGATGGAATTGCTTCAAAAGCTTTTAGATAAGCATTCATAAAGATATTTTGACTATATTTTTGTAATTATAAAACAGTACATTTATTACTGATTTATTAATCAACCCTAATCCATTCTATCTTCAGACAAGCCTTGCCATAACCCGCATAGTTGGTTATCATTATTTATTATTTGTTTTCTGAGGTTGTGTTCAGTATAGCAACAAGCGGTTGTATACAAACAACTGAAGGGAAGAGATTTTGTATTGTAAAATGAGTTTCAATCTATATCTGTAGCATTCATTTATGTTGTTGCTATTCTGATAGAATATATCTGTATGGCTTCTGCATCTGTTAGTGTGTGATACACAAAGAAGATGTATAGTAGGTAGAAATGCTGTGGTAGATGGGGTTGCGGGGGTAGACGCATAATACGCAGGGGAAGATATACCTGGTTTCTAAATTGCTATCGTGTGTTAGGGATGACGTATTGTATGGAGAAAATGAGGACAAAGAAAAACAAGAATGTTTCAATTCCAAACTGGTACAATTTCTATGTCCTCAATTCAAAATTATTAAAGAAAAACAAGAATTGAAAAAAAATTATTAAATTGCAATTAAGCTTAATAAGAAATGACAAAAAGTTTGAGTGAAACAAACTGGTATATGCATCCCACAGGCGAACCATTTACAGATATTGGAGGATATATTATCGAATATTTACAAGAAAAGATGCCTGCGAAATCAATTTTAGAATTGATAGAATTTGCTACGAATATCTATGTAAATAAATGGGACAATAACCTTCATAGCTTTTTCTTGAATTCTACTATCACGCATAATTCCAACAAAGGGCAAAAGGGATATGACAAAACAATTGTTTACTATACAAGTCTAATAGAAGGGGTCGGAGGAGTTGATGGGTATTGTAGGATAACGGGACTAAAAACCAAAGTTTATCCGGCAGCGAGAGATAATCATATTATGTCAGGCTCTGCAACACTGATTAATTTCCATCACGGTTTTGAAAGTGGGCTTCAATTATCTAAAGAAGCATTAATACGAATATTTTTTGTTCCATTGGGAGTAGAGCAGTTGGGAGATAAGGTTGCTGCATTGGTAAGCAACTGGGATAGTGTAACAAGGTTCTTTGTTCGTAAAAATGTAGACGAAAACTTTCGTGCTTTAGGAAGTAGTATTTCCAAGTCAATTCTCCGTTCAGATTTTACCAATCCGGTAAATGCGATTTTTAATTATGCACATCAATGTATTGAAGGTGTGAAAACGGTTACTTACGATAAAGAAAGCGAGATGAGCCATACAAAGGGAGTAGCATTAAACCTGTTTCATTTCACCAATTTCGGGGCAAGTCCAACCATAAATATCATCACCCTTCCGGCTACTATTTTTTCATTTTATGCTTTTTGTCTTTTATATCATAAAAGGGATTGGAACAATTTCATTTATCGTCAATACAGTAATTCCAAATTCAAAGATGCGGTTTATAATTCTCAATCGGAACAATGGACGAACAGTAAGGAGAAAGTCGGTTTTGATGCATACAGAATATGGCGAAACAGAGCCTTTGAGTGTTTGCTGAATGGCAATACAGAAGGCTTTCGCCGGTTAATATTGAAGCATGGCAAAACACAGGTTTTTAACTTTCAGATTATAGAACAATACCAAATAAATATCAGAAATATGGATAAACGTACGCTTTCCAAAATATTGGAACTGGCAGACTTTATTATTGCAGATAGCAGTGATGATGAAATTAAAAAAGCCATAACACGTATTAACGGCCAGCGGTCAAGCAATGCATTGAGGCGTTATCTTTTAAATCTTGTAGCTAATTACAATACAAAGCATGGCAACAAAGAAAAACCGCTGGTAACCATAGAAGAATATGCAGATTACTTATTCCCGGATGGAACCTATTGGAATGAAATCAGGGATTTGCTTCTGATAGCTATTTACCAACGATTACACGAAATGAATAAATCGGTTGATGTGGAATTGGAAGATGAAATCGATTCAGAAATCGAATAAAACAAACAATATAAATTATGAATTTAAAAACTCAAGGTTTCATTCTGCTGGATGTAGATGTGGTTGCATTAAATAATGCAGGCAAAAGTACAAGTAGCAACTTTGACAACGCAGTAGCTACTAAAAAGATATACAAAAATGGACGAACATATACTTATGTTTCCGGGCAAGCATGGCGGTACTGGTGGAGAGAAGCATTGAAACTAAATCACGGATGGGAATTATCACCAGTTACCAGGGAAGCAAAAATTGCATTTACAGATGCAAATCCCATAGCTTATGCTGACGATGACGTATTTGGATATATGAAAGCTGCTAAAGATGTTGTTCGTGATGAAGAAGGAAATCCTGTTTTAGATAAAAAAGGAAAGGAACAAAAAGAAAACGTTACGGTCACAAGAGTTTCTCCACTTAAAAATTCGGTTATTGTTTCAGTAACTGGTGTTTCAACGGTAGAAAATTGGTCAAGTATGGCAAGGCAAGAAGGAGACAGCGTGCCCTATAGTAAAGAAGAATATTCTGCTATTATGAAAGGAATGTTTTCTTTGGATTTAGCACAGGTTGGAACTTTTGCCAACTACAATAAAACAGGTTTTAAGAACTTGACTGACGAACAAAAAACAGCGGCATTAGAAAAGGGAGCATCAGAAATCGAAGATACTTTTGTGAAAAATAAATTTGGCGAGTTTCAAAAGTTAATACGACTAGAAAAATCAATTAGACAAAAAAGAATAGTAGAAACTATTTCTGCTTTAAAAACTATTTCTGGAGGTGCTATGCAAACCAATAATATGGCAGATGTAACTCCCAAGTTTATTATTCTTGCAACTACCACTTCCGGTAATCATCCTTTCTCTCATATTGCTGTAGGTGAAGGACAAAGAAGTGAAAAAACTGTACTCAATATCGTAGGAATTAAAGAAGTTTTAAACGACTACAAAAACCAGATTATAGGTACTGTTTTTATCGGAAAACGTAGTGGGTTTTTGGATGAGCATAATGATGAGCTTACGAAACTGGCAACTGAATTTACTAATGTCAAGGTATTGACCATTAACCAAGCAATAGACCAATATTGCGAGCAGGTGAAAACACAATTGCTCTAAATTATGGAAGTATATAAAATTGATATTGAAAGCTGGACGGCGAGTTTTCGTTATCCCAATTTAATTAGTGGGGTGCAACCTACATTGGAAGTGCCACCACTGAGTACCGTATTGGGATTAATTAATGCCGCCGCTGGTCAATATCTAAAACATAAAGCACTAAAAATTGGCTACTATTTTGAATATCAGAGTGAAGGAGAGGATTTAGAAACAATCTATCAAATAAGTAGTAAAGATGGTAAACCAACAAATAATGCTAAATCGAATATTATTTATAGAAGATTTTTATTTAACAATTTACTTAGAATTTATACCCCTGATGAAGCAATCAAAAACTATTTAGCTCAACCACACTATCAGCTTCTATTAGGGCGAATGAATGATTTGGCATCTGTAGTTAATATTTCGGATAAAGCAAGTTTGCAGCAAAATGAACATTCATCAAATATTCGAGGACAAATTATTCCATTTAAGCATCATCTGCCAGGACAGATACAGGCCTTGCCAAAATATTTCACCGATGAGTTTCCAAGAAAAAATCTTGGAACGGAACCATATAGTATTATTGGATGTAAACCTAATAAGATTGAAACGGAACTAACAACTTATAGAGATACACTGCGGAATGGGAAACCCATAGACATATATTTTCACGAATTGATTTTTGAATAAATGACCATACTGGCAAAATCAAAAGATACAAAAAGGAACCAGCAAGCCGTCAGTTTGAAGGAGCATATTGGTGATTGCCTGGTTGTTTATGAATTTGTCAGGAAAGCATTTCCAAAAGCTGCGCTAATATCTGGCATGGACGAACTTTTTTGGGAACTTTTAAGAATAACGATTATTTGCCACGACTTGGGAAAAGCTCATTCCGAATTTCAAAAATTACTTAATCATATACCGAATAATTGGAAATTTCAACGACATGAATTATTCTCAATTCCTTTTGTAGATGCTCTTGAGGAAATTGACAAAGAAACTAAACATATTATAAAACTAGTGATAGCCGGGCATCATAAAGATTTTGACACTTTGCAAAGTCAATTGGCTTTTTATGATACAGGTGATAGCTTTGGTGGTTTATCTGCTTTTAATGAACAAAAATGTTTCACGGATATTTTTAATGAAAATGTCGACGTGAAGGAGGTGCATGCTTTGCTAAATGAGTTTGCCGTAACCTATCACAAAGTTCAACCAGCACCCATTGATGCACTTATTCGAATATATAATAAAACACCGATTACAAATGGGCATCAGCATTATCTATTATTGATGTTGCTTTTTGGTGCTTTGAAATGGTGCGACCATTTAGGTTCTGCTAAAGTTACCGAAGTAAAGAATCTGGAAATAAGTGATTTCGCATTTTTACGTTCTAAACACACTGCTTTAAAAATAGCAGGCAAAGATTTTTACAAACATCAAGCATTCTGTTCTACGCTTTTGGGAAATGTTATCCTTACAGCACCAACTGGTTCCGGCAAAACTGAAAGTGCATTACTTTGGTTAAGTAATCAACTCGAGCACACCGGGCAGGGACGGGTGTTTTACATACTTCCATTTACTGCTTCAATCAATGCGATGTATAAACGATTGAGGAATGAAATGGGAGAGGAAAAGGTAGGAATGTTGCACGGAAAGTTAAGTGATTATCTCAATAATTATTTTGACGATTTACAATATGATGTAAACACTAAAAAGGAAAGTATAGAAAATCTAAAAAGTAAATTCAAAAGTATAGTAACTCCATTGAAGATTGTTACGCCATTTCAATTGTTGAAGCATTTATTCGGATTGAAAGGTTATGAGCAGGGGTTTCTTGAAATGTCCGGCTCTTACCTAATTTTTGATGAGATACATGCTTATGATCCAGAAACATTTGCCCAAATTAAGGTTTTACTTGAATGGGCTACAAAATATTTTCAAGCAAAAGTTATGATAATGACGGCTACCATGCCTAAGTTTTTCTTGGAAGAGATTGAGAAAAGTATTGAGACATTTCAAATCGTAAAAGCAGATGACAACCTTTATGGGCAATTTAGAAGACATAAAATTACTTTAAAAAATGGGTTGCTAAGTGATTCACTTGAAGAAATAAAAGGAAAATTAAAGGAAGGTAAAAAAGTCCTGGTAGTTTGCAATACTGTTAAATCATCCCAAGGTATTTATAAAGAACTATCGAGAGAAGTGGAGAGAGGAAAATCTGTATTGTTGCACGGCTCTTTCACAGGTGCTGACCGCTCAAAAAAGGAAAAAGACTTGATGTTGGAACAGGTACAATTACTTGTTGGTACTCAGGCAATAGAAGTTAGTTTAGATATAGATTATGACATGATTTATAGCGAACCTGCTCCAATCGATGCATTAATCCAAAGATTTGGAAGGGTGAACCGAAAAAGGGAAAAGGGAATTTGCCATTGCTATGTATTTAAACAAAACAACGAAAGTGATTATTATATCTACAATAAAGAAATAATTGCAAAAACATTAATCACATTACTGGATATCGAAAAGGAAGGAGGGATAATAGACGAAGCCCAATTACAATTAGCTATTGATAAAGTCTATCCTGATTGGAATATAGAGGATAAAAAGAAGTTTTACAATCAGTACAACTACTTGGCAGAATCTATGCAATTATTAAGCCCTTTAAAGAAGAATAAGCACAGTGAAGATGATTTTTATAAACAGTTTGATGCTATAAAAATTTTACCTCAAACAAATAAAAACTTGTATGAAAAATATTTAAGCGAACTCGATTTTATTAATGCAGAAAGTCAAAAAGTTCAAATCAGAAAGGGACGTTTTGCTCAATGGATTCATTCTGAAAATATCAAACAAGATACAACTGCTTTTGCTAAGCAAAATAAAATGCTGGAACAACGATATTGGATAACCAATAAAAGGTATAATTCTGATTTAGGCTTGATGGCGGACGAAGAAGATATTTGGCAAACAAGTGTACTATGGTGATTTAAATATTATAAATAGCCTTAAAAATCGTATATCATATTACTATTTTTCTTAGTAAAAAATAGTAACCTAGTTATGACTATTAACGCCACTCTCATCAATCTCTACCATGTATGCCCAAGAGAATGCTGGCTGCATGCTAACGGCATTAATATGGAGCATACCAGTGATACGGTATATGACGGGAAAATGCTGCACGAAACCAGCTATCCACAACGAAATGATAAACATTCAGAATTAAGCATTGAAGCAAAATACAAAGACATTGACCTATATGGCAAAATAGATTTTTACGATGCCCGGCAAAAGATCATCCACGAAACCAAACGAAGCGATAAGGTAGAAAAAGCACATGAATGGCAGGTGAAGTTTTATTTGTGGCTGCTAAGGCTAAATGGGGTTGAAGAACCTACTGCTACGTTGGAATATCCATTGCTTAGGCATACGGATCTTGTTGAGCTATCGGAAGAGGATATTGAACAATTGCAGACAGTAATTGAAAATATCGTTCAGCTTAGGCAGGCAAAGCAATGTCCTCCTGTAATTAATGCCAAAATTTGTAAAAGTTGCAGCTATTATGAATTGTGCTATGTGGGGGAAGATTGATCTGGAAAATGTCTGAACCGGGATTTATGTGATGATGGGATTTAATGGATATATTTTGAAATTGATACCAGGTTGATTTTTCAGGACACCTATTTTTGCCTGGCATCCCAAAACCTAAATGTCCGGTAAATACTTACGCTAATAATAAATAAAAACAACCATGAAATACGCTGACCTTACAAAAAACATAATAGGCTGTGCTTTTAAAGTACATAATACATTAGGTAATGGATTTCAGGAAGTAATTTATCAACGGGCTTTGGAAATAGAAATGCGGAAGAACCACATGATCTTTTCACGGGAGTTTGAGATGCCGATTTATTATGACAACATGCATATTGGTACAAGAAGAGTAGATTTTTTAATAGAAAACATTATAAGTGTGGAGCTAAAAGCAATTATCAAACTGGAAGACGTTCACCTGGCACAGGCATTAAATTACCTTGAAGCGTATAACCTGGAAATAGGATTGCTGATAAATTTTGGCGCCAGAAGCCTGAAGTATAAAAGACTGACCAATAAAAAACATCCAGATTATCCATCATCCCTAAGATCTGTTAATCCTCATAATCCCGGTTCAGACAAATGAAAAAAACATATTATCTCTTCAATCCCGGGCGCATGAGCCGCAAAGATAATACACTCAAATTTACACCTGTGGATGAGGAGGGAAATGAATTGCCGCCGAAATATATTCCCGTGGAAGGCGTGAGCGATTTATATTGTTTTGGCGCTCTAGATGCCAACAGCGCTTTGTATAATTTTTTAGGTAAGGAGCAGATAGCCGTTCATTTTTTTGACTATTACGAACATTATACCGGCAGCTTTATGCCAAAGGATTATTTGCTGGCCGGGAAAATGCAGATAGAACAGACAAAGCAATATAGCAATGCCGGTAAGCGTATGATCGTTGCACAAAGATTTGTGGAAGGCGCTGCATTTAATATACTTAAAAATCTGCGCTATTATCAATCGCGTGGAAAGGATCTGCAAACCTGTATTGAAATAATTGAAAAGTTCAGTGATAGCATTGCCACCTGTAACGACGTTGATACGCTGATGGGGGTTGAGGGTAATATCAGGCAGACGTATTATGACGCCTTTGACATTATACTTAACGATTTTGCTATGAACGGCCGCAGTAAGCAACCGCCAAAGAATGAAGTAAATGCCCTGGTATCTTTTGGTAATATGATGTGCTATACGCTATGCCTGGGGCAGATATATCACACACAGCTTAACCCAACCATCAGTTTTTTACATGAACCTGGCTACCGCAGGTATTCATTGGCATTGGATCTGGCAGAAATATTTAAGCCCCTTTTAGTGGACAGGACAATTTTTAAAGTGCTGAATAAAAAAGAAATTCAGGCAAAGGATTTTGATGTGCAGGTAAACAGCGTAGTATTAAAAGATGCAGGCCGAAAAACATTTGTACGGGCATTTGAAGAAAGATTGAACGAAACTATCAAACACCGGTCGTTAAACAGGAGCGTTAGCTACAAACATCTTGTAAAGCTGGAGTGTTACAAACTAACCAAGCATATTTTAAATATGGAAGAGTATAAACCTTTTAAAGCCTGGTGGTAATATGTATGTAATCCTGGTGTACGACATAGGTGAAAAGCGGGTGGGCAAAATGCTCAAATTATGCAGGCAATATCTAAACTGGATACAGAACAGTGTATTTGAAGGAGATATTACGGAAGTAAAATTGAAAGAGCTGCAATACAAAGCAAAGGAAATGATGAATATAGAGGAGGATAGTATAATTGTTTTTAAAAGCCGGGATTCAAAATGGCTGGAAAAGGAAATTGTAGGTAAAGAGAAAAATGAGCTGGATACCTTTCTTTAGTCGTCGGTGGGGATTAAAATCAATCCGAAAAGATCTTTGACATTTTGGGAAATTATTAAAATCCTTTGTCAGTAAGGGTTCTGTTAAGTTGTCGATGCCCTGAAGCAATCACATTACCGGGCACCGACAACTTTTTATCACTATAATTAATATATTTACAAATGCCAAAGCCTTGAAATACAGCCTATTTTAGTCGTCGATGTGGCGGCTCTTAATCGAACAATGTTGAATTGAAATGCAATTGCCGCCTGCGTTTGTGTCTGATTTACCAGGACTCTTAATCGAACAATGTTGAATTGAAATGTAGAAAATATATACCACACCGGTGGCAAATTACCACTCTTAATCGAACAATGTTGAATTGAAATTAAGGAATTTTGCGATATGGTTAAAGAAGAAGTTGACTCTTAATCGAACAATGTTGAATTGAAATGGGGTTGAAAGGAAAATCGAAAGAGGGGTTGTTGCTCTTAATCGAACAATGTTGAATTGAAATTATATCAACAGTTTAAGAGTTTACAAAAGAAGACAATCTCTTAATCGAACAATGTTGAATTGAAATTCGTATCCATTGCAGCAATACCAAAGGCAGCAGCAGCTCTTAATCGAACAATGTTGAATTGAAATTACGGTAAGACTGTTGTGGTTGTGTATTTATGGGCTCTTAATCGAACAATGTTGAATTGAAATTAAAATAAACTGTTTCATTTGGATTTTCTCCCTCTACTCTTAATCGAACAATGTTGAATTGAAATGTAGAATAACTACTCCGGGTGCTATCGGGCGTTTGCCTCTTAATCGAACAATGTTGAATTGAAATTACCCCAAAGCTAATACATCTTATTTAATTTTCCCTCTTAATCGAACAATGTTGAATTGAAATTGGCAAACAGATTTTTGCCGGGTTCGATTTTTGCCCCTCTTAATCGAACAATGTTGAATTGAAATAATACCAAATATAAAATGGTATTATCAAAAGTTCGGCTCTTAATCGAACAATGTTGAATTGAAATAGAGCTACCATTCGTTTAATGGGAGGAGCTTATGATGCTCTTAATCGAACAATGTTGAATTGAAATACAAGGAGTTAAGATTTACCAATTGGCTTACCTACCTCTTAATCGAACAATGTTGAATTGAAATTTCCGATTGACCCGCAGAGCGGTTCATTGCTGTTTCTCTTAATCGAACAATGTTGAATTGAAATATGGCGGCGTATTCGCATTCAACAGCACAGATAGCACTCTTAATCGAACAATGTTGAATTGAAATTCAAAGGCCCCTATTAGACCTTGCCTTATCGGAACTCTTAATCGAACAATGTTGAATTGAAATCAATACAGGTTGTTGATTATGTTGGTCATGTACCACTCTTAATCGAACAATGTTGAATTGAAATACCATACAATAGCAGCACTCTGGATATAGGCATAGCTCTTAATCGAACAATGTTGAATTGAAATATCCTCCTCCAAGTCCTCCAATTCACGTTTCCTTCTCTTAATCGAACAATGTTGAATTGAAATTTTGCAAAAACGAATCCCAAAAGTTAAAATTATTACCTCTTAATCGAACAATGTTGAATTGAAATTCAATATCCATCCGCTGGTTTGCAATTTCCAGCTCACTCTTAATCGAACAATGTTGAATTGAAATTTCATTCCGCGGTGTTTTTCTGCTTCTTTTATTGTCCTCTTAATCGAACAATGTTGAATTGAAATATGCTATTGAACTGGTTGAAGATGAGTGGTACCAAACTCTTAATCGAACAATGTTGAATTGAAATTCGAGTATAAGTACCCGGTTGAGTTCACCCGGGAGACTCTTAATCGAACAATGTTGAATTGAAATTTATCATGTACCGGTTCTGTATACTTTCGGTATAAATCTCTTAATCGAACAATGTTGAATTGAAATTCCACCGGGCTAATAGCGTAAATAGCAGCCGATCCACTCTTAATCGAACAATGTTGAATTGAAATTTAGCCCCGAAAGAAACAAGGGCCCATCAATATGCTTCTCTTAATCGAACAATGTTGAATTGAAATTGCGTTTCTGATGCAGTAAAATCGTATCGCAATGTTTCTCTTAATCGAACAATGTTGAATTGAAATATCAAAACATTTCGCTTTTGCCACCATTCAATAATACTCTTAATCGAACAATGTTGAATTGAAATTGGAGAAGCGATTCATTATTCACAATTAGAATGGTTCTCTTAATCGAACAATGTTGAATTGAAATCAATTTATTACAACCAGCTTAGTAAAGGCGTTGCTACCTCTTAATCGAACAATGTTGAATTGAAATGATGCAGTCGCACCGTATGCCTGTATAGCATAAGCACTCTTAATCGAACAATGTTGAATTGAAATATTATTGATTACGAGAATAGCTTTTACCTGCAATGCTCTTAATCGAACAATGTTGAATTGAAATAACTACAGAATTACAACAAAAGACATGGGCAGCGGCTCTTAATCGAACAATGTTGAATTGAAATTAAGTTCCATCAGCCAGCTGAATAACATCCCCATGTCTCTTAATCGAACAATGTTGAATTGAAATTACGGAGGATAATATTATTGTCATAAAGTTTGCTGCTCTTAATCGAACAATGTTGAATTGAAATATCTGTAATACTTTTTTATGAGTAGGATTTTTAATTCTCTTAATCGAACAATGTTGAATTGAAATAAGAGATTTTCAATAAAATAGAATCAGACCTCAAGGCTGCTCTTAATCGAACAATGTTGAATTGAAATTAGTTTCAAATGAAAAGACAGACGAAGCCGTTGTTACTCTTAATCGAACAATGTTGAATTGAAATATGCCAGGCTATAGACAATACGATCTATGATGGCGCTCTCTTAATCGAACAATGTTGAATTGAAATTGAGGTTAACCGGAGGAAAACCTGAGGGCGGCAAGCTCTTAATCGAACAATGTTGAATTGAAATCCACCTCTATCAATCCTTACCCCAACAACTGGCATCTCTTAATCGAACAATGTTGAATTGAAATTCTTCCGTTTTTGACGAAAAATACATGTCAAAAGCTCTCTTAATCGAACAATGTTGAATTGAAATACTGCACTTTTCATTAATTCCCCCATGTCTTCACCTCTCTTAATCGAACAATGTTGAATTGAAATAGGGAAAGCTCACCGATTTCCAGCATGCCGGCCAGCTCTCTTAATCGAACAATGTTGAATTGAAATAGTGGCAGGATCGCAGGAGCACGCTTCTGCAGATCGCTCTTAATCGAACAATGTTGAATTGAAATAGGGTTACGGGTTGAAAATTGGACCCGGGTAGTCGTCTCTTAATCGAACAATGTTGAATTGAAATACTGGAAGATCCGCCGGCTGTTTGCTGAGCTTAAAACTCTTAATCGAACAATGTTGAATTGAAATGCGCTTACCTGATCGTAAGTTGGATCTCACCGGCAACTCTTAATCGAACAATGTTGAATTGAAATATTTGTTTGGCAAAGCGTTTTACAAGGCTTTTGGACTCTTAATCGAACAATGTTGAATTGAAATGAAAGTGATTAACCGAAGGGTTACACGGGAAAATGACTCTTAATCGAACAATGTTGAATTGAAATTTCATGTCTCTTACATAACTTACAGCGTCGAGGATGCTCTTAATCGAACAATGTTGAATTGAAATAGCATTGGACTGGATCCTACCCAAAATAATCACGTAACTCTTAATCGAACAATGTTGAATTGAAATAGCGCAATGTGGAGTTACAGTTGCCGGCTTTGTCAGCTCTTAATCGAACAATGTTGAATTGAAATTAAGCTGCAGTTTAAGAAAACACCAGAATTTATGCACTCTTAATCGAACAATGTTGAATTGAAATAGAACGGCGAATATGATGAAAAGCAAATGGGCGCCTCTCTTAATCGAACAATGTTGAATTGAAATAAATAAATGATATATGGGGCGGCAGCAGAAGGTATTTCTCTTAATCGAACAATGTTGAATTGAAATAAGTGGTGGCTTTGGGTTACTGTTGTCGTTACGGGCAGTATAATAATATATTGGCAGCATTATCGGCCTACAACCAATAGTGTAAGTACCGTCAGGAATATTCGCCAGAACATAAATATTACAGCACCGCCTCTTCTTTTGTTGCCTTACTATAGGCATCAGAAAGCTTCCGCTGGGTCTCAAAAGGAACGGGGCTGTATTCATGAAAACGCATAGTGAATTTTGCCCTTCCCTGAGTGAGGGAGCGTAATGAGGAGGCATAGTCGCTCATTTCGGCTAAGGGCACCCTCGCAATAATTTTAGTAAAGCTGCCCTCTGCATTCATACCTTCTACAAGAGCGCGCCGGGTTTGCAGATCTCCCATCACCGCACCTGTAATATTTTCAGGGCACAACACTTCTACATGCTGTATCGGTTCCAGCAGCTGCGGCGCTGCAAGCCGGAATGCATTTTTGAATGCCATCAGCCCGGCGATCTTAAAAGAAATATCATTACTATCCACCGGATGCATTTTTCCGTCAAATACCGATACCCGGATATCCCTGACATAAGCGCCGGTCAGGGGTCCCTCCTGCATTTTTTCCATCACCCCTTTTAGTATAGACGGCAGGAAACGCTGGTCAATTGCACCTCCCACGATACAATTGTAAAATACCAGCTTTCCGCCCCACGACAATTCATGGGTATCTCTTCCCCGTACCGTTAACCCTTCCGGGTCAGGCATGCCTTCATACCAGGGCTCAATGCGCATATGCACTTCACCAAACTGTCCCGCCCCGCCCGATTGTTTTTTGTGGCGATATACCGCTTCTGCAGCAGTCCTGATGGTTTCACGATAAGGTATTTTTGTTTCTGAAAATAACACATCCACCTTGTATTGATGCTCAAGCTTCCATTTAATGACGGCAAGATGCATATCTCCCTGGCAGTAAATAATAGTCTGTTTTAATTCCGGGGAGACTTCAATAATAATGGTCGGGTCTTCCTCTTTCAACTGGTGAAGCGCATTGGCTAATTTTTCTTCTTCACCTTTTTTCAGGGTGCTGATAGCAACGCTCATATTCGGCAGGGGGAATACAATTGGCTTTAACTCATAGTTAGTGTTTTTTTCATGAAGGGTATTATTGACATGCGTGTTGCGAAGCTTTAAGGTTGCCCCGATATCTCCGGCAGTCAGCTCATTTACACCGGTTCTTTTATTTCCTTCCACTACAAATAGCTGGTTGATCTTTTCAACTGTACCGGTAGTTTCATTTATCAGCTCCATTCCTGATCTCAGCGTACCGGAAAATATCTTTAAAAAAGACAGATCACCCACATGCGGTTCAGAGGAAGCTTTAAATATAAAAGCGCATACTTTGCCTGAAGCATCACAGTATACCTGCTCTCCCTTAAGAGAAACCTGCGGCGGCATCTCATTGGCGCTGGGACAAACATTGTCTATAAAACCCATCAGTCTTCCTCCTCCCATATTCCGCGCTGCGCTCACACAAAACAGAGGGAAAATATCATGATTGATCATTGCTTTCTTCATGCCGGTTTTGATATCCTCTTCATCCAGCTCTCCTTTATCAAAGTATTTTTCCATCAGTGTTTCATCATTGCCGGCAACCGCTTCCACAAGCGCTTTATGCAGCTCATCCGCTTTTTGCTTTTCACTGTCAGGGACAGGAAGCTTTTCCGGTTTCCCGCCGGCATCTTTGAATGTATACATGGTCATCCTCAATACATCAATGATGCAGTGAAAGCCTTCTCCCTGCTGGAGGGGATATTGTACAACAGTGATATTATTTCCAAAATGCAGCTTTGCCTCTTTTACCGTTGCGTCAAAGTCGGACTTCTCATTGTCGAGGTGATCGACCGCAAAGATCATAGGTGTTTTAAATTGTTCGGTATACTGCCATATTATATCTGTACCCACCTCCACTCCCATGGAAGCATTTAAGAGCATAATACCGGTGTCGGCTACACGAAGCGCAGACAATACTTCGCCCGCAAAATCATCATAGCCGGGCGTATCAATAATATTTATTTTATAGCCCCTCCAGTAAGTGTGTATCAATTTTGAAAAAATAGAATTGCCTCTTTCTTTTTCCAGCTCATGATAATCTCCCACTGTATTTCTTTCTGCGATAGTACCCCGTTTTGGGATCAGTCCGGCCTCAAAAAGCAAACATTCTGCCAGTGCCGTTTTACCGGCGCCGGCATGGCCGAGAAGAGCAATGTTCTTAACATGTGCGGTATCAAATTCGACAGCCATAGCAAGCAATTTATATCATAAGTGAACAAATATGTTAATCGTGTAAGTGCACAGTAGACCCTTATATTGAAAATGAATGCCTGTCATCTTCAATATCTCCGGCACGTCATAAAAAAAGGTTATGTATAGTGAACAAGAAAGCCTTTAAAATCAGCTTTGAGCTCCAGCAAAGTACGCTGTAGCATTTTAAACTCTTTTGCCAGCTTCTCGTGCTCTGCCGATAATGCCGGCATGGTTTCATCATCACCGGCCAACTGCATGCTGTATTGCTTTGCATGGGTTTTTACAGCCTGCTTCAGGTCGTGGATGTTGAATAACTGGATGTCAAACTGATTTTCGTAATGTTCTACGGCTTTGAGGGCGTCTTTGCTGGTAATGTGTGTGGCAGCATTCTGAAGATCATTTTTCATGCGGGAAAACTCTTCGCGTTGTGAACGTAATGCTTCCCTCCAGGCATTACATTCTTCTGTAAACTGATCAATATCTGTGGTAACCATGGGCGTACAATTTTATAAGTGAAGAAATAAAATCATTGTTATTCAGCCATGGGGCGGATGCAGTAAATACATTTAAATATACAAACAAATAATCAATTCACCCGGGAGATGTGTATAAAAAAAACATCCGACAGGGGTATCCCCGTCGGATGGGTTATTGTCCACCGGATTCGCGAAAAATCCTTATTGCGTTACTATCGGTACAACTATTTTCTGATCATCAAGCACGCACTCAACAAAGTACAGACCTTTGGCATAAGACGTCAGGTTCAGATCAGTAACCATATTTATCACGGTAGTTACCAGTATCTTCCTTCCGATCCGGTCATACACAGAAACACGTATGGGCTTAGGCGGTAATTTGGAGATCACAAGCTTCGACAAACCATTGCTGGGATTGGGGGTTGAAATGACCTTTATTCCCTGCAGGTAGTATTGTCCATCCGGAGTGAACCAGTAATCGTCAGATTTACCAGAACATCCCAAAGCAGTATTGGTAACCAGCACTGCATATTTGCCATACCCTCTCGGCTTATATTTCTTGAATGTTGCCCCGGGTATAAGAATACCATCTTTATACCATTGGTAGCTGTCGGCATCAGTACATATCAATTCGAGTCCTGATTGTGTAATTACCGGTGCAGGCAGATTGCTCAATGTTACATTGATCTCATCAGGCTGGGTTACACCGCAACCAGACACCGCAACTGAATACGTTCCGCTGGCGGAGACATTCAGTGTTCTGGTGGTGGCTCCGGTGCTCCACAGGTATGTGGCTCCCGGATGATTGCCTGCGTCAAGAGTGACACTGTTGCCGAAACACTTATTTATATCATCACCAAGGTCTACCGCTGATGGTGGTGTCAGTAATGTAATATTGATCTCTGCATCTCCCTTGCAACCATGGTCGTCAACCGATACCTTATAATTCCCGGCAGCGCTTGCAGGGTAAGTCTGGCTGGTAGCACCATCCTGCCATGAATAAACAGCCCCGGGATAACCTGCATCGAGCAACAGCGTTGTACCTGCACAGATTGCCGTATCATTTCCGAGATACACCGGGATAGCAGCGTTTACAGTAATTGTTATAGAGCCGCTTCCGGTACATGTTCCTTTCTGCACATCTACGGTGTATACATTTTTGCCATTTTGTGGTGTAACCGTAACTGTCTGCGATGTAGCGCTGCCTGCATTAGCGCCCCACAGGTAAGTTGCCCCGGAGTTACCTGCGTCCAGTACGAGAGTGCCGCCGCAGATTGTTGTGTCTTTACCAAGATCAACTGAAAGCCCGGTGGCGACAGTTACATTAATTTTACCTGTTGCATAGCAAATACCGTTATATACTGCAACTGAATATTCACCTGATTGATCAACATTTATGGTTCTTGCTGTCTCCCCGGTTGACCATGCATAGGAAGAACCCGGACCCGCATCCAGCGTTATACTTGCTCCTCCGCATAATGTGGTATCTCTTCCCAGGTCTATTTCAAAACCTGATCCTGTAAAGTTTACGGTCTGTTCTGTAGTATCTTTTATATTATTTGTATTAGTAACAATCAGTCTTATCACATGATTTCCGGGAATAATATAGTTATGGGATAAAAATTTGTTATAAGAGCCCTGAACAATAGTTCCATCGCCAAAGTCCCAATAATGTTCTTCAACCGATCCTGAGCATACCTTGGCATTTTCAGTAACATTTACGGTATACGGTCCGCAGCTTCCATCACCGGATTTGGTATATGTAAACGAAGCTGTAATTGCCTTAGCCTTGTTAAGCACGATTGTATCTGAAGCAAAGCAGCCATCTTTTGTAACCTTGACCCAATAGGTTCCAGCACCCGAAGCCTTTGTAGTCTGATTGGTTTGACCGGCATAAATCGCCGGCATATATGTACTGCCCCACTGGTAAGTAGCTCCTGTTACGCCTGCATCAAGTGTAATAAAGCCGCTGCAAAAATCCATGTCAGGACCAAGATCTACTACAGGTGGCGCTTTTACTGTAATGTTCTTCGAACCGGTAGCCGAGCAGCCGTTATTGGTTACCGTTACCGTATAAGTTGTATTTACTGTCGGGTTCACGGTGATAGATTGTGAGGTCTGACCACCAGGGCTCCAGCTGTAAGTAGCGCCTGCATTACCCGCATCTATTGTTACAGGATCTCCCGAACAAATGCTGGCATCAGCTCCGAGGCTTACCACAGGCTTCGCTTTTACTGTAATGTTCTTCGAACCCGTAGCCGAGCAGCCATCCTTGGTTACTGTTACCGTATAAGTTGTATTTACTGTCGGGTTCACGGTGATAGATTGTGAGGTCTGACCGCCGGGGCTCCAGCTATAAGTGGCGCCTGCATTACCCGCATCTATTGTTACAGGATCTCCCGAACAGATGCTGGCATCAGCTCCGAGGCTTACCACCGGCTTAGCTTTTACTGTAATGTTCTTTGAACCCGTAGCCGAGCAGCCGTTATTGGTTACTGTTACCGTATAAGTTGTATTTACTGTCGGGTTCACGGTGATAGATTGGGAGGTAGCTCCACCGGGGCTCCAACTGTAAGTGGCACCTGCATTACCCGCATCTATTGTTACGGGATCGCCCGAACAGATCGCAATATCCGGCCCCAGATTTACTGAAATAGGTGTCCCACCTGTAAATGTTACGGTCTGAGATGTTGTATCCTTAACTGCAGATGTATTCGTTACGATCAGGGTTATGGTATATGTAGCGGGAGCGGCGTAAGTATGACTTAAAGATTGATTAAAGGCTCCGGCAATAACTGTCCCGTCTCCAAAATCCCACGAGTGTTGATATACAGAGCCAGAGCACAACGTAGCATTTTCAGCAACATTTACGACAAATGGCCCGCAGGTTCCATCGCCTGATTTTGTATAGGTAAACGATGCAGTAATAGCTTTCTTGGGTTTGAGCACAATAGTATCCGACACGGTACAACCGTTCTTGGTCACTGTTACCCAATACGTTCCGGCACCTAAAGCCTTTGTAGTTTGATTAGTTTCGCCGACATAAGCTGGCGGGTTAAAGGTACTGCCCCACTGATAGGTAGCTCCGGTTACACCTGCATCAAGCGTAATATAGCCTCCGCAAAAATCCATATCAGGACCGAGATTTACGGTCAGTGGAGGATTTACATTCACTGTTACGGTACCCGTTACAGGAATACTACATTTAGTTTTAGTAACAGTATATGTCTGTGTTGAGGAAGGCGAGGCTACAGGGTTATACACAGAGGCACTGCTCAGACCGGTAGCAGGCGACCAGGCGTAAGTAGCACCAGGCTCATCGCCTGCATCAAGTTGCACGCTATTGCCCTGGCAGATGGTTTTATTCCCACCAAAGTCTATAGGGGAAGGGCCTGATGTAGGATTAGGAAGGGTAATAGTCGCTTCAAATGCATCAAAATTACCATAATCATCTCCAACAGCAAAAGTAATGTCATGATTTCCACCGGTAGCAAAAGTATAATTGACTATCTCTCCATCCCGGTAATCTCCATCAAAAAGCCATTGTGCCCCAAAAGTATTTCCCGGATCACAGGAGGTACTGCTATCACTAAATTGCACTTCCACATTTCCACAGGTATTTAATATCTTGTATCCCCAATCTGGATTGAAAACAGGCTCTACAGTTATGCGAATGGTATCTCTGGCAGAGGAGCAGGTTTCATTTGTTACTTGTGCGGTATATGTATTTAATCCTGCTGAAGGAGTAGGCAATGCCTGCCAGGTAGTTGCAGATACACCCGTCCAGCTATATATATATCCCCCCCCGGAAACAGTCTGAAGGCTGACGGTTTCACCTTCACATACTGTATAGTCTGGCCCAAAATCAAAAACAGGCTTAGTATAAGGTTTAATATAATCTGCTTTGGTGGCTGTATTGGTAGCTCCGCTTTGGGTGGTAACTTTGAGTTTGACCGTATAACTTCCCTGGGCGCTATACGTATGCGTAGGACTCACAGCTGTACTCAACGGGCTTCCGTCCCCGAAATCCCAGCTATAGCTAACAATAGGATCACCAGCATCGTATGTTGACGTGCTGGTAAATTGTGTAGCCAATGGCGCACAACCGGTTGTAACGGAAGCAGTAAAATTTGCAACTACAGCAAGAGGGCTATTGCCCCCGGTAGTGCCACCCGCAAAAGAATTGATATACATCAACAACAATGCAGGTGCAAACAGCATAATTCGCTTCATAGGAAATTATTCTTAGTTATTCGAGGATATAGACACCGGAGGTAATAACGTATAAGATATTTTTAAATTGTTGCAAACCACCTTATTAAAAAAAATTCGAGAATACCCCTATTGATATTAACTTGCCTGATCTTACTATATTACGAGGCAGTGATCACCCAGCATACCATACAACAGATTTTATCAAGAATTGATATTATTGATATTGTTGGCAGCTTTGTAAAACTGAAAAAGAGGGGTACCAACTACCTTGGGTTATGCCCTTTCCATAATGAAAAAACACCTTCCTTTACTGTTTCACCAGCCAAAGAAATATATAAATGCTTTGGGTGCGGCAAGAGCGGCAACTCTATCAGCTTTTTGATGGAGCATGAAAAATACAGTTATGTTGAAGCGCTTAAATGGCTGGCAGCCCGTTATAATGTTGAAGTTGAGGAAACTGAAGTGAGCCCTGCTGTTAAAGAACTGCAGCAAACAGCCGACAGCCTTTATATCATCAACAGCTTTGCCCAGAAATTCTTTTCCGATAACCTTTGGAACAATGAAGAAGGCCGGGATATCGGGCTAAGCTACCTGCATGAACGCGGCTTTCAGGAAGATATCATTCAAAAGTTTCAGATAGGATACTGCAGCCGTGATTGGAACGCATTTGCTACGGCTGCCACCACCGCACAATATAACCCTGAATACCTGTTAAAAACAGGGCTGGTGGTACTCCGCGATGAAAAGCTGACGGATAATTACCGCGGGCGTATCATTTTTCCGGTACATAATCAAACAGGAAAGATCATCGGTTTTGGAGCACGCATAATTGGTAAAAATGACAGAGCGCCCAAATACATTAATACTCCTGAAAATGAGATATATGTAAAGAGCAGGATACTTTACGGCTCTTATTTTGCGAGACAGGCAATTGACAAAGCAGATGAATGCCTGCTTGTGGAAGGATATACAGATGTAGTATCGCTTCACCAGGCAGGTATTGAAAATGTGGTTGCCAGCGGAGGCACTTCTCTTACCCCCGACCAGCTAAGGCTGATAAAAAAGTACACCAATAATCTTACTATTATCTACGATGGGGATGCCGCCGGAATAAAAGCTGCTTTGAGAGGGCTCGATCTTGCGCTGGAAGAAGGACTTAATGTACAGCTTGTATTAATACCCGATAAGGAAGATCCCGATAGCTATGTAAGAAAAACAGGCGCCGCGGCCTTCAGGGAATTTATTGAAGGCAACAAGAAAGATATTGTTCTTTTTCAACTGGAAGTTTCTTTAAAGGATGCCGGCAATGACCTCAATAAAAAGTCGGCTATTGTCAACAGAATCGCTGAAACCATTTCCCGGCTCAACAAAGCTGAAGATTTTACAAAGCAGCAGGATTATATCAGGCAATGTGCGGCCCTGCTCAGTATTGATGAGGAAGGGCTGAATGCGCTGGTAAACAAGTTCATCCGGGAACGCATCGCAAAGCAGGAAAACAAAGCTGCAGCCTCCGAAGAAAAAAATAAAGAAGAAGCTTCCGCCGACACAGCTTCACAGGAAAATGAAGATATACTTGACCTGATCAGTAAGGATGAGCTTGTTGAAAGAAATATGACAAGAGCGTTGCTTGAATTTGGAAACTATTCCTGGGATGAACAACAGAATGTTGCCCGACATATTTTCTTTGAGCTTGACCACTACGGATTACAGGAGCTTATTGATAATAAGCAATTGTTACACATCATAGATACCTATCGCAAATGGGTAGATGAAGGAATAACGCCCACCCCAAAAAGCTTTTTATACCACGAGGATATGGCTATAAGCACTGTAGCAGTGGGACTAATGGATACCCGGTATGAACTCAGCCAGAACTGGAAAGAACATTATGATGGACCCATGCCTACAAGGGAGGAACTCTATAAAGAAGAAGTGGCTTCTACACTGACCTACCTTAAAATCAGGAAAATAAAACGGCTGATCATCGAAAATCAAAGAGATCTGGAACAAGCTGATTCACCCGAAGATCAGTTAAATCTTCTCCAGACACATCAGCATCTGAAACAAATGGAAATAGAGCTGATCAGGGATTATGGGACAGTCATTTATAAGTGAACAGGCAATAGTGAATGCTTCTTTCACTTTTCACATCTTACTTCTCACGTAATGCTACATTATTTCTCTGAAGGATTTTTTTTACTGTCAGCCAATTTTTGAATGAGCCCGGTAATCCTTTCACGCCTTTCTGCTTTGTCAACAACCTCTTCCAGCCATCTCATATACTCCTTTTTGTTGGTAAAAGAGAGTTTTTCAAAAAAGGCGGCAGCTTTCCTGTTCCTGTTCAGTTGCGTTTGAAGATCAGCGGGAGCTGTAACCGTGCGGGCCTTATTATCCACTCCGGCAATAGAAGTATCCTGGCTTCTTTTTATTATCCTGGTCACTCCTTCTTTATTGCACTCCGGCTTAATGAAGCGCAATGCAGTCCAAACATGATCAAGGGTAACCTGGTACTCGCTCTCGTAGCCACTTTGATTCAGCATCTGCCAACTGCAATCCCTGTTAAGATCGCTTACGATCTTGGAGGCTGTTTTGGGGTAAGCCACCCAAAGCTTGCCACCTTCATCCAAAGCCGGAAGCACCTCTTTCAAGATGCCATTCAGTTGATTCTGATTAATGGCAAAGACCAATGCAAAATCAATCCCCCGTGTTTTTAATAAGGGAGTAACATTTTTGGCAAACGAAATTTTTGCGAATTGTTTTTCAATGGAAGAAGGTAAGCCCTGAATAAGTAGATTTTTTTCTTCAGCTAGTTGAAGTTTTTCAAACATAGTCTGCATCATGCTTCAACGAAATTTTTAAGATTGCAAAAAGAGTTGCAAAAATAATAAAATTATCGGTTGCTGTCAAGTTTTTATCAAATAACTATGCTTTATCATACGTAATCTATCAAATCATAAGAATCATTTCATGGGCTTATAATACTTCATGGCTTCCTCCGCGTATTGCTTTACTTTCTGAATACGCGTTTCATCCGAAGGATGGGTGCTCAGGAATTCAGGAGGCTTTTGCCCGCTGCTGGCTTTTGACATTCTTTCCCAAAAAGGAACAGCCTCATTGGGATTATAGCCGGCCATGGCAGCAAATATCAACCCGAAATGATCTGCTTCAAGCTCCTGTTTACGCGAATTAGGCAGGAGCACTCCTACCTGCGCCCCGGGTGCATATACCGAATTAAAAATATTATTTACGGTGGCATTCCCCGAAGTCAATATGCTTCCTACTGTTCCCACCCCCTGTGCAATCATTTCCTGGCTCATTCTTTCGTTACCATGCTGGGCAATGGCATGTGCTATTTCGTGTCCCATTACCACAGCCAGGGCCGCTTCGTTTTGTGTAATGGGCAGCAAACCGGTATATACCACCACCTTACCCCCGGGCATACACCAGGCGTTCACTTCTTTTGAATCTACAAGATTAAATTCCCATTGGTATCCCTGCAAAACACTTCCTTTATTTTCTTTGGTGTAGTAATCTGTAATAGCAGCAGCAATGCGGGAGCCTACACGCTTTACCATGTCAGCATCTTTACTCACGGTGGTAGCTACTACCTTGTTTTGGGAAAGAAAAGTCTGATATTCTGACTTTGCCATAGACTGCAAATCAGATTCAGGCAGCAGTTGCAACTGGCTTCTGCCGGTGATTGCATTCTGTGTGCAGGAAGAAAAAAAACATCCGGCAGCTAATAAATATAGAAATAGTCTGGTGCGCATGTAGTTTAATTTAACATTGTCAGCAATGTTTATTTCAATTGTTATACCAAAAAGTGATGAAAATAATACTCCCGGGCTACAAAGAACGCCTGCCCTTCCTTTTATCCCGGTATTTCAGAATGGGAGCTTTACTCTCACTGCCCCTTAGCAGACGGGAAATATTTTTCTGATGTGTAAGTATGACCAGCAAAGCCACTACTACGGCAAAAATGCGATAAGCGTGGTTGTCAACATTAAAAATAACCAAAATAAAGACAGGGAATGCCATACTGGCCAGGATACTGCTTAATGAAACAAATCTTGTCAGAAAAAGTACCAGCAGAAATACGCCAATGCAACACAAAGCCGTCCAGGGGGAAATACCCAATACCAGACCAAACAATGTAGCTACGCCTTTTCCTCCTCTGAACTGTGCCCAGACAGGGTAAATATGGCCCAGCACTGCTGCCAGCCCAAGTCCTATCTGCAGATTGGTCCTTGCAAATTCATCCGCAACATAAAAAGGCAGTAAAAAAGCAAGCTTAACGGCAATGAAACCCTTAAGCATATCTATCAGCATTACCATGGTGCCCCATTTCTGACCGAGCACCCTGTAAGTATTGGTAGCGCCGGAATTCCCGCTTCCGTAATCGCGGATATCAATATTAAAAAAATATTGACTCACCCAAAGAGCGGTCGGGATTGAACCTATTAAATAAGCTAATATTGCCAGTGTCAGCTCGTTCATACAGATATCAGGTTGAAGTTGGTCTACAAATATAATGTATTTGTAATCACTGAAGTTTTACAATATATCCATTTTTTTAAACGCAACACAAAGCCAGTTATTTCTTTCTTTTGATATTTCCGCCACCAATTTACAGGATTGGGCAGCGCCGGCAAGTTTTTCCATATCTTCTTTTAAAATACCGCTGATTATCAAAACGCTATGCATATTCATACTGTTTGCGAAGGGCTGGAAATTGTCCAGGATCACATTCAGATTAATATTAGCAAGAATAATATCCCAGGTACCGGTTGAAGGAAACTGATCTGCTTTTTGCAATTGAATAACAGAACAATTATTCGCCGCAATATTTTCAGTGGCATTTTCTATACACCAGTCATCATTATCAATAGCTGCAATTTTGGCTGCGCCCATTTTTGCTGCAAGTATTGCCAGTACGCCGGTACCCGTTCCAAAATCGATCACTGATTTCCCCGCGGGATCAAATTGCCGCAGGGATTCAAGCATCATAAAAGTGGTGGCATGGTGACCGGTGCCAAAGCTCATTTTGGGTGTGATCGCTATGTCATACTTTACCCCCGGTTGCTTCTGATGAAAGCCGGCTCTTACCGCCACAAAATCTTCAATAACGACAGGCGTAAAAGAAGCTTCCCATTCCTGGTTCCAATTTTTATTATAAATGATTGATTGATTATATTTTATATTATTTATTGATAATATTTTTTCAAATACTTTTTCATCGAAATGATCCTTATCAATATACATTACAATAGCATTTTCAACCAGCTCAAATCCCTGCACTTCGAGTGCTTCCTGCAACCTTGCCAGCAATATATCTCCCGTCTCCGCATCCGGAGGGAACATTTCAATCTGTATGTAGGATTCGTTCATATTTTGGTGTGGTGTAAAACCTGCCAGCCGGCAGGCTGGTGTGAGAAGGGAAATATTACCTTCACCTTTTGTCCTTTCACTTTTCACGATGGCGTATGGATGTAATTTATGGCTTAACCAAAAAAAGCCAACTGAAATATACATCAGGTGGCTTTGATCAAAAAATTCAGGAAATATTAATTGGCTTCGTTTCCCGGCCTGTTCTCTTTTTGCTGCGGAGCATTCCTGGGCGCAAAGTCAGGTTTAGGCATCAATGCTTTTCTGCTGAGCTTGAATTTACCGGTTTTGTGATCCACACCGATCAGCTTCACTTTTACGGTATCTCCCTCTTTCAAAACCCCCTCCATACTTTCAAGCCGCTTCCAACTGATCTCGCTGATATGCAACAATCCCTGTTTGCCGGGAAGGAATTCAACGAATGCACCAAACTCTTTTATACCCTTTACGGTAGCTTCATATACTTCCCCTACTGAAGGTACAGCCACAATGCCCTTGATCCAGGCCACTGCCTTATCCAAACCTTCCTTGGCAGGCGAGAAGATACTTACTTCCCCAACCGTGCCCACTTCTTCGATATTGATTGTAGTACCGGTAGAACGCTGTATTTCCTGGATCACTTTACCCTGCGGTCCTATCACTGCACCAATAAATTCTTTATCAATGAACAGCTTCTCCATCCGCGGTGCATGGGGCTTAACTTCTTCGCGGGCAGCAGCTACACAGTTATACATAGCATCCAGGATATGCAGGCGCCCTTCGCGTGCCTGCTCCAAAGCCTGGCGCATCGTATCCATGCTCAGCCCGTCAATCTTGATATCCATCTGTACACCGCATATTCCTTCTCTTGTACCGGTCACTTTAAAATCCATATCACCAAGATGGTCTTCATCGCCAAGTATGTCGGTGAGGATAGCATGCTTTTTATCGCTGCTGCGTGTAATTAATCCCATGGCTACCCCGCTCACATGCTTGGGGAAGGGAACACCCGCATCCATAAGCGCGAGCGACCCGGCGCATACCGTCGCCATTGAAGAAGAACCGTTTGATTCAAGAATATCACTTACCACACGTACAGTGTAGGGATAATCATTTCCCGGCATCATTTGCTTCAGTGAGCGCATGGCCAGGTTTCCATGACCAACTTCACGCCTTCCCGGCGCTCTCAGAAACTTGATTTCGTTTGTGGAGAAAGGAGGGAAATTATAGTGAAGAATAAATTTAGAATAGTCAGATTTTGCAGCGCTTTCTACCAGCAGTTCATCTAAAGGAGTTCCTAAGGTAACTGTTGTAAGTGATTGAGTTTCACCTCTTGTAAACAAAGCAGATCCATGAGGAGTTGGCAATATATCCGTTTCCATTGCAAGAGGTCTCACTTCATCAAGCCTGCGCCCGTCGAGACGGATATTATCATCCAGGATCATGTTTCTTACGATCTCCCACTGCAGGTCTTCATAGTATTTACCTGCCAGCTTAACATCTTCTTCTGCCGGTTCCTCTCCAAAACTTGCGATCAGTTCTTCTTTAAGCCTGGAAAAAGCATCGCTTCTTTCATGTTTTGAAGTGCCGGACTTGGATATTTCATAAATCTTCTGCCCTGCAAAGCTTTTTACCTTTTCAAGAATATCTTCTTTTTGAACAGGTTTTTCATAATCTCTTTTACCGGTGATGCCCAGTTTATCTCTCAGTTCCTGCTGTGCTTTCACCTGTATCTTGATCGCTTCATGGGCAATCTCAAGCGCTTTCACGAGATCTTCTTCACTGCATTCCTTCGATTCTCCTTCCACCATCATCAGGTTGCGGTCGGTAGCGCCCACCATGAAGTCCATATCAGCGTTGCTTAATTGTGTGCGGGACGGATTCACAATAAATTCTCCGTCTACACGGGCAACCCTCACTTCAGAAATAATTTCTTTGATGGGAATATCTGAAACAGCCAGGGCTGCAGAGGCTGCCAGGCATGCAAGAGCATCCGGCATTATTTCACTATCACTTGAAATAAGCGTTATAATTACCTGAACCTCACAATAATAGTCTTCAGGAAACAACGGACGAAGTGCACGGTCTACCAACCGGCTGATCAATACTTCATAGTCGCTAAGTCTTCCTTCACGTTTAAAAAATGAGCCCGGTATACGTCCTGCCGACGAAAATTTTTCCATATAGTCCACACTTAAAGGGAAAAACTCCTGGCCGGGTTTGGGTTGCTTATTGGCTACGGCAGTTGCCAGTAATATACAATTTCCCTGGCGAATGGTAACTGCCCCGTCAGCCTGCCGGGCAAGCTTACCTGTTTCTATGGAGACAGTGCGGCCACCGCCTAAATCAAATGATACATTTGTTGGTTGAGCGAGCATAAAATAATTTTGCATTTAAAACATACAGCAAACAGTAGGAGAGAGCAGATACAGTATTACTGTAGGTTGTGTTAGTAATAAATAGAAGAGGTCTAAAAATTACTATTCCCAACAATTACTGTTGGGAATAGGTATAATAATAACTTAAAATTACTTCCTGAGTCCGAGCTTTTCAATTAATTCGCGGTATCCCTTGAGGTTATGTTTACTCAGATAAGACAACAATCTTTTTCTCTCCCCTACAAGTTGTAAAAGCCCCCTGTTGCTGGAAAAGTCTTTTTTATTTCCCTGGAGGTGCTGGGAAATATGAGTGATGCGTTCTGTAAGAATCGCGATCTGGGCTTCTATAGAGCCCGTGTTAGCGGCGTTACCACCTAAATCTGTAAAAATTTTTGTTTTTTTTTCTGCTGTCAATGTTGGCATCTCAATTTTTTTAAAACAACCCAAAAAATATTCTTCTGTAATTTGGCGGCAAAGGTAGTAAAATATGAGAAAAAAATGAATTTAATTTTATCTCAGATATTTAAGATTAAGACCATATAAGATGACAAATATAACCCCTACAATACCGATCAGTACTGTAGATAACATGGAAATTAAATTCCCCCCAAAAATATACAGGGGACCTGCAATGCTAATAGCCGTGCCTAAAATATAAAGCCAGTATCCTGCTTTTTTAAGCGTGAACATGAATATGGCTCCGCCAAGTGTGCATATTGCCGCTATAATGCTAAACAGGGCGCTCTTTTTTAAGTTTTCAGGTTTTACCATTTCGCTTGCGCCGGAAATCATTTTCTCAGCCATCTTTGAACTGCCGCCGCCGGCATCATCAATTTTATCTTTGGCATCTTCCATTGCCGCCTGCACAATATCTGCGGTGGTATCGGCTGTCAGGTATGAGCTTATCCCGCTTACAATAGCCCACCCGCTTCCTATAAAGGTGAGAATGCATAATACAGTTAAAAATACAGGGCGGGCAGGTTTAGTAACTACCGGTTGAGAAGAGGATTGATAATTTTCCATAAACAAAAAAACAGATTTTAGTTATAAGTGTAATAAAGATTTTTATTAATCAGTAATTTACACCAATCTTTATTAAGTTTCAGAAACCGGGCACATTTTCAATTTCTCGCAGGCTGGTGGTGACACCCGCCTGTAGAACTCGCTACCGGTCGGTGTCTCACCGACCGGAAAGTTATGTAGGAAGAGAAAAATTGAAATGCACCCAGAAAATCAGCAATGTGGCTCATATTTATTTTACAGTAATCAACGATCTCACCTACGATCAGCGCATGCAGCGCATTTGCCGGACGCTGGCTGCAAATGGTTTTGAAGTAACGCTCGTCGGAAAGAAACTGAAATCATCTGTTCCGCTTGACAAAGAGATGTATCACCAGCACCGTCTCTCCTGCCTTTTTACAAAAGGAAAAATATATTACCTGGAGTTCAATCTTCGCCTTTTGCTTTTTTTATTGTTCAGAAAAATGGATGCAATATGCGCCATTGATCTTGACACTATCGTTCCCTGCTTTCTCATCGCAAGGCTGAAAAAGATCAAAAGAATATATGATGCCCATGAGCTCTTTTCAGAAATGAAGGAAGTTGTGACGCGTCCCGGAGTCCACCGGTTCTGGCAGGGCATTGAAAAAAAGTATATACCGCTTTTCCCGAACGGATATACTGTATCCGAAAGCATTGCCAAAGAATTTTATAAAAGGTATGGCGTGCAGTACCAGGTGATCAGAAATATGCCTGTATATTCCCCATACACGGCAATTGATACATTTGGTTTTGAAGAAAAAAGGCTGATATACCAGGGAGCCGTAAACGAAGCGAGAGGGTTTGAATACCTCGTGCCTGCCATCCTGCAGATCCCCTCCAGGCTCTACGTATATGGCGAAGGCAATTATCTCGCCCGGTTAGAGCAATTAATTGAAAAATACAAAGCCGGGGATAAGATCTTTCTCTTTGGAAAGCAATCACCCGATATACTCCGTATGATGACACCGAATCATTATATTGGTATAAATCTCGTTGAACCTAGTGGGCTGAATCAATATTACTCACTGGCGAATAAGTTTTTTGATTATATGCATGCCGGACTACCACAGATCACTATGAAATTTCCTGAATACCAGTATATCAATGACCAGTATGAAATAGCGGTGCTGATTGAAACACCGGATACAGAAAGCATCGTGGCAGCATACCGGCAATTGTGCGACCCGGAGTTTTATGAAAGGCTGCGTAAAAACTGTTTCAGGGCAAGAGAAGTATATAGCTGGGAAAACGAAGAAAAGAAACTGATTGAATTTTATAGCAAAATCATGGAGCAATAATTTGGAGAAACATTTGCATATCGTTTGCCTCGACGTGCCTTACCCGCCCGATTACGGGGGTGTTTTTGATCTCTTCTATAAGCTCAGGTATTTAAAAGAGCTTGATGTAAAAATCATTTTGCATTGTTTCGAATACGGTCGTGGGCAACAGGCTGCTTTAGATGAATATTGTGAAAAAGTATATTATTATATACGCAAACAGGGCATCGGCTCATTTTCATTCACCATTCCGTATATAGTTACATCACGGAAGAGCAGCGAATTAATAAAGAATCTCTCCTCAGACCGTTACCCGGTACTGCTGGAAGGCATACACTGTACTTTACCGCTATGGGAAAATGCCCTCCGGGGCAGGAAAGTGATATTGCGACTGCACAACATGGAGTCGGAGTATTACAGGCAGATGGCAGGAATGACCAAAAACCTTTTCAGAAAACTGTATTTTCTGAATGAAAGCAGGCTGCTGAAAAAATATGAGCCTGCAGTTATAGCAAAGGCAGACCATATAATTACCGTGTCAGAAAGAGATGCTGTATATATAAAGGATATTGCAAAATATGCAGACTACCTGCCGGTTTTCACAGGGTGGAACAGGGTCAGTTCCCGGTTGGGAACAGGAGATTACTGCTTATATCATGGTAATTTATCGGTTGCTGAAAATGAGACCGCGGCGCTATGGTTGGTAAAATCTGTATTTGCTGGTTTAAATATCCCTCTGAAGATAGCCGGGAAACGCCCGTCTCAAAACCTAATAACCGCCTGCGCTGCGCATCCGCATATTGAGATCATAGGCGATCCTGATGAAAAAAAGATGGAGCAACTGGTAAGCGATGCACAGATCAACCTCCTACCCTCTTTCAGCTCCACCGGTATAAAATTAAAACTGCTGCATGCGGTATTTTGCGGGCGGCATTGCATCGTCAACAGGAGGATGGCAGAAGGAACAGGGCTGGAATCAGCATGTTATTTTGCAGAGACCGGGAACGCTTTTCAGGAGATGATCAATACTGTTTATTATATTCCCTTTACACAACAGCATATCGAGGCCCGCAACGGGCTGTTATTTTCTCATTTTAATAATGCAGCAAATGCAGAGAGGCTGAAGGCAATGCTCTGAAGCTTATTTTCTTTGGTAACGAAATACAATATTTTCTTTTTTCTTCACTGAAAAATTATAACCATACTCGTTTAAAGTGGTTGCAGCGATCGTTGAGCCCAAAATTTTTAAGGTGTCAGAAACAAGAGAGAACCTGGCGCCACCGGGCTCTCCTCCTACAGAGGAAGGCACCCCGTTCGACGTTTCAGGAATGGAAATTAAAGAGGTTTCAGGAAAATACAGCGAGTCGCTGCCTATCTGCTGGTATTTGCCTGAGTTGTTTGAAGAAGGCACAGTAAAGGCAAAAGGAACGGTCTGGTCAGGAAAAGCAGGGACACCTCCGGTTGAAAGGCTGATGTGAAGATCTGTTGAAACAGAGTAACTTAACCCTGATGACTGAAATTCAGTGGTCGTTATTTTCAGGCTGCCTTTATTATTCTGAGTTGTGGTTTTATATGAGTTTATAAGTTCTATAGTACCCAGCAGATCATCATCTGCAAGGCCTACGGCTGATACATCCATATCTGCCGCAATAAAATCCCAATCACCAATAATAGAAGTATTACCATTATTATCACCACCGGAACTTCCATTACTGTTACCGGAAAGATCTATAGAAAGCTCTTTCTGGCAGGAAAAAAGTAAAACAGAGAACGCAGCAAAAAGTATAAAATTTACAAATGCTTTCATGGCTTACTTCACAGTTTACTGCAAAGTTGCAAAAAAAATGCAATGTATTATTAATAAAAAAGAGGCAGCTTTTTTAAGCCACCTCTGCACTTTGTATAATAAATTACTATTAGTCTTTTAAATTAAGGTATTTTTTTACAGCATTGTAGTCGTTCCAGTCAACCAGACTAGCCGACTTTCGAGCTGCAGCAGTACCTCCGGGAATTAATATATATCTTAAAGGTAGTCCCGATATATTTAAGTTTGAGAATATCTCAATCCCGCCAGTGAAAAAGTAAGCTTCAATAAATCCCCCGTCTCCTGTGTAATAAGGAAGCGGAACAACTACGGGATCACTGGCAGTGTTAAAATTTGCATACACTTTCATTTCTCCCATATTAAGTATATCTTCCGTTAAGCTGGGCACAGATAAAGCTCCAAAAATTGTATCAGTTGTAGTTTCTGAAGCCAGATAATACTTTAGAGTATCCGTCCATTGAGAATATATGACATTAGCGGTGCCAGGGTCCCCTTTATCCCCCTTAGCCCCTTTTTCCCCTTGTGCTCCCTGCGCTCCTGTTTCGCCCTGCGGGCCTGTCGGACCTTCCTTCGAACAGGAAGAAAAAGATATTGCTATTGCTACTAAAAAGGTAGCCAGGATCTGCAGCGTCATTCTTTTCATAAAGTATATGTTTGGTTTATTAATAGCACTAAAATAACAAATTAAAGCCGATAATTTCAATGATAATCTCCTTTACGGCAGACTATGAGAAATTATATATCACCGCATTTTGCTGATCTACCAGAAGTTATTTTTCATAAATCAGGAAATGGTCAAGGACGATACCAGCTTATCCAGGCCCGGGCATTTGCTGCGTTCACCATATCATACTGGTCATCGCTTATCTGCACCAGGTAAAAACCATTGGCTTCAAGCAGTTTCATGGCGGTATTTACATACGGATCCACTGCATCGTCCGGAATATCTCCCAGGTCTCCAAGATAGTTTCCAAAGCGGATACGCCCGTCGCTTGTAAAGGTAGGCGCCCGGAAAGCAGTGCCAAAACTCAGGGTTAATTGCCCGCTTTCATTCATCAGGTAGCCTGCAAGGTCATAAGTGATACCTCCGCTGGTGCCATATTGCGGCCAAAATCCTAATGCTACAAAATTTTGTATCCCGGTAAGCCCATACGCATCATCCACGCCATCAACATGAAAGCCGGTATAGGTATACCAAAAATTGCCCTCGTCAGCCATACTCTGCCACCATCTCCGGGGAGCTTCCGTATCCAGCACCTGAGGCTTTATCACTCCTTTGATAGTAGCACTGGTATTATTGCCCACATCGGCTGTAATGGTCTGTGCAGCGCCAGACCAAACCGGGCTATAAAAACCGGTCACTATAGTGTTGCCTGCCAGAAAAGGCTGTGAGAATTCTATACCATTCAATGAAAAATAAAAAGAAGTTGTAAAGCTGTTAGGATTTCCCTGGTCATCCACCGATGTAATAATTATGGTGCGGGCGCCGGGATTGATATTAATATCGTAAGATTTCCCGGACACGGTAAGCTGCTTGAAATACTGCAATATTTTTCCCAGTATATCATGGAACAGGTTTACATTGAATGTTCCCGATGTGTATGCATCAGCTTCTTCCTGGCTTGCCTTTACCAGGATAGCTTTGCTCCCGTTGACCCGCCCCGTAAGCTTAATGGTATCGGCTGTTGTGGAATCGTTGAAGAAAAATTCAAAATCCGATTGTAATCCCACTCCGTCAGTGCCGCCATTCACAGAGCCGTCGGGATCTGCAAGCACGTGGAGATAAGAATAAGTATCGAATATAATACTGGGCTGCTGCATTGCTTTAAGGCGGTAGCTGCTTTCTTTGAGCGTGACAGCAGATGCGGAGTCAAAATCTGAAACCATATCCACCCTGTTGGCATCATTGAATTTCATGTAAAAGCCATAAGCGCCGCCACCGGCAGGCTCTATGATCATTTTCCAGCCATAAGCAGCGCCACTTAGCTGCTCCTGATAAGCGCTTAACTGTTTTGACAACCGCTGGTCCACAGATTCACTAAACAAATGATCGCTGTCTTTTCGGCAGGATGATACCAATGCGATAAGCAGCAAAAGATATCCGGATAATTTTCTCATAATCTTTGAGCAATAAATTGTTTCTTAATAAAGCAGGGTGTTCACCGCCGCTCTCACTTTTGTCTGTAATTCGGCAAAATCAATATTCCATGCCTGCTTATAATAATTTATGATAAGAGATCTTTTTGTCCGGAGCCTCGTTACCGCCTGATCGCGTGTAGTGCCCCTGTCTGAAACACCTTCAGGAATCGAAGCCAGCATCTGCTCAAACCATGCATCTCCATTTACCAGCAGGTGACAGATCATTTCCACAAAGTCATCATCTATTGTGTTCATGGAATAAGCGGTAATGAAACCATCGCGCAAAGCTTCTTCATCCGTATAATCCTGCCAGTTGGAGGTGATCAGGCTTGGATTGAGGTTCTTAAAGTCAATTGGGTACAATATATTACTGTGAAGGATATGTCCGAATTCATGATGGATAGTCAGGAACATCTGTTTGATCCAGAAGCTGTCGGCAGCATTATAGCCTTCCATTCCCTTTACTTTGGTATAGTTTATGGCAAGCAGAATGATCTTTTTGCCTCCTTCCGCCACGCCAAGCTTAATAGCGCCGCTTTCCTCGAAAGCAGGGCTGCCGATCATATAAATGATCTTGGGGGATATCTTATTAAAGAACTCATCAGATGCAGTGGTAGTATAAGGTAAGATCCATGTTTTGCGGATAGCGCTCAGGATAGGCACTATATATTCTTCTTTCGGCGGTACGATATTATAGGTAATATCGTTGAGATCTTCGAAAGCATCCCACTTATATTTCGCGCTGATATTATAAGGTGCAGTGAGAGAATCACCGATCCATTTATCTATATCTCCCTGTGCCCAGGTGCTTCCGCCAAGGTCTATAATTTCATCCGCCTCCGAAGGATCAAATTTTTCTTTCCGGCAGGACATCAGCCCCGCCACTATTGACAATCCTAAAAGCCCGATGATAACATTTTTCATATACGAATGTTAAGTCAATCAAATTATGTCTGTATACTATCGTGAAAAGTGAGAGGATCAAGGTGAAAGCAATGTTTCCCATCTCACTTTTCACATCTCATTCTCACTCCTTCCATTATCTGTTCAGATCTGTTATTCCCGAAAGCTTCACTCCATCCGGTAGTTTCAGCTGGCGAAGCTTACTATCAGGATCTATCGTTATTGAATTGGTGACCACACCGCCTGCTCCCACAAAATCATGGGTTACGGTAAGCCCGTATCTCAGCATATCCATCCACCGCATGCCTTCGTGCACAAATTCAAGGCGCCGCAACTCCAGGATATATCTTATCAAAGCCTCCTGTATATTATAAGCATTGTTGTAATGTTGTCTTACTTTAGTCTGGGTAATAGTCCTGTTTGCCGGAAGAGCGCCGGGGGTAACGCCGGTAAGCCTCGTGCTTAAAAAAGTGTTGAGGTCCTGAATAGCTGCATCATAATTACCGAGATAAACATTTGCCTCAGCCTTGTTAAATAAAACATCTTCTGTGGTTAAAAGACAAACGGTACCATAAGGCAATCCAAAATTGGAGGAAGGGTCACTCGCTTCAAAATCAGTATAGTTGAGCTTGGGCACGCCTGGATTCTTTTGTGATCCCACATAGCCGGTAATATAAGCCCAGTCGCCACCGGTCACTCCCAGCGGAGTGTCAAATATTTCATTCTTGATAGAAGGCGTAAGTCCATAACGATATCTTATAAAGAGAAGACCATAGGTGTAGCTGGAAGGGCAGGTTACCAGCAACAGGTTTGCCGGCTCTGTTGTTTTTTGATATTCTGCCGGAAGATTGTTGATGCCATAGGTTTGATACCTGGTATTCCACGGGCGGAGATTAGGTAAGAGATCAGGTACAGCAGTATTGGCATATTGCACTGCTTTATCATAGTCTTTTTTGTATAAATAAAATCTTGCAGCGAATGCATTGGCTGCGGAACGTGTAAAATGGTAACGGGGCACTTTATACGAAGCGTCATCAAGCAAAGGCAACCCTTCCGTCAGGTCGCTTTCAATGTTCTGGTATACATCAGCCACAGTGCCTCTGCTGTATTGCTTGTTCACCACGGTTTCCGGTTCAGTTACATAAGGAATGCCGGGATTGGAGGCCGCAGTAGCCGGATCGTATGGCTTTGCATATAAAGTAACTAGCATAAAATGGGCATATGCACGGGCGACCAATGCTTCTCCTTTCTGGCTTTGATAATCTTCTGGATTGGTTGCTGCATTGCAAGCCTGCAATGCCTGGTTGGCCGATGCAATGGCAGTATAGCAGGCATACCAGTAATAGTCGGGCGAATCCTGCTCTGAATTGGAAACACTCTCAAAAGCATAAGGAGCGGAGTTGGTAACATCAGCTTCTCCGGTGCCTTTATCGCCGGCATTGTCCGACATGGCTTCTGTAAAAGGCATATAGCTGCCCTGCGGGTATGCGCTTGCCAGCAATTGCGATACTTTTGCCGGATCTGTGAGCTTTGCCCTGTTGTCAGGCTCTCTCTCAAGATACTTATCGCATGCGCTTAATAACACAAGCAGCACTAATGCACAACTAAGTTTATACTTCATAGCGTATCTTTAATTACAGCCCTACTTTTAACGAAAGGGTTATTTGTTTTTGTACAGGCTGAGCCACACCACCGGCGTTAAAGAACTCAGGATCCTGTCCGTTTAATTTTTTATCAGCATATATTAACCACGGATTGATCGCAGCCGCGGTCAGGGAAACCGTTTTAAAAAAATCAGTTTTCTGCAGCAAAGCCGGTGGCAACTGGTAGGTAAGCGATACGGATTTCAGCCGGATAAAATCTCCCCTTGCCACCCGCTCCGTTGAGTAATTATAATTATTGTACGGATAATTAAAAGATGTTTGGTTGGCACGTGCATACTGGTAATAATCCATTATAGAAGGAATATTGGTGGTATTCTGATCTCCGGGCATAACCCACCTGTCATAAAACTCCTTAGGCGATGCATCCCATTCCGAATAGCTGTTTTTAAATGCCGGGGCCAGACGTATCTTATTGCCCGCCTGGTAAGTGATAAATATGTTCAATGAAAAATCCTTATAGGTAAAGGTATTGTTCAGCCCCCCGGTGAACTTCGGATCAACAGAACCCTCAAATTTCAGGTTGCGGATGCTGTCAGACTGCATAAATACCGCAGAGGATGTTTTCCCTTCTTCATTAATAAATTCAGGCACCCCGGTAGTGGGATCCAGCCCGGCGAATTTTATAGAGAACAGGCTGTTGACAGGATATCCCTGCAGGTTGCCACCCTCCTGCTTTACCAGGTCAAATATCTGGGGCAGGTACTCCGACCTTGTGATTTTGGTAGTGTTGTACCCAAACGTAAAATTCACTTTCCAGCTCCAGTTTTTTCTTACAATGGGCTGGACTCCCAGTAAGAGCTCTGCTCCCTGCGAGGTCATATCCGCATAGTTAGCAGTTTTGAGATATTCCCCTCCTATCCCGGACGTTTTTAATAAGCCGATCAGGTCAAAGCTTTTGCGATGATATACATCAATGCTGGTGGTAAGCCTATTGTTGAACAGCCCGGCATCCAATCCTATGTTTACAGTATAATTTTTTTCCCAGGTAAGATCATCATTGGCCAGGTTAGCAATATAAATGATGGTTTCAACATCGGAAAGATAAGGGCGGTGAATATTGATATTGCGTAAAATAATATTGGAATTGGTAGCCGGTCCCATACTTGCTGTAAGTCCATAGCTTGCGCGGAGCTTAAGATAATTCACTGCTTCAACATCCTGCAAAAAGCCTTCTTCATTGATATTCCAGGCTCCGCCAAAACTCCAGGTGGGCAGCCATCTTGCCTGCCGGGAAGCGCCAAGGCGATTGGAGCCGTCGTATCGTACGGTACCGTAAAAATTATATTTGTCTTTATAAGTATACTGGGCATTAAAGTAAAAAGCCGCAAACCGGTCAAAGTCCTTGCTCATTCCATAGTAAGGAAAATTTTGCTCGATCATTTGTTTGAGTATCTGGAAATCCGGTGTGGATACGCCGCCATTATCGTACTGGTATCCATAGCCGTTGGAGGATGCATTTTGCCGGTCGGCATATTTGATCTGCTGCCCGATCAGCAGGTTTACGTCATGCTCATCATCTGCACCGAATTTATTGGCATAATTCAAACTGTTGCGCACATCAAAATTCAGCAACTGGTCTTCTACACGGTTGTAAAACCCTCCGTAAGGCAGGGCTACTACTTTCTCTGCACTCAGGTTTTCGGGGTCCTGGTAAAGGAAAGGATTATTTTTTCGTATCTCAGCCGTTCCGGCTGCCCTGTAAGCATTGGCCATATTTGCATTTTCCGTTACTTCCTGCTCACGGGTAGAGCGTACATAGCGCAACGCCCCGATAAATTCGTAACGAAGATGAGGAGTGAATTTATAAGTAGCTTCTCCCTGCAATTTCAGGTCAATAACATTGATCTTAAGCCTGTTGTTTTCAAGCTCTGTAAGAATATTGAAAGGTGCAAAGTTGCGGGTAAAATATTCCCGGTTACCGTTTTCATCAAAAGCAGTTAATGCCCGGTTGGTGTTCAAAGCAAAGCTGAACGGGTTGATATCAAAATTCCTGTCATACGAACCGGTAACCACATTGGGTGTTCTGTCAATTGTGCCCGGAGCCTCCTGCTGCCGGTATGAGCCGGTAGTCAAAAAGCCGGCGGAAAACCTGTCGGAAAACTTATAGTTATTCCTGAAGTTGAGCGTATATCGCTTTACATTATCTGCTACCGTCCATCCGTTATCGTTATAAAAGCTGGTGGAAAAGAAGGATTGCAGCCTGTCAGTCCCGGAAGATATACTTAAAGAATGTTCCTGGAGGAATGACTGACGGAACAGGAGGTCGAACCAGTCTGTGTTAGCCTTTGCGTAGCGCAGCAGGTATTCCTTTTTAGCTTCCTGTGTATTGGGCATAGCGAAACTGCCATCCGGTAATACCGTGTTGATCAGGTCATAATATTTCCCGTATATGCCATAGTTGCCATGAGTCAGCACATCGGTAGTGAGCCATCCTTTACGGTCGAGCTCCGACAGTACAGACATCTGCTCCACGGAATTCATGATATTATAATCCGAATATTGGGGCTTGAACTGTGTGCTGTAGTTGCCGGTATAATTTACTACCTGCCTGCCGGCACGCCCTTTTTTAGTAGTGATGACCACTACCCCGTTCATTGCTCTTGCCCCGTACAATGCAGTAGCAGCAGCATCTTTCAGGATGTCAAAGCTTTCAATATCGTTTACATTAATGCCTGCTACCGAAGATCCCAGCAAAGTAGTGGGGTCGCCGCTGGCAAGCTGGTCATTGGATATGTTTACAATATCTTCCAACACCACACCATCTACCACCCATAGCGGCTTATTTTCACCATTAATGGAAGTAGCGCCTCTTATTCTTATTTTAGGAGCAGCTCCAAATGTGCCGGATACATTCTGAATAGATACACCTGCCGCTCTTCCTTCCAGCATACGGCTCACGTCTGCCACGCCATCTATTTTTACGTCAGCAGCTTTTAATGAAGCTGCGGCACCGGAAAATTTCTTTTTATCAAGGTTCTGAAACCCGGTCACAATCACTTCCGACAGCGCACCATCAGCTTTTGAGAGCCCTACTGCCAGAAAAGTCTGGCCCACGAAAACGACAGTTTTAGGAGCTTTGCCTATGAACGTAAATTCAATATGGTCGCCTGCCTGGGCTGCTATGGAAAATTCGCCGGAAGCATTTGTAGTAGTCCCCCGGTGTGTACGAAGATTCTCTATAGAAACGCCATTAAGCGGGGTATTGTCATCTGCATCGGTTACCTTACCTCTTACCACTACCGTATCCTGCAGAGATGCTTTTTCCGGAGTTAATCCGAGAGCATTATCATTGGCCCAAGCCACAGAAGCAAGCAATATGCAGAAAAGGGAAGATGAAAAAAGGAAAAAAAAGCGATCAATCTTTTTAGGTTTCCTCATAGCAGGGAATTTAATTATGCTTTAATAGGACAACGATTATCACCAAAACGTTGATTCCCGGAAAATAATTTTTTTGAATGCAATACGAAGGTAAAGGTTAAGAAGGTTTACAAGAACTTTTCTGAGAAAGACAAGTATATTATCTTCGCGCTTTCCTGTATTGACAGTGAAGTGTTTAACATGCAAAAAATACAGCTGCTTCCATCATATAGGAATTAATATATATGAATAATTCCAGGTCTCGTCTTCCGTATCTCCGAAATATGTACGATGTAACCGGAGGAATGGGTTTGGTGACCTGGTAATCAAAAAATAAAAATATATACATGAAAAAATACAGCGCAGGAGTTCTATTTGGTGAAGAACTGGAAGCTCTTTACAATGATGCAAAAGATAACCAGTTTGCTTTACCCGCGGTAAATACTATTGGTACAAATACCATCAATGCTGTTCTGGAAACGGCGGCAAAAGTAAATTCTCCTGTCATTGTCCAGTTTTCCAACGGAGGAGCACAGTTTATCGCCGGTAAGGGAATGCCCAATGACAACCTGCAGGCAAATATTGCCGGTGGCGTATCCGGAGCGCTGCATGTGCACAATGTGGCAAAATATTACGGGGTGCCCGTAGTGCTCCACACTGATCATGCAGCAAAAAAATGGCTTCCATGGATAAGCGGTCTGCTGGATGCCGGAGAACAGTTTTACAAAGAAAAAAAACAGCCTCTTTTCAGTTCTCATATGCTTGATCTGAGTGAAGAAAGCATTGAAGAAAACATTGAGACTTCGGTGAAGTTCTTTAAACGTATGGAACCTCTTGGCATGAGCCTGGAAATAGAGCTTGGCGTTACAGGAGGTGAGGAAGACGGTATTGACAACAGCGATGTGGAAAACGAAAAACTGTATACACAGCCTCAGCATGTAGCATATGCTTATACTGAACTCGGTAAGGTAGGCAAAATGTTCACTATCGCTGCAGCATTCGGGAATGTACATGGCGTATATAAGCCGGGCAATGTAGAGCTCCGCCCGGTTATATTACACAACAGCCAGGTGTATATTGAAAAGGAATTGAAAACAGCGCCCAAGCCTGTGTATTTTGTATTCCACGGGGGAAGCGGCTCTCCGCAGGACCAGATACGTGAAGCCATCAGTTACGGGGCCATTAAAATGAACCTGGATACTGACCTTCAGTGGGCTTTCTGGGAAGGTGTGCTGAACAATTATAAAAAGAATGAAGGCTACCTGCAGGGGCAGCTCGGTAATCCCGAAGGCGCCGATAAGCCTAATAAGAAATACTATGATCCGAGAGTATGGCTGCGCAAAGGAGAGGAATCATTCATTAAACGCCTTGAAACAGCATTTGAAGATCTGAATTGTATCAATCGTAACGCGTAACAGGCAGTTACAGGTCGCAAGTTACAGGCACTTCCTTTTCATGAGGAAGTGCTTTTTTATTAACCGGTCAATCAGTTTATATAATCTTCGGGGAGCACAGGGCCATAATGAAGTTTTTGCCCTATCTGCTTTTTATCGGGGAAAAGCACTTCATGTGCGGTTTCATATCCTTCTTCTGCTATCTCTTTGAGCATCTGGTGATTTTGAAGACGACGTGCGAGATATATCAAAACTCCGGCCACCGCACCGGCTGCTGCTACCATCAGCAGATCGTTTGTACTTATCTTTTTCATAACGGTGTAATTTACTCAAAATTTTGAAATCTTATATCAGGGGATGTATTCCAAATTTTCGCACCATTTTCTCCCCTCGCCGCTGCGCGGAGAGGGGATTGCAGGGGTGAGGGAAAGATATGCAGCGAAAATTTGGAATGCGCCCTGTATCAGGTTATTTCAACTGGGCGCATTTCAATTTTTTGCAGAAGGGTGGCGACATCTGCCTGCGAAAAAAGCATAGTCTCACCTTTCCGGCACGTGAAGACACGTGCCGGGGCCACCGTGGGACGAATCACCGTGGTGAGAATAATTATGATGGTAGTGTACCATCGGGTTTAATTTTTACCAGTAACCGGATAAGCCGCCTCTTTTTGTCTGGTTCCGCCAAAGGCGGAATTGAAAAAATGCGGAGCATATTTTTTCAAAAGATAAAAAGCAGCGGTGTTCCGGTTATCCCGCCAGGTGGCGGGACCGGCCCGGAGGCAAAAGCAACACAGCAGCAAGGGTGTGTTCAATATAAAAAAGTTTAACCGATCATGCTATATCGCCACGAATTCTTTCTTGCTTAAGTTGACGGCTATGGTGCCCGCCCGACTGAACATCGTTCGGACAGGTCTCACCGACCGGAAAGTTGTGCAGGAGCGAAAAATTGAAATATACGCCCTTTCAACTCGTCTTTTTGTAGTTGAATACAGCCCAGCCATTAAGCACAATTGCAAAAATCCCGAGTTTAACAAGATGAGGAGTAATATCTCTAAAGCCGCTGCCTTTCAATACTACCATCCTGATCACTTCAATGAGATAACCGGCAGGATTGAACTGAGCGATCACCTGAGCCCAACCGGGCATGCTTTCTATAGGAGTATACAACCCTCCCATAAGTATGAAGATCATCATGAAAAAGAACATGATCAGCATTGCCTGCTGCTGTGTTTCACAAAAAGTAGAGATCAGCAGCCCGAATCCGAGTATTGCCAAAAGATACATGGAAATGCAGGCATATAATACCGGCAGGCTACCCACGGGCACAATGCCATACACCACCCGGGCTACTATTAATCCAATGCTGAAAATGATATTCCCCAGTACCCAGAAAGGAATAAGCTTCCCAAGAATGAAATGGTGCTTTTTTATAGGCGTTACATTGATCTGTTCAATTGTCCCTGCTTCTTTTTCTTTTACAATGTTTAATGCAGACATGAACCCTCCTACCATTGTTACCAGTATGGCCAATATACCCGGCACCATGAAAAAATAATAATTCATCTCCGCATTAAACCAGTTGGAAGAGGTTATATCTATTACAGGAAAAGGATTAAAAGACTCCGGGACAACTAATTTCAGCCTGATATCATTATTATAATCCTTAATAATTTCTCCAAGGTATGCGCCACCAAGACCTGCTTTGGTCCCGTTGATGGCATTTACCGCAACAAAAAGCTTTTGTTCATTTTCTCTTATCAGGTCTTTTTCAAAGCCCCGGGGAATTTCCAGTATAAGGTCTGCTTTGTCGTTTTCAATCGCCTTAAAAGCTTCTTTAAAAGAGTTATTGTAAGATGTCAGCCTGAAATAACCTGAAGCGGTGATCTTTGATACCAGTTGCTGTGAATAAGCGCTGTGATCGTGATCGGTTACGGCAAGATTGATATTCTTTACTTCATAGTCTGCCGCCAGCGGGATAATGATCAACTGAACCACCGGCATCACAAATATTGCAAGGCGGATCATGCTATTGCGCAGTATCTGCCTGAATTCCTTTTGCAACAAAAACTTCAGCGTTCTCATGCTAATCTTATTTTAAAGCTCTTTAAACTCACTACGAGGAAGAATACGGTCATCCCCGTAAGGATAAGCACCTCTTTCCATATTGCGCCAAGCCCCAGTCCTTTGATCATCACTGCTTTGATAATGATATTGAACCATTTGGCGGGCACTATATTGGAAACGACCTGTAGCGCCACCGGCATATTTTCAACCGGGAACATAAAGCCGCTGAGCATAATGGTAGGCAACAGCATTCCCATAAGCGAGATGGTCATAGCTGCCTGCTGGGTTGCCGTTTTTATGGATATGAGTATGCCAAGGCTAAGGCAGGTTATTATGTATAAGGTGCTCACTGCAAGCAACAGCAAAATACTCCCATTAACGGGTAATTGCAGCAATGCCACGCTGAGCACAAGTATGGTAACGATATTTATAAATGACAGCAATAAATAAGGGATGGCTTTAGCCACTATCACCATCATGGGCCGCAAAGGGCTTACCAGCAATACTTCCATCGTGCCGGTCTCTTTTTCCCTTACAATAGATATGGCGGTCATCATTACACAAACCAGCATTAATACCAATGCCATCACTCCGGGCACCATCGAATGAACGCTTTTTTGCTGGGGATTATACAGCATTCTTGTTTCTGCAGTAATGCGGTATGGCTGCTGCAAGGTTTCATTCAGGTCCTGCTGGTATTCCAGTATTATAGCGGAGATATAATTGGTGATGGTGGTTGCTATGTTAGGATCCGAAGCATCTGCTATTACCTGCACCCGGGCTGAATGCTGGTGCATCAGGTCTTCATAAAAGCCTCTCGGGAAAATGACAGCCATTTTTATTTTACCTTTCTTAAATGCTGCTTCCACCTGCGGAGGGCTTAGTATATCCTGCTGAATATCAAAATAACGACTGGCTTCTATTTTTGAAATGATCTGTTGAGTGCCCCGGTCGCGCGACTGGTCCATGATCACGATCCTGGAGTTCTTTACCTCACTGGTAAGCGCAAAACCGAATATTAAAATCTGGGCTATGGGCATGCCAAACAATATCAACAGCGTTTTTTTGTCGCGCAGCACATGGTAAAACTCCTTTCGCACAAATGCCAGAAATTGTTTCATGGTATATTGTTTACGATACTGAATATTATTCAACCCGCTTTGCTCCTCTTGCCAACTGGTAAAAGACCTCATCTATAGAAGGTGCGTTAAACCGTTCTTTCAATCCTGAAGGTGTATCCAGCGCTTCGATTTTCCCGTCTACCATTATCGAGATCCTGTTACAGTATTCCGCTTCATCCATATAATGCGTTGTAACAAATACCGTAACACCACGATGGGCCGCATCGTATATCATATCCCAGAACTGCCTGCGGGTAACGGGATCCACGCCGCCGGTAGGCTCATCCAGGAAAACTATAGCCGGGCTGTGCAGCACCGCCACGGAGAAAGAGAGCTTTTGTTTCCATCCCAGCGGGATCTCCGATACCAGTTTCTTCGCTTCCTGCTCCAGTCCCAGCTCATGCAGCAATTGTCCGGTCTTGCTTTTCAATTGCTGATTGTCCAGCCCATATATTCCTCCAAAGAACCTGATGTTTTCCAGCACCGTGAGGTCTTCGTACAAAGAAAATTTCTGGCTCATATAGCCAATATTCTTTTTGATCTGCTCTGTTTGACGGTATATATCAAACCCCGCGATGGTAGCTTTGCCTGATGTAGGTTTTGACAAGCCGCAGAGCATGCGCATAGCCGTGGTTTTCCCGGCGCCGTTTGCTCCAAGAAAGCCAAAAACCTCTCCTTTTTCCACTTCAAATGTTATGGCATTGGCGGCTATAAAATCACCAAACTTTTTGGTAAGCTTTTCGGCTTTTATAACATACTCTGCCATGCTATACTTTTAATAATTTTATAAAACAATCTTCTATGGTCACGTCCGCTTTTCTCCATTCTATACCGGCTACCCCCTGCTGTTGCAGGTAAGCCTGTACATCTTCAGGCGATATACCCGAAGGAGGCAATACCACATGCGCATATTCTCCAAATGCATAGCTGTCCGTGATATTTTTATTGCTTTGCAGGGCCCTGAGCAATCCGTACATATCTCCGGTCTTTACTGCAAAAAGATGATCAGGAAAAGCATTGATGATGCGTTGAGGAGTATCTATAGAAAGTATGTGCCCCCTCTGCATAAGCGCTATCCTGTCGCATAAGGTAGCTTCATCCATATAGGGAGTGGATACCAGGATAGTGATACCCTGCATCTTCAGCCGTTTCAGCATTTCCCAGAACTCCTTCCTCGAAACAGGATCCACACCAGTTGTAGGCTCATCCAGGAAAAGCACTTCCGGCTTATGTATAAGCGCGCAGCACAAAGCCAGCTTCTGCTTCATTCCGCCTGAGAGCTTTCCCGCCCTTCTTTTTTTAAAGGGTTCTATTTGTATGTAGATATCCCTGATAAGATCATAGTTTTCTTCCACCGTTGTACCGAACACTGTGGCAAAAAAATCCAGGTTCTCTTCCACGCTAAGATCGGTGTAGAGTGAAAAACGGCCGGGCATATAGCCGATACGCTTTCTTATACGTTCGTAATCTTTTATTATATCCAAACCATCTACCGTGGCGGTTCCGCTGTCGGGCAACAGCAGCGTGGTAAGTATCCTGAATACAGATGTTTTACCGGCGCCGTCAGGCCCTATCAATCCAAATATCTCCCCTTTACTAACGGAAAAAGATACGTCATCTACTGCAAGAAGTTTTTCCCTGCCATAAGTCTTCCTTAGGCTTTCCGCATTTACAGATTCCATGCATTATAATTTTACATCTCCATACATCCCTATTTTCAATGCGCCGTCATTTACCACTCTTATTTTCATTGCATACACGAGGTTGGCTCTTTCATCCCGCGTCTGAATGGTCTTGGGAGTAAACTCTGCCTTATCGCTGACCCACTCCACTATCCCATCGTAATGCTTAATACTATCCCTGGCGGCATCAATCATCACATTCACCTTCTGGTTAAGCTTTACCTTTGCAAGCTGATCACCGGTAATATAAGCGCGTAAAATAATTGTGCTCAGATCCGCGATCTTGTATAGCGGTTTTCCGGCAGTTGCCATCTCATTCTCTTCAGCATATTTTGTCAGCACGGTTCCCGGGGTCCTGTTCACAATCCTGCATTTACCAAGCTGGTCATTTACCTGCTCGATCTGTGCGAGCAGAGGCTGGACATCACTGCGCAAACCGGAGCTTTGTGTAGCAAGCGCCGATACCTGTGCAGCATCCTGCTTTTTGATGACCATCAATTGTTTCTCCGATTCTTCAACCTGGGCGTTGATATCATCCAATTGCTTTGATGTTGCTGCATCTGCTTTCACCAGGTTCCGGATGCGGGACTGCTCCCGTTTCAGGTTATCAAGCCGTATTTGAGCGGCAGCCAGTTGTTGTTTGTAATAGCCTGTTTGCATAGCAATATCAGGCAGGCGGCTGCCCATGGCTCTTATCTGCGCTTCAAGCTGCTTTTTTTTGAGAGCAAGCTGCGTGCTGTCAATAAAACCGATTTCTTCGCCGGCTTTCAATGTTTGGCCTTCTTCTACAATAAAGGCTTCAATGGTTCCCGTAGCTTCTGCTGAAATGATCGTTTCAACAGCTTCAAAACTGCCGGAGGCATCGTATGCACCAGCCTTGCCTGAACAGGAAATAAACAATACCGGTAAAAACCCGAGAATCATTATCCCGGAAAAAAGTTTCAATTCATTGTTATAGTTCATTGTATAAAATATTTTTTGTGATCCTCTGCAATTATTGATTAGTGGTCCATTTAAGATTATACCCGGAGAGCAGCAACTGTATTTCATGCAGTATGCGGCTTTGTTTCGCCTGGGCTTCAGCATTCGCTTCACGGATATAATCGCTCCCGGTGATCACACCGTTTTCCAGTTGGGCCGCCGCCGCTTTCTTTATGTTCTCTCTGAGCGTAATTATTTCATTATCGGTGTTGAGCAATGACTGCCATTTTTCTTCTTCCGTCTGCTGCTGCTTTACTATCATACCCGTGTTAAAAAGGAAAGCCTGCCGTTGCAGATCCGTATTATTTTGCTTTATGCCGAGGAGCAGCTTCTCTTTTTTTGCAGTATACCATCCTGACAGCGACCAGTTAAGCCGGACGCCCCCGAGATAATAACCTTCAAAAGTATTGCTGAGCATATTGAGGGCAGGTTTACCAATGCCCCCCTGGGCAAAGAGCCCTATCCGCGGGATATTCTTTGCTGTCACCATCTTTTTCTGTTCAGCAAAAAGCGCTATTTGCTTATTGTAGAGAGATAGTTCGGGCCTGTTTATTTCCACAGCAGCCGATGGTAAGGATGGTTTTACAAGCTCCGTATTTTCATCTATATTACTACTGATAAACAACCCCAGCATAGCAGCATAAGATTTCCTCATAGCCCTGAGCTCAATTACCCGCTGGTCGGTTTGAATGAGCTCAGCCTTCAATACATCTGCATTGCTTTTTAAAGCAGTCCCGTTGGCAACAAGCGCCTCTGTTTTTTTCAGCATGTTCTCCATATCCTTCCTCGTAATCTCCGCCTGCTTTACCTGCTCGTCAATCATCAGGATACCGAAGAATAACTGATTGATCCTGTCTTTAAGCTTGTACAGCTCCACTTCAAGCGACTGTTCTTCCACTTCACTGCTGATCTGCTGCAGCTTTTTCTGCTGCCGGATAACACCACCATCATATAATACCTGGGAGACATCTCCATACAACTTATATTGATCCTTATCCATCCCCGGGATATCAATACCGGGGATCTTAACCGGTATCTGTGTTACTTCAGACTGGTACGTTGCCTGGCCATTGATATTGATCTGGGGCAGGTAACCTGTTGCAATATTCTCTATAGTGTACCGGCGGCTTTTGGCAATCAGGTCATGCTGCCTGGTGAGCGGATAGTTTTCCCTTGCCAGCTCATAGCAATGCGCTATGGTAAGCGTCTGCGCATCAACGGTGTGCAAAAGCAGCACCAGGCAGCAGCACGAAATAAGTTGTTTCATCATCGTATATTTATATGGATGCTTCATGTATGCGTATCCGTTATTATTTCATTTTTATCATTGCCTTCGCCCATTTCGGCACTAACGTTTTTCTCTCCTCCATCATGGCAACAAATAGCTGCTGGTTAATACCTCCGGCGGATTGCAGCACAGGTTTTGCCACAAACGGGAAAATGGTCATGCCCAGAATAGAAACAACAAAATGCAGCGGATGGATCCCCGGCTGCTTTTCTTTGAGCTGTGTTACGAAATGAGAGCCATGGATCAGCCTGCCCGCCTGGAACCTGTTGAACAAATCCGAGTTATGCCGTATTTCGTTCAATATGAACAGGGGCAGATCGGGATTTTGAAGCAGCATATCCACATAATTAGATACGATCATCTCAATTTTCCGGTCAAGTGTTGTTGTGGTATCATACATTAAGGGAGTAATGACCCCAAAGAACTGCTTCATCCGCTCTTCCATAACAATACCAAACAGCTTTTCCTTGCTCCTGAAATAATAGTTGAGCAGCGCAAGATTTAAGCCGGCTTCCTCGGCAATATCACGGGTACGGGTAGCCGCGTAGCCTTTTTTCATAAAAACACGCCTTGCAGCTTCCCTGATCTTTTCTTCGGCTGAGACCGATATGGTATGCTTTGCCTTTGCCATTGAAGACAAAGGTATAATCATTTTTATTATTTAATCAAATATTTTAATCAAATGATTAAAATATTTTAAAATTATATCCTTTGTTGAGAGAATGGAATTATTTGTAATCCCGGATTACCGTGAAAGGTTCCTGTAAACCACGTATAGAACGCATAATTGAGAGAGGTATCGGCAAAGCTGAAGCAGTCTCATTTTATTCAACGTCGCCCCTTCAATGATGAGGCCCGCTTTATTATCTACTCACAAGGATGATACAAGAATGTTTTTTTTGCAACCGGCGTTTTGTGGGTTATTCCACCAACTCATCTATCACCCGCATCATCACGTCGGAAGCCTCCTTCCCCGGAGACATACTTTTCAGGTATTTTGAAGCATGCAATGTTGTCCCTTCCCGGAAAAATTCCGGCTTGATAATATATCCAAGCTCATCCATGCCCAAACCGAGGATGAATTTTGGTCCGTTGTTCTTCATGAGCTGCTTTGCACGGAAGGAATACAAGGGAGATGTCTCACCGGGCTGCGTTATAAAAGCGGCATTCCCGATACTACACCATGCTATTTCCGTTAAAGTGCCATCTGCAATATCTCTGTGAATAACGCCTGCATAAGCAAGCTCCGTGAGCGCCTCGTTTCGAACAGGCATTTCAAAGGCCTGAGAACGGAACTGTATAGCATTTCCTTCAAGCGGCTTTGCCGATTTTAAAGCAGCGATCGCAGCTTCGGCAAGATCCCTGCCCTTTTTTTCTGCAGTCTCAAAATCACGGGGCACTTTTTCCGGTTGTACCCACCCGCCGATAGCCCCCTGGAGAAAGAGATTAACACCACCAATCTTTGCGCGCATCTGCTTATAAAACCCCGAAGGATAATCTGCACTGATAAGAGTGTTCTTATCATCAAGGATAGTAGGATGACAGGCAAAGTTGGTAAGGGTAGCGATATTTTTTCCTCTTGAGCTTAACAATTGAAGTATGGCTGCTTCCCTGTCAATTTCTGCGCTGTCCGAAACATTTTCCACCCAGTCTTCACCAAAGCTGGTAGTGGCATACCTGGCGGTAACCGGCTGCCTGTGCTTCCATGCACGGGTTATCACATCAGCCGCTGTATGAATAAGAAAAGAAATATAAGCGCTGTCAACGCCGGAGTGCTGCATATCTTCTCCCCATATCCCTATTACATCAGGACCGGCATGCGTATGTGTAGAAGAAGCGATGATATGCGTAACATCCAGTTGTGAAGGAGGTATCTTTTTTTCTACGGCATCCCGGATCTGTTGCAATACCGGATAAGGCAACCCGATACAGTCAAATGTTACAAAAACAACTGCATTGTCATTATTAGCGATGGCCACTGCCTTTACATATAGGTTATCATGCACACCGGTGCTCATCCTGTTTTGCCCGTAGCCGGCCATATAAGCGCTGTCGGGAGGATTCAGAGGCGCCTCATCCGCACCTGCTGACAATTTTCCCTCCTGTCCTTTTACATATACAGGGTAACATGATAACAGCCCGAAAAATATAAACAAGAAAATCGCACGGTTCATAAAAGCATTGTTTTGAGCGAATAAAATTACGCCTTACACGGCAAAAATTGCAGGTATTGACCCAGGACATAGTGCCTGTGCATATCTCTTTGTTTGCAGATGCGCTTCCCGGGCTGGTTTTAAATGCCCGGCAAATCTTTGTTATAATTCCGGCAAATCCCTTATCTTTAGTATTACTTAACTTTTAGGTTAGTATTTATTAACATCTAAGTAACGCACCATCATCAAATTTGCAGATCAGCGGCTTATTTTATATCCGCTCCTGATCCGGCAAAGCAGTCATTACGATCAACAGAAAAACGTTTCATAACCACCCAAAAAACAATTTCATGAAAAAGGAAAATCTTGTCATCACAGCACTATTATTCTTCTTAGCATCCTGTACTTCCACCTCAAATGATGCGGGCCGGTATCCCGAAGGCATAGAACATGTTATAGTGATAGGAGTAGATGGCTTGAGCCCCGATGGCATCAGAAATGCAAAAACACCTGTCATGGACAGCATGATAGCCAACGGCGCGGTGAAATGGAATGTGCGTACGGTGCTGACCACAGCCAGCAGCCAGAACTGGGCATCCATGATCATGGGCGCAGGGCCCGAACAGCACGGAGTAACCAACAATGACTGGGAGCGAGATGACCACACGCTGCCTCCTATAGTTGCCGGGGATGAAGGTATATTCCCTACTATATTCGGCATACTCCGCCAGCAAAGGCCGGATGCGGAGATCGGCGCGGTATATAACTGGAGTGGTTTCGGACGCCTGTTTGAGAAGAAAGCAGTGAACTATGATAAAACCTTTTCAACAGAAGACTCCACGGCAGCAGATTTCATCCATTATATCAAAGAAAAAAAGCCGACATTCGGTTTTGTACATTTTGATCATGTGGATCATGCCGGGCATCACTACGGGCATGGCACCCCCGAATATTATGCCGCAGTAGGCAAAACGGATTCGCTGGTGAGAGAAATATTAAGTGGCATCAAAGAAGCGGGCGTTGATCAGAATACGCTTGTTATCATCACCGCAGATCACGGCGGCGTGGGCACCGGTCATGGCGGCGCCACTATTGAAGAAGGCGAGATTGCCATGATATTATACGGCAAGGATATTAAGAAAGGCTATAAGATACAGCAGCAGGTATATACGTATGATCTTGCCGCCACTATTGCTTTTGCATTTCATCTTACACCTCCTTATGCATGGATCGCCCGCCCTATAAAACCGGCATTTGAAGGATTTGAGGAGCCGGCAAATCTCTGGAAAGGAAAAGAAGTGATTGCCTCCCCCACTATTTTTCCGCCCAAGAACCTCTACCAGCAGGCAGGAGGGTTATATATCAACCAGCCGGCCACCGTCACCATCAAGGCCGCAGCAGATAACAACGTGATCCACTATACGCTGAATGGCGGTATTCCCGACAGCAGCTCACCCGTATATAAAGCTCCCTTTACTGTAGACAGCACTACGGTGGTACAGGCCATTGCTTACGACGACAAAGGAAATGCAAGCCTGGTGAAATCCGCCTATTACAGGATTGTAAAACCAGACGCCAATACAGGTTTGTCCGTATCCTTTTTCAAAGGCAAAGGATGGAAGCAGCTTCCCGTTTTCGGGGGGCTTGTACCTGCAAAAAAATGGAACAGCTATGAATTTACAATTGATGCGGCCCAGCTTGCGGATGTAAAGGAAAAGGACAATCCCACCTTCGCCCTTGTGTACGACGGATATATTAAGATTGATACCCCGGGGAAGTACCGCTTTTTTACCCAGTCGGATGACGGCAGCAAATTATATATAGATGGTAAAAAGGTAGTGGATAACGATGGGGATCATGGCGTGCAGGAAGCTTCGGATGATATCAGGCTTGATGCCGGCATGCACAGCATCAAAGTAGAATATTTTAATGCTGCCGGCGGTTACTGGTTAGATGTCTTTTACAAAGGACCGGGTCTTGCCAAACAAATAGTTCCTGCCAACCGGTTGTTTAAGCATAAGTAAACATCCTGTACAACAAAAAAAGAGTACGTCATAAATTCCAGTGTTCTGTATGCCGGGCGCTGGAATTCATGTCAAACTCATTAGCCCTCCAGGTTTTTTCTCAGGAAAGCTTGCACACAGTAAAAAAATATATGCATTTATACAAGCCCATCCGTCACATCTTCCGATCAACTTATTATAAGCCCGTCTCCCCATTTTTTAAATTATATTATTTGCTGCTGCCGTGTATATGGGAGTGAAAATGGCGGAGCCTTGCACAGCCGGTATATAGCGCAATAAAAACTGCTGAGATTTTATGTAGTAAGCTTCAGGTCGCTGCTCATCGTTCCTTGTGCCTATCCGATGAATATCGTGGGGCGTATCCTTATACTGCAGTAATACTGGCCAGCGAAACAAATGCAGCCAGGAGCCGTGTGCAAATGATTATAAACGTTTATTACCGGATGAGAAGATTTGTATTTACGCAATGACAATACAAAACCTATAACATTAAGTAGTTGATTTTCAATGTTGGGAAACCGCATATAATAACATAAATTTACGCGTTATGTGGCATTTTAAAACGACACCCTACTAATGACAGAAGCAAAGACAACGATTGGTGGAGAATATAAAGTTCTGAAACAATTTGGCGGAGCAATGGGACACGTATTTCTTGTTGAGAAAGAAGGAATTCCATTTCCTTTTGTTTTAAAAAGCTATCAAGACATAAAACCGCACCTTGAAGAACTATTTTTTACGGAGGCAAAAAATTGGACTTCTTTTGGAGTTCATCAAAACATCGTAAAGACACTTTTTGCAGAAAAAATTGACGGAAGAATTTTTGTTGCTGCTGAATTTATTGAGCCGAATGACAATGGCGAAAATAGACTAACAAATTACATAGGAAAAGACATTCCTTTAGCGTTAATAATCAAATGGGCAATTCAGTTTGCCTATGGTATGAATCATTGTGTTGGTAAGGGAATGATTGCACATTCAGATATTAAGCCAGACAATATACTTATTGACCGCGAGTTGAATTTAAAAATTACTGATTTTGGACTATCCAAATCTATTTTAAATGACGACAGAATCGGTGGTGGAACACCACTTTACTATTCGCCTGAACAAATTTTTCACCCTGACCGAATAGACCATAGAAGCGATATATATAGCTTTGGAATAGTGTTGTACCAACTCATTACAAAAGGGAACTATCCTTATGTAATGTCAAGCCCCGATATAAGACAAGTTCATCTTAAAGAACCTGTAAAAAGAATAAATCACCCACTTTTTGATATTACTAAAAAGTGTATGGAAAAGGATTTATCTAAAAGATACCAACAATTTCAAGAGCTTTTTAAAGATTTGGTTTCTGTTGCTAAAGAAAACTCAATTGATATTCCCAAACAAACTATAAGCAAAGATGATAAATTAGAAGAACTATACATACTATCTCGTTCTTTATCTGCCATCGGAAATAAAAGTGGTGCATTACAAGCCATAAACGAATATTTGCGTCATCAACCTGACCACTTTACAGCTTGGTCACAAAAAGGGCGACTTGAATATGAATTAGGTCAACTTCAAAATGCTTTAGAATCAACAAAGAAATCTGTTTTTCTATATCAATACAATCCAACCGCATTAAATAATCTTGGAGTTATTTATTTAGAACAAAACAACAATAAAGATGCAAAAACTTGTCTTTTAAGAGCAGTTGAGCTTGACCCTAACAATAGTGGAGCATTAATGAACTTAGCAAACGCATTAGTTGAAACAGGAGATATTAGCGAATCAGCACAATGTATTTTACGTGGTTTTGAACTTACACCAGAAAAATTATCATTACACACAAATGCAAAAAATCTTCTTCCAAAATTTATTCAGAACCAACTATTTGAGTTCGCTTCAAAAATTTACACAAAGTTGGCTGACTATTCAAACCTGACAATTAACGAATCATTTAATGCAGCAATGTGTTGTTATCAGGTTCACGATTTTAAAAATGCCATCAAGTTTTTTGAAGTTGTATTAAATAACAATCAAAATGATGGAGAAACAATTAGCAATTTATCTAAATCATATTTCTTCATTGGCGATTTTGAAAATGCTATTAAATATGCGGAGCTACTAATTGACAAGCAAATAAATCCAGCTCAAGGAATGTCAATGAAAGCACAATATTTACATCAATCAGGACAGTTCAATGAAGCCGTTTCATACCTTGACAGCATATTGAAGAAATATCCTATGACAGACTACTTGTGGTTAACATTGGGAGACATATATAAAAAAGAAGGACAGACAAACGAAGCATTAAATTGTTACTTAAAAACGAGGCAAATTAAAATCCAAAAAGGAGCAGATATGAATGACAAAGATATACAATTTATTGACAACAAAATTAGAGAAACGAAACAAAACGCCACATAACAAGGTATTGCTAAAAGCGGGGCTGAATGGCTTTGATTAGAGATTTGTGCAAGCTTCAACATTCGTTCTTCGATTGAACTTTTGTGCTAAAAATCCCCGCCTTCGGCAATACCCAAAACGTTAGCGGTCATACTATAGCGACAGTTCCAATAACGACTAACAGACAAATGAAATTTGACAAACACTTTCCAACTGATAAATTAAAGGACTACATAAAATATTATGTAGTATCGGAAATGGACTTGGAAAGTGAATACAAAGTGTTTCCTTCATCGGGACTTGTTATGGGGTTTCAGTATAAGGGACAAATTTCGTCCATTAAAGACAAGGCTGTAAACAAGATGACATCGGCTGGAATTACCGGCATTTCTAACGGCTATAAAATCTTCAAAAATTCGGACAACATCGGAACCATTCTGGTATATTTTAGCGATATAGGTTTTGCGCATTTTTCTTCACATCCTGCAAATGAACTTTTTGATTTAGTTATTTCTCTTGATGACATTTTTGAAAAACAAAAAGTAAAGGAAGTTGAAGAAAAATTAGCCACAGTTTCCACGGACAAACAACGAATAAAAATAGTTGAGCAGTTTCTACTCTCTGAACTCAAAGACATTGAAACCGATAAATTAATAGTTGAAGCGGTAAAACTCATTTACCAATCGAAAGGAACAATCAAAATAAAAGAACTCAACGAAAAATTATTTATCAGTCAAAGCCCTTTTGAAAAACGGTTTAGAAAAACAGTAGGAACAACTGCCAAAAAGTTTGCTTCCATCGTTCGTTTTAACTCGGTTCTTGACAATATGAATGATGCGAAAACGCTGACCGAAATTTGCTACGAAAACAATTTCTTTGACCAAGCCCATTTCATCAAGGATTTTAAACAATTCACGGGCAATACCCCCGAAAATTTTAAACGCTTCTTGTAGAAAAACGATTTTTTACAATTACAGGATTTTTAGTTGTCGCACTTTTGCAATGCAATAATGCACAACAATTAAAATCAAGAAAAAATGTTTACAGTAGAACAAATCAAAACAGCGCACAGCAAAGTAAAATCAGGTGCAGACTTTCCTGCTTACATCAAAGAAATCAAATCATTGGGCGTTACGCATTACGAAGCGTATGTAACAGACGGACACATTGATTATCACGCAAGCGACAATTACACAGCAACTGTCCCGGCAAAGTATGAACCATTGGCAATTTCGGACACGACAAAAATCGAAGAATTTAAAGCCGAGTTGCTTGCTCATCAACAAGGAAAAACGGACTATTTGACATTTATCAAAATGTGTGCAGAAACGGGAATTGAAAAATGGGAAATCTGTATGGACAAGATGACTTGTACTTATTACGACAAAGCAGGAAATGAAATTTTGGTAGAACAAATTCCGCAGTAAAACTATGATAAAAATAATAAGTACGATACTGATTATAGTTTCCAGTATAGCGTCTGTTTATAATTCGTATCTATGGGTAAAGAAACCTGAAACTGGTTTGCTTTATATTAAGGCGAATTTTTCCCGGTCGGGCATTCAGTTGTTGTCATTGTTTTTGGGAATAGGCGGATTGCTTTTACTATTTCCGCAAACTTTCAAAGTTGGTGTAACATTTCTAATCATCCATTCTTTAACTACACTTATCTGCTATGCCATTACAAAGGACTGGAAAGGTGGTCTTCGTGAATTTATATTGTTTCAGATACCGATTTTTTTGTTCTGGGCTGGCTATCCTCTGACAGTTCTTGAAAAGTTCAGAAACTTCTTTATTTAAACTGACAGGAAAGAAGTACGAACCGCTAACATCGGTTTTGCAATAGCGGGGCTGACGTGCTAAATTGAACTTGTGTTCTTCTATCAACTTTTGTACATTAGCTGAACGGAAGTGCTTCAATTTCCCATCCATCGCAGAGCCGCGGCACGTTGTCTGCTATTGTAAAGTGACACTCTATTATGATTACAGAAACCCAAATTCTTGAACAGCTTGACAATTATAAGTTAGGTTATTACTGCCAGTTTATTGACTTAGGACATGTCTATTCATATCTCATAGACAGCCGACTTAATGTTTTTAAAGGAGACAATGATAAATGGGCAATAGCAGCCGAACGACTAGGTTATAATCCAAGAGGCGGCGGCATCACACTGGACATATATTATTTTGGGAATTGCTTGACTAACTTGGAGCACTACAACGGACAAGACACAAACTATTACACAGTTTATCCGATTGCTTGGAATGATTTTGGCGAAACAGTTGATGGTGAAGTTTTAAAACCCGATGCCAATTTTTGGCATATTAGAAATAAACCAATTGAACTCACTCACGACAAGACAGTGTATCTGAATGCTGGAATTGAACTTAAAGAATATGAACCTGGGGAAATTTCATTAGAAGAAGTTGGTAGGCTACTCATAACAAAACATCATAATTTATTGAGAGCGACTGACGAAGAACTTTACAAGTCAATTCCTAAGGAACTAAAAAAAATATTAGTAATTGACGAGTGGTATCATCGCGACTTTAATGAAATTATCCAGCCGACAATGAATGCCGAACAGATACGAACAACATATGAGTTTAATAAAAACCTTCTTGGAGGTGAATATCCATTAGACTATGAAACTTTTGCTTCTATGTTTAGGCAGCAGGAAAAATCAACGGATGAGTATAATAAGAAACAATATCAAGACAACCGGCCAAGTTCTTATGAAACATGGCAACTCATAGCAAAGGTTATTGCGACTGGCGACACAACTTTATACAAACCGACATTAAGACCTAATACACATTGGACAAATTGGCCAGACTCTGGCAGCCTGTAACGGCGAACAACAGCAGGCAATAGGCGGCTTGGCTGTAATGCGTTAAAAATCGTAAAATTTGAAGGATATACTATTTGTATATTCCTTTGTGGAAAGATTAAATCATGAAGACTCTTTCACTCAAACTGGACGACGACATTTTTGAAGAAACTGAAAAGGTAGTTTCCGAATTAAACCTTGCACGGAACCGCTATATAAACGAAGCTCTTAACCTCTACAATCAATTCAATAAAAGGCGAGTTCTAAAAAAGAAATTTGCGAAGGAAAGTAAACTTGTAGCTCAAAGTTCATATGAAGTGCTATCCGAATTTGAAAAGTTAGCCGGTGAAATATAAGCAGTATGACATTTGGCTTGCAGACTTAAACCCAACAGTTGGAACCGAGCCGGGAAAAACGAGACCAGTAGTAATCATTCAAACCGACCTACTTAATGACACACATTTATCAACTATTGTGTGTCCAATGACAACGAACGTTAAACCCGAAGTAGAAATTTTGCGGGTGCATTTAAAAAAATCACAACTGCCAAAGTTGAGCGACATTTTAGTTGACCAGCTGCGAGCAATTGACAACAAACGTTTCTTAAAAAAAATGGGCAGGTTCACTCGTGAACAGATAATTCAACTCAAAGAAAATTTGAAAGTAATTTTGGACTTATAAAAATGCACTACGGCCAACAGTGGGTCTGGCTATAGCGGGGCAGACGTGCATTTTATCGGCTTTTGTTCGCTGTTCATCAGTATTTCCGGGCTGAAAATTCTTTGATAACCTTTGTACTTATTCTGTACTTTAGTTCTCCCATCGGCTGACGTTGCGGCGAAAGAATATAAATTTCCTCACTGACCATGTTTATATGCATCTTGTTGAAAGTGCGCCTTTCAACAAAGGGAAAAGCAGGATGTACGCAGGAGTTCCAGGAAATTTGGTTGCATTCGCATGTAAACTTTCTTTCCAGAGAGGATACGAAGGAAACGTATCTTTCTTTTCAAAAACTCAATTTGTGCAACACTACATTGACAGTTTAGGAGCAATGTATGTGGGCGGAAGAATTGTGATTATTGATACAATTGCAGCTTTAAAATTAATTGATAAATATTTCGTAAAATGAAAAACAAAGCAAAAGAATTAGATGTGGATTTTACCGGTGGACAAGATAAACCACTGACAAAAGAAAAGGAAAAAGCTATTAGCGACTTCATTCGTACTGCCAAAGAAAAACGTAAGTTAAAAGAGCACAAACAACAAACCATTACAAAGCAAAAGCAACCTGCCTGACATAAGGCACGAACCGCTAACATGCGGTTTGGCAATATGGCGGGGCGATGAATATATCCTTGCTTTTTGTTTGTAAATGTTCATTGTTTATTCTGGTACGTGGCGGGGACGCTACGCACAGCCGTTGAAGTAAGCAAGTTTATTTATAACAGGAGTTGACCGGCTTAATCTTCCCGGCGGGTTTTATCAATAGCGTCTAACAGGCCATCCTTATAGGTATCTTCTCCCAATTGCCAGAACATGATACCGTTAAGCCGGTGTTGAATGGCATACCCGATTTTTAACTGAACGGAACGTATATTATCGTAGGAGGCCATCAATTTTCTCTTCTCATTAAACGAGTAGGGCGCGCCGGCAGTGCTGTCCCAGTACTGAATAAAACCATTGGCTGCGGTTAAGGTATCTGCCTGACGGTTATAAGACAATCCTTTTAAAAATCTCCCGCTCCTGTACAGCCCGTTATTCAGCGTATCCGTTACCTCGAATATCCTGGCATAAAAAGCCGCGCCAACAACTATTTTACTGGCAGGAACACCTGCCGCCAGCATCATCTGTACGCCATGATCAGTAGATTCCTTTTGTTCCGGGGTGGAATATAAAGGCGTATGATGTCCGCTTTTTGTAGTATAACCATTCACCAGATCATAGCTCATCAGGTTAACCCTGTCTACTTTTTTCATCACCTTCTTCCATTCGATAGACGAATCAATAAAAGAGGTAAATCCTCCGGCTGCAAAACTGATCTCATGCTTTTTTCCTAATTCCTTCCGGAGCCGTTTTACCAGTTTAGTAAAAGCCGGCTTATCTTCCGGCGTAAAAGGATGACCGGGATGCCCTTCGATAGCAGGGTATTCCCAATCCAGGTCAACACCATCGGTACCGAAATAATCATTGATCTCTTTTACAGACTTTGCAAATTCTTTTCTTCCCGCTGCAGTAGTAAATACAGGTGAACAGGTTTGACAGCCACCCCACCCGCCAAGCGACAAAATTATTTTCAACCCGGGATTGCGGCTTTTTAGTCCTACCATCTTACGTATAGTGGCTGAGTCGCGTGCGCTTCCTATATCCAGCCGGTTACCTTTTAAGTGACCAAAACAAAATATCAGGTGTGTCAGCTTTTCCACCACGAAACTGTCGAGCCGGTTGGGGTTCCCGGCATAATATGCTATAACCGCTATATCTTTTTTACCCTTGCCGGTTTGGGCCAATGCAGAAAAACAAACAAGGTTCAACACTATACATACAACCGGGAGGAATTTGTTCATATAAGTTATTAATGTATGAAATAACAGTATAAAAATATAGAGTAATAATTAAAAATGTATTCTGATTTTTCTGCTACCGAGGCATACCGGCATAAAGAAAGCACATGCTTCGGTATATGAAGACACCATAATTGACAAACTTAAGGAACCTAAGCGTATAAATACCCCGAATGAGGTTTAATTTGACAGTTATGATATTGATAGGAAATGCTTAGTTTCTAACCGGTGTAAAATATAAGTTCCCATTTATTTGCGGGTGCCCCATTATAAGCGTTGAATCAGTTAATTCATAAATCGTTTGGTAAACATTGTTATCAGGCTCCACTCTTGGATCCCAATATCGAATAGCATTATCAATATTAGAATGCCAGTCCCAATTTTGACGTCCGGGAGTGCTGTACATACCATTCTCTTTAAAGTATCTCCAGAAATAAGCGCCGCTTGCTGAGAAAACAACTTTTGCCTCAATAATTTCCTCCTCACGATACCTGTTCAACTGATCATACATTTCTATTCCTCCTTCTTTTTTACTTAGCGACCAGTCTCTGCATAAAAGCCTGGATGCACCCTCAGGAGTAGCATTGGGATCTTTCACGGCCAAAAATTTATCAATAAGCTCCCCGGAAAATAGCTCAAAAAAAAGAGAATCATTCTTCACTGTTACATTTAATAACGAAGTGTTTATTGATAAAACAATTGATTTATTATCTTTTACATTAAACTCGCCTACCATAGTATGATCCACAGATAGATCAGTGAAGATAACAGTGCTGTCTGAAAGAAATTCTATATATCCCAAAAGAAGATCACCGTTTGTCGGTGCATCGGGATATCGTATATCCCATTTACCAGTAATATCACCCATAACGGAGGGATTTTGTTCCTCCGGCTCTGGCTTATTTGCTTCTTCTTTGGTGCAGGCAGCTATAAACAGATAAATGATAAAACAAAGCAAACGACTTCTCATAAAATCCCTTTGGGGAAAAACGAAATAAATTATCAGAAATTGTAATAATCTATGCCCGAAACATATTCAGCAAATTCACAAAGAGCTGTGTTTCTCTTAAACAAACATTGCGATCCTACCGGGTAGTGTTTTCCAAAACAACAACGGAAGGCCCGTCTACCAACCATTTTTTACCCAGCCCTGTAGTATCGCCGTCCGGTATAAAATATACAAAAGAGCCCAAAGCAATATCGGTATCTCCGTCTCCGTCCATATCGCCTGCATCCATTACTATCCATCTTCCCCTGGAAGCCTGCGGAAACGAATAATCATCAAATTTTAAATGTCCTTTATTTTCTAAGTACACAAAGCTTTCTTCGGGATAGCGGCGATAGTCGGGGAAAAACGAAATAGCAGCTATATCAAGATCTCCATCCAGGTCAAAATCCCGCACTATCGCTTTATAAGCGCCATTCAACTGGTAGAAATAGGCCTGCCTGAAATTACCTTTCCCGTCGTTCAGGAAAATATAAATACCATGATAGCTCTTTAGTATGGGAGTTTTGTCAGCATTATCCCCGCATACATATACTATATCATCAAAACCATCTTTATTGAAATCCGCCAGCTCAATATACTGGGAACCATTCACCGGCAAAAAGGACAATAACCTCTTTTCCCTGAATTTGCCTGCGCCCAGGTTTTCATATAAAAAAACGCCTTCATCCGCCTGTGCCATCAGTACATAAATATCCGGCAGCCCGTCGTTATTGGCATCCTTAATTATTGCCCTGATCGCCCCGGGTTTTGCCCGTAAAACATTTTTGCTATAGCCTCCTTTGCCATTGTTTTCATACCAGGCCAATTCCCCGGTTTCATTGCCAAATTCACAGGCCACCATATCTACCAACCCGTCCTTATTGAGGTCTCCGTATGCCATGCAAACAGGACGTTGTAAACCGGAGATAACTATATTGCCGGGCTTATATGTTTTGTCCGGGCCTGTTTTCACCATTTGCTGCACGGCGCCAAAGGGCGCATCTGTCGGGAATATCCCTCCGCCTGCTGTTGTGAGGTATGCCTCATTTGATCTTTCATCAAACTGAACAGGCGTTGATTGCATCGGTATGCTATAATGCTCTTTCAGACCGGGAGTGAGGAATGTTAAGCTGTTGAATCTTGGCTTTGAATCGTTAAATATAATACCCCTGTTATCCGGAAGAATTTTAACCATTGTGGTGAAAGCAGGGTGATAAGAAAAAGAAGTTTCCCTGTATTTAAAATGCTTAAGCCCGATGCGGATAGGATGACTGCGGACAGGAGCGGGTATAGTATCAGGCGCGTTCTTAACAAAATATTGTACGATGGAGTCCCAGTCAGCCTTTGCCAGAACCGGTTGTTCCGGGTAGATATTTGCATTGCGCACAATCGCGCCACTTACACCGGGATCAAATAAGCTATCGGGTCTGACGCCCTTATTGTATATGCCCATCCTGTGCCCCATCGCGGGAAGCACATTTTCTCTCCATATTTTTTTAGGCAATACATCAGGGCTTACAAAGGCATGGCACCTGCTGCAGTGCGCTGTCGCCAGCTCTTTTCCCGAAAGCCCGGAAGCAGGCGGCTCATCAGATGCAGTATTATCATTTTGTCTTCCTTCGCTACATGAAAGAAGCAGGCTTACCAAAATACAAAATAAGACGATTTGCTTTTTCATGTGATCGTAAGAGGCAGGGCGTGAGCATGAGCTTTTTAAATCAACACCTTAGATAAAAGTAAAGAATTAAGTTCAGCTTTAATAAAGTGCATTTCAGATTATCGGGGCAGTGGCGCCTACAGTGAGCAAGAGCGTGAATTATTTGCATGCATGAAGCATAGCGAAAGCTACAAAATCATCAACCACTTGCACGTATTCGATCCCAAACCGAAGGTCGGGAGAAGCAATCCGGAGACTGCTTTTCTTCTGTAATGTATCTCTCCACATGAAGTGTCCTGCATGCGGCTCACAGTGACGGAGCTGGTAGCGGCAATTATTCTTCCAGGCTGAAAGCCACATACGCATCGCCTGAAGGAGAGCCCACCTTCCCTCCTCCCCCGGCAGCGATCACGATATACTGCCTGCCATCAATCATGTATGTGGCAGGAGTAGCATATCCGCCCGCAGGAAGCTTATATTCCCATAATAACCGCCCGTTCTCCTTATCAAATATGCGCAGCTTTTCATCGTAGGTGGCGGCAATGATGAGTAATCCGCCAGCGGTCGCCAGAGCGCCACCCAGGTTGGGCGTACCGGTATTGCGGATACCTTTTGCCGCCAGGTCGGGAAATTCACCAAGCGGCACTTTCCACAGCAATTCGCCTTTGTTGAGGTCAATAGCATTCAGTGTTCCCCAGGGTGGCTTTACGCCGGGATAGCCGTCTTTATCACTGAGTGTCTGCCAGCCGTTATGTACATAACGGTAACGGGTACCGTCAGGATCACCGGTTTGCTTTTTAACTGCATTGGCTTTATCAAAAAGAAAATCCAGCAAAGCTTCTTTGTCACCCGGTGTTAAATTAGGGAATGCCGGCATCTGCCCTTTGCCTTTGCTCAACAGCCCGGCTATTGTTTGCCTTGTGTATTTCGCTTTGAGGTTAAGAAGTGAAGGGAAAACCGCCGTGCCTTTCCTGTCGGCGCCATGACACATGGTACAATTATTAAGCGTATACAGCTTTTCTCCCTGCGACATCACTGTAGTATTATTGGAAAAAGGAACAGCTTTCATTTTGATCAGCATCGGCACTTCATTGGCATTTATATACATGATGCCTGTGGCAGGATCAACAGCAGCGCCGCCCCATTCCGCCCCACCTCTTGTACCAGGGAACTGCACTACACCGGCAGTATCTGGAGGAGTGTATATGCCTCCCATCAACGCAGCTCGTACCAGGTCCGAAACATATAAGTGTGCCGAATCAGAAATATCCGTGATATCATCTGCTGAAAAATGTTGCCGCACAAAAGGCAGCGGCTTTTCAGGAAAAGGCTGAACCGGTGACGTATATTCCCCATGCAGCCTTGAGGCAGGAACAGGCTGCTCATGTATAGGAAAGACCGGCTTACCCGTCTTCCTGTCAAACAGGAAGACCATTCCCATTTTGGTTGTCTGGGCAACCGCCTTTACGGGAGCTCCGTTATTATTTACCGTCAGCAATACCGGTGGCGCCGGCAGATCATAATCCCAGAGATCGTGGTGCACCAGTTGGTAATGCCACACGCGTTTTCCTGTGGCAGCGTCGAGGGCGACAAGGCAATTGCCAAAGAGGTTATCGCCTTTACGGTTACCGCCGTAAAAATCAAATGCAGGTGAGCCAAGCGGAGCGTATACTATTCCTGTCTCCTCATCAAGGCTCATGCCGGCCCACGCGTTTACACCACCTACTTCTTTATAGGATGCTGTATCCCAGGTGTCATATCCATATTCACCGGGTTGGGGGATAGTATGAAATGTCCATACTATTTTTCCCGTCTCCACATCATACGCTCTTATAAAACCCGGCCCCGCATCATATCCCTCGCCCAGTGCGGTCCCCTGTATCAGCAGGTTCTTATAAATGATCCCCGGAGAAGTAGCCCATACGGCCAGCGCTGACGGGTCGCGACCCAGTCCTATACGAAGATCAACACGCCCGCTGTCGCCGAAGCCTGTAATTAATTTACCATTATCCGCATTAAGGGCATAGAGATAAGTACCCGCAGAAAAAAATATTCTTTTATCATCCCCGTCAGCCCGGTAGGTCACACCACGATTTACACCTGTCGCTTCTTCCCCTGTAAAAGGATCAAAACGCCAGGCTTCCTTACCCGATGTGGGATGAAGCGCTATCAGCGTCAGTTGGGGGGAAGTAACATACATGAGCCCATTCACAACAAGTGGGTTGCACTGGATGGTGGAGCGGTTACCCTCTCTCGCATCCCCGGTATGAAATGTCCACGCCACTTTCAGTTTTGAGAGATTACTTTTATTAATCTGCCGAAGGGATGAGTAGCCGGAGCTTGCTTTGTCGCCGCGATATACACTCCATTCCACCTGCTCCGCTGCTTTTTGCCGGCAGGCGGCCAACAGCAGCAGCAACCCTAAGGGAGTGAATACTTTAAAGCATGTATATGTTTTTAGAGATGGCATGAGTTGCAGGTTTCAGGTTACAGGTTACAGGTTTCAGGTTTCAGGTTACAGGTTACAGGTTTCAGGTTACCTCTCGAAGGCGCAAGGCATGCCTTGCGTCTACAAGCACATCCTACCACTTACCACTTATCACTTATCACTTACCACTTTTCTTCAGTATCCTCCTCGCATTCTCCTTATACACCCGCTTTAACGTAGCATCGCTCAATCCAAATCCGTTCATCGGCCAATGGTAGCCTGTAATTTCAATATTATAAAAATGTTCATCCAGCGTTTCCAGCACACGAAAGGTCATTTTATACATCTCCGTGTTAAAACCCATGTCAGTGCCGTATAGCAGCCTGTCGCTGTATTGTTCAAAGAAGGCTTTCATGTACCTCGGAATAGGCGCCACTTCCGCATAACGGGCGGAGATATCAGCATAGAGGTTTTTATACTTTTTAAAAAGATCTCCCAGAATGCTCAGATCATAATCGCAATTAGCATAGTGACAGGCGATAAAAGTGGTATTGGGATTATCACGTACTACATTCTCCAGCGTTCTTATCAATGCAGCATGCCCTATGAAATTTTCTTTGGTCTGGTCCACGCGCCAGTGATATGCATTCATCAACCCGTCGTTGGTGGAATCCATAGGCTCGTACATCCACATAGGTTCTGCTACATGAATATTTACGGGAAGCCCCAATTCGCCGCACTTTGCAAACAAAGGCTTCATTTTTGGATCATCCACATGCATACCGGAAGGCACCGGGTAGGAATAATATTCCCCAAGACCTTTATCTCCTAACTCTCCTACTCCTCCTGCTCCCATTTTCGCGCATCGCTCCAATTCCTTTAGCGCATGTTCCATACCTCCGGGCTCCTTAATACCGGTATAGTCAAAACCGCACCATACTTCAAAACGATCCGGGTACTTAGAATATACAGCATATATGGAATCGAATTTTTTTCCCGTGGCGTAAGAAAGTATCATCGTTTTCTCAATACCGAATCGATCCATCATCGCTATCCAGCGTTCTATATCTGCTGTTGTCCCGGCGTAAGGATGGGAATGCATATCTATCACCGGGAACTTTGCCTTCTTAATATCAGTAACAGGTATTTTGTAGATGGATACAGGACGGTAATTTTTCAGCAATAGACTTTCCGGATTTTGTGCAACTACAGCAGAGGTGATCATCAGCGACAGGCTGAGAAATATGGATTGCTTAAACAGTATCATACGCATGGAAGATTTTGTGGAAGCATTTCACGCAAAGAAAGCAACGGAGCAAAGAACGCAACGGGAAATTCGTTGCCGGCACTACTCCCCGGTACACGCCGTGTGAAATTATTTTGTGCGAGTATAGACATTTTACTTATAATGTTGGAAAATTCGTTTTAGAAAATGTTTCCTGCATATTTCCTATCGCCTTTGATATAAGGTTGTAGATAGCATCTGTGCTGATACACATTTTCCCCGCTATTTCAGGATAGCTGAGATCAGCATAAAATTTCAGGTACACAGCTTCCTGCTGCCGCCGTGTCAATACCCGGATAGCCCGCCTGATATTTTCCTGCTGTTCCTGCCGCAACTGTTCGGCAATGATTGCTTTCTCCACGCATGATACCGTACCGACCTCATGCAGCGCTTCGGCAGGAAAGGCATACAGATCCAGTCTTCTCCGCTTCAGTTGTCTTATAATTTTCCTTTGAACAGAACGCACAAGGTAGGCTTTTACGGAAACGGGTAAAGCCAGCCGGGTCCTGTTCTTCCACATTTCCACAAAAAGATCATGAATGCAGTCTTTTATGATCGCACTATCGGGTGATATGCGCAGGCATATATTGGTCATTATACTACAATACCTGTGATATAACGCGGCAAAAGCCTGCTTATCTCCCTTCCTGAAATTAAGCCACAAAACCGTATCTGTTGACATAGTGGGAAGTGAATGGTGAATGGTCAATAATGGTGAGAGGCTGATATTTCACATCTCTCCTCTCACGTCGCTAACACATGCTCCGACAAAAGGGAAAGGCGGTCCCCGGGAAGACCTGCCTTTCCTGTATTAATGCCCCGTTTTATTCGTAACCCGGGTTCTGCCCAATGGCTTTTGCATCCAAAGCCGGTATAGGAAGTAAATAATCATTGTCGTCATATCCTTCAGCATTATCCGGCAGGTTTACATCCTTTAAGATCTTTTTTCTCAATACATCAAAATAGCGGTCATTTTCAAAACAAAGCTCAAAGCTCCTTTCATCAATCACCTTCTGGTCAAACGCTTCTTTGGTCATAGCCATGCTTGCCCGCGCTTCCGTACCGGTACCTTCATTAGCCCTGTCAATGATCATATTAAGCCTGTCAACAGCAGACTGTGTAGGTCCGCCGTTGGCCATATTAGCCGCTTCAGCATATATCAGTAAGATATCGGCAAAACGCAGCAATTTCATTTCTATACCTGCATCGCCGCCGCCTACCTGCTGATCGTATGTAAGGTTAGGCATATTGTATTTGCCGATATAAGGCACCCCATCGGCTGACTGCGACCAGTTGATGATGGGCGCAGAAGGATCGTAGATATCAGAGGTAAAATCCAGTAGCAGGTAACTGTGTTTGCGCGGCTGCTCGGGATAGATATTGGTAGCCCAGTATATTTTTACCGGTCCGCTGCTCCAGCCATCCATTTCAGAAGGCGCCCATACATTGCCTGGCATATAGGGAGCATCTGATGTTTCGTGAAAAGCGAACAATATCTCCATGTTCCGGTTGTTGGAGGTTTTGAATACATCCTCAAATTTGGGAAGCAACATGTAGGGGCTGTTGTTGATAATATCATCTGCCAGGTCACGCGCTTTTGCATAATTATCCGTTTGACTCAAAGGAGCGGTAGCCCTGGTCAGATACACTTTGGCGAGAAACCCTTTTGCCACCCATTTGTTGGGCTTTCCCGGCACGGATGCATCATAGTCTCCCAGGTGATCAACAGCAAACGTAAGATCAGCTTCTATCAGGTCATATACTGCAGCAATCTCAAGACGCGCATCGGCAGTCAGGGGTGTAGATACGGGGTCAGGAGTATCTTCGGTGATATACGGTATCTTGCCATACAACCGGACAAGTGTAAAATAATTGAACGCCCTCAGGAACCTTCCCTGTGCCACCACATTATCAATAGCCTCCTGGGAATTACCCTCTAGGCTACCTGCTTTTACAGCTTTTAAAACCGCATTGATATTGGCTATGGCTTTATAATGCCATGTCCAGAGCTCATTGAAGGAGGTGATCCCAAAATCAAGGCTGGCGCCTTCATATTGCCCGTCGGGAAAAGCAGGCGTACCCTGATAGCCGCCCCATGTAACCCATAAAGCATTCATGGAACCGGCATAAGCGGCTTCGCATTGGCTGACTGAGGCATAAAAATTATCAGGGGTAGAAATGCCCTCAGGCTTTTCATCCAGCTTCTGGCAGGAAAACCCCGCAACGATTAAAAGCAATGCAATGATGCTTTTAAAGGAATATATAGTATTCTTTTTCATTGTGCTGCTTTTTAAAAAGTTAGATTAATACCGAACATAAAAGCTTTGGCAGTCGGGTAGTTGCTGAGGTCAATACCCAGCCCGCCTGCGCCTCCTGCATTGAAGGAGCTCACTTCAGGATCGTAACCGGTATACTTTGTGATTGTAAATAAGTTAGTAGCAGTAACATATACCGAAAGCCTGTTTACACGCATACTGTTCAGCAGGGACTCCGGCAGGGTATACGTAAGCGTTATGTTCTTCATACGCAGGTAAGAGCCGTCTTCCACCCATCTGCTGGAGCGTTGATCAGCTCCCATACCCGTTGTTTTATTAGAGCCAAGGTCCAGGAGCACTCTTTCCCTTGAACTTAAAAATACAGGTACATTCGTATGCTGATTGTCGGTTGTCCACCGGTTGTTTAAATTAACGCTAAGCCCATTGGCCGGGTTTTCGGTTTTGATGCGCACTGCATTGAAAATATCATTGCCATAGCTTCCCTGTATGAGAAAAGTGAGATCAAAATTTTTGTAGGAGATATTGTTATTCCATCCGTAAATAAACTTAGGCGTGGCGTTTCCGATCACCTCCTGTCCGTCAGCGTCCAATGTGATCTTACCGTCTTTATTCACATCCTTCCATTTGGGATCTCCCGGAGCCTGTCCCATGGCTTTAGCTGCATCTTTCTCCGCTTCGCTCCATGTTCCGAGGTTTACATAACCGCGCATCTGGTCTACCGGCTGACCTATCTGCAGGTATTTCAAGGAAAAGCCGCTTGCATAAATCTGGTAGCCGCCACCGGTATTGGTGCGGATCGCCAGTGGTTTATTATCCAGCAGGGCAAGCACTTTGCTGCGGTTAAACGAAATATTGGCCGAAGTGGTCCATCTCAGATCCCTTCCGGCAAGAGGTTTCCCTCCTATCGCAATTTCAAGGCCCCTGTTTTGTATTGATCCCACATTGGAGAGTATAGTGGAAAACCCGGTATAGGCTTCTACCTGCTTGTTGAGCAACAGATCTGTTGTTGTCTTTTTGTATACATCAACTGTGGCAAACAATCTGTCGTTAAACAACCCGAGATCTATACCCAGGTTGGTCTGCTCGGTGGTTTCCCATTTCAGATCGGGGTTGGCTGCCCTGCCAAGCGCAAAGCCAATATTGGTGGTACTGTTCCCATCATACGGATAGTTAAATCCCGATGCAACGGTAGCAAGCGTCTGGTAAGGCTGGATGGCCTGGTTGCCGGTCCTCCCCCAACTGGCGCGCAGCTTCAGGTTGGAAATCGCTTTAATATCTTTTATGAAATTTTCTTCCGATACTCTCCATGCTACTGCAGCAGAAGGGAAATATCCCCATTTATTATTAGCCCCGAAAACAGAAGACCCATCCGCCCTGTAACTCGCCGTAACCAGGTATTTTTCATCAAATACATAATTTACCCTGCCCAGGAAGGAGTTTAAGGTCTGTTTGGATACGGAGCTGGAACGTTCATTGATCTGCGACGCACCTCCCAGATCATTAATACCTGTTTCATCACTGAAAAAGCCCTGGGCATTGATATAAGAACCTTTGGACTGGATCAATTGCTGCTCGGCAACACCGGTTATGGTCAGCGCATGCTTCTCATTAAACGTGGTATTGTAGGTAAGGATATTGGAGTTTTGATAGTATTCGTATTTATTGGTGGTCAGGTCGCCCAACCCGCTTACACCCCGGCCGGGCTGGGTTTTTGTGCTGTAATAATGTTGTTCGTCGTTGCTGTTAATAGTAGCGGCGCCCGTAACCCTTAAAGACAATCCTTTCAGCAGCCTGAACTCAAGGAATGTGCTGATCTCATTGGTAATATTATTTTTGTCTGTCTTTGTTTCCTTCGCAGTGGCCAGGGGATTCCATACATCGTTATCCGCATATATCTTAGTGCCGTCGGGACCTCCTTTTAATGCCTTAAAATTATAATTGCCATTTGCGTCATACACAGGTGTAGCGGGGTCAAACCTTGCCACGGTATTGATCACCTGCCCCAATATGTCACCGTAACGGGTACCCTCTCCCACAGGAGGCACATTGCCTTTGTCTTTTATGACATTCAGATTGATCCCTGCCGTGAGCCATCTGTTCAATTTAAGATCAAGATTGCTCCTGAGATTATAACGCACATATTTTGTATTCACTACTATACCCTGCTGGTTCATATATCCTCCCGATACAAAATAGCGTACCGATTCGCTGCCGCCGCTTATAGAAAGCTGCTGATTGTGCACAGCGCCATTCCTGTATATCACATCCTGCCAGTCGGTGCCTCCACTCGCATCCAGTGCAGCGATCTGATCACTGGTAAAAGGTATTACCGGATCTATCGGCGCACTGGGCGTTCCGTTTTGAGTAGCCGCCCAGGCATTGGCTTTTCTTGCATAATCGCCTGCGCTCAGTAAATCCAGCTTATGATTCAGTTGTTGGGCGCCGAGGCTTAATCCATAATTAAAAACCGGTTTGCCGGCATTGCCTCTTTTGGTAGTAATAAGGATCACCCCGTTGGCGCCGCGTGCCCCATAGATAGCCGTTGCAGAAGCATCTTTCAATACTTCCAGCGATTCGATATCATTCGGGTTAATGGTACTGATATTCACGCCCTGGATACCATCCACCACCACCAGGGCATTGTTGCCGCCGGTAATAGAGTTTCCGCCACGTATGCGGATGATCGCATTACCTCCCGGCGCTCCGTCAGTATTTTGCACCATTACGCCGGCAGCACGCCCCTGCAGGGCCTGGTCTGCCCGTTGTGTGGGCAGCTTCGTCAGGTCGGAGCCTTTCACAGAACTTACGGCACCGGTGAGATCAGATTTTTTTTGAACCCCATACCCTACTACCACTATATCCGATAAACTGCTGTTTTCCGATTCAAGCACAATGCTGACATCGGAAACGGACGCCTTTACTTCCCGGCTCTTATACCCCACATAAGTAATCTGGAGAACAGCAGAGGCATCTTTGACCGTAATAGAGAACCGTCCGTTCTCATTGGTCACTACCCCGTTCTGTGTGCCTTTTTCCACAACGCTAACGCCCGATAAAGGTTCGCCTTTGTCATTCATTATCGTTCCCGATACTTTGAGCTCATTACTCACCGCCATCGCCCCGGAACCGGTATTGGTGATACGATCCCTGATGATTATGGTTTTATTATCCAGCACATACTCTACCGGCTGGTTGGTAAATATCAGCGGGAGCACATCCTCCAGCGGCATATCTTTCACCGTGATGGTTAAAGGCCGGGTGTCTTTAAAATTTCTTGCATTGACGATAAAATCAAAATCAGATTGCCTTCTTATTTCACGGAGCACCTTTTGAAGGGAAGCTTTATTTTCGGCCAACGTGATCTTTTGCGCTGAAACAGAGGCGCTTGCCTGAATGCAGATCGCTATGAGGAAAAAGGAAATAAGCTTCATTTGCATTATTAGTTTTGAAACAGGCAATGCCCTTAAAAAGCAGCGCATCCGGTCCGAAAGAAGACGATGCGCTTCTTTTGTATAGCAGGCAAATGAATTGCCTCTTAAAGTATCAAATTGCATACTTTTGTACAGTTTGGGTGAATGATTAATTGGATTGCAGCAATAATCGAATTATGACAACCCCAAAAACTCAACCGGGAGTGCTGCCAGGCATTTCCGGTATTTTTTTGAGTGCCCTTTCGAATGTTTACATCAGGTGGGGCTATATTTTTTCATTGCATTTTTTGTTTTGGTTCATTAAAATCTTGATCATTATTTTTTGGGGCGGAAAATATGCACTGCGCCATCCTCTATCCGGAATTTTGTATCTCCCGATAACTCAAGCATTCTCAATACTTCGGAAAGATTCCTGCTGCGGGAGATCTGCCCGCTTAAACTTTCTTCCGGTATTTCACTATCATATATTACTTCCACATTGTACCACCGCGCTATTTTCCGCATAACACTTTTTAAGTCTTCGTCGGCAAAAAGGAAATCGCCGTTTTTCCAGTCTATTGCCGGCTCTACATCCACTTTTTTCGTGGAGATCCCTTCAGCGTCAAGATTAAATTGCTGGTTGGGCTTTAGAATAACAGTCTCATTTTCGGTAGTCACTTTTACCTTGCCCTCTATCAGCGTAGTTTTAATGCCGGTCTCATCATCATAGGCATTCACATTGAAGCGGGTGCCCAGCACTTCAATTTTTTGCCTGTCCGTTTCTACTACAAAAGGAACTTTTTTATTATTCCGCCACAGGGAAGCGATCTCAAAATAGGCTTCACCGGTAAGCATTACCCTGCGCTCCCCGGCATTAAATGCTGCCGGGTAAGTGATGGAAGAAGCTGCATTGAGCCATACCCTGGATCCGTCAGGTAAAGCCACTTCGTATTGCCCGCCCCTGGGTGTTCTGACAGTATTAAAACCCTTCAGTTTGTTATTATCAGCAGCAAAATACACAATATGCCCATCCGCAGATTTTTTGATAACCGCACTTTCATCGTCGCCGGGGTTACCGGTTTGCAGGCTGTCCAGCTTCACCTGCTGGCCATCCGACAGCACTAATACAGCTTTATTGCCCCCCGGTAGAACATCCTCAGCCGTTCTTGCTGCTGTTACCTCCTTTTTCGTAGGGGAACTGACGATAAATACAGCCCAGGCAGAAGCCAGTATTAATATTGCGGCTGCTGTCTTCAAGAATGTAAATCTTATGGTACGGGATCTAACTTCAGCCTCTTCCACATCTTGATTGAGATTTAGTCTTTGAAATATACGGTCAGTTTGCGCCCGGTACATCCAACCTTTGTCCTCACCATCCTGCAGATGATCGTCCAACAGGGATTGAACAAGCTCCCTGTTTTTGGAAGAACGCATAAATGCCATCAGCGCTGCGGTTTCTTCCGGCGTGCATTCATTATTAAGGTATTTTTTAAACAGTATTGCTATATGCTGGTGCTGGTCCAAATTATTACTTTTATATAGTAATACTGCAAACCGGGGGATTACCTCTGCTCCAGTTCAAATTTTTTTAGCAATTCGCCAATTTTTATAAGCCAAACAGATTTTATAAATTTGAGGAAAAGAAAGTATTATGACAATGGAAGAAATAATGCCAACAGGGAAATTCACTGAAGCTCAGTTGGAATTACTACGGATGTTTTCCAGGCAGTATCCTGATAAACTGTGGATAGAGGTAAAAGATTTACTTTCTAAATATTTTATGGAAAAAGCATCCGGAGAAATGAACAACCTTTTTGAACAACAAGAATGGGGAGACAAAAAAATACAGGAGTGGGCTACGGAACATATGCGAACACCTTATCATAAAAAGGGAGAATGAAAATCATTCTTGATACAAATGTTCTTTTGATTGCGCTACCCTCCCGGTCACCTTATCATGGAATAATTCAGGCATTTAATAGCAGACAATACGATTTAATTGTCACAACGTCTATCTTTCTTGAATATGAAGAAATACTTTCTGAAAAGGCAAATCCGTTTATTGCTAACATAGTTTTAAGTGCTTTTTTAGAAGCCCCCAATGTGATCACTGTAACCGAGTATTACAATTGGAATTTGATTAAGACAGATCCGGACGACAATAAATTTACTGATGCATTTCTTAATGGCCACGCAAACTACCTTGTAACGAATGACGCCCATTTCGATATAGTAAAAAGTGTAAAATTTCCCAGGATAGATATTCTCTCTGCTAATGAATTTCTGGCTTTTTTAAAGACAGGCAAGAAAAATAAAATATAAAAGCGCTCTCGACAAATAATATGCTTTTATAGACTTAGCTGCCTTTACCATGTGATCGCTGATGGTAGAAACGGATATGCCCAGTGTCCTGCTTACCTCATCATAACTCCTTCCTTCTATTTTACACAGGGTATATACCAGCCTGCGCTGCGGAGGTAACTGATGTATGGCTTTCTCCAGCAGTTGTTCGGATTCCTTTTCCTCCAATTGATTGCGAAAGACATCGCTGCTGCTCATTTCTTTTGCCTGGAGATAGCGCTCCATTAATTTTTGACGGGAAGCTTTATTAAAATAATCATATACCAGGTTCCTGGCAATGGTAAACAAATAGGATTTGAAGGAAAGGTTGACATCAATGGTTTTACGATGCTCCCATACCCGCTGGAAAACATCCTGCAACAGCTCTTCTGTAACCGGAACAGATTTCACGATCCTGAATATGCTGCCGTACAGCCTTGGGCTATAGCTTCTGTAAATACGTTCAAATGCCTTTACATCTCCTTCACGTACCTGCGAAAGCAATTCTTTTTCGTATCCTAAAGGAATTACAATAGTATTCACTGTGTTAAATAAATAGCATTGACCTGTAATGCTTAAAATTAAAATATTATCAGATCAATGCTAAACATTTTTTTAACACAACCGATTGTGTAATTTGTGTCAGGGGTTTCACGCAAAGAGGGCAAAGAAAAGACTTTGTGCAGCTTCGTGTCTTTGTGCCTTCGTGGTTCAAAAAGGGGTTCACGCAAAAAGGCAAGAAAACGATAAACGACAGACGATAAATACTCCGTGAAACTCCGTGCCTCCCTGTCTCCGTGGTTCAATCCCCGCACTTCACCTATACGAAAACACCGGCGTAACGATATCTTCCACGGCATTATCATCTCCCTCCGCGGGGCCATACCATACGCCGCCGCCAAAGGTGATGATATATACTTTGCCGGGATGCACAGGGTCAGGTTCCACTCTTTTGCCCCACTTAAAATTGTATCCCTTCAGGCGTTGCCATGTTTCGCCGTTGTCTGCAGAACGATAGGCGCTGCTGTTGAAGCCACATGCATAATAGGTATTATTGCGCCGGTCAACACTGATATCATGGATATGCTGGTCTTTCTGCATCACCTGTTTCCAAGTCCTGCCATCGTCATCAGACACAAATATGCCACCGCCCGTATCAGGAGAAAATTTGCCTGCATGCAGCTTTCCCCATGCAGAAAGTATCAACCGCTGAGGAGCGCCTGCATCTGTTGCTATACTGGTAGGCGCATTGGTACCTCCCGGCAATATCATTTTGGTCCAGCTTTCACCACCGTCTGCAGAGCGGTACAATGCGCCATCACCGTCAGTACCTGTTTCGCCTCTTTCAGTTCTCCTGCTTACCACCAGGAACAATGCGCCATCTGATGCCCTGCGCGTCAAACGCCATGCAAAAGGCTCTTTACCTTCAATACCTTTATTTTTTTGCTGCCAGGTCTTACCGTCATCCACTGATTTGTAAACCCCCTTACCAAAGGCGCATGCATAAAGCGTACGCGATGCTTTTTTACCCGTTGTATCAATCAATATATGCGTGAAAGCAGCTTCACCAATACCGGCGCTTACCGGGCGCCAGGTCCTGCCGGCATCATAAGATTTGAGTATGCCTCCTTTATAGCCGGCAACCCCGTTTTTCCGCCACATTTTCGGGCGCGGCAGATCATGGTTAGCGCTCATCACAGCCCAGACTTTTCCTTTTATCCCGGGATCAAATGCCAGCCAGTAAGTGCTGTTGATCCATTGCCGCGGCACACCGTTATTTTGAGTAGCGCTTTTCCAACTGCGGGCGCCATCTGTACTTTCCATCAAACCCACATCAGTATTGCAAATAAAAACATGATTGCTGTCAAAGGGATCGGTAGCTATATTATAGCTTGTGGTGACTTCCAGCCCGCGCGATGCCCAGCCATCTTTTTCTTTGCGCGTGTACACCTGCTGCCAGGTTTTTCCGCCGTCATCCGATCTTACCGTTCTGCCAAAATCGGTAGCATAGCATATATTGGGATCAACCGGTGAAATTCCAATGGAAAAAGGATTTTCACCCCAGGTTGGACCGAACCTTTCATTGAGCCAGCCGCCGGTGAAATTGTCTGACACTTTACTACCGCCATCGAATAAACGATCTTTCCATACCAGCGACCAGGTCTTGCCATAATCTTCACTTTTAGCTACGCCGATACAGGTAGTATCTCCCTGCCTGAAGTTGTTATATGATACATATACTATTGCCGGATGCCCTGCGCTGGTAGCAATTGTTCTCCACTCAGGTACCGGGGCGCCGGCAGATTGTTGCCGCAATAATCCGTCCTGCCTGTTCTCCCAGGTGTTGCCGCCATCTGTAGTAAAATAAATACCTTGCTGATCACCATCAGGATTAAAATAAGATTGCCCGGCGATAGCATATACTATGAATTTCTTTAAGTCGCTGTCATATCCGCCCGAATAGGTAATGATCTTTTTCACGCCTTCGGGAGGAGGATGCATGGTCCATTTGCTGTTTTCCCTGGTCAATATACCACCCGCAGCAGCTATATAAATACTGCGATCATTCGGCGGGGAGGATGGTACAACAAAAATATTCCTGGCAGGAAAGTCAATAGCGGTTTCTTTTGCCCAGGTATTGCCACCATCCGCTGATGTATAAAAACCGGCTTTGTGTTCAATGGAAATAACGGCGTATAATTTTTTGGAGTCCGATGGATCCACTGCGAATGCCTGTACCTCCCTGGAAGTGCTGTCTTTGGTAACAAGTATCTCATTAGCATGATCCCCTTTGGAAATAACGCCGGCAATATCAGCAGCAGAAGGATACAAAACACTCCATGTATTTCCCCTGTCGCTGCTTTTAAAAAGAGCTATGGATTTCGCATATACTGTATTGGAGTCTGATGGATCAAAAACAAAGTAGTGAACAGGGCCCCGCAGATTGAACATTCTCCAGGATCCGCCGCCGTTATAAGTTACAAAAGAGCCTGTCATATCACAGGCAACAAATGCAAAGTCAGCGTTGAAAGGGCTTACCGCCGGGTAGAACATAGCGCCTCCCCCGCCATATCCTGCATATCCCCAGGCATCATTCCGGCCATTGGGGTTTTTAGAAAATTTCGTCTGACCGTTTACGTTATGCTGCCGTTCTCCGGTACAGCCGGTTAATATTACAATACCGGCAATAATGATCTTTATAAAAATGTTCATATAGTACAGGTTTCAGGTTTACCTCTCACATTTCACGTCTCACGTCTCACCATTCACTTACCACCAACCTGAAACGTGAAACCTCTAACTTCTCTACACCTTTATCTATTCCGTATCAGGATATCCATGCCACACCCCGGAACCGAAAGTGGTAAGATAAATTTTATCTTTATCAACAGGATCTGTCACCGGCCGTTGCCCCCAGTGAAAATCATATCCTTTGATTTTCTTCCAGCTTTTTCCCAAATCATCACTGCGGTAAGCCGCTTTATTGAAAGTATTGATATAAAGACGCCCGGGTATCCTGGCATCTGCTGTCACGTCATATACATATTGGGTACTGTCAAATACAGATCGCCATGTTTCACCATTATCTTCAGAAAGAAAAACGCCGCCCGGCATGTGCAGCTTTTCATTCCCCCCGGTGCGCCCTGCAATATCCCCACCGATAAGATCACTCAGATCAAGGTCTGCCCAGCAGGCCAGGTATATCCTGCCGGGAGAAGAAGGATCGCATGTTATTCCATTGGGAAATAACAGCCCGTCGGTCACATGTAGCTTTGTCCAAGTTTCGGCGCCATCCGAAGATGCATATGCCGCGCCGGAATAAAATCTGCTTCCTTTTGTCCCATTAACATGCTGAGGTGTGGGAGATACAGTTAAAAATAATTTTCCCCGGGAGGACAGGGCAAGCTCAAAAGCACAGGTATTGTCTTCAATACCCCGGTTTTTCAATATCCATGTTTTGCCATCGTCTGTTGATTTAAAAACCCCTTTGTTGTATACGGCCGCATACAGTGTACGGTTGCCGGGTGGTGAGCCGGTATCCAATACTATACAGGTAGTGGGTGCATCCATCCCAATGCCTTCAGATACCGGTGTCCAGGTGTGCCCGCCATCTTCCGACACACAGATACCTCCTCTTGCTTTTTGTTTCCACAGCGGATTACGGGTCATCTTGCCTCTCGGGAAATCATGCATGCCCGACCAGGCTGACCACATTTTATTTTTTACCGAAGGATCAAAAACCACCCGGTAGCAGGTATTGATCCATTCCGTTGGAACGCCTTCCGCAGAACGTATCCATGTTTTACCACCGTCAAAAGAATGATGATAGCCTATATCCGTATAGCTGATGGCAATATGATTGCTGTCGAAAGGATCGAAATGGACACCATAAGCTGTTGTGACTTCCAGCCCCCTGCTCCCAAAACTTCCATCAGGCTGAGGGTTGCTGTATACCTGCTGCCAGGTTGTACCTCCATCCTTTGTTTGCATGGTACGGTACCAGTCTGTAACTATGGCTGTATTACCATCTGTTGGAGATACGCCCACATCCATCAGCCGTATATATTCGCCACCGAATGCTTTTTTTACCCAGGCATCGGAGAGATTGGCCGCATCCGTACCGTCCTTAACACCATACTGCCCCGAACCACCGCCGCCTTTCCAGCACCAATGCCAGCTTGCTCCTGCATTTTCACTTTTTAAAGCACCATACCAATACAGTAAACCAGAGCCGCTTTTTTCCAGGTAACGGTTTGTTACCACATAAACATTTGCCGCATCCTTTTCGGCACAGGCAATCATCGAATAGCTGGGTTGCATGCCTGAACTTTGATTGGTGATAACGGTATCGGTTAACCGATACCACGTATCGCCCCCATCGCCGGATCGCCATATTTCACTATAGCCAAATTCAGCATTGATCTCCTTTCGCGTATCATGATGGATTGCATATATCACAATGCTGTCTGTCTCCTTCTTTATACCGCCGGTAAAAGAAAAAGCAGGTTGCATGGAAGCGGGATATTCCTTCTCCCGTAAAATACCTGTGCTTTTATCATACCTGTATATTGCCGATCCGGTAAAGATCGAAATAGTATTTGTATCTCCCTTATTCCCGGCATATATATGATCAATCCGCTCTTTACAATCTTCTTTTTTCCAGGTATTGCCATTATCAAATGAATAAAAGAAAAAACGCCCCATGCTGAAGTACAATGCATCCGGAGTAGCCGGATCAACCCGGATATTATTTACAGTCCCGCTTTCCGTATCATACAATGATCCTGCCTTCACCCGGATATGATAATTGGCATGATCTCCGCTGTATACTTCTTCCAGGATATCTTCCTTCGCAGGAAAAACAACTTTCCAGGTTTTGCCCCCGTCATCAGAACGGTTGAGCGAGGCTGAACCGATGTAAATGATATTGGAATCCCGCGGATCAAAAGCAAAAGAGGAAGTGCCGTTGGCAAAATTGATCTGCTGATAAGATGCCCCGCCATCCCTGGTAAGATAAGAACCGGTCATATCGCAACGCAGCAGGAAATGAGCAGGGTTATGCCATGAAAATGTCGGGATAAAAGTAGCCCCTCCTCCCCCCGGCCCGATCAGTTCCCATTGCTTTGATGCAGTTCCGGCTTTATTACCAGCACCACTGCAACTGCATACTACCATTACTATAGCAAAGGCAATAAAAAAACAAAAAGGAGATCTTTGAAAAGGCATCTTATCCAATTGAAATATGAGGTTTCTCAGAAAGAGACCATATATGATCAAATCTCACCAAAATTTTATGTCAATTTTTCCCGGCATAAACTACAAAGCTTCCGGGAAAGACCCAAAGCGCACAAAATGCAGCTTTGACGTACATGCTATACAGCAAAAGAAGCGATAGCCACTAATGCACGAATAAATGCATTAAAATACATTCGTGCATTAGTGGCGTACTTTTATATAGCGATGGAAAAAATATCTTTCAAAGCTTTCCTGGCAGCATGGTAACCGCTCATGCCATGCACGCCTCCGCCCGGAGGAGTGGAAGCGGAACAGAGATACAAGCCTTTTTGAGAAGTCTTATACGGAGATAACCGCAATGCGGGCCGGGTAAACAATTGCCCGATATCAATAATGCCGCCGCCGATATCTCCGCCGATATAATTGGCATTGTAGGATTCCATCGCGGCTGTATCCATCACATGCCGGGCTAAAATGCGCTCCCTGAACCCTGGCGCAAAACGCTCTATCTGTGCTTCGATAACAGCTGTCATATTTTTTGTAGAGCCATTGGGCACATGGCAGTATCCCCAGAGCGTATGCTTATCTTTTGGCACACGGGTATCATCGAAAAGACTTTGTTGCGCAAGCAAAACAAAAGATTTTGAAGAATACCCTCCTTTGCTCATTACCTGTTCACCCGCTGCAATTTCCTCAAGTGTGCCACCAATGTGCACGGTACCAGCCTGCCTGCATTCCGGGGCAGTAAAAGGCACCGCTCCGTCAAGCGCCCAGTCCATTTTATATACGCCCATCCCGTAGCGATAGCGGCTCAACTGCCATCGGTACAATGGTGATAACTGATGCCCCGCGATCTGCAACAACTGTCGGGGCGTAACATCAAACAAAACTGCTTTTGCAGAAGACAACTGTGCAAGGGAAGAAACATATACACCTGTTTCTATCTTTCCCCCGAGTGAAATAAAATAAGCAGCGAGCGCATCCGCCAGCGACTGCGAGCCGCCTTTGGGAAGTGGCCATCCATGCAGGTGGGCTGCAGACATCAGCACCAGCCCGATAGCGGAAGTGGTGAGGTTGGACAATGGCTGAACAGCATGCGCTGCCATACCCGCCCAAAGCGCCCTGCCTTTTGCAGTATGAAAACGTTTTGCCAAAGCAGTTGCGGCGGACATTGCTTTTAACCCGAAAGCCGCCATCTTTAACGGATACGAAGGAACATGCAGTGGCGCAAGCACATCCGGGCAAATTGACGGCCAATCGCGAACTACCGGCTCCATTAATTTACGGTAGGCGTTACCGTCAGCACCAAGGCTTTTAATCGTTTTTTCAATGGAAGGATAAAGCGCTCCCGCACTGCCGTCGTCCAGCGGATGCGCTGCACAAACCGGCGGATGGATATACTCCAGCCCAAACCGCTGAAGCGGCAAGGTCTGAAAGAAAGGCGAGCCCGCTGCCATAGGATGAACAGCGGAACAGATATCATGGCGAAATCCCGGCAGGGTCAGCTCTTCCGTACGCATCCCCCCGCCAATAGTTTTTTTTGCTTCTATCAGCAATACAGACAGCCCCTGCTGCTGCATTACTATTGCTGCAGCAAGCCCGTTAGGACCGGAGCCTATTACGATAGCATCGTAATCGGGTGTAGTCATGTATCAATAGTATTATGAAATGATTTTTACACCAGCTCGATCAACGTGATCTCCGGCAAGATGCCTACCCTGCCCGGGTAACCTATGAATCCGTAGCCCCGGTTGATATATAATTTCTGGGAAGCATCTTCGTATAGCCCGGCCCATTGCTTATATACATATTGCACGGGACTCCATTTAAATCCCGGCACTTCCACGCCGAACTGCATGCCATGCGTATGCCCGGCAAGCATAAGATCAACATCACTATACTTGGGTCGCACTTCAGCATCCCAATGGCTGGGATCGTGACTCATCAGTATCTTAAAAGGATATTTTTCACTACCCGCATAGGCTTTATCCATTTTACCGTACTTGGGAAAACTGGATTTTGCACTCCAGTTCTCAATACCCAGCAGCGCGATCTGCTCACCATTTTTTTCCAGCACTACATGTTCATTCATCAGCAGGCGCCAGCCCATATCTTTTTGCAATTGCTTAAGGCGTTCCAGGTTTTCTGCCTTGGCAGCTTCGCTTGGCCATCTGCGGTAGTCGCCATAATCATGATTCCCCAGCGTGCTGAACACGCCCATCGGCGCGCTCAGCTTTGAAAAAATATCTGTATAATCATTCATTTCGTCGGCACGGTCATTTACCAGGTCGCCGGTAAATAAAATAAGATCAGCTTTTTGCTTCAGGATCATATCTATACCACGCGACACAGCAACCTTATCTGTAAAGCTGCCGCTGTGCACATCCGAAATGTGTACGATCTTCAATCCCTTAAATGAGGAAGGCAAATTCGGAAATGATAGTCTGATCTTTTTCAGTTGGTAACGATATTTATTGGTAAACCCGTAAAGCAATGTGCTCATCAAGCCCCCCCCTATACCCAACGCAAGCCAGCTCATAAAAACGGAACGTGAAATGCCTGCCGCCCTGAAAGGCTCGCCATGAATGTATTGATAGAACAATTTTCCGCCTCCCCATTGCAACAGCCGTCTCAGATCATCAATGATCAGGAATATAACAGTGACAGCTTTGGAAAGGAACAGCCCGATCAGTATAGCAAAAAAATAAGTGCGGAAAGTTTTGTTCCAGTTATCTACATGGAAAAAAGGTATCAAAACAATGATAGCCACTGCAACAGCGCTGAAAGTCCAGTATCCTCCAAAAACCGCAAACCTTAATTTAAAGGAAGCATTTTGTACGATCACCTTCACCGCCTGGAATACATACAGATCTATCAATATCATGATGATGATAAATATCCATGAACCTGAGACACGCTGCATAAGTATGTTTTTAGATTAAGATGGTTTTGAAAGGGTACAGGTCTCAGGTTACAGGTTGTCCTGCAGGCGCAAGGCATGCCTTGCGTCTACAGTGTTCACCTTACCACTTACCGCTATCCTCCTCCCTCAAAACCGTATAAACTCCTCCAACTGATCATTGATGCTTTTCAGGGTTGCCATATCGCCGATATAATCTTCTCCGTTGAGCAATTTATTCACTACGGATATAGGCAGCTTGTTATGATATACATGCATTTTCAGGTATTGCAATACACCGGTCAGATGCTCCATACCGCGCAGATTACCTGCACGACCGGTAGACACTCCTGTAAGTAAAGCCTTCTTTCCCCACCATACCTTTTCAATATCGGTATTATCTATCATTGCTTTAAGCACTCCCGGAAAACTGCCATTGTATTCGGGCGTTACGAAAATAAATTTAGTAGTAGGTATAAGTATTTCTTTTTCCAGCGCTCTCAGTGCATCGTTCCTTTTGTTTATATCCATATCTTCAAGCGATACAAACCTTGCCGCTACCCCTTTTTCCTCAAGTAAACGCAAATACTGCTTTGCCACTCTTATAGTATTGCTGCCCGGCCGGTTAGTGCCGGAGATCACTGTGTATATATCTTCCTGCATGTATGATTGATCTCCCTGTGTGAATGAATTGTGCCATGAAATTATCCTGAAACTGTATTTTTGTCATCATCCCAGGGTCATATCCGGCTGATGTTCATCAGCAAAGATAAACCTGTTTTGCCCATCAATAATTATTAATAAACTGTTTAATTACCTGTCATGCATTATACAAGCTATGGTCATTCCTGTTTTTCCGTCGTGATTAAAGGTAAAAAAATCCTTTTTGACCCTTTTATCACTTACAACGAACTTGCCAGACATATTGATGTTGATAGCATCGAAGCAGACTATATTTTTCTTTCACACGCTCACGAAGATCATATTGCCGACTGCATCAGCATTGCTTCCCGCACAGGCGCCAAAGTAGTATGCAGCTTTGAAATACATGTATGGCTTAATAACAAAGGCATCACCAATACACATCCCATGAATACCGGGGGAAAATGGAACTTCGATTTCGGAACCGTAAAATGTGTGGTAGCACAACATTCCAGCGGACTGCCGGACGGCAGCTATGGAGGTAATCCCATGGGCTTTGTATTTACCAGCGAAGAAGGCAATTTTTACTATAGCGGCGATACTGCGCTCACCCTTGATATGCAGCTGGTACCGCAATATGCCACCCTGAGTTTTGCAGTATTGCCTGTAGGGGACAACTTTACAATGGATGCCAAAGACGCCGTACAGGCTGCAAAATTTATACAATGCAGAAAAATAGTGGGAGTGCACTACGATACCTTCGGCTTCATAAAAATTGATCATGCATGGGCGCAGCAGTTATTTGCTGAAGAAGGAATGCAACTGTTCCTGCCAGCTCCCGGTGAATCGCTGGAGCTTTGATGTGCAGGCTTCTGTAGGGCACATTTCAATTGTTATTTAGCTAAATAAGCAAATTAGCAGTATGTATGATTAAAATTGAATATCCCCGGTACGACTATAAAATTGAAAACCGCGGAGGCAGGGAAAGCATTTTTGATACGGTAAGAAAAATATGGGTGAGCCTTACTCCCGAAGAATGGGTAAGGCAGAATTTTTTGCAATACCTGCTGCAGGTGAAGCAATATCCTGCGGCACTGACGGCTGTTGAAAAAGAGATCTCGCTCGGAGAGCTCCGTAAACGCTGTGATATAGTGGTATATGACCGCCTGGGCAAGCCGCTTGTGATGGTAGAATGCAAAGCAATGGAGGTTGAAATAGGCACAGCAGTGCTGGAGCAAATATTACGCTACAATATATCGCTTCCTGTAAAATACCTTATTATTACCAATGGTGTTGACTGCTTTGCTTTTGAGAGATGGGATACCGGCTTCCGTGCATTATCGGAGGTTCCTTCCTGGAATGGTTAGCTGAAGATGATCTGCTCATCACGATCTTCTACGCTGATACGCCTGATGAACCGGATATAAGATTCTGCTTCTTCATTGCTGTATACTCCGTATGCGTCAATAAGAAACCCTGTCTGTCCTTTATTTGTTTGAATAAGATAAAGAATAGATTGATCGTCGGGATTAGACTCCCCTTCAAACCTGTAAGTCTTTATGATCGTAAGCTCTTCGGGCTGAAAAAAATGTACTTCATCCAGCGTAAGTCCCTTATCCAGTAGCCGGAATTCATTATCCTGGTTTCTTTCCCTGAGCGTATCCAGGACGCCCACGAGGGTAGTCATGCCGTTGTTTTCTTCGCCCATGATTTTTGTATAAAGTTAAATGTTATGATCAACTTTCCGCATGTCTTTGCGTCTCGTGATCCTTTATCTTATTATAGAGGGTTTTCCGGTCAATTTTTAATATTTCAGCAGCTTTGGTTTTATTATAGTTTACCTGCTTCAGCACTTTGAGAATGGTTTCATACTCCGCCTGGGAAGCCGCTTCTTTCAGATCTGGGGCTTTCGGAGCGGCAGGAGCTATCCCGGACTCGGGTGTCTCTTCCGCAAAAGATACCTGCGCCGGCTGAATGATCTCCTGTGGTAACACAGTAGTATTGATCAGCGGCGTGGCGGTCAACAGCGCCGCCCTGCGGATCACGTTCCTGAATTCCCTGAGGTTACCCGGCCAATTATAGTTTATGAACAGGTGCAGTACTTCGTCCTCAAAACCTTCTATTTCCTTTCCAAGCTCTGCGCAGGCTTTTTTAAGGAAGAAGTCGGCGAACAATAAAATGTCTTCTTTCCTTTCGCGCAGCGGCGGTATATGGATCGAAAATTCGTTGAAGCGATGAAAAAGGTCCTCCCTGAACCTGCCTTTGCGATATGCATCCTGCAGGTTCTCATTGGAGGCAACAATAATGCGGATGTCGAGATTCATTTCCTTTGTGCCCCCCACCCTTTTAAACTTTCGCTCCTGTATCACGCGAAGCAGGGTAGCCTGTACATCAAGGGGGAGATTGGCAACTTCATCAAGAAACAGGGTACCTCCGTTTGCCTGTTCAAAATGGCCTTCCTTATCACTTATCGCCCCGGTAAATGAGCCTTTCATGTGACCAAACAATTCGCTGCCGGCAAGCTCTTTTGATAAGGTACCGCAGTCGAGGGCAATAAAAGGTTTATTACCGCGGTCGCTGTACTGGTGTATGGTTTTCCCAACTACTTCTTTACCGGTCCCGCTTTCTCCATACAGGATCACGCTATAGGGTGTAGGCGCCACAAGCCTCATCTGCTTATACAGATCTTTGGTGGAGGGATCTTTACCTACAAGGTATTCATCGGCCTGTTGATTACCGGAGTCTCCCTTTTGCCTCGCCGGACTGACCGGCTGATTATTCCGGGAAGCGCTTTGCTCCTGGGATTTTTTAATCACACTCAACACTTCATCCGGGATCAGTGGCTTGGTTATATAATCAAAAGCTCCCTGCTTAATAATATCAACTGCTGTTTTTATATCCGAATATCCTGTTATAATGATCACCGTAGTGGAAGGCTTTACTGATTTTATTTCGCGTAAAACATCATAACCTTCTTTATCGCCAAGCCTGAAATCACATAAGACTATGTCAGCCTGGTGCTCTTTAAATTTTGAAATCCCAGCATTCCCGTTATATGCCGTTTCTGTTTCAAAACCTTTTCTGTGCAGGAACCTGCTCAGTAAAGTACACATATCCATATCATCATCAATAATTAGTATTCTGCTTGCCATATATAAATTTGTTTTTACAAAAATGCATTGTAAAATTAATCCCTGCCTTACCGGAATTGAGGCGCCTATAAGTTAAAGGATTTCACACTTACAAAAAAATATTGACGGTATAACATCAAAAAGCCACTGAATATACAGTGGCTTTTGAGATGAACCGCCCCATAAAATAGTCTGTTATATAATGTGTTTATTAGATGCTTCAAGAAATATAATAAGCTTTATGATGATCACAGCAGATCTTCTAAAAACAGGTCTTTGAATAATTAAGAAAAACCCTGCCAAATATCCGCCTGCAAGGAATAGCGTCAAATTTAAAAAAACGAGGAATAAAGCCGCCAATATGGGGTATTTATTACCCGGTTGGGTTTTTAAAAAGAGAAAATAAAAAATCGAATGTTTTTTTCTCAAAGTGTAGAACATATTACACATTATTCCATATAAAAATAAGCTTACAAATATTCCTTCGCGGCTGAAACCCTTTACCGGAAAGCATTTTGTTAGTGCCGAATATTTTTGGCAAACTATTTAAACATAGAATAATATTATTCAAATTATTTAAATCTAAAACGTAATCGTATGGGTAACCTCTTATATGTCATAGCCGTGATCCTTGTGATTGCCTGGGCAATTGGATTCCTGGGATATCATGCCGGCGGGCTCATCCACCTTTTACTGGTGATCGCATTGATCGCTGTTCTACTTCGTGTTATCAGGGGTGCGGCAAATTAACCCTGCGAACAAGTCAGGTCAAACACATTTTTAATCTAAACATTGTATTATGGAAAGCTGGAAAATGAAACTTAAAGGAAACTGGAATGAAATAAAAGGGAAAATGAAACAAAAATATGCTTCGCTTACCGACGATGATCTGTTGTATGACGATGGTAAAGATGATGAACTGCTCGGCAGGATACAAAAGAAGATCGGGCAGTCGAAAGATGAAGTGATAAAATGGATTGAAAGCCTGTAATGAAAATAGATATTTCGCCGGTTAACAGTTAATCTTATCCAATGCAAAAGGTTGTCTTCAGGGGCAACCTTTTGTATAAGCTGGTTTTCTTTGCAGAGAAAAATTATATACCAATATGCCGGTTCACCGGAAAAAAATAAAAGCAATCACTTTTACCTATAAAAGAAAGATTTTATTTCCTGCAATAGTGATAGCGCTTATTACATTGCTAAGCTTCGCCATAGTATACTGGAGTGCGATCAAAAAGGGATTTATCAGGCAAAAAGTAAAAGCAACTGTTAGTGAAAAAAGCGACCGGCTGTATTCTATACATTATGAAGACATGGAGCTTGATGAAGTTAATGGGTACCTCTCCGTATCCAATCTTTCCCTGCAATACGATTCTTTGAAATATGCCTCCCTGCAGGGAGAAGATATACCGGCTACACTTTTTACTGTTTCCATTCCTGCCATTAAGGTTACGGGCGTAGAAACACCCAAAGCCCTGATCACAAAACAGATCGTTGGTCAAAAGCTTGAGATCACCAATCCTGTCATTGATATTATTTATACACACAGGGGGAAAAACGCCGGTAAAAGCATCCCCGCAACAGAAGTATATAAGCAGATACTGGGAGAGCTTGAAATGATCAGGATGGACACTTTACTTATAACAGGAGCCAAAATTACTATCCGCGATATGCCATCCGGCAAGCCGAAGCTGCTGATAACAGATACTTATATTCAGCTGAGAGACCTGTCGCTTGACAGCGCTGCCAACCGCGATAGCACAAGGATCCTTTTTTCAAAGCACATTAACATAGATTGCAAATCATTGTCGTGGCTGTCGAAAGACAGGCTCTATACCTACAAGGTTGAGGGTATATCATTTGATATGGACAACAGTTCCGCCCGCGCTGATGTATTCAGGGTCATCCCTCTGCTTGATGAGCATAGTTTTGCAGCCAAAAAGAAAGTACAGGCTGACCGCTATGATATTACGCTCAACAAAATTGAAATTAGCCGCTTGAATTTTTACCATCTCATTGATGAAAAGGTTGAAGCCAATAAGATATCCATATACCGGCCGGTTATCAAAATATACAGGGATATGACCAGACCTCATGATCATAAAAGCAGGATCGGGACTTATCCCCAGCAACGGATTGCGCAAATTCCTTTTCCCGTCAATGTAAAAGCAGTGGAATTAAAAGACAGTTATGTGGAATATAAAGAAAAATCACGCCTGCTGGCAAAAACAGGTAAGGTCAGGTTCCATCACCTGAACAGTTTTTTTTCTAATGTCACTAACATGAGTGAAGAGGGAAATATGCTTACGGCAAAAGTAGATGCAAGGTTTCTTGATATATATCCTGTAAAAACTTACTGGGCTTTTTACCTGAACAACAAAAGAGGCCGCTTCGACGTAAGCGGTCACATGGGACAGGGAAAAGCTGCGGCAGTAAGTCCGGTATCCGTGCCGCTGGGGGGAGTAAGGATAGACCAGGGAATGATCCGTTCGCTGGATTTTGATTTCAGGGCAGACAATTACAGTATGGGGGGAAAAGTGAAGATATTATACGATGATCTTAAAATTTCCATGCTCAGGAAAGATGAAAAAGCCATGGAAAAGAAAAAGCTGGCCAGCATTGGGGCTAACCTGCTGGTAAGAAATAACAATCCTTCCGGTAACAAGCCACCGCGTACAGGCGATGCTTATTTTGAAAGAGATACCACACGTTCCATGCTTCACATGGCGTGGAAAACATTAATGGACGGCGTTGGAAAATCAGTATTAATAACCCATCAGTAAATATCTTTCCGGTATCCGATGTCAGGCATTAAAACTGTGAGGATATAACATTCCTCTTTGAAGCGAAAATTTTGAATATATTTAACCCTCAATTCTAAAAACCACATGATGAAAAAAATTCTCTTTTGTGTTGCAATCACCCTGTTATGGCATATCCTTCCCCTGCATGCACAAAACAGCGGATGGGTCTCTTTGTTCAACGGCAAAACACTTGACGGATGGAAACAAATGGGTGGCCAAGCAAAATACGCCGTGGAAAAAGGAGCTATAGCGGGAACCACAGTACCGGCCACTCCCAACAGTTTTCTTGTTACTGAAAAAGAATACGGGGATTTTGTGCTGGAGCTTGAAGTGAAGTTGCCCGACAGCGCCACCAACTCAGGCATACAATTGAGAAGTCACTTTAACCCAGACGCCAATGATGGTAAAGGAAGGGTATACGGCTACCAGTATGAGCTTGACGGCTCGGCACGGGCATGGACAGCGGGGATCTATGATGAAGGAAGAAGAGGGTGGTTGTACCCGTTGGATCTCAACCCCGCCGCAAAAAAAGCTTTCAGGCAGGGGCAGTATAATAAAGTGAGAGTAGAATGTATCGGCAATACGATCAAAACATGGATCAATAATGTGCCGGCAGCTTACCTTGTAGACGAAGCGGATGCCAGCGGCTTCATTGCATTGCAGGTGCACGGTATAGGAAATTCGCGGAAGCCGGGAGAAACAATACACTGGAGAAATATCCGTATCAAAACCACGGGAATAACACCTGCCGCATTCCCGGCAGGCATATATGTAAAGAACAATGTCCCCAACCAGCTTACAGATTATGAAAAAGCGAATGGCTGGAAGCTGCTTTTCAACGGCAGCAGCGGTGAAGGATGGAGAAGCGCTAAAACCACCTCTTTCCCGGAACACGGATGGGAAATAAAAGACGGGGCGCTTACAGTATTGTCTTCGCACGGTAATGAATCAGCCCGCGGAGGCGATATTATTACCGAAAATAGGTACAGCACATTTGATATCTCTTTTGATTTCAGGCTTACCCCGGGCGCAAACAGCGGCGTTAAATATTTTGTCACTTTATCTGATGGCAATACGGGATCTGCCTTAGGACTGGAATACCAGGTGCTTGACGACAAGCTACACCCCGATGCAAAAATGGGACGTGATGGCGACCGGACGCTGGCATCGCTTTACGACCTTATGACAGCGCATAAGCCCGGTAATGCGGTTCATGCTATTGGTGAGTGGAACACGGGAAGGATAATTGTATATCCCGACAATCACGTAGAGCATTATCTTAACGGCCAAAAAGTATTGGAATACGAGCGGGGATCAGCAGCTTTCAAACAGCTTATTGCTATCAGCAAGTATAAAAACCATGAAAATTTCGGATTGGGGAAAGAAGGGTTTATCCTGCTGCAGGATCATGGGGATGAAGTGAGCTACAGGAGCATTAAGATAAAGGTGAGTGAATAGGCAATAGTGAATGCGGAATCGTGAAAAGTGAGAGGTGAGAGGTGAATGCCTCACATTTATTGTTTACCGTTTCACGTCTCACATTTCACGTTTGACATAGCCCTATTAACTATTCTTAACTTTTTAATGGTTCAAATCCAGTCTTCAGTAATAGCCGTACATTCTTCTCACTTCCAGCACAATGCCTTCGATCTGTGAGTCTTCGCTGACGGCATTATAAGTCTGCTTGAGGCTGCTGCCAAATACCCATGCCACACTTTGCCAGAAGCCGGCGGAGAAGCTTCCTTTGTAATCCTGTATGATATCATAACAGGTATTTCCTGTTTCCCTGGCAATCAGCTTCATCAACACTTTGCCCTGGTATACCGAGAGGTCAGTGAGTGGTTTTGTAAATTCACTGCGGAGCTCTTTCTCCCGGCTTTTAACATATTCCTTTCTCTTATGCTTATCAGGAATGGTAGCAAGATGAGCGCTGATATCATTGAAAACGGCGCCGGCTTTTTTAGCATAAGGATAGGTAACATATACCGCATTGCGGAGCCTCGTCCACTCCCGGAGCGCCCTGCGCTGCTCAGGTGTCAGGCGGAGGTAAACATACACTTCTGAAAGCTCTTTATAGGGAATGGTGTCGCCCTGGTATACTATTGCCTGCACTACGATAGTATCGTTAGGCCCATACTTGTTTTGCGAGCGGGCGGCAGTGAGCAGCACGGCACAGAGTACGGTAAGCAATAACCTGCAATATGATCGGCGCATCAGATCCATTCAGCGATTAAGATATCAAATTAAACGTTTTTTTCAACATTTTGATACGTCATAGACAATAAGGGTAACCCAGCCGCTGCCATAAACATTAAAAATTTAACGAAAATCAGGGAAAATGAAGCGGGGATGGCTGGCTGCGAATGTGAGACGCCAGATGTGAGACGTGAAAGGGCAAACCTGAGATATAAGGAGTAAAACGAGGTGTCCGGGTCTCACCTCTCACGTTTATCGTTTGACGTTTATCGTTCTCACCATTCACCATTGCCCCCGTCCGACTGGCGTCAGCCGGGCGGGTATTCACCACCCTCCCCCTCACCCTCTCACCCTTCTCGCCCTATGCCATGCGCTCATAAAAAAACCGGTGGTCATAATGATCACTCCCAGCCACAACATACCTATAAAGGGGAACTGGAAGGCTTTTAGTGTAATGTATTTCATGACCGCACTTGATTCTTTCACCCCCAGCTCTATCCCGCTTTCTGTCTTATTCACCTGCAGTACAAGGCTTTGCGACATTACCGTGTCCAGCTTTGGCAGTGGCGCCTGGTCTTTGCTGAAAAGCGCCGGGGAAGCTTTATAAGTCCTGCCGTCTGAGCTGTATACGGTAACATCCGCCAGCCAGGCGCTGTCCACCAGCGGTAGATCTTTATTGGTATTCTTATTGGCTTCAATTACCTGGTTCACCACGATAAACCCTTTGGAGTAAAATACAGTATCGCCTGCTTTTACCGGGCGGTTTTTGAAGCTTGCAGTATCCTTAATGCTTGACGGGTCAGGCATGGAAGTGATAAAAGTAAAGATATCCTTATTCCAGTAATGGCGCGAATCCGGGTTTGCAGACAGGCTGGTTCTCCCCCCCTCCCCTTTTACCAGAAAAGCATCGGGATAGAGGTTGAAATGTTCCTTTATTTCGCCGGAAGCAGAATCCTTCCTGACATAATTCACTCTGAAGTACAGCTTTTCATCTCCGGGGTGCGTGGAGTCGCCCTGGTAGGTGACCGTATATTTGCCCATCGGGGTAGGTACTCCCTGGATAAGCGTTACATTTTCCAGCCCGCTGTCTTCCTTGCCTTTGGGATCTATCAGTCCCGGGATGATTATACCGGTACGATTAATGGATATTATTTCTTTCTTTGAGGAAGTGATCAGTATGGCTACCAGCACCATTCCGAAGCCAAGATGCGCTACAGAGCCTCCCGCTGCTTTTAATCTGCCTTTTAATCCGGACCAGATATAAGCCGCATTGGCTATTACGGCATATACTGCCGCAAACAGGGCAAGATGTATGGCGCCAAGATAGCCTATGCCGTATTTGTTATAAGTAATACCGCCGAAAGCGCTTACGGCTACCGATATTATCAATGCTACCACCGTAGGGACAATAAGCTTTTTCATCCAGAATGAACGGGGTGTCTGCTTATACCTCAGGTATTGGGTAATGGCGGTCAGCAACCCGAGCACTACAGCGATCAGTATCATTACCCTGTTGTATATGTATTCAGGATCTTCGCCTATAGCCTTCTGTGTGCCGAATATTTTATTCAACACCGGCAGGGAAGTGTAGAAAGTAATATACGCTGCCGCTATAAAAAACACCAGCGCCCCCACAAACATCCAAAACTCCCTGGAAGATATATCTTCCTCTTTTTTCAGAACGGGGATATGCTTTTGATTCTTAAAATACATGATGATATACAGCGCTGCAAAAGTGCCCATCATCAGGAGAAGATGCCAGAACAGGGAATCGCCTTCCCCGGTGAAAGAATGAACAGAGGTATCTCCCAGGACACCGGTACGGGTGAGGAAGGTAGAATACAGCAGCAATAAAAAGTTTAAAAATAAAAACCAGTACGCGGCTTTGGAAGAATAGCCGGTAGACTGGTTCACCAGCATTACATGAATGCCGCCCACCAGTATAAGCCAGGGCACCAGTGACGCATTTTCTACGGGATCCCATGCCCAATACCCCCCAAAGGTAAGGGACTCATAGGCCCAGGCTGCTCCCATCATGATCCCTATACCCAGCATTGCGGCGCTGAACAATGCCCAGGGCATAGCAGGCCTGATCCAGCCCGAAAAATCTTTTTTCCAAAGGCCCGCAAAGGCAAAAGAAAAAGGAAAAATGGTAGACGCAAATCCCAGGAATATCACCGGGGGATGAATGGTCATCCAGTAATTCTGCAATAATACGTTGAGCCCGTTGCCGTCGCGCCAGTATTTGCTGAGGTATTGAGGATCCTGGAAAATGGGGGCTGACGCAAAAGGCATTTCGTTGCGCACCAGCACAAAAGGACTGCTCCCGATCTTGACATCGAAAAAATAGATCCCCACTAAAAAGCTCGCGAGAAATACCTGCCCCAATGAAACAAGGGTCATTACGGGAGCTTCCCATTTCTTTGCCGTGGCTATCACGATCAGTCCGAGTATACAATGCCAGAAATTCCACAGCAGGAAGCTGCCTTCCTGTCCTTCCCATATACAGCTCAGGAGGAACTTCACCGGCAGGCTGCGCTTGGAATGCTTATAGGCATACAGGTATTCGAAATAATGATTGTATACAATAGTATAGATGAGGGCAAAAATGACAATCACCGAAACGGTCTCTATAAAAAAAGATATTCTTGCCAGCTTCTTCCATGAATTGTGCTCTTCCGGATTGGATGCCCGGGTAGCTTTAAAAAAGGAAAACGTTGCCACTAAGGAAGCCGTAAAAGATAACAGGGCAAAAAAATGCCCCATCTGTCCTATCAGTAAATGTTCGCCCTCGTATACCATGACCGTTTAATAATCCTGCATTTTATGTTCTAAATCTTTTTCCTGGTGTGCAGGATCATCTTTGTATTTGGAGGGACATTTGAGTAAGATCTCTTTGCAGTCGAACACCTCGCCATTCATTTTGCCTTTAAGCACTATTCTTTCGCTCGTTTCAAGCTCCGGTGGTTTGGCGCTGTGGTAAACTACTTTTGTGTGTCCGCCAAGACTGTCTACCGCATAAAAAGCCAGGTAGTTGGGGTTTTCTACCGGGTTGTACTCTATTTGTTTTGACCTGTCCAGTTTGGCGATCAGGTGAATATATTGTCCCTGCTTTTGGCGGGCTGAAGCAATAGTATCATAAGTGGTAAGATCTTTGGACATGGTCACCAGCATGTAGGCTATGGCAGCAGCGATCAGTACCAGGGCTATAATATGCGTTCTTTTCATGTTGGAAATCCGGTTGAATCCCGCAAAATTAACTCAAAAATCAACTCATCTTATATATGTTTATAGTTAATATCCCCGCTTGCAACTTTATATGCCCCAAGGTCGTTTTATAACAGGGTTTTGTGCCGGTAATACGAAAAACGGCCCTAACTTGCACCGCTTTTGGAATAACTGATAATTCAGATCATGGACCTTTCAAAATTTGATCCCAACACATCAGGTAACCCCAATTACAATATTTTCGGGCTGCCTTTTACAGAAGAAGAGGCGCGCCTGGTAATATTGCCCGTGCCCTGGGAGGTTACGGTGAGCTATCTTGCCGGTACGGCCCGTGCCCCCGAGCGGATACTTAAAGCAAGTTTACATGTTGATATATTCGACGTTGATATTTACGACGGATGGAAACAGGGGTTTTTCCTGCGTGAGCCCGATAAAAAAATTTTGCTGAAAAGCGATTACCTCAGGAAAGAATCCGAGCTGTACATCAATTATATCTCGCATGGCGAAAAGCTGGATGATAACCGGTTCATGTGCAAAACCCTAAGGGAGGTAAATGAAGGTTGCGAATTCCTTAACGGATGGGTATATGAACAGGCTAAAGCATTGCTCAATAAAGGCAAGCTGGTAGGGATACTTGGCGGCGATCATAGCGTTCCGCTCGGGTTTTATAAGGCTATTGCAGAAAAATATGGTGAATTCGGGATTCTGCAGGTGGATGCCCACTGCGATCTTCGCAAGGCTTATATGGGGCTGAAATATTCCCACGCTTCCATAATGCATAATGCGCTCGCGGAAGTGCCCGGGATTGTAAAGCTGGTGCAGATCGGTGTAAGGGATTTTTGCGAAAGTGAATGGGAATATATACAGCAAAGCAATAACAGGGTGGTGACCTACTTCGACAAAAAGATCAAGGAGCTGCAGTATGAAGGACATAACTGGAATGTCATTACGCAGCAGATCATTGACAATCTGCCTCCCAAAGTATTCATCAGCTTTGACATAGACGGGCTCAACCGGACACTATGCCCCCATACCGGTATGCCGGTGCCCGGGGGTTTTGAAGCGGAACAGATGTTTTTCCTGTTCAAGAAGATCCTGGACAGCGGGCGTAAAATTATCGGCTTCGATCTCTGCGAAACAGGCGTGAGCAGCAACGAATGGGATGAAAACGTGGGCGCAAGAGTGCTCTTCAAATTGTGTAACCTAACTGTGGCAAGCAACTGATGGGTAATTCAAAAACAAAGACCACTGACCTGTTCCAGTATGTGCTGATCATAAAAAAGGAAAAGCCGGTAAATATTGATTATATCAGTATTTTTCTCTGCCTTATTTCTTTCCTGTTCTTCTTGTTTTTTTCCTATACCACCAAAAACTTTGCAACTATCTTTTTCTGGGGAAGCCTGCTGATCCCCGCAGCCTTGTTCCGCACGTTATGGATAAAGCGGAAACATAACCGGGGAGTCACTTTTAAGCATCCGCTCCTGCTCACTGGGTTTATATGGCTTTGGATACCGGGGCTGCGCTGGGTATTTATTTTTTTTATCTTCTTTGTATTGTTCGATCACCAGTCGAGGCAGCCGCTTGAGATCGGGGTTTCGGACGAGCAGATCGTCATTAACACTTTTTTCCGTAAAAGATACCAGTGGAGCGAACTATCGAATGTTGTGCTGAAGGATGGTCTTTTTACCATGGATTTCAGGAACAATAAGCTGTTGCAGCGGGAAATCGTTCCCGGGCGGGAACGCATAGATGAAGCTGCTTTCAACGAATTTTGCAAAGAACAATTATCATGAATTCATTTGAAGAGGGAAAAGTATTGCTGATCAACAAGCCGCTGCGATGGACATCCTTCGATGTGGTAAGAAAGATCAGGAATGCCGTTAAAATAAAAAAAGTAGGGCATGCCGGTACATTAGATCCCCTGGCTACAGGACTGCTGATCGTATGCACGGGAAAGTTTACCAAAAAGATCAATGAGTATATGGCCAGGGAAAAGGAGTATACAGGCACGTTTTCGCTTGGGGCCACCACTCCTACTTACGACCTTGAAAGCGAGCCGGAAAATATTCAGTCAACAGCAGCCCTTTCCGAGGCAGCAATTATTGCGGCAACGCGTAATTTTTGTGGTGAAATACTGCAGGTTCCACCTGTGCATTCTGCTATCAAAAAGAACGGGAAGCCCGTATACCTGCTTGCCCGCAAAGGAATAGATATTGCGCTTGAGCCGCGCAGGATCACTATTAAGGATTTTACCATTACTGCCATAGATATGCCGGTAATACATTTCAAAGTCACCTGCAGCACCGGTACCTATATCAGGAGCCTCGCCCATGATTTCGGCGCAGCCCTGGGATGCGGCGCTTACCTGAGCAGCCTGTGCCGCACAAGGATCGGCGAATTTGGAATCGGGGGTGCCATGACCATGGAACAGGTCATTGGTATGATTGAGCAGGAAAAGACAGGCAGCGTTGATCGTGAGACGTGAAACGATAAAGGAGAAATATTTCAAATTTCACTTTTGACATCTCACGTATCAGATCATACCTTTCGATCTTTTTTATCTTCCCCTCCCACATATCCTGCCAGCAAAGTGGTGCAAAATCCCAGCATTGCTATCAAAGCAAACGACCATCTTAAATTTAAAGCCTGTGCAATAAAACCTATTACCGGGGGACCAAAAAGAAAGCCAAGATAACCCACCGTAGAAACAGCAGCCAGCGCCACTCCCGATGCCACCTTGCCTGATCTGGCTGCGGCGCCATATACCAGTGGTACTACAGAAGATACGCCCATGCCTGTAAGCAAAAAACCTGCTGTTGCAGTTATGATATAAGGGAATATGACTGAAAGCATCAATCCTGATGCAATTAGTATCCCGCTCATCCCGATCATATTTTTTTTCCCAAGCTTTGTTGAAAGCCGGTCTCCGATAAACCTTCCTCCAGCCATAGTGGTCATGAACGCCACAAAGCCGGATGTAACCAACGCCGGAGGCGCCTTTACTTCTTTTGCAAAATATACACCGCTCCAGTCGTACATTGTTCCTTCACAAACCATACAGCAGAAAGCGATCAGCCCCAGCTTAAGCAGGTAGCTGTCAGGCTTCGCAAAAACAGGCGCTTCACCTCCCGCATGTATGTCTTTTTCGAGCAGGAACTTATATGCGCCCCATACCAGCAGATATATGATACCGGCAATGATGCAAAAATGCAAAAAGGGCGGGATCACATAGCGGACCATGAGCGTGCCGGTAGCGGCCCCGGTAAAGCCGGCAAGGCTCCATACGCCATGGAAAGATGCCATGATAGAACGATGATAGAGGTACTCCACTCCTGCGCCCTGCGTATTCATTGATATGTTGAGCAGGTTGCCGCCAAACCCAAAAAGAAATAATAATGCAACCAGTTGCCAGAGGCTTACCGTCAGGCCGAGCAATGGAAGTGTAGCGGCATATAGCAATACAGCGGCAATGGCAATTTTCCTGCTTCCGTATTTTGCCACCAGAAAACCGGAAACAGGCAAGCCGACAATCAGTCCTACCGGGAGAGCTAAAAGCACGCCTCCCAACGCAGCTTCGTTCAGCCCCAGCTTCACCTGTACCTGTGGTATCCTTGATGCCCAGCTCGCAAAGCAAAAGCCGGCGCAAAAGAATAAAATGCTTGTTGCCATGCGCGCTGCGCGTGCCGCGGAACTTTTTGCTACGAATGATAACATACAGATGAAAGATACAGATATTGAAGATAGGCAGAAAAGAGAATGGGCAATCGAAGATTGGAATCAGGTATTTTGATCATAGCCTCTTAATGGTTTAATATCGGTTTTAATCTTTACCAGTAACTGGATAAGCCGCCTCTTTTTGCCCGGTTCCGCCGAAGGCGGAATTGAAAAAATGCGTAGCATATTTTTTCAAAGGACAAAAAGCAGCGGTGTTCCAGTTACGCAGCCCGCCGGCTGCAGAGGCAAAAAGCAATGAATTAAAACGAACATGTTAGTACATAAAACCCCGGCATGAAAAATAGTACTGAATTTTCGCATTGGATTGAAATTCCGTGCGGGAATATGTGATCGGGCCGATGACTCTGGGACGCAGAGCTACGGGCCGTAGGCTCGGTAGCATATTGTTCCCACGGATTTCAATCCGTGGTACATTTCCGCTTGCGAAAATTATATATATCCTCAAGCAGAAAACACCAGTTACAAAAACAAAACACTCTTGCACGTATTCGATCCCGCCTTCATACTGTATTGATCTAAATGCCCCGAACGTTCGGGGTCGGCGGGAGAGAAATCTGCTGAACAATAGTGCAGAGGTTGAGCAGTAGTACATTTGCCGGGCAGATTTCTCCCTCGTAAGAACTTGCATTAAACTATTCTGTCCGTTGGCTCGGTCGAAATGACGAGCGTACTGATAATTTTGTAGCTTTCGCGATAATTCAGGATTAAAGCGGTAAATCTTTTTATATTTATTTTTGGTAAATATACCAGCATATACTACTGTTATGTTAAGACTATTGTGGCGTAAACAATTGTGAGACGTGAAAGGTGAGATGTGAGATTTTCACGTTTAACTTCTGACGTTTCACGATTAACATAGCACTACATCATTTTAACCAATCATCAATATATCATGCCCATTTCCCAAATCACTGAAGTCATTACAAGGCTGGATGAAATTGTACAGCAATGCCGTTCCTCGCAGAGCAGGATGGGCTATTTTGCCGCGCTGTATAAAAGGATGACCATGGCGGTAAGCGAAGGTATCCTGCAGCATGCATTTGAAGACGGCGACAGGATGAACCGCCTTGACGTAGTGTTTGCACAACGTTATCTCGACGCCTTTGATGCATATAACAACGGTAGCGCCTGCAGCAATTCATGGAAATTTGCATTCGACTGCTGCAGGACAAACGACCTGATCGTGATACAGCATCTGCTGCTGGGCATTAATACACATATCAATCTTGATCTTGCCATAGCATCGGCAACAGTAGGGCCGGGAGACGCTATTAACGGGCTGGCAAACGACTTCAACAGGATCAACTCCGTAATTGCATCGCTGGTAGATGATGTGCAGGAATCACTGAGCCGTGTGTGGCTGCCCATGCGCCTGCTCGGAAAAATTGCCAATGGCAGGGAAAAAGCGGTGCTGAATTTCAGTATTGATAAAGCCAGGGAGACTTCGTGGTGTAACGCCCTGCTGCTGGCTGCAATGGATGAAGCGCAACAGGGCATGTATATACAGCAAATGGACCAGGTAGTATACACGCTGGCACAGGGCATCCGGTCGCCCGGGCCACTGGCAGAAATGCTGGTAAAAACAATCCACGCCACTGAGTACGACGATGTATCAAGAAGCATTCACCTGATTGATACTGCTTTGGTAGCGTGACAGGCTATTGGGGCAACTGAAATACAAGCGGCTGCCTTCGATAGACCTTTACCAGTTTCCCGTCCTGGTGAGCGGGCCTCCATTTAGGCGAATCTTCTATCAGCCTTATAGCTTCTTCATCAAGAGAGTATTCAATGGATCGTATTATCCTGATATCACTCGTGGTACCGTCGGTATTTACTACAAACTGCAGCATCAGGCTCCCCTCTTTTCCCAGCTTTCTGGCCCTGTCGGGAAAATTGATATTTTTTTGGATATATTTGATCCAGTCCTCTATTCCTCCCTTGAAGGTGGCTTCTACTTCTCCAAAATGCTTTTCGTCCTCATATTTCTTCCTGTTCTCTTCTTTTTCCGCTTCTATAGCTGCAATATCCATACTGGTCACCAGTTTATCCATTTCATACTTTTCTTTTTTCCACAGGCTGAATGAGTCGGTATAAAAATACCACCACCCATTTTTTCTGCCTTCAAAAGTATAGCCCGAAGAATCCATTCTCCCGTCGGGACCATAAAAAATAAACTCTCCATGCGGAGTAGTAGCCTCCTTGTCTTTATAAGTTTCGACTGACATCAACGGTCCATCATAGTGATAGTATTTCCACTCGTAAGCGGTATCGCCCAGCTTTTGGAGGCATCCCAGGTATTTTGCATCTTCAGGCTTGCAGCCTTTCCAATTTTCATCAAAAACATAAAAAGACACATTGTTTTTGTTTGATTTTTGGGCATGAAGGTTGATAACAGATAAGAATAAAGCAAGTACAAGCAGTGTTCTCATAAATTGTGTATTATTATTAGCAAATTATAGTATTTATATATGATTTCAAACATAAAAAACCTCCGTATGTTACATTCAACAACCAGGCAACTGATGGTGGCAACAGTAGCTGTATTACTTCTTCCGTTGCTTTCAATGCATATCCCTTCACGTTCAGCCAATGCCTTATCGCCACTGAACGGTGCATGGCAAATTGAGGAAGGAGATCACCAGCAACTGCTGCTCATTGCAGACGGATATTGTATGCTCTCCGCTTTTAACATACAGGACAAAAAATTTAAAGGCAGCCGGGGTGGTTCTTTTACCGTAACAGACAAAGAAATCGTATTAAAAACAGAATTCAACAGCAATGATAAATCTGCTGTAGGTAAAATAAACAGATATGCCTGCCAGGTGGAAGGTCAAACCCTTATTACCAACCTTACCGGCAGCCGCCAGGAGTGGAAGAGAGTGGATGACGGTAAAAGCCTGCTTGCCGGCACCTGGCGTATTACGCAACGTAAGCAGGACGATAAGATGGTAGAAATGCCACTCCGGGCAAGGCGCACCTTAAAGCTCCTGACCGGCAACTACTTCCAGTGGGCTGCCATCAATATTGAAACCGGGGAATTTGCAGGCACAGGCGGAGGAAAATATACTTTTGAGAACGGGAAATATACCGAGCATATATCATTTTTTTCCCGCGATGCATCAAGGGTGGGTATGTCGCTGAGCTTTGATGACAAACTTGAAGACGGCAACTGGATACATACCGGCCTCAGCTCCAAAGGCGATCCTATCTATGAAATCTGGTCGAGGATGAAGTAAATGCAAGGTTGCCAACCTTTAATAAGATTATCGTGAAAAGTGAGAGGATAAAGGTGAAAGGCATGTTTCACATCTCACCTTTCACGTTTGACATAGCTCCTAACACTCGCAGTAATCGGGAGAAAAAATACCGTTCACCGCAACAACAGACGATACAGGGATCTCCAATCCGCCCTCTAATTGCAGAGAAGGCTGTCCTGTTCCTTCGTTTATGCCCAGTATCAGGCCTTCAAAACGGGTTAATCCTCCGTCATCATACAGCATGGAGGCTTTGGTCTGACCGGTATATAATTCTTTCAATATCTGGAAAAAACTTTCTTTGTTATTAAGTGTTATACGTGTGTCCATAACCGAAAAGTTAAACACCTTAAAATTATCAGCCTGTTGTGCAAAGTTAGTAATAACGTCAGACATGAGACGTTAAACGTGAGGATCTCACATCTATCGTTTGTCATTTCACGTTTGACATAGCACTAGCTCTTTATACCCCTCCATTCCTGTGGTGTTACGCCATACTCCTGCTTAAACACTCTTGCAAAATACCCCGGATCATTGTAGCCGCTATCCAGTGCAACGGAGGCAATGCTGTTGGCAGGATCCTGCAACAATTCCTTTGCCTTTTTAAGCCGGATCATCCTGATGAATTTGTTGGGGGAATATCCGGTCAGGGCTTCCAGCTTGCGGTGCAGTTGCGAATGGCTCATGAAAACCTGTTTACACAATTGCTCTACCGTGAAACCGGTATCCGTTAAATGTTGCTCTACCGCTTCTCTTACCTTTTTCACAAAACTATCTTCTATGGCATGATCGCTTATTTTATCAGGAACGTTAACCGCCTCCATAGGCGCAGCTTCATATATACCTGCCTTTTTAAGATAATACCGTTGCAGGTTTTTACGCATCTCCAGCAGCTTCTTTATCCTCACCAGCAACTCATCCCTGTTAAACGGCTTTTCCAGGTATGCATCGGCGCCCTGCTGCAGCCCTGTTATTTTGCTGCCTGCATCAGCTTTTGCCGTAAGTATGATCACGGGGATATGGCTGGTACTTTCATTATGGCGCAATTTGTTCACCAGCTCAAAGCCATCCACATAAGGCATCATCACATCGGTAATGATAAGGTCAGGGATCATATCTTTGGCTATATCAAACCCTTCCCTTCCATCCTTACCAACAGCGAGCCTGTAATCAGCAAGGCAGGATGCAGTATAGGCAACTACATCAGCATTATCCTCCACCAGCAATATCAATGGTGCGCTTATATTTTTATCGTCATTATCTGCAACAGGCATATTGAAATCAGGTAGTAGTACGGATGCCTGATTTTTAAAATCATACGGCGCCGGTTTTTCTGCTGCAGCCACTTTCTTTAACGGTAGCGACACCGTAAACTCGCTGCCCTTAAAGGCGCCGGCCGGAGGGCTTTTTACCGCTATCTCTCCATCCATCAGCCTGACCAGCTCTTTTGTCAGTGCGAGTCCAATGCCCGTGCCTTCGGTTTTGCGGGTATGACTATTGTCTAACTGATAAAAGCGGTCAAAAACATATTGCAACTGGTCTCCGGGAATACCTATTCCCGTATCCTTCACTTTAATGATCAATGCAGAATGGTCGCTGTCATTGGGCAGGGAATTTTCCATTACATTAATATAAATATTCCCTTTTTCGGGTGTGAATTTGATAGCATTGGAAAGGAGGTTGGATATGATCTGTCTTAATTTCTCCCTGTCAAATTCCATGTACAAAGCATCAATATCCGTTAAAAAATGTAGCTGCTTTTGCTGGCTTTCAGCAAGTGAATGAAAAGATTCAACTATATAACGCAGAAAATGAATGACATCTCCGTGCGATAACTGCAATTGCATTTTACCTGTTTCGAGTTTGGAGAGATCCAGCAGCTGATTCACCAGGTTCAGCAGGTTGCGCCCATTACGCAGGATCATATCCATGCGGGTATCAAATTGCTCTGCGGGCTTTTCTACAACCTGCTGGGCCATGCCCAATATGACGGTAAGGGGTGTTCGGAATTCATGGGTTATATTGGTATACAACTGTGTTTTTATGGTATCTAATTCTTTTACTCTTTTGGCTTCTAACTGTTCATAGTTTAACTGCGATTGCAATTTTGCCTTATTCACATTAAACCTCAGATAAGCGCGTATAGCTAATGCGATCAACAATGCATACAGCATATATGCCCACCAGCTTCGCCACCAGGGAGGTAATACTTTTATTTTCAGTTCCGCTATTTTATTGCTCCACACGCCCTGGCTGTTACTGCCCTGCACTTTAAAAACATAATTTCCTGCAGGTAAATGAAGATAGGTCGCTGTCCGGCGCGTGCCGCTTTCTGTCCGGTCTTTATCTATGCCTGATAGCTGATAACGATACTTGTTATGCAAGGGATCTCTAAAATCGAGCGATGAAAATTCAAGCGTCACTACATCCTGCAGATGGGTAAGGGTGATAGAAGCCGTTTGTTCGATGGTTTCTTTCAGCAGTCCCGTTTCATCGCCGGGAGTTATATTTTTATTACCTATCTGTATGCCTGTGATAAATACATTGGGCGTAAAACCTGCGGACAGTACTTTTTGCGGGTCAAAGATATTCAGCCCGTTCACCCCTCCAAATGCGAGATTGCCGTTGGATAGTCTGGCAAATGCATTCGTGTTAAATTCATCGGCCTGCAATCCGTCGCTGGCGCTGAATATCCTGAATACCGGTTCCTCCTCTTTGTTACCCGCAAGCATACAGAATAACCCTTTATTGGTGCTGCCCCAGATATTACCTGCTTTATCGGCAAGCACACCATAGACCACGTCATTGGGCAGTCCCTGCTTAGTGGTATAATGAATAAATTTCCCCGTTGATTTTTGCATCCGGTTCAGCCCGCCGCCCTTGGTGCATATCCATAAATAATCCGCGTTGACCGGGTCGTCCATGAACCATGAAACATAATTATAACTAAGCGAATTGCTGTTGCCCGGAATATTTTTAAACCATTTTACCTGTGGCGTTGTATCATCATCTGCAAATGCTACTCTTGCAAAACCATGTTCGGTAGCCAGCCAGAAAATGCCCTGATCATCTTCATAAAATGCATTGGTTTGGGTAAGCGCCTGCGTGCCTGTATATTGTTTAGTATCTATTACAAACTTTGATATGCTGCCGGTAGCGGGGTCAATCCTTGCGAGCGTACCATTGGCGCCGCAAACCCAGATACGGTGTCTGCTGTCTTCTATCATCGGCTGCAACTGCTCTGTAACCTGAGGGTTCGCCGGCTCGTCGTAAGCAGCCGTTAATTTCAAATCAGCCGTATACCGGCACAGTTTTTTCAGCACGTTCCAATACACCCAGTAGCTGCCATCGTTGGTTTGCAACACCTGGATGTAAGCAGGGGCCGCCGCCACGACAGAGGTAACCGGGCTAACGCGTTCTTCTCCTTCCGGGGTTAATAATTTAGCAGTCCTCCAGCCCTGCACATAAAGCATCCCATTATGCCATACCGCAATCCGCTGCAGACTCATATTGGGCAGCAGGGGATTGAAACGGTTGCCGGCAAGGCGGTATTTGTAAATACCGTGCCCCATTGTTCCTATCCACAATACCCCCGACCGGTCAAGCAGCAGGCATTTAATATTTTGATCCCGTACATCCGTTTTTAAGTTGCGACCATATCCGGCATTGATATTATCCCCGGCTTTTACCCCCGTCAGGTCATAAATATTACATCCCCAGGCTGCCCCGGTTTTGAAGGGAAAATGATCGTCGAATATCAGCCCGCCGCCTGCCCCGTTGCGAAGCAGATTGTGTTGCAACCGGCCGGCAGAATCTATTAAGGCTGTCCTGGTAACCGGGAGTATCCCAAAGCCAAAGGTCTGGCTGAATTTTGCCGACAAAATTCTGCCGGTTTTTTCGATAAGCCGGGTAAACTGATGCCCGTTATATAAAAGTTCGAAACCGGGATTGGAGGGATTGAAAATATAAATGTTGTTGTCGGCTAAGCCGATCCAGATAAACCCTTTATCATCCTTTCCTATTCCCAAAACCGGCTGGTTTCCCGGTACAGTCAATGTAGTTATTACCGGATTTCCACCATCTGGCAGCGAAATAATGCTAAGCCTCCCCCCCTGCGGGTATAACAATATGCGGTCATCGGGCAGTTCCGCCATCGCAGCATCTATCCGGTTGCTGGAAAGACCCGAAGTGTCGCCTTTATTATGAACGATCCGCAAAAACTGCCCGGTCTTCTTATTATATACATTCACACCGCCATCATACGTGCCTGCCCAAAGCCTGCCCTTACTGTCTTCCAGCAGATTGCTTACGGCATTGCTGCTGATGGAAGCAGCATCCTGCGGATCGGTGGTGAATACTTTAAAGCTGTAGCCATCGTAGCGGTTCAGTCCACCCTTGGTAGCAATCCAGATAAAACCATCCCTGTCCTGCAGCATATCATTAATCAGCCCCTGCGAAAGCCCCTGAGCGGTGGAAACGGCTTCAAAACCGGCAATGGTTTGCGCCGGAGCAGCGTTTCCATATATGGAAAAGATGAGCAAAAAAAGGGCGGGAAGACAGCAGCGTTCAGGCATTGCTATAAAGGTAAACACTTGGAGGTATCTATCCACTTATACAACAAAATTTTGTACCTCCGCGAGACGCCTTTGCTCAATTTATCCCATTCCTGCACAATTTATCCTGGTAAAAGACGAAAATGTAGCATTGAATGCCGAAAACATACTCACAGAGCGGCAGCTTACAGCAGAACTTTAGGCACCAATATTTACCGAACGCCTATCGCTCATCCTGCCTGCATCCACAGGTGTATTGTGATCACCCTTGCAGTTGATTCAACAACGCCTGTTTAAGTAAACCTTTCCTCTGTTCCACGTATGTCGCCACTTTAAAAAACTATTACAATGAAAAAGTCATTATTTCTCTTCGCCTTCGCGTTTTTGTACATCATAGCTTTTGGACAGAAAAAGAACAACGGAACCATATACATAGACCATCCGGCAATTGCTGTGGTAGACGAATTTGAAAAAGCCACCGTAGCCGGCGATTCGGCTAAAATTGCCGGCTTTTTAACGGATGACTTTAAATCGTACAATGGCACAACGACCAGCTTAAACGATCCGGCAACTGATAAAACGGCTTATTTGAACAATATTCTTCGTTACAGCAGGGAGATGGATTATTTTGCCATAGAACAGATTCCGGGCTCCTATCCCGATGCCCTTGAGTACAAAAAAGATAACAAGGATGGCGAAACCGTAGTGCAAGACTGGCTGATGGTGAAAGGCGTGCATAAAGCCACCGGCGTAAAATTAGATGCCGCCGCCCAGCGCATTTACTATCTTACCAAAGACAATAAAATAAAAAAGATCATTAACTACAGCAACGGGAAGGTCATTGATGAGATATTTGCCAGCTTTTCTGACCGCACCAACGGAAAAATTTACAACCACCACGAAAATATTAATACCATACGCAAGGCCGTATATGCTTTTGAAAAAGGCGATGTGGATAAAAGCCTGAGCTTCTTCAGCGATGAAGCAAGGGTGTATGATATCAACATCGAATGGGGCAAATATTTTACCAAAGCAGAAACCAAAGCCAACTGGCAAAAATTCCTAAATGATTTTGAGATCAAAAATATAGATATGGTTGGCTATCCCGATTACCTGGAATACGAAATGGACAATGGCCGGGAAGTGCTGTCGTGGTGGAAATTTAATGTAGTGCGGAAAGCAGACAAAAAAGCAATTGTATTTCCAATACATATCAGCAGTGGCTTTGATGAAAAAGGAAAGATCGTTTCGCAGATCATGTATTACAGTATGTCGTTATTGACACAGAAATGAACGTCCTGTACAGACCTATAAGGTTTTTAAAACCTTATAGGTCTGCGTTGAGGAAAGTCAGATAAAATAGACAAATGAATATATCATGAAAAAAATTATAGCTTTTATTATACTCCTTGCCTTTGCAGCCTGTAATAGTCATACATTAACAAACGATAGCAGCCCCGCTACTAAAACTGATAGCAGCAAAGCTGAGGTATTGTATCCCTATCCTATCGGGTATTCATCAAAATTTGAATTTGCCGACCCGGAAAACAGTAAAATGGTCCTTGATTTATGGAAAAGCTATGATAATAATACGTTAGATAATGTAAAAGATCATTTTGCCGATACGGTAGAAATGATATTCCCGGGATTCAGGATGCGTGCAGGCAGGGATAGCATTATAGCAACTGCAAAAACCGGGAGAAATATGTCTAATTCCGTCATCAGTACTGTTGATGTGGTAATGTCAGTGAAAAGTACCGATAAAGGCGGCAATTGGGTATTGGTATGGGGAAATGAAATGCGCACCGATAAAAAGAACAATACAGATACTGTAGCCATACATGAAGTATGGGGATTGAATAAAGACGGTAAAATAGAATTTATGCAACAGTATGCAAGTAAAAAGTAAATGAAATACACCAAACCGGTTTACATTTTTTTTCTCATAATGCCCATGGGGATCAGCCAGGGTTTTGTAACGGTAACATTACCTTTTCTGCTTACAAAAAATGGGTTTCCTGTGGCGCTCACAGCAGGTATTGTTGCCATAGGACTTTCAGCGAACCTGTGGCGTTTTGTGTGGGGACCTGTAGTAGATCTGTCGCTCAGTTTGCATAAATGGTATTGGCTGAGCTTATTGGCATGCATCGCTTCGGTGATGTTGCTTTGTTTTATTCCGTTTACTGTAAAAAGCGCCACTTTACTTTCCATAATTGTATTTGTATCCCAGGTGTCAGGCACCATTACCCTGCTGCCCATTAATGGCCTGATGGCCAAGCGCATCAGGGAAAATAAAAAGGGAGCAGCCTCCGGGTGGTACCAGGCAGGAAGTCTTGCAAGTACCGGCATTGGAGGAGGCGGCGGCTTGTGGCTTGCCACGCATTACAATCTTATTTTAGCAGGTATTATACTGTGTGCTGCATCCATATTTTTTGCAATGGCTATGCTTTTGACCCAGGACATCCCATACCTGAAGGAAAAAACAATAGCGCATGAAGTAAAAGGAATGGGCAGGGATACTTTAGCCATGATAAAATCACCTGTAGCATTGTTTGTGATGTTACTTATTATTATGCCGATTGGTACCGGCGCTATGGCAAATTTATGGTCGGCAGTAGCGAGAGACTGGAAAACAGATGCAGATACCGTTGTACTTGTAACCGGACTGTTATGCGGCGGTGTAAGCGCTGTGGGCTGCATAGCGGGAGGTTTCATCGCAGACCGCTGGGGCGTTTGGAATGCCTACCTTGGTATTGGGATTATTTGTGCATTGGTCACTGTTTTAATAGCTTTGCTCCCTTACCGCCCGGCAACCTATATCTCCGGTGTGCTCGTTTACGGATTTTGCACCGGGTTGATTTATGCTGCCTATACCGCCGTAATCCTTTTTGTGATCGGCAAAAGACATACGGCCACCAAATTTTCTTTGATGTCGTCATTCGGTAATTTGCCGGTAGTATATATGACCACTTTTAACGGATGGACACATGATAAATTTGGCAGCAGGTATATGCTTATCGCAGAGGCCGTAGCAGGGATAATATTTGTAATAATTTTCTTCATTGTGCTGCAACAGATGAAGCAGAAAAATATGATCCCGGTTCTTGTTGAATAACACCTACTATTCCCCAACTTATTGTCAGCCCCATTCCATCGCGAGGCTGATCTAGGTTTGTTTTCTCATGATACGCGTTCAAAAAACGCAATCGGCTTCTTTTCCAGGAAGCCTTTTTTTGCTGATTTTGTTGTATATTTTAGTGCTGTTTATCCAATAGCACTAACGCGTTTCAAACGCACATCTTTTGAGAAAGGTACCGGTTGTTGCAGCAATTGTATACGTTATATTTTCAGGATTTGCTTTGAGGAACCGTCCCTTGAATACCGGTGGCCGGCGGACTTCCAGGTAATTGAAGCGCTGTTGAATGTGAGACGTGAAATGTGAGACGTGAAACATTCTTTCACCTTTATCTCCTGCCTGCCGTGCTTACGGCAGGTAAACCGGTAGGCAAGTCTCACTTTCCGCGATAATACACAGGCATAATTTGCCTGACTGAACACTACCATTCCCGCGCCAGCCATTGATAAAACCCCGGAAATGAGAGTCCCCAGTACCATTGCCCGTGTCTTCCTTCGGGATTGACAACGCGTTTTATTTCAGGTTTTATTTTCTTTTGTAACGCGTCTATTGTCAAATCCACATCAGCAGACATTTCTACAAAGCTACCGTCAGGCTTTCTCCTGTTCTCATTGCCACCGCCGTAAAAATAATAACGCTGTGTCGTATAGGCTTTACCTGGTCTGGTGACAGATATTTCCTTATAAATATTTTCTTCGTCCAGCCAGATGGAAGGAGAGAATACGCCGAGTGCGCCAAAGACATCGGGGTACAGCAATCCTGCATATAATGTGAGCAGCCCGCCCATTGAGCTGCCAGCCATAAAAGTGGCGGACTGCCCCGGCAATGTACGGTAGTGCTTATCAATACAGGGCTTGAGCGTTTCTACTATAAACCTGAGGTAATCCCTGCCATATACCGTATCGTACCGGCGGTTGGGGTGTATATAGTATTCCCTGATACGCCTGTCCTTATCTGCAGCATGATCTATGGCCACTACAATGCAATCTTTCCCCGACCGGTCAATGGCTTCATCCACACCCCATTCCACCGGTCCGGTCCTTCCTTCTGAAGTAGCTTCATCAAAAAGGTCCTGCCCGTCGTGCATATACAATACCGGGTATCTTTTGCCTGAGCTGCCATAATTTTCAGGGAGGTATACCCGGATACCGCGGTATTCCTTCAACTGTGGCATAAAAAATGCGCTGTCCATAAGATGCACCTGCGGTGAAGCGGTAGAAACAGGATGATCGTCGCGCCAGGCATGTATAGCGGTATTGATAACGGTATCGCTCCTGATAATAACCTGATGCGGATTTACCAGCCTGCCTTCCGTAGTACATTCCAATTTTTGCCAGTTGCCCCGGTTGAATTTAAACTCCAGTAATCCATCATGGATGTTATTTAGCACTATTGTATACGTTCCGCTGCTGCTTTTCTGCATTTGCAATGCAGCCTGCGCAGGTATCCATCCGTTGAAATTACCGGTAATAAATACAGGCTCTTCTGCGTGCTGGTCTGGCAGTTGGGCAATTTCTATCGTAACTATATGTTGGGCATAAGCTATCTGCAAAATCAGGCAAAGGAACAGCGGGCTCTGACACAACAGCTTTATACCGGGATGACTCATAAAAACATGACTAAATTTGAGGAGATAACTCCTGTTGGAGCACCTGTTTCTTCTGCACCGGTTTTTTCTTTTTTCTTCCCCGGTGCCACCATATCAGGAAACCGGTAATGGGAAGCGATGTACAGATTAGACCGCAAATAAATGTGAACAGCTTGCCAACAGGGCCCATCCATGTTCCCATGTGGAGTTGCCATATATAATTTTCAATATATTCACCTTTCAGCCCTTTGGCCGGGATATGGATATCTTCGCCGGAATATTTATCAATAAAGGCAAGCCGGGAGTTTTCAACACTTTTCAATCCAAGTTTTGTGCCTGTATTTACCAGGAAATAACCGGCAGAATCAAGTCTGTACAGCCATATACGTCCTGCGTTTTGTCCCGGGTGCCTCTTAAATTCCTGCTCAAGAGTAGTATTCATGGCTATAGCGGTTCTGGTGAAGTCGGCTTTGGGCAATGCCGCCTCCCATTTTTTATGGTCGGGATCGCCTCCCAAAAGCTTTACAGTAGACTCTGCGAGCGGGTGAAATGCAATAAGTAGCCCGGTAACAGTTAATGTCAGGGCAAGAATAGAAGAATAGAACCCCAGTACATTATGCAAATCGTAATTAACGCGTTTGAACCTGGCTTTCCATTTGATCTTAAAGCTGGCATCCCGTGTATGCTTATTCCATTTGGCAGGCCACCAGAGTATGATGCCTGAAATGAGCTCGATCAAAAAAATGATAGTAGCGATATCCACGATCCAACTGCCGGGGCCATGCCACAAAAGAGAGGCATGCAGGTGCGCCATTATATAAAAGAAGTTGGCAGTACGGTCATATTTCAACACTTTACCGGTATAAGGATCTGCATAAGCAAAAGCCAGGCCTTTGCCCGGGGCAAAAACCCTGAAACGCACTGTTCTTTCCGGGTCCTTATATACCGTTACTTCTGAAAGCTTTGCTTTGGGATAAGCTTTATTAACATTGGCGATAAGGGTTTCCACAGGCAACCGTTCAGGCTGTACCTGCTCCACATAACGTACCTTGCCTGCCGACCATTCAATGATCTCATCGCCATATACAACGATGGTGCCCGTCAGCGCCACAAAAACAAGAATAATCCCGGCAAATATTCCCGTCCAGAGATGCAGCCATGCATTCACGCGGCTGAATATGGATTTCTTCGACTTCGCTTTATTCATATTATATTGCTTAAAACAGTATAAGCACAACCAGGGGCTGTGCTTATACCGGAACATTTTACTCTTTTAGAACCTGTAGGTAATATTAAAAGCCAGCATTCTCGGCTGCCCGGGAAACAACCAGGAACTGTAAGTAAAGTATTTTTTATTGGCGATATTATCTATTTTGGCGCTGATCCTGAACTTTAATGCATTATAGAACACGCTGGCTCCATATACATAAAATCCGTTCAACGTGATCGTATTCTGGTAATTGGCATACGAGCTGCTTTGCCCGTTTCCACCGGCGCCTGCTCCAAAACCTTTCAGCTTTCCGGAAGTAAACTGGTACGTGCCCCAGATATTCCCTGCATGATAGGGCGCACTTTCCACCCTGTGGTCAAGAAATCCAGTATTACCCTTGTCAGCAGTATAGCGGATATCATTATAACCATATCCTAACGCGATGTTCAGACCCGCAACCGGGTTGGCAAGGATATCTACGTCCACGCCACGGCTTTTTTGCGTATTGTCCTGCACATAATATAACGTTCCGGGAACCTGCCTGGCTATATTTTCAACTTTGATGTCATACACACTCACGGTTCCGGTAAGCCGGTGTTGCAGTACATTAAATTTCATACCGCCTTCCCACTGGTTGGCATATTGCGGCTTGAGCAGCTTACCGTCTGCATCTGTATAGCTGACATTGTTGTATCCATTGTTGTAGTTACCAAAAACAGAAAGCCCGTTTTTAATGATCTCATAAGAAGCGCCGAGCTTGGGAGAATAAGAGGTCTGCTTGTAATCACTGATTACCGCAACAAACCTGTTGATACGCAGGCTTCCCATCAATAGCAGGCGGTCTGTAATATTCAGCACTTCAGAAATATAAGCGCCATAACTGTCGTTGATATCCCTGCCTCCGCTATACTTTACAGAGGTTGCTATACTATCGGCCCTGCTTTTTCTCATTAATAATTGGGCCGGTGTGGCCGTAATCTGAACTTTATCATAAACAATAGTGCCCCTGTAGGATGCTACATTTGTTCTTAAATAATCCAGCCCTACCAGCAACCTGTTGCGCAAACCGCCGATCTTGAAGTAGCCGATAAAATTCTGCTGGAACTGCTGTGTGTACAACTGGCTGTAAGGAATATCCAGGATGTTCCTGGTAATAACTGTTGTGTCTGTTGTAGAGGCTTTGTTCGCTACAAGGTTTATATAATGCGTTTCGTTATTACTTCTCGCTATTGCAAAATTGGTTTGTGAAAGCCATTGTTCAGACAACTTGTATTCCGCCTGCCCGCTAACAGACCATGTTTGTTGTGTGCTGTTGAAGTCGGGGTTGATGTAAGCGTTTTTCGGATCCAGGTCAAGGTCTTTGATATTACCCGCATAAGTGCTGGTGGAAGTAGTTCCTCCCGGAGGCGCATTAAAGCCGAAAAGCACAATCGGACGGGTGCTCTTATAGTAGTGACCATCAAAATGCAGGGTCAACCGGCTGTTGGCCTTTATCAGGAGAGAGGGAGCAAAGCCTACAGAGTTCTGCGCAAGCTGCTGGAATGTATTCCTGTTGTCGTACATGCCGTTTACGCGTAACAAAGCTGTTTTATCGTCATTAAGAGGTGTATTATAATCTACAGTAGTTCTTGCCAGCTCATAACTGCCTGTAGTAAAAGAAACTTCGCCGCGTTTTACTTCCAATGGCTGTTTGGTGATCATATTGTATACACCACCGTAGGAAGCGCCCTGGTTACCGCCAAACAAAGTAGCAGAAGGACCTTTGATGGCTTCGAACCTTTCCATGTTGAACAGGTCTGTTAAAGCTACATACCCGGTAGATACGCCATTCCTGTACATGATGGAACCGCTCGAAAAACCACGGGACTTGAACGAAAGTGATGATCCTCCGCTCCCCCCCACGATGGAGAGATTGCTCACGCCCGGTATATTGATCAGCGCCTGCTCTGTGGTAGTTACCAGTTGTGTTTGAAGCAATTCTTTTGGCACTACCGCGTAGTTCTGCGGGTTTTCAATATAAGTAAGCGGCAGCCTTGCCACCTGTACGCTGTTTTTATTTACATGCCGGTAAGAGGTAGATACAATCACCCTTTCCAGCACCATGGCATTTTCTTTCAATTGAATATTGCCTACAGATACCTTTTCAGCATTCAGCTCCACACCAACAGGGCTGGCGTTTACCCCCAATGACGAAACAGAAATGGTATATTGTCCATAAGAGATATTCCTGAATTGAAAATAGCCGTTATCATCCGACATGGTTTGCTTACCTGAAGGAGTTAGTATCACGATTACATTCTCCTCCGGCTGATTGTCGGCGTTCAATATTCTGCCCTCAATTACGCCCGCTTGTTTTGTCTGGGCCAATACCTGCACGGTAAACACCGCTGAGAACAGTGTAGTACAAAATAATAAAACAGAAAATCTGATAAAGTTAGGTTTCAACATTGCATCTTTCTTTTGGTGAAAAAGTCTTAACTATTGTTAAGCGAATGCAAAGTTAAAAGCGTGTTGATTTGTATTGTTACGAAATCAGGAAATCAGCGTTTATCCTATCTCGTTATTTATGAACGGTTTTGAAGAGGATAAAAACATTTTCCCTGCCGTCATATATTCTTCTGCTGAAAATATATTATTTATGCCGGCGAAAGAAAACCACCCGACAGTTTATAATTTACGAAATCGGGAAATAAGTGATGAGTCTTGGAACAAAAGACCGAAGATGCTATCTGAATAAGTATTAAAAATAACACGGAAAGGGTAAAAGACCGCCTTCCGTGTATGTGCTATTCTGTATTACTTGAAAACATATCCCACTGATATTCCTATTACACCTGTCTTTACTTTAGTGTTGCTGTTAGCATAAGTTGCCTTATTAAACAGGTTGTTTAACCCCGGGGTATAATTAGCGGATACAAAAATCTGGTCATTAATATGGTAGCCCGCCAGTACATTCAACCCTATCTCAAATCTTTTGATGCTGAACAATCCTTCATTGTCCTTATCGTATAAATCATATTTTCTGTCGTGATAAGTATAGTGCCCAATAAAACCTACACTAAAATTGGGACCTACTCCTCCAAAGAATTTTTTGTAATTGTACAAAACAGTTACAGGAACATCTATTGTATGCAGGCTAATATCAATGCCACTTAGCTCTTTCACCCGAGCTCTTTTAAAAGAATAAAGTAAATTGGGCTGCAACACAAATTGCTCATTTATCCTGATGTCTGCTACAAAGCCGGCATGCACTCCTATATTAGTACCACTATAAGATTTGCCATTAGCTTTAACATACCCTGAACTGATATTGGGTCCTAGTTTTGCGCCAAAAGAAATTTCCTGTGTCTTTGCCAGTACTCCTGATAACAGGAATATGACCATAAATACTTTTACTTTTTTGTTCATTGCAGATTGATTTAGGATGTTTTGTTTAAAGTTGACCGTACCGGCACTATCCGGCGCCGGCGTACCTTTATCACACAAATTAAAACAATCCTACCCCTCAGATAAATACATACTTTGTAGTAGTTCCTGGTGTTGAAAAGCTTTGGAGAACGCCGTAAATATGGCAAAGGAGAAGCCCGTCCCTGCTTTCCCGATAGAAACACTTTTCTCATAATATTTGCGAAAAGTGAAATCTATTCTTTAGAAGTAATGATAATAAGTTAGGTCTGTTATGCACGAGGGGGTTTCCGGCGGGATCCTGCATTCTTCTTTTCTGCAGTATCGCTCTCCGGCGGGCAGCGCAGGGAAGATGCCCTGATGTCTATCGTTGTTTTGAGCTCGATGGTCTTGAACTGGTGCTGCAGGGAATTGCTTTCGATCATTTCTATCAGCAGCCGTACGGCAGACTGGCCAATATCAAAAGTAGGCTGGTGAATGGAGGTAAGCGGCGGGTCAATAAACCGGCTCACAGGGTTGTCAAAAAAGCCTGCCAGCGCCACATCTTCAGGAATGCGCAGCTTCATTTCCTTCAGCACTTCAAAGCTCCTTATGGCAATGCGCTCCGCGGCCGCAAGAATAGCATCCGGCTTGGGATCACTCTTAAAAAGCTTCTCCACGGTCTTTTTAATATTCTTTGCATTAAAATCGCAGGATACTATCCATTTCTTTTGAAAAGGAATGCCATGCTCCTTCAGGGCTTCCATATATCCTTTCATCCGGTTTTTGGTTACCGAAAGATGTGTTGCCATAGATACATGTGCAATTTTTGTATAGCCCTGCTCAATCAGATGACAGGTGGCAAGATATGCCCCGCCTTCATCATCAGTCACCACTCTCGGAGTATCCACTTCATTGCATATCCGGTCAAACATTACTACCGGTATACCAGTGTCAATCACTTCCTGTATATGCTTTCCGTTTTTGGTTTCATTCGACACAGAGATGATCAGTCCGTCTATCCTCCGGGACTGGAGCAGCCTGATATTCATTATCTCCCTGTCATATTTTTCATGGCTTTGAAAAATGATCACATGGTAGCCTTTGGCGTAGGCATAATCTTCAATGCCTGCGATCACTGCCGAGCAGAAATAGTTGGCAATTTCCGGGACGATCACGCCAAGCACTTTTGTCTTCTTCTCTTTCAGGGAGAGCGCAATGGGATTGGGCGTGTAATTCAGCTCCTTTGCCAGTTCCTGTACCAGCTTTTTTGTTTCATCATTTATTTCAGTGCTCCCCCTCAGCGCTCTTGAAACAGTGGAAGCCGATATGCCCAGTCTTTTGGCAATATCTTTTATAGTTACCGCGTGTGAACTCTGCATATGGTAAAGGTATAGTCTTTGTATTTTATGTAATCAATTCCGCGCCTTAGGGCGTATTTCAATTTCCCGCGCCCGTACATAATCTTCCCGTCGGTGATGACACCATAGCAACTTAAGTAAAAAGAATTCCTGGTGATATAGCATTATCGGTTAAACTTATATATATTGAACACACCCTTTCTGCTGCATTGCTTTTGCCTCCGAGCCGGTCCCGCCACTTGGCGGGATAACCGGAACACCGCCGCTTTTTGTCTTTTGAAAAAATATGCTCCGCATTTTTTCAATGCATCCGAGCGATGGCTCAAAGCTGATAGCTGATAGCTCACCCGCTTACGAAAATCTGAAATACACCCCAGCCTTATTAAATCTTTTCGAAATTATTAAACATTTATCTAAACAAACTTCAATGCAAACGTTGCCGGTAACGAGTGCAACAGGCAGCACCGGAAACAGCAGTTTTGAGCAGTTGGAACGGATGACTTATCTGCCTATTTTTACTTTACCAGATTGCTTACAGACCAAATATGAGAAAAAGACTACTTACTATTGTCCTGTCATTGCTGTTGTGTTTATTTCACCTGATAAGTAACGGGCAGGCTATAGCCAGACTGACGCTTCCTTCGGCTGATAACAACTTAAGCATTCCTGTTTGTATTTCCCTTGATGATATTTCCACGCTTCCGGATGCCTCGCTGGCATTACGGGAAGTAAAAGGCAAAGCATACCTCCCTGTAAGCTGCCAGATAGAAAACGGCGCACGCCGCCTGCTCTGGTGGATGATCAGCCCTCAAACCCGTGCGGGAAAAAGAGTGTATGAATTATATAAGAAAGACAATCAGTCTTCCCCCGCACAGCCATCCCCGCTTGCAGTTACCGATAATAATGACGGACTGCTGATCGCAGAGAACGGCAGGCAGGTAATACAATATAATTATGCTGTTCATTATCCTCCCGCCGGAGTAGACAGCATATTTAAACGAAGCGGTTTCCTGCACCCGCTGTGGTCCCCGTCGGGAAATGTGCTTACGAGGATCAACCCTCCGGATCATCACCATCATATGGGTATCTGGAACCCCTGGACACATGTACTTTTCCGGGGAAAAGAAGTAGATTTCTGGAATATCGGCGACAGGAAAGGAACAGTGCGCTTCAGCAATTTCATAAGTCGTTATACAGGCAATGTATTCGCCGGGTTCAAAGCCCTGCAGCAGCACGTGGCGTTCAACATTCCTGCGACAGGAGAAGAAACCGTAGCCATGGATGAGACCTGGGATGTGAGAGTATATAATACCGCGGACAAAATGTGGCTCATTGATTTTACCTCTTCGCTCAACTGCGCCACCGACAGCCCGGTGGTGCTGGAAGAATACCGGTATGGCGGGTTCGGCTTTCGTGCCGCCGAAGACTGGAATAACCGGAACAGCAGGGTGCTGACCTCAGAAGGCAAAACCAGGAAGGAGGCGGATGCTTCCACTGCGAGATGGTGCATGATAGACGGCGATATGAAGCAGGGACATTCGGGCATTGTATTCATGGGTTACCCAACGAACTATAACTTTCCCGAGCCCATGCGGGTATGGCCGGAAGATGCGAATAAACGGGGCGATGTTTTTTTCAGCTTCAGCCCCACAAGAAATAAAGACTGGCCATTATCGCCCGGCAAAGATTACGTATTAAAATACAGGATGCTGGTATACGATGGAACAATACCTGCTGAACAGGCAGAACAGGCATGGAAAAACTTTGCGCATCCGCCCCCAATAATTATAGAACGGCTATAGTACCGGAATGTACGTTTTGTAAACAAGCATAAAATATAGGAATGAAAAGAATCTTGATTTTTTTATTGTTGGTCTGCATGACGCTGGCAGCGGCGGCACAGAAAAAAACAAAGGCCGGAGGAAATATCAAATGGAAAAATGTAAGGGTGCTGGTATATACCAAAAATGGCAAAGGATACGTGCATGAGAACAGGGCTGCCGGTACTGCTGCAATTCAGCAACTGGGTAAGCAGTATGGTTTTGCCGTTGATGTGTCGGACGATGCATCAAGCTTTACTGAAGATAACCTTAAGAAATATGCCGTCCTTATATTCAACAACACCAATAACGAAACCTTTGATACCGATGAGCAAAAAGTGGCATTTATGCGCTACATACAGGCAGGCGGCGGCTTTGTAGGTATTCACTCGGCTACAGGCTCGGAGCGGCAATGGCCCTGGTTCAAAAGGCTGATCGGCGCTTCATTTTTACGCCACGCAAAACACCAGCCATTCAAAGAAATTATTATAGACAATACGCATCCCTCCACTTCCTTTTTGCCCCATACCTGGCAAAGAGATGATGAGTGTTATTTTTTCAAGGAATATAACCCGGACATACATGTGCTCATAGTACATGATCTTGCTCCGCTCGACGATAAGGATAAACCGACCTATTATGGCGGCACCTCGTCGCCGTCGGTATGGTGTCATGAATTTGACGGGGGAAGACAATGGTATACATCGCTGGGGCACGACAGCGCAACCTATGCCACTCCTGAATTCCTGCAGCATCTTATGGGTGGCATTACCTGGGTGATCGGAAAAAACAAGCCGCTTGATTATAGCAAATCACATGCAAAAGCACCGGATGATCCTCTCCCCTATTAATGATAATAAATAAACTTTTATACCATGAGCTCAAAAAAAACTACATCCTCGAGGAGAAACTTTATTAAAAACACCTTAAAAGGCACCGCCGGAGCTGCAATATTTGCAGGCGCTCCAACTATTGTGCCTGCTTCGGTTTTTGGAAAGTACGCTCCTTCCAACAGAGTGAATGTGGGCGCTATAGGCGCCGGAAGAATTGCCCGCGACTGGGATATACCCGGCACCATGAAATGGGATACCTCAAGAGTGCTGGCAGTATGCGACCTGGACAGCAAAAGGCTGCAACTGGGTAAAAGGTTCATTGATGACTTTTATGCCAAAAAAGGGCAGTCGGGCTACAACAGCACCAAAACATACGAAAACTACGAAGAGCTTATTGCCGATAAAGATATTGATGCCGTGATCATTGCTACACCCGACCACTGGCATGTGCTCCCCGCCATAACAGCCGTTCGTGCAGGCAAGCATGTATACATGGAAAAACCGGCCTCCCTGTGCATCAGTGAAGGGCGCAGGCTGAGTGATGAAGTGCATCGTTCAGGCGCTATACTACAGATAGGAAGCCAGCAACGCTCAATGCCTCAGTTTAAAAAAGCCTGCGAGCTGGTAAGGAACGGAAGGATTGGCAAGCTGCATACCATATATGTGGGGCTTCCGGTAGATAATCCTACAGAAAGCACTCCCGAAAAAGAAATGCCGGTACCGCCTAATCTCAACTTCGAAAAATGGCTGGGCGCCACTCCTTATGTGCCATACACTGAAAAATTAGTGCATCCGCAAAATGATTTTTCAAGACCGGGATGGTTGCGTTGCGAGCAATTTGGCGCAGGTATGATCACCGGCTGGGGATCGCATCATTTTGACATTGCCAACTGGGGCATGGGCACCGAAGATACCGGGCCTGTGGAAATTTCAGGTACTGCAGACTGGCCGGCAAAAGATGCACTCTGGGATGTGCATGGCAATTTCAAAACAGAAACCGTATTTGCCAACGGCGTAAAAGTGCTGGCGAGCAATGATTACCCGAATGGAGTAAAATTTGTTGGCAGTGAAGGCTGGATATTTGTAACAAGAGGAAATTATACGGTAACCGCTTCTGATCCCGTTGCCAAAGGAAAGAACTCCAAAGCGCTGGATGCAAGCGATCCGAAGATCCTGGATTCCGTGATAGGCCCCAATGAAATTCATCTTATTGACAGCAAAGAGCATCATGCCAACTGGCTCAATGCCATCCTCACCGGTGAGCCTAATATCGCACCCATAGAGGCAGGTCACCGGGCATGCTCAGTTTGCCTGCTCAACAATATTGCCATGCAGCTCAAACGCAAGCTGTACTGGGACCCGGTGCTGGAGAAATTCAAAAATGACGATGAAGCCAATTTCATGCTGAAACGCTCCGAAAGATGGCCTTACCAGATTGATAAAGGATTTAATGTAAAGACAACGATCTAGAAATTTTACATTTGAGATTTAAAATTTTAAATCTCAAACCTGCCTGTCGGTAGACAGGTCTCACATTATGATGACAAACAGTAAGGCAATATTATTGGCTGTGGCCGTAGCCGCTTCCGGATGTCAGTCACCATCAGAAAATAAAGCTGATGCCGGGCAAAATGACAGCAGTATGGTTAGACTGATAACACTTGATCCCGGGCATTTCCATGCTGCGCTGGTGCAGAAAAAAAACTACCCGGACATAGATACTACCGTTTATGTATACGCGCCGGATGGCCCGGAGGTGGAAGCGCACCTGAACCTTATCAAACAATACAACAGCCAGGCTGAAAATCCTACCCACTGGAATGAAGTTGTGTATAAAGGAAGTGATTTTGCGGAGAAAATGTTCGCGGAGAAAAAAGGCAATGTAGTGGTGCTTGCCGGCAACAACCGTTTAAAAACGGATTATATAGACCGGTCTGTCAATGCAGGATTGAACGTGCTGGGCGATAAGCCTATGGCTATCAACAGCGCTAATTTTGAAAAACTGGTAGCCGCGTTTGAAGCTGCGGCCAAACAACAAGTATTGCTGTATGATATCATGACCGAACGGTCGGAGATCACCAATATACTGCAGAAAGCGCTTATGCACGACACTGCCTTGTTTGGCGCACTGCAGAAAGGGAGCGAGAAAGATCCCGCCGTTTTTATTGAAAGCATACATTATTTCTTTAAGAATGTATCCGGCAAGCCACTGGTACGACCTGACTGGTTTTTTGATCCCGAACAGCAGGGCGATGCTATTGCCGATGTAGGCACCCACCTGGTAGATCTTGTGCAATGGCAATGCCTTCCTGACCAGGCGCTGGATTACAAAAACGATGTCAAAATTACCAGTGCGAGAATTTGGCCTACGCCCCTTACACCTTCGCAATTCGCGTCTATCACAGGCAGCAGCAGCTACCCCGAATTTCTGAAACCGTATATAAGCAAAGATTCTATTCTCGAAACGCATGCTAATGGCGAGATGAACTATACCCTCAGGGGCATACCGGTAAAGATCATCGCAAGATGGGACTATAAAGCCGCTGCAGGCGGGGATTCGCATCACTCCATAATAAAAGGCACAAAATGCACCGTTGAGATAAGGCAGGGTGAAAAAGAAAACTACAAGCCCGTATTGTATATCGTTCCTGCTAAAAAGCAAGACGGGCAATTTGACAATACAGTGCAGGAAGCCATACAAAAGATTGATGCTTCTTACCCGGGAGTAACGGTGGAAAAGCAGTCTTCCGGGGAATGGAAAGTGGTGGTACCGGCAAAATATGATATAGGCCATGAAGCGCATTTTGCCCAGGTGATGGAAAGATACCTGCAATATCTCAAAGAAAAGAAGCTGCCCGGTTGGGAAGTGCCCAATATGCTGACCAAATATTACACCACTACCAAAGCGCTCGAAATAGCATCAGCAAAAAAGTAAAAAGCAGCGTCCGTTTTGTTTTAACGATGTAAACCATATATGAGTACCAATAATTCATTTGACCTTACAGGGAAAACGGCTGTGATAACCGGTGGAAGCAGGGGGCTGGGATTTGCAATAGCTGAGGCTTTTGTAAAACATGGAGCTAAAGTAGTGATCACAGGCAGGAATGAGGCACAGCTTGCCGAAGCCTGTAAGGCATTGGGACAGACCTGTCATTACCAGGTTTTTGACCTTAATGACCTGGCGGGCATCCCGGGTTTTGTGAAGGAACTGGAAAACAAATATGGTCAGGTGGAGATATTGGTTAATAATGCAGGGATCAACATGAAAAAGGATCTGCAGGAGGTTACTGACAGGGATTTTGAAGAAGTAATAAGAACCAATCAGCAGGCAGTATTCGCATTGTCAAGGGAATTTTCAAAAAAAATGACACATCGCCAATCGGGAAATATCATCATGATCAGCTCAATGGCATCGCAATACGGCATACCGAAAGTGATAGCCTATACCGCTTCGAAAGCGGCGGTAGAGGGTATGACCAAAGCGATGGCTGTTGAGCTGTCACCGATGGGTGTCAGGGTGAATTGCATAGCGCCGGGTTTTATTGAGACGGATATGTCTGCCAAGGCCCTCAACGGCGATATTGACAGAAAGCAAAAAGTACTAGGCCGCACCCCCATGGGCCGCCTTGGAAAACCGGAAGATATCGGCAATGCAGCCGTTTACCTTGCCTCAGATGCAGCCTGTTATGTTACAGGCATAATACTGCCCGTTGACGGAGGCAACGCGATTGGATTCTGACAGAGCTATCAGCGTTCAGCTATCGGCTATCAGCCATTGACAACTGAAAGCTCAAACCTGATAGCTTAAAGCACAATAAAAATTACGGCTCAATTATTCTAAAAAGTTTTCTAAAACCTGTTTTATTAACCAAAAAACTTGCTATTATGAAGAAAAAGATCTTCAGAAAGTTCCTCCAGGCGCTTTGCATTTTACTCTCCTGTCTTTCGGGAACCGCATTTGCACAAAACATTACGGTACAGGGCAGGGTAACATCTGCTGAAAAGCCGGATGGTATTCCCGGAGTTTCGGTAACCGTGAATGGTACCACACACGGTACTACCACAGATGACAACGGCAGATTTAAGCTTGAGAATGTTTCCAGAACTGCGAAGCTGGTATTCTCCTCCGTGGGCTTTAAATCTCAAACCATTGCTGTAAACAATCAGGCTAACATCAATGCCACGTTAGAAACAGAAGCTTCCTCTCTCGATCAGATCGTAGTGATCGGGTATGGTACCACCAAGAAAAAAGATCTGACAGGCGCTATTGCTTCTGTGAAAGCAGAAAGATTAGAGAATGAACATCCTGCATCTGTACAGGATATATTAAGAGCCAATGTACCTGGATTGAACGTAGGATTCCAGCCATCGGCAAAAGGCGATGCTACCCTTCAGGTACGGGGTAAAAATACGCTGAATGCCGGCTCCAGTCCATTAATTGTATTAGACGGAGTGATCTACTATGGCGCCCTGGCAGATATTAATCCCAACGATATTGAAACGGTAGACGTTCTTAAAGATGCCAGTTCTGCTGCAGTTTATGGCGCCAAAGCGGCAAGTGGCGTTATTCAAATCACAACCAAAAAAGGTAAATTGGGCAAACCCGTAATCAATGTAAATTCCAGTGTAGGTGTTGCTACAATGAGCGTAAATGAACAGGTATATAATGCAGAAGATTTTTTGAATGTATGGAGAAGATATGGTAAGTATAGTACAAATATAAATGCGCAGCCCTACAGGTTCGATGATCCCCGTACGCTCCCATCAAGTGTTTCAGTAGCAGATTGGCTGGCTTATGACAATTCAAGTCAAACAGCAGATCCTGTAACTGTTTGGCTGACAAGGTTGAACCTTCAACCAGTCGAGATTGCCAATTACAAAAAGGGGCAATCTATTGACTGGTACGATATGATGTTTCGCAATGGCATTCGACAGGACTATAACATAAGTTTATCAGGAAGAAAAGAAGGAATAAATTATTACTGGTCATTAGGTTATATGAACAACCAGGGACCAATTAAAGGGGATGAATACAATGTAGTGAGATCAAGGCTTAATGTTGATGCAAAAGTAACCAACTTCTTAAATGTCGGGATGAACACCCAATTCAGTATACGGGACGAGAGCTCGATACCCGTTGACTGGACGCTTATTACAGCTAATTCTCCCTGGGGCTCTTTCTATACCGATGATTCTACTAAATTACGTTATATTCCAAACGATGAGGCAAGCGGGGGACGTAATCCCTTTGGCGTTCCCACCTATACCACACGTCTAAAAAAATATTATGAGCTCAACACCAGCTTGTACGCAAAAGTATCATTGCCTTTCGGTATAAAGTACCAGGCAAATTTTACCCCTCGTTTTGAATGGTATAATTATTTCAATGGAGAGTCTGCGCTGTGGCAGGATTGGGCAGGATTAGGAGGGAGAGGCACAAGGGAAAACCGGAATATTTATCAATGGCAGATTGATAACCTCATCAGTTGGAGCAAAGATATTGGCACAGATCATCACATAGACGTAACACTGCTTGCCAATGCAGAAAAGTACCATGTATGGCGCAATAAAATTGTAGCTACAGGATTCCAGCCCAGTGATATATTAAGCTATCATAATTTGGGCGCTGCAACGCAGGTCGCTGAATGCAATGCCTGCGCATATAGTGATGAAGGTGATGCCCAACAGTTAGGGGATGAGGAAAGCACTGCTGATGCATTGATGGCGCGCCTGTTTTACTCCTATAAAAGCAAGTATATGCTCACCCTCACTGTAAGACGGGATGGCTATTCAGCATTTGGACAGAGCAATCCCAGGGCTACCTTTCCATCCGCAGCATTAGGCTGGGTATTCAGTGATGAGTCTTTCATGAAAAATGCAAGCTGGCTTAATTATGGGAAATTAAGGGTAAGCTATGGCCTGAACGGTAACAGGGATATTGGCAGATATGTGGCACTTGCTGATTTGCAGACCGGTAAATACCTCCACATTGTTGACGGGGCTGTAACACAGGTCTCCCAATTGTATGTTAACAATATGCAAAACAAACTACTAAAATGGGAAACTACTACGGCTTTTAATCTTGGCCTTGATTTCACAATACTTAATAACAGGTTAGATGGAAGCATTGACGTATATAAAAGTAAAACAAATGACCTCCTTGTGAAACGATCTCTTCCTGATGTCACAGGGTTTGATCTTGTCTGGGACAACCTGGGGCAGGTAGATAACAAGGGTATTGAGATAGCCCTTAACTCTAAAAATATACAACACCCGAATTTTACCTGGAATACATCTCTAAACTTTTCTCTAAACCGTAATAAAATAGTTCACCTTTATGGTGCTAAAGAGGATGTTTTAGATGCCAATGGCAATGTGATCGGGCAAAAAGAAAAAGACGATACCGGGAATAAATGGTTTATCGGGCAACCGCTGGATGTAATTTGGGATCTCCGGACTTTAGGTATCTGGCAAACCAAAGAAAAAGATGAAGCTGGAGATTACGGTGTTTACCCGGGTGACTTCAAAATAAAGGATGTAAATAATGACGGAAAATATACTGATGCTGACAGGGAATTTCTCGGTTACACCGAACCTCGCTTCAGGTGGACATTAAGGAATGAATTTACATTTTTAAAGAATTTTACGTTTTCATTTCTGGTGTACTCCTACTGGGGGCAGTCAACGGCTTTTAACCAGGCAAAAAACAGGAGCAATGCTTTCCCTGATCGCGTAAACTCTTATGCATTTCCATTCTGGACACCTGAAAATCCTATTAACGATTACGCACGCCTGTTTTCCAGCGATGGTAGCGCAACTTATAGCGTGTACAGAAAGAGTTCTTTCATAAGATTGGATAATATAGCTCTGGCTTATTCTGTTCCACAAAATTTATTAACCCGTATTCATGTTCAGGATCTGAAATTCTATCTCACTGTTAAAAATGCTGCATTTTATGCCCCGGAATGGGACTACTGGGACCCGGAATGGGCATCAGGTGGCAATCCTGGACCAACGCCAAGGATATATACGTTAGGCGTAAATCTTAATTTATAAGATCGTCTGAAAGGAACAAACAGGGAAGTTTATATCCAATCATATTAAACTATTATTATAATGAGAATTATTAATAAAATTGCATTATCCACTACAGTTGTATTAATAACTACGCTGATGGGTTCATGCAAAAAAAGCTTTTTATCGCCACAACCTCTGTCATTCTACACACCCGAAAATACTTTCAATACCGTAGACGGGCTAAAAAGCTCATTAATTGCCTGCGAACGCAATCTTCGCTATGAATGGTTTGGCGATGGGGCACCTATTATTACCCAGAACATCTTTTCTGAAGTGGCTGTTGAAGGAACAACAGACAAATCCGGCCCTGCCCAGGACCTGAATCTGCTCATTACACCTACTGCTAATTTAAACAGCACTGACTGGAACAGGATTGGCTGGTATTGGTCGGAAGGCTATAAAGGCATTAAATATGCCAATACTGCCATTACTTATATTGATCTGCCTACATGGAAAACAGAAGAAGAAAAAAATGCTGTTTTGGGAGCAGCCTATTTTCACAGGGCATACCGGTATTATATGCTTACTAATGAATTTGGCGATGTTCCTTCGGTAATGAAAGAAGTAACGACACCGAGAGTGGATTTCTATTCTGTAAAGCGTGAAGTGATCCTGCAAAAGATGAAAGAAGATCTTGAGTTTGCAGAACAATGGGTACCGGTGAAAGCTGCCGGTGGGGAAGTGACAAAGGGTGCAGTAAGTCATTTGCTTACTAAAGTAAACCTGGCGCTTGGTAAATTTGACGATGCAATTGCTTCTGCCACCCGTGTAATTGATGATGGCGTTCACGCCCTGATGACAGCACGGTTTGGAATTGATGCAGGCAATGCTACAAAGAACGTAATATGGGACCTGCACCGCCCGTTGAATAAAGCTGCAGCAGCTAACACAGAAGCGCTGATGCTGGTGATTGACAGGGATGGCTATATGAATGTAGGAGATTTCGACGGTGGCGGTTCAACGATGCGTCAGGCAGTTCCTTTCTGGTTCTCAAACATCAATACACCAACCGGAAATAAAGGAACTACCGATGCGTTAAAAAAGAACCAATCGCGTGTGGATTTTGACCAGGCAACAGATTACGGACGCGGCATAGGCCGTTGCAGAGGTACCTGGTATTCCACACACATGATCTGGACTGATCCTAACGACCTGCGGCATGCTCCCGGTAACTGGATGCGGATGGAAGATCTTTTATATAACAATTATACACTTAAAGATCCTCAAATTAACGATCCATACTATGGTAAAAATTTGCAGAAATACAATTCAAGTGGGGGTATTCTTTGTACCGATACAATCAGGAGCTGGTTCGATTGGCCGCATTATAAAGTGTATATACCCGATATTCAAAATGCTACTCCGAGTGGCGGACATACAGACTGGTATGTTTTCCGGCTTGCAGAAACTTATTTGTTAAGAGCAGAAGCCTATTACTGGAAAGGAGAAAATGAACTGGCAGCTGCAGATATCAATAAAGTACGGGAAAGAGCAGGTTGCGAGCCAATCGCTGGCGGAGATGTTAACATCGGAACGATCTTGGATGAACGGGCAAGAGAATTGTACTATGAAGAACCGCGTAAAGTGGAGCTTACCCGTATTTCCTATCTGTTCGCTATGACTGGTAAAGCAGCATACAACGGCAAAACATATAATCTGCAGAACTTTTCCAAAGATAATTTTTTCTACGACAGGGTCATGGAAAAGACAGAATTTTATAATAAAGGAGTGACAACAAATCACGGTGATAAGTATACCATGAGCCCTTATCATGTACTATGGCCGATACCTCAGAAGACAATAAATAATAACGTAGAAGGTATTATCAATCAAAACGAAGGCTATGACGGTTTCCAAAATAACGTACCGCCTTTGACAGAGATCCCTACAGAATAGTTACCGTTTAAATAACTTTTTAAACGAACATAACACCAGGTTCGGGACCTTTAAAAGGTTCCGAACCTTTGTCTGTAAATACCGGGGCATAATATTTTCACCGAAGCTTTTTCTTTGCTGACTTTGCATTCTTTGCGTGAATCTTTTCCTACAATTCAACATTTCGCTTTTAGCTTTTTACTTACTTTGCAGCACAATTTTTTTACCATGTATTCAAAGAATTTATTACAGACCTGGCGCTGGTTTGGTCCCGATGACCCGGTTTCGCTAAAGGATATCAAACAGGCCGGCGCACAGGGCATCGTAACTGCCCTGCATCATATACCTCACGGTGAGCTATGGACGAAAGAAGAGATCAATAAGCGGATAGACGAATTAAAGGCAGGCGGCTTTGAATGGAGCGTGGTGGAAAGCCTTACCGTGCATGAAGACATCAAACAAAGGAACGGCAATTATAAGCTCTACATTGAAAAATACAAACAATCGCTTGCCAACCTCGCTGCCTGTGGTATAAAAATCATTACCTATAATTTCATGCCGGTAAATGACTGGACCCGTACCGATATCAGCTATCCTATGCCGGACGGATCGCAGGCATTATACTTCAACTGGAGTGATCTTGCGCTCTTCGATATATATCTGCTTGGGAGAAAAGATGCGGAAAATGATTATCCCCAGTCAATAGTTGCTAAAGCAGTGCAAAAAAACAATGATCTTACAGCAGCACAAAAAGAAGCATTGATTGATACCATACTCTTCGGTATCCCTGGAGAAGAAAAAAGGACCACAGCCGGCATGAAAAAAGAGCTGGAAAAATATAAAGATATAGACCGGGCTGCGCTGAAATCGAACCTCGCTCATTTCCTGCAGGAAGTAGCGCCGGTGGCTGCAGAGCTTGGCCTGAAGCTGGCAATACACCCCGACGATCCCCCATTTGATATACTGGGATTGCCACGCATCGTTTGCAACAGGCAGGATCTGATAGACATCATTTCCTATGCCGATGCACCATCAAACGGTATTTGCTTTTGTACAGGATCGTTAGGCGCTAATCCTGCCAATGACCTGCCGGATATGATCAATGAAATAAACACGAGAATTCATTTTGCACATCTGCGTAATACTAAAAGAGATGCCGAAGGGAATTTTTATGAAGCGGATCATCTTGACGGAGATACAGATATGTATGCCGTAATGCAGGCATTGCTGAATGTGCAGCAGCTTTCTCTATTGCATATCCCTTTCCGCCCCGACCATGGCCACCAGATGCTCGACGATATGGGCAAGGTGAACAACCCCGGCTATTCCGCTATAGGCCGCCTGCGCGGGCTGGCAGAGCTGAGAGGGCTTGAAATGGGGATATTGAGAGGGATGTGAGTCAGGTATCAGCAGTCAGTTATGAGCAATGATAGCTGATTGCTGACAGCCCATAGCCCACCGCTAAAACGGATACCCAATCCCAAACTGGAAAGATGGCGTACGCATATTTGAACGGATAAACCAGCCGTCTGAAGACGGGTTAATAGCTTCGTCTGATGCATAGAGAGGATCTTTCAAACGCCAGCCGAGGTCAAACCGCAGCAGGAAGAATTTGAAATCCAGCCTGAGCCCCGCTCCCCCGGCCACAGCAATATCCCGGTATATCCTGTCGAAGGCGAAAACGCCATAGCGCAATTCCGGATCAGACGATTTTCTGGCCCATACATTGCCAATGTCAGAAAATAATGCTCCTTTCAGCCAGTAACCATATACAGGGAAAATATCAAACCGGTATTCTATATTTCCTTCTATCTGTATATCTGCATACCGATCGTCAAATCTTTTCTCTACTACTCCCGCAGGATCGGTTGTATAGGTTCTTATCCTGAGCGTATCATAAAAAATACTGGAGCCCGGTCCTAATTTCCTCAGGCGCCATCCCCGCATGCTGTTGGGACCGCCTGCAAAAAACTGCCTGAAAAAAGGCATCGTTATGTCATCATCTGTATTGCTCTTTGTTTTGAAGCCGGTGCCATATCCTGCAAAAAACCGGAATGCCCACATCGACTTTGGCTTCGTAAAATAATGCCTGTAATCGGCACTGACTTTTATAAACCGGTACAGCTTTTCAAGCGGCTCGCCGGGAGCGGTAAGACTGCTTAGTAAGCCCCCCAGGAGCATTCCCGATTCCTCCCCGTATAGCCGCAGGATATTAAAATTACGGGGATTGCTGGCATTAAATCTGCGTGTATACGTGCCATTTATACCAATGATCAGCCCGTCATTATAAGAATACCTCAGGAGGGGATAATCCTGTATGAGCTGGTAAAACCCGGTGCCATAGTCATATATCCTGGTAAATTCAATATTGGGGAATCTTACCTGCCAGGTGCTGTTGGCATTGGTCTGAAACTCGTTGCCAAGGTAAGCGTTGATGGTATTGATCTTATAATAGTTATACCTGTCAACATACGATCCGTCAAGCGTAACATACGATTTAGCGTTCAGAAAACTCTTTTCTTTTTTTACCCTGAAAGGAGTAAGCAGGTGTGGAAAGATCAGCTTATTGCTAAGCCCTATCTCAGAGGAAAGTATCTTGCTGAAGTCTGTAAATTCAACACCGGTATGTAATACGTTCTGCAGTTGCAATGCTTCTCTTGCCACATTCCTGTTTTTGAGCTGGAAGTTTATGGCAAGCCCTTTATTGCCCGGGCTGTAGATCTGGTTTTGAGCAGACAGGATACTGGATCCTTCAAAGTCAATACTGAAAAAATATTTTTTTGCAGGCACCATTCTCAGATAAAAATCCACGGTAGGCACTATAGAATCCGTATCGGGGCGGCTGTTAATATTTACATTCTGCCAGGCTTCGATCCTGTTAAAATTAAGAAGGGTCTGGTTATAATTGGATACACGATACAGGTCGCCGGGCTTCAGTTGCACTTTCCGAACGAGGAATGAAGGCTTAAAAAGATTATACCTGCTATAAATAGTATAATCTCCATACTTCAGTGGCTGAAGCCCCTGCCGGCTCCCGGGAGTGAGCAGCTCTGCCGGCTCATCAGGAAAAATACTGACACGGCCGATCCGGTATTGAAGGGTAATCGTACTGTCTCTTACGGGTACTTCCACCACTTTTATGCTGATCGTAGGCGTTTGCAGCCTTTTCTGCGCTTCCAGTTGCAGCCTGATGAGCTCAAAAGGATCGGCTGAGGGATCAATCAGTGAAATATCCACAGTATCCAGCTCAGCCTTTATCATTTCCCTGTTGATACGGTAGTAGCCGTTATTCCTGAAAATATCAATCAGCCTGTTCAGTTCCTCGTCTATCAGCCCCCTGTTGAAAGGGTCGGATTTTTTCAGTAAAGAATTACCTGCATTTTCCTCCGCAAGCCGCTGCAACGCTGTGTCATTAAAAGAATAGCTTATGGAATCAATCCTGAAGATCTTCCCCTGGTCTACATCGTAAGTAACTTTCATACGATACTGATCCGGTTTGTTTTTTACAATGACAGTATCCGTTACCTTCCAGTTGGCTGTAATATTTCCGCGGTAATACCCGTTGTTGTGCAACAGATTATTCATATTCGCCAGCGACTGCTTTACATAACTGCTGTCAAAAACAGCAGGTGCTGTCATTACATGCCTCACAAACAGCACACTTTTAAACTGGGGCTTCACACTATCTTCAATCTGGCCTTCGAGCTTTGATCTCAGATCATTTTTTTCATCCCCGTTCATTTTCCCGTCAAATGCTATTTCATTCTCAAACACAAATGGCTTATAGGGCTTATATTTTTTCACAACGGTACATGACGAAGCAAGCAGGAGGATAAAAAAAAAGAATGTAAAAAGGGAAGAATGTATTTTCGTTGGTGAAACAGACATAAACAAAGATAAAGTGCTCAGCAAATCCGGGGTCAAATATATTCAAAGTTTATACCATAAAAAATTCAGAGATGAAGAAGGGCTGTTTGTGGCAGAAGGAGTGAAAATAGTAAAAGAATTTTTATTGCATGCCGCAGATCTCCTGCAGCGGCTGTATGCAATCCCTGAATGGATAGAAAACAATGCGATGCTCCTGGGACAGTTTCCGCCTGATAAACTTTTTGAAATATCAAATACAGAGCTGCAGCGCATTTCATCACTGGCAACGCCCAACCAGGTATTGGCCATTGTGCAAAAAAAGGCGCAGCAACCTGTAGCCCCTTCGGGTAAAGAGATTATATTGATGCTTGATGATATACAGGATCCCGGGAATTTAGGAACCATTATCCGCACCGCCGACTGGTTTGGAATTAACAGTATTTTATGCGGACCGGGCTGTGCTGATATGTATAATGCCAAAGTCCTCCAGTCTACCATGGGAAGCATCATCAGGGTAAATATGCAATACACTAACCTTACAGACTGGCATGCAAAGCATGATCATATCCCCATATACGGGTGCACGCTCTCAGGAACTTCGGTATATGAATTCAGGGGAGACGCAGGTTGCATCATTCTTGTAGGCAATGAATCAAAAGGCATTCGACCTGAATTATTATCCCGGTGTACAGCGCAGATCACCATCCCCCGGCAGGGAGGAGCCGAATCGCTTAATGCTTCTGTAGCCACGGGCATTGTTTTATCTGCTATCATGCAACACAGGTGATTTATGGTTTCTCGTTTTTCGTCTGTCGTTTCTCGTCTCCCCTGGGTATGTACTATCATTTAAATGCTCTATGTTGCGGAGAAGCCGGACTATGTGACCATAGTTAAGATCACATGCCGTAACTTGCCGTTTCTTTTAAATCCGATCAAAGATGACAGACGTAGACAAAATCATGCAAAATGCACTGGATGCATTTCAGGAGTACAAATCAGTTTCACCGGCAAAGAAAGCAGATTTTCTTAATGAGATCGCTGCAGCTATTGAAGCAAAGAGAGAGCAGTTGGTGCCTGTTGCCCACGAAGAATCGAACCTGCCCCCTGCGAGGCTCAACGGGGAGCTTTCGCGCACTATCAACCAGCTGAAAATGTTTGCCCGCCTGGTACTGGAAGGAAGCTGGGTGGAAGCAGCAATAGATACCGCCGATAAAGACAGAACACCTCCCAAACCTGACACACGCAAAATGTTGTTGCCTGTAGGCCCGGTAGTGGTCTTTGGCGCCAGCAATTTCCCTTTCGCATTTTCCACTGCCGGAGGAGATACTGCCAGCGCTTTGGCATCCGGGTCTACCGTGGTGATCAAAGGGCACTCTGCACATGCCAGAACCTCAGAGCTGGTATACGAAGCCATCTATGCTGCCATAAAAAAGGCCGGCATGCCTGAATATACGGTCCAGCATGTACTGGGATCCGGTAATACCGTGGGTAAAGCGCTGGTACAGCATCCGGCAGCGGCCGGTGTAGGATTCACCGGCTCTTTTGCCGGGGGTAAAGCGCTTTGGGATCTGGCAAACCAGCGGGAACGACCGATTCCCGTCTTTGCCGAAATGAGCAGCATCAATCCCGTAGTATTTTTTCCTGATACATTGCAACAGAATGCTGCAACACTGGCTAAAACCTATGCAGGTTCCATCACGCTGGGCGTAGGGCAGTTTTGCACCAACCCGGGGCTACTGCTGGCAATAAAAGGCGAAGCCCTTGATCATTTTCTTGCCTTACTGGGTAAGGAAATTGAACAGGTAGTACCTCAAAAAATGCTGCATAGCGGTATACAGCAATCGTATACAAAAGGACTGCAGCAGGCATTGGTGCAAAAAGGTATAGAAAAAGTCGGTGCGGCCGTGGCAGAAGCGGGGGAAGGCGAAGCATTGCCTACAGTAGCAAAAGTTGCTGCAAAAGATTTTCTTAAAAACCCGCACCTGCGCGAAGAAATATTCGGACCTTATTCGCTGGCGGTGGTATGTGATGATAAAGCAGTTTTAGCTGAAGTATTATCCTCGCTCAAAGGTCAATTGACCACCACTGTTATGGCAACAGATAAGGATATTGCAGACCATGGAGATATCATTGCACTGCAGGCAACACTGGCAGGAAGGATAATCTTAAACGATGTACCTACAGGTGTGGAAGTATGCGCCAGCATGGTGCATGGCGGTCCCTACCCTTCCACCACCGACGGGAGATATACTTCTGTTGGAACGACAGCCATCAAACGCTGGGTACGACCTGTCTGCTTTCAGAATTTTAAAGACAGCATGTTGCCTGAACAGCTTAAGAACAGTAACCCGCCTGATATATGGCGCATTGTCAATAATGAGTGGACGAAAAACGCAATTGTTTAGCATTTCAATAGCTATGGGCTACGAGCTATGAGCTCATAGCTCATAGCCCATACCTGATACCTCATACCCGATACCTTACTATCTTTGTCCCTTCATCCATAATACTACATATGAGCTCAGGGTATTTCAGCTATCCCCTGCCGGCTAATGAGCCGGTATTGAATTATGCACCGGGAAGTCCGGAAAAACTGACTTTGAAGAAAGCCATTGCTGCGCTGAAAAAAGAAAAGACGGATATTCCCATGTATATAGGCTCCAAAGAAGTGAGAACAGGAAAGAAAACAGCCATACATCCTCCCCACGAAATAAAGCATGTTTTAGGATATTTTCACGAAGGCAACGAAAAGCATGTAGCGCTGGCTATTGAAGCAGCGCTGGCCGCTAAAGAAGCCTGGGCAGCAATGAGCTGGGGAAACCGGGCGAATATTTTTTTGAAAGCGGCGGATCTTATTGCTACCAAATACCGGTCTTACATGAACGGCACTACCATGCTCGGGCAGAGTAAAAATGCTTACCAGGCAGAGATTGATTCCGCCTGTGAGATCATAGACTTTCTGCGGTTCAACGTGCATTTCCTAAGTGAGATATACCGGCAGCAGCCCCAAAGCGCCACAGGTACACACAACCGCACGGAATGGCGGCCGCTGGAAGGATTTGTGCTTGCCGTTACACCATTTAACTTTACCGCTATTGGCGGCAACCTGCCTACTGCTCCGGCAATGTGCGGCAACACGGTGGTGTGGAAGCCTGCATATACACAAATATATTCCGCTCAAATGTTTATGCGCATTCTCAGAGAAGCTGGCCTGCCGGACGGTGTGATCAACCTGGTATATGTAGACGGTCCGGTACTGGGGAAGGTCTGCTTTGCGCACCGAGACTTTGCGGGTATCCATTTTACGGGTTCTACTGGGGTGTTCAATACCATGTGGAAAACAATCGGTGAAAATATTGCTTCCTACAGGTCGTACCCGCGGATTGTTGGTGAAACAGGAGGAAAAGATTTTGTGATCGCTCATAAAAGCGCTGATCCTGATGTGGTAGCAACGGCCTTATTACGCGGCGCTTTTGAATTCCAGGGACAAAAATGCTCTGCCGCTTCCAGGGCATATATACCATCCAACCTGGCTGAGGAAATAAAAGAGAAATTAGTGACGGGAGTAAAAAGCTTCACAATGGGAAGCGTGGAAGACTTTTCCAATTTCATTAATGCAGTTATTGATGAGAGGGCTTTTGACAAGATCAGGGGTTATATAGACCGTGCCAAAAAGGATAAGAAAGCAGTAGTGCTGGCAGGAGGGAAATGTGATAAAAGCAAGGGCTATTTTATTGAGCCTACCATTATTGAAGCCAGAGACCCGATGTATACAACCATGTGCGAAGAGATATTTGGACCTGTATTGACGTTATATGTATACGACGCCGATGCATTTGATGCAACGCTTTCGCTGGTGAATAAGACCTCACCGTACGCGCTTACCGGTTCCATCATTGCAACAGACCGGTATGCAGTGGGGCTTGCCACTGAAAAGCTGCGTAATGCGGCAGGTAATTTTTATATCAATGACAAGCCTACGGGGGCGGTAGTGGGGCAGCAACCATTTGGCGGGGCAAGGGCAAGCGGTACCAACGATAAGGCCGGCAGCATGCTCAACCTTTACAGGTGGTTAAGCGCAAGAACGATCAAAGAAACATTCAATCCTGCTACCGATTATATGTATCCTTTTCTGAAAGAGCAATAATAAAGGATAAGTGTTTGACCTGTAGTAAGGTTTTTATCATTCTTTGTAATACTTTTATTGTTCAAAATCAGCATAGATTGAGGACCATACTTACCAAAGAACAGCTTGATATAACCATAAAGAGACTGGCACACCAGATACTGGAAAATGTTGAGGATGCAGGGAACATTGTATTGATTGGCATACAACCCCGTGGCGTATTTGTAAGCGACAGGATAATGAATGATATCAGAAATAAATTCCCCGATGCGTTCAAAAAGGTAAAATACGGAAAACTGGATATTACTTTTTACCGGGACGATGTAAGAGGAGAATTGCATACGGCCAACAAAACCGATATTTCTTTCTCCATAGAAGGTAAAAATGTAATACTGGTTGATGACGTGCTATACAAAGGCAGAACAGTAAGAGCCGCGCTTGATGCCCTGCTTGATTTCGGGCGCCCCAACAAAGTCGAGCTCTGTGTATTGATTGACCGGCGTTTCAGCCGTGAGCTCCCTATACAGCCGGATTACTGCGGCAAGGCCATTGACTCCATTATGTCTCAAAAAGTAAAGGTGGAATGGGATAAGGATGAAGTAGTGCTTTATTGAGTACCCGGAACACAGCAAATATATGGAGCCCGGCAATTTCAACGACATTAAAGGATTAAGCGATGAAGGCGTATCATCTGCCGCCAGGCAATATGGCTTCAACCAGGTAAAACGCAGGGAAAGCAACACTTTCCTGGAGCTTTTGCTTGATTTGCTGAAAGAGCCGATGGTGATTTTACTGCTTGTCACCTCCACCATTTATTTTATTACCGGCAATAAAGGCGATGCCATTTTTCTTGCCGTATCCATCGTATTTGTTACAGCTATTTCAATATTCCAGGACAGGAGAAGCCGTTCGGCCCTGCAAAAGCTGAAAGCGCTTACGGCACCCGAATCCAAAGTAATACGCAACGGGAAAGTGATCAGCATCAGGAGCGAAGACATCGTAATGGGCGATTATATGGTGATAGAAGAAGGCTCTCCGGTTGCTGCCGACGGACAAATTATCCATTCCAACGATTTCTCTGTAAACGAATCGCTGCTGACAGGCGAATCGCTGCCGGTATATAAAGATTCCCTGTCCGGCAACAACCATGTGTACCAGGGCACTATTGCCACCGGAGGGCTTGCCGTTGCAACTGTTACCGCTATCGGCAACCATACCAGGCTGGGACAAATCGGAGCAAGCCTGCAAAACATTAAGGAAGAGAAAACACCTCTGCAACTACAGATTAAAAATTTTGTGAGGAAAATGGTGTTTTTGGGTATAATCATATTCCTGGTAGTATGGGGCATTAATTTTTACCGTTCCCGAGAAATCCTTGACAGTCTTCTCAAAGCGCTTGCCCTTGCCATGAGCATTCTCCCGGAAGAGATCCCTGTAGCTTTCACCACATTTATGGCACTTGGCGCCTGGCGGCTGATGAAGATGGGCATCATAGTGAGACAAATGAATACTGTGGAAACCCTTGGCAGCGCTACAGTGATCTGTGTGGATAAGACCGGTACCATCACCGAAAATAAAATGACGCTTGCCGGCATATATACACCCGGTGGCGGTATAAAAATCATACAGGAAAATGATTCATTTAACGAACAGGAGCATGAGCTGCTCACCGCAGCAATGTGGGCCAGCGAACCGGTACCTTTCGATCCGATGGAAACAACATTGCACAGGAAATATGAAGCAATAACAGCAAAGGATGAACGCTCGCAATACCAAATGATCCATGAATACCCGCTGAGTGGAAAACCTCCCATGATGACCCATATTTTTGAGAACAGGGAGGGCATACGGATCATTGCTGCCAAAGGAGCGCCTGAGGCTTTGATAGAAGTGTCGCGGATGACAGCAGCAGAAAAAGAGAAAACACTGGATATAATAAAGCGTATGGCGGATGAAGGATTTCGCCTGCTGGGAGTGGCTGTCGCGGATTTCGCAGGAACCCCCTTTCCCGCCGATCAGTATAGCTTTTCATTCCGGTTTAAAGGTATTGTAGCATTTTATGATCCGCCAAAGCAAAACATTCACAAAGTTTTTAACGATTTCTATAATGCAGGGATCAAAGTTAAAATAGTAACAGGCGATAATAAAGCTACCACTGTTGCCATAGCTAAACAAGTGGGGCTTCGCGGCATTGACGGAGCACTGACAGGAGATGAATTATTGCATATAGGAGAAGAAAAGCTTAATGAAGCAGTAAAGCAAACTAATATTTTCGCCCGGATGTTCCCTGAGGCAAAAGTGAAAGTGATCAACAGCTTAAAAGCACAGCAGGAGATTGTGGCGATGACAGGAGATGGCGTGAACGACGGGCCCGCTTTAAAAGCAGCTCATATTGGTATTGCCATGGGGAAAAAAGGAACGGAGATCGCTAAAACTGCCGCATCGCTCATCCTGGTGAATGATGATCTTTCCGGCATGGTAAGCGCCGTAGCTATGGGAAGGCGCATTTACGGCAATCTCAAAAAAGCGATCCAGTATATCATCTCTATTCATATCCCTATCATTCTTACTGTTTTCCTTCCCCTGGCGCTGGGTTGGGTATATCCCAACATCTTCTCGCCTGTGCACATTATTTTCCTGGAGCTTATCATGGGGCCAACCTGTTCCATAATCTATGAAAATGAACCCATGGAAAGAAATACTATGAAAGAAAAGCCGAGACCGTTCACTACTACTTTTTTTAACTGGAATGAGCTGGCAACAAGCGTAATGCAAGGGCTTATGATTTCAGCAGGAACAATGATCACTTATCAGTATGCCGTTCATTCCGGCGCCGGCGAAGATCTCACAAGGGCGATGGTTTTTACAGCCCTGATCACCGCCAATATTATACTCACCCTCATAAACAGGTCCTTCTTTTATTCCATATTTACAACGCTCAGGTATAAAAACCCGCTTGTATTATTGATCATATATGCAACAATAGCACTGTCCGTATTGATCTTATTTGTAAACCCGTTTGCCTCATTCTTCCGTTTTGATATCATGAATGTTCGGCAAACGATGTTCAGCATTGCCACAGGCTTTGTATCGGTAATATGGTTTGAAGGAATAAAATGGAATAAGAGGCGCAAAAGTCGGTTACAAAAATGAAACATTCTGCGCCGGTCACTGCAAACCCAATAAAGTAATAAAGTCGAATCTATAGGTAGTTTTCTATTACTAAGGTCATAAGGTCAACACAAAGCTATATTTTCAAAAAATTTTTAACCAGGAAAATTCCTGGCATATCCCTTGTTTTACAGGCTCGACTGCTCAATAAATTATATATTCCCTTTTAGCATGGCTTTGCGCTCCTTTGCCTGCCCGACTAGTCATTCAGGCGGGCGTAATTTTCTTTGCGTGCTTTTCGGTAAATATAACCGCAAAGGAAATACAAAGCCTGCCTGTCGGCAGTCAGGTTTTTCGCCGCCTGAATGACTAGTCGGGCAGGCAAAGACCACAAAAAATTTAATGCCTTAAGAAATCCAATATTGCAGGCCCGATGCCCCGAATAATTTAAAATCCGCACTGATCAGGGAAGATCATAATCTCTCCTTATCTCCTGTATGTCAGTATTTCCTGCAGGCGGCTGTTGATCCTGTTAACAGCATCAGCTACATCCTTAACTCCCTGTTGTGCTTCCGGCCAGTTTCTTTGCTCAATGGCTTCTCTTATCTTGGGCAGGGTCTTCACGCCATAGCCGGTATAGAAACCGGGAGCGTATATGCTATGCTTATACCAGGGACGACGGGGCAATCCATCGGGCAATAATAATTGCTGCTCGGCGGTATATAATAATTTATTCACTGTTGCCACTGCATCTTTTTGCAGGAATAGTGTTTGTTGCAGCATAGCATCGAGGCTGTCTGTGGTAATATGAAGTTCCATCAGCGCATTTTGCAGCGGAGAGAAATCTATAAATGGCACGGCAGCTTTGGGCGTGTCGGGCAGCAGGTGTTTTGCAGTATCTGTGGCCAGTTGATATAATCCCTGATCACTTATTTTTTGTTCAACCATTGTAGTCTCCCGCATATCATTTATAAGGCTGACAACCTGTTGTGCATAGCTGTCAATAGCAGCATACAAATGCGAAAACCGGAAAGGAAGGATGTCTGCATCCGCAAGCCGCATCACCGTATGCCCTATTGTTTTTGCCAGCACTACTCCATAAAAAAATCCGGGGTCTTTAAATCGCTTATAGTCGTCATAAGAGTCATATATAGTGTGGTACTCTCCGCCGCCGTCTTCACCGCCATATTCCAGGCTCAGCGACGGCACTCCTGCATGTTGCAGGAAAGGAGAATAATCCGATCCCGACCCCAGGGCGCTTAAATCCATTTCCTTTTTAGCGAGTGCCCCTCTTTTGACCGCTGCGCCGGCGGCATTCATCGTATTTCTTGCAAGCGCTCTTTTCAATACGCTTACATTCGTTTGTGGATCTGTGATGCCATCGGCCACTTCATTTATCATGGTTTGAAAGGCATGCGAACCACCTGCATTCAGGAATCCACGGCCGTTGCCGTCGGAATTAATATATACTACCGCTTTTTCCTGCAATTCTTTTATATGATCTTCTACATATTCCGTTGAGCCTAATAAGGCCGGCTCTTCTCCATCCCAGGCGCAGTATACAATAGTGCGTTTAGGTCTCCATCCTGTTTTCAACAATGCGCCCATTGCTTTGGCTTCTTCCAGCAGGGCCGCCTGTCCGCTGATGGGATCATTCGCGCCATTCACCCAGGCATCATGATGATTACCCCGTAATATCCACTCATCGGGGAAAACACTGCCGCGAATGGTAGCAACAACATTATAACAGGGAACAATATCCCAGTTGAACGCAAGCTTCAGATGAACCCTGGTGTTGCCATCGCCTACATGATAGGTAAAAGGTAAGCCGCCCTGCCAGCCGGAAGGGACGACACGCCCCGAAAGCGAGCGTAATAAAGGTTCAGCATCATGATAACCGATCGGCAATACAGGGATCTTAAGCAGGTTGGCAGCTTCTGAATGATCAATTCTTTTTGCATTTTCTGTGGCGCCGATGCCCGGTGTGATCGGGTCGCCGGGATATACCGGCATATCCATTACGCTACCCCTCTGCACGCCATATTCATTCTTAAAAGCACCTTTCGGGTATACATCACCGGCAGCATATCCGTCGTCTGCAGGATCAGAATATATGATACAGCCTAACGCGCCGTGTTCCTGCGCCAGCTTTGGCTTAATGCCGCGCCAGCTCCTGCCGTATTTTGCTATTACAATTTTTCCTTTCACGCTGATGCCCATCCTGCCGAGCATTTCATAATCAGAAGGCAGCCCGTAGTTTACAAACACAAGGGGAGCCGTTACATCACCATCTGCGCTCCAGACATTATAGGGGGGCAACTGCCCGGGCTGTCCGCTGGTCACATCTTCTTTGAAGGGAAGCTCTCTGAGCATCGCTTTATAGGTTGACGGCGCTATCATTTCCAGCACCCTGGTTTTGGGAGTGGGAAACAAAACTTTGTAAACATTGAGTGATGCATCCCATCCATACGATTGGAATGCATTCAAAATATGCTCTGCTACGGCTTTGCCGCCCGGAGAGCCAAGGTGATGCGGGTTGGATGATAAAGTTTGTATGGTCTTCCCGATATTTTCAGCACTGAGGGTTTTGTCAAATGTATTTTCAATACTCAACTGTGTTTGGACTGCTGCGGGATCAAAGCCCGAAATACGGCTGACCTGGGAATAAACATTAGCGCCTGAAAATACAGTGAGTAGCAATAAAGATATCCTGTTCATAACGGTAAAGTTGCAGCTTAAAAAATCCTTATCAATTTAGGATTTTCTTTATAGAAACCAAGTTTAAACATGGCATTCCTTACATCTTAATGACATTGTGATTAAATTTACTGAAACATAAAATCCCGAAAAATGGCTGCACCATATACTATCCCTGCTCAAACACGTATCGGTCATGTGCACCTGAAAGTGGCTGACCTCGAGCGCTCGATGAAATTCTACTGCGAATTGCTCGGATTTGAGCTGATCACTATGTATGGTACGCAGGCAGCGTTTGTTTCGGCAGGTGGTTACCATCATCATATCGGGCTCAATACCTGGCACAGCAAGGGATCGCCTCCTGCCGCAGAAAACAGCGTAGGGCTATATCATACTGCCATCCTCTACCCTACCCGCAGGGACCTGGCTGTCATTTTCAGGAGACTGCTCGAAGCTAACTATCCGCTCACCGGCGCCAGCGATCATGGCGTATCAGAAGCTATATACCTTGATGACCCGGATGGAAACGGAGTAGAGCTCTATTGGGACAGGCCCAGGGAATTATGGCCCAAAACTGCAGAAGGAGGTATTGAGATGTATACCCGTGCACTTGATATTAACGGGCTGATGAATGAGCTTAAGTAAGGAGTAAGGTATAGGCGGTAAGGCAGGGGCCCCTATACCTTACTCCCTATACCTTTATATTTGCTATCTTGTAATATTCTAAATCTTCGTCACAGATGCGCTTTACGAGGAAATTTCTGATTGCTGTAATTTTCATGGTTGCATGCGGCAATCTTCAGTCTCAAACAAACAGTAATACTGATCGTCCCCGTACTTTGCTGGTATTTTTTGACGGGCTACGGCCGGATTATATTATGCCGGAATTAATGCCCAACCTGTATGCATTTAAGCAAACTGCTGCCTACGGCAAAAAACATCATAGTGTATTCCCCACCGTTACAAGGGTCAATGCGGCATCCTACGCCACGGGAAGCTATCCGGCAACACACGGGCTGATGGCCAATTCCGTTTACTTTCCTGCCGTTAATCCTGTCGCCGGTCTCAGCACAGGAGATGCACAAAATCTGAAAAATATTGACAACGCAGAAAAAGGGAAGCTGCTTTTAACGCCTTCCATAGGAGAAATACTCGCAGGCGCAGGAGAAAAGATGGCGGTATTCAGCTCCGGGTCAACAGGACAGGCATTCCTGCAAAACCATACTGTCAGCGGCGGCTTTATCATCAATCCCGATATGATCCTGCCTGCAGCATTTAAGGAAGATGTGGTTGCCGCATTGGGACAACCACCGGCAGGACAGGATGATAACAGCGCAAGACATGTGTGGGTAACCGATGCGCTGCTGCATTATGGGATAAATAAGAACGGTCCCCTTGTTTGTGCCATATGGTATTCCGATCCGGATGGGGCAGCCCATGAGCATGGCATAGGCTCCCCTGAAGCTATCCGCTCTTTAAAAGTAGTGGATGAACAGTTCGGGAGAATTATAGCGTTCCTTGATCAGCAGAAGACGAGAGATGCATATAATATTATTATTTCTGCCGATCATGGATTTGTTACTCATGTGGGAAAACAGGGGCTTGCTTCTTTTCTTATCGCGGAGCATTTAAAGAAAGATAAAGCTTCCGATGATGTTGTTGTGGCAGATGGGGCTATATATGTAAAAGATCATGACCAGGATATGATCAAAAAAATCGTGGCAGCTCTGCAGCAAGAGGAATGGGCAGGCGCAATATTTACCCGCGGCGCAAAACCCGGTAATATGAAAGGCGCCATTCCCGGCACGTTTTCCTTTGAATCTATTCACTGGAACAACAGCCGCCGTGCCGGGGATATACTGGTGGATGTAAACTGGAACGATAACAAGAACGATAAAGGATATCCAGGAACGAGCTTTGCCGGCGGAGTGGCGGGGCATGGCAGCATCAGCCCTTATGAAATCCATATAGCGCTTATGGCATCAGGTCCTTCTTTTAAAAAACATTATGAAAGCAATATCCCTACCTCCAATATTGATATTGTGCCGACAATTCTGCATATATATAAGCTGCCGCAGCCGGCTACAATGGAGGGAAGGGTAATGAACGAGTTGCTCGCCGGTAATAACCGCCCTTTACCTAAAGTAAGCATACAGACCATTACCAGCGAAACAAAAAAAGACGGGATCATTTATAAGCTTTCGTTGCAAAGATCAGCAGTAGGCAATCATTATTATGTTGATTTTTGCAAAACTGTGCGGGTTAAATATTAACAGTAGCGGTCAATGATATTCTTTATTTCAATTTCTTCACGGAACTATTTTCCAATAGCGATCTCATTTGCGTAATTGCCACTCTGTTGAGTTGTATCAGCCTTTCGCTTTGTGATGATCCCTGTTGTATCAATAAAGCATTTGATGCTTTCCATATTGCTCAATACTACTAACTGTTCAATCGTGGCTTCATCACGGATATTACCTTTTGGGCCAGGATTTTTATCACGCCATTCTTTAGCCGTGCTACCAAATAGAGCTACATTCAGCAGGTCGGCTTCGTTGGCATACACCATACTTATCTGATGCTTTGTCAGTTCTTTTGGTATCAGGTTTTCTTTGATGGCATCGGTATGGATACGGTAATTCACTTTTGCCAGTGCCCGATGGATGTTCCACTCCAAATGATCCCGGCTGCTTTCTTCTTCTTTTAAACGTTGAAATTCTTTGATGATAAACAGCTTGAACTCAATAGAAATCCACGATGCGAACTCCAGGGCAATATCCTTGTGCGCAAAAGTCCCCCCATATCTTCCGGCTTTTGAAACAATGCCAATGGCATTTGTATTTTCTATCCAGCGCTTTGGTGTCATTACAAAGCTGTTCAGTCCTGCCTGCTTTCTAAACCCCTCGAATTCGAGGGGTTTAAAATTTGGGTTGTAGATTGTTTCCCAAAAACCTAATAGTTCTATTGTGTTTCGGTTACGCATCCAGTTCTGAATGATGGCATCTGTATGTTCCGCATCCCTATACCTTGCAATATCAGTAAGTGATATATAATCCTGCTTATTATCTTCATAAAGCACAATATCTACCTGCTGCACCGTTATTTTCCTGCTTTTTGTCATAACATCAAATTTCGTGATATGATAAATTTATAAATATTTCCTGGTGTTTTCATTTCTCAGGCATCTTACGATCTGTCCTTAATCTCAAATAAGTACAATAAAACTATCTCCGTCTCTTATCCATTATTTGCATAGCTTTTGTACATTCGCAGCTGTGAAACGCTTTACGGCAATATTTTTTTTGAGTCTCTACCTGATGTCATTTACGGAATGTCATCAGTTTACCCGTATCCCCTTTATGGTAAAACATTACCAGAAGCACAAAGCGACTGATCCTTCCATGAATCTTGTAAAATTCATGCGTATTCATTATTTCGGGCCCAACATTATTACCGACGATTTCCAGCAGGACCAGCAGCTTCCTTTCCGGAGTGTGGAATGCCACATGCAGAACGTAACAGTATATGTGCAGCACACCACTACGATTGAGCTTCATCCTCCGGTCGCTGTTACAGAAGAATTTCCATCTTACGACGAAGTCAATAAACCCCAGTTTTCCGCCTTCGGTATATTCCAGCCGCCCCGCTGTGCCTGATCTGATCCACTCGCATACATTATTGAGAGCAAATTCTTCCGGTGCTTCTGGCGCAACAGCTATAATGCTGTTATTATCCTGTTCCCCGTAAACATAGTGTATCACACCGTGTTTCCTGTTCGCTGTTCAGCACGGCACTGAATGCTGCTCCGGTAATTATTTTCTGCCATAAATTATTATTTATATATGCTGAATTCAATCATTCGCTTTTCCGTAAGGAATAAGCTGTTCATAGGTTTATTTACAGCAGCCCTGGTCATTACCGGCATAATAAACCTTAGTAAGCTACCCATTGATGCATTGCCCGATATTACCAGCAACCAGGTACAGATCATCACCGTATCACCTACCCTCGCAACGCCGGAAGTAGAACGGTTGATCACTTTTCCGCTGGAACAGGCCAATGCCAATATTCCGGGTATAAAAGAAATGCGTTCTATTTCAAGGTTCGGGCTTTCCGTAATCACCATAGTTTTTGATGACGAAACCGATATATACTGGGCCCGCCAGCAGGTAAGCGAAAGGCTTACTGAAGCGAAATCACAGATACCTTCCAGCGCAGGAGACCCCGGGCTGGCACCTGTCACTACAGGCATCGGGGAAGTATACCAGTATGTGCTGCGCCCTGCAAAGGGATATGAAGGAAAATATGATCTTACAGAACTCCGTTCCGTACAGGACTGGATCGTAAGACGACAGCTTCTGGGCACACCCGGCGTAGCGGATATAAGCAGCTTCGGCGGTTATCTCAAGCAATATGAAATCGCCATTCAGCCCGACAGGCTGAAAAGCATGAATATCACTGTCGCTGATATTTTCAACGCCTTGGAAAAAACAACCAGAACTCAGGAGGAGCCTATATTGAAAAAGGTCCCAATGCGCTTTTTATCCGTACAGAAGGCCTTGCTGCAACTACTGCCGACCTGGAAAAAATATTTGTACGGCATACCACAGAAGGCATCCCGGTTTATCTGAGCGATGTGGCGCAGGTGCGTATAGGACATGCGGTGCGGTATGGCGCCATGACCTATAACGACAAAGGCGAAGTAGCGGGAGGCGTAGTATTGATGCTGAAAGGAGCAAATGCATCACAGGTAGTAACAGATGTAAAAGAGCGGATAGAAAAAATCAAAAAGACCTTGCCCGAAGGTATTATCATTGAGCCGTTTTACGACCGTACCAAAATGGTAGACAGCGCCATCCATACCGTTACCAAAAATCTCATTGAAGGCGCACTGATCGTGATCTTTGTCCTCGTGCTCTTTCTTGGCAATATGAGAGCGGGACTGATAGTAGCGTCCGTAATTCCGCTTTCCATGATGTTTGCCATTATCATGATGAATATCGTTGGAGTGTCAGGTAATCTCATGAGCCTCGGGGCGCTTGATTTCGGGCTGATCGTAGACGGCGCCGTCATTATCGTGGAAGCAGTACTGCACCGGCTATCCGGCAAGCATGGCATAGCAACTGACCGCATTACGCCGGAGCAGCTTAATACCGAAGTGGAAAACAGCGCAGGGAAAATGATGAATGCCGCAGTCTTCGGACAGATCATCATTCTCATTGTATATCTCCCCGTGCTTTCGCTTACAGGTATAGAAGGAAAGATGTTCAGGCCCATGGCACAAACGGTTTCCTTTGCGCTTATCGGCGCATTTCTCTTATCGCTTACTTACGTGCCCATGATGTCCTCCCTTATGCTGAGCAGAAAAATATCACATGCGGATAGCTGGGCTGACAAGATCATGCTACGCATTCAGAAGCTGTACAAACCGTTGTTACAAAAATCTCTTGCATTTCCTAAGACGGTAATGATAATGGCTGTTGCCCTCCTGGGAATATCTATTTTCATCATCACCCGGCTGGGAGGCGAATTTATACCGGAGCTGGATGAAGGTGATTTTGCCGTTGATGCCCGTTTGATGAGCGGAAGCTCTCTTACAGAAACCATCAATACTACCCAGAAAGCAGTTGCCATTTTGAGACAACGCTTCCCTGAAGTGGAAAAGATCGTTACCCGCATCGGGGCAAGTGAAATACCAACCGATCCGATGCCTCCCGAAATGACGGACATTATGATCTCGCTTAAGCCCAAAGGTGAATGGACAACGGCTGAAACATTTGATGAACTGGCAGACAAGATGAGCAAAGCTCTATCAGAAATACCTGGTATGACGGCAGGTTTCCAGTTTCCCGTGCAAATGCGTTTTAATGAGCTGATATCAGGCGCAAAGCAGGACGTGGTATGCAAGATATTTGGCGACGATATGGATTCGCTTGCCAGCTATGCTCATATAGCAGGGGCTATTGCTGCCAAAGTAAACGGCGCCCGCGATATATATGTGGAAACAGTAACCGGCCTGCCGCAGATAGTGGTAAACTACAAGCGTGAAGCCATGGCGCACCACCAGTTGAATATTGCCGATGTAAACCAACTGATACGTGCAGCTTTTGCAGGTGAAAAAGCGGGGATCATTTACGAAAAAGAACGGCGTTACGATCTTGTGGTGAGGCTGGAAGAAAGCTCACGGAAAAGCATCAACGATGTTTCGCAACTATTAATTCCCACTCCGTCAGGCCTGCAGATCCCCTTATACCAGGTGGCTGATATAACTGTAAAGGAAGGGCTTAACCAGGTACAGCGGGAAGATGCCCAGCGCAGGATCATTATCGGGTTTAATGTAAGAGGGCGTGATGTGGAATCGGTAGTGAATGAACTGACAGGGAAAATAGAAAAACAGCTAAAGCTGCCGGCAGGATATCATGTAAAATACGGTGGGCAATTTGAAAACCTGATCGTTGCCAAACAGCGCTTATCCATTGCCGTTCCTGCCGCATTGCTGTTGATATTACTGATGCTTTATTTCGCTTTTGGATCTGTGAGGCAGGGAATGCTGATCTTTTCGGCCATCCCGCTTTCCGCTATCGGCGGAATACTGGCATTGTGGCTGAGAGGGATGCCTTTCAGCATTTCTGCAGGAGTGGGTTTTATAGCATTGTTCGGAGTAGCGGTGCTTAACGGGATTGTATTGATCTCGGAATTCAACAGGTTGAAACGACAGGGCATGACAGATATAAATCAGATCATTATGGAAGGAACACAAATAAGATTGCGGCCGGTATTGATGACCGCGGCAGTGGCCTCACTTGGCTTTTTACCTATGGCACTCAGCCGCAGCGCAGGTGCAGAGGTGCAACGCCCGCTTGCCACGGTGGTGATCGGCGGACTGATCACCGCTACACTTCTCACATTGATTATTTTACCTGTATTGTACAAAAGATTTGAGAAGATAAAGCCACAGAAGGGAAGCAAAATTGCAGCAGTATTGACAGGACTGGTATTACTGTCAAACATTGCCGGTGCGCAGCAATCGCTCACCCTGGACCAAATGCTGAAGCTTGCTGATACCCAAAACCTTGAGCTCAGTGCACTTCAAAAAGGAAGCGTGTACTGGAAGGAATTGCAGTCAGGCATATTTGATCCGCCGAAAACCCAGCTTGGCGGGGAGTATGGAGGGATCAACAGCACGCAAAACGATACCCGTTTTTTTGTGGGACAATCGTTTAGCCTTCCCGCAGTATATCAGCGGCAGAAGCAGTTGTATAAAACACAGGAAATACAGCAGCAGGAACTGGCTTCCTGGAAACAGGCAGAGCTGCACAGGAATGTGAAAGAAGTCTTTTACCAGATGGTTGACCTGGAAGAAAGAAGAAAATTGCTCGAAAGGCTTGATTCAATATACAGCAGGTTCCAGCAATCTGCAACGCTGCGTTTGCAGGCAGGAGAAAGCAATACGCTTGAAAAAACGACCGCTGATGCACAACTGCAACAGCTGCAGCTGCAGCAGCAGGCACTTCAGGCGGATCTTGAGATCCTGCAAAAAAGAATGCAGTGGCTCCTTCATACTGAAGAACCGGTTACGCCTTTATATACGGCAGCCATTATTGCAGATATTACGCCGGCCGATACAGCCCTGCCGGGTGAAGAACATCCGCAGGTGCGCTATGCAAAGCAGCAGGAAAAAACTGCCGAAGCACAAACCCTGATGGAGAAGGCAAAGCTTAGCCCGGATTTTACTGTCGGATACAACAACCAGTCCATTATCGGGTATCAAAGCTCCGACGGTATAAACCAAAAATACTATGATGCAGGGCATCGTTTTCATTTTGTAAACCTTTCCGTAGGAATACCCTTATTCAATAGTGCAGCCAAAGCGAGGATCAGGGCGGGAAAAATCAATGAAGAGGTAGCAAAGATCAATACCAGGGCTGCCGGCGCCTATATTAAAAGCAATCTGGCACAAATTGCGGATGAGTACAAAAAGCATCAGCAAATGGTGCGTTATTATGAGCAAAGCGGCATGCAGCAGGCTGAGCTCATTATAAAAAACGCAAAGCTGAGCTTTGAGCACGGAGAGATCAGCTACCTCGAATGGACCATGCTGATGAACAGCGCCGTGAATATTCAGCTTGGCTATCTCGACGCTGCTAAACAATTTAACCAGACAGCAATTACTTTAGCTTATCTAAACAACAAATAAACAGCTATGCGCAATATTCTGTATACATTGTTTTTTTCAATGTTATTTTCCTGTCATTCACCACAACAGACAGAAGCTCCTAAAAACGAAGACGACCCAAATACTATAACACTTACAGAGGCACAAATAAAAGCGGCGGGCATACAGACCGGCGCCATACAGCGACACGTCCTGAACAGCGAGCTGAAAGTAAACGGGCTTGTGGATGTTCCTCCTCAAAATATCATATCTGTAAGCTTCCCGCTGGGAGGATACCTGAAAAGCGCTGACCTTCTTCCTGGAATGCATGTTAGTAAGGGAGAAGTAATAGCCATTATGCAGGATCAGAACCTGATCCAGTTGCAGCAGGATTACCTGATTGCCAGGGCAAAGCTGGAATACCTGGAAAAAGATTATGAGCGGCAGAAAATGCTGAATGAAAACAAAGTAAATGCCGACAAAGTCTTTCAACAGGCAAGTGCGGATTTTACTTCCCAGAAAGTACAGGTAAAGGGATATGAAGAAAAACTTCGGCTGATAGGTATTAATCCTGAAAGGCTCAATGATAAAACCATTTCGCGTACTGTTCCCATCTACTCCCCGATCAATGGCTTCGTGTCAAAAGTCAATATTAATATCGGTAAATATGTGAATCCTTCTGATGTCTTGTTTGAGCTGATTAATCCTGATGACATACATGCGGCGTTGACCGTATTTGAAAAAGACCTTGGAAAAGTAAAGCCTGAACAAAAGGTGATGGTAACATTTGTGGATGACCCGGAAAAGGAATATGAGTGTGAAGTGATCCTTGTAACAAAAAATGTGGATAACAACAGGAGCGCGCTTGTTCATTGTCATTTTGAGAAACAACCCAGGCAATTATTGCCCGGTATGTTCTTGAATGCCAGGATCATGATCAATAATGCCAGCGTGCCTGCCGTTCCGGAAGATGCGATTGTGCAATATGGCAACGACAAGATGATCCTGGAGTCAATGGGTAATGATACTTTCCGCCTAGTTACCGTGCAAACGGGCATAACCGATAATGGTTTAACTGAGATTATTGATACCGCCAATACACTGGAAGGGAAAAATATCATTACCCGAAATGCCTATCCTGTACTCGCCATGATCAAAAATGCAGGGGACAGCGATCATTGAGTAATATCGTAATAAAATGACAGACGTGAAACGTGAGGCGTGAAACGTACGCATGCCACGTCTCACGACGAAATAAGACATAATAATAATTGACATAGTACAGGCTTTAGCATATTTCATCTATTATATTGCTCAATTCATGATGATACCGGTTGCTTTAAAAATGTTCATGAAGTTATTTTGTACCACGAAAACAGAAATCTTTATAATAAATGGAACAGACAAAGAAAGTACTGAAATGTGTGCTGCTTGCAATTATATTGTTACTTAGATATATACCTCATCATGAGCAGGCTATAGTCCCGGCAGATATCAGAGAAGGTATTACCCATACTTTTTTCTCTTTGGCAGGCGAGGGCACAGGCAGCGTAATGAGATTTTGGGGCTGCAGGCTGAGCGAATAATACCATTCCATACAACAGGCATTGCAAAACAGGACAGGAATAAGACAGAAAGGAGAGCTTCAACGGGTTGTTTCATGAGGAACAACCTTTCTTATTTGAGGAGGATAATACACACGCTGCACAGAAATTTTCCCTTTGACCGCTGTTTTCTTCTCTAAATCCTAATTATACAGCAGCACAAATAAGGCATGGATTTTAAGGATAATGAAATATTATTCTTTATTAAATCATTATCAGATTTATGCTGACAAAATCATTACCAGTATATTGTATGCTCGCTGGGGTATTGATGGCATGCAGCTCTTCAAGACGCTCCGTTTCCGGCGAATACAATATACACTATCTCAATGATTCCCTTCCCGCTCCCTATGCTACTTCCTCAAGTATGAATTTCAGTAATGTCACAGGCTGGAAGGAAGGAGAAGCTCCCATTGCTCCAAAAGGCTTTTTAGTTACCCGCTATGCCGATGGCTTTCAGAATCCCCGGTGGATGTATGTATTGCCCAGTGGAGACCTGCTGGTGGCAGAAGCCAACACTCCCCACGGCTTCCTGGAAAAAATAGGAGCGGCGGTCATCGGAGCGAACAAATCGAATGATATGCGAAAAAGCGCTAACCGTATCACGCTGCTGAGAGACAGCGATCATGACGGTGTACCGGAACTGCGTACAACATTTCTTAAAGGACTTAACCTGCCGTTCGGCATGTTGTTGATGGGAAACAGCTTTTATGTAGCCAACACAGATGGCTTATGGGCATTTCCTTATCACGAAGGAGATACTTCCATTACCGTGTCGGGAAAAAAAATACTTGACCTGCCTGCAGGTAAGCATAACCGTCATTGGACAAGAAATATTATCAGTAACCGGAAAGGAAGCAAAATTTATATTGCTATCGGGTCAGGGAGCAACGTAGCTGAAGACGGGCCGGACAATGAAAAAGACCGTGCGCGGATCTGGGAAATCAATCCTGATGGCAGCGGTCTGAAGGTATACGCCTACGGAATAAGAAACCCTGTAGGGATGGATTGGGCACCGGGGACAAATACTTTATGGGTTGCGGTTAACGAACGAGACGAACTGGGAGATGAACTTGTTCCGGATTATCTCACTTCGGTAAAGGAAGGAGGCTTTTATGGCTGGCCTTTCAGCTACTATGGTCAGCACTATGAGCCGCGTATAAAAGAAGAGCAGCAGGATAGCGTACTGGTACGGTCTGCCATCGTTCCCGACATTTCGCTCGGCTCCCATACCGCTTCCCTTGGATTGATATTTTATAATGGAAAGTATTTTCCCGGGCATTATCAGGGCGGCGCTTTTGTGGCTCAGCACGGTTCATGGAATAAGTCGAAGCTTGCCGGATACCGGGTAATATTCATTCCTTTTAAAAAAGGGAAGCCTTCCGGAAAACAGGAAGTATTTCTAAGCGGATTTATCGTTGATCCAGAAAAAGACGAAGTAAGAGGTCGCCCGGTGGGCCTTGCGGTATTACCGGATGGCTCTCTGCTGGTAGCTGATGATACCAGTGACATTATATGGCGGGTAAGCAGGCAATGAAGATGATAACCCATTTGATTTTTAGAGAGAAAAAACAAGATCCCTGACCGGCATGTCCGGCAAATAACAAAAAACCCTTTGGATTATCCAAAGGGCCTACTCATAATGCGCTTTAAAAAGCAATTATTTTTTTGCGTATTTCTTTTTGAACTTATCAATACGGCCTGCAGTATCTACCAATACTTTCTGACCGGTAAAGAAAGGATGAGAAGTATTGGAAATTTCAAGCTTGATCACCGGATATTCATTGCCGTCTTCCCATTTAACGGTTTCCTTAGAACTTGCGGTAGAGCGTGTAAGGAAAGAATGCCCATTGCTCATATCCTTGAAAACAACAAACTTGTAATTTTTTGGATGGATATCCTGCTTCATGATTATCAGTGTTTTATGACGCACGGATTTGGCCGTGCTAAATTTTTAAGAAGCGCAAAGGTAATCAATCTGTATGTAAAAGCAAAATTATTTTAGCAGGAACCTTATGCCTTACACCATTGTTATTTTCAGTCAGTTTTATGCGCCCGCCTTGCGGCACGGAGATTCAGCATTTCTACAAAAACAGAAAAAGCCATGGCAAAATAAATATACCCCTTAGGAATATGCTGGTCAAGCCCTTCTGCTATGAGTGAAACGCCGATCAAAAGCAAAAATGACAACGCCAGCATTTTTACAGTGGGATGATTATTTACAAACCTGCTGATACTTTCAGAAGATATCAGCATGATCAGCACTGCAATGACCACGGCAGCGATCATGATCTCTATATGATCAGCCATCCCAACGGCGGTTATTACCGAATCAAGAGAAAAAACGATATCCAGCAGGAGAATCTCAATAATAACACGGCTGAAAGAAACCTTTTTCAGTGAGGCATTTATTTTGTCTTCGTGCCCTTCGAGCTTTTCGTGGATCTCGGTAGTGCTTTTGTATATCAAAAACAACCCGCCCACGATCAGTATAATGTCTCTCCCCGAAATCTTCAGCTTTTCAAACATATCGCCTTCATGAATGCCCAGCCAGCCTGCAATATTAAAAAGAGGGGCAGTAAGCGTCATTATCCAACTGATGGACAGCAATAGCAATACTCTCGTTATCATTGCCAGGCTCAATCCCCATCTGCGGGCAGGCTTTTGCTTATTGTGGGGCAGCTTTCCCGTAATAATGGAAATAAAGACAATATTATCAATCCCAAGCACAATTTCCAGTACCGTAAGCGTTAGCAATGATATCCATGCCTCGGGGTTGGTCATCCATTCCATGTGACGATAGTTATATATGGATCAAAAATAATCCGTCTGTTCATTTAAGCAAAAAAATCAAAGCGATATCGCAGGAAAAGGGGATAGCTGCTGTACTTCCTGCAAAAAGGTTTCCAGGGCAGCCCGTTTTTTTTCGTCAAGTATATAATTGATATTATACTTATAATATTTGCCCAGGTCGTACAATGGAAAAGGGTTTTCTTTAACCACCTCGTCAATATGATCAAGCCCGGATGCATTCGCTTCATTAAAGGCCTTCAAAAAGTCTTCCGGGAGCTTTTTATTAGCCACCCATGCGGCAAATACAAATCCCAGCCCGGTATGATCTTTCCAGGCTTCTCCAAGATCATATATATAGCTGGAGCGCTTACGCTGCTCAAACGCCCTGTCGCCGATCACTACACCCGCTGTTGTATCCCTGATAAGGCTGCGGAAATTTTCATTTTCCGCATGCTCCAGCTCCGGGGAAATATTCCAGTAATGCTTCAGCAATACCTGTACCAGCGCTACCGAAGTACGGGAATGATAATCAAGCAGCACTTTCCGGATACGGTTTACGGGAACCTCACTGAACAGGCATACCGAGGCAACAGGACCATCGCAGCCTATACAATAGTCAGACACAATATAGTGCCGGGGGATCTCCGGTATTGCCGCTACAGGCACAATGCCCACATCCACTTCATCATCCCGGAGCATTTGGGCAAGTTTTGAGGGAAACGTTTCAATAAGTTCAACTTCATTCATTACATCGCTGTGCCGGATGCCGTACAGGAAAGGTTTTACATTGAGGTAATTGATTATGCCAACCCTTATTTTTTTACTCATTATTTTCTTCACATTTTACACCAGATACGGTTGACCTGCGCCGCTTTTCAAATGATCCGCAGGTATTAATTCAACTTTTTCATGTAGGTTTGCCCGCAAAAGTAGGGCAATCCGGGTGCATTTCAATTTTTCGCAGGCGGTAGGTGACACCCCGCCTGTAAAGCCCCTACCGGTTGGTATCTCACCAACCGGTAAGCTGTGCACAGAACGAAAAATTGAAATGCACCTGCAATCACACCTTACTTATTCAACATTTGTCATAGCATGGATTTATCAGCGCTTACAGCCATTTCCCCTATTGACGGGCGGTACAGGAACCAGGTGCAGCACCTCGATCAGTATTTTTCGGAATACGCACTGATCAGGTACAGGGTACATATCGAAATTGAATATTTTATCGCCCTCAGCCATAAAAAATTCTTTTCTTTAAAACCCCAGCAACTGAAAGCGCTGAGAGAAATATATCAGCAACTGAAAACAGAGCAGGCGCAGGAGATCAAAGACATTGAAAAGATCACTAACCACGATGTAAAAGCGGTAGAATATTTTATCAAGCGCGAGCTGGAGACTTTAAAGCTGGATAACCTGAAGGAGTGGGTTCATTTCGGGCTTACTTCCCAGGATATCAACAATACGGCTATCCCGCTGCTTTGGAAAGAATCGCTGGAAAATGAATATTTCCCGGCGATAGCTACGCTTGTGCTGCAGTTGAAGAAGATGGCTTCCACCTGGAAAGATATTCCTTTACTGGCACGTACGCACGGTCAGCCGGCCTCCCCTACCCGGCTGGGAAAAGAGATAATGGTTTTTGCCGAAAGGCTGGAACAGCAGTTGCAATTATTGCAGTCTGTACCTTACTCCTGTAAATTCGGGGGCGCTACCGGTAATTTCAACGCTCACTATGTAGCCTACCCTAAAACAGACTGGGTAAAATTTGCCAATGATTTTTGCAGTAATGCTCTGGGACTGCAACGCCAGCAATTTACCACGCAGATAGAGCATTACGATAACTTTGCCGCTCACTTCGATGGCATTAAAAGGATCAATACCATACTGATTGATTTTTGCAGGGATATATGGACCTATATATCTATGGAATACTTCAGGCAGAAAGTGAAGAAAGGAGAAGTAGGCTCCTCCGCAATGCCTCATAAAGTAAACCCCATTGACTTTGAAAACGCGGAAGGCAACCTGGGCATTGCCAATGCGCTGCTTGAGCATCTTTCGGCCAAGCTGCCCGTTTCCCGGCTGCAGCGCGATCTTACGGATTCTACAGTGCTGAGAAATATCGGTGTTCCTTTTGCTCATACGGTACTGGCGCTTAAATCTATTGACAAAGGCATAGGAAAGCTGTTGCTTAACGAAGCAAAAATAAAAGAAGACCTTGATCATAACTGGGCAGTAGTAGCTGAGGCCATTCAAACCATCCTGAGGCGGGAGAATTATCCCAACCCCTACGAAGCATTAAAGGAGCTTACAAGAGGGGCGGATAACATCAATCAAAAAACCATCCACAGGTTTATTGACACCCTCAAAATCTCTCCGTCTCTGAAAAAAGAGCTGAAGGCTGTTACTCCAATGAATTATACGGGAGTGAACAGCGCCCGTTAAGATCAGGCTGATCTCTGTAATAAACGGCAAAGAAAAAGCAGGGCTTTTTATATACAACCCATTATAGAATAACCCAACCGGTTCGAACAATGAAAAAACTATTGCACGCCATCATTGCATTGTCATTTTTTGCAGCGTACAGCTGTTCAAATCCGCAAAAAGAAAACCGGGAAAATAAACAGGCGGTAGATTACGTCAATCCTCTTATAGGAACGGCTGCCACAGGCTTTGCAAAAGGACTTGATGGCGGTGGCACCATGCCATCTGTAGGCACACCATTTGCCATGACCAACTTTGTGGCACAAACCGGCGAGAACTATATGAGCCGGATGAACTATTTCTATGAAGACAGCAGCATTATCGGCTTTCTCGCTTCACATCAGCCTACGGTATGGATGGGCGATTATGGCTATGTATCTGTAATGCCGCAGTTGGGTGCGCTCAGGACACTGCCGGAAGACCGGGCTTTACATTTTTCTCACGCCAATGAAGTTTCCAAACCATATTACTATTCCGTATTGCTTGATGCAGCAGACAAGAAACAGATCAAAGCGGAAATAGCAGCAGCATCCCGCTGCGGTATAGTAAAGTTTACTTTCCCCGAAGCTAAAGACGCCCATATCATCATCCAGGGCATTAACCTCAATCCCGCTATTAAGCATTGGGCCAATGATTATACAGAACGCCTGCGCACATTAAAAGGATATGTGAATATAAATGCCGCGCAAAATGAAATCACCGGCTATAATCCCGACAGGATGTCGGCACAGATTGGGCCGGAGCTTCCCAACTTCAAAGGCTATTTTGTAATACAATTCAGTAAACCCTTTGTTGCTTACGGTACCTGGGACAACCATGAAGTAAAGGCTTCTTCCCGGGAACAGTATGGTACCAGGATGGGCGCCTATACCAGCTTTGATACAAAACCAGGCGAAGTAGTGGAAGTTCGTATCGGCACCTCATTTATCAGCCTTGACCAGGCCAGGAAAAATATGGATATGGAGCTGAAAGGAAAGGATTTTGACGCGCTCGTAAAATCTACACGGGATGTATGGCAGGAAAATTTAAGCCGCATAGCTGTTGATGGTATAACCGAAGATCAGAAAGCCATTTTTTATACGGCTATGTTCCATACCATGCAGTTACCGCGTGAAATGTCGGAGTATGGAAAATATTATAGCGCTTTTGATGACAGTGTTCATAACGGGGATTCCTATACCGACTTTTCATTATGGGATACCTACAGGGCGCTGCATCCTTTATTGATCTTTACGCAGCCGGAGCGGGTAAGCCCGATGGTGCGCGCCATGCTGCAGATGTACAAAGAAGGCGGAAGACTGCCGATGTGGCCTAATCCCGCAGAAACCAATATCATGATAGGCACACATGCCGATGAAGTGATTGCAGATGCCTGTATAAAAGGATTCCGCGACTATGATGCTGATCTTGCATACAAGGCGCTCCTGCACGATGCCATGGATCCTCCGATGAAAGATACTATCCTGCGCTACGGCGACCGTGACCCCTGGACAGACTACGAAGCGCAGGCCGGTGTGACATTCTTTAAGAAGATAGGCTATGTACCGGCTGACAAAACAGCAGAATCGGTTTCACGCACGGTAGAATATTCGGTAGATGATTATGCCATTGCCCAAATGGCAAAGGTCCTTGGCAAAACAAGCGATTACGATACACTGATGAAGCTTAGCGCTAATTACCGCAACCTTTATGATCCCGCCGAGGGCTTTTTGCTGCCCCGAAAAAGGAACGGTGCATTTGCGCCTAAAGACAGCGCGGGCAAATGGGAAGGATTTACGGAAGGAGATCATTGGACATACACGTTTGGCGCCATGCACGACCCTGAAGGTATGATAGCAATGATGGGAGGCAAAGAGAAATTTGCCGCTAAGCTGGATGAAAATTTTTCAGGCGGGCATTACCGCCACGACAATGAGCCGGGGCATCATTATATTTATCTATACGACTATTGCGGTCAGCCCTGGAAAACGCAGGAGCTTATCCGGAAACATACTACAGAAAATTTCCGTAACCAGCCCATAGGTATCAATGGCAACGAAGACTGCGGTCAGATGGCAGCCTGGTATATCTTCGGGGTAATAGGCTTCTATCCTGTGCAGCCTGCCTCGGGGATGTATGCAATCGGCGCTCCCCAGTTCCCTTCGCTCACTATGCATTTCAGATCGGCAGATGGGGAACAGCATGAGTTTGCCATTGAAGCCAAAAATATTTCAGATGCCAATAAATATATTCAAAGCGTAACGCTCGATGGTAAGCCGCTGACAACTCCTTTCATTACGCATCAGCAGATACTCAACGGTCGCCAACTGGTTTTTGAAATGGGCGACAAACCCAATTATAGCTGGAAATAAACAACAGCCCCGGTACCAACTATAACAATCTCCATTTGTGCAGAAGGGGCAATATCCTCGTAAACACTGCCGTTAATAGCCTTTGGTAATACGTTGTATATGAAAAAAACATTCCTTTTTTACCTGCTGCTTGGATTCCTGGCATTAAGTTTTGGCAGTTGTAAAAAAGAATCAAACAAAGACAATACCGGAGATTATTATTTAAAAATAAAGATCAACGGCAATTGGGAAACATGGCCCAATGCTATATGCGACCTGGGCGCTGATCTTTATGATAACACAAAGACTGATTTTACGGTATCAGCAACAAGTCCTGATCTTAAACAATCCTTCGGATATAGCTTCCAGGTGGATGGCGCTTCTATTCCTGCCGGCACGTATCATTCAGATGATTATTTTATGCCCCTGGATTATAGTGTGCAAACAGGAAGTTCCACTATTTTTTATAGCGACCAGTACAATCAGCAGCCATATTCCAACTACAGCATTACCCTGATCTCAATAAATGAAACCACTATAAAGGGAAATTTTACCGGTAATTTTCTTTCAGACGATATGGATAATGACAATACCATTGCCATCACTGAAGGAGAGTTCGTAGCAAAAAGAGTGCGGTAAATTTCTTATCAGCAATATCAATCAGCCCGGCATACCACCGTGAAATGTGAGACGTGAAATGTGAGATTTTCACGTCTCACATTTCACGTTTGACATAATCCCACTACTATATCTCCGGTGTCGCCAGTTCCGCCAGCGATGCATTGATCGTTTCCTGCGACACTTCATAGTCTACCAGCTTACCGGCAAGATAGTTTTCATATGCGCCAAGATCAAAATGACCGTGACCGCACAGGTTGAATAAGATCGTTTTAGAAACGCCTTCTTTATCCGCCTGTTTTGCCTGCCGAACCACTTCAGCAATGGCATGTGTAGCTTCAGGAGCAGGGATCACCCCTTCTGCTCCGGCAAACAACAGCCCTGCTTCAAAACATTCTGTCTGGTTAATGGCATCCGCCTCAATCAACCTGTCCTTAAGCAACTGGCTCACAATGGCGCCCGCACCGTGATAGCGCAGTCCCCCGGCATGGATAGGTGAAGGAATAAAATTATGCCCGAGCGTATACATCGGTATCAGCGGGGTCATGCCTACGGTATCTCCAAAATCATAACGGAATATACCACGCGTAAGCTTGGGGCAGGACGTGGGCTCTACCGCAATAGCTCTTACTTTTTTACCGCCGGTAAGGTTATTTTCAAGGAAAGGAAAGGCAATACCTGCAAAATTAGATCCGCCCCCGAATGGCGCAATCACTATATCAGGATAATCTCCCGCTTTTTCCATCTGCTTCAATGCCTCAAGACCAATAACGGTCTGGTGCATCAGTACATGATTCAATACACTGCCCAGAGAATATTTGGTATCGCTGTTCATGGCAGCTACTTCCACCGCTTCGGATATGGCAATACCGAGGCTGCCCGGCGAATCGGGATCCTTAGCAAGTATGGTTCTGCCCGCATTGGTAAGGTTGCTTGGTGATGGATGCACGGTCGCGCCCCAGGTATTCATCATGATCTTGCGGTAAGGCTTGCCCTCATAACTCACTTTTACCATAAAAACCTCGCATTCAATACCAAACAGCTTACAGGCAAAGCTCAGCGCACTCCCCCACTGACCGGCGCCTGTTTCGGTAGAAATTTTCTTCACGCCTTCTTTCATGTTGTAATATGCCTGTGGCACGGAAGTATTAGGCTTGTGAGAACCGGCAGGACTCACTCCCTCATATTTATAATAGATCTTCGCTTTGGTGCCAAGCGCTTTTTCCAGCCCGTAAGCCCTGTACATTGGTGTAGGGCGCCAGATACTGTAAATATCTCTCACTTCATCAGGTATTTCGATCCATTTATCAGCGCTCACTTCCTGTTTTATCAGTTCCATAGGGAACAATGGCGCAAGGTCTTCCGGTCCTATCGGCTGTCCTGTCCCGGGATGCAGTGGAGGCAGGGGTTTGGTAGGCATGTCTGCCAGGATATTATACCAATGGGTAGGAATCTCCGACTCCTGCAGCGTGATCTTTCTTTGCTTTGACATGTGGGTTAAATTTAGCGCTTAAGATAACAAAAAAAGGGTAAAGGGTAAAACAATAATCAGGAGGGGATTGGGATTTGTAGTTTAATGTTTTCTGTTTATTGTTTTCTGAAATTCATACATCGCTTTCTTATTAAAGTAATCAAACATGAAGAAGCAGTCTCTCATCAATATCTTCGCTTATCCATTACTGTTAAGCTATTGTAAAATGAATTCACAGCTATCGACATTGAAGCATTTTTTCTAACTTGCACTTTTTTTAATGCTTATGCAATCCTATCAGTTACAGTTGCCGGATGATACCAGGGTAACAGTAGTGCACAAAAGAGAAGGACGGCGGCGTTCCACACATTTTCTTTTTTTCAGGATACATCACAAAAAAACACTGATAGCTTATACCGTTATGGTAGAAAAACATACTACGTACAGTCAATACGACTTATATAAAACTAAAGCGGAAGGTAAGTGGTTGAAAGGAGCTGTTAAGCATGGCAATTCTCTCACTTCCGGGGATTGCAGATAACTGAAAAAGTAAAACAGGCTATCGACGCTTTCGAACAAAAAGAAGGAGAAGATGCATACCGGCAGTTGTTTTAGTTATAGCGCAAGGCATGCCTTGCACCTACCCACTTCATCAGATCATCGCTTCCAGTTCAGGCCTAAGCTTCCTGATGATATTCAGCACAGCCTTTCCATTGCGGGAAGTTGCAATGGAAAGCACATCTTCCAGGAATTCAAAATGTTCTATTTCTGTGCGCCGGAAGCCCTGGCTGCCGGCCTGTTTCCAGGCATCTCTATAGGCATTCAGCACTATATCAGGGTTTACTTTCTTGTCCCCCAACTGCAACAGGCACAACAGCAAATTGGCTTTGGCAATAATATCCCAATAAGTCACCTGTACACGATCGGCAGGGTCGGCATTCTTCAATTCATTATATAGTAGCTGAATTGCTTCTTCCTTCGACGGTACGGTATATTCTTTCAGTACCTGCCCCCAGTTATGCACGCCGGAAAGGATCAGGGCATTCTCTATAGACAACCAGTTTGTAAGGGGATAATATTCACTGTCGCTGCGTTTATCGTCTAATGATTTTTTATAAAACAATGCAGCCTGTATATATGCATTTTTCTTTTGTGCCCCTTCGCTCACTATGCCGATACGTTTGAAGGTACTTGCCAGAACAGCCAGCCGTTCCTGTGTCTGACTAAGCTGTATCAGCGCCAGCAGGTCGGGCACAACAGCTTTTAACTCTTTCACATAGCTGTCTTTTTTATTGCCCGGCTTTTTTATTTCCTGCATCGCAAATTTCACACGGAGATTACAATATTGCTCAAGTGCAGCAAAAGAATAATCAGAATTTTCTTCATCAAGCAGCTTTTTGAATTTTTCAATAGCCATCCCATACATATTGAGGGCGCTGTAAATAAGCGCCTGCAATTCCAGCGTTTTCCCCGAGCGCACACCCGCAGCTTCAATAGCCTTATCTATAGCATCCATTTTTTTGCTGACCCATTCTGCGTCGTAATTACCGGTTTCAAGACTATTGAGCAGATTGGTCAGTTCAATCTCTGCTTCTTCTTCAATTACAAAAGTGATCTTTTCTTCCTGTGTATCCGGAACGGTATTGAGAAAATAGAACGGATCGCCATAACACTGGTATGCGCCCCAGGTATTGGTACGATAGCTGTATTTGTCATAAATCGCTTTTCTTGCATTTTTTACCGCAGTGCCAAAATTATCTCCCTGGAACATGCCCTGGTAAAACTTATCTGTAAATTCGAGTGCAGAAGCATCATCTACAGCCCAACCTGCCACTAACACGGCTTTTACACCGTTTTCAATCAACTGGGTGCCGATATTGGCTGCCAGCCTGTAAAACCTTTGCCGCCGCTCCTCAGCCATGGCATTCATTTGCCCCAGATAACAGCAATTAACAAATACCAGCTCAGGTGCTGTGCTCATCTGGCTTATTTCGGCTGTGGTAAGAAATGCATCCTTACCTATAAGCATACCCGAAGGCTGATCAGGGTCTTCATTAAATACACCATGACCGGCAAGGTGGACGATCTTATAATTTTTGCTGAATAAAGACAGCAGGATATCTGAGGCGCTACCCCGCAAAACAGAGGTAACATCATATCCCCTGTCATCCAGTATTTCTTCCACTCGTTTTCCCTCCTGCAAAGCCCCCGGCAACTGAGGAACAGTACCTCCTTTCAGGTCGGGGTCTCCTATTACCAATGCATTGGGCTCTGCCACTGCATTGATCTGAAGCCTGTAATCTGTGGTGGCAAGCTGCCTCACCATACCCGCGTTGACACTAAGGGGGAGACTGTTCCCTGCGCTTTCCTGCAATAATTCCCAGGGATAAGCGGCTGTATACTTATCCAGTATCCAGTTGATATTGCTCTGGCGTTTTACTTCTTCTTTAAAATCATTGGGAATGAGCAGCTCAAAAAACGCTTTTGCTTTTTCAGGTGTCCACCTGTTTTGTGCAGAGATATCATCAAGCATCTGCACAATGACTTCGTTGCTGGTTTTCAACACCCGCTCTTCCGCTCTTGCCGCATTGGTAGAAAGCGTAAACCAGAGCCCCGGTCGTTTGTGCTCAGGGTTATCCCTGTCATCTTCATACCGGCGAACCGTAATACGCGTCCACCACTCATTGGTGTTATCTACAGGAAGCCTTTCCCTTCTTGCAGGCAGCACTTTTATTTTATTTTCTCTCCAGATGATATTCAGGGTGCTGCTTTCATCTTTTTCAAGCTTATTTATCGCATGCACGCTGCTCAGCGCCCTGTCGCGGTAGAGCTCAATAAACTCAACAATGCTTACGGTTTTTGCAGAAGGATATATCTGCCGGATCTTATCATTGGCACGCTGCACTCCCTGTAGGATGGATAAAATTGCCGTCTCAATGCTCAGACCGCCATACCCGCATCCGATAATAAGCGAAGAGATGCCAATCTGTTCGGGTATCTCTTCAGGAGAATCGCACTGCAGGCTGCTATTGATATCGCTGAGATAATGTGCAATCCCCTGCTCTACGGTCTGCGTAAGCAGGTATCCTGTTAATTCACCCTGCTGCCCCAGACCGAGCACCAGTGCTCCTTTGAAACCGGAAGACCTGCCCGACAGGAATATTCTTGATGTACCAATAGGGCCCGCGTAAATGCCGAGCCTGTGCCTGTTGCTCAGCTCATGGTTCAGTTGCGCATCAATCGACCGTTCGGCAGACAAAATGCCGTCATTGAGGAAATGTCCCACCATCAGCGGGAAAGAAGCATATTGAAGATGACCATTGCTGACGGTAACGCTTACGGGTACCTGGCCAGGAGTATAGTCGCTGTCGGTACCCAGGCCAAGGACTGTATTCCTTACCCCCGCAGGAGTGGTATCAAAGTCAAATATTTCTCTTGCCGCGTATTCTTTTTCCTGGCCGCGCACTGCTGGCCTGACTTTTTTGAGCAGGCTGGTAGTGCCCGAATCCAGTATCTCTTTTATAGCGGCAAACAGCTTGGTATCGTTTGCCAGCTCGCCATGGGGGGTGGAGGAAAAATATACTTTGCCCGCATCCGTCATAGCTGATGGAATGCCGCTATCCCAGGTAACACTTTCATCTCCTTCTTTCGTTGCAAGAAAAGACAGCTTTCCACCCTTAATGGTATAGCCACAAATCGTCTCCTTATCCTGCCGCGATTGCCCGGCAATATATACCGCATTGCTGTAGTCAATGCTGCCGCTTTTTTCCAAAATTGCATCGCGGTAATCCCCGAATTGTGCAAGCAGCTTGTCATCCGGGATTGGCCAGTTTTTATCACACAAAGCATCACGCATGCTGCGCCAGGTTGACAGTTTTGCAAAATCGTTGCCTTCGACTTTAGATACAGGCAGGAGACAGAGCAAGCCCGGCATCTGGCTGAAAACAGCAAGCAGCTCTTTTTTAGAATTAAAGCGGTCAATAAAATCAAGCATCTTTATGGCAGCATCCATTCCGAAGATCACATAAGGAATACGGAATGAGCCTCCCAGAGGTGAGCCGAGGAATATTAGCCGGAAGTCTTTCAGGCTGTTCAGCCGCTTCCAGGTATCCGGGTAATTGATAATAAAATCCCTCACCAGCACACCACCCATGGAATGCCCCACGATCTTAACAGGCTGCTCATACCGCATCAGGTCTGTAAGCTTGTTGTTGAGCAAACGGGCAGATTCCGTTAGCGGCAGACGCCAGTCGAACGGGAAAGTAACCACATCATATTTCTTGCTGAGCTCATCCGCCAGCTTCCTGTAAGAAGTGGCGATGAGAGATTCCGCTTTAATATTTTTATTATTGGCTTCACTGCATTCCAGCGTTGTCAGCGACCCGCTTATGAAGCGGAAATAATTGATCCAAACGGTATGCTCTTTTACCGCAAGGTTGCTCCCCATGATACCGGGCAACAACACAACGATCGGTTTCTTACCGGTGACCGTATCATAGAATACTTCCCCACCATCGAGTCCGAGGGCAGCGTTGCGCACTTCTTCTTCGGTATACCACCTTTTAGGAAGCACTGTAAAGCCGGGCACAATTTTGCCGTTGGTGCTTTGCAATGCAAGCAAGATGGCATTCTTTGTTTTGTCATTCAGGAAATAATTGAAATGACATACGTCTCCTCCCTCATCCAGGAAATATTGCACTATGCCATCCGCTCTTCTTGCCCCGTTATACATAGAGCGGGTGTCTACTACAAAATCATTTTTATCAAGATAAAACAGCTTTGTTGCTATCACTGTCAGCGCCTTCCACTGCAGGCTCAGCTTTGCATTGCCTGCAATAATGAATAACGGTGAATTGATGTTGCCGGCAGGTTCGGGATTGTTCAGCATCTGCAGCAAAGGCGAAGAAGGACTCATGGCTTCGATGCCAGGCAGCGTGGCAGTATCATCCTTGGTCTCCAGTATTCCTGCAATAAGATCTTTCAGGGCAAGTACAACAGGTGCGGCAGCGCCTACAACTGAAGCCAGCAAGCTCAGGATAATGTTGAATAAATAATCAAGACGCTTTGAAGCAAGGGTTGTTCCACTGGCGGGGCAGGCTACCCTTACAAATTTTTCAACAGTGATATTCTTTGCGAGGATAGCCTTATCAATTTTTTCAATTATGCTTATATCTTCCGCTCTTCCATTCCGACTGAGGTAGTTGCGCTCATCAGCAGAAAAACCTTTCTGGTCTGTGGCATTATTGCAGTACCGGTTAAGGATATCACCCACCAGGCCGCCGCGCGAATGAGAAATGATATGAAGGGTAGCTTTTTGCGGGAGTTGCTGCACCAGCTTAAACACATTCTCAAGAGGACTGAGCGTGAGTGTTTCATGCTGGAAAGCCAGGACTTTTCCTTCATAGGACTGGTGTATATAATCCCATAGCTTTGTATCACCCTTCTTTTTTAACTCGCCAAACGATCCGTCTGTAGAAGAGCCTGTGCCATGTATAAAAAGAAGATAAGTGCCGTCTTCTTTAAATTCTTCTTTAAGCAGGTTAAAATCTTTATCCAGCCTCAACAGTCCGCGGAGCTTTCCCAGCTGGGTGTCTTCCACCTTAGCGGCAAGCGCCCCGATAGCCGGCGCCAGCACTGCTTTTTTGGTAAAGACTTTCAGTGCCTTCAGGAGAATGGTTTTCACCAGTCCCCTCTCCTGCTCTGCCGTGTAGATCCCATCGGGTATGTCAATTACATTCGATCCGTCGCCACGCTTTGGTAACCCTCCGGGAAAAAGCTCATCCATCTTATCGGGAGTGCTTACCCATACCGTACCGTCTTCAAACTCAAACTGCAGGATATCGTCTTTCCGCAGATCCAGCTCTTCTGCTTCTGTTCCGGCACTACGTGTGGTTTCATTCAGCTCGAACCCTTTTCTCAGTTTAAGGATATCTGATTCTTCAGAGGCATCTATTTTTTTCTCTGCTCCGTTTATCCTGATCTTTGGCAATGGCATACGATGTATTTTAAAATATAACTATCCGGGATAACCGAAAATGTTACCTGTGAGTGATTAACGATAGATTGCTGTTGCAACAGTGTACGGGGGAACGGTGATGACAGGCTTTCTCAGATTGGAAATCTAATATAGAGAATATTATGCTTTAATAGCGTTAAGTATTTTATTAAGATTAGCATTAAGGCTCCTGCCGCCTATGGCAATACATAAGTCGTTCTTCAGGTATTGAATGATCTCGGGAAGCGCCTTATCTAAATTTTCGAGCCTTCGCCATTCATCGTCAAAATCTACAAATCTTTTGCCACCGGCAGCGCGGGCAGCCGCCATTTTCTCTATAGCCCTGATCCTTTTCCTCAATTTCGCCCTGGCAGTGTCCGTGAATTTATCTTTCATGAACTCACTATCAATATTACAGGGTATAAATTTTTTCTCCGGGAAATATTTTTTAATGAACATTGCATTGATCGTTTCCACTCCTACCCAGCCTGAGGTGAGACTGTTTTTTGAAACAACGGATACAATGGCGTTCGCCCTTTTTATGCTCGCTGTGATAAAATCATCGATAGCAGTTCCGGCCTGCATGGAAGCAGAATCCAGGATCACGGTTATTCCCGCGCCTTCCAGTTTATCTTTCAGCAGGTTTACTTTTTTTTCATCTGCGTGATTGTATGAAATAAAAGCAATGTAATCCTGCGCCTTTGCTTTCTGCGCTTCCTGCAAAGCGACCTGGCTTTGCTGCACATACTCCTTTACCTGTTCATTCTTAGGCGACACAGGCAGTTTGCTCAACCAGTCCTGGTAATCCCCCAGCATTTTTATGCGGTCTTCTATACGCATGGAGCCGTAATAATATTCGTCGAGCCTGAAAGCTGCTTCCACCAGCTTATCCTGCGGCTGGTTATTCCTTTGGATGTTGCTTAGGTTAAGGAGTATCTTGTGCAGATAAAAATACAAGCGGTCACGAACCTGTGCGTCTTTTACCTGGTATGCGTCATTGGTAGTGCCGAAGGTTTCCATCAGTCTTTTCTCCATACAGGTTTCCACATGTATCCGTAGCAGGTTGATGCGGAGATAACGGAGCACCTGGCTGTAGGAATGAAAATCCGGCGCATACACAGGAACCGTTTCCTTTTTCTCCGGGGTCACGATGATCCAGGTCTTTAACTGGTACCTCGTTCTCCCGATATTGTAGGAAATATGCCTGCAAAAAAGCTTTATGCCTGCATGTTTGGTAAAAGGCATATCCACCTGCTGCGCCTTCAGCTCTGCACTCCCTATGGTATCCGACTGCAATTGTACCAGCAGCAAAGGCTCGCAATGTTCCACACGATGCTGTACGTCTTTCGGATCAAAGCTCTTTTTTCCAACCGTGGTAGTCCAGTAATAAGCATCCTTCAGGTTATTGCCCGCCTCTACCAGCGGAACAAAACCAGACAGGCGGTTACCGATCTTTATTTTCACAGGGCAAAGCAGGTATTTGCCGATATGCCCGGTAATACGGTCAGATATGTCTTTACCATCGCCTGCCGGCCCTGAAAGGGAAGTTTCCAACTGGTCATTTATACCGATCTCAAATTTGGAAAGACATCTGCCGTCTGACTGGAACCTGCGGAACAGTATTCTTGCATTGTTCGGCTTTGCATAAAAGGCCTTATAAAAATGATGGTGTTCCGTTCCGCAGAAATTGATGACCCCTGCGGCATTGCAATATTTCTTTTCGTCATCCCAGGGACCAACATACCGTGCATTTCTGTCAACTACTTCCCCGAAATAACGGATACGCTCCTTGGGCCCCGGCTCTGGCCATTTAGGTCTTTCCGTCCGTTGCGGCGCTGACTCAAAAAAGCGATAGTCGAAAAGCGGGATCTGGAGCGTTAAAAACATAAAATCAGGCTTGTTGAAGCTGCCCTCTTAACATGCTAACCTTAGGTTCCTCGTTGTTACCTCGCAAGGTCTGCGTTCTTGTCGTTGTCGACATAGTGAAGATACAAAAGAGAAATGAAATACAATAAATATAAATACAAGGGCGCATTTCAAATTTTCGTTTCAAAATAAGAATACAGATAATGTTCGCTTTCTAAGGTTTACCATGTACTCCGGGAACATTATTACCTAAGTAACAGGTCTGTACCAGACATATCCTACCTTCTGCCCGGAGAAATAATGTAATAAGGTTGAGTTAACAATTAGCTTTTTTTACTAAGGTCATAAGCCCTCCTGCCCGGACGGGCAGGGTTAAAACGTAATATTTAATGAATGAGCTGATAAAATAGCTTCCTGAGAAAATTTGGAATGCACCCAAATACAATGGCATAGACTTTACTCGTTAGAAAATGCTTAGTCATTTTTTTGTTTTTTGGCCTTTAATTTTTCTAAATATTTTTTAGGATTGAATTTTTTTGCAATGCCGCTATCCATACCTTCCCGAATCGTATCTTTCAAAGCCGAAATTCTATTTTCTTCTTCTTCTAAAAGTCTCAATCCTGCCCGTATTACTTCACTGGCACTTTTGTATCGTCCTTTGGCTATCCTGTCTTCTACAAAATCTTCAAAGTAATCACCCAATGATACAGACGTGTTGCGTCCCATTATTTTAATTTTCAAATTGAATGAATGTTGTTCCCGGGAAAATAGCGGGCTTAATGCCGGGTTAATGTCTCCTGCAATTTTTTTGCGGCAGCTTTTACCTGTACCCAGTCTTTTTCTATTTCATGCTGTGGCAGAAGATCAAAAGCCGTAAAATTGGGACGTTCGATCCTGTCCAGTCCCCTGAACGGCTGTCCTGCTTTCCAGGTAAGGTTGGCAAAACGCTCGAACAGCTCTTTATCGTTCTCATTAATACTATCTGCAATAACAGAAGGTAAAACATCTGAAGGAAGCATGTGGCGTGAAGTAGCAAGATAATTTAGCCCGCACTCCAGCGCATAAAAGCCGGCAATATTTATAGCGATCTTTTCTGCTTTGATGGTGCGCCTGATCATCGCGGTATCTTCTCCCGGCTTCAAAAAAGCAGGCGCCGGCTCATGTATTCCTTTATAATATGCAGCTTCCAGGTGCTGCGCCATATCCAAAGCAAAGGATCTGCTGTGCAGCAGGACGCCGATCCTTTGTAATTGAACTTTCAGGCTGCTGTCGCCAACATCCTGCATTTGAGTTTTTAGCATAACCGCCGCCGCGTATACCTGGTCAAAATCTTTTTGGATCTCCTCTTCCGGCAAAAAATATGCAGCTATAAAATTATCTCTCGTGATCCGGTCCAGGCTCCTGAACGGCTGCCCGGCTTTCCAGGCGGCATTGGCAAAACGGTTCAGCAACAATATATCTGCAGTATCAAGCTTTTGTCCGGTTATTTTATTGAGCCATTCATAAGGAGTTCCGCCTTTGGTTTTTATCAATTGTCCGGTTGCAGACTCCAACGCATAAAATGCAGCAATGCTGGTAGCGATCTTTTCCTCTTTAACAGGATATTCTATATATCGCTTATCATCTCCCTCTTCTGAAAAAGGAGGTATTGCCTGTCCTAAGGAAGCATAGTAAGCGGCTTCCTGGTTTTGCGCCATTTCCAGCGCGAAGCTTTTGTCGCGAAGCAGCGTTGAAATGGCATGAAGCTGTTCTTCAATCTTTGATGGCTGCATGGTATGGCTTGAATGTTGGGTACAGGACAGAAAGAGCAGTACGATAACGTATGTTATCCGGAAAAATCTCATCCTGTGGTATAAATTTAGAGGGAAGATACAAAAGAATGATCTTGTGAAAATTATATACTCCTTAGCACGGCTTTGCGTGAGACTCATTGAACCACCAAGGCACGGAGACACAAAGGTTCATAAAGGATTTTCTTTGCGCCCTTTGCTTCCCTTGCCTCTTTACGTGAAAATATCCCATGTTTTGCATGCACCCCTGCCGGGCTAATTTGAAATGCCTTCTTATTTTTTCTTCTTTAATAACGATACCAGCACGTCCACTGCTTTTGCCAGTTCTTCCAGCGTGGAAGAAGCAAAACCCAACCTCAGCGCGTTTACAGGGCTGCCGTCTAGCGTATACCCAATGCCATCGGTAATATACAAATCCTTCTTAAATGCTCTTTGAGAGAGCTCTTTTAAATCAAGCCGGGAAGAAAACTGCGCCCATACGGACATTCCGCCGTCAGGAACACGAAAGCTGATGGCATCAGGCAGCTTCTTTGTAAGCAGCCCGCAAAAAATATCTCTTCGTTCACGGTATATCTTTAATGATTTTTTCAGGTGACGCTGGATAATACCATTGCGGAGCATGGAAGCCACCGCGTTTTCGAGTATGGTATCGCCCTGCCGGTCAATGATGCGCCGGAGCTTTGCCATCTGCGTAATAATATTTTCAGGCCCGGTGAAATAGCCTACCCGCAAAGCAGGCGAAATGGTTTTGGTAAATGACCCGCAATACAGTACCATCCCATTACTGTCGCTGCCGGCAAGCGGCAGCAATGGCCTGCCCGCGTAATGGAAATCATAATCATAGTCGTCTTCGAAAATAATAAAGCCATATTGTTCCGCCAGACGTATCAATTGCAGTCTTCTTTCTGCCCGCAGTGCCACGGTGGTTGGATAGTTATGGTGGGAAGTTGTATACAACAGCCTTATCTTCTTTCGCCTGCATATTTTTTCCAGCGCCTGCACGTCCATGCCATGATCATCAATGGGCACAGGCACCAGCTTTGCACCTGCCTGCAGGAAATTCATATTAGCGCCCGACCAGCTAAGCCGGCCAACCGCCACATGGTCTCCCCGCTGCAGCAGCGCAGTGCTAGCCAGATAAAGCCCCATCATAGTGCCCCTGGTAATGAGTATGCTCTCCGGGGTAGTCTGCAATCCGCGGGTATGGTTGAGATAAGGAGACAGCTCCTGTCTCAGCCATAAAGCGCCCTTCGTATCGCTATACCCCAGCCGCAGGTATGGATTGCCTGTAAGCAACTGGCTGCGGTAAGCCCTTGAAAGCTCTGCCAGTGGCGCGATACGCGGGTCAGGAAAGCCATCGTCGAGATGCAGGAGCGGCACTGGCTTCAGTACCCTTGTTTCCAGATGCGGCGGGCTGCTGAATACAAAGCCCGCTTTGTCTGTGGCATTTTTCTTAACAGGCGTATAAGATGGCAGCTTCATTTCAGGCAGGCGCCGGGTGACGTAGGTTCCACTGCCACTACGGCTTTCCAGCCATCCCTGCGCCGTCAGCTCCTCATAGGCGCTCACCACGGTTTTGCGGTGAAGCTGTAAAGCTGCAGCCAGCGCTCTCGACCCAGGCAGCCGCTCCCCTTTTTTAAGATTGCCGGTTTGAATAAACCCGGACAACTGAGCTGCCAGTTGCAGATAAACAGGATGTTTATCTTTCTTATTAATATTTATCTGGGCAATGACAGGATGCATAATAAACCGGACTACCTGAAATATACAAACCGGATGATTTCAGTGATCCGATAAAGATAGAATTTTGTACAAAAATATTCATGGCAAAAAATACTGACCCATTGATACCCAGCCGGCTGGCCAAAAGAATGGATACCAGCAAAGAAACAGTTTACAGTATATTGGACGAAGCCCTGTATTGCACTATAAGCTATGTGGCAGAAGGGAAACCTTTCGCCATACCTACGGCATTTGTGCGGTATGAAGACAAAATATACATACATGGCTCGGTAGGCAGCCACTTTATCCGGGAAATTGAAAAAGGCATTCCCGTATGCATTTCCGTTACGCTCATGGATGCGGTGGTAGTGGCAAGATCGGCTTTTCATCATTCCGTCAATTACCGTTCTGTCATATTATTTGCTTCGGCAGAAAAGATAGAAGATACTGAAATGAAAAGGATGGCTTTCGAATGGCTTACCGATAAAATGGTTCCCGGTAGCTGGGGGTATCTGCGGGAGATGAAAAACAACGAAGTCAATAAAACAACAGCGCTGGCTTTCAGCCTGGAACAGGCTGCCGCAAAATTACGCACAGGCATGCCCAAGGATGATGAGGAAGATCTTGAGTTACCGATATGGTCGGGTATTATTCCCCTTGAAACAAGGAGGCTTGCTCCTGTAGCCGACGAGCACAGCGGGAATATACCGCTGCCTGCGCATCTCTCGGGTGAATAGGCAATGGTGTACTGCTCACTTTTGACGTTTCTCTTCTCACGTTTCACGTTTATCGTTTCATTCACCATTCACTATTGCCCATTCACCATTGGCAATGATAAAAATAAATTTTATGGAAAGAATTTCGAACAAAGAACTACCGGACGGGCTGATGACTGTAATGCGCCAGGTAGAAGCGTATATCAGCCAGTGCGGACTTGACAAAAAATTACTGGAACTCATGCGGATGAGGGTGTCCCTGATTAATGGCTGCGTCTATTGTATAGACATGCATTACAAAGAAGCTATACACGCAGGAGAATCAGCACTGAGAATAATATCCGTATCTGCCTGGAAGGAGGCGCCGTATTATAGTGAAAAAGAACGGGTGATGCTTGCATTTGCAGAAAGCCTTACCATCATGAATGAAAACGATGATATGAATGACCTTCATCACAGACTGGAATTGTATTTTTCTAAACAGGAAATTGCTTACCTCAGCCTTGCCGTGGCCCAGATCAATTCATGGAACCGGCTGATGAAGTCGTTCGGGTCTGTTGCCGGGAATTATGCGGTCAGGGGGTAAGGAATATAAGTTTTTTCCTATCCTTTATGCCTTCCCCCGCTGATCATGATAAGTGCAAAGACAGCATAATTTATAATATCATAAAAGCCGGCGTCAATGCCTTCGCTGATAAGGGTTTTACCGTCATTGCCCAATATCTGCTTTATGCGCAACAGCTTGGAAAGGATAAGATCTGTATAGCTTTCCTGGCTCATATCCCGCCAGGCTTCGCCGTAATCATGATTTTTATCAAGCATTAGATTGCGGGCATTAGCGGTTACAGTATTATACAACCTTTCTGCTTCAGCAATATCAGGCTCCTGCCCATCATCGGGTTTTAATTCCAGTTGTATCAGGCCGATTACAGCATAGTTCAATATCCCCTTAAATTCAGATGCAATATCATCTCCTATTTTCTGCATTTTATTTTCCTGGATGGTCCGGATACGTTTGGCTTTAATATAAATCTGGTCTACTATTGAAATAGTGCGCAATACCCGCCAGGAAGTGCCATAATCTTTTGCTTTTTTAAGAAAAATCGCCCTGCTTTCCTGTATTGCATTATCGTATTGCTCCAATGTATTCATCAATGCCTGAAGTTTATATGAGATGGGTTATTTTTGCCGGTATTGCCGACAACCGCTCAAAAATAAGCCTAAAAGCCATAATGTATACATTAAACTGCAGAGGAAAATTACTCGTAATGGATAAGCCCCTGGTAATGGGGGTTATCAATATTACTCCCGACTCTTTTTATAAAGAGAGCCGTCGCATGCTGCCGGAAGACACCCTGGCGCAGGCGCAGCAAATGATAGCGGCAGGTGCAGACATTATTGATATCGGCGGGCAAAGCACCCGGCCGGGGAGTGAAAGGATAACAGCAAAAGAAGAAGCTGAAAGAGTTATCCCCGTAGTGGAAACGATCATACAGCAGTTTCCCGGCGCAGTCATTTCGGTGGATACTTATTATGCAGCCGTGGCGGAAAAAGCGGTTGCGGCAGGCGCTTCCCTTATCAATGATATCAGCAGCGGCGATATGGATCCGGATATGATCAGTACTGTGGCGGCATTGCAGGCGCCCTATATCTGCATGCACATGCAGGGAACGCCGGGAACGATGCAACAGCATCCGCAATACAATGATGTTGTAAAAGAAGTATTGGACTACCTTATCGGGAAAGTAAAAGCATGTACTGATGCAGGGATAAAAGATATTATAGTTGATCCCGGCTTCGGGTTCGGAAAAAACACAACACATAATTTCCGTCTTCTGCATGATCTGTCTCTTCTGAAAATTACCGGGAAACCTATACTCGCCGGGCTTTCCCGCAAATCAACGATCAGCAGAATATTAGGCATACCACCGGAAGAGGCCCTTAACGGCACTACGGTGCTGAACACTATCGCGCTGATGAATGGTGCAAAAATACTACGGGTGCATGATGTAAGAGCCGCAAGGGAAGCTGTGCAGCTGCATCTTGCGGTGAATGGTGAAAAGTGAATAGTGAACAGGCAATGTGAATTACGCATTCACTATTGACCATTCACTATTCACTCATATATTACAATCAACTCAGCCTGGCAATAATTAATTTTTCTTCTTCAACGGCAACTGCTTTAAAAGCTGTTTCCTGGCCGTATCTACCGCAGGTGGCGCAACAGGCTGGGCAGGGTCTTTTACATCAAGTATCTCCACTTCAAATATGAGATTGCTGTTAGGCTTTATCCTGCCCGAACCATGTGTCCCGTATCCAAGTACAGATGGTATATATATCACTCCTTTACCGCCTTTGCCAAACTGTTTTAGCCCGTCTTCAAAGCCTTCTATAGAGCCACCCCTTCCGATGGTTACATTGTATGGTTCTGTATGGTGAAAAGAAGAATCAACATTACTGTCAAAAGCTATGCCGTCAAGCAGTTTCCCTGTATATTTAACAGACATGGTCTGGCCTTCTTTAACAGGCTCTCCGCCTTTTTCCTGGATATCCACATAAGTTCCAAGCTCCGTTTTTACAGGTTTTATATTATGACCGGCAAAATAATCCTGGAGCTCTTTATCGTCTTTTATCTTCTGCCCGATAGCATGTATAGAATCTGCCTCCATCACTTTTTTCATTTCTGCCATCCTGTCCTCCTGCATCTTATCAAGCTTCAGTATGCTCAGCACCTTGAAGTTGGTAAACATGTATTCCCCTTTTTTGAATTCTTTGGGCATCATTCCCAGTCCTCCTTTAAATACGCTGTCTGTAAGTATACGGGTAATGATACTATCGCCGGGTCTTACCTGCTTAAAAATGTCAAAATATTCTTTAGGCAGCTGCATGCTGTCAATAGGCTGGTATACGGGCAACTGGTCATAGGTCTGCTTGATGGTGGAATCTTTGTACTTCTGTATAAAATGAAACTTCATCACCTCTCCGTATGCGGCCGGCTCACCTTTTCCGCTTGATATGATCTTGTATTCCATTCCTCCTTTCACATGTTTAAATGCGCTGTTCCCTTTATTGCAGGAAATAAACGCAATCCCTAAAACGGAGGCTGCAAAAATCCATGTTGTCTTTTTCATGATGACTGATAATGATTATTGTAATTGTGATTCGTTTTCCTGTAAAGCTTTTTTATAAGCCTGCACCGTTTTTTGCAGTGTGTCGGCGCTTCTGCCTCCCGATGCATTAAAGTGCCCGCCGCCGTTAAAATATTTTCTGGCAAAGGTGTTGACATCAAAATCACCCTTGCTCCTGAACGACCATTTTCGCTCTTCATCCCTGTCTATCACAAGCCCCGATAATTTGATGCCCTGTATGGTCAATGGATAATTCACCAATCCCTCCGTATCACCGGTGCGGACGTTAAATTTAAGAAGATCGGATTTGGGTATGGCGATAAGGGCCGCATTGTACTCGTAAAATATTTCCATCCTGTGCAGTAATATATGTCCTATGAACCGGAGCCTGTCTTCAAGAAAGTTATCATAAAGATGCTCATGCACCAGGGAATGCTTAAGCCCTTTTTCCTTTAGCCTGGCTACGATTTCATGCACCCGGCCAGACGTGGCAGGAAAACGGAATGAGCCGGTATCGCCGATAATACCTGCATAGAGACAGGAAGCTACATTTTCGTCTATCAGCGATTCGTTACCCGACCCCACAATAAAATCATAGACCATTTCTGCAGTGGAGCTTTTACAGGTGTTGCTTATGCCATAGTTGAAAGCAGCTTCTTCCGGCTGTTCGTGATGATCAATCAATACTTTAACACAATTGATCTCTGCAAGCTTTTTTGCCATATGCTTCGTACGATGCAAAGCATTAAAATCCAGGCAAAACAACCACTCGGCGGCATCCAGCGCATTATTAGCCCTGTCTCTCGACGCTTCATAGTCTATTACTGTTTTTGCCCCGGGCATCCATTTAAGAAAATCAGGCCAGTTGGTTGGCGAAATTACCTCTACAATATGCCCGAGTTTCGACAATATAAGGGAAAGAGCCAATGAAGAACCCATGGCATCAGGATCCGGCTTTTGATGCATAGTTATTACGATGCGGCGGGGAATAGTCAGTAACGGATAAATATCCTGAATGGGTTTCATACAAAGGCGCAAAAATCAATTATAATACCCATTCAGTCAAATATTTTTTCAACAGGGAGAAACAGCACCCAGAACTATCCCTCTGTCGGTGGTTCCCTTACTTTAACAAGATCATTTCAGCCTGGAACATTTACCCTAAGACAGAAACCTTAAGACCATGGAAAATGGGAATATGCCACTATGAACATATTCCTCTAAGCCTTACCTTTGCAGCCCTAAAGAAAAAAATATGAGCAATACAACATTTACCATGATCAAACCGGACGCTTTTGCAAACGGGCATTCGGGCGCTATACTGGATAAGATCATAAAAGCCGGGTTTAAGGTCATTGCATTAAAACTCACATCATTGTCAGCTTCCAAAGCCGGGGAGTTTTATGCCATCCATAAAGAAAGACCCTTTTTCGGGGAGCTGGTGGCATTTATGAGCAGCGGTCCGATCATAGCAGCGATCCTGGAAAAAGACAATGCAGTAGAAGACTTCAGGAAACTGATCGGCGCCACAGATCCCGCAAAAGCCGATGAAGGCACTATAAGGAAACTATTTGCCGAAAGCCTGGGAAGGAACGCCATTCACGGCAGCGACAGCAATGATAATGCAGCAATAGAAAGCAGCTTTTTCTTTAGTAATCTTGAAAGGGTTTCTATTTAACTTTCCATAACAAAGCATTATTTTTTTTAAAAACGACGCAATTTATTTCCTTAAATCAGAGTTTGGCATAATCTTAGTTATAAGATATATATCTTTCTCAAGGGTTTAGGGTTGAAACTAAAGGGGGCTCATTTCCATGGGCCTCAATTTTTTTTATAAGGGTTACTACTTAAGCTTTTCGCACTGCAGGAGAGAAAAAAAAGACTAAGTGCATACAATCCTGGCTTTTACAGCCCTTCCTTATTAATACAGCATATTCTTTTTGTGCTACGGGTTACAGTACAATAAATTTTGTTAAGCATTCATGCTATATTAGACAGGAACTTTTATTAAGTTTGTTAAGCATGTAACCAAACCTAACTACAACGTGCCTGCCTCTTTTGCATATAATGAAAGAAAACTACTTGATGAACTGGCGAATAACAATGCTGAAGCATTCCGCCAGTTGTATGAGTTGTACTGGGGTAAAATCTATGCAGCTTCTGCTTTCTATCTGAAAGACAAAAGCACTGCCGAAGATATTGTGCAGGAAACTTTCCTGCGCATATGGATAAAAAGAGAGCAACTGCCGGGTATACAAAATTTCGGGCATTATATACAAACCATTGCACGTAATCTTATTATTTCCCTGCTCCGCAAAAAAATTCATCATGATAGCTTTGAATTGTCGGCAACCGGCGATCCGCAGGAAAATAACTGGAAACCCTCCCAGCAACTGGAAGCAAAGGAAATTACAGAGCTGATAAAAAAAGCAGTCAACCGGCTCTCCCCCAAACAAAAGCAGATCTACCTGTTAAGCAGTGAAAAGCAACTTTCCCTTAAAGAGCTTGCTGCAGAACTCAATATTTCCTACGACACTGCCCGGCAGTACAAAAGCGAAGCTTTAAAGTTTATCCGCGGGTTTCTTGCCGAGAATGCCTGCCAGCTTCCTTTTTTCATCATCACGACACTCTTTCTGTAATTTTTTTTTCAACGCCTACTCACAATTGCTTTTTCCGGGCGTCTTTAATGAATAAGCCATATTATACCATCTATTATAAAACTTATGAGCAAACAGGATTTCCGGCTGTTACTGGAGAAATACCTTACGGATAGCATAACCGATGGGGAATTAAAATACCTGAACGAACTATTGCACTCAGGAAAGAATGACGCTGATCTTGAAGCGCTCATTGACGAAACCCTTTCTGCTGTTTCAGCAGAAGCTGACCATGACATAGCTGCTACTCTTTTCAACAGGATAAGCACGGCTGCAAAGGCAATAGAAAACGATACAGATCAGAAAGCTCCTGTAGTAGCCGCAAACAGGATAAGGACAAAAAGAATATGGGCTTATGCAGCGGCAGCGGTTATAATCATAATGATCGCAACATTCAACTTTTGGGATCGGGGCAGTCGGGCAGATATACAAATATCCGCTGTTATGGACAGCCGTAAAGACATTGCCCCTCCGGGTGCTGCCAAAGCTGTCATTACCTTGTCAAACGGGCAAAATATAATACTTGACAGCGCGGCTAACGGTACCGTTGCGGTGCAGGGCAATGCCAGTGTGGTTAAAACCGCTGACGGACAGATCGTTTACAACGCCAGGGGGAGAGCACCGGCCAATCGTCAGCTATTGTACAATACGCTTACGGTCCCCAAGGGAAGCAAAGTTGTTTCCATTACTTTATCCGATGGCACTACAGTATGGCTGAATGCCGCTTCTTCTTTGCGGTATCCGGCAGTATTTACAGGTAATGACAGAAAAGTATCCATCACAGGCGAGGTATATTTTGAAGTAGCGAAAGACAGGTCAAGGCAATTTATTGTGGAAGCAAACGGTGTAAGCACAAAAGTATTAGGCACTCATTTTAATATCAATGCCTACGAAGATGAGCCCGAAACCAGGATCACCCTACTGGAAGGCGCTGTTAAAATAGAGAGCAGGGGTAGTGAACAAATGCTCACCCCGGGTCAACAGGCAGTGATCACACCTGCAGGGAACATACACATTGATACCAATACGGATATGGAAGAAGTCATGGCCTGGAAAGAAGGGCGCTTTCAATTTGGCGGTGCAGGCATAGAAGAGGTCATGCGTGAAATTATGCGGTGGTACAATGTTGAAATTGAATATGAAGGAAATATCCGGCAGCATTTCCGGGGCGGCATTTCAAGAAATGTGGAAGTGTCCAAAGTATTTAAAATGCTGGAGGCAACAGGAGCGGTGCATTTTAAAATTGCTGATAAAAAAATAATCGTTACGCCATAGTGCCTAAGAAACTACGCCGCTTTTAGCCTGTTAAAACCACCATGCCAGATCAATTAGCCAGATAAAACCGCCCCGGGTTAGGAGCCGGGGCGGGCAGTACTTTGGTTAACTGTTTATATAGAACAAGTCGCTTAAAACTGCTCTTATTTCTTAACCAAAAAACCTACGCAAATTTATGCATTTACAAATTTGTAAGTCGCCTGTTTTCGACAAACTGTGTCTTAAACGGCAACATTTAACCAAAATGCTGTTAATTATGAAATTTTCAGTTATCTTTTTATTCGTCGCCTGTATGCAGGTAACAGCAAAAGGATATTCTCAGCAGGTGGATCTTTCCTTTACCAGTACTCCTGTCACCAAGATCTTCAAGTCCATAAAAAAGCAGACGGGATACGACTTTTTATTCACTGATGAAATGCTGAGAGATGCCGGTAGCGTAAGTATTTCATTAAAAAAGGTCCCCTTGCAATCTGCACTTGATGAATGCCTGAAAGGGCTGCCTCTTGAGTATACTATCTTTGAAAAGACCATAGTAATAAAGCGCAAGCCGCCTGTACAACCGCTGAACCCCGATCCGGTACTTTTGATAAATGTATCGGGCACAATTACCGACGAGACGGGCAATCCACTGGCAGGCGCGTCGGTTAAAATAAAAGGGAGTAATAAAACGACTATCACTAATGAGAAAGGAGAGTTTACAATCGCTGCCAACCCCGACGATAAACTCGAATTTTCCTTTATCGGGTATCAGTCGCAGGAAATAGCCGTGAACGGACGCAGCAGCCTGAGCATTGTATTAAAAATAGTGGTACAGGATATAGATGAAGCAATAGTGGTAGGATATGGTACCCAGAAAAAGGTAAACCTTACCGGCGCTGTTTCCAGCATTAATTTCGAATCAAAAGAAATGACTTCCCGCCCCCTTGTGAATGTATCTACTGCGCTCGAAGGTCTGTCGGCGGGCACGGCAGTTATACAGGCTTCAGGTAACCCTCAAAATAACAATGCCACTATTAATATAAGAGGAATAGGCACTTTAAACGGAGGTTCAGAGCCATTGGTCATTATTGACGGCCAACCCGGGGATATGAATACCATCAATCCTATGGATGTGGCTTCCGTTTCAATACTAAAAGATGCTGCCTCTTCGGCCATATATGGGTCCCGTGCTGCTAATGGTGTTATTCTGATCACAACAAAAACCGGCAGCAACTCCGAAGGGAAGATCACCTTCAACTATAACGGGTATGCCGGTACCACAGCCCCCACCAGGCTTTTTGACATTATCTCCTATACTCCCGATTATATGGAGCTGGTGAACCGGATCCAGAGAAATTCAGGTGTTGCAGAGGCCTTTACTCCCGAGCGTATTGCCGAATGGACTGAAAAATCGAAAACGGATCCGGTACTTTACCCTAATACCAATTGGTATGACGTAATAATGAAACCCAATCTTTTGACAAGTCATACCATCTCTGCCCGCGGAGGTAATGAAAAACTGAATATATACAGCGCGATTGGATACCAGGATAATAACGGAGTGGTATTGAGGAGTGGTGTAAAAAGGTATAACTTCAGGAACAATCTAAGTTATAAAATAACAGACTGGCTCAAACTGGGAAATATCATAACAGGTAATTTCCAGCAAAACCCGCCTGATATCTCCAATAGTTTATTTATTGTTTATCCCAATCCCAGTATTACTCCGGTCTACAATGGCATATACGGGGTCGCTATGTCGGGGGGGCTTGATACACAGGCTGGCAATCTCCTGGAAGAGATTGATGAACAAAGAGGCGAGACTAAAAAGCAAAATTATACCGGCAAATTATATGCGGTCATTACTCCCATTGCAGGTCTGAATATTACCGGGAGCTATTTTCTGGATAAAAACATTTCTGATGCATGGGGAAGTTATATCAGCCTGCCACGAAAAAATTTCCAGACGGATGTTTTCCTGACCACAGGGTCTCCCTATGGTTCCAGCATCTACAGAAGCTTCAATAAAACAGACAGGCAGGTTGTGGATCTTTATGCAGAGTATCAAAAATCTTTCGGAAGCCATACGGTAAAGCTTCTTGCCGGTTATAACCAGGAACAATGGGATTACACGTATTTTTCCGGCTCCAAATTAGGGCTTGTCAGCAACGATCTCAACTCCCTGGATGCGGCAGCATTCCAGCCTCAAACTTCCGGCAGCGGGGAAGCGTACAGGACAAGATCTTATTTCGGAAGGATAAATTACAGTTTCGAGAATAAATATTTATTTGAGGCTAATCTTCGCGCTGACGGATCGTCGAGGTTTAGCCCTGAAAACCGATGGGGAACATTCCCTTCTTTTTCAGCCGGCTGGATAGCCTCCAAAGAAAACTTTTGGAGATCACTCAGCAGTACCATTGATTTTCTTAAGATCAGGGCCTCCTGGGGAAAGCTTGGCAATAATGGCATCGGGAATTATGCATGGCAGGATGTATATGGCGCTTCCAATTATAGCTTTAATGGTGTGCAGGTGCAGGGATTGGCTCCTCAATATCTTGTAAATTCGGATATTTCATGGGAAACAACTGATGTAACAAACTTCGGCGCAGATATCAGCTTATTTAATAAGCTTTCCCTGACGGTTGATTACTATGATAAATTTACACATGGTATTCTTGCCGACATGCCAATACCCGGCGTAAACGGTCCGCTTGATCCTCCCCTGGTGAATGCGGCTGAAGTACGGAATAAAGGGATTGAAGTGGATGCTAAATTCCACGAAAACATCGGGAAGCTGAGTGTGGTAATAGGAGTATTGGGCGCTTATAATACTAACCGGATCATAAAGTATAAGGGGCCCGATGTGATAGAAAACCATGGGAGCGGCGCATCATCCTGGACAGAAGGAAAACCTATCGGAATATTTTATGTAAGAGAAGTGGATCATATAATACAGGATCAAAAAGAAATTGATCAACTCATCAGCCAGGGATACACGTGGCAGGATGCCACTCCCGGTCCCGGTGATTTTCTTTATAAGGATGCAAATGGTGATAAAATATTTCAAACCGATGAAACAGATATGGTATTAAAAGGGCATCCTATTCCCCTGTATAACTATGCGGTCAATATAAACCTGGCTTACGGAGGGTTTGATTTTTACGCGCTGGCAAACGGAGTAGCAAAATATGATAAGCAGCTTGGCGGGTACAGCGAGGGACTTAATGCAATGGTTGGAGGATATGGATACGCAAAAAGATGGCTGGATTCCTGGACCCCTGAAAATAAAAGCACCACCATTCCCAAGATATATTTAAACGACGACAGGAACAGTGGGGATAATGATTACTTTTTGAGCCCCGGAGATTATTTCAGGATAAGGACCATTCAGTTAGGATATACACTTCCTCAAAGTCTTATCAGCAAAGCCAAAATAAGCCGGGCAAGAATATATATCAATCTTGAGAATTATTTTCAGTTCACGAAATACAGGGGGATGGATCCCGAGACCAACAATCTGGCAGCGGCAAATTCGGCTGACGGAGGAGGTGCATCTTCTGCTCCTAATTATACCAATACCTATCCGTTATTTAAAACTGCTTCATTCGGACTGAACATCTCATTTTAACTTTTATTGAAATTAAAAGATATGAAAAAGCTTATTTTAATCGGGTGCATTTTATCCGTCATCACGGGTTGTAAAAAGGATTTCCTGGATACAAGACCGCAGGCAGCTATTTCCAGTTCCATTATCTGGAGCTCCGACGACTATGCCACTATGGCTGTAAACGGGATTTACGGCAATTTTCTCGGAGAACGTTACTTTGGTGATTACACATGGAGGTATTCTCTATGGGGCCCGGATGCGCTGGACTATGGGGGGAGTACAATGGAACAGGGAAGAATGACCGCCAGCACCAGGGATATCTGGCGTAAATATGCTTACATGTACGGGCTCATCAGGCTTTGCAATGATGCCATAGCCAATATTACCGATAATCCGAAGCTAACGCCCGAGGTAGCGCAGCGGTTAGTGGGTGAAACAAAATTCATCCGCGGGTTTTGCTATTTTAATTTATGGGCTTCTTTCGGAGGACTGATCCTCATAGATAAACCTACCCCCATTCAGGAAACATATACTTTAACCCGGAGCTCTTCAGAAGAAACACAGCAGTTTTTGATCAAAGATTTTACTGATGCTATTGCTGCTTTACCGGTAGATTATAGTACTTCGCCGTCAAATACGGGAAGAGCTACAAAGGGAGCTGCCCAGGCAATGCTTGGCAAAACTTATTTATACGCAGAGAACTGGGCTAAAGCAGCGGAAGAATTAGAGAAACTGATGCACCCCCCTTACTCCTATGGTTTGCCTGCTGATTACGCAAGCGTATTTGATCCCGATAATGAACGCAACAGCGAAATTATATGGGATATGGAATGTATTGATTATCCCGGGCTCGGAAGTGAGCAGGATTTCAGGTACGGGGGGAGGTCTCTTCCTGTTTCCGGATGGTCTCAGACTGTTGCATCCTGGGCTGTGGTAAACACTTACACTAATCAGGATGGTTCGGCAATTGATATTTCAGACATGCCTAAACGAGAAAATTATGCCAGCGAATATGATTATGGTTTGGTGCTGATCCCCTGGTACCAGCAAAAATATAAAAATGCAGATAAGCGTTTACACGATAATATAATCATGCCGGGCGACACTATCCTTGGAAACGGCAACCTGCAGTACATGATGAAATGGCCTTACGGAGATCACGCCAATGACAATCCTTATCCTGCTTACCAGTTAGACAATTCGGACAAGGCCTCTTTCGGCTGGCGCAAATTTACGATGGATGCTGCTCATGGTCATGTAAACAGGGAAGATTCCCCTCTCAACCTTATATTTATCCGGTTTGCAGATGTACTGCTACAATGGGCTGAAGCTAAAAATGAAGCGTCAGGTCCATCTTCGGATATATATGATGCTGTGAATATGATAAGAGACAGGGGACATGTGCCGCATATTTCCGGATTATCCAAAGATGATTTAAGAAAGGCCATACGCATGGAAAGAATGCGAGAATTACCTGGAGAGGGTCAATTATTTTTCGATGTAAGAAGATGGAAATTGGCCGCCACCACCGATCCTATATTCGGGTTGAACAGGGTAGAAAATGATTTTACCATGCGCCCGTATTTTACAAGCGTATTCCCTGAAAAATATTACCTCTTCCCTATCCCACAGGACGAGTTGATATTCAATAAAAACCTTACCCAAAATCCCGGATGGGAATGATTTGTATAAATTAAGAAAGGGTGTAATGAAATATCTCATGAGCTTCGTTACATCCTTTTCTTATTATTGCCCACATTTTGTTTGCCAATATAAAATCAGCATCTGATGAGAATACATTTACTGATACCGGCATTATTTATTTCTTTTATTGCCTGTGCACAGCGGCCCGCCCAGCCGCCTGTGTCGCAAAAGATATACACTCCGGAGTCCCTGGGCTATACATTATTCTGGGAAGACGATTTTAGCGGGAATGTGCTGGACACTTCCAAATGGGCAGTACGGGGGATTGGCGCCAGGGCGCTCGGATATGTAACACCCCGCGCCATGTCTGTAGCGAACGGGTATCTTACATTAAGGGCTGTTAAAAGCAACGACAGCATGCTGGTCTGTGCAATAGGGTCGCAGGATCGCTTCATGACCACCTATGGCTATTTTGAATGCCGCGCCCAACTGCAGCAGTCACCAGGTCAATGGGGTGCCTTCTGGCTGCAATCGCCCAGGCTTTCAGAAGGAGATGATCCGGCAATATATGGTGCAGAAATAGACATTATGGAGTTTTTTAAAAAGCTGGGTACTGATATTGTTTCACATAACGTACATTGGGGGCCATACGGACCCGGACAGCATACTACGCATGGTATGCAAAGCTACCTTAAAGGTGTAAGCAAAGGATTTCACATATTTGCCCTGGAATGGACGCCGGAAAAGTATATATTTTATATTGACGGATATAAATTTTATGAGGTGACCAGCGGAATATCACACACTAATCAGTATATTATAGTAAGTATGGAGCTTCCAAATGACAAGAAAGATATGGAGCATGCTGTTTTCCCTGATGCATTTATCATTGATTATGTAAAAGTGTATAAAAAATAAAAAATGCCGGAAAGGAATTATTCACGACGCACATTTATCAGGCATCAGTCGCTGATCGGATTGGGAATGGCTATTGCTCCCGCTGCATTCTATCCCTTATCAGGCAAAGAAGAAACTATCCGCTTTATAAGCCCCGTTGACGGAGATATCCTGCACATACATGATGGTGTGGTAAAAGGCGGAAGCCTGCGAACAACTGTCACTGTGAATGCTCCTGAAAACAGTAAAATATCTGTCAACGGCATCAAAGCGTCGGGCAATAAAAATGTATATACTGCCGAAGTCCGACTGGATGCTCTTACGAATAATATAGAAGTAAAGGACAGCAGATCGGGGGAAAAGAAAAGCATAAAAGTTTACTGGCTCAACCAGCTTGCAGGCAAATACAGGCTGTCCATAGACGATGCTGTATGGTTCCTTAAAGACATTCATCAGCATGCTGCATCTTATAACTCTGTTTTTGACAGTCCTTTTCTCGGTTTTTTAAAGCAGGTGCACGACACTTACGGCACAAAAGTGCATATCAATATTTTCTACGAGACGGACGGCTTTGATCTCTCACAGATGACGGATAAGTATAAAGCGGAATGGGAAGCCAATGCAGACTGGTTACGGCTGAGCTTTCATGCCAAAGCCGAGTTCCCGGACGACCCTTATAAAAACGCCGGGTATCAGCAGGTAAAGCAGGAATGCGAAGCAGTGATACGGGAGATCAGGCGCTTTGCCGGAGCAGCATTGAACGATATGGTCACCACTTTGCATTGGGGCGAAGTGCCCATAGAAGTATCCAGGGCCCTGCGTGATGCAGGGTATACGGCACAGTTATGTGATTTTAATGTAGATGATGGCCTGGCGCCATGTTCTTACTATCTCACTATTCCGCAAAGGCGCCACATGCAGAAAAGATTTGTATGGAGAGACAATGAGGAAAACATAACATTTATAAAGAGCAGCATCATTTTAGACACCAAAAAGATCCATGATATTGTTCCTTATTTAAACCGGTATGAAAAAGAAAACCGGAAGCCACCTTACGTTGACCTGCTGATACACGAACAATACTTTTATGATTACTACCATAACTACCAGCCGGATTACCGAGATAAGGTACGGACAGCAGTTAAATGGGCGATAGATAACGGGTATACCCCTGCATCCATCCATGAGTGTTTGAATATTTCACCCGAATAACAATAGAAAAAGCAAACGATGAATAATCTTCTCTGCAAAGCAATAGCTGCATTGCTCTCATGCTTCACACTACTTTCATTCAATTACGCACAAACCGTAAATGTAGCGGTGTTTAACGCAAATGTCACCCCTCCTGTCGGCAGCCCGGTAGCGTATGCTACTGCCAGGTCCATTATGGACTCGCTCAGTGCACGTGGTATTGTATTGCTGACAGATGAAAAGCCGGTTGTGCTTTGTGCTGTGGACTGGATAGGGATAGCCAATGAAGGGCTGGAAATATGGCAAAAAAAACTTGCGGAGGCTGCCAATACCACTACGGATCGCGTTTCTATCCACTCTCTTCACCAGCATGATGGTGTGCACTGCGATTTTACTATGGCAAGGATCATGAATGCATACGGGATAAAAAATGCACCATTCGACACAGCTTTTTTATTGAGTGCCATTCAGCATGTAGCTGATGCCGTCAGGGATGCGGTAAAACATCCTCAGCCTGTTACCCATATCGGCTTTGGAGAAGCAAAAGTAGAAAAGGTGGCATCCAACCGGAGAATTCTTGGACCAGACGGGAAAGTTGCCATTATACGCTGGAGCAGCATGAAAGATTCTGCCGCCCGGGCCGCTCCTGAAGGAGTGATTGATCCCTGGCTCAAATGTGTAAGCTTATGGGATCGTGATAAGCCCGTTGCGATAATGACCTATTATGCCACACATCCCCAGAGCTATTACGGACAGGGAGATGTTACCTGTGAATTTATAGGGATAGCCCGTAATGCAAGTGAAAAACAAACAGGCATACCGCATATTCATTTCAACGGCGCCGGAGGGAATATAGCTGCAGGAAAATACAATGACGGCTCAGCAGCCATGCGCCCCGTGCTGGCCAAACGGGTGGAAACGGCGATGAACCTGGCATGGAAACGAACGAAAAAGACAGCATTGGCCGGGAAAGATATAGCCTGGAAAAGCCTGCCGGTTACCCTGCCTTTAGGAAAAAATATTGTAAAAGACAGCCTTACCGCTACGCTTGACAGCCCGCAGGCATCATTTTCAGATAAGCTGGCGGCAGCAGAAAAGCTGGCATGGTATCAGCGATCCGTTGCCGGGCAGCAGGTAAACGTATCTTCATTGCGGTTAGGAAAAACATGGCTGCTCAATCTGCCGGGAGAACTGTTTGTGGAATACCAGTTAGCCGCTCAAAAAATGCGGCCGGGAGAACACGTTTGTACCGCAGCCTATGAAGAATATGGTCCCGGTTATATAGGTACCAGGATCGCCTATTCGCAGGGAGGTTACGAAACAAGCGATATTGTTTCCGGTGTTGCCCCGGAAGTGGAAGATGTACTGATGAATGCAATGAGAGCAGTATTGCAATAGATCTTTACTGCTATGATTTTGTCAGGCTGCGCAATACCGCGATAAGACGGTCTACGTCTTCACAGGTATTATAAAATGCCAGTGAAGGGCGAACTGTGCTTTCCACGCCCATCCTGCGCAAAATAGGTTGAGCGCAATGATGACCGGTACGCACCGCAATGCCTTCCCTGTTGAGCGCTTTGCCCACATCATCATTTGAATATCCATTCAGCGTGAATGATAACACGCTTGCTTTATTGGGCGCCGTGCCAATCAGCCGGATACCGGGTATCTGCTTTAAATGATGCGTGGCATATTCCAGCAAGGCATGTTCGTATGCGCCTATATTTGCCATGCCAAGGCGGGTAACATAATCTATCGCTGCCCCAAGCCCAACCGCATCTGCAATATTGCCTGTGCCCGCTTCATAACGGTTAGGCGCTTTATGGTACTTTATATGTTCAAAGGTCACATCCTGTATCATATTGCCGCCGCCCTGCCATGGCTCGGTATTGTTGAGTATTTCTTCTTTCCCATACAATACACCAATACCTGTTGGTCCAAACACTTTATGACCGGAGAATACAAACCAGTCTGCATCCAGCGCCTGCACATTCACAGGCATATGCGATACGGATTGCGCCCCGTCTATCAAAACTTTAGCTCCCGCTGCATGAGCCATAGCCGTCATTTCTCCGGCCGGGGTAATGGTCCCTAACGCATTAGATACCTGTGTAAAAGCTACCAATTTCGTTTTGGGACCAAGCAGTTTCGCATATGCATCAAGCAATAGTTGTCCGTCATCATCTACGGGAATGACTTTCAATACAAGCCCTTTTTTATCTGCCAGTCTTTTCCACGGTACTATATTGGCATGATGCTCAAGGTGGCTTATGATAATTTCATCACCGCTTTGTAAATACTGATCCCCCCAGCTTTGAGCAACCAGGTTAATGGCTTCTGTAGCGCCGCGGACAAAAACAATTTCATTGGGTGATGCTGCACCGAGAAAAGCCTGCACTTTTTTTCTTGCAGCTTCATAAGCATCGGTGGACCTGGCTGCCAGCTCATGCGCCGCCCGGTGCACATTGGAGTTTTCATGCTGATAAAAATACTGCAGCCTGTCAATCACTGATTTTGGCTTTTGTGTAGTAGCGGCATTGTCTAACCAAACCAGCGGCTTATCATTCACTTTTTCATTAAGAATGGGAAAATCTTTTTTTATCCTATAGGCATCAAAACCTGAAGTATAGCCGCCTAATGGCATATTGCTTATATGCCGGGGCTCATTTTGCAAAAAGTAAAAAGAAGGAAGGTTCGGAGCTGTAACATTGGGTAACGGAGAAGCATAAGCGCCGTCTACAGAATCGCTGAGTGTAATATGCTTTAATACGGATGCGATATCCGACCAGTAAGGTTGCTCATCAATAAAAGGTAATGCAAAAGGATCCTCGTTGTCATTATAATGATGAGCAGGTTTGTCAATATTGGAATCAGGAAAACTTGTTATAGGCTCCTTAATGCTGAAGTTTTCCTGCTGGTGCACATACGATGGAGATGCACCGCTACCGGCTACAGAGGAGGGTACTCCACCGCTTAATGTAGACTTATCAGACGATGTTTTTTCGAATCCCGGAGTCAAACCCGGAGAAGCAACATCCGGCAGGGCAGTGTTGCCTGCCGATGGAGAGACGCCGCTCCCGGAGTGTAGCCCGTCTGCAATAGCATGGTTTGTTACAGAAGAAGACAAGCCAGATCCCGTGGCGGACGGAGGCGCAGTTAGTCCATATACAGGTGACGGAGCAGCCGCAGGCGGCGCATTGAATGGAGCTGCCGCTTCATCAGCAGGAAGATTTATTCCCGGAACAATAGCTTCTCCTGTTACAGACTTTGCAAAAGCAGCCGCACGCGGGTGTTCGTACGGATCCGGCGAAATCTCCTTTGGCACTTCATTGGGAAGCGCTTTGAAATACCGGTTGGCTAATTCCTGCAATGCTTCTACATCCGGAAGATTATTTGTAGGTGTACTCATGATAGTTACCGATTTCAACATCATCCAATACCGCAATAGCATCATCCACTAAAACAGCTAAAGAGCAATATAACGAAACAAGGTATGACGCTATAGCTTTTTCATTGATGCCCATAAAGCGAACGGAAAGCCCGGGAGTTTGTTCACCCTGCAAACCGGGCTGAAATAAACCAACCACACCCTGGCGGGATTCGCCTGTGCGTAAAAGAATGATCTTGGATTTACCTTTTACAATTGGTAATTTATCGGAAGGTATTAAAGGAATACCGCGCCATGTTAAAAACTGTGAGCCGAAAAGCGAAATGGTAGGTGGCGGCACACCGCGGCGGGTACACTCTCTCCCAAACGCGGCAATTGCCAGGGGATGCAATAAAAAGAAGCCCGGCTCTTTCCACACTTTAGCAATAAGGTCATCAAGATCATCAGGCGTAGGCGAACCTGTGCGGGTCTTAATGCGCTGACCGTCTGCCACACTATGCAATAAGCCATAACTGCCGTTATTGATCAGCTCACTTTCCTGCCGTTCTTTAATGGTTTCTATGGCAAGCCTCAACTGCTCGGAGATCTGGTTATATGGCTTGCTGTACAGGTCTGAAACACGTGTGTGCACATCAACAATAGTCTGCACCGCCGCTAGGTTATATTCCCTCGGGTTTTCAATATAATCCACAAAAGTCTGGGGCAATACTTTTTCATCTCTCGAAGAGCAGTCCACTTCAATATGTGTTGCATTTTTTACTTTATTAAGCCGGTAAACACCCGATTCTACAGGAACCCAGCTCAGCAGACGGGTAAGCCATCGGGGGGTAATTGTCACCATCTGGGGAACCGTGCGTGTAGCGATCGCCAGTTGCCGGGCCGCTACATCGCCCAGGGCGGTTTGTTGTTTAGTGTCAGCCATCGTGTAAATTTTACGCTAAGTTTATACTTTTATTTTTATATATACAAATAATACTAAGACAAAATGCGGCATAGTTCGTGATGATCCCGACCCGTCATTCGGCTGTCGTCCTTATCCATCCTTATCGCTCAGTTTCTATTTTTAAGCACTGTAAATGAAAATTTTTTCCCGGTTTTTGCAGCGGCACGTTTTACTTCAGCCACCACCTCCTGCAGTCCAAGATTTCCTTCCCTTAAATACCGTGTGCGCAATAAAGTCGGAATATCTCCGGCTTCAATTGCCGGTGGCGCTTTTTCCGGGGAAAAATGTTGGGATTTCAATTCCTTATCCAGTAACACATAATCGTCGTCTGCCGCGTGGTGCAGTACTATATTGGTTCTGTATGTAGGCATATAATTATTATTAGTTGGCCGAAGCCGGTTATTAATTTTGTGAAGCGCTGCGCTATTTCCGGAGCTTAATATAAACCGTAGCTAAAGAAGTGTGCACTTCCACTTCAGTACATTTTCCATTATGATAAGTATATATATTATCTTTTCCGTCTGGCAGAGTAAGCACATACCGGTGAGGCGTTGTTTCGTTTATGGCTACGTATTGCCCGAAGTTTTCTGAAAAAATACTTGTCATGCCCGATGGCTCCGCATACATCAGGCAGGCGGTACTGAAGCTGATTTTTGATTTGAATGATAAGGATCTGCCATCGCTTTTAATAAGGTACTGATCCTGCTCCCAGGCAATTTGCCTGTCAGCCTTTGTTTTGCCGTTAACCTGCCTGATCAGTCTGCCGTCAAGCAATTTACCGTTGCTGAATGAGCTTTGCAGTTTGCTGTATACGGATATGTCAATCAATACTGAGAACCGGGCGGAAGATTCGGTAATATATTCCACCGTTTCACTTTTCTCCACCTTGCTGCACATCATATAGCCGATTATTTTATCATTCTTTAAAATATCGTAATAGGTTTGGTAATTATAGTCAGTTGAGCTTTCCGGAACCGGAAGGAAGCTAAGCAATGACCAGTAAACAAGAGCAATCATACTATCAACGAATTTTATGCGATTATGATTTTGCGGATCTTCTAAAACCTCTTTACAAGAGGCCTTAGAAGAATACGCAAATGGGTTAGTTTGTGCCGGGTAAACTGCTTATATAAGCAAAACCAACTGCGAAAAAAAGCGTAACCCGGGCTTAATATAGTTTGTATAAGATAGAACAGCATTCTCCCGATTTTATAGCTCCTTACCAAAAATACCGGCGCCAAATTTTTCCGACCATGATTTGGGAGCAAGCCATGAAAGAAAAACACCCAGCCTCGTCCGGAATCCCGTGATCCGTTCCGGCTTATTATTCAGCAAAGCATTTACCGCAATGACAGCTACAGCCTTCGGCGCCATATTATAGCGTTCAGCCGTTTTCCTGATATGGCGGCCCATGCCAGCCCTGTCAACAAAATTGGTATCGGTGCTGCCGGGGCTCACACAACTCACCACTATGCCGGATGACCTCAGCTCGTAGCGCATACTTCGGGTAAATGAAATGATAAAAGCCTTTGATGCTGCGTAGATATTCAGGTAGGGAACGGGTTGATAGCCTGCATTGCTGCCAATATTTAGTATATACCCTTTTGTTCTTTTACGGAATACCGGGATAAAATAATGACTTAATGCCACCACAGCTTTGATATTTACATTTATCATATTCAACTGTTCTTCCAGCGGCAATTTTTCAAAAGCGCCATTTAAGCCGAAAGCCGCATCATTCACAAGTATCTCCAGATCGTTATGCCATGGCTCGCTCCACGCGAATATTTCAGCAGGCGTTTGAGATAAGGAAAGATCTGCTGCCAGGTAATCAACCTGTATCCCTCCAACATGCTGCAATTCCTGTTTTGCTGATTGTAATCCCTGTTCATCAATGTCTACAAGTAAAAGGTCATACCCGCGTAAGGCTAGTTCCAGTGCTATTGCCTTTCCAATTCCTTTTGCTGCGCCGGTTATCAGAGCATGAGACATGATCGCTTATTGATTAATGGTATTGCTGACTAATGGTGTTGACTGAATACCCGCCGGTTTTAATCCTTTGCGTTTCACATTGGACCAGCGAAGCGCCTCTCGGTACTGCTCAAGCTTAGGCAGCGCCAGCTTGTGATAGAACGGGGTCGGACTGTTGGCATGTTTCGGCTTGTAAGCGCCTGTAACGATCGGGATATACATTACGCGCCGCCTGCTTTCTTCACCAAAAAACGGTGAACGTTGCACCCGGTGCCATAAACGCCCGTCGTGCACGGTAAGGTCGCCGGCTTCAATATTAAAGCCAATCTCTTTGGGGTCAGGATCATTATCTACAAAATATTTTTTCCGGAACAGCAGCTTGAATAATCCCTGGTTATGCGTACCTGCCAGCACCCTAAGACCTCCCTTTGCAAATGCATAATCGTCTAAATGAAGTCCTACATTCAGCATAGGCATGATCCTCGAGCCTAAAAATATATCCCTCGGGCTGTCGGTATGCCATCCCAACTGCTTATACTCGCTATCGGGGGTATTTACATAGTGATTTAATACCAGCCCGTCTTTTTCATTTTCACCAACTCTTCCTTCATAGGGATGTAATAATGCCGCAAGCTGTGCCAGCCGTTCCTCTTTCAGAAATGCGCTCAGTACTTTGCTGTATTGCGACGTAAACGCAATGCGTTGAATAAACTTTTTACCATCCGTGTTCAGGCCAAACTTAAGCGGGATGCCATTTACTTTCTGTATACCGGAAGCAAGCAGATACTCCTCTACCTGCTGTATCTCGGAGAGGAATTGTTGTACCGTTGCTTTATCTACAAAATTTTTGAACTGTATTACGCCATACTTTTGAAAAACAGTCTTTTGTTCGGGAGTAAGCTCCTGCCCAAAATGAAATACATAATTATTAATGTTGCTCATAACATGTGATTATAAGATTTAAAAACAGGTGAGATAAAAATGATTTACCGGAGATTGAAATGTGCCGGATCGCGTTTCCGCAGCCGGGATAATTAATACGTTGCCTGGCGGCAACAACAACGATTGATAATTGAGTTTAAAATTTTCACAGGACAAAAATAGTATTTAATATTAGTCTACCAAATTTATAGACTAATATTTTAAAAAAAATTCCCACGCAAAGCGACAAAGAAAGCAAAGAAGACAAAGTTTGATTTGCAGGCTTTTCGTGAAACTGCTTGAACCACAAAGACACAAAGCTTCACAAAGGTATTTTTTTTGCGGGCTTTGCTCTCTTTGTCGCTTTGCCTGCCCGTCCAGTCAGGCGGGCGTGCAATAAATCCCTGTCAGCAACTTTTAGCTAAAATCCTACCTTTGCCGTCATGGAAAAATTTCTAAAAGATCTTTTTAAGGATCAGTCTTACGATGAAAAAAGCTTTTTCCTAATTGCAGGGCCCTGCGTGGTGGAAAGTGAAGCGCTGATAACGGAAGTCGCGGAAAAAGTATCTTCCATCTGCAGGAACCTGGGTATTCCCTATGTATTTAAAGCCTCATACCGTAAAGCTAACCGTACCAGTGCATCATCGTTTACCGGCATAGGTGATGATCATGCGCTGGCGCTTGTAAAAAAGACGGGAGAAAAATATAAGCTTCCCACTACTTCAGATATACATGCGCACGATGAAGCTGCGGTTGCTGCGCAATACATAGACATCTTACAAATACCCGCCTTTTTGTGCAGGCAGACAGACCTGCTGCAGGCTGCTGCCGAAACAGGAAAAGTAGTCAATATTAAAAAAGGGCAATTTATAAGCGGTCCCGCCATGCAATTTGCCGTGGAAAAGATCCGAAAGTCCGGTAATGAAAAGATCATCCTCACGGAAAGGGGCAATACTTTCGGGTACCAGGACCTGGTAGTGGACTACCGCAATATTCCCTGGATGAAAGCGCATGGTGTACCTGTAGTAATGGATTGCACACATTCATTGCAGCAGCCCAACCAAACATCAGGAGTAACCGGAGGCAACCCTCAATTAATCGAGACCATCGCCAAGGCTGCCATAGCTACCGGTGCAGACGGGCTGTTCATCGAAACCCACCCGGATCCGACAATGGCTAAAAGTGATGGCGCCAATATGCTCCGGCTTGAGCTGCTGGAAGAGCTTTTGAAAAAACTGTTGAAAATAAGGGCAGCACTGTAAGAAAGTTATTTTCACGCAAAGCTATAAAGGAAGCAAAGTTCGCAAAGAAAATCCATTGTGAATCTTTGTGTCTCCATGCCTTGGTCGTTCAATGGGTTTATGTAAGACTGCAACGATAAACGATAGACGTGAGATGTGAGACGGCAGCCTCATTTCTCTGTGCTCCTCTCTGTTCTCTCTGTCTCCGTGGTTCAGATCCATTACTGGTCTGCCGGTTTCTTACAGCAGGTGGGTAAAGCTTTAATGGGTTTATGTAAGACTGCAACGATAGACGTGAGATGTGAGACGGCAGCCTCATTTCTCTGTGCTCCTCCCTGTTCTCTCTGTCTCCGTGGTTCAGATCCATTACTGGTCTGCCGGTTTCTTACAGCAGGTGGGTAAAGCTTTATAAGAATCTTCGTTGGCTTTTATGTCATCAGCATCGTAGCCGGCATTGGCAATACCGGTCTTTACATTGTCAAGATTAGTGCGGTTGGGAAGATAAGTTATAGTAGTGATCTTTCGCTTATAGTCCACCGTTACCTTACTTATCCCCTCCTCTCCTTTCATATAGTCTTCAATTCTCTTCTTGCACTGTTCGCACTGTACGGTAGGAGTAGCTATTTTGACCGTAACAGGTTTTTTCTGTTGTAACTGCGCATTCGCCGACCAGGCAAATCCGCCTATCATCATAATAAGTAAGGCTATTTTTTTCATAATATCAGTTTAATTTTTAATGACAAAACAACAATCATACCTCTTAACGTCATTTTCATGCTAAAAGGTACGTGATATTTCTGTCAGGGGTTCCATCCCGCCGGATCTTTCCGCCAGTTTAACAAAGTATTTTCTTCCCCGGCGCCTATTATTCCTTTTTCAATCGCCAGCGCTACCAGTGTTTCATAATTTGTCAATGATGTAAGCCTCACTCCGGCGTTTTTAAAAGCTTCGGCAGCTACCGGGAATCCATAAGTAAAAATAGATACCATTCCTTCTACCTGCAGTCCCTGGTTCTTTAACGCATCGCACACCTGCAGGCTGCTCTTGCCGGTAGAGATGAGATCCTCTATCACCACCACCTTCTGACCGGCTTCATAATATCCTTCGATCTGGTTGCCCAGCCCATGATCTTTCGGTTTGGGACGCACATAAATAAAGGGCAGCTTCAACTGGTCGGCTGCCATGGCGCCCCAGGCAATACCTGCAGTAGCTACGCCGGCAAGCAGGCCCGCATCAGGGAATTGCTCAAATATGATATTACAGAGCTCTGATTTTACAAAGTCGCGGATATAGGGAAATGATAAGGTTTTACGGTTGTCGCAGTAGATCGGGCTTTTCCATCCGGAGGCCCATGTAAAAGGTTGTTGGGGATTCAGCCGGATAGCATTAATTTGTAAAAGCTTTTCGGCAACGGCTTTTTCGTTTGTCATGGCGCGAAAATAACAAAATTGCAGCTATGGTTATTAAAATATACTTTGGTGATAAACCCGTTTTTCTTTGTGATGAGATCACTCCAAACATAGAAAAATACCGGCATCATCCCGACACTGTATTCATTGACGAAGTCACTACCAATGCTATTCATGCCCTGTTGCATGAGATCGCAAAAAAAGATTTTCATGCCGGCATATTATTCAGCAGTGATATTGAAAAACTCCGGAAATTATTCTGGCGGCATTTCAATATTATCCAGGCTGCCGGAGGGTTGGTTACCAACGGCAGGCGCGAGGTTTTGATGATATACAGGCGTGGCAAATGGGATCTTCCCAAAGGTAAAAAAGAAGAAGACGAAACACTGGAGACCTGTGCCGTAAGAGAAGTGGAGGAAGAAACAGGGCTGAAAAAAGTACAGCTGGGGAAATTCCTGCTCACGACATATCATACCTATGAAGCATTTGGCAGGCATATTCTCAAAGAGTCTTACTGGTATGCCATGACAGCAGGAAAAGAGCAAACGCTTACTCCTCAGACGGAAGAAGATATCCAGCAGATCGAATGGGTGGATATTGCACATATCAGCGATAAAATGAACAATACCTTTCCTTCCATCAAAGAAGTGCTTAAGGCTGCAGCAATGATCCCCCACAAACACGAATGACCATGAGTTCATCATTATTTTCTCCTCCTGCCTTACAGGCGATGCGGCAATTTTACAACAGCGGCGTTACAAAGGATCATGCTTTCAGAAAGCAACAATTGCTGACGCTAAAAAAGATTATCATCCAATATGAGCAGGAGATATATAAAGCCTTATATACCGACCTTAAAAGAAGTAAAGAAGAGACCTACGCCACTGAAAACGGGCTGTTGCTTGCCGAGATCAATACAGCACTAAAAAATCTTCACAAATGGATGTGCCCCCGGCGCACAGCCACCAACCTGGTAAACCTCCCGTCTTCCTCTGTTATCCACTATGAGCCGCTGGGTGTGGTTTTCATTATTGCTCCGTGGAACTATCCTTTGCAATTGCTGCTGGTACCTTTAGCAGGCGCAATAGCAGCAGGCAATTGTGCAGTGCTGAAGCCATCTGAGCTGGCCCCGGCTACGGCGGAAATAATTGACAAGATCGTAACCGAAGCATTCGCGCCGGAATATGTGAAGGTGATACAGGGAGAGGGTGCAGAGGTGGTTCCGCAAATGATCAGCAGCTTTCGCTTTGATCATATTTTTTATACCGGCAGCATTCCCGTAGGAAGGTCCATATACCAGATGGCAGCGCAAGAGCTTGTGCCGGTGACCCTGGAACTGGGAGGAAAAAGCCCGGCCATAATAGAAGCCGATGCAGACATTAATACCAGCGCAAGAAGGATCGTGCTTGGAAAATTTGTGAATGCGGGGCAAACCTGTATAGCGCCTGATTATGTGCTGGTGCATCAGCACGTTTATGAAAAATTTATAGCAGCGCTTAAGCATACGTTGCGGCAATTTTATGGGAGCGATCCCAGGCAAAGCGATGATTATGGCCGTATCATTAACGAACGAAGATTCAATACGCTGGTACAATATCTTGAAGAAGGTGATATAGTGACAGGCGGAGAAACCGACAGAGAGGAGCTTTATATTGCCCCTACTGTGCTGACAAATATCATTCCGGACGCTGCAATAATGCAGGAAGAGATCTTTGGTCCCATCCTCCCCATATTGCCTTTCAGCAATGCAGAAGAGGCGCTTGCCGTTATTAATAAGAACCCCGATCCGCTTTCGCTGTATGTATTCACTTCCGACAGATCAAAAGAAGCATTCTGGATCAGGAATATACGGTTTGGAAGCGGTTGTATAAATAATGCCGTATGGCAATTCGCCAATCATCATATTCCTTTTGGGGGTATTGGCAATAGCGGTAAAGGAGCGTATCACGGTAAACATTCTTTCCTCACTTTTTCGCATGCAAAGCCTGTAATGAAAACGCCTGTATGGTTTGATCCATCGATAAAGTATCCGCCGTTCGGAAGAAAAATGAAATGGTTTAAGCGTTTGATCAGGTAATATTAATGCTACAGCAAAAGTGGACATTAAAACAAATGAAGAAAACTCAAATGCAATTTTTCCGATAACTTTTGTTCTATCGGTGGTGTCTTCACCGGTAGGAAAAATCTTTTGCAATACTGATACAGCATTTGCCGGGTAATATATTAAAGCGGTCAGTTAATATAAAAGACTGTATATACAATTAATTGTATTAATTTGAAATCCCGTGAATATTTCCAAAATATAACAGGTTATTGATGCAATCGTCCATTTTAAACAGGTGCAGGAATACGCTTCTACATATTTTATTTTATACCGGTACAGGAGTGGCAGTGATGATCTGCGGATGCAATTCCGCTCCTCAGACAGATGATAACTTCTTCAACGGTATCAGCTTAAAAGGATGGTCAGCTACCGATACCAGTTATTGGTCAGTGAAAGATAATGCTATAACAGGTCAGTCATCTCATGAAGTCAGCAAAAACGAATTTTTATGGTCGGATGTTGAAGTGAGTGATTTTTATTTAAGTGTAGATGTTAAACTGGAGCCCAACAGCGGCAATGCAGGCATCCAGTTCCGTTCGGCAAAGGCAGACGAGTCGGGTCAGGCTGTAGGCTACCAGGCAGACGTGGGAAAAGGCGTATGGGGAAGGCTCTATCATGAACATGACCGCACTTACCTGGATTGGCCGGATGCCGGGGAAGCGGCAGTGCACCCCGGGGAATGGAATCACTATGAGATACTGGCTTCCGGCGACAGGATATGGACGGCTATTAATGGCGTGCTGTCAGTGGCTGTAGAAGACCTTTTCGGGGAGAAGAAAGGAAAAATTGCCGTGCAGATCCATAGCGGGCCTCCGATGACTGTACAATACCGCTTTAATAAGCTGGTGCATCATCCTAAAATAGAACTGGCGGGGCTCAATGAAAAACAATTGCTGGAAGCGCTGAGAACGCCACTGAATCCTCCCAAAGGAAAAGCCCTGGGCAAGCCAAAGCTGTCACTTCAAAATAATGATGTAGTAGTTTTCACCGGTGGCGCTAATATGGCCGGCTTCCAGAAAACAGGCTATCTCGAAACACTGCTGGAGGCTGCCTCCCCTGTTGAAAAGCTGCATTTCAGAAACATGTCGTGGGAAGGAGATGTAGCAGCAGAACAATATCGTGAAACAGGATTTGGCGGATGGGAAAGTAACCTCGACAGTGTGCATTGCAATATATTATTTGTGCAATTCGGTCAAATGGAATCCCTGCAGGGTGAGGATTCGCTTGCCGGCTTTATATATGATTACAAACGCCTGCTGGACAGCGCCGGAAAGGATGACCGGAAAATAATAGTGGTCTCCCCTATCCCTTTCGACACTGCGGCGCTTAAATTATCAGGCGAACAGACCGGAAACATACCCATCGCCCGGGCGCCTGTAGACAAGTATGCAGCAGCCATAAAAAACATGGCTGCAGAAGAAGGTTATGCCTATATAGACCTGTTCCGGCAAATGAAAGCTTACGGATTGAACGGTCACTACACAACAGATGGCATACATCTTAATGCAGAAGCCCAGCGAATGGTTGCAGCGCTTATGATGAAGGAATTGAACCTTCCTTCTGAATATAAAGACAGCTATGAACCCCTGCGTAAGCAGGTGCTGGAAATGAATAGCCTTTGGTTTCAATACTGGAGAGCAGGCAACTGGGCATTTATCTACGGCACTGAGCTCATCCAGCCTTTCAGCCGCGACTGGAAGGATAGAAACCACCGGATATTGCCCGAAGAACGAACAGCGTTGGAATCATATCTCCAAAAAGCGGAAGATCATGTTCAGGAGGAGCGCGCCAAACTACAATAAGCAAATACATCCATGAAGCGTAGCCCGGAAAAAAATACAGCACAGCACAGCAGGAAGCGTATTGTTTACTTTTTTACAATAATGCTGCTGAACATAGCAGGTATCATTTCCTGCAAACAACCTGATCAAAACTCCTCCTCGCCTCATACTATACAAACAAAGGCTGTTCCTGACCCTGCCCCCTCTCAAAACATTATGTCGGTAGCGCCGGCAGAACCAGATAATTCAGTGGAAGCGGAACTATCCTCTTTTAAAGTCGCTGACGGGTACAAAATAGAGCTGTATGCATCGGAAACACTGGGCATTGCCAACCCCGTAGCCATGCGCTGGGACGAACGGGGCAGGCTCTGGGTATTATGCACCACCACCTACCCCCATCGCGAACTGGGGAAAAAACCTGACGATAAGCTGTTTATCCTTGAAGACAGGAATAATGACGGGAAAGCAGACACTTCCAGTGTATTTGTTGACGGGCTTAATATACCGCTTGGCTTCGAGCTTGGGCACGGTGGCGTATATATGGGACAACAAACAGAATTAGTCTTCCTGGAAGATACTGACAAAGACGGGAAAGCTGATAAACGTTCAGTGCTTTTTTCGGGGTTTGGTACCGGCGATCTCCACCAAACCATCAATTCATTTACCTGGAGCCCGGGAGGAGACCTGTTTTTTTCGCAGGGGCATAATATTTACAGCCGGATTGAAACACCCTGGGGAATAAAGCGGCAAAACCGGGCAGGAATATGGAGATACAGGCCCTCTACCGGGAAGCTGGACAATTTCTTTGACTGGTCTACGGCGAGTGTTAATCCCTGGGGAATGAACTTTGACGACTGGGGTAATATGTTTCACAAAGCCAATGATCCACCGTTATACTTTTCAGTACCCGGACTCATTGAAAATTCCAAACGTTCTTACCTGCCCGAAATAGGTGAGCTGAAGATCAAAGGTTCGGGGCTCGTGATCGTTCGCTCCCGGCACATGCCCAAAGATCTGCAGGGAGACTTTGTTTTGGCCGGCTACTATAACAACCGCGTAGAGCGGATGAAGGTAACAGAAGATGCTTCGGGTTTCAAAGCCCGTCTTGTTGAACCGCTGGTAATATCCGGCAGCAGGAGTTTTCGCCCGGTAGAAGTATGCATGGGACCTGACGGCGCTATTTACGTTTTGGACTGGTACGACCCGATCATCGGTCATTACCAGGCCTCGTTGCGGCACCCCGACAGAGACAAGTTGCATGGAAGGATCTGGCGCATTACTGCCGTAGGACGGCCACTTGTGAAGCCACCTAAGCTGGAGGATCAACCGCTCCCGGAGCTGCTCAACCAACTGAAGTCCTCTGAATTCTGGATACGTTACCAGGTAAAACGCCTGCTTGCTGCTGCCCCGAAAGACAAGGTCGTTCCTGCAACAATAGCATGGATCCAAAACCTTGACCCGAAAGATATCTCGTATGAGCATTATTTGATGGAAGCAACCGGGGTGCTTGAAAGCCACAACGTGGTGAACGAAAGCCTGGTGATAAAGCTGGCAAAAGGGAAACAGCCCGGCGCAAGAGCATATGCAGCACAAGCGATCTCAAAATGGTTGGACCGGATAAACGATCCGTTAAGCACACTCCGGTTATTGATCAATGATCCTCATCCGCGGGTGAGGCTGCATGCGCTGGTAGCTTTAAGCTATATTCACCAACCGCAATCTATAGCGATCGCTGCAGAGATCTTTGATCACCCAACGGATAAATTTATTGACTACGCGTGGGATAAAACAGTGTATACCCTGCGCCCTGCCTGGGAAAAGGCGCTGCAGGGGGGAGACATTCATTTTACTAAGCCTGCTCACCTGGCTCACGTAATCGCCGGAGATCCGCCGTCATGGATGCCTGCAGAGCAGCTTATACAACTGGTATCCCTGCGGGATGTATCCGCAAAAGAAAAGACAGGACTATTACTGGCACTGGCTAAAACCGGCAACGGCGTGCATACAGATTTTGTATTACAGCAGGGAATAGCATTAAAAGATGCCGGACTGCTTGATGAATTATCCAGCCTGCCACCACCACCTCTTTCAGGTAAAACGACAGGCTATTTAACATCGGCCCTGGAAGCGGCAAATCCACTACCTTTTAAAATAGCCGTGATAAATATTTTGAACACCTGGAAAATACAACAGTCCGGCACTACAATTGGTCGCATTTTACAGGATGAAGCGCAGCCGGTTGAGCTCAGGGCAGGGGCTATACAGGCATTAGCTCAATTAGAAGGTGAGACTGCCGTACCACTGTTAAAGGCCCAGGCCGGTTCGGAAAAGAATCCGCCGGCACTCCGGCTTGCAGCCCTCAAAAGTCTGAGCAGGTTAGATTTAGGTCTGGCGACAACACTTACGATTGAAGAAACACAGCGGAACGTAGGAACAGTGGAAGAAATGCTGAGCATCATCACACCCGTAGTTGAGCAACAGGGAGGTATAGCGTTGATCACTAATCAAATCAAAAAACAAAGCATTTCTGCCGGGTCTGCCGGCCTGATGTTAGAAGCCTTGGCGCATAAAGGAATAGAAGCGCCTGAATTGCGTAAGCAGTTGAATGCCATTGCAGGCAATCATACTGCTATTCCCGCTGATTATAATAGTGAGTACGTAAACCAGTTGGTAAAAATGGTAAAAGAAAAAGGCAACGCAATACGTGGAGAGAAGGTGTATATGCATTTGCAGGTCTGCGCTTCCTGTCATTCCATCAATGGCAAAGGAGGTAATATAGGTCCAAACCTGTCTGCACTTGGCAGGGGTTTATCTCCGGAAGAAATAGCGATCGAGGTTTTATGGCCCTCGCAAAACATTAAAGAAGGGTACAATCGTGTCACTGCTGAAACAGCCAATGGGGAGATCATACAAGGGATCAGGCTTGCAGAAGATGCTGACAATATTCAGATTAAAACAGCTACTAAAGGAAATGTGAGCGTGCGCAAAAAATCGCTGAAGCGTTTTGAAGAAAACGGTTCTTTAATGCCGGGAGGATTACTGGATGGCATCAACAGAGAAGATATCGCCGATCTTATTACATATTTAAGTATGCTGGGACGAGATAAAAACTAATCCGGACGCAAAGCATGCCTTGCGCCTACAGCCAATATCCCTTACCACTTATGCCTTATACCTTACGCCTTATGCCTTATACCCCACTCCGTTTTCCTCAATACTCATCTTATTATATTTATTCCTGTATTCAACAGGTGTGAGCCCTGTTATTTTTTTAAACAGGTCCCTGAAGGCTTTGGTGTCGGTATATCCCACGTCATACATCACTTCGGCTACGTTTTTGCGGCTTGCTTCAAAGCTCCGCTTTGCAGCCTCGATCCTTACTCTTTGCATATATTCAACCGGGGTATTATTGGTAGCCTGCTTGAATTTTCTTTCAAAGCTCCGGCGGCTTGTATTTAGCATATCCGCCAGCTCATCCACCGTAATTTTTTCCTGGAAGTTTTCTTCGATAAATTTTTGCGCCCGCAGAATATCTTTATCATTATGGTCCTTTTGCCCCGTAAAAATGGTGAACGCCGCCTGGCTGTTCCTGTCGATATCAATAGCAAAATATTTCGCGGTCATGATAGCCGTGCCGCGGTCAGTATATTTCTCCAGGAGATAGAGCAATAAGTTCCACAATGAATTGGCGCCCCCGCTTGAATACAGCCGTCCTTCGTCTGTTATTACAGCGCCGTCAACAATTTCCACTTGCGGGAATCTTTGCCGGAACAGATCATAATAAGCCCAGTGTGTAGAGCATTTTTTGCCATCTGCCAGACCGGTCTCTGCCAGCAGGAATGCGCCGATACATAAGCTTGCCACTTCACTGCCTCTTCCGTACATCTGTTGTATCCACGGTATTGCCCGGGCATTGGCTTTAATAGCATGATCAATATCTCCATACAGGGCAGGCAGGATCACCACATCAGTTTTCCCCACATCCTTTAATACCCTGTCAATCTTAATGGCATATTCCCCGTCATTTGCGCTTACCGTTTTCTTTAGCGCCACATATTCCACATCAAACAAAGGCTTTTTGCCGGAAGCTTTTAAAAACTCATTAGCCGTTTTAAATGCCCGGTATGCCGGTGTAATGGCTTCTATTACGGCACTTTCAGGAACATACACAGTTATTTTTTTCATGCGCATATTTTAAATAAAGCTACAAAATAATATTGGCGCGATCACCCCTCTAAATTGACGTTTCCTCACAGCCTTCTTTTTGATCATTGACAGCATCTTTGTACTGTCAACTTCACTATTCAAATATCAACTTCATTACAATGAAAAGGAATAAAACGCTCTATTGGATCTTAACCTCCCTGATCGTTGTGCTGGACGGGGTAATGCCCGCCCTTACATTCAATACCGACCTGGCAAAGCAGGGGATCAGTCACCTGGGATACCCGGATTACTTTCGCGTGCTGCTTACCTTCTTCAAAGTATCGGGCGCCCTGATCTTAATATTGCCATTTTTTAAAGGGAGAATAAAAGAATGGGCTTATGCAGGGTTTACCTTCAATTTTTTCAGCGCATTCATTTCCCATACAGTAGTGGATGGTTTAGGCATGCAGTCTGTTTTTCCATTGGTAGCCCTGCTGATCCTGGCTGGTTCTTATTTTTACTATAATAAGACCAAAGACGTATCTTTTTCGTCCGGGAAAAACAAATCATCATTCCTGCAATTATCGCATTCCTGATGAAAAAGCTTAATCCCTATCTTACATTTAACGGAAATTGCCGGGAGGCGATGAAGTTCTATCAAAAATGCTTTGGCGGAAAGCTGCAACTTCAAACGGCTGGAACATCTCCTATGTCGGAAAAAATGCCTGCGAAGATGAAAAAAACTATTGTCCATGCTTCGCTGATCTCTGAAAACTTTGTGCTCATGGGATCAGATATGGTAGCTGAGCAGGGCCTGATAAAGGGTAATGCGATTGCAATTTCCATGAGCTTCGCTACTGAAAAAACATTAAGAAGCTGCTATAAAAAACTATCTTATGGTGCACAGCAAACATATCCCGTACAACACAGCTTTTACGGCATATTGTTTGGTTCTCTTACAGACAGGTATGGCAATCACTGGTTGCTTAACTGCTCAAAAGATCAATAAAACCAGATTCACAAAAATTTTTTAAACAATCAAATACAGCAATATGGCAAAACTCAATCCTTATTTAAATTTTTACGGCAGATGCACAGAAGCGATGAATTTCTACAAGAGCATTTTTGGAGGAGATCTCCAGCTAATGCTGGCAGGAGACTCCCCTGCTAAAGACCAGGTGGCTCCGGAATTGCATTCGCAGGTATTGCATTCGCATTTAAAAAGCAGCACCATTGAGATCATGGGGTCAGACATGGCGCCAACTAAACCGGTAGAAGGCAACACAGTGTACCTGGCGCTGATCTGCGACAGCGAAGATGAACTGAAAGATTATTTCAACAGGCTTTCCGAAGGCGGCAAAGTGGAGCAGCCGGTGACCAAATCATTTTTCGGATGGTTCGGATCACTGGAAGATAAGTTCGGCAAGCACTGGATGCTGCAGGGGTAAGTAAGTGGTAAGTGATAAGTGGTAAGAAGTAAGAGGTGAAGCATATTTAAAGATGCGTCTTATTTTACATCCTTCTCCTCTCTCTATTCACCGGTCACCATTCACCTGATATTTCTCGTTTCACACCTGACGTCTGTCGTTTCACGATTCACTATTCACCATTGCCTATTCACCAAAAAAACAATTTTTATGTCTACTAACAGCGTAACATTACATCGCGTATTAAAAGCATCACCGGAAGAAGTATACCGCGCTTTTGCTGATGCAAGGGCTTATGTATCATGGATCCCTCCTTATGGGTTTCTCGGCATAGTTCATCAAATGGACTTTAAAGTCGGAGGCGATTACAAAATGTCTTTTATCAATTTCTCCACCAACAACGGGCACTCTTTCGGCGGAAAATTTGTAGACATCAAACCGAACGAGTTCATCAAGATGACAGACAAATTTGATGATCCCAACCTGCCCGGTGAAATGATCACATCCGTGTGGCTAAACAAGGTTTCCTGCGGCACAGAGCTTAAGATCATCCAGGAAGGTATCCCTGCGGTCATCCCCGCTGAGATGTGCTATCTTGGATGGCAGGAATCGTTGGAGAAGCTGAAAAAATTAGTAGAGCCTGAGATCCCGGATGCGTGATAGGGGTAAGAGATAAGTGGTAAGGGATAAGTGGTAAGGCAATACCTCTTATTTTTATAGGGGTCACTTTTAAAATTGGGATGATTTTTTGTTTGTCGTCTGTCGTTTGTCGTCTCACGGCCAGCTTCTCCCTCCTAATTCAACGAAACAGAAAAGTTGACTGTCTTTTGCGGAAGGGTCTGCGCGCCATCAGAGGCAACAAAGCTTATAGTCCCCTGCAGGTTGCCTTTTTGGTGATCGCGAACGGAAGCCTTTGATACAAATTCCACCTGGGTTTCAAAAACCTGGAGCCGGGCGTTATCCTCAGCGCTTTTTCTTTTCTGCAATGCGCCTACTTCTTCAAATTTGCCGGACAGCTTTACATTTTCGTTTTGTGTTACTTTTATTTCTGTGGGAGAAAATCCCTTCTTAGGGGAATATTGCGAGCAGATAAACCATCCCTTATCTATTGTAGCGGAAAGATGCACTTCATAGCTGCCGTCAGTAAGCTTTTTTGTAAAAAATGACCATTCCACCGGCTCCTGGGCATATAAGCCGCTCATAAAAAACAGGCTGGTCAGTATAAGAGATATCTTTTTCATTCTTTTAAATTAAAAAGAATTGCTGAATAAATGAAATTCACTGCAAAGGGCCATGGATCATATTTCCCTGAACAGGGTCTGCCAGCATCGGGTCCTTCAGAAAAGAAGAATCCAGCAGCGTATGCAGGAAAGAAACCAGGTATTTTACTTCCATCTTTTCCAGTGGCTTTCCACGTAATATAAGCGCATCTGCAGTAGTATCAGAAGCCGAACGTGTCTGCCAGTGGTCAATTGCCGTGGAAAGTCCCCAATACCGCCCGTCATGCATATAAGGATCTGTACGGGAGATATTCCTGAGCGACGGCGTTTTGAATTTGAGAGAATCACTTTTATCGCCCGTGATGTCCCTTCTCCCAAAATCGTTCAGGAAAGTATCTACAGCCAGCCCTATATTATGGTATTTAAGGTCGGTGAATAAAGGTTCCGTATGGCAGTCCGCGCAACGCTCCTTAAAAATAAGGTATCCCTGCTGTTCCCATTCATTAAAAGCAGCTTTACCTTTTTTTACCCTGTCATATTTTGAATCAGCAGACACAATGTTACCAGTGAACTGTGCCAGTGCCCACAGCATCCGCTGTGTATTGACCAGCTCACTGCCGAAAGCGCTGCTGAACATTTTCCTGTATGCTGCATCCGCCTTTATCCTCGCGATGATGCTGTCAAGTGTATTATTCATCTCGTTTTGCCCTGTCATGGGTGCAAGCGGCTGCAATTCGAGATGATTGATGGCGCCATCGAGATGAAATTCCTTTTGCCAGGCAAGATTAAAAAGAGGTGGTGCATTACGCCGGGTAAACCGGCTGTCGGCACCATGACTGAAAACATGCTGAAAATCTGAAAATGCGGCAAACTGCTGGTGGCACGAAGCGCATGCCGTATACCCGTCTCTGGACAGACGCCCGTCGTAAAAAAGTTTCCTGCCCAGCTCAAAGCCTTCCCTGGTAAGCGGATTATTCCTGTAATCATACACAGGTCTGGGAAACCCTTCGGGTATTCTTTGCTTCATCGGATGTGCATTACCGTTATCCGAAGTAAATGACAGTTGCAGAAGGACCAGCAACGTCAGCGATATAACCAATGATAATATAGTAAGCAAAGTTTTTATCAGGGTGATACGGATTGAATAGTGAACATTTGCAGATAATTTTCAGAAAATCGTTTTGCCAGTTGCCCCTCAACAGTGCAGGCAGGATGTTCTGCTATGGAGAGCCGGTGTAGCCCTGCAAACCATTTATTAATATCTGCCGATACAGCTACCTGTACTTTTTTTCCCGGTATGATATCTATCGCCGCAGGCAGAGGCAGCTCTACCCTACCAAGCACATTATATGCTCCGTTAAAACCACCGATATGGTATTCAAATATGTGATGCGGAAGCGTTGATGCTGACGAACGTCCTTCCAGTTTGGCCATTACATAACCGCTCTTCCAGGTCCAGAACATATCCCTTAACGGATCAAGCGCACCGGTTTGTATACCGCTTACATTTTTGAGACTGTCTACTCCCAATAAAAAAGATATTTTATTATACTGCCCGGCAGGAAGCTGAAGAGAAAGCACTTTTGAACCCGAGTCTTTTTCATCCACCAGAAAATATTGGTTGCTTACCCGGTAAGTGTTCCGGGTTACTGTATCTGAGATCTCAATATTGCTGATATAATACCTGAACCTGGAGATGATCAGTTGCTCACCAAAGCTGTTTTTATATGCACTGTCAGGCTCCAGTTCGCGTTCCCCCACCCGGTGATGTAATTGTATGATCACGCTGCCGGTAGCCTGCTGCGCATACAGATCAACTTTCGTTAATGGAAGCAGGATCAGTAGTGCCCCTAATAAGTGCAGTATAAATCTCATAGCCTAAAACTGGTCAACATTGATCTATAAAAATAATCAAACTAAAGCTGCATCAATAACGATCAGGAAAATCTTGTACAGAAAGACGGCAGGTATGGCCTGGTATATTACAGCTCCACCAGTTGATAAGAGGCAGTTCTTTTAATTATTTTCTGTAAAACAACAAATGCACCCTATCCGCATCCTATTTTGATGCCTTGGGCGCCCCAACTGTTTTTTGAAAAAGCATTACATACCCGCAGAGGTTCTTTTTTTGGAGGCTGTTTACCTGCAGTGGCTTTATCATGTGGTATTCCGACACTTTGGGTATATAAGAATAGCTGATCACGTTGCCGTCTACATCTCCCCATCTTTTCTTCTGATATGCCACCTGCCTTTCGCTATAGTCGTACATACGCACCTCGTACGTGTTCGACTTCATATCGCCTATAAATACAAACTGGTACCAGGTGCCTTCATTCATAGGCACTATAATGGGTATTTCATTCCCGCTGTCCATGGTAATGGATGCTTCCCTGAGCATCGAAAAGCCACCGCTTTCAAGCAGTTGCTTTACACTGTCAGCTTCTTTTAGTATAGACTGGTTATCACAGGGACTGATGCGGATAACATCATCGGACTGGGCAATAGCCTGACCGGCGACCACCGAAAGTATTATAATCAGAGAAAAACAAAACTTCTTCATGCATTGCGTTTTACAGGGTTTGGCGGTTGCAGGAATAGTAAAACGATCCCTGCAACGGATTGCTACCGTTTATCAACGCAAATTTGCTGCCTAAATTATTTTCTGTTAAAATAAATGGCGTCGGCCTGCTGAGTAGGGCATATTACGATATCATTAATGCAGACATGACCGGGCACCGTAGTACAATAGTAAATAACATCAGCCACATCTTTGGCTGTCAATGGTTTAAGACCATTATAAATAGCTTTTGCCTTTGCTTCATCCCCGCGGAAGCGCACCACCGAAAACTCGGTTTCCGCTGCCCCGGGATGCACGGCAGTCACTTTAATATTATGCCTGAGCATATCTATGCGCATACTGCGGCTGATGGCTTCTACTGCAAACTTGGAAGCGCAATACACATTTCCTTTTTCATATACTTCTTTGGCCGCTACCGAGCCGAGATTGATAATATGTCCGCTGCCCTTTGCTATAAAAAAAGGCAGCAATGCGCGGGAAACATACAGCAGCCCTTTTACATTGGTATCTATCATGGTTTCCCATTCATCTATATCCGCTTCATCAAAATATTCACGCCCCAGGGCAAGCCCGGCATTATTTATTAATACATCTATCTGCTGCCACTCCTCCGGCATTTGCCGGATGGCATCAAAAACCTGTCTGCGATCCTGTACATCAAACGACAATGGCAGCACACTTACACCATTGGTTTGCTCCAGTTCATCTTTCAGCTTCAGCAGCCGTTCTGCTCTCCTGCCGGTAATAATAACATCATATTGTTCCGCTGCAAATTTCCGGGCACAGGCTTCGCCAAAACCGGCAGTGGCGCCGGTGATAAATACTTTTTTATGCATACTTGGATATTTAAGAAGGGTGTAGGGTATAGGGTGTACGTACCGAAGTGCAGGCTTTCCGTACTCCCTATATCTTATACTCTACACCTTCCCCCCAAAGGTACATCCTGAACAAAGAACCTCCATGCAAATCACAAGAGCATAATTTCTTATTTTTGAAAAATTTTTCATAAGAATAAGACAACCGGGCATATTCTGGTGAAAAATCCACTAACATTAATTTTATAAACCACCAAACATATATGTCAAATATTCTGATCATTGATGACGAAAAAGCCATCCGTAAAACACTCGGTGAAATACTTTCCTATGAAGGCTATAAAATTGATGAAGCGGGAGATGGAGAAGAGGGACTGAAACGTTTCAGGGAAAAAAACTATGATGTGGTGTTATGCGATATCAAGATGCCGAAAATTGACGGCATTGAATTTCTTGATAAAGCCGGGGAGGTAAACCCTGATGTGCCCATTATAATGATCTCCGGTCACGGCACCATAGAAACTGCCGTGGAAGCAGTGAAAAAAGGCGCTTATGATTATGTTTCCAAACCACCGGATCTCAACAGGCTGCTGATCACGATCCGCAATGCTATGGACAAGACAAACCTCGTTACCGAAACAAAGGTATTGAGAAGAAAGGTGTCGAGGGTGGAAGAAATGATAGGAGAATCCGGGCCGATAGTAAAGATCAAGGAGACCATTGATAAAGTAGCGCCTACTGATGCAAGAGTGATGATCATGGGCGAGAACGGCGTAGGCAAAGAGCTGGTAGCAAGATGGATACACGAAAAAAGCAACCGCAACAAAGGCCCGCTGATCGAAGTAAACTGCGCCGCTATCCCCGGTGAGCTGATCGAGAGCGAGCTGTTTGGTCATGAAAAAGGATCCTTTACTTCTGCCGTTAAACAGCGCATAGGAAAATTTGAGCAGGCACATGGCGGAACGCTTTTCCTTGACGAAATAGGCGATATGAGCCTGAATGCACAGGCAAAAGTGCTCCGTGCATTGCAGGAAGGAAAAATAACCCGGGTGGGGGGCGATAAAGATATTAATGTAGATGTGAGAGTGATAGCGGCTACCAATAAAGACCTGCTGCAGGAAGTGGATGAGAAGCAGTTCCGGCTTGACCTGTATCACCGGCTGAGTGTTATTATTATTCATGTTCCTTCGCTCAACGAAAGAAGAGACGATATCCCCCTGCTGGTTGATAAATTCCTTTCTGATATCTGCGCCGAATACGGCATAGCTAAAAAAGCCATAGACCCGGCGGCAATGAAAGCGCTCCAGGAAAATAACTGGACCGGCAATATCAGGGAACTAAGGAATGTAGTGGAACGGCTGGTAATCTTATCGGGCAAGACTATTGTTGAAGAAGATATCAGGACTTACGTAATTCCGGGCAGGTGATCATGACAAAGCATGTGTACTGCCTGTCGGGGCTTGGATCGGATGAAAGAATATTCAGCAGGCTGCAATGGAACCGGGACTGGGATATACATTACCTGCACTGGCTGCAGCCCGGGCAGAATGAAACGTTAAGCGCTTATGCCCGCCGCATGAGCGATGCTATCAAAGAAAGCAACGCAACGCTTATAGGTGTTTCATTCGGCGGGATACTCAGTATAGAAATAGCAAAGCTCATTCCTGTAGAAAAAGTCATCCTGATCTCAAGCATACAAACATACCATGAGCTCCCGCGCTGGATGAGCATTTTCGGTAAGCTGAAGTTAGATGCTTTAATTCCCGGACAACATCTTCGGCATATGCGCCCGATGAAAATATTTTCGCCCCTGGAAAATTACTTTCTCGGCGCTGTTACAGAAGAAGAAAGGCAACTTGCCAATGAATACCGCAAAAAAGTTGATCCCTACTACCTGAAATGGTCTATACACCAGATACTGCACTGGAAAAACGAATGGGTGCCTCCGGTGATATACCACCTGCATGGCGATAATGATAAGATATTTCCCATACAAAACGTAACCCCCACTCATTCCATAAGCAGCGGGCAACACTTTATGATATATCACTACCCTGAAAAAATTTCGGCTATCCTTGAAACAATTATCTGACATGCATACCGCTTCTCCTGTGCCCGGGATGTTAAACGTTTTTAACAATTTGGCGGTCTCGTTGCTGTAACAATTTGCCCCGTCCAACGACATATCTGCTTAATCAATGATTTATGCTATTTTTGGCAACTTCAAAATATAAAGTTTAATAAGCATGGGTTGGATAATTTTCATTTTGTGCACCATTGGTTTTCACATAGGGCTTTACGGAATGTTTAAAAAAGCCGGCATTGAACCCTGGAAAGCGCTTGTCCCTTATTATAATACATGGGTAATGGTAGAAAAAATGCCATTAAAAAAATATTGGTTTTTCCTGCAGTTCATACCCATTATCGGCCAGTTTATCACTATCTGGATCTATATTAAATTTGTAGAGCATTTCGGGCGCTTTTCCCTGCTGCATCATGCCGCTGCAGTTTTTCTTCCGTTCATATATTTCCCTTACTTAGGCTTTTCAAAAAATGAGCGGTATGCAGGAAATGCTGTAGTAAAAAATTATAAAAAATCATCTGCCCGGGAATGGATCGACGCGGCGGTATTTGCCGTTGTTGCAGCCACCATCATCCGCACCTTTATTTTTGAGGCATATGTTATCCCTACAGGCAGTATGGAAAAAACATTGCTGGTAAATGATTTCTTATTTGTCAGCAAGCTGAGCTATGGCCCTAGGTTGCCCAATACTCCTTTGGCTATACCCTTCGTGCATCATACTGCTCCTATCATCAATACGAAATCATACCTGGAATGGATCAAGCTGCCCTACAAGCGCCTCTGGTCAAGCCCGGTACAAAGAAATGATGTGGTGGTATTCAATTATCCCGTAGGAGATACTGTGATCGGAGCGTACCAGTCTAATATGAACTATTACGATGCCCTCAGGGATGAGTACAGGGGCGACCGCCAGGCTATTCTTGACCGCGACGATATCATAGTGAGACCCGTAGATAAAAGAGAAAATTTCATCAAACGTTGTGTTGCGATCCCGGGTGATACCCTGCAGCTTAAAGATGCCATCCTGTATATAAATGGTCAGCCGGCTTATGTGCCTCCACATTCTTCTACTTTTTATTCTGTACAAACCAAAGGTCAAATACTGGATGAAGAAACCCTGGAAAAGGATTTTAATGTAGAAACAGACCCTGAACGGCAGCAATTTGGCGTGATCGGGAACGGTACTTATATGATAGACCTCAGCGCCGAAGAAGCAGAACGGATGAAAAAGCTGCCTTATGTGGAAAGTATTGTAAAAGATATCAAGACCTATAATCCTGCTGTATTTCCAAATGATACAGCACACTACAAGTGGAGCGAAGATTTTTATGGACCGGTATGGATCCCTAAAAAAGATGTAACCATTACGCTTACTTCTGAAAATATTGCTTTTTACCGCAGGATCATTGCTGTGTATGAGCAGAATACGCTTGAGGAAAAAGACGGCAAATTCATCATCAACGGCAAAGAGACCAATCAGTATACTTTTAAGATGAACTATTACTGGATGATGGGAGATAACCGTCATAATTCCCAGGATTCCCGCTTCTGGGGATATGTGCCGGAAGACCATGTTGTAGGAAGGGCTTCCCTGATATGGTTTAGCTGGAATGGCGGACCAAGATGGAGCCGGATATTCAGGGCGATAAAGTAGCGTTGGGCTATCGGCTGTCAGCCATCAGCAGTCCGTAATTTCTTAGCGTGCTTTGCGGTAAAATATAACCAATATTGGCCCGATGAAAAAGGAAGAAATCAGTTTTGAATACCAGGTTTTTGACGACGCCTCTTCTCTTATGGAAGCTGACAGATCCCTGCTGCAAAAAGCAAAGCTCGCCACACAAACTGCGTATGCGCCTTATTCGCAGTTCTGCGTAGGAGCTACAGCGTTATTAGCCAATGGAGCCACAGTATCCGGCAGCAACCAGGAGAACGCCTCCTCCCCTGCCGGGTTGTGCGCAGAGCGTGTTGTGCTTGCTGCAGCTGCGGCGTCATATCCCGGTATCGTCATTAATACTATCGCTATCAGCTATGACAATAAACGCACGTCCATAAGCGATCATCCTGTAGCGCCCTGCGGCATCTGTCGCCAAAGCCTGCTGGAAACGCAGTTGCAGCAGCAAACCCCGATACGCCTGGTATTATCAGGCTGGGAAGGAAATATCTTTATCATAAACGATGTCCGTCATCTCCTCCCACTCTCTTTTACTGCAGCAGATATGGAATGAGCCGGAGCCTGTGTATTCTCTTTATATAAAATGAACGCATGCTGTGTCAATCAAACAGTTTGGTCTATTATTGTGAAAAGTGAGACGTCAGACGTGAGATGGCTCTCACGCCTCACTTTTCACGTTTGACATAGCACTATTTACTTTGAACATATCGAGCGGCTATTCCCTCCTGTTAAACAAGTCCTGCTTATCCCTGCCGGTAGGTCAGCACGATGTCGGTAACGGCATAGCCTACACAGGTCAGTACCAGCCCATCCCGGATATCGGCTTCAGTCAGCACATCATTCATGCTCATCACCACTTCCCCGCCGGCACATTTAGCCACACAGGTAGAGCACCTGCCCCCGCGGCAACTGTAAGGCAAGGCAATGCCTTTTTCAAGCGCTGATTCAAGAATTGTACTGGGATAAACAGTGGTAAAATATATATCTTCTCGCGTGCCTTCCACTTTTACCATTCTTTCCACCGGGTTGACGATAAGCGGCGGTGGCGGCGGGGTATTGATCACAAAATATTCTTTTTTTATCTGTGCAGCCCTGTATCCCATCAGCAGGATGGTGAACTGGCACATGCGCATGAACGATGGCGGGCCGCATACAAAAAACACAGTATCAGCGGGCTGATAGCGCGTAGCGGCAGGAATCAGCGCTTCAAGTATTTCGTTATTCAGCCTCATTGAGGAATGACGGTCTGCTTCAGGATAGCTCACAAAATCGTACCATTTGAAACGATCTGAAAACTTCTCTGCAATTTCTTCCAGTTCCGATCTGAAAATCGTTTCCCTTTCGGAATGGTTCTGGTAAGCCAATACCACTGATGTGTTACGGGTATTATGTAATATGCTGGTCAGCAATGAAAAAACAGGGCTGATGCCACTGCCTGCAGCAAGAAAGAAGATATCCCTTGCTTTATCTGCTTTGTTGTCATCAAGCACAAACATACCTGCCGGGAATGCAGCTTTTATTATGTCGCCGGTATGATAATGATCCAGTAAGAGCCGGGAGATCTCTCCGTTATGCACCCGCTTCACAGTGATACGAACCTGATTGTTGTTCCCGGGAGGAGACGATATGGAATAAGAGCGGCGTACTTCATGCAGCCCATGGTTAAAGATCAACGTGAGAAACTGGCCAGGCTTATATACAATGTCGTTCCCGGCAGTATCCTCCAGCAGAAAGCTTACTGCCGTTGCAGTTTCCTGCACTATACCGGCAATGCGAAGGTTCAGTATATGTTCAACCATTGATAAACTCCTCTTTCTGAACAAATAGCGCTATGTCTGACGTCAAACGTGAGATTTCCTGCCTGACGTCTGACATCTCACTTTTCACGATAGCATACAGACATAATTTTATTTTTTATTGACTCAGCTCTGTTTCTTTATCACTCTTGACAGGTAAAGCAGGGCATGCACCACAGAAAAAATAATGGAGAAATAAAATAACACCGCATCAGCGCCCCCTGATATATTATGATGCACAAAAGCAATTACGATCAGGAGCACCGAAAGCGCCAGCCCGCAGATACCCACAATTTTATTCCCCTGTACAGCAGTATCCGGCAGGCCGGAGGAAAGGTTGCTGTGCCTGATACTATACCACAGGTAAATATCAAAGCCGATCAGCATCCATACAATCAACCTGATCCAGGTATCCAGAGGCAGGAAAGCCATCATACCAAAACAAACTATAACACCTAAAACCGGTACTAACGGGACCAACGGCGTTTTAAAAGCGCGCGGGGCATCCGGGTTTGATTTCCTTAGGATCATCACCCCAATGCATACCAGTATAAAGGCAAACAATGTTCCGATGCTGGTCATTTCGCCTACCACACGTCCGGGGATAAATGCGGCGAAAATGCTTACAAATATCATGAAGAAGATATTCGACCGTGAAGGGGTCCTGAACTTTGGATGTATTATGGAGAAAAATTTAGGCAGCAATCCATCGGTGCTCATTGAATAAAATACGCGGCTTTGCCCCAGCAACATGACCAGTATCACCGATGCATAGCCGAGCAGGATAGCAATGATGATGGTGTTATTCAGCCAGGGATAAGCAGGGATGATCACGCCGTTTGCATCAGCGGTGCCCATGTGCTCAATAGCGGTAGCAACAGGCGCCAGGTGATCGGAAGAGCTGCCGGCGCCGAACTCGGTATAATGAGCCACCCCAACCATCACATAAGCAAATATGATATACAAAATAGTACAAACAAGCAAAGAGCCCATAATACCCATAGGCATAGCGCGCTTGGGGTTTTTGGTTTCCTGCGCGGCCGTTGATACCGCGTCAAAACCTATATAGGCAAAGAATACCACAGCCGCCGCCCTGATAACGCCTGTCCAGCCAAACTTACCAAATGAGCCTTCATTTTCCGGGATGAGAGGGTGCAGATTTTCGGGTTTTACATATTTAATACCCACCAATATAAAGACCAGTACTATGGCCACCTTTAATATTACGATAATGGTATTTACAAGCGCCGATTCGCTGGTGCCTTTGATTAAAACCAGCGACATTACTATCACAATAAATACAGCAGGCAGGTTAAGAATACCATGTGTAACACCGTCGGATCCCACATCGAAAGGGGTCATTATAAGCTGTTGGGGCAGTGCAACACCAAAGGAGGAAAATAGCCTGTTTAAATATCCCGACCAGCTTGAGGCTACCGTGGCAGCCCCTACTGCATATTCCAATACCAGGTCCCAACCGATGATCCAGGCAATAAACTCACCCATAGTAGCATAGCTGTAGGTATATGCACTGCCGGCCACCGGGATCATACTGGCAAATTCAGCATAACAAAGCCCTGCAAATGCACAGCCTACGGCTGCAATTACAAAGGATATCATAATGCCGGGTCCCGCATAGCTGGCAGCCGCCACACCGGTAATGGAAAATAACCCGGCGCCTATAATAGCTCCTATACCTAAAGCAACGAGCGACCAGGAAGTAAGTGTTTTTTTTAAACCTTTTTCCGATTCCTCAGCTTCGGATAGCAGGATATCAATTGACTTGCGTACAAATAAACCCATAGTGTTAGTTGTAGTGTAAAGAAATATGATACATAAAAATGAGATTGAAAAGTAATCAATTCTCTCCAAAACCAAAGAAAACCTGTATTTTTTATAGCAACTAATATTGAAGTGAATAGGCAATAGTGAATAGTTACAGATTATCTTTGACTATTCACCATTCACTATTCACGCTTTTATTAATATGAATAAACGCAGCACAGGTATCATTGCTTTTGTATTGTTCAGCATCATTGCTATCCTTCATTTCATACATCTTGAGCATTGGGTCATTATATCCGAAGGTCTTCTGTTTGTCTGCCGCTGGTTATTCATTGCCAGCCTGGTGCTGTTTGGAATCTACAAGCATTCCTTAACTTCCTGGATACTTATAGCAATGGCTGTAGGTGTGGAAACCGGGCTTGATTTTCCTCTTTTCACGCCTAACCTCCAGTTTTTAAGTAAAATATTCCTGCGGCTTGTAAAAACAATAGTAGCGCCGCTCCTGTTTGGTACTCTCGTGGTAGGTATTGCCAGCCATTCCAACCTCAAACAGGTTGGACGCATGGGATGGAAATCTATTCTGTATTTTGAAATCGTTACTACCCTGGCATTAGTTATCGGGCTGGTCTTTATCAACATCACCAAAGCCGGTGAGGGTATACGGGTGCCTTCTGCATTACTGAAAGAACTGCCGAGATCTTCTGAAAAAATAATGCAGGAAAAAATGCTTGCCATACTCGACAGCGCCAATATCGCTTACCCTCCCCACCTCCTCGACAAACTGCCCGATGCAGCCGGCAAAACCTGGCAGGATCATATTATTGACATTTTCCCGGAAAACATTATTAAATCTATTTATGAAGGAAATGTTCTGCCTATCGTGGTATTCAGCGTGATCTTCGGGATCTCGCTTGCCCTGCTCAGTGATCAGAGAAAAAAGCCGATGCTTGATTTTGCGGAGAGCCTTTCCGAAACCATGTTCCGCTTTACGAAGATCATTATGTATTTCGCTCCGTTCGGCGTAGGTGCAGCCATAGCAGTTACAGTCGGCCACCTGGGGATTGACATCCTGAAAAACCTGCTGCTGTTATTGCTTACCCTATATCTTGCCCTGTTTACTTTTCTTCTGCTTATCCTGTTGCCGATAGTATTATTTGTTGCCAAAGTACCTTTAAAGCAGTTTCTTCAGGCTATTAAAGAGCCGGTATCTATTGCATTTGCCACTACCAGCTCCGATTCTGCCCTGCCGGTAGCGCTGGAGAATATGGAAAAATTCGGTGTGCCGCGGAAAATAGTGTCTTTTGTTATACCGACAGGTTATACCTTCAATCTCGACGGCACCACACTCTACCTGTCGCTGGCTTCGGTATTCGTGGCACAGGCGGCCGGCATACCTCTTTCTTTTGGCGAACAACTGCTGATAGGGCTTTCTCTTATATTGACCAGCAAAGGTGTCGCAGCAGTGCCGCGGGCCTCGCTTGTCATTCTTATTGCCACTGCATCTACTTTTCATTTTCCGCTTTGGCCTATTATGGCTATATATGGCATTGACGAGCTTATGGACATGGCGCGCACTTCCGTTAATGTGATCGGTAATACGGTAGCAAGCTGCGTGATCGCACGGTCGGAAGGGGAGTTTGATGATAAAAAAGCATTAGCTTTTACACCCGATTAAGCTCACAAGCAGTTTTTTGCTTATTTTACGGCGCTTTAAAATGTTATCAAAATCTGATGCTTTGTTTAGATCGGAAATCGCATCTTTGCTGCCGCAAACAACATATCAATATTAGTTTATTATGAGAAGATACATCAGCCTGGCAATTTGTGTTTTTTTGAGTGTTACCGTTTTTGCGCAGCAGGAAATTGAGGTGAAATGTATGAACCAGTATGAAGAGCTCCTGAAAGAAGTAACTGTTACCAATGGAGGGAGAGATACCATATATCAAACAGACAGCAGGGGCATTGCACATATTACAGTCAACCCCTCCGATTCCATAGTGATCAGCCTTCATGGCTATGCGCCGGTGACTACCAATATTCGGTTACTGACAGAAAAGCCTGCTGTGCACCTGAAAAAGGATTTCAGTTGGAAAGACCTGCTTAATCCGATGTTTTATATCGTAAACGGGGGGCTTTGGCTCTTACTGTTTATTGTATTTGCCGAGACGGGACTTTTTGTAGGCTTTTTTCTCCCGGGCGACAGCCTGCTGTTTGTGGCAGGGATATACAGCACTAACCTGATGCATGAATTTTTCAGGGAGATAGGTATAGAAGGCATCAATAATGAATGGGTTGATTTGCTGCTGCTGGTAGGACTCGTATCTTTTATGGGCATATTGGGAAATGCTGTGGGCTACTGGTTCGGGAAAAAGATCGGGCCAGCGATGTTCTCCTGGAAAGACCGTTTTCTCTTTAAGAAAAAATACCTGCACGATGCCCATGATTTTTTTGAAAAGCATGGTGGCGGTGCTATCATTTTTGCAAGGTTCCTTCCTATCATCAGGACCTTCGCTCCTATTGTGGCTGGCATTGTAAACATGAGCCGCAGGAAATTCATGTTTTATAATATAGTGGGTTGTGTTGCCTGGGTGATCAGTATGATATTTGCCGGGCATTTTCTGCAGATATGGGTACGCAAACAATTTGGTTTTGAATTAAAAGATCATCTTGAGGTCATAGTTATTGTAATCATACTGGTAACTACTTTCCCTGTATTGTGGAAACTATTTTTCGGAAAGAAAAAAGAAAAAACTATATAATCCATATTATACTTATGTCTCAATCCAAAGCGCCTGCTTCCATATTCAGTATTGCCGTAATCGTAGCGGCACTCGGTTATTTTGTTGATATTTACGATCTTCTGCTGTTTGGAATAATACGGATCCCCAGCCTGAAAGATATTGGCTTATCTGAACAGGAAATACTCATTGACGGCGAACTGATCCTTACCTGGCAAATGTGGGGACTCCTGATAGGAGGTATTATATGGGGGGTTATGGGAGATAAAAAAGGCAGGCTGAGTGTGCTCTTTGGCTCCATCGTACTGTACTCTATCGCCAATATTGCCAACGGATTTGTTCAGACAGTTGACCAGTACAAGCTGATACGTTTTGTAGCTGGCATCGGGCTGGCAGGGGAGCTGGGAGCCGGCATCACGCTTGTTTCCGAGCTTACGGCAAAGGAAAAGCGCGGCATTGCCACATCCATGGTAGCGGGTATCGGCTTAACCGGAGCGGTGGTCGCTTTTGTAATGAAAGAAAATTTTAGCTGGCGGATATGCTATTTTATCGGTGGCGGACTCGGGCTTGTGCTGCTTATTCTTCGTATTTCTGTTTTTGAATCGGGTATGTTCCATGAGACTAAAAAGCAAAAACATATACAGCGGGGCAATCTCCTGATGTTTTTTACCAATGGAGACCGCTTTAAACGCTATATCACAGGGATACTGATCGGGTTGCCCACTTGGTTCGTCATCGGTGTACTGGTCACTTTTTCCAGTGAATTCGGCAAGCAGATGGGCATCACGGAAAAAATTGATCCCGGCAAATCCATCATGTTTGCCTATGTGGCCATTTCACTGGGAGATGTGATCATCGGCTTCGTGAGCCAGTGGCTCAAAAGCAGGAAAAAAGCGTTATTCCTCTTTTATGCCATTACGGCAATATTCATGATACTGTATTTCACCATCCAATGGAACGGTTCGGCTATGCGGATGTACTGGATCTGCGCCGGGCTTGGGTTTGGCACAGGGTTCTGGGCAATATTTGTTACCATGGGAGCTGAGCAGTTCGGCACCAATATCAGGGCTACCGCAGCTACCACCATCCCCAATATGGTAAGGGGGATGCTGGCTATTTTTATTTTGCCCCTTTTCCAGTGGCTGAGAAATGTTACAGGAGATTATTATACAGGCGGCTGGATAGCCGCTATCATCATCATGCTGATAGGCACTACCGCCATATTCCTGAGTAGAGAAACTTTTGGCAAAGACCTGAATTATGTGGAATAACATTGCAGCCTTGTAGCAGCGGCTTTTTTATCTTCGTATAATATGCATACGACACCAGATCGTTTACTCGCAAAGGGCTCATCATTCGGTAAAAGACGGACGCTTAAGTTCCTTATTATCCGTTTTTCTTCCATAGGCGATATTGTGCTCACCACGCCGGCTATACGCTGCCTGAAGCAACAAATGCCGGGAGCGGAAGTCCATTTTCTTACCAAACAGAAATTCAAAGCGGTCACCGTTGCCAATCCTTATATTGACAAATTCCATTATTTCGACACTGACTACCGGAAGATCATTAAGGAATTAAGCGCAGAACAATTTGATTATATCATAGACCTACACAAAAACCTGCGCACCTTACGGCTGTATTTTGAAACCGACATGAAAACAAAGTGGCTGAGCTACAAAAAGCTCAGTCTTCAGAAATTCCTGCTCACAAAGCTGGGAATTGACCTGATGCCCGGCACACATATTTCGCAGCGTTGTCTCAACGCCCTGAAGCCATTGGGCATTAAAGATGACGGCAAAGGGCTGGATTATTTTATTCCGCCGGGTGAAACCATTCAAACCACCGATCTCCCGCTCTCCCACCGCATGGGATACATTGTGATAGTGATCGGGGCATCTTATTTTACTAAAAAACTACCGGTATACAAGCTGCAGGATATCTGCAAGGCCATATCACACCCCATCATATTAATTGGCGGAAAAGAAGACCGCGAAGAAGGCGAAGCTATCGCTTCCATTGATCCGGTAAAAATTTATAATGCCTGTGGTAAGTTTTCGCTGAATGAATCTGCAGACATCACACGCCAGGCAAAGCTGGTGATATCACACGACACAGGATTACAATACATCGCCTGCGCCTTCCAGAAAAAAGTGCTGGCAATATGGGGCGGCACATCGCCTAAACTGGATGTGGAGCCATATTATGGAAGCGCAGTACTTTCCAGGCATACAAACTATGTTGTGCCTGGTCTGCCCTGCCAGCCCTGCTCCAATTTCGGTACCAAAACCTGCCCTAAAAAACATTTCAAATGCATGCACCTGCAGGATGTGGAAGCAATAATGGAAAAGGTGAGGGAGGGACTTTGAGCGGTGGACTTGGGGCGGTCAGCTATGAGCTATGGGCTCGGAGCTATGGGCGACGGGCAAGGATGCTGACTGCCGGCTCTGGTGCGGGCAGAAGATCAGTGCTTATAAATGCTCACTGAACCAATTTTCTTACTGATAGTTGCACTTTAATCACCAGATCATCTATTTCTTTCCCCTTCCTGTCAATGCTATCCTTAAATTCTTTTTTCAATTCACTTTTTAGCTTTCTGTCAGTTTTCACTTTTTTTGAGAGGGTATCAAGTTCCCGCTCAAAAGCTGTCGGATCCTTCATGCCCGTTTCAACTAATTTATCTAATCTGTTTTGCATAATCAATTCATTGTGTATGGCGCATACAATATTAATTAATCATGAAACCGTAACTGAGCCAATTTTTTTGCTGATATCTCTAAAAGCAGCATTTAATTGCTTTTTTTGATCTTCTGTGAAAACTGCTGGCTTACCATTAATAATATTGCCATTTATGCGGTGGTAGAGCCACTCCTTTTTCTTCCCAAAATAGGTTTTTGCAATGTAAGAAAGCGACACTATTTCCGACGCCTCCTTCAATTGCGTTTTTATGTCAACCTCCTTTTGTAGCTTAGAAATCAGCTTACCTCTTTTGTCCAGGGCCGCACTGAACTGCTTTTTAATCTTATCCTTCAGATCAGGATCCGCCTCAACCTTCTTTTTAAGGGATTTAATTTTTTTTTCGGCTGCTGACATATCTTTAGTCGTTACGATATCTTCAATAAAATTTTTCATATCAAAAGAGTTTACAGGAATACTCCTGGTTTTTAATCAGTTACTTTTTTAAGTTGGTCTTTTACTTTGTTCATCGTATCGAGATAAATATCTATCTGCTTTTGCTTATCTTCCTCGCTGAACTGTAGTTCTTCTGCTGTCTTTTGGAATAAAACCATCTCCCACTTCAAATCCTCAATAGCTCTTAAAATTTCGTTTTTTGTCATGCCTGGTGTTTTGGTTAACAATGTTACACCACAAATATAATACGCTTTTGATTATTGTTACAATTTTAAGAAGTCTTTTAGAAATATTTTTCCTATTACAGAATTGTCCAGTTACCATATTACCGAAAGCCTGCACTTGGCGGGCCTTTGTCTTCGGAAGGTTAATCTCCTCCGGCATATTAATATCCTTCAATACCAATTGCTGACGAACGTATTCGGATTTACTGACGTAGTTAGCGGCTGTCTTTGCCAGGATTTTCTTATGTGCTTCGATTGAGAACCGCGCACCCAGGGGTAATAGTTATGCCATAAATACACTTTATAGTGTGTATATCCTGAATTGCGGAAAAAATGTAGGTTTTAAATAAATACTTTTTTACTGTACAAGGTACAGAATTGATAAACTTTATAAAGTTGTTTGATTTAAACAAAAATAGATTTCCGGTTGCAAAGTGCACCCTTTAGCCTACTTGAAACAGAAGAAATTAGTTCCAGCTTAAAAGCAAAAAACTCAGGCTAAATCCTGGTTTTTTATTGTCTCAAACAAAAAAGCCGGTCAAAAACCGGCTTTAAAAATTTCTGAAAATCTTTCCGAACGCTTTATAACTAATTGATTATCTGTATATTAAGAGGTCCCGAGCGGATTCGAACCGCTGTACGAGCTTTTGCAGAGCTCTGCCTAGCCACTCGGCCACAGGACCATTTTACAGGGTTGCGAAAATAGGATATTTTTATGAAGAATTACAAATATGGGCACATTTCAAATTATCAAATACGCCCGTAAATCTTTTTCAATGCAATATATACCCGAATCGGAGCTCATTATTAATGACCGCGGCGCTATCTATCATCTCAACCTTCTGCCGGAAGAACTGGCCGGTACTGTGATCACCGTAGGCGACCCCGACAGAGTAGCTGCCGTAAGCCGCTATTTCGACAGCATTGAATGCCGGCAGCAGCACCGCGAATTTGTTACGCATACTGGTCGGATCGGGAGAAAAAGAATATCCGTGGTATCAACAGGTATTGGCACCGACAATATTGATATTGTGATGAATGAGCTGGATGCACTGGTGAATATTGATCTTTCTACACGTACCGTTAAAACCAACTCAACCGCGCTTGATATTATAAGGATCGGCACTGCAGGATCATTGCAGGCAGACATTGCCACAGACAGCTTTGTTGCCAGTTCACATGGCATCGGCATTGACAACCTGTTGCATTTTTACCGGTATGAAAACAATGAAGAAGAGAAGCAGTTACTGCAGGCTTTCATCACTCATACCCAGTTGCACGATAATATAGCCTGTCCCTATATCAGCAGCGCCAGCGTAGGGCTGATCAAACATTTTGTAAAGGATTTTCACCAGGGCATCACTGTAACCTGTCCCGGATTTTATGGCCCGCAGGGCCGCGTGCTGAGATTGGGATTAAATTATCCCGGACTGGTTGACCGTCTAACGGACTTCAGCTTCGGAGCACACCGTATATCCAATTTTGAGATGGAAACCGCCGGCATATACGGCATGGGAAAACTGCTTGGGCACCATTGCCTTAGCCTGAGTGCCATAGTAGCCAACAGGGTGAATAAGACATTCAGCAAAGACGGCGCATCAGCCGTCGACAGCCTTATACGCAGAGCGCTGGAGATCATTAGCGCGGAATAACCGCTACTAGCAACCGCGAAACCTGTCAGCCGGCAGGTTGGTGTGAGAGATGAAACCTTGTTTCACTTCTATCTTCTCACTTTTCACGATAACGGACAGACATAATCTGCCTGACTTAACACCAGGTGAGACGTGAGACGACGAACGATAAAATCCTCCCGGGTTCACTACCTATGTTTCACTAACAATAATGCAATACCTTTGCAGCAGATAGCATTATTAAATCATTGAGATGAAAATTTTCTTTCAAAAATACCAGGGCACAGGCAACGATTTTATTATACTCGACAACAGGGAAAACCGGTACGATACACTTACCGAAAAACAGGTTGCTTTTTTGTGCCACAGGCGGTTTGGGATAGGCGCCGATGGGCTCATGCTGCTGAACAGGGATACAGAATATGATTTCAGGATGATCTATTTTAATGCAGACGGAAAAGAAGGCAGCATGTGTGGCAATGGAGGCAGGTGTCTTGTAAAATTTGCGTATGACAACGGCATAGTAAAAAGCCAGTACAGCTTCATTGCAACTGACGGCGAGCATGAAGCTGAAGTAGATATTTCCGGGAAAGTGAGGCTGAGAATGAAAGATGTATCATCAGTATCTGATGAGATTGATCATTATATTCTCGATACCGGCTCCCCGCATTATGTAAAATTTGTGCAGGGGCTTAATGATATGGAAGTGAAAGATGAAGGCCGCAGGATCCGGTATAGTAAGGCATTTAACGCTAAAGGCATCAATGTCAACTTCGTTGAGGAAATAGACGATCATACCATCTTCGTGCGTACTTATGAGCGGGGTGTGGAAGATGAAACTTACAGTTGCGGCACAGGCGTCACCGCATCGGCCCTGGTAGCTGCGCATAATGACAACAGTTTTAACGAGATTGATGTAAAAACCATTGGCGGTGATCTGAGCGTGGAATTTAATGCTGTGAATAAGGAAGGTTTTAACAATATCTGGCTTATAGGCCCCGCAGAATACGTCTACAGCGGAGAGCTGGAGCTGAAATGATTTTTATGTTTATAGGTGCCCAAAACCTACCTTTGCGCCGCCATGATCCAGTACTTCAAAAATATCAACGGCGTTACCACTGCTATTGAACAGGCAGACAACGAAACATGGGTGAATATTCTTCCCCCGCTCAAGCACGAAGAATTTGCCGAAGTTTCGGAAACCCTTGATATTCCCATTGAATTTCTGCAGGATTCTCTTGATATTGACGAACGCTCACGGTTTGAACTGGAAGATAACGTAAAGCTGATCGTTATCAAAACGCCTACGGAGAACAATTCATTTAACGAAAGCGATTCCTTTTATATAACCATTCCCATCTGCATCATTCTTACCCACAACCAGATCGTAACAGTGAACTCTTTTGAGAATGGGGCGATAAAAAAATTCCTGAACACTTTTCAAAACAGGCATGCGGATAAGAAGAACATGATGGTGCTGAAGATCTTTGAAAAAGTGACGCACGCTTTCATGGAATACCTTAAAGAGATCAATCACCGCCGGAACATACTGGAGCAGAAACTGTACGATTCCAACAGGAATGAGGAATTGCTGGAGCTGATGCGCATCCAGAAGAGCCTGGTTTATTTTGTAACGGCGCTCCGCTCCAATGAACTGCTGATGATGAAACTGGTACGCACTAATTTTCTCGGGTTGAATGAAGAAGAAAAAGAATTTCTCGACGACCTTGTGGTAGATATATCACAGGCGTTGGAAATGGCGCATATCTATACCAATATTCTCAGCAGCACGCTCGATGCCTTTGCCAGCATTATTTCCAACAACCAGAATATCGTATTAAAACGACTGACCTCTATCACCATTATACTCCAGTTCCCGGTGTTGATCGCCAGCATATATGGTATGAATGTGCCGATACCCTATCAGCATAGCGCTCATGCATTTTATATTCCTATTATCCTTGCCTTATCCGTTTCCATAATAATGGGCGTATATTTCATGAAGAAAAAATGGTTTTGATCGTTTAAATCCTTCTGCAATGTTCAATGTAAGAGTTTACGGTTTATTAATAGACGACAGTAAGAAAGTCCTGGTATCCGATGAGTATATCAGGGGCAGCTATTATACTAAATTTCCCGGTGGCGGACTGGAGTTTGGAGAAGGGACAAGGGATTGCCTGCACCGGGAGTTTATGGAAGAGCTGAATCTCGAAGTGGAAGTAACAGATCATATTTATACCACGGATTTTTTCCAGATGTCGGCTTTTACCCCGGATCAGCAGATCATTGCGATATATTATTTTGTAAGACCGCTCGCTCCTATTATGGCGCCGTTACGGGACAGACCGTTTGCCTTTGATGAACGGCAGATGGAAATATATAACAGCACCGGCGAAACCGAGACCTTCCGCATGATCGAATGGAACGATTTCTCGGGCGATGCCGTTACATTACCTATTGATAAAGTAGTGGCAGATATGGTTAAAGCTGGCCTTTAGAGGCAGGGAGTTTGAACCACAAAGACACGGAGGCACAAAGTTGCACAGAGAGGTTTAAGAATGTTTGGTTTGTCGTTTATCGTTTCACAAAGACTTCCTCTGCAGGCTTTGCTTCCTTTGCCCCTTTGCGTGAACCCCGGCCGGCTATATACGCTTCAGCACTTCCTCTCCCATAGCATCTGTGCCCAGTATCTTATCTTTTGGCGTTTGCGCATCGGCGATATCCCCTGTGCGAAAACCGGCTTTCAGCACCTGGTCTACCGCGCTGATCACAGCTTCTGATTCCGCCTTCATACCGAAAGAAATATCCAGCAGTAAAGCAGCAGATAATATTGACGCCAGGGGATTGGCAATGCCCTTGCCCGTAATATCGTGGGCAGACCCGTGTATTGGCTCATATACGCCTGTACCATCTCCCACGGAAGCCGAAGCCAGCATACCCATGGAGCCTGCTATCTGTGAAGCTTCATCCGTTAATATATCACCAAACAGGTTGGCAGTTACCACCACATCAAAACGACGGGGATCTTTTATCAGGATCATAGCTGCCGCATCCACAAACTGATGCTCAACCTGGACGTTCGGGTATTCAGGCGCTATCTTCTGCACCACTTCACGCCACAGGCGGGAAGTTTCCAGTACGTTGGCTTTATCTACAGAACACAATTTCTTTCTTCTTGTCCGGGCTGCCTCAAATGCTTTGCGTGCGATGCGCTCCACTTCATACCGGCTGTATTCGGCTATATCAAAAGCGGTATCTCCGTTATTCTTTCTGCCTTTTTCTCCGAAATAAATATCACCGGTAAGCTCTCTGAAGAACAATATATCAGCGCCTTTCAGCACTTCCGGCTTTATGCTTGAAGCACTCAGTAATTCATCAAATAATTTTATGGGGCGGAGGTTGGCATATAAGCCCAGTTCTTTGCGCATTTTCAGCAATCCCTGCTCCGGCCTCACCTTAGCCGTAGGATCATTATCATACTTAGGATGACCAACCGCGCCGAATAATATGGCATCTGACTTTTTCATTTTTGCCAGCGTTTCATCAGGCAACGGATTACCTGTTGCTTCAATAGCTACATGCCCGATCAGGGCTTCATCATACGTAAATGTATGACCGAACTTTGCCGCTATCTTATCCAGTACTTTTTTACCAACTGCAGTTACTTCCTGTCCTATGCCGTCTCCGGGAACAACGAGAATGTTTTTTGTCATGTTATTTATAGTTGCGAGTTATGAGTTTCAGGTTACAAAAGAATCATTCAACGGATTGAAATCCGTTGGAGCAAAATGCGACCGAGCCTATGGCTCTTGTTGGAGAGTTACTGGTTGCAAGTTGCAGTGAATGTTACACACGCAGCCACTACCCCGGAACTTGTAACCTGCAACCTGTAATCCTTTCTCTACAATATGTTCAGCATCTTTTGCGTCGCCTTTATTGCCGAAACCGTCTGGTCGCTGTCAAGCCCACGGGTCTTGAATTCTTTATTATTATGCCTCCAGGTAATTACAGTTTCACACAATGCATCACTCTTGCCACCGGGAGGTATCCTAACTGTATAATCCGTTAGTAACGGCAGCTCTGTCTTTCTCTGCTTATATACTTTTTTCAATGCGTTCATAAAAGCATCATACTGCCCATCGCCCTGCGCATGCTCTTCATACGAATCACCATGCACGGTAACCTTTATCGTTACCGACGGATGCATGCTTTTGGAATGCGTCAGCACATAATTATCAATTCTCACTTTATCTTCAATAGTATTGTCAAGTATGTCTGAAATGATATAAGGCAGGTCTGCCTGAGTTACCACTTCTTTCCTGTCGCCAAGCTCTATTATGCGCTGGGTGACTTTTTTAAGATCCTTATCCGAAAGCTGAATGCCTAACTGTTGTAAATTATTTTCAATATTTGCTTTTCCGCTGGTCTTGCCCAGCGCATACCTTCGCTGCCTGCCGAAGCGCTCGGGCATAAGATCACTGAAATACAATTTATTTTTCTTATCGCCGTCGGCATGTATGCCCGCCGTTTGTGTAAAAACATTCTCCCCTACAACAGGTTTATTGGCAGGAATACGGAAACCGGAAAAAGTTTCAACAAGCTTGCTTACACTATATAATGACTTTTCGACTACGGATGTTTTAACGCCCGGCATAAAATCATTCAATACCGCAATCGCGCTGGCAAGCGGCGCATTGCCCGCTCTTTCACCCATGCCGTTTACTGTAAGGTGCAGACCATGCACCCCTGCTCTCACTGCTTCCAGCACATTGGCTGTACCCAGGTCGTAATCATTATGACCGTGAAAATCAAAATGTATATCAGGATAACGTTGTGTTATGGAAGATATGAACGCATACACTTCCGAAGGGATCAGTATGCCCAGCGTGTCCGGGAGCATGACCCTTTTTACAGGCTGCGTAACCAGGAAATCAAGATACTGAAATACATAGTCAGGCGAATGGCGCATGCCGTTGCTCCAGTCTTCGAGATAAACATTGGTTTCAATACCCTTCTTTTTAGCCATTGCAATAACTGCAGCAATATCCGCAAAGTGCTGCTCGGGCTTTTTCTTCAGTTGATGTGTGAGATGATTAAGCGATCCCTTCGTCAACAGGTTCATCACTTTTGCCCCGGCTTTCTGCATCCAGTCAATAGACGTATCGCCATCCACGAAAGTGAGCACTTCCACTTTATTCAGAAAGCCATTCGCTTTAGCCCAGGCAGTGATCTTTTTTACCGCATCAAATTCCCCTTCCGATACACGGGCGGAAGCAATTTCAATACGGTCTACTTTTACTTCTGTAAGCAATAGCTGGGCTATCGTTAATTTTTCGGAGGCGGAAAAAGATACACCGCTGGTCTGTTCACCGTCGCGCAGGGTTGTATCCATTATTTCAATATACCGGGTTTCACCGCCAGCCCCTCTCCTGGAAAGAGAAGAGCCGGAAACCGTTTTATCCTGGGAAGTCATCTTAGTACAAACTCTTTTCTGCAAAAGCTGTAATATCGCTCTTCATAGCCTGCAGGTAATCAATATCATCATAACCATTCATCAGGTTATGCTTTTTATAACCGTTTATATCAAACGTCTCCTGCTCGCCGGTTGCCAGCAGCGTGATGGTTTGATCAGAAAGGTTTACTTCAATCTCTGTTTTGGGGTCAGCTTCAATAGCTTTAAATATTGTATCGAGAAATCCTTCACTGACAGTTACAGGCAGTATCCCTACATTCAATGAATTCCCTTTGAATATATCTGCAAAAAAGCTGGACACGACACAACGGAAACCATAATCGTAGATAGCCCATGCAGCATGTTCGCGGCTGCTGCCGCTCCCGAAATTCTTTCCTCCTACAAGTATCTTACCGGAATAGATCGGGTTATTCAGCACAAAATCCTTTTTCGGGGTATCATCACTGTTATACCGCCAGTCGCGGAAAAGATTATCGCCAAAACCCTTTCTTTCAGTCGCTTTTAAAAAGCGTGCCGGGATGATCTGGTCAGTATCCACGTTTTCAATCGGCATCGGAACCGCCGTACTTCTTAATACTGTGAATTTATCGTAAGCCATGAGAAAATTTGAAATTTGAGATTTGAAATCATTGTGCCTTACCCCCTACTCCTTATACCTTATACTAACCCCCTAAGCCTCACTCAACAGCTCTCTCGGGTCTGTCACCACACCCGTAACCGCTACTGCTGCTGCCACATAAGGACTTGCCAGCAGGGTGCGCGCGCCGGGGCCCTGGCGGCCTTCAAAGTTCCTGTTGCTGGTGCTCACTGCATATTTTCCGGCCGGGATCTTATCGTCATTCATCGCAAGACAGGCAGAACAACCGGGCTGTCTTAATTCGAAGCCGGCCTCATTAAGAACATCCAAAATACCTTCCTTCTTTATTTGCTCCTCAACAATATGAGAGCCGGGTACTAACCATGCGGTGATATTATCGGCTTTCTTCCTGCCTTTCACCACTTTGGCAAAAGCGCGGAAATCTTCTATGCGCCCGTTGGTGCAGCTTCCTAAAAACACGTAATCTATTTTTTTACCGAGCAAGGGCTGTCCTTCTTCAAAATTCATATAGGCTAAAGACTTTTTGTAAGAAGCCTCTCCGTCCTTCACTTCGGTAGCTTTGGGAATAGTATGCGTAATGCCTGTACCTAATCCTGGATTGGTACCATAAGTAATCTGCGGTTCTATATTCTCGGCGTCAAACACCAGTTCTTTGTCAAACACGGCATCTGCATCCGTTTTCAATGTTTTCCAGTAAGCCAGAGCCTCATCCCAGGCTTCTCCTTTAGGCGCTTTATCCCTCCCTTTTACATAATTGAAAGTGGTTTCATCAGGAGCGATCATACCGCCACGGGCGCCCATTTCAATGCTCATATTACAAACCGTCATGCGGCCTTCCATGCTCATATTTTCAAATACTTCGCCGGCATATTCGCAGAAATAGCCTGTGGCCCCGCTCGCGGTAATTTGGGAGATCATATATAATGCCACATCTTTCGGCAGCACACCCTTTCCTAATTTACCATTGATGGTAATGCGCATTTTCTTTGGTTTGGGCTGCATAATACACTGGGATGCAAGCACCATTTCCACTTCGGAAGTACCGATACCGAAAGCGATACAGCCAAAAGCGCCATGTGTAGAAGTATGGGAGTCGCCGCAAACAATGGTCATACCCGGCAGGGTAATGCCATTTTCGGGGCCAACCACGTGCACAATACCATTTTTAGGGCTGCCCAATGCCCAGATAGAGATGCCATATTTTTGAGCGTTGCTGGAAAGCGCCGCCAATTGCTTTGCAGAAAGCGGGTCTTTAACAGGCTGATCCTGGTGAATGGTTGGTGTGTTATGGTCTGCCGTAGCAAAAGTGCGCTGCGGGTACAAAACCGGGATACCGCGGTTTTCAATGCCGAGGAATGCTACCGGGCTGGTCACTTCGTGAATAAAATGACGGTCAATAAACAAAACATCCGGCCCATCAGGAATACTCCTTACGGTATGGGCATCCCAAACTTTGTCAAACAAGGTTGTTGGCTTACTACTCATTTTCAAATAATTTTTAGCGAAGACCGCAAATTTCCTAAATTATAAGCAGATAATCAGATTTTATTGAATTTATTTGGGCTCAATATTGTGAAAATTCAATACAAAGCTAACAACTGTTCATGTTATTATGAGACACAAAGTCGCATTTTGCCTAAATTAAGAACCGGCCTATGCCAGAAAACATATTATGTGCAGCTAAAATCGCTCAGCTTTTAAATGTTTCCATAATAGATGTCGGCACCCCCCAACTAAGCCTGGATATACTGAAACCGGGTTTACACCCATAATACTTAGCTTAACACGTATTTCAGCAAAGATTTTTTTAGGGATAACAAGTTTTTATAAGCTTGTCTTTATATTTCTTTAAAGTTTCAAATTGGAAAAAATTGTGTGTGTCCATTAATTTATGACATGTAAACCAACCAGCCGGATCCGTTATTCGTTCTGATATATGATTCGGGCAAAAAACCTTTGACGATTTTATTAAGAATGGGTCAGCTTGCTTTTCTTTTAAAATATCTTCATCATCTGGTGAAAAAATCCAAACAACACTATGATTTTCAGTGATCTCAATTTCAGTTGCAAACCATAATGCAACTAATGCGTTTTCTGTCCAATCCAGCAATCTTGTTGGTAATCCAAAATGTTACAGGAACTGTGGTTTGACTCAAGCGGTTAATTTTGAGGTCTGGTTGGATTTTCAGGCTACGCACATCGAGCCGTCTGATTGCTGTGTGTTCGGACTCCTCTTATTTCTTTTTCCCTTTTGAGACTTGTTTTCGTTTGGTTGTATTTGGTAAGTAATTCTCTGATGAAACTACTTTTTGCCCTGTCTTTGCTTCAAGTCTTTTCTTGCTTTACCTGCAACAGCACCGCCCTGCCGTGCCACTTTTTGATTTTCAACAAATCCTTTCGGATTTTGCGTTCGTACAATTGCAGTGGTGGAAGCCTCGCCCAACATGGAAAAGATTAGTTCAAGGTCGTTCATGTGGTCGCGCAGGTTTTGGCTTTTTAAGCCCTTTACTTTTTTGTATTCCGAGGGTGTTAAACCGAAAGTAGCTTTTGAAATTTCTGCAGTCAGGATAGAATATTCTCTTTGTGCTTTCACCCCTCTGTTTTTCCATTGGTCAGTTAGTTCTTCCCTGATAGCAATTAAGTTTTTGCTTACCGCCTGAGGTGTCCACCAAAAGGTGGGGACAATTTGTCCCCACCCTTTGGAAAGCTCCTCATCCCGCTTACGCATTTTCTTTATATAGTCGCCTGGATTGGGGGGTTCAGTAAGAACTTGCACAACGTCTGCAACTACAAAATACCACTTCTGTTCAGTTTCATTCCAAACTGTACGTATTTGTGTGCTTTCAAAAAGTTTGATGTTACTCATAGCCAAAAATTAGGAATAAATGTACACTCGTAATGCGATGCTGGTTTCTCCTCTCCCGGCTGACGGTCGCCTGTTACAAATGCTGAATAAAGGTAGGTATCATAAGTAAAGCCGCCAACCCAAACTGAACTGACGGCTTTTGTTTTACTGTAGCTCGGGTTTGCAATTAGCTGAAATTTATTCCGTCAAATCCTACTTGCACAAAAGTAATGTTGGCGTAGCTATTTTTCTTTTTGTAAATAATACGTATTGTCTGTTTCTTTTATTTGCAACTCTCCTTTTTCAGGATTGAAATCAAAAAATGAACCTGTTTTTAAATTCATAAAATAATTTGTCTTTACAGGTTTCGCTTCCATTGTCCTTCCTGCAGCTTCAAAAATTAATTTGTCATTTTCCTTCTTGCACACTACTTTAAATGGTAAATCATTTGATGAATAGGTACCAATGTATTTTTGAAAATCTATAGCAACAGGCTTTGAAAAAAGAATTTCATAATCATCATTAAAACAAATTTTCAAGATGCCTTCCAATATATCAATTCTCGGAAATAAAATTCCGTTAGTAATGTACGAGACAGCTAATTTCTTTTCAGGATAATACCTCGTTGCAGAATAAAATTCCTCTATTCTTCCATTATGTCCGTAGCCTTTTATTGAATCAAAATCATAAGGAAATATTCCCATTCCATAATCGTCAATCATTGTTGTCATGCTGTCAATGTTTGCTTTGTTGATAAGTTTACCATTGAATATATTTTCAATAAACACAGTTAAATCTGTCGGCGTAGAAACAACTGAACCAGCACCGCCATGAATGCTTACATCGGTTTCCTTTTCTTTCTTCCAACTGCTGTCGGCGTATTTGTAAGAAGTTGCTTCATTTCTGCGAATGTCTATCGGCTTTCCATAATATGTATGCTGCAATCCAATCTTTGATGTTATTCGTCTATTGAGCGCTTCCGCATAAGACATACCTGCAATTTTTTCAATGATGTAGCTCAGCAATAAATAATTTGTGTTGCAATAATCTGCTTTAGTTCCCGGTTCAAAATCACTACCTTTACTTTCAATTATTTTCAACATCTCTTCGTGCGTTTTCGGCTTATCCATCCAATTGGGAAAATTTGTATCGTGTGTATAATCATGTAACCCACTTCTGTGATACAACATTTCTTCTATGGTAATTTTATTTGCATTGGGTAATTGCGGAAAGTATGCGGCCAATTTGGTATCAAGGCTTAATTTATTTTCATCAATCAATTGAAAAATTATTGTTGCTGTAAACATTTTTGAAGTAGAGCCAACCCTGTATTCTGTATTTATATCAGGTAGAATTTTTTTGTTATTACTATCAAGCATGGCAAAGCCTATTGCTCTTTGATATAAAGTTTTACCGTTTATTGAAATGGCTACACTTCCGTTCGCTAATTCACGATTTTGCAGAACGTTAAATAAGCTGTCTAATCTTTTTTTATTAAGTGTTTGTGAATAAGAATTAGAAAAAACGATAATTGAAAGAGATAAAATAATAATAGATATTTTCATTTGTCTTAATAAAATTTCAAGTTGTGTCAACTAATTACGCCCAACTCAAAAATATGCGAAAGTTTTAAAGAATGGAAACTTTCATTTTTTAATATCCTATTGATAATTAGCCTTTTACAAACATTGCTATCCCTTTCCAAAATACAATCCAAATCCTATTTATAAACCCTGCCACACAATGCCCAATATAGCTCCAACCGTACAAGCGAGTCCCGACTAAAGTACGGGATAAACTGTGGCAACAGCAGCCCAATAGTAGTATTGCAGTTGGTTCACAAAAAAAATCACAATATATTTCCTGCCCGCGCAAATCACCGGATATCCCCAACCGCTGCCAACTGCCTATATTGTGTTATTTTGCGTCCCCTTTAAAACATTGATCTACCCGGGCATGACGAGCGAGCACATAGCATTTTTAATTCAATCTTCGCCTGCATTGCAGATGCTGCGGCTGCGTAATGCGGGCTGGGTATTGCCGTTTTTGTACACTGCGTTTAAGGAGCACCGTAAGATGGTGATAAAAGAGGAGCAGCTTGTGCCGCTGCTGGCGGAAACGCTAAGCACGCATGCGGATGGCACGGAAGACCTGGAGGAAGCGCGGATTGAATTTGGCGAGGATGAGGAGAGCCGCAGCCGCAAATACCTGTTGAACTGGGTGCAGAAGCGGATACTGCAGGATTTTCCGGATACGGACGGGAATACCAATTACCAGTTGAGCGCTTATACAGAAAAGGTTTTTCAATGGATGCAGAACCTGCAGGCAGGGCAGCACCATGTGGGCACGGAGAGCCGTTTTAAAATGCTGTTTGCATCGCTGCGCGATATGGTGGAGAATACGGAAGATGACCGCGAAAAAAAATTGCAGATACTCAGGGATCGCCGCGCTGAAATTGATAAGGAAATTAAAGCGATTGAGCTGGGTGTGGCGCCGCAACGCTATAACAATGCGCAGGTGCAGGAGCGGCTCGACCTGTTTGTGAAGCTGTGCTATGAGCTGATCGGCGATTTTCGGGAAGTGGAAGATAATTTTAAGCAGATCCATCGCAGTATTGTGGAGCAGCATACCAAAGCGGAACAAAACAAGGGCGCTATTGTGGGCTTTGCTTTTGAATCGTACGACGCGCTGCGCAGCAGCAACCAGGGAAAAAGCTTTTATGCTTTCTGGGACTTCCTGATATCGCGCAACGGGCAGGAAGACTGGCGAAACCTTACGGAGCAACTGTTGCTGCTGCTGGAAGATCGCGGGCTGGAAAGTGATACTAATTTTTTACAGAATATTAAATCGTTTTTGCTGGAGCAGGGTAAGTCGGTATACGATGCCAATGATAAGATGGCGGAAAAGCTGAGCCGCATTATTACGGAAAAGGAAATTGCAAGGCATCGCAGGTTGCGGCAGCAGATCAGCAGCATTAAGGAACTGGTGTTTGACCTGATGGATGAAGAAACGATAGATGCGGGGCTGGTAGTGGAAGAGGCGGCGGAAATAAAAATGACGATGGACAGGAAGCTGATGCTGGAAGAAAAAAAGACGGCGGGTGTGTTGAAACAGCCTGTTGCCGCCGTTGAAAAAATCGCAGATGTGGAACGGTTTAACCGGCTGCTGAATGCGTCGTTCATTGATAAAAAATTGTTGTGGGAAAAAGTGGAGCAGGTATTGCAGCACAGGCAAACGGCTACATTGAAGGAAATTATTGAAGCCACTTCGCTGGATAACGGCCTGGCGGAAGTGATAAGCTATTACAGCTTTTTGAAAGAGAAAGCCAAAAGGGTACAGGTGATCGGGTCGGCCGTGGAGCTGATACCATTGAATAAAGAAGCGACCAGGTTTGTGGAAGTGCCTTATTTATTATTTAGTAAATAACATTATAAATGCCTGAAAAAATATATTCGTTCACACCCGTGTTTATCAAGCTACTGAAAGGCCCGGTGGAATATTTGGAAAAAAACACTTGGGAAAAGCTGATGCAGTATAAAGCAGAGCTGACTGTTTTTTTACAGCAGTTGGGCTTAACGCTGGTACTGGATGAGCAGGATGGGTACGCGTATATAAAACACAGCGTGCAGGAAGAAGATGTGACCGGCGTAAGCTGGGTGCAACGCCGCAGCCTTACGTACGATGAAAGCGTGATGCTGGTTTTGCTTAGCGATATGATGGCGGAGTTTGAAGTGGGGGAAGCCACGCATCGCGAGCTGATAAAAAAACGCAGGGAGATAAAAGAATATGCTGAATTGTTTTTTAAGGAAAACGCCAGCCGGGTTAAAATGCTGAAGGATATAGACAGGCTGATTGACCGTGCGGAAGAAAACGGCTTTTTGGAAAGATCGGAAAATCATGATGTGGCGGATGAGCAAAAATTCCGCATTAAAAAAATCATTAAAGCCCGGGTAGACAGCGAAACATTAGAGGATTTTAAACAGCAACTTACAGCACATGCAGCTAAGCGTATTCAGCACAGATAATGAAAAAAGCGGTTTCCGGTTGCAATACATGGAAGTGTATAACTGGGGAACTTTTGATGAACAGATACATGCCATTCATCCCAATGGAGAAACCAGCCTGCTGACAGGCGCTAACGGTAGCGGCAAAACGACGTTTGTGGATGCGCTGCTCACGCTGATAGTGCCGGAAAAAAGGTACCGTTTCTACAACCAGAGCAGCGGCAGTGAAAAAAAGGGCGACCGCACGGAAGAAACTTATGTGATGGGCGGTTACGGTACGATCAACAGTGAGAGCGGCGTTACCAAAACACTGTACCTGCGCGAAAACAAAGAAGAAGCCTATAGCATACTGCTGGCGAATTTTTCCAATGAAGCCATGCAGGAAGTCACACTTTTCCAGGTAAGGTATTTTGCCAACGGCGATATGAAAAAGCTGTTTGGCATTGCGCATAAAAGCCTGCATATAGAAACGGATTTCAAACCGTTTGACCTGGGTAATGCCTGGAAAAAAAGGATAGACCAGCAATACAACAAAGGCAGCCGCAAGAATAATGTGGAGTGGTTTGACGCTGCAAGCAAATATGCCAACCGGATAGTGGACGTGCTGGGCATGCAAAGCATACAGGCGCTCACGTTGTTTAACCAAACGGTGGGCATTAAAGTGCTGGGTAACTTAGATGATTTCATCCGCACGCACATGCTGGAGCCGAGGGATATGGAATCGCTGTTCCAGGAACTGAAAAAGCACCTGGCTACTTTATTAGATGCGCAACGCAATATTGAAAAAGCGGAAGAACAGATCCGACTGCTGCAACCGGTGCAGGAGCATTTTGAGGGATTTAAAGCTCTGCAGGTAAAACAGCAAGCTGTGCAGCAATCTATACAAACGGCGGCTATATGGAAAAGCTATACGCAGGATGCTTTGCTGCAACAGGCTTTGGAGGAAGACGCGGTTCAGTTGAAAAAGCTGGAACAACAATCAACAGAATGTAAGCAAGAGATAGAAGCGCTGCATGAAGAAGAACGGGTAACGCGCAACCAGATTGACCAGAACAAAGCCGGGCAACGGTTGAAACAATTAGAGCAGGAACTGAAAGAACAGCAGGCAAAGAAAAAAGATGCAGAGAACAATTTGGCCTTGTTTACAGACTGGTGCACTACGCTGCATTTTGAAGATAAAACCGCATCGGATGAAGAAAGCTATAAGCGTATTCAGAAAGAAGTTAGCCGTGCGGGGTTGCGGCTGGAAAGGGAAAACCGCCTGAATGAAGATGATGATTTTGACGCGAAGAATTTACAGCGAAGCGCTGTTGCTGAAAAAGAACAAACAGAAGCGGAACTGAATATGCTGCTGCAAAGCAAGAGCAATATTCCCGCGCATTTGGTGCAGGTGCGCCGCGAACTGTGCAATGCGCTTAAAATAGATGTGGCTGAACTGCCTTTTGCAGGAGAACTGGTGCAGGTAAAAGCAGAAGAGCTGCACTGGCAGCCTGCGCTTGAAAAATTGCTACATGGTTTTTCGCTTCGGTTACTCGTGCCGGATAAGCATTATAAAAAAGTTACGCGCTATATCAACCAGACCAATTTACGGGCAAGGCTGGTATACTATCATGTAAAGGACACGATACCAACGCTGGCTGAAGACCAGACGGTGTATTATAAGCTGGATTTTCACCCGGATCATAAATTGTCGGACTGGGTGCAGCAGCAGGTCGTGCAGCAGTTTTCGTATGTATGCCTGGAAGATGAAAAAACCATTGAGCGCTATGATAAAGCCATCACCATTAACGGGCTGGTAAAAAACAGGGATCGTCATGAAAAGGATGACCGCCCCAATGTGAATGATGCAGGGCGCTATGTAATGGGCTGGAACAATGAGCGGAAAAAAGAAGCGCTGATCATTCGCCGTAATAAGCTGACGGATGATCTGGCAAACGCCGCGGAGATCATAGAACGATGCCGTAACCGCGCAGCAAGATTGCAAAAACAGTTTTATGCGTTGAGCCGCCTGCAGGAGCACGAAGGATTTACCGCGCTGGATATAGCCGGACTGCAGCGTATTATTCATAAAACAGAGGAGCAGATAAAAGAGCTGAGCAAAAGCAATAACCAGCTAAAAGCATTGACTTCTCAGCTTGAGCAGATATTGGCACAGCGCACAACAGCCGAGCGCAAATGGGAGACCGCTACCGGTGAAAAAACGACATTGCAAAACCGGGTGAACGCGATGCAGCAGCAGAAGGGATCGCTGCAGCCATTGCTGCAGCATATTACTGCGGAAAATAAAGATGAGCTGTTGCAGTTTCAGCAGCAGCACGCAGTGGCGCTTGGCGCGGTAAGCTTAGATACGATTGATGAAACCTATCGCGTGTTTAAAGACAAGCTGGATGCGGAAGCGCAGCAGGTGCGGCAACAACTGTATAAAGAGGAAACGCATTTGAACCGCAGCATCAGCCAGATCAAAAATCCGTCGCCTGCCATACTGCAACGCTTCCCCGACTGGTATAGCGATGTGCAGTTCCTGCCGGATGAAGCGGCGTATGCAGAAGAATTTAAAGAATGGTTGGATAAGCTTACTACGGAGAACCTGCCTAAGTATCGCCGTGATTTTGAGAATTTCATCAACGATACCATTACTTATAAAATAGGCGGATTGAATGAAGAGATGGAAAAATGGGAGCGGGAGATCAACAACAGCGTCAACAAGCTGAACTATTCGCTGAGCGCTATTAATTTTAATCGTCTGCCCGATACTTATATACAGTTGGGCAAACGTTCCGTGCCTGACGCGACAATTAAAGCGTTCCGTAATGCATTATTAGATGCATTGCCGCAGGCGGCGAACTGGCAGCAAAGTAAATTCGAGGAGAAGGCATTGCATTTCCGCCAGAAGGTGCAGCCGCTGATTGACAGCCTTGATGAAAGTGAAACCTATCGTGCGCGGGTGATGGATGTGCGTAACTGGTTTGAGTTTTGGGCGGATGAAAAATACCGCAATACGGATGAATTGAAAAAGACGTATCGCCAGATGGGACAATTGTCGGGCGGTGAGAAAGCGCAGTTGACCTATACTATTTTGTGCAGCGCTATTGCTTACCAGTTCGGTATTACCCGCGAGGGAAAGAACAGTCGCAGCCTGCGGTTTATTGCGGTGGATGAAAGCTTCAGCAACCAGGATGAGGACAAAGCGACTTACCTGATGGAATTATGTAAGCAACTGCACCTGCAATTATTGGTGGTAACGCCGAGTGATAAAATTCAGATCGTGCAGGATTATATTGCGTATGTGCATTTGGTGCAAAGGGTGAATAACAGGAATAGCGTGATGTATAATATGACGATCAAGGAATTGTTGAAAAAGAGGAAGGCGGAAGGTGTGGGGTAGAAGGAGGAAGGAATAAGGCGTAGGATTTAGAGTTGTGATAAGTGGTAAGTGATAAGTGGGCAACCCATAACTTTCAATATGAAACCTGAACAACTTGCATATCCGTAGCAGGACATGACCTTAAGGCCTTATACCCTAAACCCTACACCCTATACCTGCAACAACAACTTTAAAACTATCACAATGCGTATATTATCCATTTACATAGCAACAAGCCTGGACGGCTATATAGCAAAACCGAATGATGATCTCAGCTTTTTGAAACTGGTAGAGAAAGAAGGAGAAGATTATGGGTATGCATCATTTACATCAACCATTGATACCATCATTCTCGGCAGAAAAACTTACGACTGGGTGCTGAAAGCCACTGGGACTTCTCATTATGATAATGGGGAAAGGGATGTATATGTTATTACAAGAAGCACAAGACCGAAAGTTGGTAAAACAAACTTTTACACCGGGAGTCTTCCGGAATTGGTTCGGCAACTGAAAAGTGGAAAAGGTAAAAATATTTATTGCGACGGCGGTGCCGAAATAATAAACGAACTTTTAAAAGATGATCTTATTGACGAGATGATCATTTCGGTCGTTCCTGTATTGCTTGGTAACGGAACAAGGCTTTTTAAAGACGGCAGACCCGAACAATGGCTTGAGCTGGTGAGTACAAAATCGTTTGGCACCGGGTTGGCGCAACTGCATTACAGGCGGAAACGATCCTATTGAAAGACCAAAGCAAAAAGAGAGAGTCCTGTTAATATTATACTATGATCGAAGCATATCAGCAACAACTTATCAAATACTATAAGGGATATCTGAGAGATATTATTTCAGGGAAGCCTTTTAGCGCTGTAGTGCTTCGGGGTGAAAAGAATAAACCAACAACAACTGTTGAGCTGCATAGAGCAATTGCTTTGTTCCAGAAAAATGAAAAAACAGCGCAACGCAGAGGCTGGACAATAGCATGGGAAGACTGGAGCAGCAAAAAGCTGGGTAAGCAAAAATGGGTATCTACAATTATTGTGGATACGGAGGAAGATTACCTGCACCTGTTACAAAAAGAGGAGGAAGCAGCCGCCTTTAAGCATCAGTTGCAGATTTTGCTGGACTGGCAGCCGGCTATTCAATCTTTCTTAATGGATAAACCAGAAAGGGTGCTGGATTTAAAAATAGTGTGGAGCGGCCTGCAAAAAGTGGTTGATCATTTGCTGGCGCATGATGTAAGCAATCATTATATACGCAGCATCCCTGTGCCGGTTCATACCAAGTTTATTGAGGCTTACCGGCCAGTTATATTTTCACTTTTGAAAGCTATCGCCCCGGAAAAATATACTGTTGACTCCACTACGCTTGATGAGCTGTTGTTATTAAAGCAAAAGCCGCACCTGTACCCGATCCGCTGGCTTGATAAAACGATAGCAGAGCAGTTCATGCATGGCATGGAAATTACGGGTGTAACAGTTGACTGGCTGAAGCAAATTAACTGGGATATTAAAGAAGTATGGCTGGTGGAGAATGAGACCAACCTGTATCTGATCCCGGAAAGAAAGAACGCGATAGCTATATTCAGCAAGGGTAAGGCAACGCATAGCCTGAAGGATGTGCCTCTCCTGGCAAAAGCTCAATTGTTTTATTGGGGCGATCTTGATGAAGAGGGATATAAAATGCTGAATGCCATGCATGGCTATTATCCCCATAACCTGCAAAGCGTGTTTATGGATGAAACAACTTTACTGCGACATGCGGGTGAAATGGGTAAGCAGGATGCTGTATACAAAACCGTTTCATTAGAATATCTGACCAGGGAAGAACAGGCTGCTTTTAATATCCTGAAATATCACAACGGCAGACTGGAACAGGAAAGGATACGGCAGGATTATGTGGTGGAGGTGTTGGGTAAAATATCGTAGAATGGGCTTATGCCAGCAAGTTATTTTGAACCACAAAGACACTAAGACACAAAGGGTGCATGAAAGATTTGTCGTTTATAGTTCGTAGTTCTCTACTAATACAAGAATATGTGCCCAAGCCCGTTCATGTATTCAGTTCGTATAGTTATATTTCCTCCCTGGTACCAATTTAGAAAAACCCTTGTGTTTTATGAGTGTTGCCACAATAACATAACGTTAACACTCGTTTAGACTCCGAACTTAAAAAATATTAATACCATGAAAAAAACATTTATCGCTTTGTTTGCTATCACTATGATAGGCGGAACTATTGTAAGTTGTAAGAAAGACAAAAAAGATTGTTCAGCTGCTATAAAAAAAGCTGCAGATGCTGCTATAGCTTTCGGTCAGGAGCATTCTATTGATAATTGCAATACTTACAAAGCTGCAATACATGAACTATTGGAAGGAGATTGCGCCGGATCTATTTCTGCTGAGCAGAAAACAACATACCAGGAAGCACTGGATGATCTTGATTGCGACCCAAGATAAACTTCAACATATTTTATTCAGGCGCCTTTGTTATCCAAAGGCGCTTTTTTGTTTTTATAGTTCCTCGTACTGACACAAAGTTGGTAGCCTTCAATTGATCGCTGCTAAGTCGCTTATCTTTCCTACGTCAGGAAAATAAGCAATCAATAATCATTATTGATCAAAATCCAATGAACTTGAATGAGGTTGAAAGATCACCTTTGGGTTTTGTTTTTTTACACACTCTACAAATTGCTCAAAACTTCCATCATACACCGGTATAAAACGGACTGAAAATTTTTTATCATCAAGGTCAATATATTTTAACTTCCAGTAATGCTGCATATTAAGTGTCGTCATAGTGAGCTTAATAGTAGTAAGACAATTGAATGCTTACCTCTTTTAATATGTACGCATTGGTCGTCAAAGTCAATTACCAACTTATTTTTGATAAGATAGACTGACAGCCATACGAGCAAAATCCCTGAGAGGGAAAGAAGAATATTTCTGACCGGGTAGGGCTGAAAAATAAAGCGTAGATTGTACGACATTAACAACCCGGCTATTAATAGTACAGCTTCGATTGAATAGTCCTTTCTTGATATTCTTCTATACATGGGTATTACAGACAGAACTTTGACGTTTATCGTTTGTCTTCTGACGCCTATCGTTTTCCTCAGCGATCTATCACCCCAATTCCTTCGCCGAGCCGTCTGCATAGCCCACTATCACTTTTTTTGCCATGCCTACAAAAAGTCCGTTTTCCACCACGCCCGGGATGGCGTTGATCTGCTGAGCGAGTAAGGCGGGATCAGGAATGGCGTTGAAGTGACAATCCAGTATCTGGTGACCGTTATCTGTAATATATACCTGCCCGTCTTTTTCCCGGAGTACGGGTCTGCAGCCCAAGCGTTGCAAATGCCGCGCTGTATGCTCCCGCCCGAAAGCCAGCACTTCTACCGGCAAAGGAAACCTGCCCAAAACATCTACCAGCTTGCTTTCATCCGCTATCACAATAAACTCCCTGCTGGCTGCCGCAACAATTTTTTCCCTCAGCAGTGCACCACCACCACCTTTGATGAGATTTAACATAGAATCTACTTCATCGGCGCCGTCAATATCAATGTCTATATATTCCACACTATCGAGACTGCTCACTTTAATTCCTTTTTCTGCTGCAATCGAAGTGGTGCTTTCGGAAGTAGCTACCGTTGTAATCTTCAGTCCCTGCGCTACCCGTTCGGCCAGGTAATGTATTGCCCAGTAAGCAGTAGAGCCGGTGCCTAATCCCACTATCATACCATCCTGTATATAGCCTACGGCCTTATATGCAGCCGCTTGTTTTGCATTCATTTTATTGTATTTCCCGGTAATATAAATCTTTGGCTTCTACCATCATGCCAGGGTTATGCACCTGTATTGCGAATTTCCCGCTTTGATATTCACTGTCCCTGTAGCTCATTACAAGCTGGTCCTTCACCCATATATTAATACTGTCGTCAACAGCTCTTACCCTCATCGCAAACCATTCCCCGTCTTTTGTAAGCAGCGCGGAAGCCTTGCCAGTCGGCTTACCAGGTTTCCAAAGCCATCCGGTATAAGCATCCTGGCTGTTGCAAATCTGCGCTTCATATCCGCGGGGAAAACCATCAGGGTCATCTTCCGGTTCATGCGCCCTGAAATACAACCCGCTGTTTGCTCCCTTACCCAGGTCGGTTATTTTAAACATACCCTTCACTTCAAAATTCTTCACCACCGGAGCTGCATATAAGTGTCCTCTTCCGCCTTCACCGGTTATCCTGCCATTTTTTACCTGCCAATGGGCATTGCCGCGGTTCGTCCAGCCTTTTAAATCCTTGCCATTGAAAAGAGGCTGCCATTGAGGCTGGGATATCCATGCTCCGCCAAAAACAGCGATGCAAAGTAACAGAATTAGTTGTTTCATATAAAGCTTTACGAGTGAACAAGTATGAGTATTCCTCAAAGAGCATATCATCTGCGGCAGATACCCAAGCCCGCCGGAATTCAATCAAGTCCCCAGGTCTTTCCTTTCATTGTGGCAGGCACGCCCTCTTTCAACCATGGGGCGGGGCGGTCGCCTTTTAACAGCCAGTCAAAGAACTGTTGCTCTCTTACCTGGATGTCTTTACGATTCTTCCGTTGCACAAGATTATGCGCTTCACCATTATAGTTGAGCAGCCATACCAGCTTATTCAGGCGCCTGAGCCCGGTAAACAATTCAATCCCCTGGTACCAGGGTACCGCGCCATCATTATCATTGTGCATGATCACCAACGGGGTTTGTACTTTGGGTAAATAGAATAAAGGTGAATTTTGCATATACAACTGTGGCTTCTCCCACAAGGTAGCTCCTATACGGCTCTGTGTTTTTTCGTACTGGAACTGCCTGTTCACCCCACTCTCCCACCGGATGCCGCCATAAGCACTCGTCATATTGGCTACAGGCGCTCCTGCCCATGCAGCCTTGAATAATTTCGTTTGTGTAATGACGTAAGCCGTCTGATAACCGCCCCAGCTTTGTCCCTGTATGCCCAGGCGGGTGCTGTCAACCCATCCCTTCTTTGCCAGCGCTCTTATACCGCTTACTATATAGTCGTATGCGCTTTTTCCCGGATAGCCGATGGTATAAGAAATGTCCGGCACAAAAACGATATAGCCCCGGCTTACAAAGAACGAAATGTTCAGCTTGCTGGGTGTGGGAGCCGGCGGGATATAATTATATAAGCCGTCGCTCAGCTTTTCATAAAAATAGCAGATGGCGGGATACTTCTTTTTCGGGTTGTAATCTTCCGGCTTATACACGATACCCGTTGCCGGTTTACCGTTATATGCCTTCCAGGTAAACAGCTCGGCAGTTCCCCAGTTGTATTTTGATTGCTGCGGATTAATATGGCTCAACTGTACCTCCTTCTGCCACGCGTTGTTTACATACAGGTCGGGAGAAGCAATATAGCTTTCTTTCGTGTATACAAAAACGTTAGCATTTGCCGATTTGAGCGGAGAGTGGTCGAGTGTATAGGGACCGCTCATAATACTCACAGGCTTTGCATCGCTTACAAACTTGAGACCGGCAAACCCGGATTGTTTATTCACCTCATTAAAGGTGCTCAAGAGTAATTCCTGGGAAGGAGCAATAGATGTTTCTTCAGGATCAGTCTGAATATAGCTGTATCTTGTTTTGTTTTTTCGTCCAAGCCGTTCAGTAATATTGATTGGCTTCACTACATCGGCAGGATCAACCTGCCATATATCATAACGGTCATACAATAGCACAGCGAGGTCGCTTTGCGTCCATGCCATTACACCATAAGATGTAGGGTCGGCAGGCATATCAAACTCCTCGTCATATAGTTTAACCGCTATAGCTGAAGAAATATTTTTTGTAATACCTTTTTTCCAGGTATAATATGCGTGAGACTTTGCATCATACCAAAAGATATACTTTCCGCCGGGAGACATGGTTGCAGCTCCTGCCAATGCCTTTTTCACCAAAGCACGCGAACCATCTTTTGCACTGATAGCATAGAGATCTTTTAAGGTTTGTCCTTCCCATTGCATAGCAACACGCCTCCCGGTATCTGTGATACCGAGAAAGGTATCGCCGTCACTATCTGCGTCTGTTATCACGGCAGGGATACCTTTATCAGCGAGCTGCACATAGCGTTTATTGCTAAGATCTACCATGGACAAATAGCTTTGCTTCAGCTCGCGATCAAGATTTTTTAGCTGCACAGTCTGCAGGTAGTCATCTTTATAATTCCAGATATCGAGCTTCACCAGGTCAATGTCTATCAATGAAGTGTCTTTGGGTGGGATTGTGGGCGCTGATCCGGCAAACAGGCGCTTTCCTGATTTGCTGAATTTCAATACAGCATTTTCGCTTATCCCCCATCCTATCGGCATACCTGCTATATCCTTATCTGCCAGCATCACGGCTGTATCATAGCCGTTTTTCCAGTACCAAAGCTTATAAAACCGCTGAAGCGATGCATTGCTGCTGTCTCTCTCTGCGGTAAAGGCAACCTGGTATCCATCATCATCCATTGCAAAGTTGCGGAAATCATTTCCGCCCGACTGGATAGTATCAAAACGGTTTTCCGCCGTCCTGAAGACAGTTACAACAGCTTTGCGCAGTGAATCCTTTTTGTCTTTCGTTGTTTGCAGCAAAAGTATATTCCCATTTTTACTCCACAGGTATTCATTTACCAATGGCACGGTATAGCGCTGCCCGGTCTGAATATTATAAATGGTCAAAGATTTGCCTTCTTCTATGTTGCCGGAACTACCATTGTCGCCAGGGGGTAAAAAGTCTTCTTTTGCAGATAAGCCGCTGTGATCTTTGATAACAGGAGGGTTTGTGATCTTCTTTCTATGTTTAGCCTGTTCCGGCGTAGGAGCCGGCTGATGGCTCCGGGCAGAATCAATCATCTTAGCAACAGAATCTACCCTCTGCTTTCTCTCAGAAGTATCTTTTGATGGCTTTTCCAGTTGCCATGCTACCCACTGCCCGTTTTTCTGCGGCACTTTAAAAGATATAACATCCGCTATCCTGGCAATGCTGTCTTTTCCCAGCTCCAGCATGCCAAGCGAATCTTTAGGGAAGTCCTCCGGCTTTTCTTTTTTTATCCGTGCCTGGCGGGTATCGTTGTAAAACGGCTTTATTTTAAATATTACAAACCGGCTGTCGTCGGTAATAACCGCAGCGTATCCGCGCGGTATGGTATTTTTATATACCGCGTCTGCAGACTGCACTATCAGTGAGCCGTCTCCCTCCTGCGGGGAAACAACATATACCATCCATTTACCGTCGTTGCTGATCTTTTTTTCGCTGATGTTTTGCCATCCGTCATATACAGTATGATCAAGGGGTAGTTTACTTTGGGAATACGCTGTGATCGCTGTAAAAAAACAGGCTGTAAAAAAAAACTTTCTCATTCCTCCATTTTTAGAACCGGTGCAATAATAAGCATTAAGTGTGCCTGTCTGAAGCTAGTGCTATGTCAAACGTGAAATGTGAGACGTGAAACATTCTTTCACCTTTATCTCCTGCCTGCCATGGTAAACCGGTAGGCAAGTCTCACATTTCACGATAACACGCAGACCATAATTTGCTTGGCTTAGCACTAGTTGCATTTCAATTTTCGCAGGCGATATGTGTGTAAAAATACAGTATCAATTTAATACCTCGGCATGTATACGGGAGGAAACCGGGTCGGTATTATTGCGTACTTTCCGGCGGTAATTTTTAAACATGCTTTGCCACTGTATTTTGAGCACTCCAAGTATTCCTTCCTTGACAATATTCTTGTTCATCTTGGAAGTACCGAATTTACGGTCTACAAAAGTTATTGGAATTTCTATTACCTTAAAACCCAGCTTCCATGCGGCAAACTTCATCTCAATCTGGAAAGCATAGCCCACGAAATTTATTTCGTCAAAATTGATCGTTTCGAGCACTTCCTTCCTGTAGCACACGAATCCCGCGGTGGGGTCTTTTACAGGCATCCACGTGAGCAGCCTTGTGTACAAGGCGCCTCCTTTAGAAAGCACATTCCTTTCCCAGCCCCAGTTAACGGTTTTACCTCCCTTTACATAACGGGATCCCACTACCACATCAGCGCTTTTGCGACATGCCTGGTAAAGCCTCTCCAGATCGGAAGGAGCATGGGAGAAATCAGCGTCCATCTCGAAGATATATTTATAACCGCGATCTACCGCCCACTTGAAACCATGAATATAGGCAGTGCCCAATCCCTGCTTGCCGGTACGCACTTCAAGGAAAAGCTGGCCGGGATAAACAGGCTGGAGAGACCGGACAGCTTCAGCCGTTCCATCGGGAGAGTTATCATCCACCACCAGCACGTGAAAATCAAGCTTCATATCAAGAACAGCCAGGAGGATCAGCCGGATATTTTCGCTCTCATTATAAGTAGGTATTATGACCAGTTTTTCCAAAGGATAATGCTGTTTTTAGCTATAAAAATACGGTATGCCTTTTTTTAAAAATGATAGTTTTTCTTTTTACGCTTTCTTTAACAGGGAACGCTTTAATATCTCGGTCAGCTTCTGCTTGGTATGCATTGCAAAATCGCCTTTCATCATCCAGTCATAATATTGGGGCTCTGCTTTCAGCACTTCAGTAACCGGACGTCCTTTATGCTTTCCGAAATTAAAGATTTCCACGCCATTTTCCATCACAAACCTGCGGGCAAAATCAACAACAGGTTCATGCCCGACAAATTTTATAACAGACTCCACAGAATTGCCTAATTGGGGATACCGCGCCAACTGGGAAACCAGGATATCGCAGGTAGCAGCAGCATCGGCCTCGGCACTGTGCGCATTATCAAGTATTTTGTCGCAATAAAATTTATATGCAGCGCTCAGCGTACGGGGTTCCATCATATGATATACTTTCTGCACATCAAGCATCTGCCGGTCGGCAATATCAAAATCCAGTCCCGCCCTCAAAAACTCTTCTACCAGCATAGGCAGATCAAACCGGTTGGAATTATAGCCTGCCAGGTCGCAATGATCAAGGAATTGTCTTATTTCATTTGCCACCTGCCTGAAAGCAGGCGCATCCTTTACCATCTCATCAGTAATGCCATGCACGTCGGAAGATGCCTTCGGGATAGGCATTTGCGGATTGATCAACTTTCTCTTCACAACTCTCGTGCCATCTGTCTGCAACCTGACTATGGCTATTTCAACAATACGGTCTACTGAAAGGTTGACACCTGTCGTTTCTAAATCAATAAAAGCCAGCGGCCTGGTCAATTGTAATGGCATGCGAGAAATAGTTAATTTGAAAACTCGGCAAACTTCGGAAATTCTTATGAAACTTAAGATTTTGGTTTTAATATAAAAGACCTTTTGTCTTTCCATTCACGACCACTCTATTCCTCGCACAGAAGCCCTGCAAAAAAATCAGGCGCTGATCTCACAGCATTGCAACCGGCACCGGTCTGCCTTATTGTTGATAAATGATAAATAATACAAGCGCATTTTACACAAGAAAACTATAATCTCCTGATAAATACTGTATTGTTAATGCTAATTCACTATTATCCAGGCTCAATTACAAGTATTAACTTGTTTGTTTGGCATATAGTTTGTTTTTTTGCTACATACCTGCATCACGGTATATCCAATCCCCTTTTTGAAAAAGAATAGTTATTATTTCCTACTCCTACGAGCGCCAGCTTGGAAATGTTATTCAATTACCAAAAACTTTTAAAAATGAAAAAGCTTTTTGCAATCGTATTGTTGGTTATTGCCTTAGGAGCTACTTTAACATCCTGTACTGCTTCAAGGGGAGGCTGTAAAGCTACGGCGGGTATGGTAGGATACAGATAAAAGATCAACAGGACCCAATTACAACACAGACAGGGCTTCCATTCCGGGAGCCCTTTTATTTATAAAAAAATCCCGGTTTAAACCGGGATTTTTTTATAAATCTATTCAACGAAAAAGCTTAGTTATAATGCAATTTCAGGTCTACGCGACGATTCTTTGCGCGTCCTGCAGCAGTCTTATTATCTGCAATAGGACGATCCTGACCGTAACCGGCAGATACCAGCCTTGACGCATCAACGCCTTTTGAAGTAAGATAATCAAGCACAGACTTAGCTCTCTGCTCACTGAGCACCTGGTTCTTATCCGGCTTACCTGTATTATCCGTATGACCTTCTATATCCAGCTTAAGATTTGGATCTTCATTCAGGATCTTCACTACTTCATTAAGAGATTTGAAGGATTTGGTGAGCAGCTTTGCACTACCTGTAGCAAAGAATACATTCTTGGCGGCTACATCAATTCTCTTCCTCACTTCTTCCTTTATTTCAGGGCATCCCTGGTTGCTGGCAGGTCCGGCCAATGCAGGACATTTATCTTCTTCATCATTTACACCATCACCGTCAGAATCAGGTATGGGGCACCCCTGGTATTTGGCAACACCAGCCTCGTTAGGACATTTATCTTCCTCGTCGTTTATACCATCGTTATCCGAATCAGGTATCGGGCAACCCTGGTATTTAGCAATACCTTTCACTTGCGGGCATTTGTCGTCTTTATCAGGAATGCCATCGCCGTCAGAATCAGGGCAACCATTGAATGCTGCCAGTCCGGGTACATCAGGACATGCATCAAGAGAGTCAACAATACCATCTTTATCTGTATCAGCAGGAGGCGGAGGAGGTGGTGGCGGTGCAATTACCTTAGGCTCTTTCTTATCAAACAAAGATCCTGCTATGCCAAAGCTGTAAAACAAATGATTGGCAGCAGTGGCATCAGTAACGGCTACACGGTATTGAGCATTAATATTGATAAACGCCTGGTCAAGCAGGTTTACCTGTATGCCTAAACCCAGCGGCACATATGCGCCAAAATAGCCGTTCCAGTGAGACCCGCCCACACCGGCTGTAAGGTAGGGAGATACCCAGTATTTGTCGCTTAATAATTTAGCGTTTACATTAGCATCAAGCTCAGCAAGCAACTTGTCATTACCGCTTGAAGTCTTATTGGGAATAGGATAACTTACGAATGTACCCCCCAGGCGACCCATAAAATCCAGATGATCGGTAAGCCCCTGGAAATACGACAAGGCCAGTCCCGGGCTCATGCGGCCGGTCTTATACCATTGTTTGTCTTTCAACACCTGGTTAAGGGAAGTATTCTTCAGGTCCTGGGCAGTTTGAAAATCGTGGAAAGTAAATGCAAAACCGAAAGCCGGTTGTTTCTTATAAGGGTTTTTAATACCATTTTCCTGAGCAAAAGCAGTTGTGAGCATACAAGCTGCGAGCATTGTCAAAATTGGTCTTCTCATAAAAGTGTAATGTTTAATTTAAAGTTATGCAAAGGTATATCGTCGGTTTTTAATACTCCAAAAATTATTCTGTTTACTCAGAAAGATGCTTACCGCGATCCACCACTTCCACTTTTACTTTCGCAAGCCCTCTTTTCAGGAAACCAAGCTTTTTCGCTGCTGCTTTGGAAATGTCTATCAGGCGCTTATTTTTAGGGTGCATCCTGTCGGTAATCTGTACTATGACGGATTTATTGTTCCGAAGGTTGCTTACCCTGACCCAGGTTCCTAAAGAAAGTGTGTTACTTGCAGCAGTGAGCTTATTTTCATCAAATTTTTGACCGTTCGCCATTACTCTGCCCTGGAATTTTGCTCCATAGTAGCTGGCTGTGCCTGTTTTTACATAATGTGAAGCCTGTTTGGTTTTAGAAGGGGCGCTTTTTTGCGCATAGAGAGAGGATAATGAAGATATCAGAATGGCGTATATCAACAAAGTTTGTTTCATCATTTTAAAGGCTTCTATATATGCACAATACGTGTTTTTTAATTATATAAAGGCCACACGGAAGAGTAGCGCTCAAGAAAATGATCAACTTAAAAACAACGTAATGCACCGGTGTTATGTCAAACGTGAAATAGCAGACCTGCCGGCGGCACCGGCAGGCAGATGATAAATGTGAGATCCTCACATTTATCGTCTCACCTTTCACAAAGAAATACGAAAAATTATTGTTGACATAGCATTAGAACGAAGCCAGCACTTTTCTATTATACAGGTATTGCTCCCGGATCAGCTTGTCTTCTGCATAAATATCATCATACATTACAATGCTCCCGTCTTTTGTACCGCAGGTAAAATAGCGGATATAGATAGGAAGCCTTTTTGAAAAAGCGACAGTGTGCTTTTCTTTACGTTTCATCCAGGCATTCAGGGTGTCGGGCTTATATCGCACGCTGTCATTCTTTACAAGATACTGATATAATTTTTTCCATTCCTGCACCCGCACACACCCGTGGCTAAGCGCTCTTTCTTTTTTGGAAAATAACCACCGGGCATTGGTATCATGTAAATATACACTGTATTTGTTACGGAAATTAAATTTGATCACACCGAGCGAATTGTCATCCCCTTCTCTTTGTTTCAATTGATAAGGGAAATTATTTTTATTCAGCCTGAACCAATTGATGGTATGCGGATCTATAATACTGTCATTGCGGTCTACCACCATCAGGTTTTGCTTATCAAGATATTCTACTTTGCGTTGTATCTGCGGAAGCATTTCCTTGAAAATAATGCTCATAGGAACAGTCCATTGCGGGAAAATAACAAAGTTGGTCAGTTCGCTCGTAAGAGCCGGCGTCCGTGTTTTAGGATTGCCAACAATTACTCTTGACGCTATTCTGAGGGTATCATCATCCCACACTTCCAGCCGGTATGCAGGCAGGTTGACGAAAGCATAACGTACAGGCATACTGTCGGGCATCAGCTTATAGCGGTCAAGGTTGATCGCTATCCTTTTGAACTTTTCAGCATCGGTATTATTCAGCTCCCCAACCACTGCGGGACCGGCTTTCCCGTCTACTTTAAGCCCCTTATCTGCTTCAAACTGACTGACAGCCTCCGTAATACCGGCAGTATCTACAGGGAGATTATCAGAAGCAATATATTTGCCTTCATACAACCTTGCCCGGAGCTGTGTCAGAAATGCCGCAGAATCCTCAAAAGGATATATAATATAGGTATATTCTTTACGGTCCATTGAATCAAGAAAGCCTTTCAAAGCCTCCCTTATAGCATGATATTCTTTGTAAGAAGGCTCAAGGGATTCCATCACCGGGGTTATCCCGTTTTCGTGCTGTACCCTTTGAAGCAATGCCATTCCAAGCGAATCATTGAAAAGGGTATCCTTTCTTAATGTAATGCTATCGTGCTGCAGCCTCCCTATCTTGACATCTTTTGCCATCTGCACAAATGCATCTGTCAGCATGATATCAGCACGGGCCCACAGCGCCGCATCCTTCATGGCAGCGGAATCAGTTTTTAGCGCATGGTGAATGCTGTTTAACTGCACATAATGATAATCTGCCGGGAACAACCCGAACGATTCACTGTTTTTTATAAACCCCAAAAGCGAATCGGCCACTGGCGTCCATTGTTTCTCCAGGCTCCATGTCCGTAACGCTTCCCTGCCGGCATACCATTTTTTTATAAAGCCGGGCTGGGAGAAACTGACGCTGTCATTCAACACGCCTTTATTATCCGTAATGTAAGCAACGATATCGGCAATATTTTCATTGACCTTTTTATTAAGATCCTCAGGCTTCTTTACTATTTCTACCGGCTTGGGCTTCTCCGGTGCATTGCAGGCATATACAGCCCCCAGGAACAAGCATAATAATATCCGGGCACTATATTGTTTTGTCATGCGCTTGAAAAAATTCAAATCAGGAAGATGCATTATCTTAACAAAAGGTTGGGTGTAGTGTAGAATAAAGTGCAAAATAATAAAAGCCGGTATTGGCAGGAAATAAGAACGGATTTTTTACAATTTTGTTTTCAGCCTTTTTACTATATATGCTCAAAAGCAGCGACCTTATAGATATATGATAATTAAAACTTTAGCGTACCTTCAAACGGGTGTATTTCAATTTTTCGCTCCTGCACAACTTTCCGGCCGGCAAGACACCGAACGGTAGCGGGTTCTGCAGGCAGGTGCCTGCCAGTCCGGTAGACAGGCCACCACGAGCCTGCGAAAAATTCACCCTCTTCAAACTCTTTAATGCATTATGGAAAAAGGATGGCTTGCAGATAAAAAAATTGTGATCATTGGCGGCACCACCGGCATGGGGCTTTCTGCCGCAAAAACATTTGTGGCAGAAGGGGCAGCAGTAGTGGTAGCAGGAAGAAACGAGCAGAGTTGCGAAGCTGCAACAGCAGCAATAGGCAAGCGGTCTGTGGCGTTTTGCGGGGATGCAACACATCCGGATACGGCTATAAAAGCTATTGAAGAGTGCGCAAATGCTTTCGGCAGTTTTGACGGCTTGTACCACGTGGCAGGCGGCAGCGGCAGGAAAATGGGAGACGGACCACTGCATGAGCTCAGCCTGGAAGGATGGAATAAAACATTTGAGCTGAACCTTACCTCGCTCATGCTGTCAAACCAGGCAGCTATAAGATGGTTTTTGCAGCATAATACAGGTGGTGCTATTGTAAACATGAGCTCCGTGCTGGGAACCTACCCCTCTCCTGTTCATTTTGCCACGCATGCTTACGCAGCATGCAAATCTGCCGTAACCGGATTTACAAAATCAATTGCGGCATATTATGCTAAAAATAATATACGCTGCAATGTCATAGCCCCGTCGCTTATAGCAACACCTATGTCGCAGCGGGCAGCAGGTAATGAAGCGATCATGTCTTTTATCAAAACCAAACAGCCTCTTGATGGCGGGCGTATAGGCCAACCGGAGGATATAGACGGGCTGGCATGCTATTTCCTCTCAGATCACAGCAGGTTCACTACAGGACAGGTAGTGTATGTAGACGGCGGATGGAGCGTGAGCGAAGGCCAGTTACATAACGATCAAACAACCCGGTATGAAAGCGATAGGCATTGATCTTGGGGGAACAAATATCAAAGGAGTGCTGGCAGATGCCAATGGGCAGATACTAAAAGCCATACAGTTGCAAACGAATGAAAAGGAGGAACGGCACTGGAAAACAAGCATTAAAACACTGGTACAAACCCTGCAGGAAAATCATGGGCAGCCGGGCATACCCGTAGGGGTTTCTGCACCCGGACTGGCGGGAAAAAACAACGACCGTATTGTATTGATGCCCGGAAGGCTTGCCGGGCTGGAGCATTTTGTATGGAGGGATTTCCTGGGAACGCCCACATGGGTATTGAATGATGCGCACGCCGCGTTGATAGCCGAAACCAGTTTTGGCACCGGTAAGGGATATGCAGATGTCCTGATGCTGACGTTGGGCACAGGTGTAGGCGGGGGGGTAATGATCGGGGGAGAGCTGCACCAGGGATTGCTCAACAGGGCGGGACATGTAGGGCATGTTTCGCTGAATGCCGACAGTGATGCAAGGGATATCACCAATATGCCGGCAAGCCTGGAAGATGCCATAGGAGATTGCAGTATTGAGCAACGATCCTTTGGCAGGTTTACATCTACCCATGGTCTGCTCGAAGCGGTAAGGCGCGGAGACCGGCTTGCCGTATATACCTGGCTGCATTCGGTAAAAAAGCTTGCAACGGCATTATGTTCCTTCATCAATATACTGTCTCCCGAAATAATCATCCTGGGGGGTGGTATTTCCCGTGCAGGAAAAGATCTTTTTGAACCGCTGGCGGAGTTTATGAATATCTTTGAATGGCAGCATTCCGATACGCGCACCCCCGTAGTGCCGGCAGTATTTGATGAATATTCCGGCGCCGCAGGCGCAGCAGGATTTGCGCTGAGAAAAAATCAACAACATAACAGCAAAGTATGAACGTAATACAGGATTTCCTGCAACAATCAAGGAATATCATTAACACTGTGGAAGCGCAGGCAAACGAGATAGCGCAGGCGGCCCAATGGTTTGCGGCAAGCATCCTCAAAGGAAAGATGGTGCATGTATTCGGCTCCGGGCATAGCAGGATAATGGTAGAAGAAATGTGGCCCAGGTATGGCTCCTTTCCCGGCTTCAATCCTATTGTTGAATTATCGCTTACTTTTCACAACCTGGTAGTGGGCGCTAACGGTCAGCGCCAGGCGATGTTTTTGGAAAATGTGGAAGGACTGGCAGAAAGAATACAGCGTAATTTCGACATTACGGGCGATGATACCGCACTGATCATTTCATCGAGCGGCAGCAATATTGTGCCAATAGAAATGGCTGAGCTTTTTCAGCAAAAAAAAGTAAAGGTGGTAGCCATCATCACGCAACAGCATGCTGCTGCATCAACAAGCAAAAGAAAAGACGGAAAGAAATTAGGCGATTTTGCCGATCTGGTGCTTGATACCGGAGCGCCTGCCGGTGATGCCATGGTATATATACCCGGGCTGGAAACGCCGGTGTCCCCCGGTTCTACCGTTGGCGGAGCGCTGCTGGTTAATACAATAAAAGCTGAAGTAGCCAGGCTGCTGACTGAAGCAGGACATCCTCCCAAAGTACTGACAGCAGCTTGTATTGTGGGGGCAGAAAAGGCAAAAACACTATTTGAAAGCGCTTATGATGAACATGCGCACAGGCTTGCAAAACTATATGCCAACGTCGGCAGATAAATATACAACAATATGCATCATCTTATCAGAACCACTGTAGTAGGAAGCTATCCTTTTCCGGGGTGGCTGGAATTTGCTTCGCAGCATCTTGATCAATTTGGTCCCGCTGATATTGAAGAGATGATCGACGATGCAGTAGTTGCTGCCATACACGACCAGGTAACTGCCGGGCTGGATGTGATCACCGACGGAGAACAAACGCGGCTGGATTTCAACCTGTCTTTCTATGGCTATATCAAAGGTATTTCTCCCAACGAATCAGAAACCCGTCGTTTTGGCCCTGCCGCACACGATCAGCGCGGTAAACACAATATAACGGAAACGCTTACCGCCCCCGAAGGTTTGGGTGTGGTAAAAGAATATCTCCGCCTGAAAAGATTAGCGCCTGCCGGCCCGGTATTGAAAGCCAGTGTACCGGGACCTTATACGCTCAGCGGAAGATTGCTCCCTAATAAGATGTATAAAGACCGCTACGCGATAACCGATGCATTACTGCCTATGGTGAGAAAAGAGTTGGAAGAACTCGTAGAGGCAGGTTGTACAGAGATCACCGTAGATGAACCTTCTATGAGCTGCTATGCCTACAAGGAAGATACCAAACGCTTTGTAAAAATATTCAACGAAACCGTAGAGGCGGTCGTTGGAAAATGTAATCTTTCCACGCATTTATGCTTTGGGAATTTCAAGGGAAGACCTGTCGGTTACAGGAGCATTAAACCCATGCTGCCTGATTTCCTTGACCTTAAGGTGAATGAAATCCATATAGAGATGGCAAACCGGGAATTTGCAGAAATAGAATTGCTGGAAACCTTTGCCTCGCGTATGAATGTAGCAGTAGGCATCATTGACGTAAAGAATTATTATATTGAAACAGTAGAGGATGTGGTTGCCCGTATCAAAAGATGCCTTGACTATATCCCTGCGGAGAAATTATCTGTAGCGCCAGACTGCGGGCTGAGCCAGACAGCAAGGTGGGCGTCGAGGCAAAAGCTGGCGAATATGGTGAAGGGGGCGAAAGCAGTGAGGGTGATGCTGTGAGGGGGGGGTGAATGGTGAATAGGCAATAGTGAATGACGAATAGTGAAACGGCAGACGTGAGAGGTGAGAGATGAAACGTGAGAGGTGACAATTGAAACGCTAAAGGTTAAGTAAGCGCCAAAGATAGAAGGTGGACACTTCAGGCGCAAGGCAACCTGAAACCTGAAACCCGTAACCTGAAACACAAAGACACCAGTCCACAAAGTTTCACAAAGGAATAATAACCACTCATGATCCCTGCTATAAAAAAAGATGAAGCATTCATTGATGAAGTAAAGCATTTTGAGAATGATGCCGCCAACTTTCATCTCTGGTGGCTGGGGCAAAGCGGGTATCTTATTGCATGGCAGGGAAAGAAAATATTGATTGACCCTTATCTTTCCGATTCGCTGACGGCAAAATATGCCGATACCAATAAGCCGCATATCCGCATGAGCGAGCTGGTGGTGAGGCCGGAGCTGCTGACAGGCATCAGCATCGTCAGCTCCAGCCATAATCATACGGATCATCTTGATGCAGCCACGCTTATTCCCGTTATACAAAATAATCCCGGCATCAGCTTTATCATACCGGAAGCCAACCGGCTGTTTGTTGCGGAAAGAGTGAAGATCACTGCAGGCTATCCCCGGGGATTAGACGAAGCAGCCTCAGTTACCATTAATGATTTTACTTTTCACGGTATAGCCGCCGCACACAATGAGCTCGACCGCGATGAAGAAGGGCGGTACAAATACCTGGGATATATCATCCGGTTTGGTAAATGGACAATATATCACAGCGGCGATACATTGTGGTATGAGGACCTGGAGGAAAAACTGGCCGGATTTTCTATAGATCTTGCGCTGCTTCCTATTAATGGCAATGATCCTGCCCGCGGCGTTGCCGGTAATTTGAATACCGATGAAGCTGCCCTGCTTGCCAAGGCTGCAGGCATCCGGCATGTTATCCCCTGCCACTATGATATGTTCACCTTCAATACTGCCGACCCGGCGCTATTTGCTGCAAAAGCAGAAAGCCTGGGGCAGCCTTATACTATTCTTGCTCCCGGAGAGCAGTGGGCTTGGGGCTATGGGCTGTGAGCAATGAGCTTGGGGCTTTCGGCTGTGGGCTATGAGCGTTGGGCTGTGGGCTCTGAGCTTTATGCCCGCTGCTCACAGCTAATGGTTGATAGCTCACTGCCCATAGCCCACAGCTCAAAATACACAACGATACGTAATATGCCTTTTGGAAAAAACAGCCCCGGTAGCTTCATGAATAGCGAGCATTTTGTCGTTAAAATCACCTACCCAGGAAAGCTCAAGTTCTTCGTATTGCTGAAGAGGTAATACATATTCCTTCAGCTTAATGAACATGGCGGATTCCAGTCCATGCTTCTGGAATTTTTCCTTGGTGCCCATGATAATGGCACGCATCCGCTTATTGCGGCGGCTCATTTTATTGAAGAGGAATTTCAGCTTGCCAGTGAGGTTCAGCCTGCCATTGAGATTATAGATCAGCTCATTGGTATCAGGCACTATCACGATCATGGAAGCCGGCTCCCCGTTTACATAGGAAAACCAGATAAGATGCTCATCCATGATGACCTTAAGCTTATCGAATGTCTCACGAATGGTGGCATAAGATATTGGCGTAAAATTGTCAAAATCCTTCCATGCATCATTATAGATCTCCATGAAGTCTGCAGCGAACTTGTCAAACTGCCTGCTGTCGAGATGCTCAAAGGTATAGCCCGGCTTTTTGGCTACCCATTCTGCTATTTTGGTAAACCTTTCAGGGAAAGGCTTATATACTTCGATCCTGTTGGATATCTGCTCATATAATGGCTCAAAACCATAACGCTCAAACAATCTTTTATAATAAGGCGGATGATAGTTCATGCCGTAATAAGGCATCACAAATCCTTCTACCAGCAATCCCCACCACATATCATTTTCACCAAAATTAACAGGGCCGTCCATAGCTTTCATGCCATTGGTAATAAGCCAGTTTTTCGCGGTATCGAAAAGCAGATCGGCGGCATCCTGGTTATCCACGCATTCAAAAAAGCCGCAGCCGCCTGTGGGCTGGGGATAGTTATACGCTTTTTTTTCATTGATGAACGCAGCGATCCTTCCAATCACTTCTCCTTTGCCGTCTTTCAATATCCAGCGTATACATTTACCGTGGTGGTGATAATTATTTTTTTCAGGATCAAACACAGATGCTATATCATTATCCAGAGGACATATCCAGTTAGGATCATCTTTATAGATCTTTCTTGCTATATCAAGGAATGGTTTTTTTAAACCAGTGCTGTTAACTTCTATGATCTCCATATTTGCATTGCGCTTGCTTGATGAACGGAAATGCCGCGGTCAATGAGCCCCCGGCGCTTCTTTGGTTTCGGAATAAAACTCAAAATAACACAAAAAAATCATTCGTTGAGGCTCCGGGGAACGGGAACCGACAAACGTCAAACGACAAATGACAAGCAGATTGAACCCGTATATCCTTATTTTTGCAGTCGCTTAAAACTCAGGAAATGTCCGTTACATCAATTATACAACCGGCTGTTATTAGTGCATTAGAGCAATTATTTCAACAAACATTCACCGCAAAGGATTTCCAGATCAACGAAACCAAGCCTGAATTTGAAGGCGATTATACGGTAGTGCTGTTTTCCCTGCTGAAGCCTTTAAAACAATCCCCTGATCAGTTGGGTAAAACGCTGGGCAATTACCTTCTGGAGCAGCAGCCGGCATTATTTGTATCCTATAATGTAATAAAGGGATTCCTTAATCTTACGATCAGCGACAGCTACTGGTCTGATATGCTCAACAAGCATTTTGAGGATAAAGCTTATGGCAAAAAGGCAGGTAACGGGAAAAAAATTGTAGTGGAATATTCTTCCCCCAATACCAACAAACCATTGCATCTCGGGCATCTCCGGAATAATTTTCTCGGGTGGAGCATATCGGAAATATTGAAGGCAGATGGATATGAGGTCATCAAAACCTGTATTTCCAACGACAGAGGCATACATATATGTAAAAGCATGGTAGCGTGGCAATGGTTTGCCAATGGCGCTACGCCGGAAAGCACCGGTATGAAAGGAGATCATTTTGTGGGCGATTGTTATGTAATGTTTGGCAATGTATACAAGGAAGAAGTACGATCATTGGTAGAAAAAGGGATGAGCGAAGAGCAGGCGGAGAAGGAAGCGCCTGTTATGAAAGCCGCCCAGCAAATGCTGGTGGACTGGGAAGCCGGCAAGCCCGAAGTAATAACGCTGTGGAAAACCATGAACAGCTGGGTATATAGTGGCTTTGATATTACCTACAAAAGGATCGGCAGCGACTTTAATAAAATGTATTACGAAAGTGATACTTACCTGCTGGGGAAAAAACTGGTGGAGGAAGGCTTACAAAAAGGCGTCTTTTTCACCAGGCCCGACAACAGCGTTTGGGTTGACCTTACCGCTGATGGGCTGGACGAAAAGATAGTGCAGCGCAAAGACGGCACCGCAGTATATATTACCCAGGATATAGGGCTTGCCGTCAACAAGTACGAGGAGTTCAAATACGATCAGAGCATATACGTGGTAGGCGACGAGCAAAACTATCATTTCAAAGTGCTTAAGCTGATCTGTGAAAAACTGGGGCTGCCATCCTCCGATGGTATATACCATTTGAGTTACGGGATGGTGGAGCTGCCTTCGGGGAGGATGAAAACAAGAGAAGGCACTGTAGTGGATGCAGATGATATTATAGACGAAATGATCAGCGTGGCTGCAGCCAAAACCGCGGAATTAGGTAAGGTAAAAGATTTTACAGAGACAGAATTAAAGGAGCTGTACGATACCATCGGGCTGGGCGCATTGAAGTTCTTTATACTCCGCGTTGATCCTAAAAAGCGGATGGTATTCAACCCGGAAGAAAGCATAGACTTTCATGGGTTCACTGCATCATTTGTTCAATTTTCGCATGCGCGGGCCAAAGCGATCCTGCGCAATGAAGACAGCAATAAGGAATATATTTATCAGGGCTCCTCTCCTCTCCTGCCGCTTGAAAAAGCGCTCCTCATCATGCTGGAACGCTATCCGCAGATCATCACACAGGCGGCAGCGGACCATAATCCTTCCCTGCTGGTGATCTACTGTTATGAGCTGGCAAAGACCTTCAACAGCTTCGTAACGGAACACCGCGTACTGAAAGCGGAATCTGCCGATAAAAAAGAATTAAGACTGCGCATCTGCCGCATGACGGCTAATGTGCTGGCATCAGGTATGGAGCTGTTAGGTATAAAAGTGCCGGAACGGATGTAGTGGGGGGCTGTCAGCTTTGAGCTATCGGCTCTGAACTGTCGGCGGACGGCTGTACACTTAAAAAGCTGTCAGGAATTAACGCTGTTATAAAAATTCGGATATGTAGCATAACAGGGGTTCCGAACCTTTCGGAAGGTTCGGAACCCTTTTTAACCTCAGGTATGTTATTTCTCTGCGAGCCCCAGTCTTGCCAATGCCTCGAGAATGCGCATGCCTGCATCCTTTGCACCGGGAGAGGTACCTGCTGAGGAAGCGCTGTTCTCCAGCATAGCTTTGCACCATTGCAGTGTTTTTGCCGTTTCGGGGAAACGGGATTCCTGTTCGTTCAGCCACTGCAGTGCCTTTTCCCTGCCTAAAGTTTTTTCTATCACTTTAGCCGATACGAGTGCATTGGAAGGGATGAAATTCCGTACGGTATTGTCTATCGCGGGAGTGAATTGCTGGATATGCTGCAGCAAAGCGGCATCCCCGGAGCGTCCTGTTTGCCGGTAACAGAGGTACTGCATCCAGTCTTCCAGCCGGGTATCTATATCCTCATCATAAGGCTTGCCTACGCCAAGATGTTCCGGCCATTTGCGGGCATCTTCAATATAATTAAGCGCTGTCTTATATTTTTTCTCCCGCATATTATCCACCGCCTGCATCAGCTTGGCTTCGCGGTATAATGCGCGGCCTTCGGTTGCTCCTTCAAAAGGAATAATATTCAGACCGGACAACACTTTATCCGCTTCCCTGTACTTACTGTTGAGCATTAGTGTTTTGGCATACAGCATTCCCATAATATATTGTGAAGGGTGCGCTTTATAAAAACTTTCAATTACCGGCAATGCTTTCTCCGGTTGTCCGTGATCGTTATAATATTCAGTGATCATTTTCTGGTAACGCCACTGCTCCGGCTGCAACGTTGCCGCTTTTTGCAGATCATGGAAAGACTGGTTCTCATCCACTGCTTTAAATATCATTGAGCGCGTGACGTAGAAGGGTGCATACCCCGGAAGATCCGCACAGGAACGCAGCAGTTGGCGACACTCTTCAAGGCGGTTACGATCATGGTATATCAATGCCAGATGATAGCGCAGGAGCCAGTCATTCTGCTGCTTCAGCAAGGTTTCAATGACCATCGCCGTTTCAGACCGGAACGGGAAGGCACGGTCGGGATCAATAGCAGTGCAATCCACGCTCCTGCCTTCCAGGAAAGCAAGCCAGTAAGCGGCTTCCGCTGCTGCAGGACTCATGGCAAATATTTGCTTTGCCTCATTAATGCAACCGGCATTATAATACCAAACACCTAATTCAGCAAAAGTTTCCGCCGGCATTTCGTTACGGATGAGCTGTGTGAATTGCTCCTTGCTTTCAGCAGTATTATCAAGCAGGTACTGCTCAAAGCGGGCGAAGTGATTGAGCGGGTCCAGCGCTTTTAGCTGCAAAATCGTTTGCTGCGCTTTTCCGGTCTGATGCAGGTAACGGTAATCCATGACCGCCAGCATCAGCGCATCAATATTATAGCGATTAAAATCAAGCGCTTTCAGCGCATAGCCCACAGCGGTATTATAATCCCTGCTCTTGCTGAATGTACGTGCAAGCCCTGTATAGGCCGCGCTACGGTACTCCGGTGAAAGCGCGGCAATGCTGAAGCCGTCTTTTGCATCAGCAATATTTCCAAGTGTGGCATTGATAAGCCCATAGTAATAATTTGCCTCGCCGGATTCCGTATCAATGCTCAATGCGCGGGTTATCCACTTCAGGGCTTCTTCATACCGCATGTTGCGGTACAGTAATGCAGCCATTTTTACGAGCGCCGGTAAGAAGTTGTGGTCTTTTTCCAGTGAAGCCAAAAGCTTTTGCTCCGCTTTGTCGTACATCTTTTCATCCATATATTCTTTGCCTGCTATATACAGCCCGTATGCTGAGCTCCAGTCAAAATCTTCAGGCGTTTCCACCGGGCGTTTCAGCAGGTTGGCAGCAGGATCAGCAGCATATTCCAGCTTATGATCACCCAGCATTACATGAATGCTGTCTGCGTTTATACTTACCTGTAATGAATCGCTGAAAATGTCAAGGGGCGCCAGGTCAAGTCTTTTGCTATAAATATTTTTTCCGGACGCTGTTACTTTTAAGGAATCATTAATTGCCTGCACCGCCGAGAAATAGAGCTTCAGCCAGCCCTTCTCATATTTTACATTTAAAGCTCCCCAGGGATTAGCCTCCACCATGCCGTTGATACGCCCTACGGGATACCAGTATTCCTGCCAGGTGTCGGTATTATAAGGAGCAAAGCCGATATGCTTAAAAGGAGTAAGGCTGCTTTTATCCGTATTCTGGTTAAACAATCTGCCGGATTGTATTTCCACATACTGCCCGTCGGTATCCGTAAGCATTTTCTCCCATATCATGCCCTGACGGGAAAGCCCCCATATCCAGATCTTTTTGCCCGGCTTATCATCGTAATTGCCGTAACGCACCATACCGCTGTTGTCATCATGATAGTATGCGCCGAAAAAATGATTGTATTTGCCGAATACATGATAGGATTTATACCCGCCAAAATTATTCTGTTCGTAAAAATTGATCCGCTTACCGTTAGATGCGTTCACCGGCCAGTCGGCGTATTCTCCGCTATGACCTATATAACGATTACCCGGAAAAATAAATTCCAGGTTTCCTTTCGCTTTTACACCGAGGTTCATCCAGTGATAGTAAGGCTGCTCCACCGGACTGGCATTGTACCAGAAGGAGCGGGTGGTAAAATACGCCTTGTCCCCGGGCAGGTTGATCTCCACTCTCCAGTTGCTCCTGCTCAGCAGGTCGAGCACCCCGATAATGCAGCTCACGCTGCCATCTTCGTTTACCTTTGTCACATAGTCTACCGGAGTAGCACAGTTGGGCGTATGCCCGATAATGCCATAGTTGGCTTCCAGTCCGCCGCTGGTCCATGGTCCGCGCATGGCTACATCCCGGAATTTCACCGTATGACTATAATAAATAAAAGACCGGCCTGATCTTTTTTCAATGGCAGCCCATATCTTACCCCCGATCTCAGGGGTAATGAGCACTTTGATATAATCATTTTGCAGTTCCACTATTTTCCACTCGCGCTGTTCCGCTTTATCTGTAAAGCCGTCGAACCTCGAATAAGGATAAACGGGAGATAACAGCGGAATCGGGCTGGGATCGGAAAAAGCATAAGTAGGAAAAGACTGCATGTATTCTCTTACAGTAGCAGGCTGCTGTGCATTTGCCAGTGCAATATGGCAAAATAATATTATAGTGATAACAGACTTCTTCATCGGCTAAAATTATTGAAAACAAACTGTGGTTCAATGCGCAAACGGTTGTTCAATTTTTTCCCTGCACTTTTATGAAATCACAAATGAATTTGTTCATTTATGCTTTTCCTAATACTTTTACCGCCCGAAATGATTCGGGATGTAGCGCAGCCCGGTAGCGCGCTTCGTTCGGGACGAAGAGGCCGCTGGTTCGAATCCAGTCATCCCGACTAATTTGATGTCAAATAAATCCCTGTAAGTCTTTGTTGGTTTACAGGGACTTTTATTTTCTCCCGGGTCAAATCACCTCCAAAAAAGTAATACCTGGAAACAAAACATCTGGCAGGTACGTCATTCACAGCAAAATATACATACCCAATCAGATGAACTTTGCGCGGTAGCCTTTCTTAAATCTGCGGTTATGATATTAAAGAAATACCGATAAGATGCAAAGAAAGTTTTTACACTTTCTCTCTCCGCCGAAATAATGCCAGCAGTTCAGCAATACTTTCGGCTTCGGTCAGAATCTGCCACTCGTATTTTGGGGAAATGATTGCACGCTTTCAGAGGAAACTTTCATGATCTTATAATGTCACTATCTGATAAAAGGAAATATTACATCGAAATTCCTTTATTCGTGATCGAAGGTCATTTGAATTGCCTTCATTCAATAGGTATCGCTTATTCCGCTAAAAGCATAAGTATAGGCGCTTAAGTTTAACATCACAAAAAATACTTAATAATCATTTGACGGTGTCTTGTTGGAAGTTTTGCCTATATTTATCTTCATTTTTATGCATTAATTGTGTGACGATGCCTGCCCAAATCAACCCTGAAGAAAGTGAATTGCTGTATCTGGTACAGTCAGATGACGAAAGCGCTTTCAGAACCATCTATATAATGTATAGCCCGCGATTGTACAAAAATATCCTGCGTTTTGTAAGGATAGAAGAGGTTGCGCAGGACCTTTTGCATGATCTTTTTATTAAAGTTTGGGATAAGCGACATACGATCGATCCTCAAAAGCCTTTTAAAGCCTTCATCTTTAAGATTGCAGAAAACCTGGTATACGATTTTTTCCGGAAAGCGTCGCGGGAAAGAGATCTTAAAAACATGCTTCTCACACAATATCATTTTATTCAACCGGCTTTGAACGAAATACCTGTGGATGATAAATATGCCTCGCTTTTACACGCAGCCGTTGAAACACTTTCTCCTATCCGCAAAAAGGTTTTTGAGCTGTGCAAATACGAGAAAAAATCGTATGAAGAAGCTGCGGTGATCATGGGCATTTCCAAAGCTACTGTAAGTGATCACATGGTTAAGGCTACCAAAGCCATCAGGCATTTTTGCATGAAACAGCCGGAATCCTTCTCTGCATTGGCAGTTGCCGTTTCACTGTTGTAACAAGCCCTCAAAAAATATTTTTCGTTGATGAGCAGAGTTTTCTGCACATCTCTGCGTATGGAGGTATAAACAATACCATTGACATTTCAAGACGATTTGAATACACTGCTGAAAAAATACCTGGACGGTTACTGTTCCCGGGAGGAAATTAAGCGATTGCTGGATATGCTGGGCGATAATGGCAATAATGATGAGCTAAAGGAGATCATTATGCTGGAACTGGATAAAAATACGGATACCGACGCTCCAACTGAGCTATTACTGGAGCGGATCTACCAGGGCGTTTCCTTAGAAATTCAGCAGAAAAAAGTAAAACAACTAAAAGCCAGGCGGGTACGTATGCGCAAACGGGAATGGGCCGCTGCAGCAGCTATATTGGTCTCTGTATTAGGTATTTATTATTATAGAACAAATAGTTACCCTGCCAATACAATAGTGAAAGAATTGAGCGTAAAGCAGGACAGGGTGCTGCCGGGATATTCAAAGGCAACACTTACGCTGGCAGATGGATCGTCAATAGTGCTGGATACTTCCGTAATACAGAATATAAATGAGTTAACATTGGTGGAAGACATCAATGTACAAAAGGGGAGTTTGAAATATAAGACTATGGAACGAAGTGCGAATGAAACAAAACCAATGTTTAATACACTTCAAACGCCACGTGGCGGAACCTACCAGCTGCAATTACCCGACGGAAGCAAAGCCTGGCTGAATGCTGAATCTTCCATCACGTTCCCAACGCAGTTTTCAAATAAGGAGAGAAGAGTGAAGATTACCGGCGAAGTTTATTTTGAAGTGAAAAAATCATCTTCAGTAGTAAACCAGCCAAAATGGCCTTTCATGGTAGATGTACAATATCCGGGCAACAATCAGCCTTGCAGTATTGAGGTATTGGGTACCAGGTTTAACGTTAAAGCGTACACCAACGAAAAAGAAATTACAACTACTTTACTCGAAGGGTCTTTAAAAGTGTTTAATAGCCAATCATCCGCCTTATTGGCTCCCGGCCAACAAGCGCTCTTGCAGCCTGCCACCAATACCATTAATGTAAATACGGTAGCAACCGATGCTGCCGTAGCCTGGACAAAGGATATATTTCTTTTTCACAACGATGACATACAAACCATTTTAAACGAAATAGGCAGGTGGTACGACCTGCAGGTGGTTTTTGCCGGCAAGATACCTGCCGAACATTACAGTGGAATAGTGAGCAGGCAAAGCGACCTGAGAAAAGTATTGCGGGTATTTGAGGAGAGTAATATCAGGTTTAAGCTGGAAGGAAAGAAATTAACTGTACTATAAATATTATTAACCTTTTAAAAAATTCTGATTATGTAATACTAACTGCCAGTTGTAAAAGTTGGTACAAAAAACCGGAAGTGATTGAGGCACTCCCGGCAGCAGTCCTGACTTAGTTTAATCAATCGGTTCATTGACTGTTTATTCTTTCACCAGAACACTAACAAATGTATGAAATTAAATAATCTTTCCACTGTTCCCCGATTAGCGGGAGCGTTATTCTCCAAAAGGCTATTAACCATGAAACTAACAATTGCTTTTTTGATGGCTGCATGCTTACAGGTAAGCGCAAAAAGTTACTCTCAACGGGTTACGCTTTCAGAAAAATCTATTTCGATTGAAAAAGCATTGAACAAGATAAAAGATCAGACTGGATGTTTTTTCTTTTATCAACATGAGCTCTTTAAGCAAGCGGGTAAAGTGAACATACAACTTAAAAATGCTACCATCCAGCAGGCGCTGGATGCTTTGTTCACCGAGCATGGACTGGTATACAGCATGATCGACAATATCATTGTTATTAAAAAAGATCCTGCTTTACAAAACAGGGGCGAAGTGGCAGAAAACCCACCGCCTCCCCTGTTAGTTACCGGCCGTGTACTAGATTCCGACGGGAAACCGTTACCCGGTGCATCTGTAAGGATTAAAGGCACAGATAAAGGAGGTACAACTGATGACAATGGTCATTTCAGTCTTCAACTGACCGGTCCGGGAACGCTGGTTGTTTCATTTGTTGGATTTGAAATAATGGAATTCAGGATTGAGAGATCAATCAACCTGGGCGCCTTCTCACTATCTCCCGAAAAAAGCCAGATGAGTGATGTAGTGGTGGTAGGATATGGTACACAAAAGAAAGCAGATGTTACCGGCGCTATGAGCCGTTTTGATGCTACGGTACTCACAGAAAGACCCATGGCCAGGGTTGACCAGGCACTGATTGGTCAGTTGGCCGGTGTAAGAGTAAAACAAACGAATAGCATACCTGGCAATGGGTTAAGTGTGCAGGTGCGGGGGGCAGGTTCTATAACAGCCGGTAGTGAACCACTGTATGTAATAGACGGCTTTCCATTGGAAATTAGCGCTACCTCTATTGTAAATGGAAGAAGCGGCACCTATGCTTCAGGTAACCCGCTTGACAATATTAACCCTAATGATATTGAATCCATACAGGTGTTGAAAGACGCATCCGCAGCTTCCATCTATGGTTCGAGAGCCGCCAACGGGGTAGTATTAATCACTACCAAAAAAGGCCAGGCAGGAAAACCCGTGGTTGATTTTAATGCATATACCGGGTGGAACGAACGTTCCCGCAAAATGGATATTCTCTCGCCCGATGAATGGATTGAAATGGCAACAGAGCATAAAAATTTTTTGTATGTGCTCAGGGACCCCGGCAGCCAAAACAGGAAAGCTACCGATAATTACGACACAAGGCTGGCCAATATTGGCACCTTTCAGTTAGCGACCATGTATGATCCCCGGTGGTTTGAACCCGGGCATCCCGGACTTACCTATGTTGACTGGCAGGATGAAATATTCAGAAAAGGAAAGATACAAAACTACCAGCTCTCCGCAAAAGGTGGAACCAATGCAGTTAAATATTTTATATCGGGCGATTATTTTGATCAGGATGGATATATTCTCGGGCTCGGTTACAAAAGATATTCGGCACGCGCAAATGTGGAGGTAAAGCCAGGGAAAAGATTGACTGCCGGACTTAATATTTCACCATCTTATGCGATGGGTAAAAATCCTGGCGTAGAAAGCGGAATTGGTGTAGAGAGTAAAGACGGCCCCATCTTTCAGGCAGTAGGAATGATCCCGATTATTGAATCAGATATTGATATACGCGATATTAATGTAGGTACGAGAGAAAGCTCAAAATGGGGCTATGGCAGCAATAAACCAAGTTTGATAAGAAGGCTGGAGGAAACTATTGATCTTAAAAAGACCTTCAGAACATTAGCTACAGTGTATGCATCTTATGACATAATTGATAACCTTGCGATCAAAACAACTGTCAACTTCGATAATACCGATCAAACCTACAAATTTTACCTGCCTGCCCAGTTAAGCGGTAACTCCCCTGCCAACCGGCAGGCACAGGGTTCGTTTCAAAGCTACCGCAAACAGACTTTTGTAAATGAGAATACGCTCTCTTATAATAAAACGATCGCTAAAGTTCATAAGTTTAATGCGGTTATTGGATACTCTTACAATGAAAATAATTTTGAGAACAGCAGTATTTTCAGCACCGATGGTTTTAACAGCGCTTCAATTACGACGTTGAATGATGCTTCCGGCATCAATAATAGCAAAACCAGCACTTATGAAACCAAAAACACATTGATTTCCTATTTCGGGCGTATCAATTACAACCTGGATGATAAATACCTGCTGGCAGCCAGCATCAGGCGTGATGGTTCATCCAAGTTCGGTTCTAACACCAAGTTCGGAGTGTTTCCTTCCGTGTCTGCAGGCTGGTGGCTCAGTAAGGAAAGCTTTATGCGCCACGTTAAATTTATAAGCGCCCTCAAGTTGCGCGGTAGCTGGGGCGTGTTAGGCAACAATGCACTGGGCAACGATTATGGACATATCAGCGTGCTGTCTGAAACCAATTATGTATTGGGCGGCAATTTTGTACCAGGACAATCACCGGGCAACTATCCCAACAGAGGGCTGAGTTGGGAGCAGGCAAAAACCATTAACATAGGGCTTGAGTACGGTTTTGTTTCCAACCGCATCACCGGCTCATTTGATTACTATACAAAAAGGAATACTAATCTTTTAATGACTATTCCGGTACCTTCTGCTACCGGGTTTACTACAGCACTTACCAATATTGGTGAAGTGATGAATAAGGGATGGGAATTGGAATTGAGCTCTAAAAATTTTACCGGGAACTTTAAATGGAACACCAGCCTGAACCTGAGTTTCAATACCAATAAAGTAAAAGCCCTTGGGCCTAATAACGCGCCTATTTATGGTGGCGACTTTGATCTTACCCACAATGTGATAATGGTAGGTCAACCCATGTATAGCCTTTACCTGGTACAGCAGGATGGTATTCTTACCCAAAAAGACATTGATAACGGAGTGGCGCTTTATGGAACACAGCGGGTAGGCGATCCTAAATTTATTGATCAACTTACTATAGACACTAACGGCGACGGAATACCCGATAAAGCCGATGGCATTATCAATGCCAATGATCGCGTATTATCCGGGCATCCCAATCCTGACTATGTGTGGGGTGTTACCAATACTTTTAGTTTTAAAGGATTTGATCTGAATATACTGGTGCAGGGGCAGCAGGGTGGCACCATCTATTCTACCTGGGGGCGTGCCATGGATGGTGCAGGTGCAGGCCAAAAAATCGGAGCCTGGAGAGACCGCTGGAGATCACCCGAAGATCCTGGCGCTGGTGAAAAAGGCTTTGTATATGCCAATTATGGTTCTATTAAAAATACCAATTGGAGATATTCAAGCGACTACTGGCGCGTAAGGAATATTACCCTTGGCTATAACCTTGGGCAGTGGTTGCAGAAGACTGTTATCAGCTCAATGAGAGTGTATGTAACCGCCGATAACTGGTTTGGTAAAGACAAATACTATGGAGGGTTCAACCCCGAAGCAATGAACAACCAGGGAGATGATTACGGCGGCGGACCAGTTCCCCGGTCTTTTCTCTTCGGTTTTAACATCAGTTTCAAATAATCATCAACAAGATAGTGTTATGAAAAAAATATTTTTGCTATTGTTTTCTATTAGTGTCCTTTCATCGTGCGATAAGCAGCTTGATCAGGTACCCATATCCGTTATGAGCGCCGAAGGCTTCTATAACAATGAATCTGATTTTACACTGGCGCTGAACGGAATTTACAGCACATTGCGGTTTTATCCTAACTCACAGCTTCGCCTGGGAGAAATTCGTTCGGATAATATAAACTCACAACGTACGGCTGATCTTCTTAGCAGAGACATTCACAAATTTGCGCTTACCATTTCAACTAACCAATATGTGGCAGATGCCTGGGATGTAGGCTTCAGGGGCGTGATGAAAGCAAATACTTTGCTGGAAAAGCTGAATGAACAGGTAGTGCCGGATGAGGCAAAAAGAAAATGGTTTGAAGGGCAGGCAAAATTCCTGCGTGCCTTCTACTATTTTGATCTGATCAAATGGTTTGGCCCTGTGCCTTTCCTTGACAAAACCGTTACTCCTAACGAAGCATTGGAGATCCCAAGAAGCAGTGTAAGCGAGATTTATAATTTGATTATAAAAGACCTGGAAGATGCTATCAGCGTCTTGCCTGTATCATATAGCCCGGCTGAGCGGGGTTATGCCACCAAATACGCTGCGCAGGGAATGCTCGCAAGAGTATACCTTACCAGATCTGGTCCTAAATTGAATCCGGACGGACCCTGCCTTGGAACCAACGAATACCAGAAAGCACTGGATCTGTTAAACGCTGTGATGACCGGACCATTCCAGATGCTCAATACCTATAGTTCCATATTCAGTTTTAAAAATGAAAATAATAGTGAAGTTGTTTTTTCGATACAATTTAAGAGCGGGTTTGGTGTAGGCGGTTCGTTTCCTACAATCCTTACCGGTACATCGTGGTGGAATATGGTGGGACTTCCTTTTCAGGGTGCAGGCGACCGTAATTCAGTGTCTGAAAATTTGTTAACATCTTATGGATTGGATGATCTCCGAGAACATTTCAGCGTGGTACGGGAATATGTATCTGCAGGTGTACATTTCACAGACAATCCTACCTGTATCAAATTTGCGAGTCCTGAGAAAGAAACATGGGGCGTGTTCAGAGATGATTTTGGAATTGATTTTCCGGTATTAAGATTTACCGATGTGCTACTGATGAAAGCTGAATGTATTTTGATGGGTGCAAACGGCACGCAGCAAGAAGCAGACAACATCATAAATGCAGTGCGTGAACGGGCAGGCCTTGATCCATTGACGGATGCTACCATTGATGATTTAATGGAAGAGCGAAGAAAAGAATTTTTAGGTGAAGGTTTGCGCTGGAATGATTTAATAAGGAGCGGTAAAGTGTTAACGGTAATGAATGCATGGATCGGCAGTATCATTTCGGAAGGTGAGATGACTTATCCCATTGACGAAACCCAATTGTTATACCCTGTACCTCAGGAGCAAATGGACATTAAGAAAGGTTTGTATACTCAGAACCGGGGTTATAATTAGTGTAATACTTATATTTTAATATTGGAAGCAGTTCAAAAAAATGTAATGAGAGTTAGTTTATTACTAATGCTGTTGATACCGGGTATTGCAGCGGTGGCGAAGGATGTTAATATACTGGACTTTGGTGCAAAACCGGATGCAAAAACGATTAATACAACCGCAATACAGCAGGCCATTGAGCAATGTTATACTACCGGTGGCGGAAGAGTATATATTCCTGAAGGTGTTTTTATTACAGGTACGCTTTATCTTAAAAGCAATATAGAGTTTCATCTTAGTCATGCAGCAGTATTACAGGGCACTACTTTTAAAAAACCGGACGACCGGGCACTTATTTGCATATTTAATGCAGAACGTGTTTCTATCAGCGGTACAGGCATTATTGATGGCATGGGTTTCCAGCAATATTTCCCAAAGAAATCAGTCCGACGCAGAAATGTGCTTTTTGAAAACTGTAAAAATATTTCTGTAAAAGGTGTCACATTAAAAAACTCATCTACCTGGGTATTGCATTTTTCCAAAAGTGAAGGAGTAATGGTAGACGGCATCCGTATCCATTCTTATGCAAATGAGAACAATGATGGAATTGATGTAGACAATTGCAGTGAAGTGATTATTGCCAATTCGATCATTGATTGCGAAGACGATGGAATAGTAATGAAGAGCGGCACCACTGAGCCGGTAAAAAATATAGTAATTACCAATTGCATTGTTTCAACCAACTGCAACGCCATAAAATTTGGAACAGGTAGCCGGGGGGGATTTAGAAATGTATCAGTGAGCAATTGTGTGGTGAGGAAGCCCACCAATGTAGAACACCGTCAGTGGTCAAAAGTAAAAGGAGTCTCCGGCGATTCGGTTGTAATCAGCGGACTGGCTCTGGAAATAGTAGATGGAGGTATTATGGAACAGGTGGTGATCAACAACATCTCAATGACAGGAGTGTTGACGCCGGTCTTTATACGTTTGGGTAACAGGCGTGGTCCCGGTATTATGAAAAACGTAGTCATCAGCAATATAACAGCCACCAATGAAAGTTTAATGTGCAGTTCGGTAAATGGTATTCCCGGAAGTTATGTAGAAAATGTAACGATCAGGGACGTCATTTTAACCAACAGAGGCACAGGCACTTTAACTGAAGCAAAGATGGTGGTGGAAGAGAAAGAATCTGCTTATCCTGAAAATATGATGTTCGGCTACAGTTTACCTGCGTATGGTTTTTACCTTCGGCATGCAAAAGGTATAACACTTGAAAATATCCAGGTATTATTAACAGCTCCGGATGAACGTCCTGCCATTGTATTAGACGATTGCCGTGATATGCGGATTAATGGATTGAGAGCGGATCTCCCTTCAGCCAATCAACCCTTTTTGCGTTTTGTGCAGTCGGTTAACATATCTGTAAGCGGGTACCAGGCTATTGCGCCGGCACCTGTTTTTCTTCATCTGGAAGGAGAAAAGACTGCTGATATAAAATTGCATGGCAATGATTTTTCCGGAATAAGACAAATTGTTCAATTCGATAAAGGCGCCGGTAAAAAGGCGGTGAAGAGCTTTAATAATTTCAGGTAGCCGGGAAATATTCTCATTTATGAAAAAAACGAAATGGATCAACATCGGCATCTTGTTGCTTTTGCCTTTTGTGTTGCCGGCGCAAGACCCCTTTGCTGATTTTCTACAAAGTGTGCCGGTGATAGAAAAAATAGTAAGTGACGCTCAATTTGATTCTGCAGGCGTTACAATTACCACTGAACGATTTGTTTTCAAATCGAGGCGACAGGAAAATTCTGTTTATGCCATTATATCTTATCCTTCGAAAAAAGGAGTTTATCCTGCTATTTTGTTTTTGCATGGTGGTAATGGCAATGCTGAAGGGCTGGCAGAACGTTTGCATCGCTTTGCCCACAACGGTTATGTAGCGCTGGCGATTGATCTGCCGGGTATTTGTCATCCGGACAAAGTACCTTATTCAGCGGGTAAATGGAAAAAGCGGACAGTATCTGAAAAGACAGCACGGTTTGATGTAGCGGACAGCGCTGCCAATAGTACCCTGGCAGATGGCATCATTGCTGCGATAGAAGCTTTTAATTTGTTAGCTACCTGGTCAAACGTTGATAAAAGGTATATGGGCATAACGGGCTATTCATGGGGCGGGTACAGTACTACCATGGTTGCTTCGCTATTGGGCGGTCGTGTAAAGGCTGCTTACTCGGTATTTGGCTGTGGATTTTATGACAAGGGATCAAGATGGAAGAATTTGCTGGAAAAGAAAAGCGCAGAAGAAAGGAATACATGGCTCACCTACCTGGATGCCGGCCGCCGTGCCGGTGGTATGAAAGCAGCATATTTTATTGATGGCGCATCCAATGATAATTTTTTTTGGCCACCTGCAGTAATGGCGACCCTCAATGCGGTTGCATCGTATAAAAATCATAACTGGGCGCCCAACTACAACCACAAACAAATGCCAGCAGGCGATAGCATGCAGGCTATCTATTTTGATTACTACCTCAAAAATAAGGGGCTGCCGTTCGGCGAGATCCGGCTTGCAGGAAAAGAAATTTACAGGAATAAATATTTACGATTGACTTTCAAAGTAAACAACCCGAGGGGTATACAAAAAAAAACGGCAGTACTCTATTACAGTCGCCCGGAAGAAGACTGGACTAAAAGGCAATGGAATGCCATTGTTATGAAAAGGAGAAATAAGGTTCGATATACTGTGGATGTACCCATCGGGGATCCGACTGCAGGAAATCTCTATTACGGAATGTTTACAGATAACAGAGAAGTGTCTGTTTCCAGTGAAATGTTTGACCTCAATACATTACAATAACAATCACCAATCTTACACTATTAAAAAAATATTGATGAAGCCTATAGTACAGATATCATTAGACCTGACGAATATTGACGAAGCGCTTGAAACAGCCGCCCTCGCATTGCGGGCAGGTGTTGACTGGCTGGAGGCAGGCACGCCGCTAATTCTGGCAGAAGGCCTGCACGGTGTACGGCAATTAAGGAAGTCTTTCCCCGGCATTCCGATCGTAGCAGATCTTAAAACGATGGACGGAGGTTATCTTGAAGCAGAGATGATGGCCAGGGCAGGCGCTACACATGTGGTAGTAATGGCAAGAGCGCATGAAGAAACGGTTAAATGCGTTGTGCAGGCAGGCAAAGATTTTGGAATAAAAGTAATGGGAGATAATCTTGGTTGCAAAGATATGATTGCTGCAGCCCGACAACTCGAAGCATTAGGCTGCCATTACATTATCCATCATATTGGTTACGATGAACGTCGCGGGCTGGCTGCGCAGGGTCATAAAATGCCAGGTCCCTTAGATCAGCTCCGGGAAGTGGTAGAGGCGGTCAGTATTCCGGTACAGGCTGTTGGTGGATTGACGCTTGAGCAGGCTATCCGCTGCCCGGCTTATGGTGCACCTATGGTTGTTTTAGGCGCCCCTCTTACCATAGATGCCGATGCTTTTAAAACTGCGGATGGCGATCTGGAAAGCTCACTGCGTTTGATTTGCAAAAAGATTCACTCCTACGATGTAGCAGAATTGTAGGACTGCGATCGGGGATTAAATCACTCTTCATTTTTAAATTAATTGTTCTACCAATATGCGATCCATTATTATTATAATTGCCTTTTGCATGGCTACAGTTTTGGTCTTTGGCCAGCATCAGCAATCTGCCTCTAAACCAACCTCTTCTTTGCAACTACCCAAACCACAACTGGTGCGCGGCCCTTATCTGCAAAATGCAGCACCTACCAGTATGGTCATTCGTTGGCGTACAAACGCTCTTGCACGGAGTTGTGTGCGGATAGGAGAGCGTCCGCAGAAACTGGAAACAATTGTGATCGATTCTATTTTAAAAACGGAGCACATCGTCCGGGTTTCGGGACTTCGCCCTGGTACTAAGTATTATTATTCTATTGGCGGTGTAAAGGATACTTTGCAATGGGGAGCTGAAAATTATTTCTATACTCTTCCGCCCGTTGGAGCAAAGGGCAAATACCGGATCGGTGTGTTTGGCGATTGTGGTACCAATGGCGTTGAACAATTTAAAGTAAGAGATGCACTCACTAAATATCTTGGCGACAATTATATGAATTGCTGGCTTCTGCTGGGCGACAACGCTTACAAGAAAGGAGAAGACGCCGAATACCAGCAAAATTTTTTCGATGTCTATCAACAGGATTATCTTGCAAAATATCCCTTATTCCCATCGCCTGGCAACCACGATTACCACGATGCTGAATTTTCCATTGCGTATGCTCAAAAATCGCATGAAATAGCATATTTCCACAATTTTTCGATGCCGGTTGACGGCGAGTCCGGTGGCGTTCCATCTAATAATAAAGCATTTTATTCTTTTGACCTTGGCAATATTCATTTCCTCTCACTTGATTCATATGGAAAAGACGAAGGGTTGTTCCGGATGTCCGATACATTAGGTCCGCAGGTTCAATGGATGAAAAAAGACCTGGAGGCGAACCAGAATAAAGAATGGATTGTTGCTTATTGGCATCACCCGCCTTACACGATGGGCAACCACAATTCAGACAAGGAAAAAGAATTGATTGCTATAAGAGAAAATTTTCTTCCTATTCTCGAGCGTTACAATGTGGACCTTGTGTTGTGTGGTCATAGCCACGTATATGAAAGATCAAAACTGATGAAAGGTTATTATGGAGATGAAGTGTCTTTCAATCCTGCGGTTCATAACCTGAGCCAGTCTACCGGCACTTACGATGGCAGCAATAATTCATGTCCATATATAAAAGAACCGGGAAAAAACCAGGGGACGGTATACGTAGTAAGTGGTTCTGCGGGCCAGGCCGGCCGGTTCCAGGCTTCTTTTCCACACGATGCCATGGTGTATTCCGAAGGTATTCTTACCGGCGCATGTATGCTGGAAATAAATGGAAACCGGCTTGATCTGAAATGGATTACTGAAAACGGCGCTATTTTAGATCAGTTCACCATGATGAAAGAGGTTAATCCCTTTAAAAAGATAAAAGTCAAAAAAGGATCAGAACTTATACTTACGGCGCCATTTGAAAGTGATCAATATAACTGGAAACCCGGTGGGCAAAAAAGCAGGGAGATCTCAGTAACACCTCGTGGTGGCAAAATGCTTTATACGGTTTCCGATGAAAAAGGTTGTGTTAAGACTCAGTATATAATTGAAACTTATTAAAATATACTGCATACGGTAGAGCCTTTGAACACAATAATTTTCAAAAGCTGCTCACATAAAGGCACATCTTTTAATATCCGGGAGAGGATATAGTCTTTTTCGATCTGCTGGCCGCGGACTCAACTTATCCTGCCTCTTGCTGTATTTCTCCGGGTTTAATCATGTGTAAATTGCTGATTTAATAGTTTCTGGTGTCTTATAATTACGAGTATTATTCCCGAAAGCAATCCTCAAAAAATTATATACCGCGTTTTTCTTATAATTGCAGGCAAATAGAGTCTTGATGTGAATGACCATATCTCAGAGAGCGAGTCTGCATTGTTGCAAAGGCTTGAACAGAGGAATGAAAAAGCGTTTGTCCAGGTATATGAGCGATTGTACACCTCTGTTTTGTTGTATGCAGAAAAAATCACAGGAGGTGACAAGGATATCGCTGAAGATGCGACCACAGAGGCTTTTATTGAGCTCTGGAAGGGAAATCTTATTTTTTCGCAGATGGGTCAACTGATCAGCTTTCTCCGGAAGGTTGCACATCATAAATGCATTGACCGCTACAGGCAATTAAAAAGGCAGACAAATGCAAGGAACGAACTGCTGTATCTCTCTGAACAACAGCAGGAACAACTTTTCTACGAGGAAATATTTCTTGAAGCGGAAATATTGAGAAGGGTAAAAATGGAGCTTGAAAAATTACCTCTTCATTCTAAAACGGTATTCAATCTGGCATTTTTTGATGGACTAAGCAACCCGGAAATCGCTCAATTGCTGGGGATCACTGCCTCTTCTGTAAGGAGAAGAAAAACTGAAGCGCTCCGGTACCTCCGTAAAGTTTTCAAGGGATTTGACTGGGAATTATTGATACTGCTCATCATATCTGGTAATACCATTGTTTAACTTTTCGGGGTATTTAAAAAAAACTGCATTTTTTCCGCCACATTCAGGCACTCCGAACGCTTATCAGGGTAAGTATTGCCATATGAATTCTTACAAAGACTTTGAACGAATCGTTTCGCTTCTGATGCAGGAACGACATTCTTGCCTGAGCAAGCAGGAAATACAGGAGCTGGAGCAATGGAAGATAGATTTCCCTGAGCTGGCAGCCCGTGCATTACGGCTGCTGCATGATGATCAACTGCCACAACGGATCAGGAAACTGGAAGCTTCTGATCTGAAAATCCGCAAAAAACTCCTGGAACATAATATACCGGCAGATTCCGCCAGGTCCGGAACTGTTCCACCTTCTGCTGAAAATGATAATGTCATTATGCTGCGTTCCCGCAGGCTGTTCTCCCGCAAATGGCTACGCTATGCGGCTGCAATAGTCTTCCTGGCAGGTGCAGCTTTTATTTTCCGGGTAACTACTTCTGATAAAAAACCTCTGAACAAAGCTGATGTGGTTGATGCCGCTAATGACATTCTTCCGGGAAGAGACAAGGCCGTTCTTACACTGGCAGATGGCAGTAAGATTGTACTGGACAATGTTGCCGAAGGACAGATTGGCCGGCAGGGTGACATCTCTATTCTGAAGCTTCCGGACGGCGCACTGAAATACCAGGAAGATCAGGATAATCCGGCAGCGGCAGATGCGCCGGTCTCTTATAATACAATTACAACACCTAATGCAGGTCAGTATGCCCTTACGTTGCCTGATGGCTCCGGGGTCTGGCTGAATGCAGCATCCTCTATGACTTTTCCAACCCGTTTCAATAAAGCTGAGCGCAGGTTGAGCATTACCGGTGAGGTCTATTTTGAAGTGGCCAGGGATGCAGCCAGACCTTTTATCGTGCAGGTGAATAAGGAATCAACCGTTGAAGTGCTCGGCACACATTTTAATATCAATGCTTATTCCAACGAACCATCTGTCAAAACCACCCTGCTGGAAGGAAAAGTAAGCGTTAAAAAGGGGGGTGAAACGGGTATTTTACTACCCGGGCAACAGGCAATAATCACAGATAAGATAACTCTGGAAAAAAACGTGGATGTGGAACAGGTTATGGCCTGGAAGAACGGATTTTTCAACTTTGAGCAAGTTGACCTTTCCGAACTGATGCGGCAACTGGAAAGATGGTATGATATAAAAGTGGTATTGCAGGGGAATCTTCCCGAGATCAGGTTCAAAGGTAAGATGTACAGAAATGAACGTCTCTCAACTGTTTTGAATTTCCTGGAAGGGTCAGGTCTTGCATTCAGGATGGAGGGCAAAACACTTACTGTTCAGCAGCACAAATAAGATCATGCACTTATTATCTAAAAATAAAGCCGGTAATGCTACAACATTGCCGGCCTGTGTCAGGTAACCAAAAAATGTCTGTCGAGGACTATTCTTTAATCATCTAAACATTGCAAAAGTATGGAAAAAACGACTCTTTGCGGCGGCCGGTATATCCGGCAATGCCGATCCTTAACCAAGATCCTGCTTGTCATGAAACTAACGATTCTACTATTAACAACCGCCTTCCTTAATGTGTATGCCGAAGGCATTTCCCAAAGCGTCACATTTTCAGGAAAAAATGTGCCCCTTCAACAGGTAATGACCGCTATTGAACAGCAAACCGGTTATGTTTTCCTGTACCGGGAAGGGATATTGAACAATGCGAAACCTGTTTCCATCAGGGCTGATAATCTCCGGCTCGGGCTTTTTCTTAAGGAAGTATTCAGAGAACAGCCGCTGAAATATGAAATGGGCGTAAAAAGCATCTTTATTTCTCCGGGCAACGGAGAAAAACAAAAGGAACCTTTACCTGCCCGTGCCGAAGACGCTGCTCCACCTATTGTAAAGGGGATCGTCAGGTCTTCACAGGGAGAAGTTTTGTCGGGGGCAACCGTCCTGGTGAAGAAAACCAACCGTTCGACAACCACGGATGCCGAAGGCCGGTTTTCCATAGAAGCATCAGAAGGAGAAGTGCTTGAAATATCTTTTGTTGGTTTTGATACGAGGGAATTCATGATCAACAAGGACAGGATCGCTAACGGATTGAATGTACGCCTGGAAGTGGTGGTAAGTACATTGAACGAAACAGTGGTGATCGGTTACGGCACGCGCAAAAAAAGTGATCTGACCGGCTCGGTTTCATCTGTGAAAAGTAGTGAGCTTACCGCTTTTCCCACTTCCAGTATTGCCCAGGCATTACAGGGCCGGGCAGCAGGTGTTTTTGTTCAACAAAATTCCGGCGCCCCGGGATCAGCAATGCAAATCCGCATCAGGGGCACAAATTCCATACAGGGAAGTAATGATCCTCTGTGGATCATAGACGGGTTCCCGGGTGATCAATCGTTGCTGAATACATCGGATATCGACCGCATAGAGATCCTTAAGGACGCTTCGGCGACTGCTATATATGGTTCCCGCGGCGCAAATGGTGTGATCCTCGTCACCACAAAAAAGGGAAAGGCCGGCGCAACCAGGGTGGAAGTGAACAGCAGCCTTGGGTTTCAGCATATCCGCAAAAAACTTGACCTGATGGATGCGAAGGAGTATGCAACATTTTATAATATTTTCTGGAATAATACACAGGGGAGAGACTTTTTCTCACAAAGTGATATCGAAAGCTTTGGCAAAGGCACCGATTGGCAGGATGTGATCTTCCGCCAGGCCCTGGTACATGATCATTCATTGAATGTCAGCGGCGGTAATGAAAAAACGCAATTTTCAGTAGGCTCCAGCTACCTGAACCAGGAAGGGATCATAGAAAACAGTGATTACCGCAGGATTGTGCTCAGGGCAAGCGTCAATCACGATATCAGCAGGAAAATATCCGTTTCCTATAATGCGATCCTCGGACGTACTGACAATAATCCTACCAGCGACAGCCGGACCGTTCTGCTGGCAGCGCTTACAGCAGCCCCTACTGCAGGTCCCTACCGCGCTGACGGATCTTATACGCTCCTCAACGAACTTTATCCATTCGGTCCGGATGACATCATTAATCCAAAAGCTTATATCAACGAGGTTTCTAATAAGCAGGTCGCCAACAGAGTGATGGCTAATCTTGCATTTACGCTGAGACCGGTTGAAGGGCTTGCCGTAAGAATATCAGGGAATGCGACCAACACCGACTCCCGTTCGGATAGTTATACCGGTGTCGGATATCCCACTTCTTCGGGTAGTGCAAGTATTAGCACCAGCAATGTTTTACATGTCAACAGCGACAATATTATCACCTACAATAAAACGTTCAATAACGACCATAATATATCGGCTACGGCAGGGTTCACTTATGAGCGCTATACTACCAAAAGCGTATCTGCTTCAGGATCCGGTTTCCTCAGTGATGTAACTGAAACTTCTAATCTTGGTGCGGCTACGATTTTTAATACTCCCGGTTCATCTTATTCCCAGTGGACATTATTATCCTACCTGGGTCGTCTTAATTATACCTACCAGAACAAATATCTTGCAACTATAAGTTTCCGGGCAGACGGTTCATCACGATACAGCACCGGGAACAAATGGGGGTATTTCCCATCCGGAGCGCTTGCCTGGCGCTTCTCCGAGGAATCGTTCATGAAAGAAGTTTCATTTGTTTCCGATGCCAAGCTGAGGATAGGATACGGGGAAACCGGAAGCACCGCTATTGATCCCTATTATACACTTGATATGCTTTCATCCGGCAAAGCGCCCTTTAACGATGCGCTGTATACGTATTTTGCACCGGGCACCCGGCTTCCTGCCGGTCTGAAATGGGAAACCACCGCACAAACTGATATCGGGCTGGATATCGGCTTTTTCAAAAACCGGTTGCGGTTAACTGCCGATTATTATGTAAAAAATACAAGGGATCTTCTTAACACTGTGCAGTTGCCCCGATCCGTAGGATATACCACAACGGTGCGGAATATCGGATCTATCCGCAATAAAGGCGTGGAATTACAGGTGGATGCCAATATTCTTAACGGTAATTTCAAATGGGATATCGGTACCACTGTATCTTTCAACAAAAGTAAAGTGGTGAAGCTCTATGACGGGCAGGATATCCCGGGAACAGTATATAGCCTGAACGTTGCCAATGATTATGTGAACCTGCTGAGAGAAGGTCATTCCATCAGTGCATTTTACGGCTACCAGTTAGAGGGCTTTGACGCACAGGGACGTTACACCTATAAAGACAATAATAAGGACGGTTCTATTACGGTAGATGATAAAACCTGGATCGGGGATCCTAATCCTGATTTTATTTATGGGTTTACCTCTAACTTTTCCTGGAAAAATTTCTCACTGGATCTTTTTATACAGGGAACCAAAGGGAACGACATTTTTGCATTCGGAATACTTAATCAAAATTATAAGTATTACCAGGGATATAATGCTTTAAGAGAAGTGCTGTATAACCACTGGTCGCCGGATAATACCGATGCCAAGTATCCTTACATTGACAAGACCTTCTCAACAAGAATGGCAGACAACTTTGTGTATGACGGCTCCTACCTCCGCCTGAAAACCATAAAGCTCTCTTATAATTTGCCTGTTGACAGGATCAATATTAAATGGCTGAATAAAGGCCAGGTTTTTGTGAGCGGTCAAAACCTGATCACGCTGACCACTTACCCCTGGTGGGATCCTGATGTCAATACCAATGGAGGGAGCAATTCCATCAACCAGGGTATTGATTACTATTCTTATCCTGTTTACAAGGGTATTACAGTCGGACTTAATCTAACATTCTAAAGCAATTTCATTATGAAATATATAATATTATGTATACTGCCGGCATTTTTTTTACTTGGAGGATGCAGGAAAGCACTTGAAGAAAAGCCAAAAGCCATCGCCACAGAGACCTTCTATAATACTGCCGCCGAAGTGGCAGCAGCGGCCAATGCAGCATACTATCCACTACAGGCACAGCCATTTGATTCTTATTATACGTTATTTGAAAGTTGTGCAGATAATGTGTATGGAAAAGGCAGCCTTGCAGCGATAGAGGCATACAACGGATACAGTACTGCCAATATTTCCAATATGGACAAGGTGTGGGATCAGCTTTATCTGGCTGTACGCAATGCTAATCTTGTTATTAGGAACACACCGAACGGTACGAAGACAACCGCCGAAGAAAAGTCACGGTTCATAGGTGAAGCAAGGTTTGTGCGTGCATTAAGTTATTTCTTTCTTGTACGTATATGGGGCGCCGTTCCGCTTCGCATTGATACGAACATGGATATTATTGATATAGGTCGTAATCCAGTTACGGAAGTATATGATCTTATCATTGATGATCTGACTTATGCTGAGCAAAACCTGCCTGACGCCCCCCGTATGCTGGGCTGCGCGTCAAAATGGGTCGCCAAAACCCTGCTTTCTGATGTATACCTGAACCTCAAGCGTTGGCCAGAGGCGAGGGATAAGGCAAAGGAAGTCATTAACTCAGGTAAGTTCTCTCTCGTAGAAGTGGCACAGCCGGATGATTTTGAGAAGCTCTTCGGCGCCGATGTGCTGACAACGCCGGAAGAAATATTTTACTTTAAATATAATGACCAGGTAGGATGGAGCATCATGAATTTTTTCCATATTTCGGGCTCGGGTTATAAGCCATACGGCGCTAATTATTTTGCTTTTTATACTACCAGTGATAATATCTTTTATAAAAACTGGGACGATAATGATTTTCGCAAGCAACATGATTTTTACCATTGGGATATAGGGCTTGGCAATAATACTTATCTCGGGAAAAAATTCATTGATCCCAACGGTACAACAAACGCTTCAAACGACTGGCCGATCTACCGGTATGCCGAAGTATTGCTCATCTATGCCGAAGCCGCCAACCGCGCAGCGGGCGGGCCTACCACGGATGCAGTGGAATACCTGAATATGGTTCACAGAAGGGCTTATGGTTATAATTCACTGCAGCCTTCTCCGGTTGATTTTAATATAGCCGACTACGACGAGGAATCATTTTTTCAGCTCGTTTTCAGAGAAAAAGGGTATGAAACCATATTTGAATGTAAGCGCTGGATGGATCTTGTGAGAACAGGTCAGGCTAAAAAATTCATCAAAGAGACAACAGGTATTGATATGGCAGAAAGTATGTTGCTCTGGCCGATACCTGTTGGGGAAATTAACTATAACAAGGCAATGGATCCGGTGCTGGATCAGAACCCCGGCTACTAAATGCAGGCATATATTCTCATTTAAATCAACAGAAATATGAAGCTTATTCTGATCATAAGTGTGCTGTTTTTAAGCCCGTGCTGGAAACCTTCTGTGGCAGAAGCTTTTCCCGATCACAAAAATGATCCCCGAGTTACCGGCCCGCTTGGCCGGGCTATTAATGATGCCTGGCGCGTTTCGTGGGAGCGGTTCTTTCACCCGGATACCGAGATGTTCTATGATTACCTGAGCAGCTATGAGAAAGATAAATGGCTGTCGCATCTCCCGGTTGCAGATGAAGTAAAACGGCAATATCCGAATTTCCAGGGATATGATACCGGCATGGAAGATTGTATGATATCCGCTGGCGTGATGCTTACCATGATCGTTGATAAATATGCTGTAACAAAAGATGAAGGGTTGCGCAAGTCGGCCCATGCTGTATTCAGCGGTATTAAGCGCAGTACAGGAGCACAGGGCTTTCTTGCCCGTTGCGTCTGTACAGAGGATCATCAAAGCATTTATATCAACTCTTCCCGGGATCAGTATACACATGCCGTCCACGGCTTATGGTACTATTTTAACAGCCCGCTCTGCGACGCCAAAACCAGGAAAGAGATCAGGGTATTGTTGTCAGCCTACGCAGACAGGATGATAAGAAATGTTATATCGGGGAATGACTACGATTTCCTGAGAGCGGACGGAACCCGGGATACCCGGGGCATCAGCAGGATGTGGAATGTGCAGGGGCATGAGGCTGCCAGGCTGCCGATGATCTATGCTGCTGCGTGGAATACCACCGGGAATAAACACTATTATCGCCTATACAGGAAATATGTTGTTCCTGCAATTGAACAATCTTTTAGTGTAGGGGAGAAAACAACCACTTACGCCTATCTTCAGATGGCCTGCTCGCTTGAACTGCTGGAGTCGCTCGAAAAAGAAACAATACTCAAAGAAAAAATATCACGGATAAAGGAGATGGTTGCGGAAAGATGTAAAAGCCGTGCAGAAAATGCAGATAAAAATTCCCAAACGCTTGATCTTACCCGCGCCGGAACCGACTGGAGAACCGGAGAGGGGTTGAAGCCACAGGGAGAATACAGAAAAGTATGGTATAATATAAGAGAAAGCGGAGAAGCAGCTTTGACGCAACTGATGGTATTGGAAAAGAACATTGATCCTGCCCAGAAAGAGCTGCTTGTTAAGGCAATCGAGAGGCTGGATTATGATCGTGTATCAAGCAACGGAATATTTTACCTGCAGGCTGCTTACTGGAAAGCCAGAAGGTCCGGTGTTTTCAATGAAAATGATTAGCACAATAAGTTTTCACGCAAGCAGTTAGTTTTGGCTACCCCTTCTATTCTTAGAAGGGGTTTTTTACTGACAGTGCTATTATTATAAGCGCCCGGCGGCATTATACGACTTCTGCCCTACCGTATCTGCCCCTCCGGTAAACCCGGGGCCTCCGGCAGCTATATAACCATGACTGGCGCCATTTTGATCCGGGCTGATCCAAAACGAATATAACTTTCCATTCCTTAGCTGAAATCTGAACCGTACCGGCCTTCCGTTCAGCACACTCAGATCATCAGCACCTTTCCAGCTTATCCGCTGCAGGGTGCTGTCGCCGGAAACTGCTTCACAACGTGAGAATGTAAATGGTGATATTGTGCGGTTTTTCTCGTCTGTAATTTCAACATTCAGCTCCCCGTCTTTACAGTCAGCGTTGACAAAAAAGTATTTTCCTTTGAATGTAACGGGTCTTGTAGTAAGACTGCCACCCTTGGTATCCCCATTCATTGAAGCAAATCCGTCGCGCCGCAATACTGCAATACCCGTACTTCCATGAGAATGCATACCATTCTTCACGTAGACGCTGCTCTTCTTTGTCTGATCTCCTTTAAAGCCGATATAATAAAACCAAAGCTGATCGCCTACCACAGCACATATTCCTCCCACAGACTGCACATAACCACGATCCCAGGAACCTGCTGTTCTTGTTGCACTAATGAAAACATCCCTGTTAGGACGATCCCAATGAAACCCGTCCCGGCTGAACGAAATTTTAAGTTCAGTGATCTTAGGCGTGGCATTTTTCAGGCATATTTCATTATCAGGACCAAGATGTATCTGGTGCAGCCCCAGCATAATGCTTTCATATCCTACCGCTGACAGATTATACAATTGTGCCTTGTCGCCAATAGCAGGATCCGGGATATCCAGCTTATCCGCCCCGGTCCAGAAGGTAATATCTTTGATACCCCATTGGGCGCCTTTAAGAAAGTCATCATGCTCATAGTAATAACGGGAGCGCCCGGTGGGAGACTTTCCATACTGTCCGGTGTTACGCAGACTATATATCCACTTTTTCCGGAAAGGATTATAAAAGATAGTCGTTCTGTCTCCGCAAATACCCGTTTCAACCCGCTTTTCCCAATGAATACCATCTGGTGAAACCAACGCATACCCTGTATATATTTGCTTTTTTGCGCCGGGAATATCATTGGGCGGGCGGAGAAACATTTTAAACCGCTCTTCCGGGTTATCGGTAAAATGATCAAGGAATACCGTACTTGAATCCGCTATGATATCTGGTATGATAACATTAGTGCCTGCATCCATTTCCAGTTCAGGTCTGTGCCAGTGAATGCCATCCGTACTTGTAGCATAAGCCATTTTGTAAAGCCAGCCTGCTTCGTACCAGACCTTAAACAACTGGTCCCGGGGATCCCACCATACACCACCATCTTTTGCGTTTGCACCAGATATGCCCCACGGGCCCTGCTCCGTCCAGGTCTCCGGCTTTAATACGGGGTTAGTATCAAGCTTACGGGCATTGTAAAACTGTCTTTTCAGTGAAGTTTTTTCTATTAAAAAATCATCAACGAATAACTGGCGTCCCACATCTATCGGAATAACCGCAGGAGGATTCCTGAGATAAGGCACGTCCATAGGCTCATAATTACCAGGATCAATACCTTTGGGCGGCCAATCGGAAGGCAACCTTATACCATTATACAACAATTCTCCCGACTCTGAAAAATTAAAGAACTCATCTTTAGGTAAGATCATCCCTGACAACCCCAATGCAGAAGTATTCTTTATAAAATCACGACGGTTTATCATAAAAAATAATTTTGTTCTTATTACGAAACGGTAAGTATCTTTTTAGGCCTCAGAAAAACAGCCTGAATAATGAATGCGACCAGCACGATGACGGCGAGCATGGCAAAATCCCTGCCCAGGTTCCCGGCATCAGTAGATTTACCGAGCAAATCAGTTACCATTGCCCCGGCAAAAATGCCGGTCATATTCATTATGCCATAGGCGGTTGCTCTTATGCGCGGAGAAACGAATTGATAAAGAATGGGCATATTATTGGCATCAAACATACCAAAGCCTATACCAAAGCAGCAGCCTGCCAGAACAGTTGCAACGATTGACTGTCCATAACCGATCAGCAGTAAAGCAGGCGCCATTAATAAAAGCCCTATAGCGCTGGTATATATCCTTCCCCTGATATTTTTTTGAAGCCACCTGTCGGACAATATGCCGCCAAAAATCACCCCGGCAAAAGAAGAGGCCGCAATAGTAAGCGTAGCCAATGGACCTGCTATTGCTATATCCAGTGAAAGCTTATCCGCAAACAAAGTAGGCAGCCAGTTCTTGGTAGCCCACCCCGGAAGACTGGGTACTGCAAAACAGAAAAGCACAAGCCAGAAATAAATATTGGTGAACAACAGCTTTAATCCCGCAAAAAAAGAAATTCCGGACTGTTTTTCTTCCGCGTGATCTGATGCAGCATCGGGATTACGGCCGGTATCTTTTAAAAACAACATTAATACAACAGCATAAGCTACACCTATAAATCCAAAACTATGAAAAGTTGAATGCCAGGAATACCGGGCGGCAATAGTAGCCCCAAAGCCACCCAGCGCCTGCCCGAAATACAAGCCAGTCATATGAATGCCTATGGCAAGCGATCTTGATTTATTGCTGTGATAATCCGCGATCAGCGATAATCCCGCTGGCATATATAACGCTTCGCTCACGCCCATTACCGCCCTTAACCAATATAATTGATTAAATGTTGTTGCATATCCCATGGTAAAAGTAACTCCTGACCACACGAAGAGACTTGCCACAATAAGCCATTTACGATTGATCTTATCGGCAATAATTCCTGATACCGGGTTTACCAATCCATACACCCAAAGAAATATACCCATCAAATATCCAAACACAGTGGCTGATTGCAGTTCCACAATATCAACCTGCATAGAGGTCTTCATGGTGGCGAGCATCTGCCTGTCGAGGTAGTTAAGCAATGCCACTACCCACAGGAGCGCAACTACAATCCACTTGTAGTTCTTCGTACTTTGGAATGGCATTAGAATATTTATCGATTTTTAAATAGAGAACGGGAAAATTCTGCTCCTTTTTTCAGCACTGCTTTCTGGGCAGGATCAATAAATATCGTATTATCTTTATCGTCCATTAAGATATCGACCGTAGTACCTTTAAATATATTTCCGGTAACTGATATATCTTTCCCGTTCCTCTCAAACTGGATTACACCTGCAGCGTTAGGGCCGGTAGTAAATATGTTATCTTTAAGAATTACCGGACCATATTCAGCTCCTTTCTGATAAGTAGTAAAATATATTTCCGGAAAACTCTGCCACCCTCCTGTTTTAAAATCCCGTCTTCCTGTTTTGGGATCGTGAGTTCCCTTTGTTGTATTGTTTATAAAAACATTATTCTGTATAATAATATTTTTAGGTTGATTTATCCAGCTTCCGCGTCCGCCGTTCCTGAATATATTGCCTGTAATAGTAACATTTTCGTTTGATCTTTCGACACTTACCACCCTTGATCCATTCGTACCATCAACTGTATTTCCTATTACAGTTGAATTTTTGCAATGTTCTGCTATGAAGAAAGCGCCCATTCTTGCTCCCAGAATATGATTATTTGCAAATACATTATTGTAGCTTTTGTGGATATGCATAGCATCGCCCAACGCACTTATCCGGCAGCCAATAATTTGGGTATTCATACAGCCGGACAAATCTATACAACCTTTACCCGGTCCTGCGTTTATCGGAGCATACTGGTAAAACAGTTCTGTTACATTATTGACAATTTTTACATTAGCGCCTCCGCTATCATTAAAGACAAGCTTTTTACCAACCTCGCTTTCACTGATTTCAATATATCTGTCAGAAGCTTCTGTTACATAATATCGTTTCCCCTTTACAATATTTGAAGGAAGCCTATCATTATAAAAGCAGATTTCTACTCCTTTATTTATTAAGCGTTTAGTATTACCCTGTGGCTTTATGTTGTTTAAATATACCCTGCTATCATCTTTTTTGATTACTATTCCACTAATCAACATGCTGGTATCAAAGTAATTAAGAGCCATTTTTTTCTCTTCTTCAGTATGATCTTCCGGGAATACGATTATTTGCCAGAGATAGCCATAATCCCACATAAACTTTCCTGAATTTATAAGATTACAATTTTCAACAGAAATGTTAGTTGCAAAATTTGCAGGAATAATATTATCATTTTCAATGTATCCATTAACATTTACTACTGAGCCTGAGATCTTCTCCGACTGTATATCTCTGAAAGTAAGGTTATCTGTTTTCCCGTTCCTGCTGGTTTTAATTACAATAATTCTTGTATTAACGTTCGGCTCCCAGGTATTTTTCATATTTGCAGGATCAAAGCAGTATCCCTGAAAAAAACCTCCAAACCATGAAAAATTTATTATATCGGTTCCTTCAAAAAGTACTATCCTGGATTGATCGCCTAGATTTTCAGGTAGTAATATTTTAGCCCCATAGGCAAAAATATTAGTGTTAGAAGTAAGAGCTATTGATATATCACCTTTTAAAAAGTACTTACCAGCAGGAATAGTAATATTTCCCCCTCCAGCCTTTTGCACATCGGCAAACAGCAATTGAAAGGCTCTGGTATCATCTGATGAACCATTTCCTACAGGATTATAATTACTTAAATTAAAATTTTTGTTCTGCAGATTTTGAGCACTGAGGAATGGAACAATGCAGACAATAACTATAAAAAACGCAAGCAATTTTTTCATCTTCTGATAATTTAATACTCAATTAGAAATTTCAAAATGTACATACATTTTTATACTATCGGTTTAATGTAATTCCACAACTTTCTAAGAATGTAATGGTTTGCGAAATTGCCTCCTCAAAGTAATTTTTTTCAAACATCATGTATCCATGGATGCCACCTTCCTTAAGAATTAAATTACACTTATTGCCGGCTTTAATCATTGCGTCCTTAAAGTTTTTGGCTCCTTTGAACGGCGTTACCTTATCAGAAGTGCCATGAAAAAGAAGAGTAGGTGGTAGTCCCTCTTTTATATTATGTAAGGGGGATAGTTTGCGCCACTGCTCACCAATTTTGTTCGCACCATAGCCTTCCGGAGAAGTATCTATAACGGGGTAATACAGTACCAACACATTGGGCATGGCCGAAATATCCATAGCATCCGTAACTTCATTAACCGTATCGAATAAAGCAGTGCCGGCTGCAATGTGTGCGCCTGCAGATCCACCAGATACAATAATCTGCCGGGGATCCACTCCCAATTCTTTTGCATGTTGCCTCACATACCTGACAACAGAGCGGCCATCCCTCACGCAATCAAATACTGTAGTTCCCTCAGCAGAATCTCTAAACCGGTATTCGGCACTAATTCCAATCATACCCCTTTTAACAAATTCATAAACAATGGGATAAAATCTCCTTGGCTCCCCATTAACCCATCCTCCCCCATGAAACGCAATAAAACAAGGACGTCTTTCACCTTTTCTGAAACTATCCGGGGTAAAAAGATGCAAGCGCAGTTCTCTTCCTTTAACTATCTTGTAAACAACCTTTTTGTCAGGCTCAAGCTTAGTTGCAAGTCCTGCTGCGTAATCGTTCACAGCAGGTACTTGCCCATAGCACACAGCCATAGCGGAGCTGAAAATTATTAAGAGGTAAACAAGGATTAAAACTTTCCCGTTCATTGCTGTTAATATCCATTATTTTGTTTCAGGTTACTATTGATATCAGTTTCAAATTGAGGAATAGGCCATAAATAGTTTTTATTCTTATCAAATACTCTTTGTTCGATAACCCTCATCTCTGAACGATTGGAAACATTCGAATAATTTGGGGTCCCATTCTCATCAACAACCGGCGCCGAGCTAAGTAGCCCTCTGGGTATTCTGCCATACAAAGGTCCGTTTAATACATTTTCCGCAATTCCCCAGCGTCGTATATCGTAAAGCCGAAGGCCTTCAAAAGCCAATTCCGACTTCCTTTCTATTCTTATAATTGAGCGAAGCTCTTCCTGTGATTTGCCTCCCGTAACCAGTGGCATGTCCACCCTGTCCCTTAATTTATTTATGGCATCATATACTGATTGATCTATATTGTTTGCTTCAATCTTTGCTTCAGCATAATTTAACAGTACTTCGGCATATCTCATAAGGATGATACCAGTCTCCGAAAGCGACAGATAACTTGGATCTCTTATATCACTGTATTTACGCCAACAATAACCCGAAAAGGATGCAAAGGCATTAGTGGCGTCCTGATTAGTAACCCGGACCGCTGGCGTTACGTTATAATTCCAGCACCGCACGCTATCTTTATGTGTTTCATATTGATAACCATTAAAAATAGAACCGGGTACTATGCAACTATAGTTTAACCTGGGATCACGATTATCAAACGGATGCGCCGGATCATAGTCGGGAGATTTGTCAATTGTAAGGCCATCCAGGCACAAATAAGAATCAATCATTGATTGTGTAGGAATCAGGCCCGCAAATCCGGAAGACATTCTTGGCGCTACCCATTTCGGCCCCAGATGTGTTTGGACTCCTGACTTGTAGTGAAGCATAAACATTATTTCTTTAGACACCAGTTGTTTTTCTTTCAGGTATAATGAAGCATAATCGGGCTCAAGTTCATAAACAGACAAGTCAATAACTCTTTTTGCCGCATCAGAAGACACATCCCATTTATTGTTAAATAGGGCTATCCTGGATTTTAAAGCAAGTGCAATACCCTTGGTAGCTCTTCCGATTTCCTCAGCTTTAGTGTATTTTAAAGGAAGCACCTGGGCTGCAGCTTCCAAATCATTAAGTATAAAATCAGTAATTTCTGACTTAGGAGTCTTATTCATGTAACTTTCTTCCAGGGTCAGTTCTTTTGTTACTAAAGGAACATCGCCAAACATTTCAGTCAGATGATAATAAAAATAAGCTCTTAGAAATTTAGCCTCGGACACAATCTGATCTACTCTGGCCTGATTTTTTATTTCCTTGATATTGCCTACATTATCAAGAATATAATTGGCACGCTGAATACCGGCATAGTAGTTTTTCCATAAACCTACAATTATGGGATTGCTTGCATCTACAGTTCCATTACCCATAAACTGAAAATCAGTAAGCGCCCTTGAATATCCTATATCAGATGCCAGATCAAGATGAACTTCAACCGGTAAATTATACTCTAAACTATACCATAATTTCGCATATGCTCCGTTGATGGCCAATTCCAACTCATCTTCACTCTTAAGAAAAGAAGAAACAGAAGGCAGATCAATAGGTTCTTTAACCAAATAGTCTTTATTACAAGATGTAAAAAGTATAATTGCAGATAAAAGAGGAAGCAGTTTTATATATAAGTTTTTCATATAAGAAAAATTAAAAGTTTATGTTGATCCCTGCTGAATAAGTTTTAATCTGAGGATAATAGTCTCCAACGCCTACCGGAGCCTCTACATCAAACCCATTCCAGAATTTGTCAACAGTAAAAAGATTCTGCCCTGACACATATATTCTTATTTTCTTCACACCTTTAACCCCCCAAATACTTTCGTCCAATGTGTATCCTATTTGCAGATTTTTCATTCTGAGATAGGAAGCATTCTTAACCCAAAAAGAAGAATTTTGAATATTATTAGACTCATTAAAAGTCAGACTGGGAAATGCTGCATTGGGGTTATCCGGCGTCCAGTAATCTTTGTGCATTTCTAAAGCAGTTGATCCATTATTAAACGGCATAATAGCTGTCCCGTATAAATATCCATCGGCTTTTCCCACTCCCTGCAATAAAAAGGACAAATCAATATTTTTCCAGTTAAGATTACCACTTAAGCTATAAGTATACCTCGGTATTTGATTACCGATTATCTTTCTGTCGTTACCATCAATTGTATTATTGCCATCCAGGTCTTTATATTTAATACCACCCGGAATAACATTCCCAAATTGCTTCGGAGATGAAGCAATTTCGTCAGCGCTTTGAAAGTAACCTATTGCCTCATATCCATAGAACGAATTCATTGGATATCCTTCAAAGTTGACAAGTAACCCTTCTACATTCACTCCCTTCAAATCAATGATCTTGTTTTTCACATCAGAAAGCGTTCCGGAGAACCTGTAAGCAAAGTCTCTTAACCTGCCTGAATAGCCTATGCTCAGCTCCCAACCGTTATTGTCAACCACGCCAGCATTTTGATAAGGTGCAGTCAATCCGATAATAGAAGGCACATCCAATCTCAACAATATCCCCTCAGTCCTTTTTCGATAATAGTCAAAGGAGAATGATAAATGATGCCATAATTCACCATCAATTCCTAGATTCGTCATCTTTGAGGTTTCCCAGGAAATATCGGGGTTAGCCATTTCTGTAGGGGTCAGTCCGTTCACATTCACCCCATTTAATGAAAATATCGTTGAAGAAAGAAAAGCGTCATAAGGATAAGTCCCTATATTTTGATTACCTAACTTTCCCCAGGAAGCACGCAACTTAAGTTCATTGGCAACCGTACTTAAATTATTCCAAAAACCTTCCTGAGAAAGACGCCATCCTGCAGAGAAAGAAGGGAAAAATCCAAATTTGCGCCCCTCCGCAAACCTCGAAGAACCATCATATCGAAAATCGGCTTCAAACAGATACTTGCTTTTCAGATCATAATTTAATCTTCCGAAGAGTGATCTAAGGGACCAATCTGATCCGGCTCCTGCCGTTTGCTGATTACCTGAACCGCCGGCATTTATTACATCATTCCGTGGTAAAACGAAATTGTCGCGGGATGCTGAAAACCAACGGTAATTGTAGCTTTCCTGTGATGCGCCCAACAAAGCTTTAAAATGATGTTCGGCGAATGTTTTGCGATAATTCAACGTTCCCCAGGTATTATTCTGGAAGTACCTGCTGTTGGATTGCAAAAGGCGGGCAACCTGCGATCCCGGAGCAAATAAATCTCCATTTGGATAATATGTCTGGGTAATGGTTTTAAAGTTCTTCCTGTCATCTTCCCAGAAATTAGACGTAAAACTGAAATCAAAATATAAATCATCTATAAAATGATATGTAAATCCAAGAGTAGGCATAATTGATGGGGTATTCGTCCGATCATATCCTCCTTCATTTAGAAGAGCAAGCGGATTGCTTCCCGTAGATGGTGCCGCATAACCGAAGGAGTAACGCGTTGGCTCAATTGAAGCGAGGTGATTTGTACTGAACAAAACCAACTGGGTTCCCGAACCCGGCTGCGCTGTGTTCATAAACCGTATAAAAATATCTGCCTTTACATTTAATTTAGAAGATAACTTGATATCAGAATTCAGGCGCAGGGAATATCTTTTGAAATCAGTATTATTTAGAATTCCCTGTTGATCATAATAACCTAAAAGTCCCATGATTTTAACACGATCCGTTCCACCACTAAAGTCAATAGAATGATTTTGTGTAAGCCCATTCCGGGTATATATTTCTTTGAACCAATCGGTATCCGGGTATAAAGTTGGATCACTTGCATGCATTGACGGATAATTTTTTATATAATCTTCCTCAAAAACAGGAGATCGTCCAACATTTGTATTGGCAAGATTTAACATCGTCATGTGATCAACTGCATTCACTCTCCTTTTAAGATCTGTTGGCTTTTGAATACCCACATAACCGGAATAGTTGATGGAAAACTTCCCGCTACTGCCTCGTTTGGTTGTAATTAATATAACGCCGTTTGCCGCCCTTGTACCATAAATAGATGCTGAAGCGGCATCTTTTAGCACAGTTATGCTTTCTATAATATTGGGATCAACATTATTGATATCATTCGGGACTCCGTCTACTAATATTAACGGGTTAGCATCGCCCAGGGTACCTACGCCTCTCAACCGGATTGTCCCACCATCTTTTCCCGGTTGTCCTGAACTTTGGGTAACAGTAAGTCCCGGGGACATCCCCTGTAAAGCCATTGATGTTTGCCCTACCTGCCGGCCGGCAATATCTTTTCCTGATATTACAGCAACAGCCCCTGTAAGATTCGCTTTCTTTTGAGTTGAATATCCCACCACTACCACTTCATCACTAACCGCCTGCTCCAGCGTCATCACAATACTAAGATTATTGCTTTGCGTCAGCGTTACGCTTTTTTGCTGATATCCCACAAATGTAATTACCAGTACATCCCCGGGATTGGCATCAATGCTAAACTCACCTCTTGCATTGGTTGTAGTGCCTGTTTGGGTTCCTTTTATTTTTACTGATGCGCCATTCAGAGGGGCTCCGGCAGAATCAGTAACCCTGCCTTTAACAGGCGGGGGAAGTTCTAACCCCGGAGCAAGCAATATCAGGTCAGGCGAACCTGACCGGGATATGGACTTATCTTCTTCCGGAGCAGCAGCTTCCACCCTTATCACATTTTCACGGATGCTCCACTTCAGTCCCTTATCTTTCAATAGCTCATTCAGCACATCCGCTACTGTTTTGTCTGTTACAGAAATAGTGGCTTTTTCATTTTTCAGTGTGCCGGTATTTTCATACATGATCACCACATCGGCTTTCGTTTCAATGGTGGAAAATATTTTTTTGATAGGGCTGTTTTTAAAACTGAGAGAGATCACTGTTTTTTCGTTTCCCTGCCCCCTGCCGGGAGCGGCAAGCAGGATCTGCGCTGTAAAAGCGATGACGCTTATTATCAATGTATTCACTTTCATGATGAACCGTATCCAATCTTTGTGAAAGGCAGGGTATGATAGCCTGTTTATACAAAAAGTAACAATACTTTGCATATATTGCAATTGGTTTTGAAATGTTTAAAAATGTTTCTGCCAAACCCCTTCGAATGCTGTCCAGGCTGGTAAGGGGTTTTCTTCTCCGGTTGAATATTTTAGGGGGAATTACTTCTGTTCATAATATTGTAGCTGGTTTTGGTGATTGAATACAGGGTTTGATAACTTTGATAACTCCTTTTTTGTAATGACGACCCAGTTTTAGTGAATCACTAACCTACGTAGTATTTTTTTGAAAATATTTCCTGGCGTAAGCAAAACAGGATGAAATTCAGGCCGGCAATGCAGCTTCGCAGGAAAAAAATTGCCTTTATCTTTGAAGTATTGAAAAGATTTCTTGCCAAATAGAATAATTGGCACGATTAAGACTGCACGCAGTATTAATTGAAGCCATTATTACAGTTTCAACAGGTACAGTGCACGACAAAAGAGACTATACGATATTGCTTGAACAGTTAAAGACATTCGACATCAATGCTTTTGAAGCGCTGTATGTCCATACCCGCGAACGGCTGTTTGTTTACGCTTTTTCCATATTAAAAGAGGAAGGCGCTGCACAGGACATTGTACAGGAACTGTTTGTTGATCTCTGGGAAAAAAGGCTTTTCCTGAATATCCATACGGGATTGATCGGCTATTTAGTGCGATCGGTACGTAATCGCAGCCTGGACCAGTTGAAAAAGCAGCAAAAACACCGGAGGCTTGCGAATGATCATTTCTATGCAGCCGGGGAAGAAGCAGTGATCAGGAACATTTTGGAAAACAAGGAATTGGGAGCAATGATCGAAGCAATGATTCATAAGCTGCCCCCTATGCCCGCCAAAGTATTTCGCCTGCATTACATTGAAAAACTAAACTATACAGAAATTGCTGAAGAACTGCATATCAGCTCTAATACAGTGAGCAATCACATGACAAGGGCGCTGAAAGGCATGCGGGAAAATTTAAAGAATATTGATGTCAGTTAGTGATTCCACCTCAGTTATCAGTCATTAAAATATGATGGAACAATTAACCGAAGAAGAAAAATTTTTATTGCTGGGAAAGATCACAGGCACATTAAGCGCCGAAGAGGAGGACGCTATGGAACAATTGTTCCTTACTAATCCCTACACTCAGATAGCTTATAACGAGTTGGTGGATGCACTGCCTCCTGATGATGTGACAACAAACTTTTCCCGGCGCAGGAAAAACCCAACCTGGCGTGATTTGAAGACCGAATTCCAGGAACAGCAGCAACTGCAGCTACCTGAAATCAAACGCATTCCTGTTTATAAAAAGAAGTGGATGGCGGTCGCTTCCGTTGCTATTGTCATGCTGACTGCCGGATCTATTCTTTGGAGTCAATTCAGCAAGCCTGGCAGAAGGGATCAGGTTGCTGTCCCTTCAAAACCCGCGATTGAACTGAAGCTGGCAGGCGGGCAGGTAGTCAATCTTTCGCAGGAACAAGGCGCTATTGACGCTGGTGCAGCGAAGCTCAGCAATAGCAATAAATCACTCTCTTATTCAGTAAACAACGACCAATCTCTTATCGGGATCAACACACTCACGGTACCAATAGGACTTGACTATAAAATCAACCTGGCGGATGGCAGCATGATCTGGCTCAATTCTGCCACGAAACTGGAATTTCCATTGGCTTTTCCCGGCGATACCCGTGAGATCACTATTAGTGGAGAAGCCTACCTGAAAGTAGCAAAAAACGCAGCTAAACCATTTATCGTTCACCTGCCGCACAGCACCGTGCAGGTATTGGGGACGGAATTTAATGTGAACACCTATGATTCCGGGTTGGTAAAAGTGGCTTTGGTGGAAGGTTCAGTAAATATGCAAGCGCCCACAGGAACAAGCAAACTCGCTCCCGGCAAACAGGCTGTTTACCGTTTCGGGCAACCTATTTCACAAGAAACTTTCGATGCTCGTACTGTATTAAGCTGGCAGAAGGGACTGTTTTATTTTAACGATGCCAGCCTGCAGGAGATCAGTAAGGTCTTGCCCCGCTGGTATGGCATACAGGTAACAATAGATGATCCCTCTATCCTGTCCCGCACATTTAGCGGGATCATTGATCGAAACAAGCCGATAGAAGTGTTTATGGAAGACCTGAAAATGATTTCCCGGATTAATGCTTACAGGGATAAACAGAATGTGCTTCATTTTAAATGAACAGATATTTCCTGAGTCAGGAAGTAATGGCTGTTACTTGCTTAGCTCCACGCCAAAACTGCCCTGATGCTGTATTTTTCCGGTTGTTCATAAAATATTTTAACGCCGATCCTTGCCGGGAGGTCTTTTATAGCTGACCTGCTGCCGGGCATTACTTACAATGGTTGTCGGTGTAAGTTCATGGCTGTATTATTTATGTTTTATCTGTGTAAGGAGATAAGATAAGATAAGTAGCAGCAAGGCAGCAGGTCTGGCCAAGCACAAAAGCAAGGCTACCCAACCTGCGCCGGGGCAAGAAGTTCCCTCCGGAGTACCGGTCGGGCTCGCGGCTGACTTGAGAACCGAAAAGCAAAGATCTGTATTTACGGTTCACGGCATCAGGAAGCAACCTCCTTTCTTTTCAGCACAGCTACTGTCAGCCGGCTGACGCAAACCAGCCTCCCTTTCTCATCATGAATTTTGATCTCCCACACATGGGTAGAAGAACCAAGGTGCAGCGGAGCGGCCGTTCCCGTCACGACACCCTGCTTTACCGCACGAATATGGTTGGCATTGATCTCCAGCCCCACACACAAAAACAGGCTTGTATCAAGCACCAGCGAAGAAGCGACGCTGCCCAGCGTTTCGGCAAGCGCTACAGAAGCGCCTCCATGCAGGAGACCATAGGGTTGTTTGGTGCGGGCGTCAACCGGCATCGTTGCTTTAAGAAAATTATCGCCCATCTCTGAGAACCTGATACCAAGATGCTCACCCATAGTACCGGCACTCATGGCATTAAGCTTATCCAGGGGAAAATCTTTGTTAAACCAGATTTCAGGCATAGCTTTCTTCAGTTAGAAAATGAATAAATCATCTCAATATAAGCTAAGGACAGCAGATTTGTTTCACGTTTGCCGTTTATCGTTTCACGTTTGTCGTTTCCATACATTTGTAAAAAATATAATCCGGGGAATTTCTGCCCCGTTTTTGAATAAAAAAAAGGGGCTTTTAATTAGCATGATATTTTCATAATAAGAATTGACCATTTCTGATAAGGCTTTGATATATCTTTTATAGCAAGCATGCACGCATGGAGGAAACAAAAACGAGCAAAAATATATGGAGAAAAACCGGCAGAATAATCCTGAGATCCGTCATTTTTCTTGTATTATTTTTTTTGCTGCTGGCAGGATTGATATTATTACCGCCGGTGCAGGGTTTTATTTCACAAAAAGCCGTTGCTTATCTTGAAAAAAAACTGGGTACTAAGGTTGCGCTCGGCAAACTTTATATAGGGCTGCCCAAAACGGTAGTGCTGGAAAATGTATATATAGAGGATAAGCAAAAAGACACGCTTTTATTCGGCGGCAGCCTGAAAGTGGACGTAGGCATATTTGATCTTATCCTTGGAAAAGGAATTAATATCAACAGCATAAAGCTGGATAATATAACAGCCAATATTAAACGCCAGCTTCCCGATACCAGCTTTAACTTCCGGTTCATTATTGATGCTTTTGCTCCGAAAGACCAGCAGCCCAAAGAAGATACGGGCACAAGCTCAACTAATTTCAGCATTGGCAGCATTGAGCTGAATAATATAAGAGCCGTATACAGGGATGTGGTTACTGGCAATGATGTAGCAGCTAACCTGGCGCATTTTGATACCAGGTTCAGCGAATTTGATCTACAAAAAATGCAGTTTGGCATCCCAGTTATCAACCTGCAGGGGCTTACCGCCGATATTCACCAGTTCCAGCCACTGATTGCTTCAAGCACAACGGGAACAGCAGATGAGACCGGAAACACTACACTGCCATCTATTGATATCAGATCAATAGGGCTGCAAAAAATAAATGTGAGTTACCGCAATGATGTATCAGCGCTGTATGCTTTAATAGATATGGGCGCACTGGATATCAGCCCCGGAAAAATTGACCCGGGCCAACGGACGGTTGACCTTGTAAAGCTTGCATTGAACCAGACTACCGCTGCCGTACGGCTTGGTAAAACCCAGGCAGGCAGCAGGGACACTATTACAACAGCGCCGGCATCCGGGGATACTGCACCAGGCTGGAGAGTGCTGCTTTCTTCTCTTCAGCTCAACAACAACAACTTCCAGTTTGACGACGATAATGCTCCACGCGCAAACCAGGGAATGGATTATATGCACCTGAAAGCGGAAGGACTTACACTGCACGCATCCGATTTTATATACAGCAATGATTCTATTGCCGGAATAATAAAAAAAGGCGCCTTCCGGGAACAAAGCGGCTTCGCCCTCCAGCAATTGCAGGCTGATTTCTTATACTCCGGCACACAGGCTTACCTCAAAAATTTCTATATAAAAACGCCGGGCACGGAGCTAAGGCGCAATGCTGCCATATCCTATGCTTCACTTGCAAGCCTGCAAAAAAATATTGAAACACTGCAGCTCAACATTGACCTTGATCATAGTAAAGTACAGGTAAAGGATATCCTCAGCTTTGCACCGTTCCTGCGGTCACAGCCTGCCTTTGCCGATCCCGGCGCTGTATGGCTGATCAACGGAAAAGTGAAAGGCAGCGTGGCCGATATGCAAATAGCCGGGCTTCAGGTCAGCGGGCTCAGCAATACATCGCTGAATATAAGCGGCAGGCTCACAGGGTTGCCGGATGCCAATAAAACGGGCGCTAACCTCACCATAAAAAATATCAGCACTTCCCGGGAAGATATTTTGTCTGTTGTACCTGAAAATGTATTGCCTGCCAATATCACCCTTCCTGGAAAAATGCAGCTCTCAGGAACAATTCACGGGAATATGGAGAATATTGAAACAGCGCTTACCTTACAAACAAGTCTCGGCGATGCTATAGTAAAAGGATTTGCCCGGCATATCGCCAACGCCCATACTGCTGTATATGATATGACGCTTCAGGCTTACTCCCTCGACCTTGGAACGATCCTGCAGGATAAAAAGACATTTGGGCCCGTTACCGCTGACTTTGCCATAAAAGGAAAAGGATATGATCCTAAAACTGCAGATGCTGCTTTTGCCGGTAATATCAGGTCAGTCATTTTAAAACAATACGATTATAAAGATTTAAACATAGAAGGGTCCATTGTCAACAAGCAGGCACGTATACACGCAGCCATTGCCGATCCTAATATTCATCTTGGCATGAATGCAACTGCGGATTTTACTGCTGCTTACCCTGCTGTTACACTCAATGCTGATATTGACAGTATCAGGTTCCACGAATTGCATCTGTCCAATGATCATCTTATCTATCATGGAAAAATTGATGGCAGCTTCCCTGACAGCAACCCCGACAGCCTGGAAGGAAAATTATTCGTGCTGCAATCATTGCTGGTGCACAACCAGCAAAGGATCAGCATAGACAGCATCAGGCTGGAAGCAGGCAGCCTTGATACTGCAAGATACCTTGCATTGAGCAGCGATGTGATCAATGCAAGATTGCAGGGCAGGTATAAGCTGACAGAGATGGGAAGCATTATCCAAAAAGCCATTGAGCCCTACTTCTCCACAGCAGACAGCGCAGGTACTGTGTCCCGTACTGCTCCTTATGATTTTACTTTCCATGCGGACATCGTCAACAGCCCCGTACTGAAAGCATTCGTCCCTGACCTGCAAAAGCTCGATTCGGTAAACCTTCAAAGTCATTTTACAGACAGCAGCGGCTGGAATGCTGACCTGCATGCAGGCGCGGTGTACGTAGGGGAAAATCACATCAAAAACCTGGTGCTCAACGCCGGTACAGAGGACAGCAGCCTCATTGCCGGTATTAAAGCAGATGAAATCGTTGCCGGCAAAAGCCTGGCTATGTTTGCCACCAGCCTGCATACAAATATTCATAACAACAATATTGACTTCACACTCAACATACGCGACAAGGCTGAAAAATCAAGGTATATTGTCAATGGGCTGTTCCGGCAGCCGGCTAAAGGCGAGTATGTTTTTTCATTGAACCCCGACAGCCTGCTGCTTAATTACAGCAACTGGACGCTGTCGCCTGAGAATAATATTCACATAGAAAAAGATGACCTACATGCCACCAATTTTACACTTAGTAAAAACGAGCAGCAGTTGTCTGTCAACAGCGTATCTGCCGGGAAAAATGCACCGCTTGATATCAGCTTCAACAATTTCAAAATTGCAACACTCACCGGTTTTGCACAACCGGATTCTACCCTGGCTGATGGCATCCTCAACGGGAAAATCACGGTGAGCAATATTATACAGCAACCCGTTTTCGTGGGCAACCTGGATGTTAAAGACCTGAGCATAAAGAAGGATACAGTGGGAAATGTACAAGTGGCAGTGAATAACAAAGTTGCTGATACCTATAATGCAGACATTTCGGTAACGGGGCATGGCAATGACATTCATCTTTCCGGGAATTATTTTACGAACAGCAGCACTTTCGACGCAACGCTTGATATCCGGAAGCTGCCGCTTACTACTGCACAGGCATTTTCCGGCGGTGCCATACGCGATGCATCCGGCGCTGTGAACGGACAGTTCAATATAGCCGGAAGTACAGACAAGCCCAGTGTGGATGGTGAACTGAATTTTGATAAGGCGGCGTTTAACCTTAGCATGCTCAACAATATTTTCCGGGTGGACCGGGAAAAAATAGCAGTAAACAAAGAAGGCATACGCTTTAATAAATTTTCAGTAAAGGATTCTGCAGGCAATGCGCTTACCGTGGATGGATTAGCGGCTACCCAAAATTTCAAAAATTACAATTTCGATCTCGATATAAGAGCTGATAATTTCCGTGCGCTCAACAGCACCAAAAAAGACAATAAGCTTTTCTACGGCCAGTTGTATTTTGATACAAGGCTGAAAGTGAAAGGCACCGAATCGTCACCGGCTGTTGACGGCAGGTTGAGCGTGAACAACAAGACCAAAATGACCATTGTATTGCCCCAGAATGAGCCCGGCGTGGTAGACCGTGAAGGCATAGTAGTATTTGTAGACAAGGACGCACCTGCAAGTGATTCTCTTTTCAGGGCATCTTATGATTCGCTTAATACATCCAGCCTGCAGGGCATGGATATCTCCGTAAATATAGACGTGGATAAGGCAGCAGATTTCACCCTGGTAGTAGATGAAGGCAGCGGGGATTTTCTCAACGTAAAAGGAGAAGCGCAACTGAATGCAGGGATTGATCCCAGCGGGAAGATCAATCTTTCAGGGTCTTATGAGCTTGAAAGCGGAAGCTATGATCTCACTTTCAATTTCATCAAAAGAAAATTCAATATCGAAAAAGGCAGCAAGATAGTGTGGGAAGGGGAACCCACGGATGCCAGTGTGGACATTACTGCCAAATACACCGCCAATACAGCGCCACTCGACCTTGTTAAAAACCAGTTGGCTGCCGATGTATCGTCTACCCAGCGCAACATGTATCTTCAAAAGCTCCCGTTTGACGTTATACTTAAAATGGGTGGCAAGCTGCTTAAGCCAACTATCAGCTTCGATATTATGCTGGAGGAAGATAAAGCCACCGGTGTCTCCAATGATATAGTGAGCGATGTAAAAACAAAGCTGGAACTACTGCGGCAGGAAGATGCAGAAATGAACAAACAGGTATTTGCATTATTGCTGCTCAACAGGTTTGTTGCAGACGATCCTTTCAAAAGCAGCTCTTCCACCAGCACCTCCACAATGGTAAAGCAAAGCGTTAGCAAGCTGATGACAGAACAGCTCAACAGGATGGCTGCCGACATCATCAAAGGAGTAGACGTGAATTTTGACGTAAATGCTTCAGACGATTACACTACAGGGGAAAGGCAAAGCCGTACAGATTTGAATGTAGGTCTTTCAAAAAGATTATTGAATGATCGCCTGACCGTCACCGTTGGCAGCAACTTTGAACTGGAAGGGCCCGAAAACAGCAGCCAGCAGCCGGTAAATTTAGCCGGCAACGTATCGCTCAATTACCGGCTGAGCGAAGATGGCCGGTATATGCTCAGGGGCTACAGGAAAAATGAGTATGAAGGGCAAATAGACGGTTATGTGGTGGAAACCGGCATAGGTTTTACCATCACACTTGATTATAACCGCTTTAAAGAAATATTCCGGAAAAAACAAACAGCAGAAGAGAGAAGAAAAATAAGGGAGTTGAGGCAACAGTACAGGCAGAAAGGAAATTCTGATACGGGAAAAGAGTGATATATGAAAACAGGCTTTGCACAGATAACGGCTGTTATAGTAATGATCTGCAGTATGGCGTCTTGCAGCACTACCCGCTATGTACCTGATGGCGATGCGTTATATACCGGCGCTTCCGTAAAAGTAGAAGGAAAGGACATCAGGAATAAGAAAAAACTGAAAGAGGAACTGGAAGCGCTGGTACGCCCCCTGCCTAATAAAAAAATATTAGGCATACCTTTCAAGCTGATGATGTATAACCTGGCAGGAAACCCTAAAAAAGAAAAATCGCCGGGAGCATGGATAAGGAATAAAGTTGGCGAGCCACCTGTTTTGCTTAGTAATGTAAATGTGGACTATAATATAAAGGTATTGAAAAGCACACTGGAAAACCGGGGTTATTTTCATGCATCAGTGGAAGGTGACACTACCGTAAAACGTAAAAAGGGGCATGCCGACTATAACGCGGTCCCCGGAGCACAATATACTATAAATGAAGTCAGCTTTGAGCGGGACAGCAGCGCTCTTCTGAAAGCAATAAACGATGTTGCAGGAGAAAGCCTGCTTAAAAAAAATGCACCGTTCGATCTCTCCGTGATCAAAGCAGAACGGGAACGGATAGACACATACCTTAAAGAGCATGGTTTTTATTATTTCAATCCTGATTACCTGATCGTAGAAACAGACAGCACCATTGGAAATAATAAGGTGAACCTTTATGTAAGGACTAAGCCGGGCACACCCGAAAAAGCCACGCAGCTATTTACCATTAATAAGGTATACTTATTTTCGGGGTATAGCTTAAATGCAGGCGCCAGCGACACGCTTAAAAGCGGCGCCGAATATTACAAGGGGTATTACCTGGTAGACCGGCAGAAGAATTATAAGCCTGAGATGTTTGCGAGGTCCATGCAGTTTGAGCCGGGAGATGTATATAACCGGAGAGATCATAACCAAAGCATCAGCAGGCTGGTAAACCTTGGCGTATTCAGGTTTGTAAAAAACAGGTTTGAGCCCGTATACATCAATGATTCCGCAAAGCTCAATACATTTTATTATCTTACTTCCCTGCCCCGCAAAGCGATACGGGCAGACCTGAATGCCAGCACTAAATCCAATAACCTTACGGGCTCTTCCATCACGGTAGGATGGCTTAACCGGAATACCTTCCATGGCGGAGAACAATTATCCATTAATGCAACCACAGGCTTTGAAGTCCAGTTCAGCGGCCAGTTGAAAGGCTATAATACGTACAGAGGCGGCATTGAAGCCAAGCTGGTATTTCCACGGTTTGTAGTGCCCTTTATTTCCCTGAATACGCAAAGCGGGTATGTGCCCAAAACCAATATGCTGCTGGGATATGATGTGCTGGTAAAACAGAAATTATATACCATGAATTCCTTCAGGGCTGCTTATGGCTATTCCTGGAAGGAGACCATCAAAAAGGAACATGAGCTGAATCTTGTTTCCATTAATTATGTACAACCCAGGACAATAACACAGGAATATATTGACAGCATGGCAAACAACCCTAATCTTCAGAAGGCGGTTGAAAAGCAATTTATCCTCGGTTCCAACTATAATTTCAACTACAATGAGCTTACCCAGAACAACGGCTCAAAAGGATTATACTTCAATGGGAATGCAGATCTCTCCGGTAATATAGCCGGGCTGGTAACAGGAGCCAATGTCAATAAAGACAAACCCAAATACATTTTTAATGCGCAGTTTTCACAGTATGTAAAACTGGAGACCGATATCCGGTATTATGTAAAGCTGTCTTCCAAAAACGTATGGGCAAACAGGCTGATCATCGGTTTCGGCTATCCTTACGGCAATTCAAAAGAGCTGCCTTTTATCAAACAGTTTTTTTCGGGAGGCAATAACAGCATACGTGCTTTCAGGAGCCGCTCGCTCGGACCCGGCAGCTACAAAGACACTGTCAATACTACTTTCCTGCCCGATCAGTCGGGCGATATTAAGCTCGAGATGAATACGGAACTGCGCGCACACCTTTTCAGCATTGTATACGGGGCGCTCTTTATAGATGCCGGTAATGTATGGCTGTACAACAAAAACGACAATAAACCGGGCGGGCAATTCAGCAACCGCTTTATGCAGGAGCTCGCCGTAGGCGCAGGCGCAGGACTGAGATTTGATATTTCATTCCTGGTATTAAGGTTAGACCTGGCATTCCCCCTCCGCAAACCGTGGCTACCCGAAAACAAAAGATGGGTAATTGACCAGGTCAATTTCGGCAGCGGACCATGGCGAAAAGAAAACCTTGTTTTCAATCTGGGGATCGGGTATCCGTTCTAGAAAGAGATTGCCGCGAATTCCAGCGGTCCGCAAATAGACTGATTTATGAATACAATAGCCACGAATGCGCGAATAGGCACGAAGTAAATTAGTGTAAATTTGTGCTTTCGCGGCTATTTCTTCTTTTGTCGTACAGAATGCATAAATATATAATGCATTTTGATTCCTTTATTCGTGCATTCGTGGCATAATCTAAAAATTACTTTGTGAACCTGCGTGCCCTTGGTGCGCTTTGTGATAAAAAAGTTGGCGTATAACCTGTAAGCAGAAGCATCCACATCTTAACATTTCTTTAGAGGTATTTTTATCTCTTCAAAGAGGTTAAATTTCTACAAATCACTACAAATACAAAAGCCCAATCTCTCAACGCTCGCAGTTATCCAAATAATTTATCTTTTACAACGTTTATATCCTTTTCTGCAAGTATGTTGGCAAGACTTTTGAAAAATATTAATCAAACAAAATGAAACGTTATGAAAAATCGTCTATTCGTGCTTGGTTCACTGTTGCTGATCAGTAGTCTTTCGTTGCACGCCCAACAATCTTCGGTATTTGTGAAGGCAGGTCTAAATCTTGCCAATATCAGCGTGGATAAAGACGGGAATGTTGATGACGCCCGCGGCATTGCTTCTTTTCATGCAGGGCTTCAGGCTGACCTTCCCATTACAAAATTCTTCGCATTACAACCGGGAGTTTTCTTTACAGGCAAGGGATCAAAAATAGAATCAGGAAACACTTCAGGAAATAACTGGATCCGTTCTTCCACAAGACCTTACTATATAGAAGTGCCCGTGAATGCAGTGATCAAACTACCGCTGGGCGATGAATCAAGCTTCTTTTTTGGTGCAGGCCCCTACCTGGGAATAGGAGTAAGCGGTAAGAACAAAATTGAGGGGGAGATATTAGGTGTGGGCTTTTCCCGTACAGAGAATATTAAGTTCTCGGATGATGATCCTTTCACCAGTGGTGAAGAAGGCTCGGGTTATGGCATTATGCGCAGGTTCGATTACGGGCTGAACGGAACCGTTGGTGTACAAAGTAAATTTGCATTATTCTCCGTTAACTATGGTCTGGGACTGGCAAAGCTACAGTCAGGCACAAGCAGCTCAGAAAATGAATTGGGTAAACACCGTGTATTGAGCTTCACTGTAGGATTTAAACTATAGCGTTTTACTAATCCACTTTATATTGAGCCACCGGAAGGTGGCTTTTTTTGAATTACATCATCCAAAAATATTTTGTTAAAGGAGGGAATATGAGACGTGAAATGATAAACGTGAAAGCCTCTCACTTCTCCCATCTCACCTTTCTCTTTTCACGTTACATGCATCCATTCACCTCAGCCATCCCTTCTTTTATGCCGTTCACTAACCCTTTCCCTCCGGATACTAAAAATTATCAACAAAGCTTTGATTAGTCATTTCTATTTTCTAATATTACTGTCCCTCCCTGAGCAGATGCCTATGATTTTTCCCTTCCGTCCAATCGTCATCCGCATACTTAGAAAACTTAAAGTCGCTCCAATGAATCTTACAGCTTAAAATCCTGCGTTTTGTGTAAAACCTGCTATTTATTCATGCATTAAATTTCATTTGATGACACAGGCGCAACTGTCTGCCATGCTTGAAAGCATTACCGGCCATCTTATTGCCAAAGATGGCGCACAGCAAGAAGCGCTTCAGCAGGCAAGAATAAAGATCGCTTCTTCATTGCTCAATCAGCCCATAGAAAATACAGGCAGTGAGCAGCTTTTTTATAAAGCTAATCTTTACAGCAGGGAGAACATTAAAAGTGAAACGCTGAAAAATATAGACAGCATTTCGCAGCAACTGATCGGTAATACCGGGTCGGCAGCAACAGAAAATATTTTTGTTCGAAGTACGCCAGTGCTCAATCCTGCCATCGCCGGCAGCAAGCCCGACTGGGCAGCAGGAGCTTCCCCGAGTGAAAGCTTCGGGCCGTTCCCCAATAATGAAGGACGCGAGATATGGATTGACGTATACCGTATAGAAAAGCTGATCACTTTATATCTCGGCAACCAGCCTGTACTTTTGTTTAAAGCTTCATTCCGCGGCGGAATATTCCTGCCTGCCAACCAGCTCACAACCTCTTACAACATTATTGCCGGCAGTGTCTGGATCAATGCGAAATTCCTTTTTTCATCTGCACCTGTTGAAAGATTTGTTGGTGTGCAGGTAAAAAAAGGAACACTTAAATTAAGCGCAGCGCCAACATTGCAGAATAATCAAATTACCATTAGTCCCGCCACTGCCATTGATATGTCGCTGGAACTGGTGCAGGAAGCAGATGCCGGAGCGGCAGAAACCTCCCCTTACGGTAAGGATGCCCGTGATGCTGCCTATACACTTCCATCCACATGGATGTTTACCTGGCAAAATAATAAGGCAAACGTTACACAGATAGCCCCGTCTTCCTGTAATATATACGGACAGGAGATCGCTTTCAGTTTTACGCCTGCCGCAAGCACTGCGTTCAAATATGAAAATGATATGCTGCTGATCCCATGGAAGGCAAGCGTAAATAAATGTACCGTTTCCAAAGATCAAAGCCCGTGGACAAGCATTTCGGAATCAGCTCAACTACAAAAATCTTTTTGGGCTTTACCAACAAGCGCTATTAATATAGCCGCTTCTGTTGCAGCTTCCGGCAACGGGCTGGTTATGCTGCAATGTGGAGACGGATTACGCCTAAGCTGGACAGGTCTGCAGGACGAAGATATCCGTCTCCTCAATCCTGCCATACTCGGAAAACCGGGCGACCTGGCAATTATTGATCTCGGATCAAACGGGCTTGGCGCATCACAGCACCTGCAGTTGTGGCAGGACGAACAAAACCCGCATGGCACCACCGCCGATCTCACATTATTGGAAAAGGCGCCGCTCATTTATATCAGCAACAGTAAGACTGCGGTTGAAGTGATCAGCACATTCTGCGCTGCAGATATAGAGGCTGACAGGCCCGTAAAAGTGAACGGAGAACCATTTCCCGTAGAATCTCTATCATGTTCTCTCCTGCTCAGTGGCGGTAAGACCGGCAGGAGGATAATGCTGATAGAAGATGATGTGCAGGCAGACCAGGCTAAGATTGTCGGAGCAGCTCAGCAAGTCAGGTTATTTTCCATAGCGCTCGAAAATGCATTATTTACTGTTTCACCGGTAAAAACATTTATACTTTTCGGAGAGTGTAATGACAGCATGACTGACGTAAGACGCGGGAATGTTATTATTGTATTTACCCTTTACAGCTACCTCCCTACCCTGCCCGATCCTTATGTGGCAAAGCTGGGATTGTGGAGAAGAGGCGCAAATAATGACAGGTATAACCGATTGGCAGGAGCCGCAGGTTTCAGCAGCCTGCTGGTATGCTTCATAACCTTTGTTGGAGCTGATGAAGAAACCGATAATGTAAAAGTCAATTTCTACTTCGGCGGTGTTGAGCTGCCTAACATCATGGATCTACCCGAAAATGCTCCGGTACCTTCTTCCAAAAAAGCAAGTAAAACTTCTGCGGCAAAAGCAAGGATCACTATTACCACTTTAAAAAAGCCATTGAGTAAAACGGCATTAGCAACAAAAGCTATTTTCGGCAACTTCAGTACCACCACCAAACTCACCACCAACCAGTTTTTACCTGAAGTAATAGGTGATGTACTGACGGATGGCGTATTGGTAAAGCAGGAGCCGGAACTGGAGGCAGACCTACTTGGAGGGTTTAAAAAACCTGACGGGAAGATCTACAGTCCTGAAGAGTTATTTAAGCTGAAGAAAGATATTGAAGATGTCTGGGATAACAGTATTGGTATAAAGAACGAATTTTTCTCCCTGCTGGATGTAAGCAGTAATGCCAACCAGTTGGGCGTGAGCTTTGGCACCAACTGGCAGATCATAAAGACCGGGAGCGTACGCGGCAGGGATGGTGAAATGCAGCAGGTAGATTATAATGCTACAGCATACAATACAGCATTTCCCTTCCTGGTAGAGGGCATGCAGGTGAAATTACCTTCTAACAGGGTAAGGACCTTTACTTTGCCACTGATGGCCTGGGAACCTGAGATCAATCTTACTCCGCCCGACAGGGATAACCCGCTTGATCTCTCATCACCCAAACTGCTGATGGACCCCGAAGCAGGATTTTTGTATTATGCCAACGATGGCGGCCCGGCGCGTATATGGAATAATAATACAGTGCCTGTGCCGCTTGCACCCATCCCCGTCGCCAACGGACTGATAGAAGATTTTAAATCTCAGCCCGACAATTATACGCTGGCAGTTTTCACTTTACCATTCGGATTAAAAGCCATCAGCTATATTTCAAAACATTTTGTGGAACCTCAAAAACCGGCAATTGAAAACATCCGGCCTAAATTCAAAAAGAATGCTGACGACGGGACTTACAAGCTGGAAGGCGGTATCCAGTTAAGCCTGCAGGCAGGGAGGTTTGGCAAACCCAATCCTGCCAATCCCTCTGAGTACGACAGCGACATGTTCCCCGGTTATACCGTGCAGGCCAATAACCTGCTCAACTGGTTCGGCATTGCGTCTTATGCAAGTAATCTCGGGCATAGGGTCACTGAAATTTTTAATAATGAATTTTTATTCGGACCATTAAGCCTTTCCTCTCTTCTCAAAGATTCCCGCGGCGTGCCTGTTTCACGCATGGATGTTACGGGTTATGGTGCCAGCATTTTCAGCAACTGGATCAGCCCCGGTGCGGCGCTGGCACAAACCAGCAAAGCAAGGTTCGACGTAATGCTTGGCCGCACCGGGCATGAAGTAATTCAGGTGAAAAGTATTTTATATCCCTGGGGTATCCGCGTGGTACGCACTATCACTGTTTTCCGTACCGGATCGGGTTATGTATTCCGTACCGACAGCGGGTGGAAAGCGGAAAGCGACGGGTTATTTGATTTTTCATTCAGTTATTTAAAGAAAGGCATTGATCCCTTCAGCAACCTTACCGTTAATGATTTTGTGCATATCCCCGACGAGGTGAACAATGTACCTCCGCAGTATGAATTTCATACAGGCATCATCAGGGGATTATTTAATGTAAGGAATATTAAAGACGCACCATCGGTTACGGAATATAACAGTGAAAATATCATAGCTCCCAATACCGACTACCTGAATGGCGTGAAAGGGCAGATATATACCAATGATGCCACAGAAAGGCATGAGCCTGTAAAATGCGGCGGCGTATATTTTGATGCGGACGTGGAAATAGAAAATGTGGTGCAGGGGCATGTAAACAAAAGAGTAGTATCCAAACGTATCCTTGGTTATGTGCAGCTCGCGCCCGCAGGCAAGCCGTTGACGGCCCAGCAATTGAAAGAGCTCCTGGATCTGCAGAATGGCAGTATCGGCGGGGATATAGATTGCGTGCTTGATATCAACAAGAGCAACCAGCAGATACGGGCAGCAAGGTTTGATGTAGCGCCTTCCGTTGACAAAGCAGGTACTCAACCCGTATTTGTAGTGGCTGCCCGCGGAAATATATTCCTTCCCAAAGACGGTAGCTGGGCACTGGTACAGCATAGTACAGGCACCGGTGAAGTAACGCCTTTACCCACAGATACCATGGTCCCGCTGATTCGCACAGGCACGTGGAAAAAGGGAAATGTGGTTGATAATAATACTTTGCAAAAACAACTGGTGCGCGTGGCGCATCCTATGGAGATACTGCGCGACCCAACCACGGATACCATCAACTTCGGCTACCTGCAAACTACCGCTACACAGAAAGCGTTGTTCCTCACACCTGCGTATGGACTGAATATCGATAAAATGCTCAGCAAAACGCCGCCGGTTTTTGCAGACGCCTACCGCCTGATGACGGGAGAGGCCATATTCCCCAATATCGGGAATGCTATTGACAATTTTGGCAAAGCAATGCCATTGCTCAACAGCAAGGATATTAACGGCAATACTTTCCAGGCTTTTGCACAAAGTGCATTGGAAGATGGCGGGGAAAAAGTGTGGGAATTAATGAAGGTGGAAGCAGAGAAAGCAGGCGAAGCCGTGATAAACCAGGGCATGAATATGCTCAAGCAGGGGGCCAACGGGTTACTGGATAAAGCATTGAGATTTGACGTGCCGTCTTTTGAGGTACCGCTGGTAGATACGGAAGCGCTGAGAATATACATTGAATACAAAACAGGTAAAAAAGATGCGCCGCCTGCCAGCTATGTAGACAGCAAGCTGAATTTTGATGTGGACTCCTTTGCAGGTGATATGGCGGGTCAGTGGAAAAGCCGCCTGAACAACCTGGCAATGGTGGTCGACCTTGGCGATATGAAACGCCTGATGACCATCAAGGGGAACTTTGATGCGAAGAAAGGAAAGGAAAGTAATTATGAAGGCGGACCTGATGATGACACTGACGGCTTGCCGATGCCGGAAATAGAATTCAGCGATGCTTTACAGCCGGTAATTGACATACTGCAGATGCTGGCTTCTTTAAGCACCAATGACTATAAAGATGTATTGAAGAAAGGATTGAAGATGGCCATGAGCAACAGCGGAGAAATATGGCAGTATAAGTTTGAAGCCAGCAAGGAGATCGCCACTATCCGCTTCCCGCCAACAGATGAGCTCTACAACAGTGCACAAACGCCGCTCAAGCTCGAAGCATCCTTAAGCGCAGGCGTATACTTCAATGCAGCGTTGAAGGTAACCACAGATCCGTCGCAATTACTACCAACCGCAGGCGCATTTCTCCAGTTCCACGGCGGATTGCAGATCATGTGCTACTCTGTTGGTGTTGGTTCTATTTATGCCATCGGTGCGGTAGATGTAAAGATCGCCGCGGACACACAGGTAGGACCAAGCCTGTACCTGAAATTCGGGTTTGGGGTATCCATAGTCGTTAGTTTGCCGGTTGTAGGCAATGCCAGCGTAAGCTTTATGGTAGGCGTTGAAATGTCGGCCAATAAAGATAAAGTAGTGCTGGCTGCATTAATGGTATTCAAAGGACAGGCAAACCTGCTTGGCGGTTTGGTTTGTGTATGCATAACCATTGAAGCAAAAGGCATTGTTGTCCGCGATATCGCCAACGATAAAACAGACTGCAGCGCCCAGGTAACTTTTGCCATTGATATCAGCATATTCCTGGTAATAGATATCAGCTTCTCCAAAACATGGGGAGAAGACAGGCAGGTGGCGTAAGGCTGTGGGCTGTGAGATGTGGGTGTCAGCCGGCAATATAAAATGTGAGATGTTGTGAACGTGTAATAGTGAATGGAGAAACCTGAAACTTATAACCTGATAGCTGATAGCCCACAGCTGACAGCTAAAAAAAGACCTCTATATTATGGAAGCGAAAAGAAGATATACCACGATGGTTTTCCCGCAGGGTTTTGACGGGACGGTATTAAAGCTGAACATCGTACTGATCCCGAGGAACCAGGATCCTTTCAGCAGTTATGCTACCGAGCTGCCTGCGCCGGATGATACGGCCATCCCGTTTGCAGACCTTGATCCGCAGTTTGAGCTGAAGATCGTAAAGGGGCTGGATGAATGGCCCATCGGTAATGCATTAGATGCTTCACGCGCTCCCGTGACAGCAGCGGTAAATGTAAACAGCGCTGCCAGTAAAAAAGCTTTGCTGCAGGCAATAGCGGATGATTTTGGAGCGAAGATAAATACTACGGCTACCGATAAAGCGCCGGATATACAAGCGGATTCTCCTTCTGTGAACAAGTACCTGCCGAATACTTATTGCAATGCGTTCAACTTTACAGGGCCGCGTGTGCCGAATGCAAAGACCGACGACAGCTATCATTGCGCTATAAAAAAAGAGACCAAACGTATTGACGGCTGGAAGAATGACGATGATCTGAGCTGGGGAAAAGTGTTTGCTTATATACTGCGCCAGCCGTTGCTTGCCAAAGCCTGCGGTATGGTATATGAAACACAGCTCATCATTGATGATGCCAATAAGGATCTGTTCGAGAAAGGTTGTTACATATACGCAGATATTGCCAATGCCGACTACAGGAGCATACAGGAAAAGCTGATGATTGATGCAAACGGTCCGTTCATTAAACCTTATGCTGCAAGGCTGCCGAAGCTCAAGACAGGTGATGAAAATAAGCGCCCGGTATTTGCGCCCATACTTTTCCCGGTATTGTTTGCAAAGGCGGGAGACCTGGTTGATCCCGAGCCGCCCAAAGCCCCCTGGGACCAGATCTTCGCCGAGCTTAATGAATATAATGACGGTTTTGCCAAAATAGTGCATGCGGGTCAGCCCGTGAGCCGTATATGGCTTGCCGAACAACAGGATGGCGCTCACCCTGTAAAAGATGAAGGCATTCGCCTGGCATGGGATGATGAGCAGGTGCTGATATGGTATATGCGGCAACTGGAATCCAATCCGCAGGAACCCGGGAAACGGGTGGATGCGCCGCTGGGGGTATTCGGGTACAGGATTGATGTGAAGGAAGATGCGGTAAATGCGGACTGGAGCAGCCTGAACCTGGTAAGCTGCAGGCAGGCATACAGCTTTGGAGGCGTGCCTGTAGGCAATGCCCCAAACCAGCAACTGGAGCTGCCTTTCCAGGTATTCCCCACACAGTTGGATAATGATACCAAAGCGCCTTTCTGGCTGCCTATGTATTTTACCAATTGGATAGGCAAAAGCATGGTATTAAAAGATACAGATGCTGTTGCCATTCACCAGAATGACGAGGCAAGAGTAAATGCTGCCGACCCCACTCCTACCAAAGCCGTAGGCCCGACCAATATGTTTGATGAAGTAGCGGCGGCTACGCAGCTCCGTTATGGACATCGCTACCAGTTCAGGGTACGTATGATGGATATCAGCGGCGGCGGGCCGGTCATCACGGAAGACCTGTATAATAATGCGCCGGCGCCCACTTCCGAATGGAGCTTCAAACGATATGTAGCGCCCGGCTTGTGCCGTATTGATAAGCCTCTGGACATACGACTGATCAAAGCAGATTTTTATAATGAGATCCTTACGGAAGGACTGCCTTCTGCTTTTGATGCGAACCCCGTGATCAATATACAAAGGCCATTGCTCAACTACCCCGCAGTGGTATTCACCAATAAATACCAGGCCATAGGCAGCGACCCCGTACAGTTGCTGATACAATCCGCACAGGATCAGAAACAGGGCGGCACGGTGTTGAAGCCTAAAGTTGTTCATCCCGCTATTGCCGACCCGGATGTAAGCAGGGTGGAAATAAAAGTAGAAGCAGAAACCCTGAGGCTTGATAATCTTGCCAGCGATACCGGCAAAGAGAACTATATCACCTTGTATACTACCTTCAGGAATTTCCCTGCAGTGGCAAATGCCGAAGACTTTGAAAATACCATGTCGTTGAATGTGGTATTTCATGATGTACCTGCTTTAAATCCCGGCAGCAATGACGACCCTTTTAATGATCCTGCATTGAACAAGGCTGCCATTGATGCCATGACGGATATACCATTGCCTACTGCAAGAAAAATAAGGATGAGCATCCGCGCAGTCTGCGATGGGAATGACAGCTCCTATTACGGCTTCATCAATGAAGGCAATCACGACCTGGACAGCAGGTATGGTCAAACAACCCAGTTCTGGTTTTACAAAGAATCTGCTGACGAAAGCAACCTGCTGGTGCCCAAAGCCAACGTCTCTTCATTGCAGGGATTGTATCTTCAGCCTGACCCGGAGTATATCCGCAAAGGAGTGGCAGGACAGTTTTTCTTCTTCAATACGCAAACGAGTGTACAGCCGGATATCATGCACCGGCTTGCACAGCAATTAGGCGTAAGATCAAACGGGCTGACGCTTGTAGGTGAAAAAGGCGAAAGAGTAGTGTTTGGTTGTAGTAATAAGATCCGTCACCACCTGGCGCCCGACGGCAGCAGCATCACATTCTCTTCTAAAGGCGACCTGTGCAATCACTGGCTGGGTTGCATTACCTACCGCATTAACCGTGACTGGAGCTGGGATGCACTTGAAGACGCAGCTTTTACCCTGTCGAGAAATAAAAAGTTCACCCATGATGCACCGGATGAAGCAGAAATACTCGCCAATATCGGCAATATTGAACTGAAGCACTCTGCTTCTTTTGAATCGTTGCAACCGGATATTTTCGGGAACATAAACAGAAGCAGCACTACCATAATTTTTATAGATGCTATAGAACCCAAATCCTCTTTGCTTACGCCCGCAGGAAGATTGCGTTTCCCCGATACTATCGAAGTGCAATATACCATTACCGCTAACTTCAAGCCGGGGCATGGTCAGCCCACGAGCATACAACCGGAGCTGATCACTTTACCAACTACCGTTATCCCGTCGCAGGTGCCTAAGATCGCAAGCGTAGGGCTCGCCTTTTCGCCTTATATCAAAAATGAAAAGTACAGCGCAACAGAAGCAAGGCAGAAATACTTGTGGGTGGAGCTGGAAGAGCCCGTAGAGAACCCGTCCGATACTTTGTTCTGCAGGGTGTTGCATTATGCCCCGGATCAGCTGATCGGTAATAATAACCAGCTTGCAGAGCTGCTGCGGGAAACGGAAGAAAACCCGCCATTGCCCATTGAACCGGAATATATCCGGATGATCACTCCGGGGCAAACAGATGACATGGCAGGATTAAGTGCCATGCAGCCGATGGAGAAAGCAAGCGATGACGATGACATTCACTACCTGCTGCCGTTGCCCCCGGGTCTGCATCCGGAAAGCCCCGAGCTGTTTGGGTTCTTCACTTATGAGTTCCGTATAGGTCACGGACACTGGAGCAACGGGGAAAAGGAAAACCTGTGGAGCACAGCGCAGGGCCGCTTTGGCCGCCCGCTGGAAGTGACGGGCATGCAGCACCCTGCTCCCACGCTACTCTGTAATGTGAACAGGGACCAGGATAAAGTATATGTAAATGCCCCCTATGCAAAAGCAGTATGGAAGGGTAAAAATGTCACCAGCGATCCGCCCCGCACGCAACTGCATTGCATATTATACGCACAGGTGCAGCAGGCAGACAGGCTGGAATACAGGAATATCCTGCTCGATGAAAAGCTGATGATGTTGGTAAAGCCTGTAGCAGCAGGCGCTGTTGGTAATATCCAGGGCGGCAACCTGTTCTCAAATACCATAATGCCGAAAATAGCAGATATAACAAAAGTATGGACAGTAAGTGAGACAGATGAAATAGCCAGGGCCAACGTGGTATTGAGCAATCTTACCCTGATGAACGAAGTATCAAGGCTGAAGATAGGCACAGCTTATGAAAGAAAGATCACTAAGGCAATGAAGGATTACAGGTCGGGCAAAGTAGTGAAGATGGATAAGGAGATGGCTACCGGCATCCTGCAGGCTTTCGACCAGTTGAAGCTGAAAGAACCTGCTCATCCTGTGGCAGCGGTTAAATTTACAGATGCCACTCTCGCAGCAGGCGCCATAAAAGCTATATACAAAGACCTGCCTAAAACAGCCATTGCCGTGTGGGACAATAAGGAGATCGCGGTATTGCTGCAACAGTTAGGCCTACCCGAAGATGCGGCACTGAGCGTTTTGGTGGTAGAAGTGTTTGGCAATATCACCAATATTTTTGATCATTTCTTTGCATTATCGGATGAGCAGCTCCAGGCTTTGGGCAACACTACTGATAATGCAAAAGAAATTGTAACCACATTGCTCGACCGGAGAAGAAGGAACCGGCAGGCGCTGAATGAAGAGCTTGGAAATTACAGGATATTGCGGACTTCGCCGCTGACAGAAGTACCGTTTGTATGCTGCCCGACATGCGGGTAAGAGAATATGCAGCCTGATCGGGAAAGTATTGTTTCGCGCAGCGAACGCAAAGATGCGGCGGACGCAAAAAAACATACGTTGCGCACACTGCTTCGCTGCGCACGCCGCGTGAAATCGTAAATCAAATCATTTTATCCACGGCTACCGATCCCAAGTATCTTGCTCCTTATCACTGCAGCAATATTTCCGCCCCTTTGCTTTGCCATTGAAGCATTTTCTCCCGAGAACAATTCATCTACTGTAATATTGAATATATCAATCCAGCGGTCAAAATGGGATGCGGTAAGTGCGAAGCGCCCATGCAGGTGCTGGTGCAGGAGCATGGGATTACCCGAATAAGTTCCGCTGAAAAAAATGGTATTATCCCAGAAATCATACATCACAGGCAGATGCCTTTCCCAGTTCACCCGGGCTACATCATTAAAGACAGGACCCAGGAGATCGTCGGCTTTTACTTTATCATAAAATCTGTCTACCAGCCGCTCTATATCTCTTCTTGTTCTGATATCTTTTTTCATACGGCCTTCACACACAGCTTATGTGGTAAAGATTTATAAAAAGATTGTACTCTTACAGATCTTTTCTGTTGAACTTTGACAACGAAATCCGGAAGACGATAAACACCCAGAGCAAAAGGATCAGCACCGCTGCCAGCATCCCGGTTTGTGAACCCAGAACATCCCTGAACACGGCTCCCGTATATCCCATCAATGCGGAAACATCCAATTTGAGAAGAATGAGAATGCGGCCGAGATCAACCGGGTTGAGCGCTGCCGCCACCACCATGAATTTTTCGAGCGGATAATCCTCAAATTGAAATAATACAAACAATACCAACCCATCGAATAAAACAGCAAAGAACAGCCACAGGAAAATAGAGATACCTATGCCTTTTGCCTTATCCCGTGTGGCTACGGCAGCCAGCATAGCAATAGCTACAAAGATCACGGTCAGTATCATCCCCATGCCTGTCATTATCCAGGCTGTGGCAGTTGCATCAAAAACAATAAGCGGAATACCAACACCGATCAGGAATGCCAGCGAGAGGGAGCCGGACAGTCCGATAAACAGGCTGCTCCACAACTGCTTTCGCCGCAGCGGCTGACTGACCAGCAATTCGATAAACTCGGCGCTGTTGTATACGTAGATGGTGGAAAAAATAACAGACACCAGGGGCACAATGATCAGCACCACATTCAACAGGCTCAGCAGCCCTTTGGAAGCATTGTCTTCCAGGCTGAATACGCTCATGGAGATCAGCAGCAGAAAAGCGGTATACCCGATAACTATCCTGTTTCGCAGGATATCAGCACATACATATTTTACAAGCTTGTTCATCTGTTTATTTTTTCAGCATGACCGCTGCAATAGCTTTGGACAATTTTTGTTCACCTGTATCAGCCTGGAGCTCTCCTATCTTTTTATGAAACAGCAGCGCACCTTCCTGCATATATATTACATGGGTAATAAGATCGTCAAGGTCGCTCAGCACATGAGAAGTTATCAGCACCAGCTTACCTTTCGATTTTTCAAAAATGATCCTTTCTTTCAGCATCTCGGCGGCTACGGGGTCAAGCCCTGCCGTAGGCTCGTCGAGAATGAATACTTCGGGATTGAACATAAATGCAATAGAAGCGCTTACTTTCTGGCGTGTGCCGCCTGAAAGCGTGCGCATCCTTTTATGCAGCATGCCGGTAAGCCCGAATTGCTCTGCCAGCGAATTATCAGGTGCTGTATCTTCATTAAACGACCGGATATCCTTCATCATATTGAATACCTGCTCTATCGTCATATTGTCGGGATACCTTCCTATCTGCGGCATATAGCCAATATGGCGGCGGTAAAGCCAGTCGTGCAATATATTTTTCCCGTTGAAAGTGATAAACCCGCTGTCAGGTACTACCATGCCCAGGATACTTTTGATCAGGGTTGTTTTACCGCTCCCGTTCGGGCCCAGCAAGGCAATACATTCTCCCTTGTTGCAGGCAACGGACACATTATTCAGCGCCTTCAGTTTTCCAAATTGTTTTGATACATTATTTGCAATAATCATAGCTGCAGGGGTTTCATCCATGGAAAATTATCTTTCAGGCTCTCGGGCGTCAGGGAAGGAAGTATCTTTTCTGATTTATCCAGCAGCGAGGTCATAAAGCTGCGGAAAAGCATCATTGCAGCCGGGTTCTTCTCCACGATCATAGAATACACGCTCACCGGTCGGTAAGGTACATCGCCGGTTTTATCTTTATTCAGATCATACCCCTCATATTTATCCCAGTAATTATGATCAAAGCTGTTCATCACCAGCGACCCATTGGTACCTACATCAAAAGTATTTCCCCTGAAGTTATTATTGGTTATCGTATTCCCCGAACAACTGGCCTGTATTTTCATTGCCCAGCCGTTGCCGGCAAATTCATTTTTCTCGACGAGGATGCGGTTGGTCCCCTCCATGAATATACCACTGGTATTATGCAGGAACCTGTTGCCCGAAATATAGCTGTCTGATATCTCTTTCAGGAAAATACCATAAGCGGCATCGCCCCAGTTCTCTTCAAAAACATTATTGAACATTTTTACATTATGGGTAAACATAACCGATACCCCCGCGCCATTGTTGCGAAAGATATTGGATATATAAGCATCGTTATGGGAGAACATAAAATGCAGTCCATAACGCATATTACCGTACGATGTGTTTCTCCATATAACAGAATGGGTAACAAACTCGAAATAGATGCCATCACGGTGGCCGGTAACCGTATTGCCGATGATCCTCAGGCTGTCGCTCTTCCAGCAATGAATACCATTGCCGCTTGCCTGCTCGGTAACAGCTATGCCTGTAAGCTTATTATTTTCAAATAAGCAGTTGGCGGAAGACTGGGCATAGATCCCGAAGAAAGTATCATACAAAATATTATCGGAGATAATTACATTCCGGGCATTATAAATTTTTATTGCCGCTATATCTTCCATGCTGGACACCCCGGAATGAACAAGTCTGAAGCCGCGGATGACTACCCTGTTCGCTTTTACTGATAGTATTTCATAAGCATGCTCTCCATCCAGCACCGGGTAGTCTTTACCGAGAAGGACAATACTTTTATTAATTACAATATTTTTCTCCCTGTAAGTGCCTGGAGATACGAGTATAGTATCTCCGGCTGCTGCCATCCGGAGAGCTTCCTGTATGGTTGCTACCCTTTTATCATTCCCCACTTCTATATTTCCGGCCCGGCCGGCACTCCCGGATAACAACAAAGAGAGTAATATGATAAGCACTCTGCTCATTGTATAGCTATATCCTTCCAGGAAACCACTTCACCCGGAAAAGTAATCTGCACTTTGGCAAGGCTGTCCTTGTTTTCAAAAGCGGCTATATTTCCTCCCATCGGGCTGCGAAGCTGGTCGCTTTTAAGCAGCATTGCATTACCTGAAGCTATCATCGCATGATCTCCGCTGAAGCTTACGAAATATATTTTCTCATCCTCTTTCCGTTGCGCTTCCCCGTCTTTCAGAAAAGCCAGCAGGCAGTGCGCATCATCAAACTTGTATACCTTGCCTTTAGCTGTCACTATTTCCGCTCCAAAACGTGCATCACTGAACATCATTTTGCAATAATCACAATGATCTCTTCCCACCTGTATAGGTTCCGGCCCGCTATTGCAGGAAGAGAGAGTAAAGAGAATAAGCAAAGCTGATGCCGCGGCAATATTATTATTGACTTTCCGCTGCTGCCGTTTTCCCCGTACCCGCTCTGATATAGCAGCGAACAACAGCAATACACCGGCGCCCACAAACAACCATCCTCCTGCCGCAGGGAAAGCCCATGCGCTGAAATTAAGCAGTTGCTTAAAGCCTATAAGAGGAGGCTGGTAAGCCATACCGGGAACAACGATAGCCGCATTAGGATCGAGTGTATGTCCATAATTATATTCCCAACGCCAGAAGTCAACCATTGCTATAATACCAAAACAAATGAACAATACAGTAGTGATATTGAGCAACAGCTTTGAACGTGTAAAAGCTATCACCAGGAACAATACTGCAAAAAAGGCTATTATATACGGTAATACTGTAAACTCCACAAAATCCTCTGTATGCAGGTGTTTCATCCCGATATAATGGTTGAGACCATTAATAATATCCACGTTGCCGCGCAGTCCGTTGGGATGAATGATGAGGGCAAGCCCTTCAGGATATTGAGGCGCTACCAGGTCAATTTTCCACATGGGAACGAACAGCACGATCACCATCATCACCGCGCTTATAACCAGTAGTATCCTGCTTCTTGCCGTTATTTTATGCTGTTTCATGCTGTATTATTTTGTGAACGGGCAATGGTGAATGGTGAATACGTTCACTATTCACCATTCACTATTCATCCCTATATTATTTTCCAGCTTTATCCGTGCTGTCGGCAGGCGGCAGATTAGTGCCGGTAGAAAAAGACAGGGGAACATTACTGTCGGCAGGAGATACCCTTATATATCCCTGCATTTCCTGGTGCAGCGCACTGCAGAAATCAGTGCAGTAAAAAGGATACATGCCTGGTTTTTCCGGCGACCATCTCAGGGTTTGAGTTTCGCCAGGCATAACAAGCAGCTCAGCGGTAGGCGCGGCCTTGACAGCAAAGCCATGTGGAACATCCCAGTCCTGCTCAAGATTGGTAACATGCCAGTATACATCATCCCCCATCTTCACTCCTTCAATATTATCCGGAGTAAAATGAGAGCGTATAGCTGTAATATAAATATCTACGCGTTTACCGTTACGTACCACTTTGGTTTCTGCCTCTCCTTTAGCCACGTATGGATTCTGGTTCTCATTGATATTGAAAAAGCGCACCGATTTATCCTTGATAAGGTCGGCAGCCACAGCCTGCGCATAGTGCGGTTCACCGATAGTCGGGAAATCAAGGATCAGCTTCATTTTATCTCCTGTGATATCAAACAACTGTGCGGCCTGTGCCAGTTCCGGTCCTGTAGGTAGGTAGCGGTCTTTGGTGATCTTATTGTATACTATTACATATTTACCATTAGGCTTCTTGGTATCGCCACCCGGTATGCACAGGTGCCCGGGAGAATAATAGGTAGGCTGACGGTCTATTATCTTCAGGTCTTTGATATTCCACTTAACAATTTCAGAAGAAACAAAGAAGGTGGTAATAGCATTACCGCGCCCGTCAAACTCAGTATGCAAAGGTCCAAGCCCTGGCTTTTGCACCTCGCCATACAATGCAGATTCATATTTGATCACAGGGATACCGGAGTAGTCGCCGATAAAATCTTTTGCGGCAATAGCCTTCTGGATCTTGTCGAAGCTGAATACGGGCAACAATGCTGCCAGCTTACCGCTGCCCACAATATACTCTCCGGAAGGATCTACATCACAGCCGTGAGGAGATTTGGGACAGGGAATAAAATAACAGATATCTTTCAGCTCAGATATATCCAGCACAGTCACCTCAGTTTCAATTTTTGAGGTAGCAGTGTGCGTCTTTTCGTCGTATATATTATGAGCATATTTTACAGTTTCTTTTTTCCCCTTACCTGCTGCCAGGTACTCTTCGGCTTTTTTCCAGTTGACAGCCATTATAAAGTCCTTATCTCTTTGCGAAGCATTTACTTCAAGCAATGTATTTGCCTGCTCGGTATTATAGGTGGAAAAGAAAAACCATCCATGTGATTTATTCTTGCCGGCATGGCTCAGGTCAAAATTGACTCCCGGCGTCCTGAGCTGAAAAGCAATGTTCATATTGCCCGACTGCGGGTCTACTTTAATAAAGCTGATAGTACCTTTAAAGTTCTTTTTATAGCTGTTGATCGGTACATCGCCATTAGAATTATCAAGAGGAACGCTGAACCGGGTACCGGCAACTACATACTCTGTATTTTCCGTAATGAACGGAGAAGAGTGGTTACCTGCGCTGTTGGGCAGCTCTATGATCTCCGCCGTGCGGAATGTTTTCAGGTCTATCCGTCCTACCCGGGGAGTGTTATTGGCGTTGGTAAATACCCAGCGCCCGTCAATTTCCCCATTGGTTTGCGACAATTCAACATGGTGCAGATCATCCCAGGGCACTTCCCCGTGTGATGTATTAAGCATAGGCTTCGTTTCCTCGCTGAACCCATATCCTTTTTCAGGGTCGGTAGAAAAGACAGGAATGACCCTCAGCAGCCTTCCCGATGGCAGGCCATATACGCTGAGCTGTCCGCTGAAGCCTCCGGAAACAAAATTGTAGAACTCATCGTATTTCCCTGGAGGCACGTAAGTTTTAGCAGCAGCATCGCCGCCAACCGCTGTACCTGCATCCTTGGGTTTGCATGAATATCCGGTAACAAGCACCATGGCAATAAATGCTGCTATTATCTGTGGAGTTTTGTGTAACATAACCTTCGATTGTATATTTAAAGTATTGGTTTATTTAACACCATCATTTTTGCGCATAAATTCGAAGACGTTACGGGCATCTTCATCTGTCAGGTTTTGGTTTGGCATTCTCACAAGGCATATTTCAAGCATAGCCTGCGCCTTGGGATCCTTATCCAGCATTTCATCAGGATTGGTAATAAAATTCATGATCCATTCGGCGGAGTGTCTGGTAGTAACACCTTTCCACCCGGGGCCTACCAGCTTTTCATCGCTGAGCTTATGGCAGGAACCGCATTTTACTGCATAAACCTTGTCACCTGCTTCGGCTTTTGCCGCATCAAGCGCAGCCCCAACTTCTACATGTGTAAATTTACCTTCGCCCCGGTTAGGGTCATAAGAAGGATTTCCATTGGCAGTTTGCGCGGACTGTGAAGAAGATGACTCTTCTGTTTTTTGCTGAGCGTCGTTGCCACCACATGAAGACAGGATAATAGCAGCAGTTACGACAGGAAGTAAGTATTTCATATATTGCTGTTTTTAACAGAACGCAAATTGCCTCAAATAGATATATTCTTTTATGACCCAGATCATAAAAGAATATATAGTTTCTCAGCGCGTTTGCAGGTGATAAAATCTCCGATGCTGCCGGGCGTAATGACACAGATCAATCAATATTGAAATAAAAGTCATATCTTAACGCGTATTGCAGGGATACTTTTGAGGCTTTGAGAAACAAAAAAGTCTCCGGTCATGATGATTGATATAGATATTTTACTTGCCTGGGGAGCAGCTTATAAAAAAGTAGCGCCCGAGGAAATAATTTTCAATGAAGGCTCCGAAGGTCATTTTTACTACCAACTGGTAAGCGGATTGGTACGGTGGGTAACGATCAATGATGACGGGAGGGAATTTCTTCAACACATGGTAGAGCCGGGCGAATGCTTTGGCGAGCTGCCACTTTTTGATGATGGTCCCTATGCCGCTTCCGCTATAGCCAACAGTGAATCTGTTGTCATACGTTTACACAGGGATACCTTCCGCCAGTTATTAAAAGAACATCCCGAACTGCATTTTACATTCTCACGGGTAATGGCGGAAAGAATAAGGTTTAAATTCATGCTGCTTAACGAGCTGGCTTACAATACCCCCGAACACAGGATATTTACATTACTGTCTTATTTTAAGGAAAAGGGGAAATTCATTTGTGGCGACTGTGCCCAGGTTCAGTTGACGCGGCAGCAAATTGCTGATATGACCGGGCTGAGGGTGGAAACCGTGATACGCACCATGAAGTCACTCGAAAATAAAGGCGCTGTGGTCATTGACAAGGGTAAGGTCTTTTGCTGATTTTTTATGATCCTGCTCATACCCTGATTCCACCTGTTGCAATTATTTTGCGCTGCAAAAGAAAGTCATCAGATGCTGAAAAAATGGTTACAAATATCTTTTCTGAACCTGGCAATTGTAGCATTGCTGGGTGTGGTTATGCGCTATAAGATCCTGTATCCTCTACCATTCGTTGACCAGAAAAAGTTCCTGCATGCCCATTCGCATTTTGCCTTCTCCGGCTGGGTTACGCTTGCATTGATGAGCCTGCTCATATCAAAGCTTGGCAATGACAACAACGCAATTTTCCGGAAATATCGCCCGGTATTGATCGCCAACCTCCTTACCGCTTACGGAATGCTGCTCAGTTTTCCTTTTGAAGGCTATGGGCTGATCTCTATTATCTTTTCCACTCTCTCCATTTTTGTTTCTTACTGGTTTGCTATACAATACCGGCGGGATCTGAACCGGCTGGGGGAAAAAAAAGTGAGCTCCCTGTGGTTTAAAGCTGCGGTATTGTTTAATGTTATCTCCTCTGCAGGGGCTTTTACCCTGGCAGGCATCATGGCAACAAGGTCCACTCACACAGGAATATACCTGGCGGCAGTGTATTTCTTTCTCCATTTTCAATACAATGGATGGTTCTTCTTTGCCTGTATGGGATTGCTGACGCATAAGCTGGAACAGTATGCTGTAAAAAAAGAGCAGTTGCTCATAATATACCGGCTGTTTGTGTACGCCTGTGTTCCTGCCTACATGCTTTCCGTGTTGTGGGTCAAATTGCCAGTATGGCTGTATATGCTTGTGATCGTTGCCGTAGTGCTGCAATTAACCGGCTGGATCATTACCGTTAAACATATACGGAAGCTTCTGCAGCAAAAGCTGCTTGCAGTGGAACGTTTTCCCCGTATACTGCTGGCATTATGCGGCCTGGCTTTTTCGATCAAGCTGGTTTTACAATCAGCTTCTGTTGTTCCTTCGCTGAGCCATCTTGCTTTTGGCTTCCGGCCTATTGTAATAGGCTATTTGCACCTTGTTTTATTGGGGGTGATCACGCTCTTCATCATCTCGTACACTATAGCAGCAAAGCTGATCCATATCAACATTTTTTTACGTGCAGGCGTCATCACCGCTACTGCAGGGATCCTTCTTAATGAGATATTCCTGATGATACAGGGCGTTGCCGACATCAGCTATCTCCCCATTCCTGCCATGAATTTCTTCCTCTTAATAGCCGCTGTCATTTTGTTTTTGGGATTTCTTACTATTTTCTGTTCACAGCAATTCAAACAAAAAAGCAATTCTTTAATACTTTAACCGCAGGGTGCCAAAGAAGAGATAGTTCCCCAAAAGAGCCAATGACGTATTGCTAAACAGTTAATTACCAATGCCACTCAGAGACTGCTTCTCCCGACCTTTGGTTGGGATCGCAGTGACCGCAAAAGTGATTTGTCGTTACGATCTTGTACGAAAGCAAAGCATACAATTACTCAGCCCCTTGCACGTATTGCGAGCCCGCCAGCATCAAGATTTGAATTTAATGAATGTTGCGGCGGGAGAAGCAATCCCTACAATTGTGCCTCTGTTCATTTAATTTCTTTGTGGTCTTTGCCTGCCTGGTCTGAAGATCATTCAGGCGCGCGAAAAACCTGACTGCCGACAGGCAGGCTTTGTATTTCCTTTGCGGTTATTTTTTACCGCAAAGCCGGGCAAAAGGAGTATATATAATTTTCAACGGATTGAAATCCGTTGAAAATTTTCTCCGGCGAAAAATGCCCCATCCTGCTATGCCTTTTCTACATAAAAGTATTTACCTATCTTTACCGATATGAGGCATCTTCTGTTGAAATTTTCTTTCCTGCTTTTTATACTGTTGCTTCAAAAAACAGGGAATTGTTACAGCGCTCATAAATACAGCCCCGGCATCAAAAAAACTAATTGCAGCAGGATTTTCAATTCGGGCAAAAGAGGAGAAATGGCTTTAACTTCCGGCAATATCCCGTGCAGCAATACTTACTGTTCTCCTAAATTTTCCACCGGTACAGGTACCGGCAACAGGTATGGTTTATGTATTTCCACATACATCACAACAAGACTCACAGGATTCATATCCATCAGCAGCCTGAGCAGCATTTTGCTCATATTCCCTTTTCACTATTTCTGGTAGGCCCAATCCGCTTCCGGTCTATAGTGCAATAATGACAGAGGTGAATTTCACTATTCACCATTCACCTCACATAATACCGCCTCCCAACTCCGGGGGATCATTTATTTAAACCTTACTAAAAGCAAACATATTTCATGGACAGCTTTACACTGATCACTGTATTGGTCACACTTTGTGCAGGCATATCTTATATTAATCTCCGCTTTCTGAAGCTTCCCGGCACCATCGGGATAATGGTAGCGGCTATCTTAATTTCAGTGATCATCCTAGTCACAGGCAAATCTTCCTCGCTGGTATCGCGGGTAATCATAAAGCTTACGGGGCAGATTGATTTCACCAAGGCACTGCTCGATATCATGCTGGGATTTCTTTTGTTTGCAAGCGCCCTGCATTTTGATTATGGCAGGCTTAAAATATATAAGGGGCCGATCATGGTACTAAGCACGGTTGGTGTAATACTTTCCACCCTGGTATTCGGGGCTTTGCTCTATGGTGCCGGTCAGCTTCTCCACATTGACATTCCTCTCATCTGGTGCCTGCTGTTTGGAGCGCTCATTTCGCCTACAGACCCGGTAGCAGTAATGTCAGTGCTGAACAAATCGAAAATCCCTCCTTCGCTCCGTACCATTATCGGCGGAGAATCACTGCTGAACGATGGCGTGGGCATTATCCTCTTTGTAACCCTCGGGGAAATTGCCGTGCAGCACGGAGATGCTGTTTCTGTGCCGCACATCCTGGAATTATTTGTAGAGGAAGTCTTCGGAGGGATCTTACTGGGTACAGGGCTTGCGGCTGTTGCCTATTTCACCATGAAAAAAATACAGGAGTTTGAAACCATTCTTTTTGTTTCGCTGTCCATGGTAATGTGCATTTCCTTATTCGGGAGCCTTTTGCATGTATCCGTTCCATTGGCTGCTGTATCTGCCGGCTTGCTGCTGGGCAATACTTCTCTTGGTCCGCGGCAGTCGAGGGCATTACAGGATTATTTTCACCAGTTCTGGAAGCTGGTGGATGACCTCCTCAATACCATACTTTTTGTAATGATCGGGTTACAGATCGTGGTCATGCCTTTTATCACCAATTACTGGCTGGTAGGGTTGCTCAGCGTGATTTTCGTGCTTGTTGCCAGGTCGGTAAGCATTTTGTTGCCTACCATATTCATGCGGCGTACGCTGAACGTGGACTATCGCAGCGGAGGCATACTGGTGTGGGCGGGACTGCGCGGAGGCATATCCGTGGCCCTGGCGCTGTCATTGCCTGCCTCGCCTTATAAGGAATTGATACTTTCGGCAAGCTATATTATCGTAATTTTTTCAGTGATCATACAGGGGCTTACATTGGGTAAAGTAGTCAACAGTTTAAGTAAAGAATAGGTTTATTAATAAAAGAACTGTTCTGAAATGATCTTTCCATCCTTTATTTTATACAGTCCGATCTCTTCCATGTTTATCCTTTGCCCGTCTTTACGGGTAAAGTCCATGGTCATATAGCAGGTAAAATAATTGCCTGCTACCACAGGCCCGGAAGTGGAACCGCCATGCATGGCTTCAACACTTTCGTTCCATTTTTTACCTTTTTCATGGATCTCTTTCATGCCCTTTGCTATCTGCCAGTCGGAACCGGGGGTTTCTTCGCTGGTAGCATCCTGGCTGTAAAGCTCACTATATATCTTGTCGAATGCGCCCTGCTGCATATACGCATAAAACTTTTCAGCGATCTCTTTTGTTGTCATAACCTGTAATTTTAAATTATTGGAATAAAATTAAAAAAGTATTTCTATAGATAGCCGTAAATAGGCGCATTTCAATTTTAGAGGGCAGGTGGTGCCTATCTGTCAGGCAGGCACCTGCCTGTAGAACCCGCTACCAGTCGGTGTCTCATCATAGCTGTTAACTTAAGCAAAAAAGAATTCCTGGCGATATAACATTATCAGTTAACCATTTTTATATTGAACACATCCTTTCTGCTGCGTTGCTTTTGCCTCATAGCCGGCGGGCTTCGTAACCGGAACGCCGCTGCTTTTTGTCTTTTGAAAAAATATGCTCCGCATTTTTTCAATCCCGCCTCCGGCGGGACCAGACAAAAAGAGGCGGCTTATCCGGTTACTGGTAAAAATTAAACCCGATCCTGCACTACCATCATAATTATTCTCATCACGATGATTCGTCCCACAGTCGCCCCTGCAAGTGTCTCCACGTCCCGGAAAGATAAGACTACACTTTCCTCCTCTAAACCTAAAATACGGCTATGGTGTCTCACCGGCCAGAAAATTATACATGAAGCTAAAAATTGAAATGCGCCTGCCACGCATGTATTTTAATATATTTATTCGTGTATCTGTACAACAAAAGAAGAAATAGTCACTAATGCACAAATAAATATGTTAAACCACATTCGTGAATTCGTGGCTGTGTTGTATTCAAAAATCATTCCGTCAGCCGCTCGTTTCGTAAATTTATGCATCTGTCCTGTAAGAGCGGCCCGATTTATGCGCATTTCTATACAAATAACAATTAAGTAATCTTTTTATGAACAATTCTGTTTATCCATGCATCTGGTTCAACAATAACGGTAAAGAAGCCGCGGCTTTCTACTGTACTGTATTTCCCGGCGCCACCGTAACAGAAGATACCGGGCTGGTACAGATGCTCAGCATCAACGGGCAAAATATGATGTTCCTGAACGGCGGGGATCAGTTTGCGCCGAATGCCTCCATATCTTTCCTGATAGCCAATGAAGACGAAAAAGAAACAGAAAGATTGTATAATGCACTGGCTGAAGGCGGCATTGCGCTGATGCCGCTCGACAGCTATCCTTTCAGCAAAAAATACGGGTGGGTACGCGATAAGTTTGGTATTACCTGGCAGTTGTATACCGGGCAGAAAGGAAATACGGATCAGTATTTTACACCCACATTAATGTTCATCAACAGGCAAAACGGCAGGGCAAAAGAAGCTATTACATTCTATACCACATTGTTCCCTGATTCTCAAACGGAGGGTATCCTGGAATATCCTGAAGGCGGCGAAGATACCCCCGGCAATGTGCAGCATGCACAGTTCCGGATCAACGGCTATACGCTCGCCTGCATGGACAGCTCTTTAAACCATAATTTCAATTTCGACGAAGGCATTTCACTGGTAGTGCTTACCGCCAACCAGGATGAAACCGATTATTACTGGAACGGGTTAACCAAAAGCGGCGGTGAGGAAAGCATGTGCGGCTGGCTGAAAGACAAATACGGGCTGAGCTGGCAGATCGTCCCTAAAAAGTTACTCTCACTCATTAACAACAATAACCCGCAAATTTCAAAATACGCTATGGAAGCCATGATGAAGATGAAAAAGATCATCATCGCAGACCTGGAAAAATGAACGGATACTGGTCTCGTATCAATCCCTGTGCCTTTTGATAGTAGTGATCAGCCGCTGTCCTTTTACCAGCATTTTTAAAGCTCTTCGTTTTACTGATATGACCGGCTGCTGCTCCCTTGATGTTGCCATATCTGTTTTATAGGCGTCTACTATATGCTGGTGGGATAATATACCTGCAATAGTACCGGAATCAGATACCACGGGAAGCACATCCACATTCTCGCGCACCATAAGCTCAAGAGCAGTTCTTAACGTACCCGACATATTTACGGCAACCGGTGTTCTCCGGATCAATGTGCCGATACGGGTATCTGCATCATGCTGCATCCCGAATAGCGTGGATGCGCTGATGATACCTACAAAGGCGTTATCACCATCGGTAATAATGAAATGATTGCTTTTGTCTTCGGGATGCTGCTTCACCCATTCCCTCGCCTCGCCTACCGACACATCCTGGTTGATCACAAATCCCTGCTCACCCAGCACATCATTTACTGTGAGCTCCTGCAGCAGGTCCGGTTCAAAGGAGTCAGGTGTTTTAATGCCCCGGCGTGCAATCTTTTCTGTCATAATAGTATTTTCCAAAAAGAAAAACGACACCATATAAGCGGCGGTGCAGGCGGCCAGCAGCGCAGATAAGGCAGCAGATACACCTGTTGTTTCAAGGGCAAAAATAATGGAGGTCAGCAGCGCCCTTGAAGCGCCCGCAAACATAGCAGACATGCCCACCAGCGCGGCAAGAGAAGGCGATATTGCAGTATCAGGAAAAATATAGGCCGCCAGCTCGCCCAGCAAAAATCCTGCAGCGCCGCCGATGGTGAGCAGGGGCGCCAGCGTACCGCCTGATGTGCCACTGCCCAGCGCTACCGACCAGGAAACAAACTTGAATACCAGCAGCAGCGCCACCGCCCGGAGTGTAAGTCCGCAGTTGAGCACATTGGTAATATTATCATACCCTACTCCCAGTGTGGTGGGGAAAAAATAACCTACAACACCCACTACCAGCCCGCCTATGGCAGGCCACCACATCCAGTGCACAGGCAATTTACTGAACGCATCTTCAATATAATATACGGCTTTGGTGACACCCGCAGACAGTATCCCCATTATAAGTCCCATCACGCTGTAGCAAAGCAGGGCGATATTGCCCGGGGAGCTAACGGGCACGTGTATCGCAAAAACAGGAGCAGCGCCAAAAAGAAAATGATGTCCTGCTGCGCCGGTAATGCAGGCTAATGCTACAGGCAGGATGGAGCGGGGGGAAAATTCAAACAACAATAATTCAATAGCCAGGAAAATAGCAGCTACGGGACTGCCGAAAATAGCAGCCATGCCCGCGGTAGCTCCGCAGCTCAGCAATATTTTCCGTTCGTTAGGAGTGATCTTTAATACCTGCCCCAGGGTAGAACCCAACGCTCCACCGGTGGCAATGATAGGACCTTCCGCTCCGAATGGCCCACCTGTTCCGATAGCGATGGCAGAAGACAATGGCTTTAAATAAGTGATCGTAGGCTTTATCTTGCTCTGGTTAGTGAGTATCTGCTCCATGGCTTCAGGAATGCCATGCCCCCTGATTGCGCCGGTGCCATAATAAGCCATTAACCCTACCAGTATGCCGCCGGCAGCCGGGATAAGTATTACCCATAGTCCCAGTGTATTGTCTGCCGGGCTGACAGCAGCACCGGAAAAACGCCCGTAAAAAGATAACTGGGTAACAAAATCAATGAGGATGATCAGGAACCTGGCTATAGCGCTCACGCATACCGCAATAACAAATGCATAACACGAGATCCGGAATACCCTTTTTTTGCCGGCAGCCCCCGCAGGCTCAATAGCTTCCGCCTGCAGGCTGTCCATCAGCGAAACAGATACCGGGATCCCACTTTTTAAACTGGATTTCAACATATATTTATTAAAGTTATCTTTCTTAAAAACGGGCAAAAATATGATTTAAATCATTTTTTAAACTTAAACATTCTAAACAATTGCCTATTTTTGTTGCACAAACAATATTTATATCTACCGGCATTAAACCTCCAGATGTCTGCACCGAAGAATAGTTGTGATCTCAGCCTTTGCTTTCTCTGCAGCAACAGCCTGCCCGGCTGGCAGGCGCTGATAAGCGCTAACCGTAAAAACCTCAGGTTTAAAAAAGGAGCTACTCTCTTTGAGGAAGGAGAGCCTGTAAGCGGTATGCACTTCGTATACAGCGGCATTGTAAAAGTGCACAGGCAATGGGGCAACCAAAAGCAACTGATCCTTCGTTTTGCCAAAGCGGGCGACATACTTGGCTACAGGGGATTGAGCAACGAAAAAAAATATACGGTAAGCGCCACGGCTATCGAGCCGGTCACGGTCTGTTATGTTGAGCTCAGCTTTTTTGAATCCATGCTGCAGATCAACCACCCGCTCACTTACCAGCTTATGCAATGCTATGCCAATGAGCTGCAGTATGCGGAAAAGAAAATGAGCAACCTGGTGCACATGAACGTAAGAGCAAGAGTAGCAGAAACGCTGCTGGCGCTGCTCAGCCAGTTTGGCAAAAGCAGGGACGGAAGCATTGATATACAACTGAGCCGGCAGGATATAGCGGCCTTTACTGGCACCACCTATGAAACCCTGTTCCGGACCATGCAGGAATTTATCCAGGGAAAGCTTATCCGTGTTTCTGGAAAAAAAATATTCCTGCTGAAAGAAAAAAAGCTGGCTGAACTAACGCTTATACCATAAAAGTATTGCTGCGATCTCCACCCGTTGCGGAAAACCGAAGCTTGTTTTAACGTTCTTAAATATAATAATATGGATTACGAAATGCAGACGCCTTTTTCAAAGGCATTTTTAACAGCAGTATTTGTTGGCATCATCACCTCAATATTATGCCTGATCTACAACAGTATTTTCCGCGCTGAAACAGGACTCGCTCCCACGGCCATTATAAACGTGGCTTCCATTATTTTCGGGGTCAACCTGCTTTTCCTGCTGCTGGGGATCATCTTTTATTTTATGCGGCAGATGAAAGGTACGGGAGAGCTCATCTATATTATCGCCCTCGTACTGCTGACGGCGCTTCTGAGCTGGAAAGCGGAAGCTGTTGTACGCAGCGCCAACCAGGAAATCACCTCCGAGTTCCGCGGATTGCTCCTCGGTATTGTTTTGATCGTGGGCATAGGCGCAGCCATAGCAGTACCGGTACTGTTCCACAACAAGAGGTTTGAAAAAAACGTATTGTAGTTTTTATTGAGTAGCTGATTCGTTATTTACCTGGAACCGTAGTTATATCTGCCGGTCAAATAGCAGGAGTTTGTCAGATCAGTTGGAGTGGGCGCATTTCAAATTTTCGCATGGGATTGAAATCTCACGCGGAGCCGTTAGCTCGGTAGCATATTGTTCCAACGGATTTCAAGCCGTTGTACATTTCTGCTTGTGTAAAATTAAAATACACTCTATAAAAGGTAATTATAAAAAATTTATTCGCTATTGCTGTAGCTTTGCCTATCCACCGGATGTAGCCAAATCAAACCTAATGAGCAGTCTTGTAACGTGTATCAATTCTTGCCTACTATTAGCAGCTTTTTTTTTGAAAAAAGATACTATTGCACAATCTAACACTCGGGGCGAACAAGTTTTTCGGGATAGCACAGAGCTATTGGGGAATTGTTTGACAGATAGCAGTTCAACGTTTCATTTTATAAATCATGCCCCTCATTTTAAAGGAGATTTAGAAAATTTTATTACTTCCCGCTTTGATGTCCAGAAACTTTTGCCCGAAAGCAGAACAGATAGTATTTTAATAAAATTTTTAGTTACAAGTAATGGAGATCTGTGCAGATTCAGGTTTTTGAATAGTCCAACAGATTATTTGAGAGAGGCTATCATAAAAATATTTTTGCAGATGCCTAATTGGGAACCAGGAACGAACGATGGCGGAAGATTATTGAACGTTTATTCTCAAATACTATTGGTAATAACTACAAATCCAAATACAAAATCAACCCAAACAAGCATATACTATATCACTAATAGAATACTATAATAGAGTATCCCGCTAACAGGTGCACTCTATATGTTACGTTGATGGACAGATGACACTACTTCAACTTATATGCTCCTATGAGTTTTAGCTCCGTCAAAAAGCAATAACAACCACCAAACCATTATATGTCTTGTTAATGGAGACCTCTTATCCTGACATAGGCTGAGCATTAAGAAAATAAAAATTTTAAAAGTAAATAAATGATATTGTATGAAATCAAAAAAGAAGCCGGGTTGTATAAACGCCTGTAAAAAAGTTACCACTAATGTAGTTGTGGTAGCAATATGCGCTACTCTTTTCGCAGCATGCCGGAACGGTGGCTCATCCGTTTTCGATGATAAAAAAAATGAAGACGGCGATCATCTTCAGCATGTTGCCGAGCAACTGGTAGCCCCGCCGATGCTCCCGGAATTTGACCAGGTTGCAGAAGGTAATGCAAAAGTCATTGATGTTACGCTGACCGCCGAGGAAAAAAAGATCGAAGTCGCGCCCGGTGATTCTATATGGGCGTTCACATTCAATGGTTCGGTGCCGGCGCCGGTCATTGTTGCACACCAAAATGATTTTGTTGAGCTTACTTTAAGAAATCCTGCAACAAATACGCAACAGCACAACATAGATTTTCATGCCGCAACAGGCGGTATGGGCGGCGGCGACCTGACACTGGTAAATCCGGGACAGGAAGTTAAGCTAAGATTTAAATGTACAAGACCGGGTGTGTTTGTTTATCACTGCGCACCGGGCGGCACGATGGTGCCCATACACGTAACTGCCGGCATGAACGGCGCCATAATGGTTTTGCCCCGTAGCGGCCTGAAAGATGAAAATGGGAATACCGTAAAATTTGACCGGGCTTACTATATTGCCGAGCAGGATTTTTATATCCCGCAAGACAAAGACGGCAAAACGATAAGCATTGCAACGCCACAGCAAAGCGTGCAGGCATTAGATGAATCGCTGAAAACATTAAAGCCCACCCATATTGTTTTTAACGGTAAAAAAGGTGCGCTGCTTGGCAAAAATGCGCTTACCGCAAAGGTGGGAGAAAAGGTGCTGTTCATTACCTCACAGGCAAACAGGGATACCCGTTTTCATTTGATCGGCGGGCATGCAGACCTCTATTGGCCCGGCGGTAAATTCAATAATAAGCCTTACACTGATTTTGAAACCTGGGCGGTGCCGGCCGGCTCTGCTGCCGCGACTATATACCAGTTCAGGGAGCCGGGAACATACGTTTTGTTGAACCATAACCTCATTGAAGCTTTTGATTATGGTGCCCTCGCACAAATAAAGGTTTCCGGCGCCTGGGACAGCACCTACATGAAACAGATGGAGAAACCATCACCAATAAAATAAAATGATATTTCCTTAACAATATTTTTCAATCAGCATCTTCCGGATACCTCTTTTCTCCAATTTGTTGGCTCTTTTAATGAGTAAGTCGGAAATAATACCAAGCAGGCCTGTCAGTCTGGTATCAGAGAGTTTAAGTAAAATAGCCAGGTGATCAACCTTTTTAGGAACTCCCTTCTTTGTAGTGAGGTCATCATTAGCCAGCCCATATGCAATTTGAAGCGAGTATAAGAATCCCACATTAGCAGGACTTATCCTGACATTAAACTTAATAGTCTCATTAGTGGGATTAAAAAAGAAGTGATGTTCTCCAATATGTACTATAGCTGATTCACCGGGAGTAAGACTTAGTTTCTTTCGTCCCACCTGTACACCTAATTTACCTGACTTAGCAAAAAATTCCTCAGTAAAAGATGTATGGTAATGCCATCCATTTCTTCCCCCCGGCTTAAGTTCTACTTCAAGCAGCATAAACTCATTGTTAGTTTCATCCGGGTGTTTTAGAACTGTGATCTTGTCCTGAATTTTAGGGTTTTGAAAAGTTATCCGCTCCATTTTTTAAACAAAAATTATATTTCTACTCATCGCGGCAATGCAGGATATGTATGAATTGCTCTTTTCTCCGGATGAAATAGTCAACCCGGACCTGGGCTAATCCATGGATGAATTAATAAATGATACAACAAGCGGCATTGAAATATGAAGTTGTGCTGCAACAGCTCTCATTAAGAAGACCTTCTCCTCAAAAACTAATCCCCAGGCTTACATAGGATCTCAGCTTTCTCGACTGGTCGGAGTACATAGCGCTTATCTCAAGAGGACCTAAAGCAAAGTTATATCCAAAAGTGAGGGCGTATCCTGAAAGGAACCTGGGGTTATCAAAAAAAACACTCTGGTTGATAAAATTGGTAAAGAGCATATTGGCTTTGCCGGTAACATAAGTATTCGCCAGAAATTCATACCGCAAACCGCCAAGAAATGCGGCAACCGTAGGAGCATAGGCGGAGGCTTCCGGAAGCCCTGCAAAAGTGACCTGGTTGTTGTATAAAGGCAGCAGCCCTCCTATAGAGAACTCATTCATGATATTGTTTGTATAATTGAAATTTATACCGGACTGCATCGAAGCTATGGCAGTGGTACGGGAGCTGACGCGATAATACGATTCTATATTAAGCACTGTACGGGGATACGGATGATTGGAAACATCTGCTGCTGCTCCCGGATCGTCTGTTCCATCCTCTACTATGGTGATGTCGGGATGTTGTTTTAATACCCAGCCGGCTTCGGCATCTATCTTTACACCTTTGCGGGGAAGCACTTTTTTGTCGAGTGAATTGTATCTGATAAACCCGTAAGCTGTCGGTATGCTGTTATCTCCCTTAAATGCCGTGGTGGATACAATCACAGGTTTATAGTGAAAAAGCTCCATTTTAAATCCCATACCTATGGCAAACCTGCGGTCTGTGGAAAAAGCCGTATTAAAATCGAATATGGCATATTGCCGTTTATACAAGCCCGTCTCGCTGTAAGCATTATCCGTTTTGTAGGAATTGTAGGTGTTTATATCAAACCGGTCATACTGAGCGCTGAGTGATGATGTAAAATTTTTGTGCCGCCCTATATATTGCAAATGTTCTGCCCTTGCCCTGAAATTATCGCCTATGTTAAGTGTTACCAGGTCTCTTGAGTTGCTGGTAACAAAATTTCTCGTGGTCAGGTTAACTATAGCGCTTATGCCGCTGAACTTGTCGTAATGCAGCCCTACTTTGGCAAAGGCCAAAGGGTTTTCTTCCACTTCAAATATAATTTTATAGGAGCCATTCTGCTGCTCGTGCAAAGCATATAATATCCGGTTGTAATACCTCGTACCAAATGCATGGCGAACCATATCGGAAATTTCTTTTGCAGTATACCAGTGATTCGTTTTTAAATCAAGGGTATTTATAAAAAACTCTATTGTTGTATTGCGAAGGCTGTTGATCTCAAAAGAAGATATTTTTATTTTATCCTTGTGTGGCAGCCTGTCCGTTTTTACGCTGTCCGGCCCATATATGGCATTCAGCGAATCAGCCAGATGTTTGAGCCTGGGATAGAGCCTGCGCCCTTCCTGTATGCCTTCCTCCAATATATCCATGGCCTGCCCAAAGCTGCCCATATTGTACCTGCCCAGCTCATGGCTGACATATATATCGCATAAAGGTACTTCTGTTTTGTGGTCTTCCGCCTCCCTGAAAAAAGCTACCTGCAGCAATACCTGTATGGCATTACGCACATTGGTAGAGGTAAGCAACCCGCTGGAAACATTACTTCCTATGACGATATCCGCGCCCATGCGCTTTACATCCTGTACCGGAAAATTTCTTACCACGCCGCCATCGATCAGCCTTTTGTCCGCAATACTCACCGCTGTAAAAAAAGAAGGGATAGCCATGCTCGACCGGATGGATGAAACGATCTCACCGGAGTCCATTACTACCGCCTCGCCGTTGCCAACATCCGTAGCAATGCATTTGAAAGGAATACTGAACTTGGAAAAATCCTTTATTTCACTGACGGGGAAGAACAGCTCTGAAAATTTAAGCCAGAGTTCCTGCCCCTCCAGTATGCCTGTAGGAAGCCTGAACTTATGATTTACCCAGGGCAGCTCCAGCACATATTTTCCATATTCTTCTTTCTCCGCCATAAAGACGCTGCGAAGAGAAGACTGGTTACTCAGCAGTATATCCCAGTCAATGGTACGGGCTATCTTTTCTATAGTATCTGCAGAATAGCCAATGGCATACAACCCGCCGATCACGCTCCCCATGCTGGTGCCGGTAATATAGTCGATTTTCAGCCCTGCCGAGTCAATCGCCTTCAGGATGCCGATATGTGCCAGTCCTTTTGCACCGCCCCCGCTCAGGGTAAGCCCTATCTTCGGGCGGGCACTATGCTGCTGCGCCTCTGCTGCCGTAATAGCCAGCAACAGCAACGTCCCCGTCGCAAAAACTGATCTTACCAAAACAAAAAGAATGCTTCTCATACTGACAGATTACTTGTTCGTTCCGTTGTCTGCAGGTAAATAAAAGGAAAGACAATTTTTGTATAATTATTGTACAACAGTCTCATTTAATTATCAAATATGTTTACAGGCAGGTAGTACAGGCATATTTCAATTTTTCTCTCCGTACTGTTTGCACCCGCTCAAATTACTGATTTGTGCCACACAGGTAAGCTGCGATTTGTTATAAAAGGGTTATTATTAATAAAAAAACCGTTCCCTCAGGAACGGCATTACTACAATACGATGATCAGACGGAGAGGAATTAATATTCGTCTTCGTTGAAGAAGAAATCCTCCTGTGAAGGATAGTCGGGCCATATATCGTCAATACCCTCATATATCTCACCCTCGTCTTCCAGTTCCTGCAGATTCTCTATCACTTCAATAGGCGCCCCGCTCCGGATAGAATAATCTATCAGTTCATCTTTGGTTGCGGGCCAGGGAGCGTCTTCAAGATACGATGCCAGTTCAAGTGTCCAGAACATTATGATACAGTTTTACGATGATCAGATCAGTGTTTCCACAGCTCCAAATTTTCCGCAAAAGTAAAGTTTAGCGCGAAATTTCCAAATTCATGATATTCACCTAAAAAAATGAACGGGAGCAGTCCCTACTTTATTGCGTTTTAAAGGGGCGAAGTATGGGAGCTAATGCTTAATTTCCCGTTTTTATTCAAGCGTTTCGATTCATGTTAGCTGCAAGAAATATCGTAAAATCGTATGGAAGCCTCCAGGTGCTGAAAGGTGTAAGCCTCGACATAAGCCGCGGGGAAATCGTAAGCATCGTGGGTTCTTCAGGCGCGGGAAAAAGCACCCTGCTGCATATCATAGGCACCCTTGACTTTCCCGACGCAGGCGAAATATTATTAGGCGGACAACGGGTAGACCTGCTCAAAGGGAAAAAGCTCGCGGCATTCCGCAACCGGCACATGGGCTTCGTTTTCCAGTTTCATCACCTGCTGCCCGAATTTACCGCCCTTGAGAATGTTTGCATCCCCGGATGGCTGGCAGGGAAAAAAAAGAAAGAAACAGAAGCCAGGGCAAAAACGCTGCTGACCACGCTGGGGCTCCAAGACCGGATGGAAAATAAGCCCAATGCCCTCTCCGGCGGTGAACAGCAACGGGTGGCTGTAGCAAGAGCCCTCATTAATGACCCTGATATTGTCTTTGCCGATGAGCCCACAGGCAATCTTGATTCCCATAATGCCAGGGAACTGCATCACCTGTTCGTACAATTGAGAGACCAGCACCGCCAGACCTTTCTCATCGTGACCCACAATGAAGAGCTCGCGCAAATGAGCGACCGCATATTACACATGAAAGACGGGAAAATAGCAGACGTTTAATCCTGCCTGCTGCGGGGATGCCAGGGAATATCCGATATGCCCAGCGACTGACCGGTATATCTCGCCAGCACAAAAAGACAGTCGCTGAGCCGGTTAAGATATTGCAGAATAAGTACATGCTCCTCTCCTTCTTCATCCGAAAGCCGCACACAACAACGCTCGGCTCTCCGGCAAACGCAACGGGCAATATGCAGGTAAGACACTGACTGGTCGCCTCCGGGAAGAATAAAATTTTTCATGGGGGGCAAAGCAGCATCCATGCGGTCTATTGCCGTTTCCAGCAGAGCAATATCTTTTTCACTGATATCAGGGAGTTGCATTTTGATCTCTTTTCCAGGGTCGCAGGCCAGCAAGGCTCCGATGACAAAAAGGTCTTCCTGTATTTTCATCAGCATATCCCTGCTTTGCTGATCTTTCAACACATCTTTACAAAGCCCGATATAGGCGTTTAGCTCATCTACCGTGCCATAAGATTCAATCCGCAGATGCGCTTTGGAGATCCTTGTGCCGCCAATAAGAGAAGTAGCCCCTTTATCGCCTGTTTTTGTATAAATTCGAATAGACATCAGGTTGCGGGTTTCAGGTTACAGGTTGTCTCGCAGGCGCAAGACATGCCTTGCGTCTACTTACCACTTACCACTTATCACTTACTACTTTCCTCCCCTCACACCGTCACCGCTTCGGTTTTCCGGTCGGATTCAATTACCCCGTCCCGCAGCCTTACGATACGTTTGGCATAATGTGCAATATCTTCTTCATGTGTTACCAGCACAATAGTATTGCCGGCTTCCTGTATCCTGTTGAAGATATTCATGATCTCGTAGGAGGTCTTTGTATCAAGATTTCCCGTGGGCTCATCTGCCAGTACAAGGGAGGGATTATTTACCAGCGCTCTTGCAATAGCCACACGCTGGCACTGGCCGCCGCTCATTTCGTTGGGGCGATGGTGACTCCGGTCTGCAAGGTCAACCTGCGCCAGCACATGCATTGCCATTTCTATGCGCTGCTTCTTGGATATACCGGAATATATTAATGGTAGCGCCACATTCTCTACCGCAGTAAGACGTGGCAATAGATTGAATTGCTGGAACACAAACCCTATTTCGCGGTTGCGCACTTCTGCCAGGTCGTTATCCTCCATTTTACTTACCTGGTGCCCGTTGAGAAAATAATCCCCGCTTGTAGGAGAATCGAGGCATCCGACAATATTCATCAGGGTGCTCTTTCCCGACCCGGAAGGACCCATGAGCGCAACATATTCATTCTTACGGATATCAAGTGAAATGCCTTTAAGCACCGGCAGCTCCTGTTTACCCATAAAATAGCTCTTGCGGATGTTGTCAAGATGAATAATTGACTGCATAGGCATAATATTAAAAGTGAAGTTGTATCAGACAAATATAGATTAAATGGGCGGATTTGAGACTTACTCCCTTTACCTTATGCCTTATGCCCTATATCTTATGCCTTATCCCTTACTCCTTTTACCTTCTCCCCTCCCCCAGCACCCTCAACGCATTCACTTTATCTTCCGCCAGTTGTTGCTTCAGCGCATCTATCCCGCTGAACTTTTGCTCACTGCGCAGGAAATATTTAAAGTATACCGTAATGGAGCTGTTGTAAATATCTGAGCTGAATCCGAAGATGTTGACCTCAATTACTCTCCGGGTACCGCCTATGGTCGGGCGAACGCCTATATTCATCATTCCCTGGTATTTTCCCCCCCGCACTATAACTTCCACGGCATATACTCCATTTGCCGGGATCAGCTTTTCCTCACTTCCGGGCCGGATATTAGCTGTAGGATAGCCGATAGTATTTCCCAGGCGGTTGCCTTCCACAACAGTCCCTGTAAAAAAATAGCTGTACCCAAGCAGTTCATTAGCCGTGGCGATATTCCCCTCTGCCAGTGCCTGTCGGATACGGGTAGAGCTTACCGCAGCTTCGTGCAACAGCTTTTCCGGGATCTCTTTTACTGTAAAGCCCCATATAGCGCCAAAGTTTTCCAGCATCATATAGTTGCCTTCCCTTCCCTTACCAAAGCGGTGATCATACCCGATGATAATAGTATGCGGATGTATCTTAGCTACGAGAAAATCTTTTATATAGGAAGTGGCGTCCTGCTCTGCAAATACATCAGTAAAGGGAACTATAATGAGATGGTCGATTTTTTCTTTGTCCAGCAATGCTATCTTCTCTTCCGTTGTATTCAGTAACGCAATATGTGCGCCGGGCGTTACGATCTTTCTGGGGTGAGGGTAAAAAGTGATGATAACAGTTTCCCCGTCAATGCTCCGGGCTTCTTCTTTGAGGCGGTTAATGATCTGCTTGTGCCCAAGATGAACGCCGTCAAAAGTGCCGATGGTAATTACCGGGTTGCGGAAAGAAGGTAAAGCTGATATGTCGCGATGTATCTGCAGGGTCAAAAATGACGATTCTTTAATAAGAGGCTGCAAAGCTAATGTAAATTGATATTTGTACCGCGAATAATTACTTTTGCAGCGGTCTAAAAATATATCATGAGCTTGTATAACGAAAGAGGGGTATCCGCACAAAAAGAAGACGTACATAATGCCATCAAAAAGCTGGATGCAGGACTGTATCCCAAAGCATTTTGCAAGATGTACCCTGATTTCCTGGCAGGAGATAACAGTTATGTGAATATCATGCATGCCGACGGCGCAGGCACCAAAAGCATCCTTGCCTACCTGTACTGGAAAGAAACAGGAGATATCTCGGTATGGAAAGGTATTGCGCAGGACGCTATAGTCATGAACCTGGATGACCTGCTTTGCGTAGGCGTATATGACGGGCTGGTATTTAACTCCACCATTGACCGCAATAAAAAACGCATTCCCGGTGAAGTGCTGGAACAGGTGATCAGCGGCTCACAGGAATTGTTTGATACGCTTAGTTCCTTTGGCGTAAACATCCGGTACCTCGGCGGTGAAACGGCAGATGTAGGGGATGTAGTGAGAACCATTGCGGTAAACGGCACCATGACTGCCCGCTGGCCAAAAGAGAAAATAATCACTAATGAAAAAATAAAAGCGGGTGATGTCATTGTAGGGCTGGCAAGTTTTGGCAAGTGCTCTTATGAGAAGGAATACAACAGCGGGCTGGGCAGCAACGGACTGACGAGCGCCCGCCACGATGTGCTAAATAAATATTATGCTGAAAATTATCCTGAAACTTTTGAGCCGTCATTGAACGATGAAGTGGTATATATAGGCAAATACAGGATGACCGACACAGTAGTAACAGGTGAAAATATTTTACGGGTAGGAAAATTATTGCTGTCGCCAACAAGAACCTATGCCCCTGTATTAAAAACATTGCTTGAACAGCAGTTTGATGATATTCATGGCCTGATCCACTGCAGTGGCGGCGGGCAAACAAAATGCCTGAAGTATATACCTGAAAAGGTGAAAGTCGTCAAAGACAACCTGTTTACCCCTCCTGTTATTTTTGATGTGATACAGGATGCCAGCAAAGCGGACGACAGGGAAATGTACCAGGTATTCAATATGGGCTGCCGGATGGAAATATATACCAGTGAAAAGGCAGCAGATAATATTATTAAAACTGCCGGGCAGTTTGGGATTGATGCCCGGGTGATCGGAAGAGTGGAAGAAGCACAGGAACAGTCTCTTGAGATACATACGGGAAAGGATATTATCCGCTTCTGAGGAACATTAGGCGCATTTCAATTTTTTGCTCCATGCACGACTTTCCCGTCGGTGAGACACCATAGCCAACTTTAGCCCGGAGCGCTTAAGTTCCTTAAGTACGGCTATGGGTGAGACACCGTCCGGTAGCGGGGTCTACAGGCGGACGCCATCACCCCCCCTTCGAAAAATTGAAATGCGGCAGGGAACATTCAGCCGGTTTATTTATTAAATACTACTTTTGTCCACTCCTAAAGCCAATATATGCCTCAATTCAAACAACGACAATTTCTGGATTTTGAGAAACCGATAAAAGAAGTATACGATCAGCTATCACAGTTGAAAGAGATGGCTGAAAAAAATCCCAAAGTAGATTATGCCAATGCCATAGCCCAGTTGGAGCAATCGCTGGCAGAGAAGAGAAAGGATATCACCTGCAATTTAACTCCCTGGCAGCGTGTACAATTGAGCCGCCACCCGGACAGACCGTATACCAATGCCTATATAAAGCGGATGTTCACCAACTTTATTGAATTCTTTGGCGACAGGAACGTTAGAGACGATAAAGCCATTGTAGGCGGCTTTGCCCAGCTTGACGGGCAGACAGTGATGGTGATCGGCCACCAGAAAGGGATCAATACCAAAATGCGGCAGTTGCGCAATTTTGGCATGGCAAACCCGGAAGGTTATCGCAAAGCATTGAGACTGATGAAGTTAGCTGAAAAATTCAATAAGCCTGTCATTACTTTTATTGATACTCCCGGGGCTTTTCCGGGTGCAGAAGCGGAAATGAGGGGGCAGGGTGAAGCTATTGCCCGGAATATTTACGAGATGATGAGGCTCAGGGTGCCTGTAATATGCGTGATCATCGGCGAAGGGGCAAGCGGCGGTGCATTAGGCATTGGTGTGGGCGACAGGGTATTGATGCTGCAAAACACATGGTATACAGTGATCTCCCCGGAAAACTGCAGCAGTATCCTGTGGCGGAGCTGGGAGAAAAAAGAAGTAGCCGCAGAGCAGTTAAAGCTTACTCCTCCTGATATGAAAGGTTTCGGACTGGTAGACGAGATCGTGGCAGAGCCTTATGGCGGAGCCCACTGGAATTACGAGGAAGCTTCTGCCTCCCTTAAGCAGGTGCTGCTCCGGTTGCTCGATGAGCTTAAGCAAATACCTGCCGACGAAAGGATCAATCAGCGTATTGAAAAATACAGCCGGATGGGATTCTGGGAAGAAACGGCGGAATAAAACGCAGCCTCTCCTACGGGATAATTTATTTTACTTCAACACTGTTGAATCAAAATCTCAGTAATAACTTTGCAGCATGTCATGTAGAACAAAACTCAGGGGAACGGGAGTTGCTATTGTCACTCCTTTTAAAAGGGATTTCAGTGTAGATTATACGGCACTCGAAAAGCTCATTGACTTCATTATTGACAATGGAGTAGAATATATCGTAACACTTGGCACCACAGGCGAGTCGCCTACCATAGATAAAGAAGAAAAGATCAGCATTATCAATTTTACTTACGAAAAAGTAAATGGGCGGGTACCTGTAGTGGTGGGTGTAGGAGGAAACAATACCCGGGAAGCAGTAGCAGACCTGAAACACCTTCCTCTTAAAGAAGCTACCGCTATTCTCAGTGTAAGTCCTTATTACAGCAAGCCTTCACAGGAAGGACTGTATCTTCATTATAAAGCTATAGCAGAAGCAGCTCCACAACCGGTGATCCTGTACAATGTTCCCGGGCGCACCGGCAGGAACCTTGATGCCGGAACCGTTTTACGGCTGGCAGAACTACCCAATATTACCGGCATCAAAGAAGCGGGCGGAGATATAATGCAATGTATGCAGATATTGAAATACCGTCCCGATGACTTCCTGGTGTCAAGCGGCGATGATGCGTTGGGATTTCCGCAGATCGCCTGTGGCATGGATGGCGTGATCAGTGTGATCGCCAACTGCATGCCTCATGAATTTTCAGGCATGGTACGCGCTGCGCTGGATGGCAGGCTGCCTGAAGCAAAAGCTATTAATGATACCCTGCTGGAAGCATACCAGTTGCTCTTTGTGGAAAATAATCCCGCCGGGGTAAAATCATTCCTTACCCACCTGGGATTGATTGAAAACGTGCTTCGCCTGCCCGTAACTCCTGTAAGCGAAACGCTGCACCAAAAGATCAAACAGTTTTTGCAGAAGCACAGCGCAAGGCAGGGGGCGCTGGTATCTTAGGAGTGAATGGTGAAACGGGAAATGTAGACGTGAGAGGTGAAACCCATTTCACCTTTATCCTTTCACTTCTCACGATAATACACTGACATAATCCGGCTGACCCGCCCCTATCTCCTGAAATTCAATAACCTGAGGGCAATAATTCTTTTACATAGCAGTTATTTCCCGTTGTAAAAGAGCACAATCCATGCATGTAATAAAAGCCTGCCGGTTAGCGATAACAGGTCTGATCCTTTCTTTATCCGCTTTTAGCCAGTCTGACCGTATTGATCTTGACAATAAGCAATATCAACTGCTGGACAGGCTTGATATTAAATTGCAGAATGACTCCGTATGCTCATTTTCGACCATTAAGCCTTATAGCAGGAAGCTGTATACAGAACGCGTAGAATATATTGACAGCCTTTATAAACAAGGGCAGTTCCCCGTAACACTATCGCCGGTAGACCAATACAATATCAGGAGCCTGCTGATGAACAATGCAGAGTGGACAAAAGCATTTGGAGACTCCTTTCATATGCGTAGACCTGTCTGGAATACTTTTTTTAAAACCCCTGCACACCTGTATGAAACTTATGCCAAAGATTTTACCCTGATCATAGACCCGGTACTTAACCTGCAGGCAGGCAAGTCATCAAAGGTGGATGATCCTTTATTTGTAAATACCAGGGGTATCTCAGTAAGAGGAAATATCGGGCGTAAGCTAGGCTTTTACACCTACATCACCGAGAACCAGGAACGGGATCCCCTATATGTGCAGCAATATGTAGCTGCGCATCATGGTGTACCCAATGCAGGTTATTTCAAAAATTTCAAAAAAAACGGCTACGATTATTTTGACGCCAGGGGAGGAATAGATTTTGCCGCATCGAAGTATTTTAATTTCCGTTTCGGATACGATAAGCTTTTTATTGGCAACGGATACCGCAGCTTGCTGTTGAGCGATTTCAGCAACAACTATCTCTACCTGCAAATGGATGTGCAGTTGCGGAAGTTCAGCTACAAAACGGTGATCGCCGAACTCATTGCTCCCTTCAACCCCATTCCCAACAGGGATACCATCCGCTACAAAAACTATATGGCCCTGCATCACCTGAGCGTACAGGTAGCCAGGTGGCTGAATGTGGGTGTGTATGAAAACGTATTATACAATGGGCGGAATGGTATTGAGCTAAGCTACTTCAACCCTGTAATTTTTTACCGCTCTATCGAAATGCAGTTGGGCAGCGGAGGATCAAAAGCCACTGTAGGCATAGACCTGAAATCAAATCTTTTTCATCGCCTGCAACTGTACAGCCAGCTTGGTATTGGCGAATTTGTATTCAGCAATATATTGCACTATGGCAGGGGAAGCTGGCTCAACAAGCACGCACTTCAGGTCGGCACGAAATATATTGATGCACTGGGAGTAAAAAATCTCGACCTGCTAGCTGAGATAAACCTTGTGCGCCCATATATGTATACCCACAACGACAGCGCTACGGCATTTACTCACTATAATAAACCGCTTGCCCATCCGCTGGGTGCGAATTTCGGCGAATATATCCTGCTGCTGAAATACCAGCCGCTGCCCCGGCTTTATTTTTCCGGAAAGCTGATGTATTATAAAAAAGGACTGGATTCTGCCGGTGTCAATATGGGCGGGGACATTTTCAGAAGCTATAACAGCCGCCCGAGAGACTACGGATTCTTTATCGGCACAGGCACTCCCGCCAAATGCCTGCTGGCTTCTTTTGCCGCATCATATGAATTGTTGCAGAATATTTTTATTGATGCCGGCATCGCTAACCGCGGATATAACGTTGAAGGACAACCTAAGATAAATGAGCTCTTTTTTTCCATGGGGCTGAGATGGAATATAGGGAGAAGGGAGTTTGAGTTTTGAAAATGATTCTGAACCACGGAGGCACCAAGACACGGAGTTTCACGAAGGAGCCTGCTGTTTATCGTCTGTCGTTTATCGTTTATCGTCTGCCGTGTTCTCAAGCACTTCAAACTGATGCGTGATCCGTTCCCCTACATCATCCACAAGGGTAATAAAATGCTTGCCGGGAGCAGGGCTCAGCGCCATCTGGTGAAACCGGGTGGTCTCTCCTATATACTCGTCATCCAGGTGCCAGAAGATCCTGGCGTCCGTTTTTTGATGTGCCGCCGTGAATACCGCCTTTCCCCTTTCACCATTGATCTCCACCGGCACATATATTCTCGCATTGTTCTCCGGATATATCAGCTCCATTGCCGGGTGCGATGCATTGTTACCACACCCCTCCTTATATGGTGGCGCCGGCATATAATCAAAATGCTTCCGCCGGTAATACCACTCCATTGTCGGCGGTAGTATAAACCAGCTTTTATGCACCATGGATGACGGGGAAACGCAATCTCCGGTTACCCGGTACTGTTGCGAGGGGTCGAGGTGAATAATGCTGTGATAAGGGCAAAGGGGGCTGTTGGATCCCTCTGCAGCAACGGCTATGCTGTCAATATCCGTACAGTCTGTATTTGCCCGGAAGCCGCTTTGATGACATACGGCAACCCTGGTCAGACGCTCCGCAGGCGCACTAAACCAGGGTGAAGCCGGAAGCTGTTTAATGATATCAAACAATACGGGCGCTGCTTTCTGCACACCGATCAGTCCCGGGCGGCCTTCGCCGTTACCGTTGCCTACCCAAACTACCGTGACAAAGCGCGGAGTGACCCCTACTGCCCAGGCATCACGAAAACCAAAGCTGGTACCTGTTTTCCAGGCAACGCGTTGTGAGGAAGTAAACTGTTTCCACAATCCTTCCTCCCCCGGCCGCATCACATCCTCCATTGCCTGGAACATCTGCCATATAGCCATGGGGTCAATGAAATTAATGGCAGCTTTATCAGCATTTTCAGGAGCAGTATTGCCGGATAGATAAACAGGCGGATGAAAATCTGATCTCAATATTTTTCCCTTATTGCGTTCTGCATGATGCAAGGCTCTCGCCATGCCTGCATATACACCTGCCAGATCCCAGGGCGTAACCTCGCAGCCACCGAGAATGAGAGAAAGCCCGTAGTTATCTGCAGTCCGGTGGAGTGTAGTAATACCAAGCTGTTTCAGCACTTCATAAAACCGAGGGTATTTATAATCCCTGAGCATGCGCACAGCCGGTACATTCAGCGATCTTGACAATGCAAGATGCGCAGGCACGGCGCCGTCATAGTCCCTGTCGTAATTCTGTGGGGTATAGCCGCCGATCTGTGTAGGGATATCTGCCACCAACGTACCGGGCAGCAATTTTCCTTCGTGCAGCATACAGGCATAGAGCAGGGGCTTCAATGTGCTGCCGGGGCTTCTTGCTGCACTGATGACATCCACGTGGCTTTGCAGCTCCGGGTTTTCGGGGTGGTAGGCATTACCCACGTACGACAGCACATTTCCGCTTTCCACTTCAAGCACCAGCGCACAAATATTGTTGATGCTGTTGCCCCTGTAGGCAGCATGGTATTGTTCCACAATACGGGCGACATTCTGCTGCAGGGCAGCATTGATAGTGGTATGCGCAACAGCATGGTCTTTTGCCCGGTGCTCCTGCCTGAAACGCTGCAGCAGGTGCGGTGCAAGCTGCGGCAGGGGTTTAGGCTCATCGGGCAAAGCTTCCAGCAGGGCAAGCTCATGCGTGGAGCTGTCTATCTTTTTTTGCTGCAGCAGCTTATCGAGCAACAGGTTCCTTTTTTTTAATAAAGTATTCCTGTTCCTGCCCGGGTGCACCAGCGCCGGGGCATTGGGCAATACCGCCAGTACCGCCATTTCACCCCAGCTAAGCTGCTGCGGCGGGCGCCCGTAGTACCTCCAGGATGCCGCATCCAGGCCAATCACATTGCTGCCGAAAGGTGCATTGGAAGCATATAAGGCAAGTATTTCCTTTTTGGAATAAGACAATTCAAGCCGCAGCGCCAGTATGCTTTCTACGATCTTCTGAAAAATATTCCGCTGTCTGCCGCGCGACATGCGCATTACCTGCATGGTAATGGTGCTGCCACCGCTTACCGTATGGGCGGCGCCGGTATTCTGGCGGATCGCTCTCACTATGGCAAGTAAATCCACCCCCGGATGATAGTAAAACCGCTTATCTTCAAAGGCTACGATGCACCTGGCAAATTTATCCGGCACATCCGCATTATACGGAAAACGCCACTGCCCGTCGGCGGCAATAGTAGCGCCCAGCAGTTGCCCTTTGGCATCTTCCATCACCCATGAAGTGGGTGTATTAAAAAGCGGGCGGGGCAGGCTTAACCAAAACCATATCATACAGATCAACAGGCACAGCAACCATAGTTTGGTGCGCCTTTTCAACCCTGTGAGGTATCGATATATTTTGGTAAATAATTTCTTCATTTGTATTCCACACTATTTTCCCGTTTTCTGAAAACCTCGCTAGTACCTCATTGTTGTTTTGTTCGTTCTTATTTCAGCTTTTTATTACGTTGCCTTCGAGCAAGGATTTCATCATTGGTTCAGCAGGCGCAGCCTGCAAAACAAGGGATATACCCGTTAGATTTCTATTTTTTACCGCAAAGCACGCCAAGTATTACGCCCGCCTGAACGAATCATTCGGGCAGGCAAAGAGGCGCAAAGCCAGGTTAAAGGGGTATATATAATTTTCGCAGGTGGGTGGTGACACCCACCTGTAGAAGCCGCTACCGGTCGGTGTCTCACCGACCGGAATGTCGCAATAATTTCTTCATTTGTATTCCACATCGCTTTCAACTTCTATTTTTTTTCTTTGCCATATTCTATTCCTTCAACAATTTCTTAATCATCAATACCGTCTCATCTAAATTAGCATTGTTACTTCCAGTGCTCATATATCTAACAATCCCGTTTTTATCGATCAGGAAACTTTTCGGGATCGCCCCTTCCGCGAAGCGTTTCCATATTTCTTCCGTCGGATCTATGCCAACATTAAAGCCGATACCGTCCTTTTGTAAGTGTTTCATTTTGGCTTTTACCAGCTCCATACGTTCTCCTCTTGAAACGGGGAGCAGTAAAAAATTGCTGTTTTTAAAAGGAGCAATGATTTTTGACGGGAAGTCATAAAATTCCATCAGGCAGGGAGCACACCATGTCGCCCAGAAATTCAGCATCACAACTTTCCCCTTTAAGTCAGACAGCCTTATTGTCTCTCCGTTGATCATCTGCACCGTGAAGTCTTTGGCGGTGTCATTAATACTAACAAGATACCCATTTTTATTTGCCGTAGTATCAGGCTTAACGGATTGCTGCGGTTGCGCGGATTGCCGCTGCGCTTTCTCAGCTTCGGAATAAAGCGTTACGATAATAATAAATTCCTTGTCGCCAATCCGGCTCCCGAATTGCTCAAACAATTTATTTCTTTCTTCTTCCGTTACGCCTTTAGCGATTGATCTGACATATCCCAACTTAGCAAGCGAATCAACTTTCGCCAATGTTATAATTGTATCGTTGGCTATAATTACATACCCCGGCTTGTGAGGGTTGCTCTGCCCAAACAGGAAAAAGTTATTCAGCAATAATAAAAAAATAAGGATCTCTTTTTTCATAATTAATACTTCTCTGTTAAACATTAGAATGTTGTATAATATTTATACGCAACATATAGAAATTCGTTGCCTCAACTGTATACCGTAATATTCTGTCAATCGAATTATGATTGTGTGAATAATAGAATTTCTTCCTTTGTCATAAATCCAAATTGCCTGGCAAATTTGTTATAGTCATTTGTATCAATGTCGAAGTTGATATTTTTACTTATTATCTCCTTTACTTCTGAAAATAGCGGTTCTCTGAGGTCACCATTACTACTTACATATTTGAAGTTAGGTTTTCCCGATATACAAGAGGTTAGGAAACCATCCAATTCCTCAGTAACTCTAAGACTAATAGGCTTATAGTTTATCGGAAATGTTAGCTCGGTAAGTTTTTCAAGTCTGCTAACAGGTGCAAATGTTTTAATTCCTGCACCCCATTTGAAGATATGGGATATTGGTTTGTATTGATAATATGTTTCCCAACTCATTGGAATATCAAACGAGGATAGGTCAAGTTGAATATTTCCTATAATCTTAAAAGTGTTGTTTTTAATTAGTTCTGAATTTTTAATAAGAGAAGGTGTCGTTTTTATAGAATAAAAGTCGCTTGACTCTAAATGCGGGTTGTCTGTTTTAAAGAGATAAAGATCAATTAATGCAGGCGTCATTAATACTTTGTCAAAAATTAAACTGTCACGAAAACCTATATTTAATTCAGATAGAAAATCAGGCTTGAAATTTCGGAATTTATTAAGGTCAAATATTACCCGCCCATACGCAATTTGACGGTTATTAAGCTTTATTCTAAAAATATCTCCAGATTTTATTGTTTTCCGTTTTTGTTTTTTGTTGAAAGTATATTTTTCAAACTCCTCTTTTTCAAAAGCAGTTGTATTTTTCATTCTTTTTTCAATATATCGGATAACATCTTTTGGCGATTTCAATTTAAGATCATAATCAAATAAGATATTAATACCGTTGTCGCAATTATATAAATCGATATTATTTGAAGAAACACTGAAATATTTGTTTGACGGTTTTATTGCTTCTAATACCGAATATGATAGTCCTTTTAATTTTCCTGTTTTAGTTATTATCTTAAAATCGCTGGTCAATGGAACATTGTAGTCAACTTCTTTGTATGAAATATTGCCCAAATCAGAATTATCCATAATGAGCTTTTGTAAAATATTTTTCTTGTCAATAAGAACTTTGCAGCCATAGGCTTTTTTCAGTTCATACTCTTTCCAATCTGATTTTATCGGTTTTATTTTATAATATTCTCTGATATTATTCGTCAACATTGTCGAAGAAAATATTTTTTAAGATGTCTGCTGAAAAAAGACGTCAATTACAGCAATACAGCTTCCATTATCCGAAGATAAACATTTGCGCTCCGCTTATTTTACTTCACCACTTCCACCCACTTACCTGCTGTACCGGCGCTTATGGTATTATCATACATCGCTTCGCAATAGGTGCCGGGTAAAAAATATTTACCGAGGTATGCTGCATTCAGCATCACATAATAGGTGAGCGTTTCTCCTTCCTTAATGTCAAAATGCGTGTAAACCCTGTCGTCGCGTATATCCTGGTAAGTATATGGCGATGGTTTAAAGCTGCCTTCATTGTCAAGCATCCGGGTATTCAGGATCTCCCAGCCGCCGGGGAATATCTGCGAAAGCGTCATATTGTTGTAACGCCCGCGAATGCCCGGGTTGCGGATGCTCACCTTCGCCACAAAATCAGTACCCTGCTTCAGGGTTTCCACATTACCTATTGCCTTACCATCAAGGGTGAGATAGCTTACCTGCATGGAAAGCACATCAGGATTGTTGGTCACCGGGATGGCTTCGCCGGTAAGCGGCTTACCCTGCACGATCAGCCTTATATATAATTCATTGGCACCCTTATTCACCACATTTACTTTTTTATTTGCAGCAACCGGATCTATTTCCACCTGCGAGATATATGCCTTGCTGCTGACATTTACATTTTTACCATTCACATTCACCTGAGTTATTATTTTTTCGCCGCCCGCATTCGTTCCGCAATAAGCGGCTATGGCTACCAGGCTGTAGGCGGTGGTTTGTGTGCTGTACCACCTGTCGGTTGCCATATCGGCCGATACGTCTTTAAGCACGGCTGCGGCTTCGTTTCGTTTACCCATAATAGTGAGTGTCTCCAGCACCATCGCCTGGTCGCGCAGACCGGAGCCATACGTAATACCCGGTGATTTCCGCTGCTGGAATGTTGTCGGCAGGCCGGCGATCAGCGCAGCAGCCGTCTTTTGCTGACCTGCAAGCTGGTAAGCTGCGGCAAGCCGCCATTTGGCTTCGGGAGAGAGGTACTTAAATTCTTTCAGGCGGTTCATCGCGCCGAGATCCGCTGATCCTGCCAGCGCCAGCAGGTATAAGCGGTACGACTGGCTGAGGTCGCCGCCATAGAAATTAGTAGTTGACGGCGCCCAGGCATTGGCTTTCGACCGCTGATAAGCACTCCATTGTTGCAGCATATCCACAGGTACGATATATCCTTTTTCCTGCGCTTTCAACAGAAAATGCCCGGCATAATTTGTACCCCATTCATCGCTTTCCGTAAGACTGGGCCAATAGCTGAAGCCGCCATCCGGCCGCTGAAAATTCCTGAGCCGTTCTATACCTGCACGTATATTCGTTTGCACTTCCGCTTTTCTGCGGTCGCTGAGATCAACCAGTTGGTTCAATACCAGTTGGGGAAATACCGATGACGTGGTTTGCTCAATGCATCCATAGGGATAGTGTATGAGATAGTCCAGCCTTTTTTCGAGATTGATCGGGGGGATGCTTGAAATTTCAAGGGTTGCTTTTCCGTTTTGAGGAATGCCGACAGGCACAACGGTTTCACTCCATTGCTGTCCTGCCGCGAGTGATGCCGACAGCACATTCGTAACCACCGGATTGGGATTCCGTACGTCCAATTCCACATCATAATCTGCTTTTTCGCTGCCGCTGCTTGCCACGATCTTCACTTTACCCACCCCTGTATGCTCTTTCACTTTTACATCAAAATATACCATCTGCTCGCCGGGCGAAGCGAAGGACACCTGCTGTGTAGCGTTACCTACCGGCTCAAGAAATGCATTGCTCTGCAACGATACGCTTACATTGCGCACATTGTTCTCCATTGCAAAAACAGTTACGGGCAGCTTAATGGTTTCCAGCGGGCCCAGCACGCGGGGTAAAGTTCCCAGCAGCATCAACGGCTTTTTCACTGCCACTGCTTTTTCCGCAAATCCATAAGCGCCGTCATTGGCAGCCACCACCATTGCCCGCACCGATCCTATATAAGGCGGGAGCTGAAACCGGTGTGTTTGCTTATCGCCCTTACCGAGGTAGAAAGGCCCGAAATATTTTACAACAGGCTTGAATCGATTTGCCCTGTTCTCCTTTGCGCCGCCGCCCGGCGCTTCATCACCACCTATAGTGAGGATACGCTCCAGTCCGCTGCCCCAGGCGCCGATGACATTATCAAAAAGATCCCAGCTTTTTACGCCCAGCGCCTCTCTTGCATAGAACGCCGCATGAGGATCGGGTGTCTTAAATCTTGTAAGATCGAGCAATCCTTCATCTACAATGGCCACACAATAGGCCATCGCCCTGCCGGAGGTTTCGGATACGGTAAAAGAAGAAGGCTGCTCGGGACGGATGACCGCCGGTATATTGATAACAGGTTTCAGGGTAGTATTTTTGTCCTCTACCGGTATCGGTATCACACCATACATCCGTATGGGAAGATCATTTACCGTTTGCGCATGCGGCTGCAATAAGCTTACGTTGGCATACACGTTGGGCGCCATGCCGGGCTCAGCCTTAAATTTATAAATGGTTTGCCCCTGCTGCGTTTCCACCCAGTCGGTTTTAATAATGCGGCTTCCTGATTCGATGCTTATGAGCGCCCTGCCGCCCTTGCTGCTGGGGATATTGAGGCTGATCTCCTCTCCTACATTATACTTTTCTTTATCAGCGGTAAACGACAGCATAGCCGCTGCAGAAGGATCATCAGCATTGCTCCTTGTCTGCCACCAGGGGTCGTCAAAATAAACGACCTGCCCCGTGGTGTGACCACTCTGCTTATCTCTCACCAGCACTAAGTAGCGCCCCCATTCTTTTCCCGGAGCGGTAAAATGCCATTTACCAACGCCATTGGATAAACGAAGCGTATCTTTTTTGAGCAGCTTATTATAAGTATCCTGGGTAAAATTAGAAAACCCGTCTCCGCTGTCATCCCACCACCAGCGCCAGCTTACACGGTACATTTCAACTTCTACCGTTTGTGATCCGTTGAGCGGGTTGCCGCCCGCATCTACATTTACCACAGGCAGATCATAACTTTTATCTGTGAGCAAAAAGCCCCAGGGCTTCTGCCCTTCCGGCATGTTAATGCCAACATAGCTTTTATAAGGGCTGTAAGGCAGCACCATGTTGTCTACGCTGGATGCACCACCGGGCTCAAACACTTTTACCAGCAGGCTGGCGTTAAGCATGCCCGGTGCATTTTTACCGATTTCAAATTTTGTATTGACCGTTGCCTCGCCTTTTTCATTCAGCGTGCCGTCAAACATGGTTTTTGTTTCTGTAGTATACGCTGTAGTGGGATCATCAAAATGATAGGCAGGATATTTTTTAAAAGCCGTTTTCCTGGCATACAGAGAAGCGTCAATTTTGGCTTTCAGGTTTTTGGCAGGTGCGCCAAACAACCATTGAGAGCTCAGCGTACCTGAAGTCACTCCATTCCTCCCCAGTACGGGAGCATTTCCAAAATCAAGGTTTATCTTCAGGCGGTTAGGCATTACCGTTTCCACCTTCAGTCTTTTTTCAAATACAGCCCCGCCCACTTTTATTTTAGCCAGCCAGTTACCCGTGGGAGAAGCAGCGTCGGTAGCCGTAGTAAATACATAAAAGCCATGTTCACCTTTGGTTTCAATCATCCGCTTATACAACTGCCCTTGCGGATTATATAAATTGAACTCTACCGGGTGTTCCGCCGGCAGCTTACTGCCTTTATCCTCCACTACAAAATTGATATACATGGTATCGCCGGGACGCCACACTCCGCGCTCTCCAAAGATGAATCCTTTGATCCCATTCTTTACTTCCTCGCCTGCAACATCAAAGCGGCTCAGCATCAATGAATTTCCGTCATCAAGCTTTAAATAGCCTTTTTCATTTCCCTTCGAAGCAATGAGCAGGTAAGGTTTTTTCTTCAGGTCAAAACGTGCCAGCCCGTTATCACCGCTTTTGGTTGTCAGCAGCAGTTGCTGCTGGTAGTCGAGCAGCCTGAGCTCAACGCCGCTCAAAGGGGTAGCCGTGAGTATATCCGTCACCGCCACCAGCATGCTGTTGTCGTTAGCCCTTTTTGCAGTAAGCCCGATATTAGAAGCGAGTATATTGCGGCTTGCCCATCTTTCTTTGTTATAGTACGACGGGCTGCAGGGGTTATTCCTTTGCCGCCAGTTGTAGCCGTAAGGATAATAGGCATCATATACTTTCCAGAAGCCCTCATCACTGTCGAGCACATTGCTTTCCTCCTCATTATTATACCAGCCGTAATAATCATCTTCATCATCTTTGTCTGCCTTATCCGCATCATGGCAGGTGTATAAGGAATACTCGGGGCGAAAACCGATAGTAACATGATAGATGGCGCCGGGCTCGGCTTTCAGGTACTTATCTATATCAAGAGAAAACTTCTGCTTTTTATGAAGATCCAGTGTCTTGTCATTATCAAGCCTGATGGTTTGCTGCACTACGGGGGTGGCTACACGCCGCAGATCGGATTCTCCGTCAAGATTATTTGCCTGCAGGAATTGCGGGATATTATTCTGATATACTTTGATAATGCTGACATCCACGGCGCCCAGGTTAATGCTTTCAAAAGGTAATACCAGACGCCCTGTATTGGGAAGGATAACACCCCTGCCCTGTATCTTTACAGAAGGCAGGCGGTTCTCAAAAAAGATATTGGATGTAAATGCCTGGTCCAGCTTCGCTCCCCAAACATTCTGAATCCCGGTATTAATATTCACCGTATAATTCCCGTCGAACTGGTCTGTTACATATAGTTTCACTTCGCTGCCATCAATACTGTAGCTCAGGTCGCCCTTATCGCTGATAGTGATCAGCCCATTCAATTGCTGGTTGGTGGCTACTGCATCAGAGAGCTGCACCAGCACATAATTATCGGCATCCTGCACCGCCCTTACCGATAATACTTTAAAATCCCCGGCAGCAGGCACATCAATGGACTGTTCACCTTTATCATTAATGCCGAGCGGAGCCCCATCCCATTTCAACTGCAGCGGTGCAGTATTAGCGCCCCTTTTAATGTTTTCTATCGTAAACCTGTGGTTTTTTGCGGCTTCATTATGTTCCCATTTGATGGTGACCGCGCTGCCCGCATAATTTGCATGCAATATTTTTTCAATGACGGCAGAAGCTTCCACATCGGCGGTTTCAACAACCCCGGTGAGCGTCATCATCTCTTTGGAATTGCCAACGACTTTTAATCCATGATCTATTACCTGGAATCCCGGCTTCACTGCCTGCACCGTAAAGCGAAAGGTTTTGTACTGATCCGGAACGGCGCTTGCTTTGCCCAGATCAAAATCCACATCATACAATTGTCCCGGTTGCAGGTTTACCTCCGGCTTAAATTCAATGGTACGGGAATCCACCCAGTAGGCTTTCCCTTTTACAGCGGGTGAAAAGCTGAACAGCTTTTCTTTCAGCGGCTCATTCACACTATGAGTAGCCGGCGTTTCTTCGGTGAGGCGTACCCGTATGGCAGCCGTTTTGGAGATCATTCCCGAAGTATAGCCGTCAATATATTTGCCAAATGCAGGATCAACGGGTCCGGGTTTTTCTTTTTTATGGCAGGATACAGGCAGGCTGCCTGCAGCAAATAACAGGAGTAAAAAAACAATGTATTTCCTGGAAAGGCAGAAGGTAGAAATATTCATATTGCCGGCATTTTACAGAATGTAAAGCAAGATAAATATTTTTAATGCTGCAATGGGATGACGCTGTTGTTTTGGTTAAAACTTTTGTAAAGCTGCTTTTGATCATTTATGCTGCAGTATCTCCTTTGTCACTCCTGCTACTTCCCGGAGCAGTAAAGGGAATGCCGGCTCAGCCATGCCGCCATGATCAAATCCCTGCAGCTCATACAAGATAGTGTGCTTATGACCGGCTATGGTAAGCATATGCGCCAGGTAAGCATTCTCTTCATAACGGGCAAGCATCTCCATCCGCCGGTCTCCGGTGATAAGCAATACCGGCGGGGCATCCGCACGCACATGATAGAGCGGAGCATATTCATCAATCACAGGCTGTGTCTCTTTTATCCCTTTTTCTTTTCTTACCGTGAAGTGTGTAACCGCCTGCCCGCTAAAGGGGATAAGCGCTGCTATATCATCCGCATTGACATTATGTTTGGCCAGGTATTTTTTGTCAAATGTGATCATCATGCCGAGATATGCTCCGGCAGAATGCCCTGAAACAAAAATCAGCCGGCTGTCGCCTCCATAATCCGCGATATGACGAAAGACCCAGGCCACCGCTGCCGCGGCATCTTCAATATATGCCGGGGCATGCACTTTCGGAGAAAGCCTGTATCCTACCCCAACAACTGCATATCCTTTTTCCATCAGCGCCCGCGGTATTTCTTTATGACCGGCAGTAATGCCTCCGCCATGGAACCAGATAATGGTGGAAAAATGTTTAGCGCCTTTGGGATAATACAGGTCAAGCCGGCATTGCGAAGCCATATACTCATCTTTTGCATTTACTTCATCAGGATAATAGCGTATATCCTTTTCCGTAATATACTGCTGTTGCGCCTGAACGGAATAACCAATGAGCAGAATAAGAAAAGAAATAATATTTTTCATGAACCCTGTTTGATATACAAAACAATGTATGCAAAGAAAGTCACTATTGTCCGATAAATATCAATAATCGTTTGAAATTCAGTTGATCGCCTCACCCCAGCCCTCTCCCTGCCTACCGGCAGGCAGGCTCGCGGAGAGGGAACAGAAACCTCCACAGCAAAGAGATTCACTGATTTTTAATCGGACAACAATAAAAGAAAGTATAAAAAAGTGATTTGATGTGGTATTAAGTCAACCGGCCGCATTTCACTTTTTCGCTCCATGCATAACTTTCCGACATTGGATTGAAATATTTTCCTGTATTTCACTGGTCACTTTACATGAAGCGAACGCTCACATTTCACCTCTCACGTTTCACATTTGTCATAATGAGCGCTTCGCAAACTTCAATATACTTCGCGATCTTTGCGGTTAAATCTAAATTTTTTTCAGAAATCCAGGAAAATAATAGCATGCGCAATAAAATTTTGCATATCCTGACCATGCTGCCTGCACTCCTGCTGTCAGGATCATTGTATGCCCAGCGTATAGTAATGCTCGATTCTTCTCATATCATCTCTATCAGGGGATTAAGTATAGTGGACAATAATACCGCCTGGCTGAGTGGGAGCAACGGCACTGTGGCCAGGTCGGCGGATGGCGGCAATAACTGGGAATGGATGCAGGTAGGAGGATTTGAACAAACAGATTTCAGGGATATAGAAGCTTTTGATAAAAACACTGCAGTGATAATGGGTATTGGGGAGCCGGCGGTCATATTAAAGACACACGACGGAGGCGCACACTGGCAAACCGTATTTAAAGACAGCCGCAAGGGCATGTTTTTAGATGCCATGGAATTCTGGAATGAGCAAAGCGGCATCGTTATTGGTGATCCCCTGGAAGAAAAAATATTTGTGGCGCGGAGCTTTGACGGCGGAGACAGTTGGCAAATATTACCGGAAAACGGGTTACCCTCCGCAGAAAAAGGAGAAGCTATGTTTGCTGCCAGCGGAACAAATATCAGGTCCATATCCCTGTCTGAAGCCGCATTCGTTACCGGCGGATCCGTATCACGATTTTTTCATCGTGATAAAAAAACAGCGCTCCCCCTGCTGCAGGGAAAAGAAACTACAGGAGCTAATTCGCTTGCGGTATACCACAACAAAAAGAGAAAGTCTGCTCAAAACATGGTGGTTGCCGGGGGCGATTTTTCTAATGACAGCATCTCACAGGGCAACTGTGCGGTAAGCAGCGATGGCGGGGCAACCTGGGCTGTTCCTGCAATACCGCCGAGGGGCTATAAGAGCTGTGTTGAATTTATTACAGCTAAAAGGCTGATCGCCTGTGGCACTTCGGGGGTAGATATCTCTGAAGATGGCGGAATGCACTGGCGGCAGATCAGCCGGCTCAGCTTTCACACCTGCCGTAAGGCTAAAAAAGGCAATCTTGTGCTGCTGGCAGGAAAAGACGGGAGGATAGCAAAACTGGACTGGGATTGACTGGCAGTAATCCTGCAAAATCGTTATTTTTGCCTGATGAAATTGCAGGAAAAGAGATCTATACGTGTAGCTATACTGGATCTGTATGATGGGGCGCCCAACCAGGGAATGCGGGGCATACGCGAGATCCTGAACCAATACGCAGAAGCTAATTTTCTTGATCTCGTCTGGGATGAATTTGAAGTGCGCCGTGAATTACAGACGCCACCGGTTGCCTCATACGATATCTTCATTTCAAGCGGCGGTCCCGGAAGCCCTCTTGACAGCGAAGGCGCTGAGTGGGAAAACAGGTATTTTAAATGGCTTGAAGGGGTAGAAAGATGGAATAATAATCCGGGAAATTATACCAGGAAATTCATTTTTTTCATTTGTCATTCTTACCAGCTTGCCTGCCGACATTATGATATAGCCAAAGTAAGCAAACGCAGGTCTACTTCGTTCGGTGTATTTCCTGTTCACCTGCTTGACGATAGCAGGGATGAAATCATTTTTGAAGGACTGAACGATCCTTTTTATGCAGTAGACAGCCGCGACTACCAGGTAACCATGCCCAATCACAACAAGCTTTCTGCTATGGGGAGCACCATCCTCTGTATTGAGAAAGAACGACCGCATATACAACTGGAAAGAGCGATAATGGCAGTACGGTTCAATGAATACATGGTAGGCACCCAATTCCATCCCGAAGCCGATGCTACAGGCATGAGCATGTACCTGCAGCGGGAAGATAAAAAAGAAAGTGTGATAGCGGCCCACGGCGAAGCCAAATGGGCATCAATGATCGAACAGTTGAATGACCCCGATAAAATTTTGTGGACTTACGCTCATGTGCTCCCCAATTTCCTGAACCAGGCAGTGGAACATCTGCAGGCGGCAGTATTATAATTATCATTACCTTTCTGCAAACTTACCGGCGATGGTCACCTCATTGCGAAAAGCATTCAACGCAGCATTTACACCGCAAAAATACCAGTCATTTCTTGCTGATCTGTACAGTAAGCGCCCTGGCGCCATTGAGTTCAGGGTAGCAGAAACACCTGTCTTCGCTGATAAAGTCTTTACCCAAAAAATGCTGGATGTCTGTGAGCATATTATTGATATTATCTGCGACCCGCAGTTCAGGCATATCACAGAAGACGCCATACCGCAGGATGAGCTCGTACAAAATGAAACATCCCATTCACAGATGATCGCCTTCGATTTTGGAGTATGCTTAAATGACGAAGGCGGGCTGGAGCCTCAGCTGATAGAAATGCAGGGATTCCCCACGCTTTTTGCATTCCAGACATATTATGCTGAAGTGCTGGAAAGGCATTTCAATTTACCCGGCAATTATACTCCTTACCTCAGCGGCTACACGAAGGAAACCTATATTGCCATGCTGAAAAAGCTGCTGCTGAACGGTCATGACCCGGAACACGTGATATTGCTGGAGATCAAACCCCATGAGCAGAAAACCAGGATTGATTTTTACTGCACACAGGATTATACAGGGGTAAAGCCGGTATGTATATCTGAATTGACAGCGGAAGACAGACAGCTTTTCTATATGAATGAAGGCAAAAAAACAAGGGTAAAAAGAATTTATAACCGCATCATTTTTGACGATCTGAGATCAAGGACTGATCTCGGGGATATTATTGACATCACTCAAAACTGGGATGTTGAATGGGTTCCCCATCCCAACTGGTTTTACCGCATCAGCAAATTCACGCTGCCATTTATCCATCATCCCAACGTTCCCAAGACCTTCTTTTTGAACGAAGTAAAACAGGCGCCTGCCGATCTTGAAAATTATGTGCTCAAGCCATTGTTTTCTTTTGCCGGGCAGGGAGTAGTCATAGATATTACTTCCGAAGACCTTGAGCATATCAAAGATCCGCAGAACTGGATATTGCAGCGCAAGGTAAAATACGCCGATATAATTGAAACCCCGGATATCCCGGCCAAGGCTGAGATAAGGATCATGTATGTATGGCCTGATGAGGATAAACGCCCCCATCCTGCTATCAATCTCGCCAGACTCAGCAAAGGAAAAATGATAGGCGTTCGCTACAACGCCGAAAAGGAATGGGTAGGCGGCTCCGTATGCTATTTCGAAACTTATTAACCTTATTTAACCTTGGAAGGAAGGGCGCTTTTAACAGGGTTCGTATTTTTGGATACATTATAATGCATGCTGTATATGACAAAGTATTTGAGCATCACTGTAGTTTTGAGCACCTGTATAGTGATGGCAGGACTGGCGCAGCAAAAAACTTTGGGAAGCGCTATTGTTAAGTCAAAGACCTCCATAACTTTTCCCGATAACAATAATAACCGTGGCGGCGGTGATAACGGAGATGGTGATTTTGGAGGACGGCCCTCTGGAATGGAATCCAAAAGCACCATATACTACCGGGGAGACCAGATAAAAACATACAACGAATCTGATTTTGGTAACAATACGGTGATCATTGACAAAAAGACCGGCAGGACCACTACCCTGATACAGGCAATGGGAAAGAAAACCGCCTACTACAGCACGGAAGAAGAAAGAGAAGCAATGGAAGAAAGGATGCGCAAAAGAATGGATTCTATCCGCCAGGCAAGAGGTGAATCAGCAGATAATACTTCACGCCAGCAACGCCCCCAGGATGTGGAAGTGGTGCAAACAGGTGAAACAAAAAAGATCGCCGGCTTTACCTGCAAAAAGGCAATAATAAAATCTAAAACACGCCAGGGGGAAGTAAATGAGACTATTGTATGGTATTGCCCTGACCTTAAACGCCCCGAGGGCTACCCGGTGAATTTCGGAACCGGTGGCGGCAGGGGATTTGCAGGAGCAATGGCAGGCAGAGCCGGGAATAATTTCGGCGGGCTTGATAAAATTGATGGTTTTATCATGGGCATAGAAGTAAGCAGGCCGAATGGATATAAAATGGAAACAGAAGTAACAGACCTGCAGGTAGACCCGCAGATAGCAGACAAAGTATTTGAAATACCAAAAGGATACGATATTAAGCCTATCAGCGAAATGGAAGGGCAGTTCAGAGGAAGGGGTTCCTTTAGAAGCGGCTCTCCCGGAGGCGGAAATAATTAGGTTTTGGGGCTTTTATAGTTAAAGGTCTTCCCTAAAGGAAGGCCTTTTTTATTGTTCTTCCGGGATATCACGGGGCCGGGTATGAAATCCCCATTCCTTCAGCAATGCATTATACTGTATCTCATGAAGTGCTCTTTTATCATAATGACCTGCCAGCAGCTTCTGACGGTAGGCCTCATAAATAGTAACAGCGCATGCCACGGATATATTCAGTGATTTTATAATACCAACCTGCGGGATAATAAAATTACCATCTGCCAGCTTCCTGATGTCTTCACTAACGCCGGAATGCTCATTCCCGAATATCAATGCAACAGATTGGGTAAAATCAACCTCGTATACGCTTACGGCATCGCTGTCGAGATGTGTGGCTAATATCCTATCATATTTCCTCCGGAGCTCATCGAAGCACTGGTCTGCATCGGTATACTGGTGTATGGTCAGCCATTTGGAGGCGCTGGAAGAGCTTTTGGCGCCCCACTTTTTATGCCGCGGTATCCTGGTATTAAGAATATAAATATCCTGTATACCTACTGCATCGCAACTGCGCATTACCGCCGATATATTGTGCGGGTCAAATACATTCTCCAACACAACAGCGAGATTGTTTTGTCGTTTATTCAAAACCTGTAGCAACCGGTCTGATCTTTCTGGCGTCATATTTGTAAAATTAGCTTACGAATAACAAAAAACTAACTTTGCCTGTTTTAAAACACATAAAAGTCCATTATCTGTTATGCTGAAAAAAGTCTTGAAAATTACGGGGATCGTTTTACTTATCCTGATCATTGCTGCTATTGCCCTGCCAATGATATTCAAAGATAAGATCACCGCTATCGCCAAAACGGAGATCAATAAAAACCTTAACGCGAAAGTAGATTTCAAAGATGTGAATATTTCACTGTTCCGTCATTTCCCGCGACTGGCTGTAGGCCTGGAAGACCTGGAAGTGACCGGGCTGGATGATTTTGCAAAAGATACGCTTATTGCTGCCCAACGCATTGATGTGGCGCTCAACCTGATGAGCCTCTTCGGCGGATCGCAGATGAAGATATACAGCATTACGGTAGACAAGCCCAGGATACATGCGCTGGTGAATAAAGAAGGTAAAGCCAACTGGGATATCACCAAACCTGATACCACTGCCACTGCAGAAGCACCTGCTGCATTCAACCTTAATCTCAATCATTATGAGATCAACAACGGGTATATTCAATATATAGATATCCCAGGCGATATGAGCGCAGATATCACAGATCTCAACCACTCCGGGAGCGGCGATTTTACTTCCGACCTTTTTACGCTCAGCACTAAAACTTCCGCCGGGTCCGTAAATTTTGTTTATACCAAGATCCCCTATCTCGTTGATGCCAAAGCCTCGCTGGACGCAGATATACAGGTAGACAACAAACAGGATAAATACAGCTTTAAAACCGATGATGTTACACTTAATGATCTCAGGCTGTCTACAGAAGGCTATTTCCAGTTTGTAAATGATACCACTTACGGAATGGACATTTCTTTTAAAGCGCCTTCCACCGAATTTAAGACCCTGCTTTCACTGGTACCCGCCATATACAAAAATGATTTTAATAAAATAAAAACAAGCGGCAAGGCCTTGTTCAACGGAAATGTAAAAGGGGAATACAATGCCGTAAAGATCCCTTCATATCATATCAACCTGCAGGTGGATGATGGATTCTTCCAGTATCCCGATCTGCCGCAGCCGGTAAAGAATATCAATATTACCATGAAGGTAGATAACCCTGACGGCGTTACTGACAATACGGTAGTTGATATTTCCAAAGGGCATATCGAATTTGGAAATGATCCCTTTGATTTCAGGCTGCTGCTGAAAAAGCCCGTGACAGATCAGTATATTGATGCCAATGTAAGGGGAAAGCTTGATCTGGCGCAGGTCACTAAGTTTGTAAAGCTCAGCGGAGATACAAAGCTGTCGGGGCTGCTTGATGCAGATGCTACAGCCAAGGGAAATGTTGCGGTGATCACGCAGCAAAAGCCGGGACCTTTTACAGCGAACGGCTTTATCAATCTTACCGGTCTGAATTATGCTTCGAAAGACTTTCCCCAGCCGGTGCGTAACAGTAATATACAGGTAAAGTTTGAGAACCCTGATGGCGTACCGGATCATACGGTTATCAATGTGCCGGTAGCACACGTTGAAATAGGGAACAACCCCGTTGATTTTAATGTATTGCTTAAGAACCCGGCTTCTGACCCGTATTTTGACGGAAGAGCAAAAGGGAAATTCGATCTGGGCACGGTAAGCCAGTTCACTACCCTTGAGCCCGGCATGTCTGTTTCGGGAATGCTCAATGCCGATATAGCTTTCAAAGGGAATAAATCATCCATTGATAAAAGCCAGTACGACAAAATAAATACTTCGGGAACCCTGAGCCTGTCTGATCTTTCTTATGTAAGCAAAGATTATCCCGGTGGCATTAAAGTAAGTGAAGCCGCATTCACTTTCAACCCGAAAAATATAACATTGAACACGCTGAAAGCAGAATACCTTAAATCGCGTATTACAGCCTCTGGGTCGGTGGATAACGCTATCGGCTATGCGCTGAAAGATGAGCCCATTTCCGGGACACTGAATGTATCGGCAGACAGGGTGAACCTGAATGATCTCATGGGAACATCCACCGCCCCTGCTGATACCACAGCCGCTGCTGCTTCCGCGCCTTTTGAAGTGCCTAAAAACATAGCGTTTACCCTTAATGCTAATATAGACAAACTCATTTATGACAAGGTTGAATACGATAACCTTAAAGGTACCGTAGCTATTAAAGACCAGACCGTATCCTTGAAGAATGTAGCCATGGATGCATTGGGTGGCAGTTTATCGCTGAACGGATATTATTCTACCAAAGCAAGCAAAAAAACGCCTGATATTTCGCTGAGCTATGACGTGAATGCGCTTGATGCAGAAAAAACATTTAATGCATTCAACACCGTGCAGGCGCTGATGCCCATCGGCAAATTCATTTCAGGAAAGATAAATTCCGAGCTTACCCTTAACGGGAAGCTGGGAGGAGATATGATGCCCTTACTAAGCTCACTGACAGGAAAAGGAAATTTATTATTAATAGAAGGAGTATTGAAAAAATTCGCCCCGGTGGAAAAGCTGGCTCAAACGCTTAATGTAAATGAGCTCAACGGGTTTTCATTAAAAGATATCAAGACTTATTTTGAGTTTGCGAACGGGAAAGTACTGGTGAAACCATTTCATGTAAAAGTAAAAGACATTGATATGGAGATAGGCGGCATGCATGGACTGGATCAATCTATTGACTATGCCATAGGATTGAAAGTGCCCCGCAGCATGATAGGCAGCCAGGGAAATGCATTGATCAATAATCTTGCGCAGCAGGCTGCCAGCAAAGGCATTCCCGTTAAGCTGAGTGATTATATTAACCTGAATGTTAAAATGGGCGGCACGCTCACCAATCCCCAGTTGAAAACAGACCTGCAGCAGGTAGCCGGCGATGCAACCGCCGACATGAAACAACAGGCCGTAGCATTTGCTCAGCAAAAAATTGACAGCGCCAAAAATGAAGTTAAAGACTCTCTGACCGCTATAAAGAACCAGGCGGTAAAAGACCTTAAAGAAGATCTTGCAAAGCAATTGCTTGGTGGCGGCAAAGACAGCGCTGCTGATGGAAAACCGCTTGACAACACCAGGAAAAATGCAGAGCAAACGCTGAAGAATACGCTGAACGGATTGTTGAAAAAGAAAAGCAAGGATACTACAAAGTCTCAGTAGTGAATGGTGAATAGTGAATAGTGAATGGTGAATTCACCATTCACTATTGCCTATTCACCAACCCAGCTTCACGGGCTGATGCTAAAAAACATTCAGCTCGGCTATCGTAATGATTGCAGGAGCATTGCCAGTGCCTGACACTGCCGTTGCCTGCAGCCTGATAAACCTTGCTTCAACATTTTTTTTCAACGGAACATATTGCTCTACCGGGTTAGCTGTAATATTTGAAAATTCTCCTTCGGCAGATGTTGTCCATTGCTTACCGTCTGTGCTTGTCTCAAATATATATTTGCTGATAAGTCCTTCGGGTTTGCTGTCCTGGCGCGGCAGCCATGAAAAAGCCTTAAGCTCTTTCACTCCGCCAAGATCTATGGTGATCTGTTGCGGGAGGCTGCCTGCTGCGGTTTGCCAGAATGTATTTTTATCTCCGTCAAAAGCAAGCGCTGCCCTGCTGCCCCCGGCGGAAGCGCTGCCTGCTATTGTCTTCCAGCCTTCATGACCAACGCTCTGCCGGGTTTTATTGATAGCGGTATAATCTGCCGGAGCTTCGGCAAACAGTCCTATATCGCTGAGCGCAATACATACCGGTGCAAAGAAATGTAACCGTAATTTTTGTGTGGTTATAAATGCCGGCAATCTTATCAGCCTGGTTGATCCGATACTGGTGGCTGAAGCCAGCGGTTGCCACTGATCGCTCTGCCATTGTTCTATTACCACGCTATCCAGCCTTTGGCCCAGTTTAATATTCTCCCTCAGCCGGATGATATTGAACCGTTTTGATTCTTTTAAATCTATGGTCAGCTCCGGCTTTGTTTCCTTATCGTCGGTAGCCCAGTAACTATAACGGTCATCATCCGTCAGCTTTGCCGTGCCAAAGTCCTTATCATTCTTATCGCGGATATTGGAAGCTGTAAATACGGCATCTTTGGCGAGGTTATCGGCAAATGTTTTGTTCAGCTTATCGCCAAAAGCTTTCAACGATGCTACATCATTATTATGCAATAAGCCTTCTGTATTGGGTGAAAGTCCCAGGTTGAGGCAGGCTCCGCGTCCTACGCTTTGAAGGTACAGGTCAAACAACTGGTCAGGAGATTTTACTTTATCGTCCTGGTCGGGGTGATAAAACCATCCCGGCCGCAGCGGCACATCACACTCGGCGGGGATCCAGTATTTACCGTCGCGCTGGCCTGTGGTAAGGAACCTGTCATCTACAAAACCCGGAGCAGGGTTTTTGCCTTCCGGTCCTACCGGGGTAAATGTAGCCCAGCATGTCTCGCCTGCCATACCCCGCTCATTACCTACCCAGCGCACATCAGGGCCTATATCACTAAAGATAACAGCGCCGGGCTGCAGCTTCCTCGTGATCTCCCATATAGAAGGCCAATTGTAATATACAGAACGGTCAATGATCCTCTTTTCCTTAGCTCCGCCATAATAACCATCACCGCCATTGGCGCCATCATGCCAGCTGATAAACAGCGGGCCGTAATTGCTGTAAAGATCTGTAAGCTCCTGCCGGTAGTGCTGCACATATTCGGGCGTGCCATAGGCAGGATCATTTCTATCCCAGGCGGAACAATATGCCCCGAATTGCATTCCCTGTTTGCGTGTGGCTTCCATAAATTCCTTCACCATATCTCCCTTACCATCACGCCAGGGACTCTTACTGATATTATAATCTGTTGCCTTTGTAGGGAACAAACAAAAACCATCATGGTGTTTGGCAACTGAAACAAGTCCCCGGAAACCCGCTGACCTTGCTGCGACAGCGATCTGGCCGGCATCAAAATGCGCCGGGTTGAATATAGAAGGGGACGCGTCGCCATATCCCCACTCCTTATTTTCAAAAGTGGTAGGCGTGAAATGTATCAGGCAGTAGGTCTCCATTTCATGCCAGTTGAGCTGCGCGGCAGACGGCAAAGGACCATAAGAAGCGGGTGCATTTTCAATAGCCCCATCCTTATTATCATTATTTGCTCCTGCACATCCCAAAAGCAAAGACAGAGGCAGGCAAACTGCCGCAACACTTTTAACCAGCTTACTATTCATCTTGTTTATTTTAATATCAGTTCAATAACAGGTACTTCAACAGGGGGCTTCTCTGCAGGTAACTCCAGTACTATATCGCTGCCTGCAGCAGCTTTGTCAATAGCAGATTTATCTACAGTCCTTACCTCAGACCCGTCATGAAGGAGCTGCGCATAGCTGATCTTCCCGCCATACCCTTTTAATACCAGTTCCCGCGCATAAGGGTAGTCAAAGAGATGAACATACAGGCGTTTGATCTGAGGATTATAAGTAAGTCTTGTTCCTTCAGGCACAGCGAATCCATCGGGTGCATAAGTACAATTATAGATAGACCTGCTGTTGCCGTGCATCCATAATGAAAGACTGTCGAGCGCTCTTGTAGCCCTGTAGTCAAACTCTCCGCGGGCAGTAGGGCCTACATTCAGAATGAGATTACCGCCGTTGGCGGTAGAGGTAATAAGAAGATCCAGCAACTGCTTATCAGACTTCCAGCTATGCTCATCGCGGTAATATCCCCATGAGCCCGAAAAAGTCTGGCAGGTTTCCCAGGTCTTACCACGGTATTTGGCAAGGGTTTCGGGCTTTACCTGCTCGGGAGTTTCAAAATCTTCGCCATCTTCATAGTCGCCCAGGTTAAGGCGGTTATCTACGATAATACCGGGCTGCAGTTTCCTGATCTGCTTAATGAGCGCCACTGAGTTCCAGTCATCCTTCCCTTTACCATGCTTTCCGGGGTAGGAAAAATCAAGCCACAGGATATCTATTTTTCCGTAATTCGTCAGCAGCTCTGTTACCTGGTTGAAAAGATATTCGCGGTACTTTACCATATCACGTCCTTTGTTGATATTTTCCCATTCAGATTCGGGAGCATTTTCATCAAGGCGTTGCGGGTGTACCCTGTCAATGGTAAAATCCGGGTGATGCCAGTCAATAAGAGAATAGTAAAATCCCACTTTAATACCTTCTGCGCGAAATGCTTCTACAAATTCTTTTACCAGGTCGCGTTTGGCAGGTGTATTGGTGGCTTTATAGTCGGTGTACTTGCTGTCAAACAGGCAAAATCCCTCATGATGCTTGGTAGTAAGCACGGCATATTTCATGCCTGCCGCTTTGGCCTCTTTCGCCCATTTTTTAGGCTCAAACAGGTCAGGATTAAAGAGGTCAAAATATTTCTGGTATGCTTCGTTGGTAATACGCTCACGGTTTTTAACCCACTCATGCCTGGCCGGCAAAGCATACAGCCCCCAGTGAATGAACATGCCGAAGCGGGCATCTTCCCACCACTGCATACGCTGCTGCTTCTGCGCAGGCGTTTCGTTGAATAATCTTTTCTTTTGGGCAAATACTGTAGTTCCGGCAAGACAGATACATACAACCGTTATCAAAATTTTCTTCATATATGAAGATTTAGAAGATTAAAGTAGGTTCCGAAGATAGCATATATTTTCAAAGGGGTTCACGCAGCGGGTGCAGAGGAGCAGCGCCGCAAAGAAAACATCGCAGCGCTCACTACACTACTGCAACCGCTGCGAGAAATTGTGTTTCCTCAAAAAAAATTGCTTCATACCTCTTAGCGCCCTGGTGATGCAAATCCTTACAACAAAACATCGCAGCGCTCACTGCACCGCTGCAACCGCTGCGAGAAATTGTGTTTCCTCAAAAAAAATTGCTTCATACCTCTTAGCGCCCTGGTGGTGCAAATCCTTACAACAAAACATCGCAGCGCTCACTGCACTACTGCAACCGCTGCGAGAAATTGTGTTTCCTCAAAAAAAATTGCTTCATACCTCTTAGCGCCCTGGTGATGCAAATCCTTACAACAAAACATCGCAGCGCTCACTGCACCGCTGCGACCGCTGCGAGAAATTGTGTTTCCCCAGGAAATTGCTTCATACCTCTTAGCACCCTGGTGATGCAAATCCTTACAACAAAACATCGCAGCGCTCACTGCACCGCTGCGATCGTTGCGAGAAATTGTGTTTCCCCAGGAAATTGCTTCATACATCTTAGCGCCCTGGTGGTGCAAATCCTTACAACAACACTCCCCTCAAAAACAGGTATGCAAACGAAAAATAAATGATCAGCCCGGTTACATCCACCAGGGTAGCCACAAAGGGCGCCGAAGATGTGGCCGGATCTGCGCCAAGTTTTTTCAGCAATATCGGCAGCATAGAGCCGCTGAGCGTTCCCCAAAGCACCACTCCTACCAGGGAGAAACCAACGGTAACGGCTATTGGAAGCGCATGCTCGCCATATACCTGGGGAAAGAAATGAGACCATATCTGTATCCTGAAAAAACCAATTATGCCCAGCACCGTGCCCAGCAACAGCCCCGATAATATTTCGCGGCGCAGCACCCGCCACCAGTCGGCAATATATACTTCTCCCAGGGCCATAGCCTGTATGATAAGCGTTGACGCCTGCGATCCGCTGTTGCCCCCGCTGGATATGATCAGCGGCACAAAAAGCGCCAGCACAATCGCTTTTGCGATCTCATCTTCAAAAAAGCTCATAGCTGTGGCCGTAAGCATTTCACCGATAAAAAGAATGACGAGCCAGCCTACCCTCTTCTTAAACAGCTTGAACAGGGGGATCTCCAGGTAAGGCTCGTCCAGCGCTTCCGTACCACCCATACGCTGCATATTTTCAGTAAACTCCTCGTTGGCTACCCACAGCATATCGTCTATCGTTACAATACCCACGAGTATATTATTATCATCTACCACAGGAAGGGCTACCCTGTTGTTCATTTTGAAAATATTATTGGCTTCCTCCTGGCTGTCCTTTACATGCAATACGATATACCGGCGGTCAATGATCTCGGAAACTATTTTATCAGGTTTGGATAAAATAATTTCCCTGATGCGTATATCGTCAATAAATTCTCCACTCTCATTGATGACGTATACCACATCTATCGTCTCCATGTGCTTACCTTCTTTTCTTATCTCCTGCAGCACTTCTTCTACCGTCCAGTCTTCATATACCGCTATATAATCCGGCGTCATCAGCCTGCCGACCGACCCTTCAGGATAGCCGAGCAGCGAAAGGGTTACTTTCCGTTCCTCGGGATCAAGCAGCTTGATCAACTCTCTCACTACACTGGTAGGCAGCTCTTCAAGGAAAGCGGTACGGTCATCCGCCGGCAGTTCATTCAGCAGTTCGGCTGTTTTGAGAGCAGGCAACGACTGGATGATCCTTTTCTGTTCCGGCACATCAAGTATCTTAAATGTGCTTACAGCCCTGTGCAAGGATAATATGGAAATGATCTGCGTTTCGTAGTCTTCATTATCACTGATGAGCTGTGCAACATCGCTGATATTCTGATCATTCAAAAAATCCTGTATCAGCAACTTATCGTTTGAAGCTATCAGCTCTTCAAACTTCTCCTGCAGTGTTATTTCTTCCTGATCAAGCGACATGATTTTTTGTTTTAATGTTGCAAAATTAAAAATAGCTTTGGGTAACTACCGAAAACATTATCAGTACAATAAACACATTTGCCAACTATGCTGTCGCCTTTCCTGTACATTGATGCCGCCAAAGATAAAGGACGGGGTGTTTTTACCAGAAAAAAAATAAAGCCTGGCACGATCGTAGAAATCGCGCCCGTCATCGTAATGAGCGGGAAGGAAAAAGAGCTGCTTGACCAGACATTGTTACATGACTATATCTTTATATGGGGTGAACGTAAAGACCGGTGCTGTATGGCTTTGGGATATATACCCATATATAATCATTCTTATCAGGCAAACTGTGAGTATTTTATGGATTATACAGATCAAACCATATTTATTAAAACCGTAAGAACCATAGCGGGCGGCGAAGAGCTCACGATCAATTACAACGGCGACTGGAACAACAGTGAAAAAGTATGGTTTGACGTAAAAGCATAGCAGCCACCGGGCTGTTTAACGTTGATTTTGTATATGGCGTGTATGCACAGCCAGCTTATACAGCGTATTTACGTATTATTTCAATCACGCTGCTCCGGTAATGCCCTCCAAACAAAAGAAGGTGTACCAGCAGCGGGTAAAGCTGGCACAATTCCACCCGGGTTTCCCAGCCATTCTGCAACGGGTAATGATAATGATAAGCAGCATAAAATTCCCGGTCGAATCCGCCGAAAAGCAAAGTCATGGCAATATCCATTTCGCGGTGACCATAATATATTGCAGGATCATATATAGCAGCCAGTCCGTCCGGCGCCACCATAAAATTGCCGCTCCACAGATCACCATGCAATAAAGAGGGCTTCTCAACAGGGAAAATATCAGCAAATTTTGCAGCTAGCTTTTCTATTGCAGAGAGATGCCCGGCATCAAGCAATCCTTTTGCTGCCGCTTTATCAGAAAGATTCAATATTCTTTCCTGCGCGTAGAAAACAGCCCAGTTGTCATGTGCATCATTAGGCTGAACCAGCCTGCCTATATAATTCGGATAGCCCAGCCCGTAATGATCTCCTTCATTATGATGCAGGCAGGCCACACTTTTTCCAAAGTCATCCCAGAAATTGACGGACGGCGTTCCTTTATCAATATATTCCATTACCAGGAATATCTGCTGGTGGTATTTCCCGTCAAACAGCGGGCGTGGTACTTTAATACAACCCGTATCTGCAAGTGTGATCAATCCCCGCGTCTCTTTTTCAAACATATCCGGCCCAAACATAGCAGCATTTACCTTGATCAGGAACTTCCCTTTACCGGTTTCAAGCACAAATGCCTGGTTGATGTCGCCGCCGTGCACAGGAGTATAATTGTATATCGCTGTCTGCTCCTGAAAAAAGTCAGTGAGTTGCTGTTCAAGATGCGCTGTGAACCGGGGATGGAACATGGATTATTTGAGATTTGAAATTTGAGATTTGAGACCGCTGACAATTTTGACTATTTATTATTCAATGTCGTTTCCTTAAGAGGCATAGCGTTTTTAAAGGTAAGTCGTTGATTGCCTCAAGCCGGTCCCGCCACTTGGTGGGATAACCGGAACGCCGCTGCTTTTTGTCTTTTGAAAAAATATGCTCCGCATTTTTTCAATCCCGCCTCCGGCGTGACCAGACAAAAAGAGGCGGCTTATCCGGTTACTGGTAAAAATTAAGCCCCCGAAGGAGTAAGGGTGTAGCATTTTATCGCCGTGGTACGTGTCTCACGTTCCTTTATGCTTAAGTTGACGGCTATGCGCACGTGCGGGACTGGTAACAGTGCGATAAATCCCTGCGTTGCTGACAATTTAAAAGTTTTATGATGATTCTCAAGCTTAAGGAAACGACATTGATTTATTATTGCCTATACACCTCCTTCCGGTTCGCCGCTCGCTTCTCACGTCTCACCTTTCCCGTTTGACTTTTCAAGACACTCACAGCCGCAGCCCACAGCTCATAGCTGACTGCTATCCACTTCCCCTACTACAAACACACTGCCGCAAACTACAATAAGGTCATTTCCCGTTGCATGATCAAGAGCTTCTTTCAGCGCTGCATTTACATTCGGATAATGATGACCATTCAGTCCGTGGGCAGCAGCCATAATTGCCAGATGATCTTCAGGCAACGCTCTCGGGATCTGTGCCCGGGTAAAATAATAATTTGCTTCTTTGGGCAACAGTTGGAGCACCGGCTCAATAGCTTTATCTTTTACCATCCCGATGATGATATGCAGCTCATGATAATCCAACGCTTCTATTTGCATGCATACCTGCCTGATGCCATCTTCATTATGCCCCACATCAAGCACTACGGCAGGAGCATGGTGAATAAGCTCCCACCTGCCGTGCAGCCCTGTCAGTTTTTTTACGCTGTGCAAAGCCTGCAGCATGGCATCTTCAGGTATTATCCAGCCTTTTTCTCTCAGGCAGTCAACAGCAGACAATACGGTCAGAAGGTTTTTTGCCTGGTACAATCCGGTGAGATCAAGCGGGATGACCTGCTTTTCATTGTCCGACGATCTTACTACTGTCACTTCAAGTGTATGCTCCTTATACCGGTATGCATCAGCATATCTCTCCCGGTCAGCAGCATATAAAGGAGCGGCTTTCTCCTTTGCTGCCTGCACAAATACAGGCATTGTCTCCTCCCGTGTTTCACCAATAACTACGGGAACGCGATCCTTAATGATACCCGCCTTTTCGGCAGCGATCTTTGGAAGGCTGTCACCCAGGATATGCATGTGATCCATACCAATATTAGTGATCACGGATAACTCGGGAAGGATGATATTTGTGCTGTCGAGCCGGCCGCCGAGACCCGTTTCAATAACGGCAACGTCTACCCTCATTTCAGCAAAATACTCAAAAGCCATTGCTACCGTGGTCTCAAAGAAAGAGGGTTGTATCTCATTTATCCAGGACTGTACACATTCTGTGAAATCAACTACAAACTGCTTACTCACCATTTCACCGTTTACCTTGATCCTCTCCCTGAAATCATGCAGGTGGGGAGAAGTATACAATCCTGTAATATATCCCGATTGCTGTAGTACCGCCGCCAGCATGTGACTCACAGAGCCCTTGCCATTGGTACCTGCAACATGTATCGTTTTGAATTTTTGCTGGGGATCATCCAACCGTCCGCACAATATCCGCGTATTGGTAAGATCTTTCTTTATAGCCGCATCTCCTACCCTGCTGAACATGGGCAGCGCACGGTAGAGATATTCAATAGTTTCGTTGTAATTCATAATTCCGCTGAGCAGCCGGCAAAATTACGGAATGTTGAAGATGTGGACACAAAGGAACTCATTTCAAACTTTAGCAGTACCATACCACCTGTTTCAGCACACCAGAAAGTTATCCTGTTAATACTTTGTAGCAAAATCCTTTGCAAGATCATTGATCTCATCATCTGTTAAATGATGCCCGGAACTAATGATCACCCTGTATCTAAAAGTTAGCGGTTGCCCGGCAGAAATTGTATAATTTAATTCTTGCTTCCCGCTGGTAAAATCCTTTGCACCAAATGGATTGGCTGCAAACAGTCCATACCCGCGCGCATGCCAGTAGGTAGGATAACTCAGGTTCTTTGGATGATCGCAAATAACCAGCGAAATAGCTTCATTACCGATCTTTCCATATAAGTCCATCCATTTTGCACGCGTGCTCCATACGGAGTCGCCTGTGACGCCCTCGCTGCTTTTATAATTTCCGGTGATCCCTTCGTTAGACATCTGATCCACCTTTGTAGCAGTACCGGAGGCATCTATAAAAACAGCTCCCCCTTTGGATGGCAATTCAAGTTGCCGGGCTACTCTTATACCAAACATACCTTCCTTGGTATCTTTCATTAATACAGGCCCGTTCGTGGCAGTTAAAGTGGTTATACGGTCTATGATCCGCAAAGCATCTTCAGCAATAAAGTGATAAGTTGTTTTTTCGGACAAGAGCTCTTTGCCAAAAGGATCATTCCAGGCTGAACTCGTAACCAGAGTGCCTTCCCCATCCCCTGAAGCAAGGCTGTCGGTTTTTATATATACTATTCTCCCATCGTGCACTTTTCTCACCTCCGCAGGGATCTCGTAAGAGTTGCCCCAAAAATCATAACCGTTAACATCCCCGTAATTGAGCCACATACCACGGTGATGCGGGTGATCTGCACGTTCACCCGGTCTTGGCTGTATTGGCCATCCACGCGTAACAGGAGTACCGGCCGAAGTAAGCACCGGGTAGAGTATCTGCTTCATTAATGTATCTGAGTAACAATAGGAAGTAAATAGTTTACCATCTACCACAACATCCACTTTCCGGGCTGTGGTATCATTGATAAGCTCAACTTTCTGCCCCTCTCCCGTTTTCTCTCCCCTCTTTTCCTGCTGTCCGGGGCTACATGAAAAACAGCATATAACCGGTAATAAAACAAGTGTTATTGAATTTAGTTTCATAATCAGATGTATTGATGATTTAAAAATAAAGCCGGCGGGCGAAGTTATGTATTTCAAACCCGGTGTTGCATGCACTGTAGCCTTTTGAACCACAAAGGCACAGAGGCACAAAGTTGCACAATGATTTTTTTGCAGGCTTTGTCCTTCTTTACACTTCGCGTGAAAATATTTTGCCCGCCGTATATCCCGTTAATCGCATCCTATACCTCATTGGGTATAACATAAGGAGGACGATATACCCTTGTGAGCATGGCGTTTGCTTCGGAATCATTAATCACCATTTCATTAGCCATATCCCCGCCCATAAAACGAACCTCTCTGCCCAGGCGGTAAGAAATATTTGCCAGCAGCGGAACGGTAGTTGAATAGAACCCTTCATTGACATCGCAATGCAGTGTTTCGTCTTTCCCTGAACGTAATGCATCAATAAAGTTGACAAAATGTTCAGGCTCACTGGGACCGCTGAGAGAAATTGTTTCATTGCCCGTTCCGGCGTTTGATCCGGCAAAGGGTTTTGCCTCCCTGTTACGAAAAGCTTTCCAGATATTTCCGTTTAGCTCCAGATATCCCTCAGTTCCGAAAAATACATTGCCAATCCGTGTATCCAGGCTGGATTCTCCGTTAGAAGGCCTGCCACGGGTCTCAAATTCAAGTATAGTCCCGTCTTTATATTTAGCAATCGTTGATTGCGTATCGGGTGTTTCCTGGGCACAGTTGTCCGGGCTCCACCCAAAAATACCGCCATTGGAATAAACCGAAACAGGATGTTCATTTTTATTCAATCCCCAACGGGCCACATCAAACTGGTGAGGTCCCTGGTTGCCGGTATCCCCATTGCCGGTGTCCCAGAACCAGTGCCAGTTATAATGGCTGCGTTTTTCGTTATACGCACGCCAGGTAGCCGGGCCCAGCCAACGGTCATAATGAAAGCCTGCAGGAGGAGTGCTGTCTTTAGCAATACCAAACGAATCACGTGGTTTGATGCACGTTCCGCGGGCCATATATATTTTGCCGATACCACCATCATGCAAAAATTTCATTGCTGCCATCACTTCCGGTATAGAACGGTTCTGGAAGCCTACCTGCACGCGCCGGTCATACTTACGGGCGGCCTCAATCATTTTTCTTCCCTCCCAAATGTTGTGCATGGCAGGCTTTTCCACATATACATGCTTCCCTGCCTGGCATGCCCATATAGTGGCAAGCGCATGCCAGTGGTTGGGGATTGCCAGTGAAACCGCATCAATCTCTTTATCATCTAATACTTTTCGCAGATCCCATTCCGTCAGTGGCTTTTCGCCTGTCTTATCCGCTACGCTTTTAGAACCTGCAGGAAACAGCCGCTCATCCGTATCGCAGAGCGTTTTTAAACGAACGTTATGGCTTTTTTTGATGCTGCACCATGCATTAATATGAGCTTTTCCCCTGCCATTAATACCGGCTACCGCTATAGTGATCCGCTCGTTAGCGCCCATTATGGAGGCATAGGATCTTGCGCTCAATCCCATACCTCCTATAGCTATACCGGTAGCTCCCATCAGGCTTTGCTTAATAAAATGTCGTCTCTCTGTCATTGGTTTTATTTTTAATGATTAATACGATTATTGCATCAAACCCGGCGTAAAATCAAAAAATGAAGGTTGTTCTATTTTTGTGGTCGCATTATTTTACTTCCGGTGTTTTTCAGGAAAATAAAAGGAGATTCTTTTTTCTGGTAATTAACAGGTTTTTTCGTGCCTGGCCAAAACGAATAATTTCCTAATACAATATCCGGTTTCCCGTCACCATCAAGATCACCAGCATCCATTGTAAGCCATCTTCCCATTTTGGTTTCAGGCAATGTAAAAGGCATAAATTTTAACCCTCCCGAGTTTTCAAGATACACAAAACCTTCCTCCGGCTGATCAGTATAATCTGCATAAAAAGAGATGGTGGCAATATCTGCATCTCCGTCTCCGTCAAAATCCCGGGCAATGGCTTTATAGCATCCATGTACAGGAAAGAAAAACGCCTGATCAAAATGATTGGTTTTATCATTTAAATATATATAAACGCCATGATATGGCTTCAGCACCGGCTTAAAGTCACCGTTATCTCCACAGGTATAGAGAATATCCGGGAAACCATCTTTATTAAAATCAGCCAACTCAAAATAACTGGAGCCGAACGAAGGAGGAAAACGTAATACTTCCTCCTCGCTGAATTTACCATTGCCTCTGTTCGTAAACAGGAAGACGCCCTCTTCTCCCTGGGCAAATAAAACCCACAGATCCGGAAGTCCGTCATGATTATAGTCGCTGACATAAGCCCTGATTGCGCCGGGAGCCTCTCTTATAATATGACGTTCAAATTTATTATTACCCAGGTTTTCATACCAGGACAAAGCGCCAACCATGTATCCGAATTCACAAATAAGGTAATCGCTCTTCCCGTCTGCATTCAAATCGACAGTAGTGATCTGTACGGGCCGCATTAGTTTGTCAAACAGCACCGTATCTAACAGGGCTCTATCCCTGTCATTCCGGATGATAGTCTTTGCTTTGCCCGGCTTATCATTTGTCGGATTTATGAGACCTATATCGCAGACAACCATTTTATTCTCTTCCACAGTCTTATCCACAACAATCCCGTTTATATTCAGCGAATCAATAAGCTTTACCCGGTCATTAAAACGGTAAAGCTTTTTTGTAAGAATATCGCCTATCCATAATTCATGGGGAATGACAGCCGTATCAATATTCACATAGCAGGTAGTAGGATCCACATATTGAAAGGCAGGCGTTTCAACAGTGAACATAGGTAATACAGGCTGAATCGGATCACTTCTCTGCTGTGCAGGCAATGATGTTGGAGATAGCGCTGTATAATAATCTATGATGTTTTGCCACTGCTCTTCATCTATTAAAGGTCGGGAGGGATAATAATCCGCAGGGATATTCAAATCATTTTTTTTAGAAGGGTACCTCTGACTGTTATATTCAAAAATACCGAGATGCGGTCCCATTAAAGGAAGAATGTCTTTCTCCCAGGCCCGGGTATCATTAAGGGATGGCTCGGGCAGCAGGTGGCACGACTGGCAATATTTTGCTGCTAACAGCTGCCCGTTTTTTATACTGGCATCCGAAACATCAGGGTGTGAATCGTTTTTTTTATAACTATGACAGGAAGATAAAAAAAGAAAAAGCGGGAAAGACAAAACACAGCCTGACATCAATCTTTTTCCTGGTTTGGGCATTGGCAGCTCTTTTGCTATGGAAAATGTTTAACAACTTACCGCTCCTGCTATTTTATCCAGTCTTTATACAGCTCATCCAACGCTCCCGTATATCTTCCGGCTATTATATTCAACTGGCTGTCTGCCTTTCTGCTATGATAAGCATCGCTGATCACCTGCAAATCTTCTTTTATATTGCCAGGATCGCTATTGTTAGCTGCCCCATCTGTTACCCCTGCCATCATAAGTTTTCTTGGCGCAAGGCTTGCTGCCAGGTCGGGAAGATCATAAGCCTCTAATGCCGCAGGAACTGTGCCCGGAATAAAAGCCGGTGTATAAAAACGGCTCATTACTATAGACCTGTAGGAAGCATATGATTCAATCAGTGCAACCCTGTCAATTATCGGATCAAAAGCGGCTGCATGCAAAAGCACGGGCGCCATTTCTTTGCGGGCAAGCCCATATACCGCGTCTATTCCCTCGCTTTTCTTTAAGATATTCGCAAGCCTTATTACATCTCCGGCCTGTATCCCGGTAATGCTTCTGCCAATCAGCATGGAAAGAAACCAGACATTATAGGAAACTCCCCTGATATAGGAATCACCACGAAAACTCCCGGGCCCCGTTTCACCGGTGCCTATGATGTCGGGCGCCAGGACAGTAATACCATTTCTGACGAACCACTCAATGTCCTTATCTAAATCTGTTGTTGGCTTACCTGATGGATTGAGGTATATTAACGCTTTATGATCAGGGTGATCAGGCTTTATCAATAAATAGGGAACAGGATAATCACCTTCACCTTTTACAAAATATTTCTCAATAGCATAACCCTCTTTTTGAAAGCGCCCCGTAAACACCGGCTCATTCCATTTCACCGGCGCTTTGTAGCCGGATAGCTTTTTAGCAGATCCCACTGCTGCAGGAAAATTACGGGGCAGGTTTTTCCTTGCAGATTGTAATTTATTTTCCAGTGCTGCGGCCTCTTTCCGGTTCAGGCTAAAAACGGTCTCGCTGTTTAATGAGGTAGATACCTGCCCGGTTTCCGTCACCCGGAGTTCATCAGGCGTTAAAATAGTAAGCTCTTTATCAGACGAATCACCGGGATTATCCAGGTATTTCTGAAAAAAAGCATACATGGCTTCCCTGTTCTTTTGGGTAGAGGCATGAACTGTGTCATCAGTAACCATTCGGAAATTTTCCGGCTTATTATAGGCTTTAAATATGCCTGATGCTTCTTTTGCGGTTTCTCTTGCTCCTTGTATGTTGAATATGTCGCGGGTAGTAGTAATCATCAAAGCAGGCTTCGGCGCACGTACTTCTAAATAATCAGCCATATCTATTCCGCGCTCAATCGCATTAAACATGTTTTGCTCGGCATCCTGCGGTCCCTTTTCCTGAATTAAGCGGGTGAAGTTGGTAATATAATTTTCAGGCGCTGCAGCCTCAATACGATCATCCATCGCAGCGATGTATGCAGTTTGTGTTCCCCCGCCGGAACGGCCTGTTATGCCTATTCTTGCAGGGTCTACTTCTTTCCTGGTAAGCAGATAATCTACCGCCCTGATACCATCCCATATCATATACCGCGCCTGCGAGCTTCCTGCAATAAAAGCCTGGGCCCCGGCAATGGAATGTTCTGTAGTGGTGCCCCCAACAGAAGATTTTCCTTCGCCGGGATCATAATATTCAGAGCGTTCACCCTGACCTACAGGATCAAAAGCAAATACAATAAAGCCTTTTTTGACAAGATTAAGAATTACATATTGATAAACAGGATTGCGGTATCCAAGGTCTGAATGTCCGCTGCAATAAATTATTGCCGGGGCCTTACCTTTCAGATTGTTAGGGATATAAAATGAAGAGGTAACATAAAAGCCGGGCTGTGATTCATAAACAATATGTTCAACCTTATAGTACTCTTTTACAATAGTTCTTGTGATGCCTGGATTCAGAGGAGTTTTTGCAGGAAAAGGGCCAACAATATCCAGGAGTGTCTTACGTACAAATTCCTGCCTTTTTTTCCAATCGGGCAATGAATGTATCGCGGCTACGGCATTGGCACGTTTATCAAGAAGCTCAAATGCCTGGCCGGCAAGATGATGATAAAGTGCATTGGGCGCATCACTGAAACGGATCCAGCTTTTTATTACATTAAGATCATTTTTAGCCTGCGCTGCAGCATTGTATGTGCAAATGCTCAGCAATGCTCCCAGAATATACATAGAACAGATCCCCTGGCGGATCTTAATAAATAGCTGCTGTGTCATTGTATTATTGGTTTTTACATATCTGAACGAAAATTACTTTTAATGTCATTTTATCCAGGCTTTATACAGGTCTGTAAACTCACCGGATGGCTTTTCTGATTGAATTATAAGCGCTTCATCTGCTTTGCGGTAATGATACCCTGCGCTCACTACCTGCAGATCTTTCTTACTGTCGGGATCACTTTTCCCCGCGCCACCTGTAATACCTGCTATCATTAATTTCCGGGGAGCAAGACCGGCCGCCAGATCAGGGAGATCATACGCCTCAAGCGCTGCAGGAACAAGGCTGTGTATAAACGCCGGATCATAAAGCCTGTTCATTGCAACAGACCGGTAAGAAGCATAAGGCTCAACAAGTGCTATGCGGGTGATCGCCTGGTCAAAAGCAGCCGCATGGAGAAGCGCGGGCGCCAGCTCTTTCCGGGCAAGCCCGTACACCTCATCTATGCCATTGCTGCTCTTTAACAGTGTAACGAGCCGTACAATATCACCGGCCTGTATGCCCGTAATACTTCTGCCGATCAGTGTGGCGGCAAACCATTTCCGGAGATAAACACGTATACTGCTGGCTTCTCCCTGTCCCATTTCACCGGTACCTAAGAGATCCGGCGCCAGCACGGTAATACCATTCTTTACAAACCATTCTATTTCTCCGCCACTCAAAGCTTCCGCCGACTTGCCCAGGGGGTTGAGATATAATAATGCTTTATGATTGGGATGATCAGGTTTCATTAATAAATAGGGAACAGGATAATCACCTTCTCCTTTAATAAAATATTTCTCAATAACATAATCCTCTTTTTGAAAACGGCCCGTAAACACCGGCTCATTCCATTTCACCGGTGCTTTGTAGCCTGATAGCTTTTGGGCAGCTTTCACTGTTGAAACAAAATTACCGGGCAGGTTTTTCCGTGCAATCTGTAATTTATTTTCCAGTACTTCTGCCTCTTTCCGGTTCAGGCTAAATACGGTCTCACTGTTTAATGAGGCAGATACCTGGCCTCTTTCCGTCACTCGGAGCTCTTCAGGTGTCAAAATAGTAAGTTCTTTGTCAGCTGAGTCGCCGGGGTTATCCAGGTATTTCTGGAAAAACGCATACATCGCCTCCCTGTTCTTTTGGGTAGAGGCGTGTACCGAATCATCAGTAATCATTCTGAATTGATCTGCCCTGCCATAAGCCTTATAAATGCGGGCGGCTTCCTTTGCGGTTTCTATGGCGCCCTGTATGCTAAACATGTCCCTGGTGGTAGTTATCATTAAAGTAGGCCTGGGTGCACGTACTTCTAAATAATCTGCCATATCTATTCCGCGTGCAATCACATTAAGCATATTCTGCTCGGCATCCTGGGGACCAGCCGTTTCAATCAAACGGGTGAAGTTGGTAATATAATTTTCAGGTGCTGCGACCTTTATCCTGTTATCCATGGCGGCGATGTATGCAGTTTGAGTGCCACCTCCCGAACGGCCGGTCATCCCTATTCTCTCCGGGTCTACTTCCTTTCTTGTAAGGAGATAATCCACGGCCCTGATGCCATCCCATATTACATATTGTGCCTGGGAGCTTCCTGTAATAAAAGCCTGTACCCCTGAATAAGAATGTGTTTCACTTATCAACGCATCAGATTTTCCTGTACCAGGATCATAATATTCAGCACGTTCGCCCTGGCCTACAGGATCATAAGCAAATACAATAAAGCCCTTTTTTACAAGATTCAGAATAACATGCTGATAAGCAGGATACCTGTACCCCGCAAGGTCTGAATGACCGCTGCAATAGATCACGGCGGGCGCCTTCTCTTTTAGTGCGTCAGGTATAAAGAGAGAAGAGGTAACGTAAAACCCCGGGCGGGATTCGTAAATAATATTTTCAACCTTATAGCCTTCTTTTACAATAATTCCTGTAACCCTCGGGTTCAGGGGAGTTTTTGCGGGAAAAGGACCAACAATATCCAGAAGTGTTTTGCGTACAAATTCCTGCCTCTTTTTCCAATCGGGTAATGAATGTATTGCAGCTATGGTATTGGTGCGTTTATCAAGAAGCTCAAATGCCTGGCCGGCAAGATGGTGATACAACGCATTGGGTGCATCACTGAACCTTATCCAGCTTTTTATCACATCAAGCTCAGCCTGTACTTTTTGAGCTTTCAAATCCGGGCTGCCCATGAGCAGCCCGAAAAAGAAAGGAATAAAATACTTGCTATAAGTCAGGTGACAGTTTTTAACGAATCGCTGTTGTATCATTTTAATGTATTAGAACCTGGTGTTATGTCAAACGGCAGACTTGCCTACCGGTTTACCTGCCGTAGGCATGGCAGGCAGGCGATAAATGTGAGGGTCTCACATTTATCGTCTCACCTCTCATAAAGAAACACGAAAAATTATTGTTGACATGGTACTATATGTCGATTTATGTATACCGGTCGTTTCATAGCATTAATAATGCTATAACGGGAAACTGTTAATCATACCCCGGGTTCTGTGCCAATTGTGGATTTTTATCAATTTCCGACCGGGGTATTGGCAATAAATAATTTTTATCTGTAAAGCCAAAGGTGAAGTTCTCCATTGTATTTACAGTATATGTCTTTTTTCCTGTAACAGGATCTTTGACGATATCCATTCTCTTAGGAAGAACATTAAGTGCAACCGGCGCAATCTTCCAGCGGCGGACATCAAAATACCGGTGATCTTCAAAACATAATTCAATCTGGCGTTCGTGCTGTATCCTGGTAAGCAATTGTGCACCTCCTTCGGTTATTGCAGGCATTTGCACACCTGGCCTGCTCCTTACCATGTTGACGTAGTCTCTTGCAGTAGCCTCTTCGCCAAGAAAATATTCTGCTTCAGCATAATTTAATAAAATTTCAGCATACCTGAAGAATATCCAGGATTGGTTACCCTGGTTAGTTGTACTTGGATCGGTAATTGATTCCTCGATAAATTTTCTTACATAATAACCTGTCTCTGTAGCATTCCAGCTTGAAATAGGTCCTTCTCTTGAATCCTTTCCACCCGGAATGAACGTCTCTACTTCCCTGCCTTTAAACGGAGCGCCATCATACAAAATAGTTGCATAAAAGCGGGGATCCCGGTTAACATAAGGATTTTGCGGATCATAGGAGGGATCATCTTTGGGAAGTTTACCACTTATCATTTCAAAAGAGTCAACTATATTGTGATAGGGAGCAACCTGGCCAAATCCGCTGTATCCATTGGGATACAACTGCAATTCAAGATAGGTACCCTCAGAAGAAACAGAATAATTATAGGGTCGTGTCCAGATAGCTTCGGGGTTGTATGAATTTTCTACCAGGAACTGATCTTTATAACTGGGAAATAAGGAATAAACATTCAGATCAATTACGGCTTTTGCAGCTTTTGCTGCGGCTTCCCACTTTTCAGTAGCGTTTGAGGGATTATTCAACGGGCTCGCCATATACAACAATGCCCTGGATTTTGCAGCAAGGGCTGCTCCTTTGGTAAGTCTTCCCAGGTCTTTAGCGGCATACGTAAGCGGTAATAAATCAGCAGCAGCATCAAATTCCTTAACGACAAAATCCATACATTCATCATAAGTGTTCCTTGGCAGGTTAAAATCATCGGTCAGGTTGAAAGGGCTGGTAATTAACGGCACACCTCCAAAGAAGGAAACCAGGTTGAAATATGCATAAGCTCTCAGAAATTTCATTTCACCGGTCATCCTCTTTTTTAATGATTCCTCAACAGGTGCAGCTTCAATATTTTTAAAAAAAATGTTGCAGTTGGTGATGACGGGCCAATAGCTGTACCCATTAGGCGATACCCAAAAATCAAGCATTCCCAGTGCGGCTGCCGTTACATTCCCTGCATTCGCCACATTGTTCCCTCCGCCTCTCCTGTAAATCTCGTCAGTTAATGTAGCCAGCTTAAGCGAACGATAGGTATATCCTGTAGGCATTACCCTGTACGTGTTATCTACAAAGGCTGTGATCAAATTAGTAGATTTCCATACTGCATCGTCGGTATAGCTCGAAGCAGGCGTCTTATCAAGAACATTCTTAGTACAGGAACATATAAAGACCGCCGAAAAGATCACAGCAAAGCTGCAGACAAAAGGCAACTTTTGTTGTATGATTAAAATAGTATTATTGCGTTTCATGATATCAATTTTAAAATGTGAGGTTAAGCCCTAAATTGTAAATTTTGCTCTGGGGATAATATGCCTCTGAAATAGAGGTATTTTCAGGATCAGCCCACTTCACATTGTCTATGGTGAAAAGATTCTGCCCATTAAGATAAAACCTCAGCGACCGGATGTTTAACCTGTTAAGGAAATCAGCCCGGAGATTATAGGATAATTCCAGTGTTTTTAAACGTACATACGTAGAGTTTCTTAACCAGAAGTCGGAATAAAGCCCGTCAACCTCTCCTCCGGCAGCCGGTCCTCCAGACTCCAGTGTGGGTAGCCGCGGAAGCTTTGAATCCATGCTGCCGGGAGTATACCTGTTTAAAATCACATCCTCAAGCTGGCTGACGGCGATCCTGGCATTAACATGATAATATTGCCATACATTGCTTGCACCCGCAAAATTGGCCCATAGGGAAAAGTTCTTATAGCTTGCAGATAAATTGAGCCCCATCATGATCTCCGGCGTATTGGTCTTATCCATGGTGTACATGTCATTGGCCGTGATCTTGCCATCACCATCCTTGTCTTCATATTGAAGGTCACCTACTTTTGTGCCGGCATAAACCGGCGCCTTGTCAACCTCATCCTGTGTTCTGAATATCCCGATAGCATGATAATACTGAGTCGCTCCTACAACATGACCTTCTAATTTTTTCCATGCAGCTACATTTTGCGCTTCACTGATATAAACTACATTATTATGTGAATAAGAGAAATTTGCAGCTACCCGCCAGGAAAAGTCTCTCAGTACTTTTCTATGACTTACTTCGAGCTCAATTCCCTTATTTTCTACAATGCCTATATTTTCATTGGGAAGGGACAGACCGGTGTAAGTGGGAACTGCCAGGTCCCTCTTTGCCAGGATGTTGGATCTTTTTTGTTTGAATACATCAACAGTTAAGCCAAACAGCCCGTTCCATAAGCTGGCATCCAGCCCGATATTCTGGGTAGTAGCCACCTCCCAGGTGATATTGGGGTTAGGGGTGACATTAGCCACTAATCCGTTTGAGGCGACCATGGGCGTTCCGAAACTCATACCGGTATTACCAAGCGTGTATAATCTCAGGTCCTGGAAAGCAGCAATGGCATCATTACCCATCGTTCCTACAGATGCCCGCAGCTTCAGGTCGCTTACAACATTGCTGTTGATCATAAAATTTTCCTGGGAAATGCGCCAGGCCACAGAGGCTCCCGGGAAAAAGCCCCATTGTTTTCCTTTTGGGAAATTCGAGGATCCGTCATACCTGAAATTGAAGTCCGCTAAATATTTGTCTTTAAACCCGTAGCTGATACGCCCGAAAAGATTTTCCCTGCCACTTTCTGACCTTGATCCGTTGGTTGCCTGATCTACCAGGCTGCCGGCAAACAATTCATCTATAGTAGTTGAAACATAATTTTTCCTAAATGCACTGAAACTGCTTGAGATGCTGTTGGACTGCTCTACGGCAATAAATGTATTCAGATCGTGATCATTGATCTTTACTCCGTATTTTAAGCGGAGATTGATCAATGTACTTGGCGATCCGGAATATGACTGGGTAAGCTGAGGCGCTAAGATGCCTCCTCCCAACTTGGGGATATACGTATCCGTTCCCTTATCATAATCGTACACCGTCCACGGTGTTTGCCAGTTTTTCTCCAGTACCATTGTGTTGCTATAGGCAAAATAGCCATCAACGCCTAAACCCTTCACCCACGGAATGGTCAGGTCAAATGAGCCTTTAGAAATGAAGCCAAATGTTTTTACATTGTCATTCCCGGTAAGAGCGGTACCCATCACCCCGGGATTACCGCCATTCTCTATCCCTCCCGATGGTAGCCCGTTGGGCCAGAACACCGGTACAAACGGCACCTGTTTAAGCGCTGCGAAAGTAGCAGCGGTACTATAAGCAGGATAATTTCCGTTATATAATGAACCGTTCAGGTCTACACCCACTTTTAAGTATTTACTGACCTTTACATCCACATTGCTCCGGATGGCATATGTTTTATAGTTAAGGCTGCCGTTTTTAAATATGCTGCCTTCATTGCTATAAGATCCTGAAACAGAATACTTTACATTATCATTTCCCCCTCTTACACTCAGATTATGCTGGCTTTGGTAGCTGGTTCTTTTTAAAACCGTTCCATACCAGTCTTCACTGATATAATTAGGATCAGTGCCATCCCGGAATTTCCGGATATCTTCCTCCGAATACCGGGGCGTTTGTCCTGCCTCTGCATCCAACTGGTTAACATAACCTGCAAAATCTGCGGAGTTTGCCATTTTAGGTATCCTGGTTGGCTGGGTAAGGGCCTGGTTGTAAGAATAACTGATTACAGGTTTGCCTGATGAGCCTCTTTTTGTTGTGATAAGAATAACGCCATTGGCAGCTCTTGAACCATAAATAGCAGCAGAAGCGTCTTTTAATACTGAGATAGATTCAATGTCATTTGGATTAATGCGTTGCCAGCCGGACACGCCCTGTATGCCATCTACCACAACTAAAGGATCGTTGTTGCCGGTTGTATTCCGCCCGCGGATCAACAGGTTCGGGTTATCTCTTCCCGGCTCACCTGAGGGCAGCTTAGTGATCACCCCCGGCACCAGGCCCCCTAAGTTGTTAGCTACATTAAGCGCCGGGCTGCGTTGCAGCTCTTTCCCGCTAACACTTGCTACGGCGCCTGTAACGTTCCTTCTTTTTTGAGAGCCGTATCCCACTACTACTACTTCTTCCTGTTGCTGCACCACAGCTTTAAGAGAAACGTTGATCACTGTTTGTCCGGAGACGATAGTTACTTCCTTGGTTTCAGTACCCACAAACGAGTAGACAAGCGTTGTAGCATTACCGGGAACCTCAAGTGAATAATTACCCTTTGCGTCCGTAACTGTCCCAATTGACGGATCGCCTTTCACATATACAGAAACCCCGGATAATGGCTTACCGTCTTCATCAGAAACCATTCCTTTAATAACAGCAGCATCTGTCTTAATTGTGCCAGCGATGTCAGCCTGATCTTCTTTTGCCTGGGGAAATATCAGGATAGTATTATTATCCTGCTTGTAATCGAGTCTGGTGTCTGTTAAAATTAAATTCAGCGTCGCTGCCACCGACCTTGTTTCTTTAGGAAGATTGACCGACTTATATTTTGATACCTGCTCCAGTATGTATGCCACCCTGAAACCTGAGACCTGCTCGATTCTGTTTAATGCAATTCTTAATGGTGTATCGTGAAGTTCAAGGGAGATCTTTTTATCTTCTATTGTTTGGCCAAATCCGCCATTCGCCAGCAATAATTGAACAGAAGTTGTCAAAAAGACCACGATAGCCACACTTACTTTCATAACAAAGCGAACGTTTAAATGATGCCGTCTCGCCCTATTGTATGTATATTGGCGAAAATCACAAAAAGCAGTTGTTTTTTGCATAACTTGCATAAGTTTAAAATAGTTAGATGATTGTTTTAAACAGCCCCTCTCATTGCTTCCTACGGCGGAGGGGTTTTATTTATATATGCATGGGGGGAGAGTTTGAGTAATTCATTTAGCAGTCTGTTTTATGTTTATTAACTCTTTTTCTAATGATTACGACACCCTTCACCATCTATCACAATTTTACCATCGTCTGTGCGGGTGTATGTGGCATTACTGATCAGGCATAAGTCCTTCAATACTTTATCAAGCGTTTCGGTGCCGTTAAAAAAAGCTCTAATGGTACATTGGGCCAGTGCAGCATTTTTGAAATCAATCATAACAGCATATCGCCGGGATAGCAGGTTGGCTGTTGTCTGAAAGGAAAGGTCTTCAAAAACCATATCCTGCTTGGCCCAGTCTGTTATAATGGAAGCGGCATTCACATGAGAGGGTACAGTAACTGCTGCCATTGCTGATGTATTGCAGGTTACCTGCTGATCAGGTATCAAAACAGCTATTTCCTTAGTTGCTTTTTCAACTCTTACCTTTCCCCGCATAACAGAAACGGTAACGTCTTTTGAGTCGGTATATGCTTTGATATTAAAAGCTGTACCCAGCACCACTGTTTTTATTTCTCCGCTGTACACTATAAATGGCTTTGATTCGTCGTGCCTGATGTCAAAATACGCTTCTCCAGTTAACCTGACCTCTCTTTTACCGTCAGCAAATTTTGCAGGATAGTCCAGTGTACTATTAGCTCTTAATACAACAATGCTACTGTCTGGCAATGTAACAGAACGCGTATAAGATACAGCTCTTGCGGAGCTGCTTTCCGGTACCCTGGAAGCAGTGATCGTTTTTATTGATTGTTCCCGGTTGTTGAAAAAGAATAGTGATGCTGCTGTAATAAATAAAACAACCGATGCCGCAGCCAAAAGACGGAGGTTTTGTTTTTTATTCCTCCCGGCTACCGGCAAGTGGCGCATATCACGAATGTTACCGGTAATGCGGTCAAAAATCTGTTCTCTTAATGTTGCTTCGGTGCCTCCGGCACCCCAGGCAACAATGTCAGGCGGCTGAAGGTTATACCAATGTTCCAGGGCTTTCTTTTCTTCGTCAGTAATAGTCCCGGTCAGCCATTTATGTGAGTACTCCTTAATTTGTTCTAATGTAAGGGAAGCCGGCATTTACAAATGTATTTAACAATATAGCGTTGCAAAATGAGGAATACCCTTACTTAGCCGGAAAAAAATAGTGAATAGGCAATAGTGAATGGTGAATTTATTCACTATTGCCTATTCACTATTCACCCTCTGCACTATAAAAAAACCGCCTGCATTATATGGTTCAGAGAGGAGCGAATAACACGAAGTGCCTTACTCAAATGTGCCTGCGCTGTTTTGGGAGCTATATCAAGCGCCCGGCATATCTCTTTTTCTGTCAGTCCTTCTTCGCGGCTCAAACGAAAAACAAGCCTGCATTTCTCGGGAAGAAGCCTCACGGTTTTTTCAATTTCGTCCCGTAATTGATTAAAAGTCAGGAAATTACCAGGAGCACTATCGGGGAGATTGTAACTGTTGAATGCATTCTTTTTAAGTGTATCCTGTCTTTTTTTACTGGCAAAAAACGCAAGAATTTCATATTTGGTTACTGCAGCAATATAGGTATGAAAACTGTATTTAAGTTTTATTGAGCTTCTTCTCTGCCAGAGGTTTACAAAAACAATTTGCACAATTTCCTCTGCATCACCGTAATTATCAGTTTTTGCAAAGGCAAAAACAAGCAGCCTTTTGTAATACCTTTCATATAATTCCCTGAAAGCAGCCTCATTATCTTCTGCTACAAGATCTATTAACTCTTTATCCGAATATCTGTGATATTGCTTCAATTTGTATAGCTTGTAGCTTTGGTTTAATAATTATTTAAAAATACAACTAAAAAATATAAGCATATAATTTGGACGCATTCCAAATTTTCGCTGCATCTTTCCTTCACCCCTGCAATTCCCTCTCCGCTACGCGGAGAGGAGAGAAAATGGTGCGAAAATTTGGAATACGTCCTATAATTTTGTTCAGATACCAGCAGAAGCCTAAAATACGTAACAGCAATTTATTAAAATAAAAAAACTACGTAAACGTTCTCGGAGCTGAATTCCCGCTTATAATTACTATCCCGCATTCAAGATCAGCCCTGGTTATTCATGTATAACTTCGGGCGACTGAACTTTATTCTTAGCTTTTTTTACCAGCATCAGCACACATGGAACACATACCAGGAACATAACACCGATCCAGAGAAATATATCCATATAAGAAAGAACTGTAGCCTGTACATTTACTATATTATCTTCTAATTGCAGAGCAGCTTTTTGAGCCGCGTCCCATGCCATCCCTTTGCTCTGGAAGTTTTTGGACAGAAGCTCCATTCTTTGCTGCACCGCAGGATTATATAAAGAAATATTGCTTATCAGGTCTACCCTGTGAAACTGTACATCCCGGGTAAGATAAGTGGTAATGAGCGCCACGCCAAAAGATCCGCCCAGTTGCCTCAGCATGCCTGATAGTGCAGCACCCTGGCTTATCTGCGGGCCATGCAAGGTAGACAAAGCCATAGTGGTAACAGGAACCGACAGCAGCCCGAGCCCCACGCCCCGGATAACTAAAATCCAAAAAAAAGCATCCCCGCCGGTATCGGGTGTAAGCACTTTATAGGCCATCAGGCTGTAAATAAAAAATATGACCATGCCGGACGTGATCATCAGGCGGAAAGAAACGCCTCTTTCCATCATCTTCCCCACAAATGGCATCATGATCGCCGTGAAAACAGTGCTGGGTATCATGAGCATTCCTGCCTGGAAAGCAGTCCATCCCATGATCGTTTGGGTATAGAGCGGAATAATAAAAGTAGACCCAAACAACCCGAAGCCTAACACAAACGACAGAATACTGCCCACCGACAGGTTTACATTTCTTAAAACCCTGAGCTCAACAACAGGGTATTTGTATACCAGCTCTCTCCAGATAAAGAAGAAAAAGCCAAAAAAAGAAATGGCGGCCGAAATGCTGATCAGTGAACTGCTGAACCAGTCTTCCTCCTGGCCTTTTTCCAGGATGAATTGCAAAAGGCCTACGGCAACGGTCAGCAGCCCGATCCCAAGCCAGTCAACATGCCTTGAGCTTACCTTTTCACCATACCTGGGGCTTTTTATATACTGGATAGTAAGCATCGTTGCGACTATACCGATAGGTATATTGATATAAAAAATGAACGGCCAGGAATAATTATCCACGATATACCCTCCCAATGGAGGTCCCAGCGTGGGACCTACTATCACGCCAAGCACATAAATGGTTTGCGCCATAGCTCTTTTTTCGACAGGGTAGCTTTCTGTGATAATAGTTTGCGCCGTGACCAGCAGCGCCCCCCCTCCTATGCCCTGCAAAAAACGAAAGACGATCAGCTCGGTTATAGTGGTCGCATTTCCGCAAAGCAAAGAACAAACGGTAAAAATAATGATAGACCCGGCAAAATAATTACGGCGACCGAATTGCTGGCTCAACCAGCTTGTCATAGGCATGACCACAACATTCGCTATAGCATACGCCGTGATCACCCAGGTGATCTCTGAAAGAGAGGCGCCAAGCCCGCCCTGCATCGTTGGCAGCGCTATATTTACTATCGTAGTGTCAACAATCTGAAGCAGTGCGCAGGTAACCGCTGTGATAGTGATGATCACACGCCTTGCTCCATATTCTACTAATGAACCCTCTTCCATCTAACCAAGATTTGTGGTCATTTTCTTCAGCAGTGCAATAGCATTCCTGATTTGATCGCTGCCTGTATCTCCGGCAGCCTGTTGGTAGAGATCCAATACCCAGGGAAATATTATTTTTCTTATTTGTCTGCCTTTGGGAGTGAGAAAAACCTGCTTGTTTCTCCTGTCATTTTTATTTTCCACCCGTTTTACCAGCCCCCGCTTTACCAGGCTGTTGATCAGATAGGTAACGCTCGACTTATCCTTACTTACTATTTCCGCTATTTCCTGCTGGTTGATCCCGTCTTTGCGCCAGAGCAACCCGATAATTTCCAGCAGCTCAAAGGAAAGCTCAGGATCGTATTCGCTGATCTTTGAGCGTATCTGCTGGCGTAAGCGGCTTTTCATTTCGTTCATTGCACGCCCGAGCTCCAGCGCCAGCTCCGCGATATTTTCAGAGACCACAGCCATTACTATGCTGATATTTTTTGTAAAGGTAGAAAATTAGTTTGAATTCAAACTAATTTTAAAAAGCGATGGACTATTGTGCTATATCAAAAATAATTTTTCGTATTTCTTTGTGAGAGGAGAGACGACAGAAGTGAGGATCTCACATTTATCCTCTCACTTCTCACGATAACATACAGACCCAATTGGACTGACTTAGCACCATATTTTACCGGCGCATATCCCACTTGCTAATGCTTGCTCAGCGTCATCTCCGGAAGGACTACTTTATTTATGGTTATGTCAAAATTCTGAATTGTAGTATCCTTATAAGCGCTGTTGCCTGCATGATATTTAACGTTATAGCGACCCAGCTCCAATCCCCTGATCTTGAAATAGCCGTCATCGCCAGGCAAGACGGTTGCAGTGTCCGTGTTATTATATACGCTCACCATCACAGCAGCTTCTGCCGGGAAAGCATAGCCTTCTATTTCTAAAGACCGGTCGGCGGGCAGCGTTCTCAAATAAGGGAACAGCAGATAGCTACCTTCGTTTTCAGTTACGGAACGCCCCAGGTCGAAATCAAGGTATACAGCAACGCTGCCATCACCGTTTATTATCCGGCTTTCCTTCAGCACATCAATATAAATATGATGATTGGTGGAATCATCGGATAATGAGAGAGGATATTGTGTACCTTCTTTCACAACAGAATTATTATTTCCCAGCGCAACCCGTATTTTCCGTACGGTCCCCGGTGTTTCAACCGATCCGAGCAACATATCAATCCCGTTCCTCAGTTTCAGTATATCATAAACACCGGGCGTAAAATCAAGCGCCATCCACTTCCCGTATTCATTACTATCCCCGGCCGGTATGCCGCCATGCCAAAGGGTCAGCCCCGGCGCTCCCAGGCTGTCGTTGCTCCTGTTATCATCAAGCCTGGCGATCATTTGTTCATCGCCCGAATTGCCTTCGTCAATTTTTACTTCCACCGAGTGAATATCAATGCGCACTTCATCCAGGTCGGCCGGATTATCACTAAGATAAACAGAGAGCAGATGCGGCGCCGGTTTTGGATCATCGCTTTTTTTGCAGCTCATTAATGATAAAAGCATAACAGCCGTAAACAGAAAAAATAATTTTTGCATATAAAATTGATATGTATACTTAAGGATATACCGTATTGTAATGAACGGTTATTCTCCCCCCGTATTATACCAATCCTGTTTTTCTGCTGGCGAAAGCTGAGGCTAAAAAGCAGGGATTTCCCTCTATGGATTAATTGTTAAAAACACATACGCCACAAGATTAACCAGCAATACTACTCCGTATACTGCATTACTGCGCCCGCCGATAAGCGACAGCATAACCGTAAAAATGGAAATTACCAATAATATTATAGATAAAATATCAAGCCCCAGTATAAGGGGAAAATCATAAATATAACTTGCAATGGAAACTGCCGGGATAGTAAGACCAATGCTGGCTAATGCCGAACCGAGGGATAAATTAAGGCTCGTCTGCAGCCGGTTATTCCTGGCTGCGCTCACGGCGGCTATTCCTTCCGGCAGCAAAATAATAGCGGCAATAATAATACCCACCAAACTTTTCGGTAAGCCCTGGCTGACTATTACCTCTTCAATAGGTTTTGATAGCATTTTCGCCAGTAATACCACGATCATCAGGCTGATTATTAAAAAGACCAAACTGATAAATAAAGACCGGTTGGAGACAGCCTGTTCTTTACTTTCCGGTGCAGGGTTGTCATCCGAAGTAAAATACTCCCTGTGCCTGACAGTTTGAGCAGCAATAAATGCCGTATAGATAGCAATGCAGGCAAAGAATTCAAAAAGCAATTGAGATTCTGTATAATATGGTCCTGCCTGGCTTTTTGTGAAAGTCGGTAATATCATTGTAAACGCAACAATGGAAACCAGCGACACCAAAGCAATTTTTACAGAATGGGGAGAAAAAGTCTGGGTATGGAATTTCCGCCCCCCAATGAAAAGGCAGAGTCCCACGATGCCATTAAGGATAAGCATTACAGCAGCATAAACGGTATCCCGGGCAAACGACGCATATTCTTCTCCTCCGTTCACCATTAAGGATATGATAATAGCCACTTCAATAATTGTAATAGAAACAGCTAAAATGATCGTTCCATAAGGCTCCCCTACCCTGTGAGCGATGATCTCAGAGTGGTGAACTGCTGACATCACGCAGAATATCAACAGCACTCCTGCAATACCCTGGAGCGCAAGGTTGTTATCTGATAACCCCGAGAAATACAGTATACATGCCAGTAAAGGTATTGAGGTGGTCCATTGATACAGCTTTTTTATTTTCTTCATACGGTTCTTTTGGTTGATATTCTTCGCAAGAGCTTTCCCCACCGTCACAATACAGGATAGACCGGCAGGATGCCGGGTCATAGCCTTCTTTATATTTCGCTCACGGCTAATTAAATAAATGTAAAAAATAAAACCGGCTTTTTTAAAAATACTTATTTAAGCAAGGCATAAACGAGGCGCCCGGCATTTATGTAACAAGCAAACCTTCCGCCTTCAGTGTATTGTGCAGCAGTAAGGTTATTTCACTTTTTGCCTCTGCCGATTTATATACGTCTTGCGACCAAAAAAATACCTTCAGATCAAATCCGTCATCTTTTACTGCAGTAAATAAAACCTGCGGCTCTTTACTTTTAAAAATATACGCAGAACTCAAAATTGCTTTCTTTACCAGCGTTGCAACGCTTTCCATATCTGAGCTGCCTGTTACGGTAAAATTCATTTCAAGCCTTTGCTGGTTGTTAGATAAGGTCCAGTTTACAATATGTTGCGTAAGAATATCGCCGTTGGGTATTATTACTTCCGCGCCGTCAGGAGTTAGCAGTGTGCTCGATCTTAAATTAATCTCTTTTACCCTCCCGGCTTTATTACCAATTTCAACGGAGTCTCCTATCTGTATTGGCCTGTCAAAAATTAATATTATGCCCGAGACAAAATTATTAACAATACTCTGTAAACCCAAGCCTATACCAACACCAAGAGCGCCAATTACAATTGTTATTTTATCAATAGGCAACCCCGAAGCGGCAATGGCAAGAAAATAACCTGCGCATAGTAAAACAAGTTTTGTGATCAGCAGCCTGGAGCGTTTATTCTTATTCGTTATATCATCGTCTTCACCGGTTTCTCCAAAAAAGTAGCCAATATATTTTTGCAACAGGTGCGCCATCCATATTATAAAAAAGAAAAGCAATACGCCCCCGTATGAAAAATTAGCGTTACCTATATTTCGTTCTTTTCCTAAAATGGCAGACAATCCATCAAATAATGAATTATAGATATTCAGATTAGTTGTAAATACAATTAACCATAATACCACCACAAGAAATAAAATGGGCTTGCGGAAACCATCCAGCACATGCTGGTAATCAAACCGGACGGCAGCATCTCTTTTAATACGGCTTGCGGCAATCTGCAGCAATATTGCTTCAATACACACCTTGCTGAATACTGCAAGCCCTATTGCCTGTGTAAATGAATATATTGCCGCGTTACCGAGTATCTGCGCCAATGAAAATCTGCCAAATACATTGCATAAGATAGCAAGCAGGTTCATAAAATTATGAAGTATGATCACAAAACGAATAAACCCTTTCAGGTAAAGGTATTGCTGCATTTTTCTTAAAAACAAAGAGCCCAGCACTATTGAGAGTACATTCAATATAATCAGCCAGCTTCGTTGAAAAAAGTCCGGCGCCAGAATATGATGCATGAATGAAAACGCGATAAAAAGAAGCACAATGCCTGTCCAGTAATAGAACAAACTGCGCGGCCACTTTTTCCAGCAAACAACAGTGAGCACAATAATAAGCAGAAACTGCATGGATTCTATGTAAGCCGATGGCGCATGAAGGTCAAACAATGGCGCTATTACAAACATCACCACAAATGAGGAGACAATATAACCTGTAAGAATAAACGAAAAATCCATATCCCTTACAGCACTCAGCGCATGGTGATTTTTGATAACCCTGATATTGCGAAATACCCATATAAAAAAAGCAACAGCAATCAGCAATAACAATAACCGGCGGGGTCCGGAATCTTTAAAATAATAACGCGTAGCTTTCCGTTCGCCTTTATATGCTTTTTCAAAAGAAGCTTTAAGCTGCTGTAATGAGCTGTCGGAAGCTTTTTCCCATATATAGCTATATTCTTTTCCAAATAGTCTTACCGTTGATGATACCAGCAGGGTTTCTACTTTTTCAAGCAATTGAATTGTTAAAACAGAACTGGCAGATACCTGCGTTTGCAGTTGTTCAAGTAATGCATCATTCCTTCTCAGCTCCCTGGTATTTTGCCGCCAGTTGCTTCTAAGGTCATTGAGCTGTGCTGAAAATTGTTGTCTCAAAGCAGAATCCTTCATCATTTGCCTGATAATGGTATCGCCAATAAGTGTGCGCATATCTTTCTTTAAAAGAGTAAGGCGCGCATCCGCACTGTCGAGCGCAACATTATAAAATCCAATCTCATCATTAATATTATTCAGTAAGGTTTTATATACTTCCAGATTTCTGAAGCTCAGGGCCTTGCTGTTGTTGGTAATATTATCATTAAGTACGGCCAGAATTGAATCATTATCATTAAGATCCTTTGCTATCTTTTTTACAGCAGGGCCAAGATTACTATTGTTACCTATTTTATCAAGAAGTATATATGACTTTTCAATTTCAGCCTGGTAATCACTCGTGGTCAGCTGGGTTGAGTCTGAGAAAATGGAAGACATTCCTCCACGCCTGAAACGCCCGGTATCGTTATTATTCCGCCCCGCAACATCCTGCGGGGAGCGAAACATGTCTCCGCGGTGAAACCGCCCGGTATCGTTGTTATTCATAACAGAATCCCGCGACCGGAAACGTGAGCCCCGCTCTTTCAGGGTATCCTGGGCATTAAGATTGAAAATACATAGTGAAAGAATACATACGATCAGGTACGCCCTGTAACCGCTTTTCATTTAATTGGTATTTATTGCGAAACTATCAAAAGATCATTTTATTACAAGAAATTTCTCCTTCTGAAAGAATAAAGGTGAGAGAAATGTTTCACTTCTCACCTTTCCCGTTTGACACAGCCCCAGGCAGAACAGTTACGAAGAATTGCTGCTCATTAGTAAGATTTTTTGGCGTGGCGTAATAAAGTAAATTCCAGCTATTTCCGGACCGGCAAACCTTACAGGTTCAGATGCAATTGATATTTGCAAAATCTCCTTCATACCATATATATCATTCGGTAAGCGAAATACTTTCCCCGCAGCGTAGCCGTTTTCCCAAAGCAATGTTTTGGATCATGAAACAACTATTATTTTTTTCTTTGCTGTTCTTCGCGGGGAAAAATATCTGTGCACAGAATATCCGTCAGAATACGGGCAGTGTCCCATCATTCACCATTGATACACTGTTTACCGTTGCAAACAGTAAGGAAGATGAGATCAATATTACCGTAAGCAACCCGGGCGAAAACAACAGGCAGCTTATTGTAGAAGTGGTAGCTGTAGAAGAAGACAACAGTTACTGGGGAGTCATCTATTCTGCTGCTATTAATGAAGACAGTTATTTTTTCAAACAGTGGCGGGAAGGGAAAAAGCTATCCGAAAAAACGAATATTAAATTTGCATTACCCCGTTATAATAAGCTATACCAGAGCATTGAAGCAGATGAAGCAAAAGATTTTAGTTTCAAAATAACCGGCAGGGCCATGCAAAAAGGAATGCCCGTTCAGCTCCGCGTAACCGCTACCGACAATAACGAAACAGTTTACTCACCGGTATTCCATATTTATAAACAGCCTTATTAAGGCATTCAGGATAATCCGGCCCCGGATAGATAACGCCATCCCGGCGCAGATTAGTAAATTTTGCCTTGTGCCGGACCTGCCTTACTGTCGCTCTGAGTTACCCGTCTTTTTGCAACATTTTGCGACATTATGTTCCATTCATAATTTTTTTTTATGTTTTTTACGGTTTTATGCGGGAAAATCCTTAATTTTCTGCTACCAAACAACCTTTATCAATGCTTAAGAGAGAACGCCAGGCGTATATCCTCCATCAGTTGAACCTGCATAATAAGGTCTTATCCTCAAGGCTCAGCGAGGCGATCAATGTGTCTGAAGATACCATCCGCCGCGACCTGCAGGAACTGGCAGATTCCGGCAGAGCCATTAAAGTGCATGGCGGCGCTTTATCGCTATCTTTTTCAGAGTTTAATATTCATAATAATAATGTATACGGCAAGGATGAAAAGCAGATCATTGCCCGCAAAGCCATTAGTTTAATAAAAGAGAACATGGTGGTGCTCACCAGCGGAGGCACCACCATCAACGAACTGGCGCGTAGCCTGCCCCGTGAGTTAAAAGCCACATTTATTTCCGGGAGCATTCCCGCCATCCTGGAATACAGCAACCATCCGAATATAGACGTTATTGTGATCGGCGATAAAATCTCCAAGAACTCCAGGATCACTATCGGCGCCGACGCTATTGCAAAGATCAAATCCCTGAAAGTAGACCTCTGCATCCTCGGCATTAATGCATTAGATATTGAGCACGGCATCACCGACAGCGACTGGGATGTGGCTCAACTGAAAAAAGTAATGATAGAGTCCTCACAAAAAGTGGTTGCCCTTGCCATTTCTGAAAAAATAGATACGTACCAACCCATTCACATTTGCCCCCTGCGAAATATAGACTACCTGATTACCGAACTTAATCCTGACGATGAACGCCTTGCCTTTTATAAAAAAACGGGTGTCCAATTAATTTAACAAACAAATAAAAACAACGTTTATGAGAAAATGTTTTTACCCGGGTATCTTATTATTGCTTCTGGCTTTGGCGCCGGCAATAATAATTGCCCAAAACAAACCTATTACCGGTATCGTACTTAGTGAAAGCAATACACCGTTGCCCGGCGTCAGCGTCTCCGTTCAGGGAACTACCACGGCTACTAAAACAGATGCCGATGGTAAGTACAGCATCTCAGCAAAAGCCGGGGATGTCCTGAACTTCTCTTATGTAGGGTATACTTCCGAGAATATTGTTGTGGGACAAACAGCAACAGTCAATGTAACACTCAGGATTAAAAGCAGTGAATTAGGAGAGGTTGTGGTAACAGCGCTGGGTATTAAAAAGGAACGAAAAGCATTAGGATATGCCGTATCCGACCTGAATGCAGCAGAATTGATGAAAAACAAGAACACCAATGTCATTAATTCTCTGGCAGGTAAAGTACCCGGCGTAAATATTACCCAATTCAGCGGTGCTGCCGGCGCCGGTGCATCTATCACTATCCGCGGCGGCAACTCTACATCAGAGAGCAGGCAAAACCAGCCGTTATTTGTTATTGACGGCATTATATATGATAACTCCACTACGGTTACCGGCAATACGGGTACAGATGGTATGAGCCGCAGTAATACAACTTTTTCAAACCGTATCATGGACGTAAACCCGGAAGATATTGAAAGCCTGTCGGTATTAAAAGGAGCCGCAGCAGCGGCATTGTATGGCTCCCGTGCGGCTGATGGCGCTATTGTTATTACTACAAAGAAGGGAGTGGAAGGTACTGTGAAGGTTGATGTTACCAGCAGGGTAAGCACCTCCTGGGCAAACAAACTGCCCGAGGTTCAGACAGCGTTTGGCCCGGGGAGTTATTCTGTTAATGGCGTTTTGACCAAAGATGGTATTTATAGTTCATGGGGAGAAAAGATCACCTCGTCGGATCACCTGTACGATAATATCGGTAACTTCTTTCAAAACGGGGTAGTGTATGACAATAATATAAACGTATCAGGCGGTTCTAAAAACGGCTCTTTTTATTTATCGGGATCTAACTTTGATCAGACAGGTATCGTTCCCAATACAAGTTATGATAAAACCACTTTCCGGTTTAACGGCGAACAGAAATATGGGCGTTTGACCCTGAATGCAAATGTGGCCTATTCTGTAGCCAAAACCAACAGAACGCTGACTACTGCCGGGTTGTATGGAAGCGGAGTTGGAAGTATGCAGGCATTATACAATTGGCCCCAAACTTTAGATATAAGCCATTATATCAATGAAGACGGAACGCAATATCGTCCTTACGCCGGAATTATTACTGAACTGCAGGACGATATAGACAATCCTTACTGGATCATTAACCAGGATAAGTTAACCTCACAAACCAAACGTATCACCGGAGGGGTGAGCGGTAATTACAAAATTGCAAACTGGTGGGACGTTATAGCGCGTTTGGGTTACGACCAGTATACAACAGATGATTATACCTATATCGCCCCCGGCTCTGCGGTAATCCCGCTGTACCAGAACGGGCGTTTGAGCAAGCCCAAGTATGATTACACATTCATTACAACAACGGTAATGAGTAATTTTCATAAAACATTCGGGGATTTTGATGCACACCTGATGCTGGGAACTACTTCAGAAAATACAAAAACAAGCCGCCAGAATCTTTGGGGATACAACTTTGTTACAGCCGGTACCATCAGTTTTAATAATATAGAAAACGGAAATAAGTTTTATACTGATGCAACGGGGCGTAAAAGATTAATCGGCGTTTATGGTGAAATAGGCGTTTCTTATAAAAACATTGTATTTCTTACGGCAACAGATCGCAATGACCGGTCGTCTACATTACCTATAGAGAACAGGTCTTATTTTTATCCTTCCCTGAGCGGCTCTCTTGTTTTTACGGAGCTGTTGCCCAAGAACAACATTCTTTCTTTCGGCAAGTTCAGGGCAAGCTGGGCGCAGGTTGGTAAGGACGCAGATCCGTATGCCACCAATACCTATGTATGGCCTCCGTATACTATCGGGTCTTTTGTGCTGGTAGGTAACCAGTGGGCAGCAGGTAACCCTATCTTAAAACCAGAGATTCAGACTTCCTGGGAAGTTGGCGGAGAATTCAAATTCCTGGAGGGGCGTATCGGTTTGGACTATACTTACTATCACAGCCAGACAAAGAACCAGATCGCACAGCCGCGCTTAGCACAGTCCGGAGGCTTTATTTTCAGTTCTCTCAATACCGGCTCTGTTGTTAACAAGGGGATGGAAATAATGCTTACCGGCAAGGCGATATCGCAAAAGAATTTCGGATGGGATATCACATTCAACTTCTCCTATAATAAAGGCAGGTTAGGGGAATTCCTTCCGGGGGTATCCTATTTTTACCCGACAGATGCCCAGTTCGGAACGGTAAAAGCGGCATCTGTTCCAAACGGCGGCTATTTTCTTGGCATGACCGGACAGCCTTATTTGCGTGAAGTAGACGCTAAAGGAGTTGAAATTCCAAACGGGCGTTACCAGGTTGACCCTACGACCGGGTTGTATAAATTGAATACCAATAACCCGGTTGTTGGTAACCGTGAACCAAGTTTCATTGGCGGCATCAACAATACTTTCCGGTACAAGCAGCTCTCCTTGTCATTTCTTCTCGACATACGTAAAGGCGGGGATGTGTTTAACGGTACCGAATATGCATTGGTGCTAAACGGGTTAAGCAAAAAAACGCTGCTGAATGACAGGCAATCGGTAACCGTAACCGGGGTCAACAGTGTGACAGGAGAAGATTTTTCACAAACCTACGATGCCAGCCAGTCCTACACTATTGGCAGTACAACGTATGCAGGTGTAAACATGATCCAGCGGTACTGGTCAAACTATGCAGCTAATTCCTACAATTTTATCACTTCGGTAAACTGGGTGAAGCTGCGCTCTTTATCATTAACGTATGACTTCTCCGATGTATTGAAGGGTCAGAAAGTTATAAAAGGACTCTCGGCAACAGCCGTAGGCACCAATTTATTTACCTGGACTAATTACAAGGGAATGGATCCTGAAGTGAGCGCAGCGGGCGGAACAGGAGGTTCGGGTTCTACCGGTATTGATTATCTGGGAGTGCCTGCAGTAGCAAGCTTCACATTCGGAGTAAACATTACATTTTAATTAATGAAAAAAATAATTATGAAAAAGTCGATCTATATCATACTGGGTTGTGTTCTTGCAGCAGGGTTCACTTCGTGCAAAAAGTGGCTGGATGTGAATACCGACCCGGATAACCCGAACAATCAAAGCGTATTGATCCAAAACAGGCTCCCCTGGATTGAGCACTTTTATATGTATTCGTCAGGAGTGGCTAATTATCGTACTGCCTGCCAGGCAGGGGTTTACTACAGCACTTCCGCCAATCCTAATACATTCACTACAACATGGCAATGCTCCAACGGCAATTCAACAACTCCTTATCAAACCTGGTTTGTGGCAGTGTCTTCCAATGTGATTGATATGTATAATACCGCTCAGAAACAGGGAGCCTACCATTATATGGCTGCGGCTGATGTCTACCATGCATTAGGCTTTATGCAAATGCTCGATATTTACGGCGAAATGCCTTATAAAGAAGCCGCCACAGGAAATCCAAGCCCTAAGCCTGATGACGGTAAGACCATTTTCAACGGGTGTATGGATAAATTGAATGAAGCCATCAGCCTCTTTGGTCAAACACAGGAGGCCGGGGCGCCCGCACTTTCTCTCGGCGATTATGTGAATAACGGCGATGTGAGCAAATGGATAAAATTATGCTGGGGACTGAAAGCCCGTTACATGCTGAAGCTGTCAAAAAAATCAGATCTGTATAATGCAGATTCTATTCTTTACTGTTTGTCGAAAGGCCCGCAGTCTAATGCCGACAATATAGTAGTGCCCTGCTTTAACAACAGTACCGTTACCGATTTTTTATTAGGCGATCCTGTGGTAACCAACGGCAACTTTAACTATGCGGCTTATGGCAGCACTCAGCGCATTTCCAAGTATTACTACGACATGCTGACGAACCTGCGCGGCTCAGGGGTAACAGATCCCAGGATGACTAAGATCGTACCCGCTTCCATGTCGAATGTTAAATTAGACGCCGGCGGCAGAGTGTCATCCTATACATGGAACCGTTCCACAGGCGTTGACTCTTACGGGCCGGCAACCCGTTTGATAAAAGGAGGAGGCCCCGCTTCTATTGCAACGGCAAGTTATGCCGCAGCAAATACTTCAAAAGACTATACGATCACCGATGCAACAGATCGTAATGATTTTATTGCTGCACAGGTTGCGGCAGGGCGTACCCACACGGTTAACGGGAATGTTGTAACGGTGACCTATCCTGCCGGTTCTATATATATCAATTCAACGAATTATGTGCTTGCCGGCGATACAGCCTATGTAAATATGCGTAGCAGCGCGCTTGCCACATCAGGCATAGCAGATCAGCCTGCAACGGATGTTTGCTGGTATCCTTCAAAAGATGCATACGCCGCCGGTGTTATTGGCTCTACAGGATCCTTCCAGGTGCGGCCTGTTTCTGACCAGGAAATGCTGACTTATCACGAGATGTGCTTTATCAGGGCTGAAGTTTATATGAGAAAAGGAGATGCCGGTAATGCTTATACGGCATATACAGACGGTATCAGGGCGCACCTAAATATGATGCAGGCTAAATTGACCGAATGGCAGGGTGGAAACTATACCGCCACTAATCCTGATATGGCGCCTATGGATGAGACTGCCATCTCTGCCTATTTTGCAAGTGACGCGGTTTGCCAGGCTTCCGGCTCTTTAACAATGTCTGATATTATGCTGCAAAAATATATTGCCATGGGTTGCAGCATTGAAAACTGGAATGACATGCGCCGGTTCAATTTCAGCGCCGGCAATGTGGCAGGCTTTGGCGTTGTGTATCCCGGCTATCAGCGTGGGGCTTTATTTACAGGCGGAGCCCAATTGACGGGCGGCTCCCCGGCAGATCCCCGTTACTGGATGCGCCGCTGGGCTTTGCCCCCGGTTTATGAAATACAATATAACTCTATAAATACGCTTGCCTTAAATGCCCATGCCGCTGAACCGAATATCTGGAGCATGCCCGTATGGTGGGATTGTGCAACAGATGATGAATATTATAATTATCTTAAATAATAATTGGTAAGAGGTCAAAAAGTCCGGCATGCAGCTTACATGCCGGACTTTTATTTTACTCCCCGCAGACATACTTTCATTTTAGGGCGTATTTCAATTTTTACTTCAGGCGGGTATCTCTAAAGGGAAATTGTGAACATACTACAAACACAAAACCATAAGCTTTTACCTAAGCCTGTCCGCCGGCGCAGGTTTGGATTCAAATGCAATTGATATTTGAAAATCGCCTCATATACTATACATCCTCCGGCAAGCAAAATACTCTCCCCGCAGCATAGCCGTTTTTCCAAAGCAATGTTTTGGATCATGAAACAACTACTATTTTTTTCTTTGCGGTTCTTCTCTGGGAAAAATATCTGTGCACAGCAAAAGCCTCTCCAGGGATGACCTGGCTAAAGCTGTCGGTACTTCATCGGTCATCATCGGGCGCTATGAACGTAATGAGATCACCCCTTCCGTGGAAGTGGCTGCTAAAATCGCCGATGCTCTCGACGTATCATTAGATTACCTGGTAGGCACTTCTTCTTTTGTAGTGAAAGATAAAAAAATGCTCCATCGCCTGGAGCTGCCGGAGAAAATTGACAACGATGACAGGGAAACAATCTTAAAAGTAACAGATAACTATCTTATCTCCGCTCAACTGCAATCAACTACTAAAAAACTAAAGCAAAAAGCTTAGTGGCTAAAATATAAAAGCCCGGAGTTGTGCCGGGCTTCCTGTATCAGAATATACTATCTGGTAAATTAAATTTTAAACTATCTGGGATTTTCTTAGGTAAAGCAATAAAAGGATATGCACCAAAAGTTTTATAAGTAGTAAGCATGCCGGCACTATCCTTAACAACCCAAATTACGTAGTCATTCTTTTCTAATATCTTTTGAGGAACAGATTCCTTTCTCACCTTGTCGTCGCATGTATTCTGAAAATAATGCTCTACACCTGAATACACTTTAAACTCAATATTGGAAGTCCGTACCTTATTGACGGGGTACTGATTATTTAACCGATCTTCTTCTTTTGTAAGAGGTTCATTCCCTGTGTATAAAATTAAATCATAATCGTGCGGGGAAGTTTTGTCAATATATATTCCATACTCGGCATTGTTTTGTCCATTAACCATTACAAAAGAATCTAACAGCGATTTTATATTAGCGCGGGGTTCTATGACATTGCAAACGGGAACTTCTGATGTTTGTTTACAAGAGTTAAAAAAAATAACTAAGACGAAAAAAATAAATTCCCTTTTCATTTTCTTAATAGTTGTATTATGTTATCCTTATTCTGTTTTACAAATTGTTTGAGATTTACAGAATTAGATAAATTCCCCACCCAGGCGCAAGCGTCTCGCCACAAGTGTTCGAAACCTTTCAAGCAGAATTAAAGAGATGTGGAGCATTGTCGGAGTTTCCCCCGCAAAGCTGATAAAATAAAGCTTATCATTATCGCCAAACTTATATTTACGACTCATGATTAAATGTAAAAACTATTGACCAGCCTCTGAAATTAATTACAGGTATTAACAGTTATCGACACAAGCGAGACGCTTGCGCCTGGTTCCTGAGTATTTTTAACACGCCTTATTTCCTGAGCTCATATGCTTGCGCTATATGGGGGTCGCGTTATATGGTACATCTAGTTTAATCCAATAAAAACCTCTCAATCGGTGTAAAAATTGTTGTTATTCCTTTTTTTAAACCATTTTTATACATTGAAAGATACTGCATTGAGAGATTCATATGTTCGTTATCATGATACAAGCGGTATAGCTCAAACTTTGCATCATTAATCAATTCTCTTGCGAAGTCAATCCCTCGGCTATATTTATCTTGCGCAATTTCTCTAGGTCTCATCTTGATGATTTTTTCAAAGCAATAAATAGCAATATCATCTTGGTAGTTGAGTTTTCTCACTTCTCCCATGGTATATAATACTTCGGCATTTTCTGAATTTAGAGTGAATGAAGCGATGATATATTTTTCGGCCATTTTCCATTTGCGCCAAACAAATCTTTTGCGCATTACATCACTGCCCTCCTTAAAACGGCTTTCATCCAAATAAGTTTGCGCTATACATTGAAGCAAATAATAATTATTCTTATAATCTAATCTTCGGATTAAATTTCGAGCTATTACAGGATTTGTACTTACACAATCCCTATACTCGTTTAAAATAATTTCCTCTTTTGTCATTAACATGAAATATTTGATTCTCTTAATTTTGTTGAGGAGGAGGTGGTGGTGGTGGCGGTTTATGTTTTGTATCAGTTTTCCATCGCTTGAGAGCTTTATCATGTTTGTTAGAATTCCTTTTGCTGGAATTATGCGAGCCAGGTCTATCTTGGTTACTATTTCCCGTTCTACTATTCCCTCTCTGCGTAGCTTTTTGTCTATTTTGCTGCCTGGCTTTTGCTGCTTCTTCTTTTGCTTTTTGTGCTTTTACTTCTTCGATCAACTTTTCATTGCTTGTTTTTTTGCTATTGTTTTGATTTGTCTGATTTGTATTTAGCATTGGCGGGACACCCATCACCGGACTAATTGTAACAGGCAAAGGAATTGCAGGTCCATTTACAGGTTGTAATGCTGGCGTTATCTCTGGTGACTTAGTGCCAGGCGCAAATAATACTCCCACTTGCCCCACCTGAACGGAATGATCATATAACTCTTGCTTTTCAGGGCTCAAATTATCTCTCATGCCAAACGGATCAGTAGAAACCAATCCTCCTGTAACCGTATTTAGGGCACCATTAACTACTCCACTTGCTGTAAGCAACGTTTTATCCACTATATCCAGTAATTCATCCAGCACCGAACAACAATCATCACCTTCATTCCCCAACAGATCACTAACTCTTATCGGGTTATTATACATAGAAGCATAAGGAGAGATATCTTCATAACCATCCGTTTCAGGATCTATTTGCCACCATCTTCCTGTTTGAGGATCAAGATTTCTGTACCATGCATCATACACGTTTAAATCAAAATCATTGTTAAGTTCAATGCCGTTGTATTTGTACTTATTTTCAGGAGCGTTGTTTAAAGCCTTCGATGATATCCCCGCCATAGTCAGTCCGAACGGATAATAATGCGTTTCCTCCAGTATCGCTCCCCTCGTATGGATCACCTGCAGGTTGTCAAAGAACACGTCAACGGGACTTTCGTTGCTCAAGTAAATATACACATATCCATTCTTGGGTGCTGTTTTATTTGTAAGATCTGTGTGGGTTTTAACCACACTGTTGCTGCCTGCCCTGCTGAACCCGCTCTGTACCACTTTGAACTGCTCATCAAAAAAGAGGTAGTTGATATAGGCTTTGGGTACGGTAGGTGTGCCCGCTGCATCAGTGGTCTGGTCGCCAAGCAAAGTAGTGATGCCTCCGGTGACATTACCAATGCCACTCAGCTGCGATGCCGTTACCCCGCCGCCCAGGCGCAAGCGTCTCGCCACAAGTGTTCGAAACCTTTTTGGGGATTAATTTTGCTTTATGACGGCAAAAGAACTCATAGGATTGATACCAGAAGGGATATTTGAAGAGCTATCAGTAGAGACTAAGGTAGATGCACAAGTCAAGAAATTATCAGGAGAAGTCATATTCAAATTGATATTGTTTTCAATGTTGAATACATCGAAGCCGAGTTTGCGGGTGATGGAGACTTTTTTGCAATCGGCACAATTCAAATCGTTTACAGGTTAGACAAAAGCGGAGAGCCTATTTGTTTCGTAACTAATATAATAAATGAAGAGGCTTATCTCATAGCCGCCTGGTATAAGCAACGCTGGGAAATAGAAGTGTTCTTCAAATTTATCAAGCAACATCTCAACGTAAATCATCTGGTATCAAGAAATATTAACGGTATCAAAGTAATGATTTATATGACCATGATACTGGCTATTCTTATTATTGCTTATAAAAAAATAAACAGGATAAAAGGATTCAAAATTGCCAGGTTGAAATTTGAACTGGAACTGGAAACAGAAATTATGAAAGCCGTAGTTATTCTTTGCGGGGGAAACCCCGACAATGCTCCACATCTCTTTAATTCTGCTTGAAAGGTTTCGAACACTTGTGGCGAGACGCTTGCGCCTGGTTCCTGAGCTCATATGCTTGCGCGATGAAGGGGGATGCTCAAGCACATGCTGGTAAACGACGATTGGTATCAAATCCATGGATGTTCAATCCGACCTGGTGGAGCTTACTACAATTTAGTTTTCTCTTGAAAAAGGATACTTGTCAGTTTTAACTTCAAAATATACCCAATCAGACATCACTTTTAGATCTTTTGACATTCTTGAAAAGAACAGATATGCTTTTACTCTATATACTCCTTTTCGCATAATAAATATTTTCCGCAAATCGAATTTATAGAGTTTAGAATCTTGCGCACTTAATGTTTCCAGATTCACAGTATATAAATGTCCACCAGGATCGAAATCAACAACAAGCCTTTCATAACAATTTGCCTGCAATTTTTCTAAATCTAATTGAATATCACCAAAACCACTTTCAAAATTAGAAAAATAAGGTGTCTTTTGTATCTCAATTGAATGGCTGGATTTATTATCTAAAGTGATAGATAGCTCAAAATCATTATCATTAACAATTGAATTTGTCTTCAAGCCCGCCGAAAGAAATATTGAATCCTTTTGACAAAAAGAATGAGTACTCATTAAGGTTATTAATGATAGTAATATGATTTTTTTTAGATCAAACAACTGTAAACTAAAAATGTTCATTGAATTCATTTTATTAAATAACTTATCAATATTTGAAAGATAAGAAAAATACAACTTAAACTATATTTTAATCAATGCTTCCCTCTCTTTAAACACGATATCTAAAACATCGTCACAATCCCATGGCTTTTTTTGCTTTTTCAAACATTTTCGATAATATATTTTTTTCTTTTTGATATTGCGCACGCTTTTCAGGAGTTAGTGAATTGAAATAATCACCATGCCTCTTTACTTGACCGTTATTTATTGAAAAGCCTTCGTTGGTTAATACAGTACGCAAATTTGCATACAACATCATTTTGCTATTCGGGGGTAGCGTATTATTTGTAATTGCTCTATAATGTGCTAAAAATTCTCTCTCTGTACTATTTTTAATTTCTTCTGTTTTGTTTAAGCCCCACTGTTGTTCAACATGTATAATTTCATGGTAAACTATTCGCACCATATCGCCAAATGAAAATATACCATTAGCATAATTTTTAAATTCGGCTATGTCTAATTTAATTGTCGAATGCGGAATCTCCTTTTCACTTGAGCTAATTTTTGGATCTTTTGTTGTTACATTTCCTTCGTTTTCACGAAAAATAATTGTATAATACTGGGAGCCACAAACTGTAATTCTGAGAAATATCCTATGATTTTGGCCACAGCATCAGAGTAATTCCCTGAAGAAACAAGATTACAAAATTCATTTTCAATATCTGAAATCATTTGATCTTGTTCTCTCTCTCTTCTGATTTTCGCCATTATTTTTTATAAACATGCGCATTATGTCATAGCCGCCCCGGTCAGGTGTAGTTGCTTCAATCCATTGTTCATCAGTAAGTCCATCTGCGCCAATAGGAGACATACCATCCGGATCAATAAAACTCAGAGGATTATTAAAGCCATAATTATATGTTGAGTGCCTACGCATGATATCTGCCTGCGGATCAGTAATATGCCATCTTCCAATCTGTGCATCGTACATCCTCGCCCCATAATCTAACCATTCTAAACCAGAACCATCACTAAACTCTTTTCGCTGCTCTTCCTTGCCATTGTACTTAAACTTATTTTCTGCAATACCGTTGAGCGCCCTGGAGCTAATCCCGGTCATGGTAAGTCCGAACGGATAGTAATGCGTCTCTTCCAGAACAAATTACTTAATTTCAACATCATTTTTATAGACCACTTTTTTAATTGTATCTCCTGTTTTAGATAAATAAATCCATGTGCTATCTTTTACCCATAAATTCTTTTTTGAAGTATTAGGTGAATTAATTGTATCAGCACTTCTGTAGAATTCAATTCTTTCAATCCCTACACCATCACCATAATTAATCTCTCTGACTTTATAACGATAATTTTCTTTATTAAAATACCATTCAGAACTTACATTTTCCTTGGACATCCGGAAAAACATGACAAAAACAATAGTTAGTAGAGGCGTTGCAGTAAATATTCCTATTTTGTCGAGCAGAGATTTCGGGCGGATAATTTTTTTGTGTAAGCTCCCCATATTTTAGTGCCAGGTTTAGTTAGAGTTTTCAAATGTAGCATTGTTTTGGTTTCCCGCATTATCCACTACCGGCTGCGCTTCAATTTTTAAGGGATTTCCGCTTGCCGGCGTGG